>Ga0315339_1000048_pt1 | contig 212383 bp, 201 predicted proteins | sample ASW17metaG_FD_204514 | JGI IMG/M metagenome (GOLD analysis project Ga0315339, IMG submission 204514) | Ammonia-oxidizing marine archaeal communities from Pacific Ocean, United States - ASW #17 | ecosystem: Environmental > Aquatic > Marine > Oceanic | place: USA: California | collected 2016-12-05
TGCTCCGGCTACCGGCCAATTGGTGTCCGGATGTATCCCTCCATACCACTGGTAGGTTAGATCATCTCCTGTTGCCTCGACACTTAAGGTTACCGGATCTCCCGTTGTTACTGACTGACTCAATGGTTGCGTCGTGATCTCAGGGGCTGGGACTGCCGGTACCTCAGGGGTTACAGGGGTTGTAGTCGTACCTGATCCTGGTGCTCCGATCGGGGTATACCCGATGTCGTCTATACCGATACTATCGATATCCCCCGTCGAGGAGGTGAGCGTCATGTTCGTATAGTGTAAACTTCCAATACCCCCAGGGGCTCCTAATTCCACTGCATTAAAGTTGAAATAAGTAAAGGGTTCAGATAATTCAATACTTGCATTCATGCCGATGTCGTCGGTCGCTGTTAGCAAATTTTCTTCAGTATCGAAGATTTCAATAAAGCCATCTTTTTCAAAGAAAATAGTTGCATAGAATTGTAACTGAGCAACCGGCGTTTCAAATTCAACGACTCCTGTAATCTCTTGAACCGGTCGGCCAGAGATCTCTTGCTGTACAATTGCCCAATGCCCACCCCCACCCGGTATCGAGTGATTATAAGCGGGTAATCCCCCCGTAATGACACCATTTGTAAAATGCGCAGTGTAAGGGGAATAACCAATCGTGAAATCCGTTCGACTACCAGTAGGGAATAAAAATTCAGCACGCTCCTGAAAAAAACCAAAATCTTCAAATATCGTATTATTTGGCGGCCCTTCAACGTAAGTAAACCCCAAGTCATCAATCGCAATTTGTCCGGTAGGATTAACTATCTTTAATTCTATTATCCCATTCGTCCAATTCAAATCTGTTAAATCTTGGATGTCTCCACTGAAGGATACGAAACTCTGTAGACCAGGGCTCGTCGGCAAGCCGTTAACGACACCTCGTTGACTTAAATCACGAAAATGCCTTTCTCTAAGTTCGATCCTTCCCCCTCCCAGCGTATCGACAGCATAGAACTGAAGCTGATTAACCCCTCTTTCAAATAAAATCTTATGGTCAGACACACTAGGATCGACAACAAGGGCTCGGCTTCCTGAACGAGCGAGGCTTGGATCTACATCCTGCAGTTTGAATCCAATCACCCTAATTGTAAATGGTGCTTCACCGATTATAAATTCTGGCCCTTCGGCAGTTACATTTTCAAAATCGAAAAATGTTTCAAGTAATTCAGGTTGAGCAAATAAAGGAACATTCAATGCAAATACGATAATTATTGTACCAAGAATTTTAGTGTGTTTCATCTGCGATCCCTTTTTTCAATTCAAAAATTTATGATAAGATTTTAATTTAAAATCTCATTAAGACAACAAATTATTATTATTATTATCTTTTATTACCTTCTTATTACGATTAAGCACATTTAAACTAATGATTAAGCTATCGGAAGCCGCTTTAGTGTGCGCATATAGTGATGGAGTTTTCAAAGACACGACGTCCTCCATGGCGCAACCTAAAACGATCTCTATCGGCTTTCTCAATATTGCTTTTTTATGTCTACAACAAATATAGATCAACGACTGCTAGATCATTCCGAAGTTCCCGGAACGGTAATTTCTCACAGCCCAGCCAGTAGCCAAGCTTTCATCGGTTCCCCTACCCTCAGTGTTCTTGCTAACGGTAATTACGTCGCCGCTCATGACTTTTTTGGACCAAGGACGGAAGACAATGAAATGGCCGTCTTCGGCTCTGACGACAGAGGGGAAAACTGGAAGCAACTTTCCCGTTTTAAAGGGCAGTGGTGGTCCACCCTTTTTCTTCATAAAGATGCTCTCTATCTTATAGGCACCAGTTGCGAATATGGTCACGTCGTCATTCGCAGATCCAAGGATGGAGGAAATACATGGACGGACCCCAAAGATGGAGATACCGGGCTCATCCGGAACGATGCACATTATCATTGTGCACCGGTCCCCCTATTGATTCATAACGGAAGAATCTGGCGCGCCTATGAGTTGGCAGAAGGAGAACGCCCTCAATGGTCAGTGCTCGTTTTTTCGATCGCATTGGATGCAGATCTGCTCAAAGCAGATAACTGGCGCATAAGTAAACCGTTCAAATATGACTGGCCCGGTTCCAAGTGGATAGAGTGGATCGAGGGAAACATCATTTTAACCCCAGAAGGGAAGCTCGTCAACATTCTGCGAGCTAACGGGGAAGGAGGCGACAAAGCGGCGATCGTACACATAGCAAATGACGGTTTGGATCTTTCGCACGATCGCGACAAAGACATCATTTACTTTCCGGGGGGCAGCTCGAAGTTTACCATCCGCTATGACGAAAAGACTTCACGTTACTGGTCCATCGGAAGCAAACAGAGCACCCCAAAAGCTTACCGTAATATACTCGTCCTCACTTCATCATGGGACCTTTGGAACTGGATTGTTGAAGGAATACTTCTCCAGCACCCCGATGAGGTATATCACGCCTGGCAATATGTAGACTGGCTATTTGAGGGTGATGATATTATTGCTGCCTCGAGAACGGCTTACGACGATGGGCTAGGCGGTGCGTCCGCAGCCCATGATGCTAACTACCTTACTTTTCATCGTATTAATAATTTCCGTACTTTTTAAAAAGCTCGGGATTTTTTCCGTCTTGACATACAATGGATAATAAAAGATTTCCACATTTATTGATGAGACGGATCATCAACAGTCTGACATTATTTATTGCATTTTATTTTTGATGATCAGAGCATAGATCAACATCATTATTTTTCTCGGGTCGGTAGCTCAATTTGGTAGAGCAGTGGCCTTTTAAGCCATTGGTTCCGGGTTCGAGTCCCGGCCGGCCTACCAGCTAAAATAACGTAATTCCCACTTAAACAAAGGATTTAAGAGCGATTACTTAAATTCAGTTCAATGAAACGAGATGAAATCAATTTGCCCATAAATGAAATAATTTGGCCAAATTTTGTGACATTAAATAGCAATAGGTAATACCAAGTAGTGTACCGAAAAGATCCCACCAACAACCATATAGTGAGTATCTTTTAAGATCTCTGGCTAATAGATTATTCGGGCTTTATAAAAAGGAGTTTGAACTGCTGAAGTCTTGGTTTGAATTGTTTCAACTTATTTTAACGCGGTTAACTGGAATAACAACGGCTAACAAGCCTCAGCAAACAATTTCGAGTATCACCGTCGTGCTTCGATCCACACTTATTTAGCGTATGGATTTTACGATGCATAGACCACGCTTGGAAGGATGTACACAAAGGGGTTGGGGGCGAACGCGATTATGAAAAATCACGCATTTGGTATCGCAAAACCGCCGAACAGGTAAAAACCCAGGCGCAAACCAATCTTGGAGTGATTTATAATCTGGGAAAAGGAGTACCACAGGATTATTCTCAGGCTGCTAAGTGGTAATACAAGGAAACTAAAGAGGAACATCTTCCCGCTCGAAATCATCTTGATAGAGTCATAAAAATATTTCGCGATTCGGCTAATAAAAAAGCCAATTTTGGGCAGTATAACCTTGGTTTATTGTATCAATATAGACTGGGTGTAAATCAAAGTGATACCGAATGCCTTCAAGTCGTATCAGAAGGCGGCTGATCAAAGTTACACACCTGCACAATGCAGTCTTGGAACAATGTATGCCAATGGCCTGGGAACACGATAAAACAATAAGAAGGCAGCAAAATGGTTTCGCAATGCCGCTGACAAGGGATTCACTAAAGCTCAATACGACCTCGATTTAATCTATAAAAAGGCAAGGGCGTCGCTCAGGATTCAATATGGGCTTATACCTGGCTGAGCCTCGCTGCAGCAGAGCGTGTCAGCAGCCAGAATGATTTGGACCGTCTAAAGTTATCAATGAGTGAGAAGCAAATTAGCGAAGCAGAAAACTGGGTTGCCAATTGGCAAGTGAAAAAATAATGAGTGGGTGACCGGGTGCGCGTTAAAGCGGCAATACGTCAATTGCCTCTTTTTACAAAGCGACTTTTCTTAAGCGCAAAGCATTGAGGACAACGGAGAGAGAACTCATACTCATTACCGCACCAGCAACCATCGGATTTAAAAGAAATCCGAAAAATGGGTAAAGGATTCCAGCAGCAATGGGGATACTTAATGCATTATAGAAAAAAGCAAAAAATAAGTTTTGCCGAATATTGCACAGGGTATAGCGACTGATTCGAAACGCTTTTTCAATCCCACTCAGATCTCCCTCCAACAAGATAATTCCAGCGCTCTCAATCGCGATATCCGAACCTTTTCCCATTGCAATACCAACATCAGCTTCGATTAAAGCCGGCGCATCATTCATCCCATCTCCAGCCATTGCTACTTTCAGATGCTGACTCTTCATTCTCTTTACAAATGCGTTTTTTTCTTCGGGGACAAGATCACCATAAAATTCATCAATTCCCAATTCTTCCGCTGTTGCCTTTGCTGCACTCTTGCTATCACCTGACAAGATAATAAGCTTCAGCCCCATAGCATGAAGATTTTTAACAACCTCTATCGTCCCTTTTTTAATTGGATCAGATAAAGCCAAGTAACCTGCTAAAACATGATCGACTGCGATTAACGCACAGGTGTGCCCCGTCTCACTGAGCGCGTTAATCTTTTGCCTTATATTATTTGGAATACCAACACCACTTTCATTCAGCCATGATACTTTCCCAATGTGAATTTTTCTACCATTAATAACACCTTCGATACCACCACCGGGGATCGATGCTATCGCTTCAGCGCTCAGCATTGTTATTTTTTTCTCCGCTGTTGCACCAACGATGGCTACCGCTAAGGGGTGTGCGCTGTTTTTTTCCAAGGTAGCGGCGTACTGTAGTATTTCGTTTTCTTTCCAAGGATCTAATGCATTAATCTCAACTACACGTGGCCGCCCCTCGGTTAGCGTTCCTGTTTTATCGAGAAGTAGTGATTGCACACCACTTAGTGTTTCAAGGGTAATAGCATCTTGAATGAAAACTCCAGACTGTGCGCCCCGCCCTACTCCTACTATGATCGACAATGGCGTAGCTAACCCAAGCGCACAGGGGCAAGCGATGATCAATACGGAAACAGCATTGACGAGCGCGTAGCTCAACCGTGGCTCAGGTCCCCATATTATCCATATTATAAATGTAATGACAGCAATGGCGATAACCGCGGGAACAAAGAAAGCTGATACCCTGTCCGCGACCTGCTGTATGGGGGCCTGGCTTTTCTGAGCTTTTGAAACAAGATCGATAATACGTGCTAAAACCGTTTCTGCGCCGACCCTCTCTGCCTTCATAATAAAGGCCCCTTCATTATTCATCGTCCCTCCTATTACTACATCTCCCACCGTTTTATCTACCGGAATAGACTCACCGCTGATCATGGATTCGGTTATAGAACTACTCCCTTCCAGGATAGTACCATCTACGGGAATTTTATCCCCCGGACGGACGTGCAAACGATCATTAATTTTGACAAGATCTAGAGAAATAATCTGATCTCCACTTTCATCTACCCGGCAAGCTACTTTGGGCGACTGATCTAATAAACTGCGAATTGCATCCCCTGTTTTATCACTCGCTCGTGCTTCCAGTATTTGTCCGAAAAGGACGAGCGTTATAATGACCGCAGCGGATTCAAAATAAAGGGGCAACATGCCATTACTGCCAACTGACGGGGGAAAGACACCGGGAACGACAATTGCTAGTAAACTTAAAAGGTAAGCGGTACCTGTCCCGATTGAGATCAAGGTCCACATGTTGAAATCCATCTTGATTAAAGATTGCCAGCCCCACTTAAAAAATGGCAATCCCGCCCAGCAGACAACAGGTGTTGAAAGTATTAATTGCAGCCATAAATTAATTTTATCCGGAATTACTGCCTTAATATTTATAAACGGAAACATCTCCGCCATAGCCAAAAGCAGAACAGGAATGGTGAAGACTAAAGCAATCCAAAATCGTGGTTCTAAACGGATGGAAGCACTGGTTTCAGCATGGCAAGAATCGTACCCTGGATTGTCGCTTACTTTTGAATCTTTTGCTTTAGCCATATCCTCCTCATTTAATTGAGATTCAAAATTGTTATTAGACACCATGCCACATCAATGACTCACATTTGTTTAAGTTCCGCGTATATACAGTAATAATATAACCTACATTTAGCGACATTCACCCCTATAGAGGAGATATATTTACCCGCTTTATCCGGGCAATAAGACTTCGTGATAAAGATTATTCGATGATACTATCGATCGTTTGCTTTATCTAGATCCTTGTAGGCTTTACCAGTAAGGGTAACAATAAATTTTTTCATCGCCGGTGTTAATACACGCCCTTTTCTGTGCAGAATCACGAGGGGCCGAAGAATCTTTTCCCCTTTAATTTGGACAGCATTAAGCAAATGTTGACCAATTTCCTGTTCTACGGTCCCGAGTGGAAGAATCGCAATCCCTGCATCAATTTCTACAGCGCGTTTAACTGTCTCAATGTTGTCAAACTCCATCACCGGATCAATTTCTATTTTGTTCTCTTTAAATAACTGGTCGATTGCTTTCCGGGTTGGAATATCCGATTCAAAATTAATCAGTTTTTGGCCCTTCAGTTCCTTAATATCCACCTCGTCTTTTTTCGCGAAGGGATGTTGGGGATTACAGATAACCGCTAACCTGTCTTCCATAAAAGGAATGATTTCCAGTTGACGCATTTTTGTCGGATAAGCAACTAAACCAAAGTCCACCGAATTATGAAGGATGTCTTCATAAACCATGTTTGAGCGCCGGTACTCTACCCTTACATTGACGGAAGGAAATTCTTTTAAAAATCTTGTGATATAAGCGGGTAATTCATGCAGACCGATACTGTAAATAGTTGAGATGTGGATCGTTCCGCTGATCACTTTTTTCATCTCCAGAAGCTCACTATTAAGCTTTTCGTAGCGGTGAAGAATATCTTTTGAGCTGTCGTAAAGTTTTTGCCCTTCACGAGTTAAACGAAATTGCTTTTGGCTGCGATCGACAATTAACACATGAAAATGTTTTTCCATCGCCCGTAGTTGCTGGCTCACCGCAGATTGGGTGATACTATTTAATTTTGCGGCGCGAGAAAAACTCTGGCTTTCAACTAAATCTGAAAATATTTTAAAATTTTCAATGTGCATGATATTGCTATATCACTATTTCTAATCATAATGCAAACATGAATACAGCATTACTAATCAAAGATTAGGTCTGGATTAATGATAAATTACCCAAAATTCGAGAAAAACGCTGAATTGATAGAAAAAAAAATCGCTAAAGCCTGTGCTCAGTGCGGTCGAAAAGAAACCGAAGTAAAAGTTCTAGCTGTAACCAAATCACACGCCCATCAAGCGGTGGAGTATGCCGAACGTTATGGATTTAAGGCTATAGGCGAAAACCTCGTCCAAGAAGCAAACGATAAAAAGCACAAAAATAATTCGCTTCTACGTTGGGAATTGATCGGCCATCTACAGTCGAATAAAGCAAAATTAGCAGTCTCAACTTTTGATCGTATTCAATCCATCGATCGTTTGAAAATACTTAACTCTCTCGATCGATTTTGCGGTGAATCAAACAAAACTCTACCTATACTATTACAGATTAATGCCGGTGAGGATCCGTCAAAATATGGCGCAACTATCGAAGCAGCACCTGTGCTTCTTGAGGCCGCCCTTCAATGTAATAATCTCAAAGTCGAAGGCCTCATGACCATTGCACCACTGAGCAGATATCACGAGCTGGCCACAAAATGTTTTGAGCGTCTTCGTACTTTGCGAGACTCACTTGCCATAAAGTTCGGAACCCCTCTTCCCGAATTATCAATGGGAATGACGGGCGATATGACACAAGCTATAGAGGCCGGAAGTACTTTAATACGCATTGGTACTGCACTTTACGGTGAACGTGAATATCAATAAAGTTTTTTGAAATTTTATTCGCAGACTGTTTCATATAAGTTTTCCTGCTACTTTAAAATTATTTTTTTATAAAATTTTTAGATTTCTTGATTGCGAGAAATACAAATTCTGATTCACTTAAGATAATGCGATGAATAGATTAAGCAATGAACATGACGATGCTCTCATCCGGCTTATGGATGACGATACACCTGTCGTTCAAGAAGCGCTGATCAAAGAGTTTAAAAGAATGGATGAAAAAGGGATCCATCTTTTACAGAAACTTACTCATAATAACAACCGTATTCTCTCCTCCCATGCTCGTGAATTCCTTCAGGAGATTTTAGGTCATGATACGGTCGCAGATTTTTATCGATTTATAAGATCTTTAAATTACGAGCTCGAAACAGGGAGTCTTCTTCTCGACCGAACGGTATTTCCCAACGTCGATGTCGCTGAATGCTGTATCCAGATAGATGTAATCGCCGCGCGCTGCCGTGAGATTATGATCCTGCCCAGTACGCCTTGGGAAAAATGCAAAGTATTAAACCGGGTAATATTTCACGAATTCGGATTCCGCGGAAATAGCGAAGATTTCGATGACCCGCTGAACAGCTTAATCAGCCAGGTCCTGATTCGGCGCAAAGGGATACCGATCACTCTTTCCATTCTCTACATTCTTGTCGCGCAGCGCTGCGGCATCAATCTTGAACCCATCGGCATGCCGGTCAGATTTTTAGTCGGCTGTTTTCTTGAAGAAACACCTTTTTACATCGACCCCTACGAACGAGGAAGATTCAAGATGGAAGAAAACCTCAATGATTTCCTCTGTAATGGGAATTTCAGTCCCAAGCCGTGCTATTTCGCACCGATCCCTGTCCGTCAGATCCTATGCCGAAGTTGCGCTAATCTGAGTCGTCAATATACTTTAAATAATGACCCAGAGCGAGCCAGGTTATTCGCCAGTTTTATTCGGGAGTTTGAGACGATTTATCGACGACACGCTAAGTCCTGATTCATGTCACTCACGAACGCTCCCGATACCGATAGTGTCTATCGTTTGACTGACCTTGAGAACTGGAAATTTGAAGGTGTATCACTAGCCGTCATCGGTCACCCCATAGCCCACTCTATCAGCCCCGCGATGCACAATGCCGCACTCTCGCTGATGAGTCATGATGATTCCAATTTTTCACACTGGCGTTATTTTAAATTTGATATTTTACCGGAAGACTTATCCTCTGCCCTTCCCCTATTCTATAAAAATAATTTTTTCGGACTTAACCTCACCCTTCCTCATAAAGTCGAAGCTGTGCCCCTGATTGCAAAAGTCGATCCTGCTGCACAACATGTCGGTGCTGTCAATACTCTTCATTGGCAGGATGATGGCTATCACGGTTATAATACAGATGGTTACGGTCTTGAAAAAGCAATCCAATGTGACCTAGATACGGAATTTAAAGAGGCAACGGTTATACTCCTCGGTGCCGGCGGCGCGGGTCGATCAGCCGCCGTTCAAAGCCTTGAAGGTGAATGCAAAGCATTGTGGATCGGCAATCGCAATCAGGCACACCTTGCCGCACTCCTCAATAGTTTGCATACCCACCGTTCATTCAGCAAAGTAGTGGGTTTCGCACTCAGTTCCCCTCCCCCCAACTTACCTGAAACTGGATTGCTAATTAACGCCACATCCCTGGGTTTACAAAAGGAAGACCCCTCCCCGATTGACTTGGATCGCTTTGAGCAATCTCTTAAAATTTACGATTTGATATATAAACCCGCTAATACTGCACTCCTGCGAGATGCCGCAAGTCGGGGAATAAAAGGTGCCCACGGTCTCACCATGCTCGTCTGGCAGGGAGCACGTTCGCTTGAAATCTGGAGCGAAGCAAGCGTCCCCACCGAGGTGATGTTAAGCGCGGCACGTAAGGCATTATCTCTCTAAAGCCCTTTTTAACGAAACATCTTTAACTTGACGTCATCTGAACTCTTAGTGCACATTTCACTTTTATAGTCGGGCCGTAGCGCAGTCTGGTAGCGCACTTGCATGGGGTGCAAGGGGTCGAGAGTTCGAGTCTCTCCGGCCCGACCATTTTTTATATTTTGATCTAACCCCATTCGACATTCTATCAAAAGCATAAACCAAAGTCGCCATGTTCCTCCCATGAAACGTCACGCTAAAGAGGATCTCATTCAAACGAACGAGACCGACATCGCAGTAGCTGAGAGCGGATCGACGACGCCAGGATTCGATACCTTGGTCTCTCAGAACAATGTTAAGTCGGACAGAACGAAGTAGGTAACGCAGAGCATCGATGAAAGATTTGTCAATGAAGACGATGATGAAATTACGATCACAACTGATGAGAAACGATTTATTAAGAGTGAACTTTTGCATTTGGTTTATACGAGCGATTTCCAATCGCAACCTTGTTGAACTGTAGTTCCGCCTACTCGGGGCTATGGCCGACAAGTTAACCCTTAAGAAGAGAGGTACCACTAAGGCTTCGGCGTAAGTGTTGGATCTCTTTGGCCCGGAAATGATGCCTAAGGGGCTCACGCCTAAATTTTGTACGCCATGATGGGTTCATTCCCATTATTTGATTCTGAAATCAAGCTTCTTGCCCTTACCTTGTATGAAGCTATTCTGCATCCATGAAAATTAAAGAGTGCACCAAAGGTCTACAGACAGAATCCGCCTTCAAAGTACTGGCACAAGCTCAACAATTGGAGAGGCAGGGGAAGGATATAATACATCTAGAAATCGGACAGCCCGACTTTCCTACGCCTAAACATATATGTGATGCCGCAGTCGAGGCAATCCGTGAAGGAAAAACGGGATACGGACCGGCGCCAGGACTACCTGAGTTAAGAGAAGCTATTGCCTCAGAGACTGGCGCGCGAAGAGGGATACCGTTTGACATAAATAATGTTATTATTGCACCGGGTGGAAAACCAATCATTTTCTATACTATTCATAGTCTAGCGGGGAAAGGAGATGAAGTTATTTATCCAGATCCTGGATTTCCCATGTATGCGTCACTCATCGCGCACAGTGGTGCCACTCCCGTCGCCCTACCCCTGAGAGAAGAAAAAGCTTTTTCGTTTGATGAGAAAGATTTTAGATCCCGGGTTTCTGAGCGCACTCGCCTTGTCATTATTAATTCTCCGCATAACCCTACAGGAGGTATAATTAGTAGAGATGATCTCGAAGTAATTGCCGAAGAAGCTCAACGCCATGATTTTTTCGTCCTCTCTGACGAAATATATAAAGATTTTCTCTATGAAGGTAGTTTCGTCAGTATTGCCTCCCTACCTGGAATGAAAGAACGAACGGTAATTCTCGACGGTTTTTCCAAAAGCTATTCTATGACTGGGTGGCGACTGGGATACGGACTAGTTCCTTCATTCCTAGCAGAGGCCTTTGAGCTCTATAATGTTAATATCGCTTCCTGTGCTTGTACTTTTAATCAATATGGTGCGTTGGCCGCACTTCAAAGTTCACAGGACTACGTCGAATTAATGGTGACTGAATTTAAATCCCGCAGGGATTATTTAGTCGATGCATTAAATGAAATAAACGGTTTTCACTGCCTTAAACCAAGTGGCGCTTTTTACGCCTTTCCAAATATTAAAGAGACGGGAAAAAGCGCGAGCCAACTTGCTGGTGAAATCCTGGGAAATGCTGGTATTGCCGTCCTCGCGGGTAGTTCATTCGGCAAGGAAGGAGAAGGTTATCTACGTCTATCCTACGCGACAAGTTTAGACAATCTTAAGATTGCTTGCGAACGTTTGAAGCAATACGCAGATTAGTCTTACTTTGATTTATTTATTAAGCAAGTAGTCTCAGCATTTACGACAATAAATGATAGTTTTTTAACGAGCATAATAGCTGGTCTTGCGATATGCTATCAATTGATCTGTTGCACTCTCGATCGGATTTATATCATCCTAATTTAATTCAATGTTCTATCGTATGCTATGGCCTTTAGCCCTTGCCTCTATCATCGTTTTTTCCTCGGGAAGGGCGGATCCACAATTACCTGAATTTCTACAGCTAGCAAGAATCGATAAGGTAGTACATTTTTTTGTTTTCGGGCTCCTCGCTACTTTAGTCCTGCGTGTCTACGATAATAAAAACACACACATTAAATTTGCTTTCATGGCGATTATTATTACTTCTCTTTTCGGATTCCTCGATGAATGGCATCAGTACCTAAATCCTTATCGCTACTTCGAGGTGGCTGACTGGATGGCTGATACCCTTGGTTCGGTAGTGGCAGTTATTGCTTATCAGAGCTTGCAACACTACAGACGCTTACTTGAGATGAATATTAATCTTAACTGGAAAAAGAATAATACTTCGAAGATTAACTGACATTTCTCATAAATCATACTATCATCGTTATTATTATTTCACCTCATTTTGATTAGGAGAATGAAGCAAGAAGATATAGAAAAGCTTATTGCTGAACGGCGTAAGGAAGTGGCCCGACATGATACGCTTTATCATAAAAATGCGAGACCGGAAATAACAGATTACGAATTCGACCGTTTAAAAAATGAGCTAAGTGAGTTGGAAAAACAGCATCCCGAATTTTCGGATAAAGGTTCACCCATCCACCAGGTAGGTGACGATCGGCATGAAGGTTTCGATTCATACCGCCATCTTCAACCAATGATGAGTCTCGACAATACTTATAACCAGGAGGAACTTGGTGGATTCGATAAGCGCTTACAAAAAATATTAGATGTTGATGAGCTGATATACCTCATTGAACCAAAAATTGATGGTGTCGCGGTTAGCCTCACTTATGAAAATGGGAATCTCGTCCGAGCGGTCACGCGCGGTAACGGGATTGAAGGTGATGTAATTACAAAAAACCTTGAAGGCATTGATTACCTCCCCCCCCGAATAAAAGATAAGTCTTGCCCGGAAGTAATTGAACTCCGTGGAGAAATTTACATGACGCATCCTGAATTTGAACGTATCAATAAGGAACGTAAAGCGGCAGCTCTCGATCTTTATGCCAATCCGCGAAATTTAGCTGCTGGAACAATAAAACAGATCGATCCAAAAATCGCAAATAGACGAAAATTGGACATTGTTCTTTACGGATTGGGCTATTGCTCCACTCTTTCCTTCACCTGTCAACGCGAGTTTCAAGAATTATTAAAGAGCTGGAACATGCCAACAGTCGAAAAATATTGGATGGCAAATGGCATCGCCGAAGCCTGGAAAATAATAGAGGAACTTGAAAATTTGCGTGCGACCTTTGCCTATTCAACCGATGGTGCAGTTATCAAGTTAGACGCACTAGATCAACAGCGTGTGTCTGGTTCCACATCAAAGTCTCCACGCTGGGCAATTGCCTATAAATTTGCTGCAGAGCAGGCTGAAACCGAAGTTCAAAAGATAAATATTCAAATAGGAAGAACTGGTACCTTAACGCCGGTCGCTGAATTAAAGCCGGTTCTTCTAGCCGGTAGCACAGTGTCTCACGCTACTCTTCACAACGAGGATGAAATCAAACGTAAAGACATCCGAGAAGGTGACAGCACAATAGTAGAAAAAGCAGGCGATATCATCCCTGCAATAGTTCGCGTGCTCAAAGATAAAAGAAAAAGTAGCATCTCACCATATGTCTTCCCCCACGTATGCCCAGCTTGTGGATCGAAAACCATACGTTTACCCGGAGAAGCGGCACGGCGCTGTCCAAATTTAAGTTGTCCACCCCAGGTCCGCGGTCGGATTGAACATTTTACCTCGCGCCAATGCATGGATATTGAAGGCCTTGGAGAAGCAGTAGTGCATCAACTTGTAAGTAAAAAATTAATTAATAATATTGCGGATCTCTATAAGTTGATCGTCGATGATCTATTCCCTCTCGAAAAGTTTGCTCAGAAATCATCTGAAAACCTTATCCAAGCTATAGAGTCTAGTAAAAAACGTGAACTTTGGCGTCTTATTCATGGACTTGGAATCCAACACATAGGGGCAACGGCATCTAAGGACTTAGCCCGCTCCCTTCATAGCCTCCAAACGCTCATTGATGCAAATGAAGGTGACCTCATGACGCTGGATGGCATTGGTGAGATAATGGCTAAGAGCGTAAATCATTTTTTTTCTCAAGAATCCAACAAGGAAATCATTTTGCGTCTTGTTGGCTATGGTCTGAATGTCGAGGAGGTGGCATCTACTCAGAGTGAACACCATGATTTCAATGGTAAATCATTTGTCTTAACCGGTAATTTGGTGTCCTTTACCCGCGAAGCTGCAACGCAACTGATTGAAAATGTTGGGGGTCGGGTGACGACGAGTGTCAGTAAAAAAACGGATTTTATCCTCGCTGGTGAATCGGTTGGATCAAAAATGACCCAAGCTCAAAAACTGGGGACGAAGATAATTGATGAAAAAGAATTTCAGAAACTGCTAAAGCGCTAAATGGGAGTTACATACCGTGCTTCTGCAGTGCAGATTGAAGTTCCTTTTGAAATGCCTGCAAGTCTTCTGCGCTTGGCTGATAACCTTCCTGTGAAGGATTTAGCTCCAGACGTCCAAATTGATCGATAGACCAACTGGAGTTGACCCCATCACTGAATTTGACCGTCCCACTTACGACCGCACCTGGTTTCATTAAACGATCAACCTCTACGATGAGTGAAGAACCAAAATCATCTCCACCTCCACCTAAGTCTTCAGCTGCGTTATCGCTATCACCTGGAGCAATTTGATTTTCAGATCCCAAATTTTCATTCGGGACAGCATCACTCAATTCAGGTTTGTCTTGTAATATAAGATTCAAATCATCAACGAGGAAGCGGACCTCCATGTATGTAAGAGAGAGACTGAACTTTTCGTTCAATTGAACCTGGATAGAGGACAATGACAAACCATCACTGATCCATTTTTCCAGGGCTTCTTGCTGCTCATTCTTCAGTTCCATTCATTGAGGGTTCTGATGGGTAAGCTGTTTTGTCAAGTATTCCACACTCCTCGCCACAGATTCATCTTGCTCCATGATATTTTCCACTGTTTTACAAGCATGTATGACGGTACCATGATCACGGCCACCAAAGGCTTCGCCAATATCCTGTAAGGAGTGGTTAGTATGAAGACGGCTAATATACATGGCAATCTGGCGTGGAAAGGCGATATTATTGGGACGGCGCTTGCTGACCATGTCACTTAGTCGAAGCTGATAATATTCCACCACTTTTTTCTGAATCATTTCAATCGTGATTTGATTTAAGGCTTCCTCTTGAAGGATATCTTGCAGGAGTTGCTCGACATGGGAGATCTCAAGTGGATTTTGAAGGACTGATGCACAAGCTACTCTCGTTAATGCTCCTTCTAAGCGACGGACATTACGTGTGATGCGCTCGGCAAGGAATTGTATTACATCGACTGGAATATTATATCCCCGGGAGGCAGCCTTTTGAGAAAGGATCGCGACGCGGGTTTCGAGATCCGGTGCCTGTATATCAGTTACCATACCCCATTGAAAGCGGGAAAGAAGACGATTTTCCAATTTTGATATCTCACTTGCCGGACGATCACTAGATAGACAAATTTGACGCTGTGACTCAAATAGATCGTTAAAAGTATGAAAAAATTCCTCTTGAATACCCTCTTTTCCGGCAAGAAATTGGATGTCATCGATAAGAAGAACATCGATATTGCGAAAATCTTTGCGGAAATTTACCAGCTTATTTTCTTGAAGCGCCCGAATGTATTCATTCGTAAATTTCTCACAGGATACATAAATAACCCTAGGATGAGTTTTCTCTTTCACAATTGTGTGCGCAATAGCGTGCATGAGATGGGTTTTACCCAACCCGCTATCTCCATAGAGGAAGAGTGGATTATAAGCTCTCGCGGGTGCATCTGCTACCGCCACACTAGCGGCATGAGCCAACTGATTACTGGTTCCGACGATAAAATTTTCAAATGTATTCGCCGGGTTAAGTGATAAATATCTTTCCGAAAGCCTAATTTCTAAATGTCGCCTATTATCTTTATAGGCTAAACGGGATGTTTTCTCATTTCGATTATCTTTCAGCTTTGTCGTTTGATGATCAAACTCTCCATTCTCATCGTTGAAAACTTTAATGATGATATCTAATGGCCTACCAAGCATCAGATGCGCTTTATGGTTGATCAAATCCAGGTAATTGTCCTGGATCCAAATCTTGGCAAACTCGTTTGGGGCAGATAAAGTCAATGAGTTTTCATTTTCTTCCATGCCATGAATCGGCTCAAACCAGGTCTCGTAGATATCGCTGGGAAATAGCGTTTTAAAATCGCTCTTTAAAGTAGTCCAAAGATCTTGTTTTACAGAATGTTGCGACATTTTTGAGGGATAAAAGAGTTTTTATTCACAGATGGAAAATGGTGTATCGATCCTCATATTTATAGGGTGAAATATGGGGAAAAAATGCCCCCGGAAGGATGGGTTTCATCCATGACGATAGGGGGATAAAAGCTATTTTTTGCCATCTCTAATTTATTTTATTCTGTTAATATTCAATTACTTATATTTTTATGTAAGCGATAATTCAATTTTATTCAAAAGAGCTAATTGTCGGTTCAAGAGGTAAGTAATGTAGTCTTATCTCCTTTGAATAAATTAGAATTTTGTATTGGGAGAATGTTTTCAAGTTCAAGTTTCTAACAACTTATTCACATGAGAATTGCTGATAACTTTATATATAAGAATATTGCCTTCATTAAAAATCATTGCTCATAAAAGAACCCTGATAACTATGCGGTTTCCAGGTCGATTCTTGAAACATTCGCTTCAAGAAGGGGTAGCAAGATTGCAATCCTAAACTCTGCTCGGCAACTTTTTTTTAATAAATCCACAATGAAGGCTTATTTAATGCTCTGCCATATATTGAATCAGACGGTCATTAAAATCTTTCGCCGGATCGTGACCGAGTAACTTAAGGGCCTGGGTCATGGCAGCAACTTCAACAAGACGGGCAAGGTCCCTGCCCGGACGGACAGATAGTTCAATGTGAGAAACATTAATCCCTCGAATTTCATAATTATTCTCCTCCAACCCGGTGCGATCTTCCTCCATCCCTTTTGAAAACTCATTGAAAGTAACAACAAGGTCGATATGTTTTTCCAAGCGGACAGATCGTATACCAAAAAGTTCGGCGATATTAATTATACCTAGACCCCGGCATTCCATATAACCCCGATTTAACTCAGAACTTGTTGCCATCAATTCACGTTCATTGATAAGCTTAACATAGACAAAGTCATCGGCGACGAGACTGTGACCACGCTCGATGAGCGCAAGAGCACACTCGCTTTTCCCCATTCCGCTTTCACCACGCAGAAGTGTGCCCATCCCCCTGATGTCCATCATCGTACCATGTTCAGTTAACTGAGGGGCGAATACATTTTCAAGAAGCAATGTACCTTTTGCAATGAAATCGCGCGAATTAAGTTGAGTGCGTATAAGCGGGATATTGTACTCGTTAGTAACTTTTAATAAAGCGTTGGTGGGAAGCATATTACGTGATATCACTACACAGACTATATGTTTGCGTGCCATTCCGACGAGCACCTCATATTGTTTTTCTTCAGTTAGCTCACGCAAGAAACCCATTTCACCTGCACCAAATAGTTGAATACGTTTATAACCTAGATATTTTAAATATCCAGTCAGGGCAATAGATGGGCGATTAATATTTTTATCACGAATGAGTTTTTTAAGGCCACCCTTACCCGCAACAAGTACCATCTTTAATGACTTGGAGTAGGAATTAAAGAATTCCTCGATCGCGATACTCTCAACAATTTTAGACTGTGGCTTCTGTGGCATGATCGGGTTTAAAGATTAAAGTTTTCTCCGAGGTAGAAGTGACGGCTCTGCGGGTCATTGATGAGAAAATTACTACTCCCTTCACACAAAATCTTACCTTCATGAAGAAGGTAGGCGCGGTCAACAACACGCAGTGTTTCACGCACATTATGATCCGTTATAAGGACACCAATGCCTTTTTTCTTAAGACCCATGATTATATCTTGGACATCGCTGATACTTATGGGATCGACTCCACTGAAGGGCTCATCCATAAGTAAAAATTTAGGTGTAGTTACCAGTGCGCGGGATATTTCAAGCCGACGGCGTTCACCGCCGCTTAAAGTAAATGCTTTCTGCGCCGCTAAGTGAGCAAGGCCGAGTTCGTTGAGATGACGCGCGGTACATTCTTTTCGTTGAGATCCATTCATTGGTAAAGTCTCGACTACGGCTTTTATGTTTTCTTCCACCGTAAGCTTGCGAAAAACAGAGGGTTCCTGCGGAAGGTAGCCAATTCCTAAACGGGCTCGTTTGTACATGGGGATTCGGGTAATATTGAGTTTTTCAAAATACACAGACCCGCGCGACGCCGGGACTAGTCCGACAATGATATAAAATGTCGTTGTTTTTCCGGCACCGTTTGGCCCCAACAGACCTACAATCTCCCCCGCTCGCACGGACAGATCGACCCCATCCACCACTTGTCGGTTACCATAGGTTTTAACAAGTCCGTTTATCTGAATATAAGCACGCGCATTACTCATTTTTTAATATGATCATCCTTTCACCAGCTATGAATTATTCGGATTCTATTTCCTCGGTATCAGCATTTTCATTTTTATCATCATTAAATCCCAAATTTGGCAAAGCATCGAGAACAACTGTCGGTCGACTCCCGTCGGTGCCATCTGGATTGTTTTCGACGATCGCTGTGCGATTTCCTTTCAACAAGGTAATACGCCACCCACTAACTGTTGCTTTTCGATCTAGGATTTGGGGCGAATCGGTAAGTATAATTTTATCTTCAGCAGGAAGTAATTCAGCTCGACCTGCGAGGGCCGCTCGACCGGCCTGAAATATTTCTACTGAACCAATAGCAACAATTTTTTTAATAACGCCAATTCGACCTATCGTCGCCTCAGCTTCTCCTGAACGACTTGCTGTTACTTCAAGATTATCACATTTAACAAGTAGGTTATTACCGGTAATAGTCACATTATTGCTAAAATAAAAGTAGTTTAGTTCTGGAGTACTCGTCATTTCGAGTGATTCACTTCTAACGACAGTAAGGGGTGAAATAAATTGATCCGAGATTGTCTCTTCGCCATTAGCGATACGAAAACTGAGTAAAATGCAGGATATCAGTACCAAGAGGAGAAATAATTTATTCATTTTAATATATCTGTAAGCCTATCTTGAAAGTTAACACGCACATTTTTTTTCACTTTAAGGATCCGATTCGATCCTTCCCAAATCCAATTTGATCCCATTATTTCATAATTAGATCCAAACATTCGAATAGAAGCATTGCTCAATGCCCTATTTCTGCGAACAAGCATTATCGCTTTAGGACTTTCAATTGTCGTATCGAGCGAAAGTGACTCATCTCCAGAATAAACGCGTAACTTCAGGTTGATAACATCAATCCTCCCGGCATTGATATAACGGCCTTCATCACCTTGTAAATCCCAAATCTTGTATCCATTTTCACCAAACATCGGCAGCTTAAAATCAATTACGGGCGCATCAGGAATAATCTGTGCAAATAACCCCAGGATCATCACCGTTGTAAGAAGGAGAAAAAAGCCTTTTATTTTAGTCCGATAAACCATTTTAAATTAATTATGATTTCGTGAGCTGTATACAAATTAAAGTTAAAGGAAGAACAATCATCAGAGGCACGCAAGTGAAATGAATCGCTCTTTCCCCAAAGAGTACGAGAATAAGATAAAACAGTATCCAGTCGTCTCTCATATCATTTTTCTAATAGCCAGCATAGTTTTCTTGAATATGTCTGCTTGTAAAATGCCAATGATAAAAACTGAGGGGCTTATTCGTAAGTATAATGAGTATAATAAATCATCATTTTATATCTTCTTCTTCATAAGCAAACTTGATATGCACACAATAATTTATTAAAAAAATATGACATGACAACAGTTGAAAAATATCGATTTAATTTTAATGTGAGTCACGTGGAGTCCAACATCCCTAAAGGAAGCCAGATGACATACAGCTAAGACACGATAATTTTATTCTCTTATAAAATTGTGAAAATTAAGCATCTTGTAGATCGGTTAATTGTTTTATTTACTTAAAATAAGAGGTGGACGAAGGGTGGGAAAAACTTTACTATTTTTTCGTCTTTTTTAAGTATAGACGGTATTTAATTTTCATCCCCTATTACGAAATAAAAAATTTGAGGCGGAATGAAAACACTTCACACATATTGACGTATGGATTATATTAAGACTCCAAAAACAGATGGAATTTCTGGAAGCCCCTTTCTCTGCCTGCCAGAACTCAGTGATGATAAAGAAGCTCTCATTATTTACCACGGACAACAATCTTATCTTATCTTATCTTGAAGAAATACCCTTACAACCCAGGGCATCTATTGACTGTCCCTTATCGCGAAGTTACGGATCTCAGTGATTTAGAAATAGACGAGCGCAACGATCTCATGGCTACGATAATAAAGTGCAAAGAGATATTACAAAAAAGTTTAACCCAGCCGGCACAGGCATCCCCACACATCTCTATTGTCACATCGTCACTCGGTGGGAGGGGGATACGAATCTCATGCCCGTTATTGGAAAGACAAAAGTTCTTCCAGAGGCGCTGACGGACACTTGAGAAAAATTAAAAGCTAATTGCTGATCATTAATAACGATCCCCCAGTAAATCGAGAGGGCAAATGACAGAAAAGACCCTTTATTTTGATAACCCCCGTCAGCTCAACCAGTTATATTGTGCTAGGGATAGCAACCTATCCAAAGTTGAGGAAATATTATCCGTAAACATCGTCACTCGTGAAGATTGGCTCCGCGTGAGTGGTGCCCAAGAGGATATTTCAAAGACTGAATTATTTTTTAACATGCTTGCCGAAGGACACACTCAAGGCATGAATATTCAAGACTCAGACTTTGAGAATATATTAAATTCCATTGCCAACGGTCACGGCCCTGAGCTCAAGGATGTTTTTGATCATCCTCTGATTATACGGATTAAAAATAAAAGCATCGTCCCAAAAACGATGAATCAAAAAAAATATCTGCAAGCGATACAGAATAACGATATCGTTCTGGGCATTGGCCCTGCAGGAACAGGTAAAACTTATTTGGCAATGGCTGCTGCGATAGACGCGCTACTCAAAGAAGAGATCGATCGTATCATCCTTACGCGACCGGCTGTCGAAGCAGGTGAGGCACTGGGATTTTTACCGGGTGATCTAACGGAAAAAATCCACCCCTACCTACGTCCTCTCTATGATGCCATGTACGCTATGCTTGGACGCGAAATATCAACTCGCCTCATCGACCGTGGAGCAATTGAAATAGCACCTCTTGCCTATATGCGTGGTCGAACACTTTCTAATGCATTTGTTATACTCGACGAAGCGCAAAACACTACTCCCGAGCAAATGATGATGTTTCTAACGCGTATGGGGGATCGCAGCCGCATGGTAATTACGGGTGACGTCACTCAAATTGACCTACCGAATTCAAAGAATTCGGGTTTAAAAGAAGCGACCAAAGTATTAATGCGCACGCAAGGCGTTCATTTATTTTATTTGCAAGCTATGGATGTAGTACGGAACCCACTGGTCCAGAATATTATTGAAGCCTATGAAAATTATCACGCTGAAAAAGAGGGGAATCATAGGGCTAATTCTGGGCTCCAGGATTAATTCCCAGGAGTCCTAATCAATCATGGTACTATCATCTTTAATTAAGAAATTGCGTTCGACCGTATCTGGCAATCATCGCCGAGTATGGGACAATACAGAGCCTCAAAAATTTCTGGATTCACGACAGATTTTATCGCTTACCTTATTTATAAGTTTTGCCATCCTCGTTATTTTCATTTGCTTCATCGGGCTTTCTCCCGCGGGTCCACAAATTCTTCCGGAACAAATCGCTCGTATACGTATTGTCGCTGAAACAACATTTAGCTATGAGAGTGATATCCGCACCCAATCTATCATTAGTAATCGAAGACGACGAGTCCCCCCCATCTATCGATTAGATCCGATGCCGTATGAAAACTTTTCCGTTTATATCGAAACATTGATTACCGGGCTCAGTGAATTGAACAGAAAAATAATTGATCTCACCCTGGCTGAAAAAAATGGTGCGATTGATATTTTTACCCAGGAATTCGATCCACAAGCACAAGGACCATATCATTTGTATTCCGAAGATCTCTCAATAATTTTAACCGAACTGAATGATACTCAAAGGGGTATAGCCTTTAAAGAGGGGCTTAAAATTATGCAGAACATATTTCGAGAAGGCATATATGACGCTGAGCATTCAGAAATAAAGCTCCAAACAGGAAGATTAAGTTTTTTCAACATCCAAAAAGAAACCGGTCATATCGCTCAGGTGGAAATGCAATCAGAAGAAGACGCTTTGCGTTCTCTCCGGATAAATCTTTTAGCCTTGGATATTACGCGAGAAGCCTCAGCGGCCCTCTATAGACTTTTGCGCAATGGACTCGGCCCAAACCTGGTATATGATCCTGAAAAAAGTGAGGAACGCATTCAACAAGTACTTGCCCGAGTTGGGGCCGTGATCATTTCCGTGGTGGAAGGCGAGACAATAATTGAGCCTGGATCCAAGGTCATGCCTATAGATATAGAAAAACTAAATGCTTATCGAAAATCGATCCATAAAACCATGGATACTGGTTTCAGTTTTAATTCACTTTTATGGGAACGCATTTTAATGACCTGTGCCGTCCTGCTCTCTTCAATAATATACATTAAAGTTAGAAGCCGACAATTAAGTAAACACAATCGGGCACTTACCCTCAGTGTAGTCGTTATCTTGTTGAATCTTGCCATTATCCGACTCGTTATTGAATTTGGTGAAATTGGAATTCTCAGTCAAAGTTCCAATACATTAACCGCAATATTACCCTATCTGGCACCCACTTCACTGGGGCCAATTATCGTAGCCATACTTATCGGTTCAGGTCCGGGCATATTCGTCGCCCTTGAAATAAGTATCTTCAATGCATTAATGCATGGTAACTCACTGCCCTTATTATTGATCACTTTCCTTTCTTCGATCGTGGGCATTTATTACTGTCGCAATATCCGACTGCGTGCTCGCGTCGTAAGGGCTGGTGCCTATACCGGGCTTTGCCTTGCTTTATGCACTTTCTTTTTAGGTATACGTGATGCGCTCGACATATTTGTTATTGCGAAACAAATGATGGCTGCTCAACTAATCGGTATTGTGTCGGGGGTAATTGCTTTGGGATTCCTCCCTATCTTGGAACAGATATTTAAGTACACAACAAGCATTTCACTTCTTGAATTGACAGATTTTAATCATCCCTTGTTACGACGGATGCAGGTTCTCACTCCTGGAAGTTACCACCATAGCCTGATGGTAGCTAATTTAGCAGAAAACGGAGCAGCGGCGATTGGAGCAAATCCTCTCATCTGTCGTGTTTGTTCTCTATTCCATGACATTGGTAAAACTGTCAAACCCCAGTATTTTACAGAAAATCAAAGGGATGGAATAAATCCACATCTTGTCCAGAATCCATCAATGAGTGCTCTGGTCATTAAAAGCCATGTTAAAGAAGGGGTGCAACTAGCGCGGCAACATAAGTTGCCTAAGCTGATTATTGATGTTATCAGACAGCATCATGGGACCTCTCTCATCCAATACTTTTACTACATGGCACTTAAAAAACAGAAAAATCTCACCCCGGCGATATTCCCCAATGCACCCAAGGTTGAACTCGACAAAGTAAATGAGAGCACCTACCGCTACGAGGGGCCTAAACCGCAATTTAAAGAAAGTGCAATAATATTACTCGCAGATTCCATTGAAGCGGCGAGCCGAAGCCTGAGAAAAATATCTCCTCAAGCTGTTGATGATCTAATTGAAAATATCTGCAAAGATCGAATCGAAAGCAGACAGCTTTCAGATTGTCCACTTACATTTGAAGAAGTCAATGCCCTTAAAAGCAGTTTTTCATTTACTATCCTTAACATGCTTCATACACGCGTTGATTATCCAAAAAAAGAAAATCAGCTTGAAGTGAAAGCTCTCCCTGAAAAAGAACCGATTACAAGCAATGTCTCCCAGGAAATAAGCAGTCCCGATGTCTCAATCGAAGAGAAAGCCACGCAACGTACAGGTCATTAACCATTGCAAGCGATTGGAATGCCAGGTTAGTAAGGTGCGCTCTCTCTTCCATTTCCTAGATCGCGATATCTGCTCTGAAAAAATCCCCGATGGGGAACTGTCAGTGGCATTTATCGAGAGTGAAGAAATACAGCGCCTGCATTCGACGTATTTTAACGATACGAGTATAACCGACGTCATCACCTTTGAAGGCGATCACACAATGGACTTTGCAGGTGAGATTTGTATTTGTGTTGATGTCGCTCAAGAATCAGCGACCGATCACAATCTCACTCTGGCACAGGAAATAACTCTCTATCTGGTCCATGGATGGCTGCATCTTGTCGGCTATAATGACAAAAGTGAAGGAGACTGCAGCTCGATGAGAGATGCCGAAAAAAGGATTATGTCTGCAGCTATAGCGGCAAAAAAAATCCCCTCATTTATTCTTCGTTCAGATTAAATAAACAATCTTTTATTCTTGTTAGGACGATATACCGAACATATCAATATTTACAGGGAAACAGTCCCCTATTCCAACGATGTTTAAGGCTATTAGAAATGCATTTATCTCCGGGTTGATCGTTCTCGCACCGGTCGTTGTTACTTTCTATGTAATCAGAACACTCGTAGGGAGCATTGGAGCACCTACGGCTCAGCTTTTCTTTTTTTTCATCCCCGATGAGATTTTTGATAAAACTGTCCTCTCGGCCCTTTTAAATATTCTCGCTACCTTAGTCGTCCTGATTTTGATAACCCTAATCGGATGGTTTTCTAAATACTTCTTTGGCCGATTTACTGTTCAAATGACAGAGAAAATAATCACAAGCCTGCCCTTTGTAAAAACAGTTTACAATACAGTGAAGCAAATCATCGATACCTTTGCACGACAAAAAAAGGCGATATTTCAGAAGGTCGTACTTATTGAATTTCCCCGTAAGGGAATTTATGCCATTGGGTTTTTAACGGGTAAAGCCAAAGGGGAAGTGCAAAACAAAACTCCCCATGATATAATTAATGTCTTTCTACCCACTACACCCAACCCTACGAGTGGTTATCTCATTATGGTTCCTAAAGATGGTATCCAAGAACTAGATATGACTATAGCCGACGGAATGAAGTTAATTGTTTCAGGGGGGGCAGTAGTCCCTCATTATAATGCAGCAAGTGGAACAAACGAGTTCTTCGAAGTCACGGTTCCTGAAGCTATCAATACTGATAATATTTCAAATGCGGAAGCCACGCCAAAAGAGGTCGTGGATTAAATTGTATGGCAGGACGCCAACTATCGATTGAAGGCTTTATATTAAGTAAGGAAACTACAGGGGAATCGCATTCGCGATACCAGATCCTTGCCGATAAAAAAGGATTGATGCTCTGCTTAAAACGGAGATCAAATAAGCCTTCAGTAAAAACACAACCGGACATTTTTGATTATGCCGCAGTTGAACTGGACCAATCTGCACAAGGTAAGGTTTGTTTTATGCGTGATTTTCAACTACTCAGGCGCTACCAGGCAATTGGAAATGATTATAAATCATTTTTCTATGCTTCTGATTTTTCCCGTATTTTAATAAGAACCCTGATACATGCTGATTTTTCACCAGCTGTTTTTCAACTTTTCACCCAGGCTTTGGAGAGTTGGGGTTCAAATATTAGGCCAGAAGCAGTATTTTTTAAATCTCTTTATCTCTTTGTTAGGGAAGAAGGTTACCCGATAAAAGAACAGTGGTGGAAATCGATCAGTCGCTCCAAACGAGATGCTGTCGTATCCATACTTAAATATCCAATAAATGAACAGGGGATTTCGGCTGCAACTATCGAATCACTAAATAAGAATTTAAAGAAATGGGTAACTGATTATACCGATATACTTATATGAAATAAATACATGCTTACCCCTATGATACTCTGGGTTCATTCAAAAGTCATGGAAATCGCCGTGATGGACCATACTCTATAATGGTTGTATTCATGATCAAACTCTGCACTTGAGAAGTCCATTATTTGGACATCCTGAATATCGATTTTCTACCCTGATTTACTGACTCAGTGAGAACTATTAGATTATCTTTAGCATGGATAAGCTGAGGAGATAACCACTAAATATAGTACATCGTTTCCGATTCAGGTTGAAGAAAAGATTCAAGCGTATATTCATTCATCTTTGCCTCTAAATTATGTGCAATTTCCTCCCAAACTTGTGCCACTCTCAGCCCCGATTGTCCATTACCTGAGAAGTTCAATTCAATTACTTCACCATCGATTACACGCACCACATCATTAAGCGTAATTTCAACCGGATTTTTAGCCAGAGCGTACCCCCCTTGTTTACCACGGCGACTGATGATCAGACCCCCGTTTTTCAACTCATTAAGGATTTGCACCAGGTAGTTTGCAGGGATTTGTTCGGCATTAGCAAGTTCTTCAATATGAAACAGTTGCTTATTTCCTTGGAATCGCGCTAACTGCGCCAGCACCCGACAGGCATACTCTACTTTCATAGAGACTTTCATAGCAGTTATTATTATATATTTGTCACAAGTAGCAAACTTAAAAATCAGATGTAAACAGAGTGAAATCCTTCTCTTTCAAGGTGGAAAGTAGTAAAAATGATTCGCAATTTTTCTGTTAACCCTATAGAAAATAATTAAATGTCAGAAAGCAAAAGCGACCCCTCAAATAAAACGAGGAAGACGTCAAAAAGTTCAGATTATAACGCGGCCAATATACAAAAACTGGAAGGGCTCGAAGGTGTCCGCAAGCGACCCGATATGTATATCGGTGACACACATGAACGCGGGCTACATCACTGTGTTACTGAGCTTGTCGATAATTCTATCGATGAGGCACTGGCTGGGTATTGTGACTTAATTTCAGTTACCATTCATCTGGATGGATCGTGTTCTGTTGAGGATAATGGGAGAGGCATCCCCGTCGACATACACCAAAAATACAAAATCCCAGCTTTAGAATTAGTCCTCACCAACCTTCATGCTGGAGGAAAATTCGGGAAAGGTGCTTACCAGGTTTCAGGGGGATTACACGGAGTAGGCGCAAAGTGTGTAAACGCCGTCTCCGAGCGATTTGAAGTCGAAGTCCGACGTGAAGGTAAAGTTCACCACATGACATTTGAACGCGGTAAAACGACTCAGAAAATTAAGGTTATAGGGACGACAAAAAAGACAGGAACTAAACAGACATTCCTTCCAGATCCTACTATTTTTCTAACCATTCGCGATTTCAATTACGATGTACTCGCAAAACGCATGCGTGAACTGGCTTTCCTCAATCCAGGAGTTCAAATTGAGCTCATTGATGAGCGAAATAATAAGAGTGAAGTTTTCAAATTCAAAGATGGCATCACCGAATACGTAACTTTTCTCAACCGTTCTAAAAATGTTGTCCACCCAAAACCAATAACGATAATTGGTGAATTGAATGATAGTAATAATTCAGAAAATTTAATTATCGTAGAGATCTCAATGCAATATAATGATGGTTACAGTGATCAAATATACGCCTACGCTAATTCTATCCATAATATTGAAGGCGGCACACATCTCTCTGGTTATCGAACCGCGCTTACACGTGTTGTAAATAATTACGCCAAAGCTAACACCCTGATCAAAGAAAAAGATCCGTCCCTATCTGGTGATGATACCCGCGAAGGGTTAACCGCAGTGATTTCAGTTAAAGTACCCGAACCGCGTTTTGAAGGGCAAACTAAAACTAAACTTTCAAATAGCGAAGTTGATGGCATCGTTCAAAAAGTTGTAGGTGAAAAATTAAAATACTTTTTTGAAACCAACCCAGCGATCGCAAAAAAAATTATTGAAAAAGTACTCAATGCTGCCCGCGCCCGCGAGGCTGCTCGCAAAGCGCGCGAGACGGTTCGCAAAAGCGCATTCACTGCCGGTGGTCTGCCAGGAAAGTTAGCCGATTGTTCTGAGAAGGATCCACAGCTCTGCGAATTATATATTGTTGAGGGGCAGTCCGCAGGTGGATCAGCCAAACAGGGACGAGATCGCCGTTACCAGGCTATTCTACCCATTCGCGGTAAGCTACTTAACGTTGAAAAAGCGCGTATTGATAAGGTTTTGAACAACGCGGAAATACGCAGCATGATCACCGCGATTGGCACAGGTATAGGTGAACATGAGGGAGAAGGTTCTTTTAATGTGGAAAAAGCACGCTACCAGAAAATTATCGTTATGTGTGATGCTGATGTCGACGGATCGCATATTTGCACGCTGCTCCTAACATTCTTCTATCGTCAAATGAAAGGTCTCATTGATAGCGGTTTCGTCTATGTCGCCCAACCCCCTTTATATAAAATCAAGAGAAAACGTAGGGAGCAATATATTGAGAGTGATGAAGAATTGAATCGTATTCTTCTTGAACTCGGCTCCGAAGATGTAACCCTGATTCGTCTTCGGGACGATCATCAATTCCTGGCAAAGACGGTAGATAAAGTCGTTGAGACTCTTTCCCAGATGGAACTACTGGGCGGAGGAGTAACTCGCTATGGGTGTCCACTTAACACCTATTTAGATCAACATATTAAAGCCAAGGACTATAAATTACCTAAATACATGGCACGGGTTAGAACGGGCAACGAAGAGGAATACCGATTCCTCTATGACGACGATGAGCGTTCGTCTTTTTATACTGATATGGTTATCGACGATGTTTATGAGGAAACAATAACACGCCAGATCCAAAATAATGGACACCAAATAAATCAGCGTATTTCCGTTCATGAAATTTTCGAGGCCGCACCGATGTCTAAGATTCTTAAAAATCTGGCAAAATTGGGTTTGGATATCAACCAGTTCACACCCTCTAAAGAATCACGCTATAAAATAATTGAAAATATGGGTGAGAAGAACGAACAGATAATCGAACTCCACTCGATTATGGAGATAATTGGTCAGATTCGTGCCCTCGGACGCCGTGGGTTAAGTATACAGCGTTACAAAGGGTTAGGTGAAATGAATCCAAAACAACTTTACGAAACAACGATGGATCCTGAAAAACGTCGATTACTAAAGGTAGATATCACTGATGCGGCTCTTGCTGAAAGTACGTTCAGCATGCTTATGGGGGAAGATGTTTCTTCTCGACGGGCATTTATTGAAGACAATGCATTGAATGTGTCCTATCTCGACGTGTGAAGAGTTTGAGAATAATAGACCATTAAAAATAATATTTATTTCAATTTAATTAATTTCATCTTCCCGCAATGTATACAGAAAATGAAACCCCGACAGTGACTAACATCACTGAGATCATGCAAACGGCCTACATCGATTATTCGATGTCGGTTATTATCAGTCGCGCACTCCCCGATGCAAGAGATGGTTTAAAGCCGGTACAACGTCGTATATTATATGCGATGCTGCGAGAAGGGTTAGTCCATAATCGCAATTACGATAAGTGTGCGGGTGTAGTTGGCGAAGTCCTGAAGAACTACCACCCTCATGGAGACGCCTCGGTTTATGACACTCTTGTCCGTATGGCAGAGGACTGGGTCATGCGTTATCCCCTCATTGACCCACAGGGAAATTTTGGTTCAATTGACGGGGACCCCCCCGCGGCTTATCGCTATACCGAATGCCGTCTTACCGAACTCACGGAAGAAATGTTGCGAAGCATCGATGAGAATACGGTTAATTTCAATCCGAACTATAAAGAGAGCACCACAGAGCCTGCCGTCTTACCGGCAACATTGCCAAATTTACTCATGAACGGGTCCACGGGGATTGCGGTTGGCATGACAACGAATATCCCCCCTCACAATCTAGGTGAGCTAGTCGATGCGACAATTACAATAATCGATAACCCAGAAGTTTCTATTGATGAGATAATTAAAATAATTCCCGGCCCTGACTTTCCCACCGGTGGAGCAATCATGGGACGTGATGGTATAGAGAAATACATGAAAAGTGGTCGTGGAATCGTTAAGGTTCGTGGAACGGTACATACCGAGGAACTTAAAGGCGGTAAGGAACAATTAATTATAACGGAAATTCCTTATAACGTTAATCGATCCAATTTAGTTACAAAAATTGCTGAGCTCGTACAAAGTAAGTCACTCGATGGAATCAGCGACCTTCGCGACGAATCCGATGAAAACACCCGTATTGTCATTGAATTGAAACGGGGGGTAGTACCGCGTGTCATCGTGAATAAACTATTTAAAATGACTCCTATGGAATCTTCATTTGGTGTCATACTTCTTGCTCTTGATCAACGCCGCCCGAAAGAAATGAACATCAAGGAAATGCTCGGTTGTTTTATTGAACATCGCCGAGAGGTAGTTTATAGGCGAACGGAATTTCGCCTTAATAAAGCTTTGAACCGCGCGCATATCCTGGAAGGCTATAAAATTGCTCTCACCAACCTAGACGATTTTGTTAAAATCATTCGTGCCAGCGTAAATCGTGATGAAGCAAAACTGAGCTTGATCGCTAAATATCCACTTTCTGAAAGACAGGCCAATGCCATTCTCGATCTTCGCCTTTATCAGCTGACAGGTATGGAGAGAGATAAAATTGAAGGTGAATATCGAGAACTGATGAAACGAATCAAAGAATTGAAAAAGATTCTCGATAATGAAAATGAACTTCTCAATTTGATTAAAAGCGAACTTCTTGAGTTAAAAGAGAAATATAATAATCCAAGACGCACCCAACTCATGGCCGCGGAGGGGGAATTCCGGATGGAGGATATAATCGCAAACGAAGGTTGCATTATAACCGTTACTCACAATGGATTTATAAAACGCACTCCCGTTAGTTCATATCGTTCACAAAAGAGAGGCGGGAAAGGGGTTATCGGTACGGGTTCCCACGATGAAGATTTTGTTGAGCATCTTTTTACCGCAAGCACTCACGACTTTATCCTGTTTTTCATGAATAACGGTCGTGTCTATGTCGAAAAAGTTTATGATATTCCAGAGGGAACTCGAATATCTAAAGGCCGTTCCGTGGTGAATGTACTCGAGATGGTTAAAGAAGAAAAGATCGCAGCGATGATTTGCGTGAACAAATTTACAAATAAACAACATCTTGTGATGTGCACAAAGAATGGGGTAACTAAAAAAACCAACTTGCATCATTACAGAAATTATCGTCGAGGTGGAATTATTGGTATCAAAATTGATAAAGGTGATGAATTAATCGGAGCAAAATTAACATTAGGCGAAGATGAGCTCGTCATCGTCACCCATAAAGGAATGTCGATTCGATTCACGGAGACAAATTTGCGTGATCAGGGTCGTGCTACACGTGGAGTCAAAGGAGTAACCTTGAGAAAAGATGATTCTGTCGAAACCTTTGAAGTGGTTGATAACGAATCCACCCTTCTTATTGCTGGTGAAAACGGCCAAGGTAAACGCACAAATTTCGATCAATACCGTTTGCAGAAGAGAGGGGGCAGTGGCATTATCGCAATACGATCTTCAGATGTTGCGGGCGCACTGAGTGTCCAAGAAAAAGATGAGGTCATGATGCTGACTCAATCCGGCCAAGCTGTACGTTCTCCGGTCAAAGACATTCGTATCATTGGCCGCACAACACAAGGAGTAAGGCTCATTAATCTTGTCAAAGGAGATAAACTCATTGGAATTTCAAAAATCATCCAAGTAGAGGATGGTAGTAACTGAGAAGCTAAATTTATTTAAAAAAGCTCAGTTTGTTCAGTTTGACTAGAGCTTGAACGACTACGATTAAGAAGCCAGACAAGAGTAACATTTTCGAAGCCAGATAGGCTTCCAATATGTAGAAGCAGTACGGCTGATGCGATTGCATCATAGAGTGCACAATGGTAGTGACGTCGATTGGAGGGACAATGTTGTGATGTCAGTAATTCGAGTTGCGGACCCAATTCGAAATATTCAATTAAATCTTGCAGTTTATGACTCAACAATTGGGGATAGACGTTTAACGCAATGGCCCAAGTATCTAACCAAGGTCCCCATTCGGCAATCTCTTGATCGGTATTTAAAAAGTCAGGTGAATAGGTAGGATATGGCCATACCATTTTAAGAAGATTGTTTTCAGTAGGAGCATGGTGCGCTGCAAGCGGTCCCGATTTACGTAGTTGATTAAAATACTCCCACTCATCAGAGAATGGATTTTTTTTTTGCGTTACAGAGTTTCGAATTCCATGCAATTGTGACTCTATAGATCTAATTTCCGCGTACGCCATACATAATCGTGTTTGCGTCGCTACAATTTCACGATTTAGCAGTGTGGCGACACCATATTCAATGACACCACACTCACGATTGCCTTCAAAATCTACAAAATGAATGGGGGAATCAGTCCAAAGCATATATTACATCTAATCTTTGATATATCGTTTACGTAGTGCGAGCAGTATTTAAGCTGGCTCAATTCTCATAATAGCCGCTTGCTATTTATTTTAAAATGATTTTGAAAGTGTATACATTGCTCCACTCATTGTTACTTATAGAATAATGAAAGAAAAAGACCTAATCGAGTTTATAGGCGAATTGGCCCAAGAAAGTGGTAAGATAATAAAATATTATTTTTCGGACCCAAACTTGGAAGTAGAGATCAAAAAAGATGAATCTCCAGTAACCATAGCTGATCGTAAGGCCGAAGAGATAATGCGAAAGATTATTGAAAATAAATTTCCCGATCACGGTATAATCGCAGAAGAATACGGTTCGGTACGCAATGATGCAAAATATGTCTGGGTTCTAGATCCCATTGATGGAACTAAAGCATTCGCAAAAACCTGCCCACTATTTGGCACACTCATCTGCCTTACGAAAAATGGGCAACCCATACTTGGAGCAATTCATCAACCCTTGCTCAACCAACTACTCATCGGAAACAACGAAACAACAAATCTAAACGGCAGACAAGTGCGTGTATCAGGTACGAATAAATTGAATGATGCCGATCTTCTTTGTGGAAATTTAAAAAGTCCCGCAAAACATCAAAATGGTTTAAACTGGGAGAATCTTACTAAAAGCGTTAAAACTCTCCGCACATGGGGTGACTGCTATGGTTATCTACTGGTAGCAACGGGAAATGCTGATATTGCATTAGACCCGATTATGAATTCGTGGGATCTCCTTGCGCTTGTTCCTATCATTCGAGGAGCAGGTGGAGTAATTTCCGACTGGCAAGGAAAAGATCCGGTAAAAGGTTCTTCAATTGTGGCATCCAATCCACACCTTCATGAGCAGGTAATCGATATACTTAATGCCTGAATGCATTGTGAAATAAATATATTCGTCTCCACTAGAATATTAAAAATAGATTGTCATGATCAATGATCCAGATTTCATCTACGTAGCCACACTGGATGATTTACGAGAAAAGGAGGTTATTGTAATCTCGGGTGAAGACAGACCGATTGCAATATTTTGGAATGGAGGAAAAGTATTAGCCGTTGACAATCGTTGCCCCCATCTCGGATTTCCCCTCCACCAAGGAACAGTTAAAGATGGAATACTGACTTGTCATTGGCATCATGCGCGGTTCGATTTAAGCAGCGGTTGCGCATTTGATTTATTCGCCGACGATGTACCGACATATCAAGTAAAGGTAGATGATGATGAAATTTATATAGCTAAATTAACTAATGAACAACCAACGAAGGAATATTACTTAAATCGTTTAAAACGCGGGCTAGAGCAAAATATTGCGCTCATTCAGGCTAAAAGCATCATCGGTCTTCTTGAAACTGGAGTAGATTTTCGAGACATAGTTCGCGAGATCGCTTTGTTCGGGGCTTCCAATCACGATAACTGGCAAGATGGGATGACTTTGCTACCAGCTGTTGCCAATCTTTGGCCCTACTTATCTAAGGATACTAAGATATATGCCCTCTCGCTCGCGTCCAGACGCCTCTCTTCCAACTGTGCAGGGATGCCAGCAAGAAGAGAGCGCTATCCTTTGAGAAGTGATCAAAATGAGGCAGAACAGCTAGAGCGATGGTTCAAACACTGGGTTTTAGTCCGTCATCGTGATGGTGCTGAGCGCACTTTACTTACCGCGGCAATTAAATCCCAAAATTCCCCTATTATTAACGATCTCGTTTTCGGCACGATAACTGACCGTATTTATTCCACAACAGGACACACCCTTGATTTCGCGAACAAATCATTCGAAATATTAAAGGCTATCGGTTGGGATCACTTGGAAAAGATTCTACCTACCTTGGTATCAGGCATATGCAACGCGCGCGGAGAGGAGGAAAGTAGCTCCTGGCGAAATCCTATCGATCTTATCCCCGAGATCCGTAAAATAGAAGAAGAACTATATAAATATAATCTCGAATCAAATAAAATTGCTAAAGTACCCAGTGGGTTAAATGATATACTGCTCGGTAATGATCCTAATTTAATTCTTAATACTCTTAAAGATATTCTGATTCGTGGAGTGGATCCGACGGAGATCGCCAAAAACATTGCATATACCGCTGCATTACGCATGGCACACTTTCCTGAATCGAATGATATTAACGACTGGTTTGGGCCGCTTCACACTTTCACCTATTCCAATGCGATTTATCAGATATTGAAACGTTCTATTAATTACAATACGATCCGTGGGATTCTTCATGGTGCAATGTCTGTATATGTAGATCGATTTCTGAACATACCAAAAGCAAAATTCCCTGATGAACGCATTGATTTGGAATCTTTAAGTACCGAATCTGACGAGTTACTTGAATCCATTTTTGAAAATTTGGACAGACGACAGTCCTGGGATACAGTTACCGCACCCGTTAGCCGATATATCCGACTCCAACATCCGGTAGAACCACTGATTGATACTCTCGCGAAAGCTACTTTGCGTGAGGATCTAGATTTTCATAAATTACAATGCCTGGAAGCGGGTGTGCAACAAGCCCAATTATGGGCAGGACAACCAGAGGAAGAACATATTTATATAGCTGTTAGCCGACATTTAGCGGCACACTGCCCGACACGCAGAGCTGAATCTCAAATGACCCGTACTGCAATTCGATTGCATCGCGGAGAACCCCTCTATGAAGAGATTTAATTGTATCTAAAACAAAAGTATAATCAGTCTCGTCGTAATGATGTTTTTAATTGCTGCGCCGCGCGCGCAATAGTGTTTTCAGAAAGATATCCACTGAATATAGTTCCCGGCAGAACCACCGATCGTTTACCCAAAATTGCTCCTGGCTGTAAAACACTATTGCAAAGAACTTCAGCCTGTTCCCCCAATAACGCGCCCAGTTTAAGCATCAGGCTTGAAACATGACTACCATCGGGCAACACAACAGGAACTAGATCATGATAGAGGCGTAAGTTGGCGCAAATTGCACCAGCCCCAAAATGAACACCTGAGCCTAATATTGAATCACCGATATAATTAAAGTGTGCCGTCTTCACTCGATCCATGAGTAAACAATTTTTATATTCACATGAATTACCTAAAACACACCCCTCCCCAACAATGACATTGCTTCGAATATAGGCGCCAGGGCGAACTTCTGTATTAGCACTAATGTAAGCTGGTCCTTCTATAACACAATAAGGCGGAAGTTTAACCGAAGGATCAATAAATACCTTGTCGCCTATTGATACACCCGCGGGTGAATTAGACGGTTTGGGATGAATACTGAAATCAAATTCGGCTAAGGCAGTTTTTATACCACTAACCCACTCCCAAGGGGCATCATCCCCTTTAAAATAATCCCCGAATGGTAGGGATCCCGGCAATTGAAAAAGATCGCTAGCTTTCACCTTAAGACTTTACTGGAGCGAGCGAAGGGGCTCGAACCCTCGACATCCACCTTGGCAAGGTGGTGCTCTACCAACTGAGCTACGCTCGCAATAAATTTTGATGATAACTTTTCCGTATTTACGCCAATGTCAATAGTGAAAGCAAAAACTCTGGTTGAAAACGAATGAAGGATAGATTTTATCCATTTAGTCTGAGGGGAAATTATTTTCATCTGATTCCTCAATTTCAAACGATTCTATTTCATTTTCAACTACATTGTCCGTGTTAAATGGTGCGCTACTTTCTTTTTGTCTATCTGTAGAGCTGTATTAAGAATAATTACTCGTATAATAATTGTAATCTTCATCGCCAAGTTCTGGGATCTGATGCTATCTCTCTCATTTTTACACATCATCGACAATATCAAGTTCTGGCCATTGCTGAAGCTTGCGGTGTAAGGTTCGCCTGCTAATTCCCAATAATTTCGCTGCTTTAGTTCGGTTACCGCTGACTTCTACTAAGGCATTACGCAATAATCGTTTTTTATTTTCTTCGACCGACAAGGGATTTATCATCTCATCATCATAATTCAAGTCCCCCACTTCGTTTGAAAACTTGCGCTCAAGATCATACTTAGTGACATTACCTCCTCGCTTCATCACGACGACATTTTCGGCAAAATTGCGTAATTCGCGTATATTTCCCGGCCAGTCATATTGTTCTAATACTTTCATCGCAGAAGGCTCTATTCTAACTGGAGATACCTCGTTTTCCTCGCTGAACCTTTGAATACTATGCTGTAAGAGAAGTGAAATATCCTCTCGACGATTGCGCAAGGGTGGCAGCGTAATAGATACGACATTTAGTCTGTAATATAAATCTTCTCGAAATAAACCTTTATTTACGAGTTCTTCCAATTTCCGGTTCGTCGCTACGACAAGACGAACATTAACTGTTATGGGCTTGATACTCCCCAGTCGTTCAAAAGTTTTAGACTCGATAAAACGCAGGAGTTTAACCTGTGTCGACTGATCGATCTCACCGATCTCATCAAGAAAGAGTGTCCCCTCATGTGACGCCTCATAACGCCCTATTCGACGTTCAATCGCGCCGGTAAAAGCTCCTTTTTCATGACCAAAAAGTTCACTTTCAAGAAGGCTGGGAGGAAGTGCCGCACAATGGACAACAATAAACGGCTGTCTCGCACGATCGCTATTCTGATGAATTGCCTGTGCGATAAGTTCTTTGCCAGTCCCTGTCTCTCCTTCCAGAAGAACTGTGGCCTTAGAGGGCGCAACGAGCTTTACCTTCTCGATCACATCCTGTAATACTTTCGAATTTCCAATAATTCCCTCGAAACGATACTTTCGGTCGAGTCTTCTGTGTAACGCTACGTTCTCTTCTTCCAAATCACGCGATCTTAATGCTCGCTTAATTAGAATTTCTAATTTCTCTAAATTGAGGGGTTTGGTTAAAAAATCAAAAGCTCCCCGCTTCATCGCTTCTACCGCTGTCTCGACATTACCATACGCCGTCATCATTATTGTAACTGGCTTCACAGGCAGACTAATCGCCTTGTCAATGACCTTTAAACCAGATTTTCCAGCCATCTTTAAATCCGTGAGTACTATATCAAATTTTTCCACTTCCAGCAGGTTGAAGGCCTCATCTGCACTGGATGCAAGATAAACATCAAAAGTATCCTCCAATGCTTGAAGCAGCCCTTCCCGGGTATGTTTTTCATCATCTACGATAAGAATGGATGCAGGCATTTTTAATCAGTCAGGTTAAAATCACGCCATAACAGACGGTAACTGAAATCAATATTGAAGAATGAGAAGTTTTGTCCCACTTCGCAAGTGATTAATAGCCATGAACACGGCTAAAGTCGGATCAACTCTCGAGTAGACGAATACGCCGATGCTTCTGAGGGAATTGCAATGTGAACACTGTACCAACCTCTGACTGACTATCAATACCAATTTGTCCACCATGATCGCGCATGATTCGTTGTACGATCATCATTCCTAATCCATGACCACTCTTCTTCGTAGTGAAATATGGCTGGAATACTTTGCTCAAGTTCTCCTCTTCAATCCCTACCCCGGAATCCCCAATTAGAATATATACATAATCATCATCGCTACGCGTTCGAACTTTAATCGTACCACCACTCGTCATTGATTCACGAGCATTTGTAATGAGATTAAAAAATACCTGTTTAATCTGATTCCCGTCTGCCATGACGATCGGTAAATCATCGGATACTTCAATATCTACATTGATACCCGCATCATTAAGTTCCTCTCCGAGGTAATCAAAAGCCTCTTCTAATACTTTTAATAGGTCAAGGTTCTGAAAGTCTGGAGGGGCAGGTCTAATCGCTTCCAAAAAGTGTGTAATGATTCCATCTAAACGCTCTAATTCACCCGTACAAACATCAAGCTGTTTCTTAATTTTCTCTTTTTCATTTGAATCATTCAGCTTCTCTAATTGCCTGTTGATCAATTGTAAATGGATGGTAAGTGAATTTAGAGGGTTTCCCAACTCATGAGCGACACCAGCAGCTAACATGATAACAGACGAAATTTTTTCATTCTCAATTTGCTCCCGAGTTGAGAGCTGTAATTTGGTGACATCTGAGATAATCACTGCATAGTGTTTACTTTCCAAATCGTCATCATTCACACCCCTAATCGGCATAATATAAAGGCGAACATAACGTGTCTCCGGATAGGTAAGTTCCAGATCACGAGTAACCACAAATTCTGCTCGATATTCCCCGTCACTTGAAATATCAAGCGTACGAATCAGTTCAGGGACAAGCTTCCAGAGGATAGCCTGACCCTGGTCTTTCAGAGATAGACCGATGATTTTACCGGCAGCAGCATTGGCGTATTCAATAATGCCATTTTGATCAATAACGAGTATACCTTCACGTATTGTATTAAAAACTGTCTCTAGGAGCCTTCGTTCACGAGCCAATCGCTGAACTAAATTAGACAGGCTTACCGAATCAAGATCGTCAAGACGCCCCAACACTTTCTCCAATGCACTAATTTTAGTCGTTGGTGACATGCGCTATGAAATGTAAGTATTGAAGACTCTTACCACTGATTAAGTATTCAAGTTTCTCGATGTAGTTAATTCCTCTGCCAGGCGTTCAATTAGAATATCTGCAATCGCCTTTTTACTGTCAGGCCCAAGATTATTACTTTCCCCGTGAGCAGAAATTAGAGTCACTTCAGTATTGTCCGACTCAAAACCGGATCCCACTTGACCGACATGATTAGCAATGATGAAATCTGCGTTCTTTACTTTTAGTTTTTTCTTAGCATTTACTTCCAGATTTTCAGTTTCTGCTGCAAAAGCCACGACTATTTGATTACTCTTTCGCGAGGCAACAGTTTTCAGGATATCGACAACCGGATCGAGTATTACGGTGCTAGTATCACCGGATTTCTTCAGTTTTTGTGGAGAATAAACTCGTGGGCGATAATCCATCACCGCGGCCGTCATGATAAGAATATGGCATTGGTCAAAGAGGGAATCAATTTCTCTAAGCATTTCAGCTCCCGTAATTACAGGATGCACAACAGCACCTTCTGGCGAAGTGAGACATACCGGACCGCTAACGAGATCCACCTGCCATCCACGTTTGATAGCTGCTTCAACCATCGCATACCCCATTTTTCCACTCGAAGGATTGCTTATAAATCGTATAGGGTCGAAATATTCACGCGTTGGCCCGGCAGATATCAGGCAACTTATATTGCTTGCTTTCATATTAAATACAGAAATCTTTTATCACCATGGATATTTTAAACATTAAAAAAGAAGATCCCAAAGATAACGTACGACCCTCTCCTAATCCAATCCAAAAGCAACCTCGACGTGAAAATTTTTGGCTCAATCTTGGGCTGAATTTCATTATTCCCTCTTTAATTCTAATGAAAGGGGGTCAGTGGTTTAATCTTCAACCATCGACTGCCTTAATCATGGCTTTATTATTCCCTCTAAGTTACGGCCTCATTGATCTCATTTTTCGCCATAAATATAATTTTTTATCAATCTTAGGCTTTATCAGTATTCTCCTTACCGGAAGTATCGGTTTATTGAAATTAGATAAAGATTGGATAGCGATAAAAGAAGCTGCGGTGCCGTCAATAATTGGACTTGCCATACTAATTTCGTTAAAAACTCCCTATCCACTAGTACGAACATTAATCTATAATGAAAATATTATAAATATTGCGATAGTTGAATGGGAAATAAAAATCCGAAACAATTTACAGTCTTTCACCCGGCTTCTCTACAACATCACGGTTCTTCTCGCTTTTTCATTTCTATTAAGTGCGATACTCAATTTTGCTCTCGCTAAGATACTCATCCATAGTGAATCGGGGACCGAAGCCTTTAATGAAGAAATAGGTCGAATGACCCTTTTGAGCTATCCGATTATCGTCGTCCCCTGTTCGGTTATTTCTTTTATTGCATTTTGGAAAATTCTGAGCGGTTTAAAGCAATTGTCCGGATTAAATCTGGAAGAGATATTACGAATCTTACCCGAGGAGAAATAAAGGGATGATCCAGACAAAGATAAAACGTGTGAACCAAGCTTCATAACTCGATTGTCTATAGTCATCGCGCTGAGCAAGGCTTCTATTACAAATCGACAACCACCGTTTTAGTTATCAATTTATTTTAGAGAAAGCATTTTTTTATTCGGACTCTGCGCCCTTAAGTTCTCTCTTCAATAGGAATATAATCGCGTTCTTTGGGACCGACGTAAATCTGACGCGGGCGGTAGATATTTGCTTTAGGTTCCTCTGTCATTTCTTTCCAATTAGCTATCCATCCAGGCATTCTGCCAATGGCAAATATCACGGTGAAGAAATCAAGGGGAATTCCTATCGCGCTAAGAATAAAACCGCTATAAAAATCAACATTAGGATATAGCTTTCGCTTAATAAAATAATCGTCACTCAGCGCCGCTTTTTCAAGATTGCGCGCAATATCAAGAAGAGGATCTTGGATACCCAAACTTTTTATCACTCCGTCAGCCGCCTTACCGAGTATCTTCGCTCTCGGGTCATAGTTTTTATAAACGGCATGGCCAAATCCCATAATTTTGCTACCTGCTTTTGCCTTTTCAATAAAACGCGTGCCATCATCTCCATCATTGCGAATTTGCTCCAGCATTTTAATAACTGCCATATTCGCACCCCCGTGTAAAGGTCCCCACAACGCGTTTATGCCCGCTGAAATTGAAGCAAAAAGATTCGCACCGCCTGAACCGACCATACGTACTGTAGAGGTACTACAATTTTGCTCATGGTCCGCATGAAGAAGAAAGATCAGATTGAGTGCGCTCACAACTTCATCACTGATAAAATATTCCTTATTAGGTTCGGAGAACATCATATGGAGGAAATTCCCGGTATAAGATAGATCTGTATTGGGATGAATAAACGGGCGCTCAATTTTCATGCGATATGACATCGCAGCAAGTGTGCGTGCTTTTGAAATTACATGAGCAGCTGCGACGTCAAAATATTCTAAATCCTGCTGCCTATTATTACTTGCCATTTCAGGGTAATAACAGCCTAACGAATTCATCATCGCTGAAAGCATGGCCATTGGATGTGACTCGACAGGGAACCCTTCGATAAATCGATGCATTCCCTCATGCACACTAGCATTTTCACTGATGATACTTCGAAAGGATTGTAATTGCTCCGCATTTGGTAATTCACCGTTGATAATGAGATAGGCCGTCTCTAGAAAACTTGATTTTATCGCCAGTTGCTCAATTGGGTATCCCCGGTAACGCAAGATGCCTTTTTCCCCATCGATAAAAGTAATTTCCCCTCTACAAGATCCCGTATTGCGGTATCCGCCATCATAAGTGATATATCCGCTTTGTCCCCGTAAGGATCGTATATCAACAGCTTTTTCTCCCTCCGTCCCTTCCATTAAAGGAAAATTGAAGTTTTGTTCATGCAGCCTAAGTAAGGCCGTCTCTTCTTTTTGCATTGTTAATGACTTTAATTAAATTTAGCTAATTTCTTTGTTAAAAGCTATTTCAGTGATTAATTTTGATCCAGTCGACAAAATTACGATAAATCTGTAATCCTTTAGCCTGGCTTTTCTCGGGATGGAACTGGGTAGCAAAACAGTTTCTTCGCGCTATACCACTCACAAATGGGCCCCCATAATTAGTTTCACACCAAATTAGGGTAGAATCACTAGGGACAACATGGTAGCTATGGACGAAATAAAATTGATCATGCTCCAGTTGCAGTCCGGAATTTGGAGGCAGATCGCGAACAAATTTAACTTCATTCCACCCCATGTGTGGGACCTTATATTCAGGATCTAGATGAAAACGGAGCACTTTCCCAGGTAATAATCCAAGCCCCTTTGTCTCTCCTTCTTCCGAATATTCAAAAAGGGCTTGCAGCCCGAGACAGATACCGAAGAAAGGTTTATCTGTAGTTACCCAATCGGTGATTGTTTTATCAAAACCCGATTGGCGAAGCATGCTCATGCAATCGACAATACAACCTTGACCGGGAAAGATCAACCCCCGCGCATCACCGACATCTTCAGGTCTATTGACCAATCGAACTTTAGCACCTACATATTCCCAAGCTTTTATAACGCTCCGTAAATTGCCCATTCCATAGTCAATGACGACCAAAACTGGTTTCACTCCACTCATAATATAAACAAAGCATTTAAATCAAGAATGTAAAAATACTAAAAGGTATAACAATCTCTACCACCTTTTTCTGTTAACCTACATTCCTAATTCATAAAACTTATTTCAATCCAGTCTCCCTTTGGTCGAGGGTAATTTGTCTGCCTGTCGCGAATCGATTCTAGTAGCAATATCCAGCGCTCGGCCAAAACCTTTGAAGATCGCTTCAGCGATATGATGTGGCTCCTGGCCATATTCTAGATTTACATGTAAGTTAGCCCCTGCGTTATTGGCAAAAGCCTGGAAGAACTCTTTAATGAGCCCTATATTGAAATCGCGTACAAATCGTTCCTGGGCCTCAGCACGATAGACAAGAACCGACCGACCACCAAGGTCAAGGATAACGGAAGCTAAGGTTTCATCCATTGGTAAAAAGAAAAAACCATAGCGGTTTATTCCCAGTTTTTCCCCCACCGCTTCTTTGACTGCTTGCCCGAGAACGATTCCAATATCTTCAACGACGTGATGATAATCAACATCAAGATCACCTTGCGCTTTTATTTCCAGATCAAATAACCCATGCCGTGTGAATAATTCCAACATATGATTAAAGAAAGGGACACCTGTCTCAAGCATTGAAATCCCCTCACCGTCGAGGTTTAATCTCAGTGAGATCTGTGTTTCTTTTGTCTCACGCTGAATTTCTGCTATGCGCTTTTCTGCCATGAATCGATTGTTTCGAAAAGAATTTCCATCTGTTTTTCGCCGCCAATACTTATACGTATAAACACGGCTGTCAATGGACTAGAGTTTAATAGACGAACAAGGATTTTTCGCGCATAAAGAAATTTATATAAAGAATACGCCACTTCAGGACCAGTTTTATTTTCACCATTGACAGGTTCAGTAAATATAAAATTTCCCTGAGAGGGGTAAAAGAACCAAGCACGATTTTTTAATTCCTGAGCGCAAAATTCTCGTGTTTTAATTACATTGGCGATCGTCTCTTTATAATAAGCTTCATCTTTGAGCGCAGCGATCGCCCCAACCTGGCTTAAACGATTAACATTATAACTATCACGAACACGATCCAGAAGATTGATAATCTCTGGAGCCGCACAAGCGAAGCCAACACGCAAACCTGCCAGTGAAAAAGATTTGGATAAAGAGCGGGTAATGACAAGATTTGGGTATTGCTTTACAAGACCTATCATCGTTTCATCCGCAAAGTCCGCGTATGCCTCGTCGACGACCAAGATGCCAGAAAAACGTTCTAGGAGATTGGCAATATCTTTACTCGTATGTGCTACCCCGGTTGGAGTATTCGGTGATGAGAGAAAAAATATATTGGCAGCGGACTCAGCAATAATCTCAATCGGAAGACTAAATTCACGATTGTAGGGAATAGTGAAAAAACTACCACCCTGAATTCCTGCTAATACTGGATAGAGTGTATAATTAGGAATTATCGTGCCAGCCAATTCATTTTTACCACAAAATGTGCGCACGAGCAGATTAAGTATATCATCAGAACCATTTCCAATAATTATCTGATCCACATTCAAATCATACCGCTCAGCTATTATATTTCTCAAAGGTATGCTCTCTGGATTTGGATAGAGTGATAAATTATTTAGCTCAGCACTAATTGCCTTTGCAACCATTGGGCTCGGTGGATACGGGTTCTCATTAGTATTGAGTTTTACCCATCCACTGTCCTGTGGCTGATCACCCGGGACATATCCGTCCATCTCACGGATGTGAGCTAATGCTAAATCGAAAGCTTTAGAACACTGAGTCATGAAAATTAATTCCTAGAAAAATATATTCGCTGCAATGTAGCAAGCATCCTAAAGGAAGGATCTAATAGGAACACTCTGCATTCAATTTACTTAAAACGAATTTGTATAGATCGTCCATGAGCGTCAAGTCGCTCAAGTTTACTGAATGCTTCTACAACCGGAAGGGCATCTACTAAACTTTTTGGTGAATATTGGGTGATACTACTGCGCCGGTAAAAATCAGTTACTCTGAGACCACTCATAAAGCGTGCTGTCCCTCCCGTGGGTAATACGTGGCTCGGTCCGGCTGCAAAATCACCCAGAACGGTCGGTGTATAGTCACCTATAAATATTGCTCCAGCATTTTTTATCTTTTTTGTTAATGAATTTAAATACCGGTTGCCGACATGAAGCTCAAGGTGTTCTGGTGCAATGTAATTTGCAATTTCAACTGCCTGATCAAGATTATTTACCAAAATTGATAGATTTCTATCTCTTAACACCGTCTTAATACATTCCTTATGATTTAGATCTAGTAACTGTGTTTTTATTTCTGCACGCACTTCGTCTATTAATTTTTTTCTGTTAGTGATTAAACATATATTTTCCATTCCGGTACCGTGTTCCGCTTGTGCAAGCAAATCTGCGGCAATATAATCCGCGCGCGCAGTACTATCGGCAATAATCATAAGCTCACTGGGACCTGGTAATAAATCCAAACCTACAATTCCATATACCTGTTTTTTTGCCTCAAAGACATAGGCATTCCCGGGCCCATATATTTTGTCCACTGCAGGAATAGTTGTCGTGCCATAAGCCATCGCACCGACAGCCATTACCCCGCCAATTCGATAGACCTCCTCGATCCCATTGATTGCTAATGCTGCAAGGACTCCACTATTAACATTGCCGTCCGATTGAGGTGGAGTAAAGACTGCTATCTCTGGAACTCGGGCAAGTAGCGCAAGTGTCGTAGTCATGATTACCGTCGATACGAGAGGCACGATACCCCCTGGAATATATATACCCACACGATTAATCGGGTAGTAAGTTTCGCCAACAATACCTCCATGAAGATTTTTTCCCTTCCAGTTTTTAGGAAGACTTTTTTGGTGAAATTCCTTAACACAGTGAATCGCATTTTTAATTGCCTTACGCTGATCCGTACTAAGTGTTTTGGTAGCTGAATTTAGTTCGTCTCTCGTTACTCTAAATTCGGTCTTTTTTAATTTTGCACGATCAAACTTAGCGGTATAGTCAATAATTGCTTTATCACCTTGTTCATTTACCGCTCTAAGAATTGTTGCGACTGCCCTTCTCACATCGGGAACTGCATTTACCCTCTCACAGAATCGGGCTAGTTTAAGATAAAAACCCGGTGCACTATAATTTAACTGGCGCATTGACCTTGATGTTTAATCGTTTGGCCTCTACACGGGCAAACCTTATTTTTACTTGAATGGTGGTCAGTTAATCGTGGTTTATGACATTCAAGGGAAGAGAGTATATATTTATTTACCGGACCTTAAAGACGGTAATTCGAAAATTTTATCATCTAATGGGACATTAATGGCAATCTTGGTAAAAGTTAACGTGTCTTTTATTTTACCATTCTCAATACGGATCTGTTCTCGTGGGAATCGGATTCCATCAACAATAAAGCCATCAATATCTTTGACCTCGATACCTTTGTCATTAACCGTGGCAAGAAGCTTCCCCGTGGTAACTTCGAAATAACGTTTGTAGTGAATGTTTTTATCGTACTTAAAGTGAAGCAAGTAGGTATTTTTCCCGTCTTTATTCACAATTCCTTTATTGATAATACTTCCACCCAATTGCTCGATTCCACTATAAAAATTCAAATTATCAAAGGTATTTGCACGCATACGCTTTAGTTCACCCATACTTAGAATGCGTATGGTCCAGTCATCGGTATCCTTTTCATTGGCTCGTCTGCCCCATCCATCAATATCATTTATTGCCGTTGTCTCGATAATACTATCGTGCATACGGATGACATCCAATCGCTGTTTGAAAGGCTTTTTCAAATAAATGAGAATTTTGCCTTTTCCCCCACCCTCATGAGTCGTAAAGGTGCCCTGAAATTGAATTGTCTCAACGGCACGTAACTGAATATCCCCTCCAAGATAATCTCTAGCCTTGGCTATTATTTGGTCTGTAGAAAGTTCACCTTGCAAGGGAAAGCCGATCGTGCTCGAAACGACAATGAGAACCGTTGCAAAAATAATTTCATTAAATTCATGCATCATGTATTACCCATTAGACCCTATCGATGGTATTTGGTTCTGATAAAATTATAATCCATTGCTCAAGGGCAAAAATAGAAATATTACTCCCACTCAATAGTGCTTGGAGGTTTAGAGCTAATATCAAGGACTACGCGGTTAACTCCTTTAACTTCATTGCTGATACGGGTAGAAATAGTCTGAATCACTGGATAAGGCAGACGCGCCCAATCTGCGGTCATTGCATCGGTGCTGTTAACAATTCGCAGAGCTATAACATTATCATACGTGCGCTCATCCCCCATGACGCCCACGGTACGAACAGGTAAAAAAACAGCAAAAGATTGCCATACCTTATAATAAAATCCACTTTTTTTCATCTCTTCGATAAGGATCGCATCGGCCTGGCGCAAAACATCAAGCCGTGTCCGAGTAATCGCACCCATAACCCTCACCCCTAATCCAGGACCTGGAAAGGGTTGACGCCATACCATTTCCCTGGGTAGACCGAGTTCTTCGCCCAGTTTACGCACTTCGTCTTTAAATAATTCTCGTAAGGGCTCAAGGAGTTGAAGTTTCATTCGTTTGGGCAGTCCACCGACATTATGGTGTGTCTTAATAAGAGCAGCAGGATTACCATCAATTGGAATACTTTCTATAACATCAGGATAAAGTGTTCCTTGCCCTAGGAACATGACATCTTCCATAGATTTCACTGCTTCTTCAAATACTTCGATAAATACTTTTCCTATAATTTTACGTTTTCTCTCAGGATCAACAATACCCTTTAAACGCTTCAAAAAGCGATTAGAAGATCGTTTTACGCGAAGATCAAAATTAAAATTCTCTTTGAATATGCGTTCAACAGTCTCACGTTCATTTAGACGCAGAAGCCCATTATCGACGAACACACAAGTTAACTGGGAACCAATAGCTCGGTGAATAAGGACAGCCACAACAGAGGAATCGACACCACCACTTAACGCTAAAATAACACGTTTATCCCCGACCGTTTCCCGTATTGCTTCGATCGATCTAATAACGTAATCCGCCATTGACCAATCTCCATTACAGCGACAGATCTGGTAGAGAAAATTTTGAATTATCTTAAGTCCCTGTTCGGTATGATAGACTTCAGGATGAAATTGAAGGCCGTAAAAATCTCTCTTCGCATCCTCGATAATCGCAAAAGATGAATTTTCCGTAGAAGCAATTGAATTAAATCCTGATGGTAGACGGATTAATTTATCCCCATGGGAGTTCCAAACATGGCTTTGTTTTTTCAAACCCCGTAGTAGTCTCCCCTTTTTATTAATATCTAGAAGTCCATGACCATACTCCCGTTGTTTACTTTTTTCAACTTTACCGCCAAGTAGAAATCCCATCAACTGGATACCGTAACATATACCCAATACGGGAACGCCAATATTAAATATTCTTTTATCAGGGATGGGTGCGTTCTTAGCAAAAACACTACTCGGACCGCCCGATAGAATAATTCCCTGAACACCGTCTTTTTTTAACTGCGCAGCGGTTGTATCGTATGGATAAATTCGTGAATAGACCTGACATTCTCGAATTCGCCGGGCAATAACCTGAGTATATTGTGATCCGAAGTCGAGAACTGCGACTACCTGTGTCATCTAATTAAAATTTCAATCGTGAATTCTTGAAGTCACAAGCGGGGCATCCGGCTACCTCATTTCCCTTTAATGCGGTGTAAAGTTGCCCGCACTTAACACAGTGGAACACGACCATTGTACGTTTCGCTTCATAAAAATTAATATCTCTTCGATCATAATAAAGCCATAGGCCTAAAATAAAGGCCAATCCAATGACCACGTAGATAAGAATAAATACTTCAAGATCAATGCTAAACACCTTGCTAAATCATTTTCTAGTTAAGGGACTATCTGTAAAGACTTGAAACGTAGTGTGGGAAGATTAATCACTTTGAATTAATTTACTCTGAGTATGTCTAAAATAGTTAACGCGTCCCACAGAGGACGCGTTTTAGGAAATGGAAATAAATATACGCGATTCAGCTTTTCTTTTTCTTCGATGCAGCTTTCTTAGCAACACTTGCTTTCTTGGTTACTGTTTTAGTTTTCTTTTTTTTCGCATCAGAACTCTTAGAATCATCTTTAGCTAACTTTTTCGTCGTGGTTTTCACAGCTGTGTTTTTACCGGTCACTGATTTTTTCTTAGCCACCTTCGGTTTCTTCTCTTCAGCGATTGGCTTTTCAGCTTCTAGTTCTTTAGTTACAGGTTCTTCATTTTTTTGAGTGCTGGAAGCGGCACTTGTTGTCGCTGATGTTTTTTTATTTTTTGTCCTTCCTTTTCGTGAGGAAGTTTTATAACCCTCATCTGAAGCTTGAATAAACTCAATGAGGGCCATCTCCGCGGCATCTCCAGTACGGGTGCCAAGTTTATAGATGCGTGAATAGCCACCCGGCCTATTAAGAAATTCATTTACTTTATCATCAAAGAGCAATCTCACTGCCTTTTGATTACGCAAACGGGAATAGGCCAACTTACGCAGGTAAATCACGCGCTCTGGCTGAGCACTCTGTGCTCTTTTAGCGAGCGTAATGATTTTTTCGATAAAGGGCCTCAACGCTTTTGCTTTTGTTAGCGTCGTCTTTATTCTGCCATGTTCAATTAACGATGAAGCCATATTAGCCAACATCGCGAGGCGATGGGAACTCGTTACACCCAGAGTATGTCGATGCTTGAGATGCCGCATCTATTTTACCTATTATTGATCATTAAAATTATATGTCGGTACGGTTTTCCAGCAAGCGCTCATCAATTTTCATTCCGAGAGAAAGCCCGAGCTGTTCCAGTTTTGCTTTAATTTCATTCAGCGATTTTTTACCGAAATTGCGATATTTAAGCATTTCCTGTTCACTTTTCCTTGCCAGTTCACCTACTGTTGTGATATTCGCGTTATTCAGGCAATTGGCCGCACGAACAGATAATTCAATCTCGTTGACACTCATATTGAGTAATTTACGGAGCTTATTCTGCTCTTCACTCACTTCCACCTGTTCACTATCAAATTCGATGCTCTCCTCATTAACGCGATCAAAAATGTCGAGATGATGTCTTATTATCGAAGCTGACTGTTTTAATGCATCCTCAGGGTTAATTCGCCCATCAGTCCAGACTTCGAGAATAAGTTTATCAAAGTCAGTCATCTGTCCGACACGCGTATTCTCCACTGTATATTTAACGAGTTTTACCGGGCTAAAGAGGGAATCGATAGCGATTACACCAATCGGCTGATCCGGTTCTTTATTATCTTCACCTGGACAATAACCGCGCCCGATTTTGATTTCCAGTTCAGCAAAAAAACGTTTCACTGTATCGAGAGTACAAATAATCTGATCAGGATTCACAATTTCGATATTTGCATCCTCTTGAATATCAGCGGCGGTAACCGTTCCCGATTTATTGACATCAATGAGTAGCTTGATTGTCTCTCGTTTGTGCGAATTGATAAGCACCTTCTTAAGATTTAAAACGATATCAGTTACGTCTTCAACGACGCCGTCGATACTCTGAAATTCATGATCGACGCCATCAATCTTGATCGAAGTGATAGCTGCACCTTCAATTGAACTCAATAAGACGCGACGCAGTGAGTTCCCAATCGTGTGCCCGTAGCCGGTTTCAAACGGCTCAGCAGTGAACTTTGTATACGTATCGGTCACGGACTCCTCGTCCTTGATCAGTCGCTTTGGTAATTCGAATTTTCCTAATCTAATTGGCATTTGCTGACAATAGTTCCAGTTTATATTTATTTTAAAAAATTAATTTCTAAACTTAATCGTTCCCAACCCTGAAGTATTAACGGCTGTAAAACTCGACAATGAGCTGCTCGTTAATACCTGGATCGATTTCGTCACGAGTAGGCATCCGGTTAACTTCTGCTCGCAATGAATCCCCGTGACAAGTCATCCAAGCAGGAGCCATGCGCATCCGCGTTTCGTCAAGGCTGCGCGTAGCAAGTTGCCGTGAAGAAGTACTCGCTTTAACTTCGATTTCGTCACCGGGTGAAACTTGAAAACTTGAAATATCTACTTTATGGCCATTCATTTTAATATGTCCATGCCCAACAAATTGACGCGATTGACGACGCGTTTTAGCAAATCCCAAGAGATAGACTACATTATCAAGTCGAGTCTCTAACATTTGCAGAAAAATGTCACCGGTAATACCACGTTTTCTTTTTGCTCGCTCAAAAGTCAGCCTAAATTGTTTTTCTGTTAAACCGTAGGTATAGCGCAGTTTCTGTTTTTCTTTGAGCGCCAGGGAATAATCCGAAATTTTACGGCGTAAACGAGGGCCATGTATTCCCGGTGGATGAGGCTTTCTTTCAAATGCCTTATTAGGAGGAAATATAGCCTCCCCAAATCGCCTGTTTATGCGTGTGGTGGGACCTGTATAGCGAGCCATATAATATAAATTTAATTAAGTAGTGTAAATTCTCGAAAAGCCGAGAGAGAAAAATTAGACGCGCCGCCTTTTGGGTGGGCGGCACCCATTATGGGGAACCGGAGTTACATCAATTATTGAGTTAACAATTAAACCGAGAGCTTGCAGCGCGCGGAGCGCGGAATCCCTACCCAACCCAGGACCTTTAACATGTACAGCAACTTCTTTCAAACCATGTGATATTGCTGTACGACCAGCATCCTGAGTAACAATTTGAGCGGCATAAGCAGTAGATTTTCGTGATCCTCTAAAATTACATTTCCCCGCACTAGACCATGAAATTACATTGCCTTGTTCATCAGTGAAAGTGACTTTTGTATTATTAAAGGTAGCTAGAATGTGGACGATACCGTTGGTAATATTTTTACTACCTTTAGCTTTACGAATCTTAACATCCGCTAATTCATCGCGCAACAAGTCTTTACTTGATGGCGCCTTGGATTTAACCTCTTCAGACTCTTTTTTTTCAGTGTCTTCGCTATTTTCAATAGCGCTCTTATCTTTAGGTTCCGCTATGTCGAGCTTTTCGGACACTTCAGGAGCAAGTGTCGTATTTTCCTTCTCGACCTCCGGTTGATTTTCTGATTTTTCGTCGCTCATGATTTACTTTGATTCGGTATCAGCTCTTTTTGCAACGGATACTGTTTTGCGCTTTCCTTTACGCGTCCTCGAATTACTTTGCGTGCGTTGTCCATTTACAGGCAATCCACGCCGATGACGAATACCGCGATAGCAGTTAATCGCCTGCAGGCGCTTTAAATTACCCATTATATCGCGACGAAGGTCACCTTCAACTTTCAGTTTTTTATCTGCGATAATTCCCGCAATTTTATTAATTTCTTCTTCTGAGAGGTCGTGAGCACGACGACCAGGATCCATCTCAGCAGCTGTAATTACATCATCCGCAATCCTAGGGCCAATACCATAGATATACCGCAGGGCATAAGGCAGTGATTTATTTCCCGGAATGTCTACTCCAAGTATGCGTGGCATAAGTACTTATAAAATTTTACAAAGATGAATAGGGGATAAGGGGGCTAAAATAATAAAAAAGAGGATATTGAATAGCTAATTTTTAGTAATTGTCAATATTTCTGGTCCTTTATCTGTAATTAATACTGTGTGTTCAAAATGGGCTGCGGGTTTACGGTCACGCGTCAACGCTGTCCAACCATCGGACGCAACTTCAATCTCCGACTTTCCGAGATTTACCATGGGTTCAATCGCGAGTGTCATGCCCGATCTCAGTTTACTCCCCGTTCCTCTTTTTCCATAATTGGGAATCTGAGGATCCTCATGCATCAAGCGACCGATACCATGTCCTACAAAATCACGGACAATGGCTAAATCGCGCGATTCAATAAACTTTTGAACAGAGTGGGAAATGTCCCCCACCCGATTACCTGATCGAGCTTGTTTTATTCCGTAAAATAATGCGGCCTCAGTTGAAGTAACCAAATGTTCCATTTCCTCGCTAACTGGTTTGATGAGAATGGTCCGGGCATTATCACCGATAAATCCATTATAGAGGACGACTACATCGATTGTAATATTGTCCCCCGCTCTCAAAACGCGTTTCATCGAACCAATCCCATGAACAATTTCCTCGTTTACTGAAATACAAGTATAGGCGGGAAAACTACGTTTGCCCACGTGGTAGTTATAACAGGCACTTTCGGCGCCAAAGCTAGCTATCAACTCCTTGCCTGTCTGGTCTATATCATAGGTATTGACTCCAGGAGCCACTTTAGAGCAAAGCTTATCAAGGACCTGCGCTGCAATTTGGCAGGCCTCTCGCATCTTAGCGATTTCCTCTTCACACTTAACAGGTATCATTAAAGTTGTATCTGTAAATTGATGATATTGCTTTAATCTGATCGAAAAACGCTGGTAAAACTATAATTCGAGGTAAAGTCTTAGCGTCTTCAACAGCTAGTAATTTGATTGATCTACAAAAATATTTATAAAGCTTATCAAAGCTTAAAATCAATAATACTAGCACCATGAAATCAATATAAAATAGTTAATTAATCAAGTACTTTTGAGCAATCCACGCGATCATTCCCCCAATGAACATAAGCCCGAGAGTGATCCACAAAATACTAACGCTTTTTAATTCAGAAGTATCAACCAATTGGCGTGTACGACCGACACTACGCCCCCGGATTCGTCCCTTTTTAAGAAATCCATCGTAATGGCGTTGCAGGAGAAAAGTTTCAATTTGTCTGAGTGAATCTAATAAAACGCCAACTATAATGAGCATCCCTGTTCCACCAAAAAATTGAGCGACCTGATAGGGGATTTTATAAGTATAAAGCAAAAAGTCAGGAAATACCGCAATCATCGTCAAAAATATCGCACCCGCCAACGTGAGACGCGTCATCACATAATCAAGAAACTTTGCTGTAGGTTCACCCGGACGTACTCCTGGAATATAGCCTCCAGATTTCTTTAAATCGTCTGCTATTTGAATTGGTTTAAACATTACAGATACCCAAAAATAACTGAAAAGAAGAATAAGCGTAGCATACGTGCAATAATAGGGCCAAGTCCCAAACATAAAGAATCCCGAGAAATCAGACATGAAACGCCAACCGCTAGCTGCCCCTGCCCAGCTTGAGATCTGCTGGATAAAAAGCATTATCGCACTGGCAAAGATGATAGGCATGACCCCAGAATAATTAACTTTCAACGGTAGGAATGAACTCTGTCCTCCGTAAACACGGCGGCCGACGACGCGCTTAGCGTACTGAACCGGTATTTTTCTCTGTGCCTGGGTAATGGCAACAATACCAGCTATCGCGAAAAAAAGTAAGGCGATCATGAGTATCGCTTCAGGTACACCCAAACTTTTAACACCAACTGGAGCGAAGAACATTCGGTAAGTGAGCGAAGCAGCAGCAGGAAGATCTGCGAGAATTCCCACCGTAATGAGCAGAGAGATTCCATTGCCTATGCCACGTTGAGTAATTTGTTCCCCCAACCACATGAGAAGAACGGTACCAGCAGTAAGCAGGATAACAGATGTGAAGAGAAACCATCCGTGACTGACCAAAACTATGTTTCCATATTCTTCTGTTGTAAATCCATTGAACAACCGCTGAGGATTTTCCAGAGCCATGATCAACAATGACCCCTGAACAAAGCAAATACACACCGTGGCATAACGTGTATACTGTGATAATTTTTGGCGACCCACCTCTCCTTCCTGCTGCAGTCGCGCTAGGGTTGGAACGACGGCACCCATTAACTGGAATATGATGGATGCGCTGATATAAGGCATGATTCCGAGAGCGCAAACAGCACCCTTTAGTAAGGCGCCACCAGTAAACATATTGTAAAGACCAATAAGTGAGCCGCCTCCCGCTGCACTTTGATCGGCAAAAAAGCTCTGGAGGGGAAGAGGATTAAGTCCAGGTAATGGAATATTTGCGCCAATACGCGCAATAAAGATTAACCCGAGTGAAAATAAAATTCGCTGCCTAAGTTCAGGAATCTTCAGGCAATTAGTGAACGCAGATATCATGACGCAATTAAAATCCCTCAATCACTACCTGCAGAATCATTCTTTTTGCTCTTATCCTTGGTCTGAGCCTTCGCTGGGGAATCTGGAGTGATGGTTTGTCCACCAGCAGCTTCTATTTTCTTTTGCGCGGAAGATGAAAATTTATCTGCTTCTACTTTTAGCGCTTTTTCTGTTTCACCATTGCCAAGGATCTTGATCAATTTGGAATTACCACGGATCAATCCCGCTTTGATCAAAGCCTCACGATTTATCACTTCAGCGTCTTTAATCTTCGCTAGATCACCTATATTTACTACATCATAAACAGTAGAGAACGCTTTATTATTAAATCCCCGCTTCGGAAGCTTTCGATAAAGTGGCATTTGTCCTCCTTCAAATCCGGGTCTAATACTACCCCCAGTGCGGGATTTCTGTCCATTCATTCCTCTCCCGGCAGTTTTGCCATGACCTGAACCTTGACCGCGGCCAACTCGTTTCTTTGGGCGAGAAGCTCCTTCGTTAGATGGTAAATTATGTAAGCGCATTATTCTTAAAAAGTAAAAATTGCGTACGTTTATTTCGCATCGCGTATTTGTCTTATCGATTCTTTCGAACGCAATTGCTTTAAAGCATTAAATGTTGCGTTCACTACTGCACCGTGATTATTCGACCCTAAGGACTTAGAGAGTATATCTTTAATTCCTGCTGCTTCGAGGACAGCCCTTACACCACCGCCGGCAATAATACCTGTCCCGGGACTCGCTGGTCGGAGAAGAACACGACCGCCATCATGTACACCTACGATTCGATGAGGGATAGTATCTTCCCTTAACGAAACTTTAGCTCGATTTTTATAGGCTCTTTCAGTTCCCTTTCTTATGGCTTCGGGCACTTCTTTTGCCTTGCCGTAGCCTACTCCAACATCACCGTGTTGATCACCCACCACAACGGTGGCAGAAAAGCTGAATCTTCTTCCCCCTTTAACTACTTTAGCACAGCGATTAATATGGACGACTTTTTCCGTAAACTCGGGAGCTTCGTCATCTCCTATATGTTTGTCCCTCTGTGTTTGATTACTCATATTAAAATTCCAATCCCTCTTCTCGTGTGGCATCGGCAAATGCCTTGATCGCACCATGGTAGAGTCGTCCATTGCGATCGAAAACGACTCGTGCCACTCCAGCCTCTTTAGCTTTCTTTCCAAAAAGATGGCCGAGTTTCTTAGCACTTTCTAAATTACTGGACAATTTATCTGTCCGCACATCCTTATTCAATGTACTGAGCGAGACCACCGTCGTACCAGCATCGTCATTTATCACTTGGGCATAAATGTGCTGATTACTAAAGTGAACACATAATCGAGGACTTGATTCCGTCCCTTTAACTTTTTTGCGGATCCGCCAGATGCGCTTCTGCCTCAGTTGTTTTTTCTTTAATAAGTCCATAGTATATTAACTTCCATACTCTTAAGCTACGGTTTTACCCTCCTTACGTCGGACATGTTGCCCCTCAATGTGAATCCCTTTGCCCTTGTAGGGTTCAGGTGGATAAAAACGTTTGAGTTTGGCACACACTTCACCGACGAGCTGTTTATCTATTCCCTCAACTTTGAGTTTGGTATTATCTGTAACACTTATGTTAATACCTTCAGGAATTGTATAATCGATAGGATGCGAATAACCAATATTGAGATTGAGGTTACTACCCTCAACTGAAGCGCGAAAACCGACACCTTTAATTTCAATATTCTTACTATAGCCTTTAGTGACACCATGAATCATATTAGCGATGATGGACCTGGTTGTACCATGCATTGCCTGAGCAAATCTACTACTGTCCGTTTGATTTACTGTCACTTCACTATCATCCACTTTAATCATTACCGGTGCATGAAATCCTTTTTTCAGTTTCCCCTTTGGTCCTTCAACTTTAACCATACTTCTTTCCACCGAAATCGAAACTTTATCGGGAAGATTAATAGGTAATTTGCCAATTCTACTCATAGTAATAAAAATTTTCGGCGTTACCAAAGCGTACAGATCATTTCTCCGCCAACTTTCTGGCGGCGAGCATCACGGTCTTTAAGAACCCCCTTCGAAGTGCTCATAATACCAAGACCAAGTCCTCCCATAAAACGTGGAATTTCGCTATGTTGATAATAAAGTCGGCGTCCCGGTTTACTCCATCTCTGGATACTATTTATCGCAGAATTCTCACCGAGATACTTCATAATAATGACAATCGTCTTATGACCTTTCTCATCTTTTCCTTCGTCTATATTACGGATAAAGCCTTCGCTCTTCATTATCTCAGCTATATGTCTATTGATTTTAGAATACGGCGCCGAACATGTCTCTTTATGAGCATGATTTGCATTTCGAATGATCGTTAAAAAGTCGCTGATCTTGTCCATGTCGTAGTGAAAATTCTAAATAGTTATAATAGGATAAAGGAAATAGTGACTACCAAGATGATTTTGTAACTCCAGGAATTTTCCCCTGGAGAGCTAATTCCCTAAAAGTGATACGTGAAAGGCGAAATTTACGCATATACGCACGAGGACGGCCAGTCACGGCACAACGATTACGCAAACGTACTTTACTGGAATTACGCGGCAATTTCGCAAGCTTTCTCTGGGCTTGATAAAATCCTTCGTCCGTAGTAATGGGATTAGTCAACACACGTTTGAGTTCACTCCGTAAAGCCGCATACTTATTCACCAAGCGCTCGCGCTTCTTATTGCGTTCAATCATTCCTTTCTTAGCCATTGTATAATCGAGTTAGGGATAAAATCAGTTATTGCTAACATCACGAAATGGCATACCCATCAGTTTTAGCAATTCATAACCTTCACTATCGTCGTTAGTATTTGTTACAATCGTTAGATCCATACCCATACCGCGTTTAAGGGTATCCGGATTTATCTCGGGAAAAATAGTGATATCAGTGATACCAAGTGTGTAATTACCATGTCCATCAAATTTACCGCTGATGCCTCGGAAATCTCGTATACCGGGTAAGGCAATTCCAATAAGTCGATAAAGGAATTCGTATAATTGATTACCACGCAAAGTTACTTTTACGCCCAGAGGCATATCTTCACGCACCTTAAAGTTGGCAACACTTTTTCGGGCTTTTGTAATGATTGGTTTTTGCCCCGCAAGGATACTCATTTCGCGAGCTGTTTCTTCTATCGCATTTCTATCGAGTAATGAACTTATCCCCGAATTAAGTACAATCTTTTCGACTGATGGAACCTGGTGCTTATTTTTATAGCACCGGCTCTTCATCATAGCAGGGACGACAACTTCTAAATATTGCGTTTTTAATGCGGGATTTTGCATCGCTTACCTCGCGGTTAAAATTAAGAGGAGTAAATATTGCAAAGAATGCATGATTGTTCAGGTGACAAATCTAGTTTCAAGATAATTATGGGTATAATTTAGTAAAAGATTAATAAGAATATAAATTATTACTTTTTAGCTTTTTTCTTACTTTTTTTAGCAGTCTCATTACTAAGAGGTTCACTCTCGCTTTGTTCAACTTTCATCACATTAGAGACATGAAATGGAGCCTCGCGCTTTACTATTCCACCATCAGGATTCCTCTGTCCATCAGCACCATTTGCTTTTTGATGACGTGTCTTCATATTAATTCCCTCGACGAGGATCCGATCTTTACGAGGAAAAACCTGTAATACCTTACCACGATCACCTTTATTATTACCGGCAATAACCTTTATTTCATCTCCTGCTTTGATTCGTGTTTTCATACTATAAGACTTCTGGAGCCAGACTAATAATTTTCATAAAGTTTTTCTGTCTTAATTCGCGCGCGACAGGCCCAAAAATGCGCGTGCCACGGGGATTACCGGCGGCATCCAGGATTACAATAGCATTACTATCGAATCGCAAATAACTGCCGTCCGTTCGTCGTATTGGAACTTTCGTACGGACAACAACAGCCCTTACCACTTCACCTTTCTTAACCGTGGCTGTGGTGGTACTCTCCTTGATATTAACAACAATAATATCACCAACGGATGCCGTATCCTTTAATTGACCGAGTCGACGAATCATTTTCGCACTTTTTGCACCCGTATTGTCGGCTACGTCAAGTTTGCTCAATAGTTGTAACATGATTAATCCAATAAAAGATAGAAATTAAATTCTTTGTTAATTACCGGCTTGGGGATATTTTTCAATTACTCGTGTGATGCGCCAGCGTTTCAATTTACTCAGGGGACGTGTTTCCATTATTTCTACTTTATCCCCTATTCCACATTCATTTTTTTCATCGTGAGTATGGACAATCGTTTCCCGCTTGATCTCTTTCGTATAGCGAGAATGAGGAGTTTTATAGGCATAAGTAACTTTAATTGTTTTATCACCCGATCGGCTTGTAACGATACCGATAATATCTTTTCTTTTTTTCCTTAATTTAGGGTCCATAATAATAAAATGTCATTTTTTAATTTCAGTTCTTCGCTTCTCTCCAGCAATTGTTGAGAGGCGAGCGATTTCACGTCGCAAAATGCGAATTTCACTTGGGCTTTCTACTTGTCCCGTCTCCTTGTGAAGTTTCATATGAAGTAATTGATCGCTGGTATCACGACGCTTTTTCTCAATTTCAGAGATATCCAATTCACGAATGTCTTTCGCTTTCATAATACTAAAATTATACTTGTTCTTCCCGGCTGATAAATCGGCATTTCAAAGGTAATTTGCCATCGGCAAGGCTCAAGGCTTCACGTGCAGCATTGTAGTTTGCTCCCGATACTTCAAAAATAATCGCACCAGGTTTAACAACAGCGACCCAAAATTCAGTTGCGCCCTTGCCTTTACCCATGCGGGTTTCTGCGGGTTTACTTGAAATGGGTTTATGTGGGAAGATACGGATATATACTTTACCCCGTCGTTTTAAATTACGATTTACGGCAACACGAGAGGCTTCAATCTGCTCGGAAGTTACCCATCCGGTTGATAAACTTTGAACACCATAATCGCCAAAGACGAGTGTATCTCCACGTTTAGCATTACCCTTCATGCGGCCGCGTTGGGATTTACGATATTTTGTTCTGGAAGGTATAAGAGCCATAATAATTTATTTACCCGCTCAGCGGATTTTCATCAGGTTTAGTGCACATCCAACATTTTACTCCGATAACTCCATAAACAGTACTCGATTCAGCAAATCCGTAATCGATACTTTCACGTAAAGTATGTAATGGAACCCGACCCGCGCGTTGGGATTCGGTTCGGGCGATATCTGACCCCCCTAAACGACCCGAAACTTGAATACGAATACCTTCTGCACCGAGGCTCATAGCAGTCTGCACAGATTTTTTCATCGCCCGGCGAAAGGAAATGCGCCTTTCCAGTTGTAAAGCTACATTCTCGGCCATGAGTTGCGCTACGAGATCAGGTTTCTTTACCTCCTGAATATCAAGTAATACTTCTTTATTCAGCAATTTGTACAGGTCTTCTTTTACCTTATCCAGTTCTTGACCTTTACGACCAATAACAATTCCCGGACGAGCGGTAAAAAGCTTTAGTCGTATACGGTTGCTCGCGCGTTCGATAAAAATACGCGGCACTGCAGCATACTTTAATTTCTTATGCAAGTAAGAGCGAATTTTAAAATCCTCTTCCAGTAGCAAGCCAAATTCTTTTTTATCAGCATACCATCGAGACTCCCAGTCGCGTCGAACCTGTAAACGGAATCCTTTTGGATTTACTTTTTGTCCCATTATAATACCTTACGATTTATTCTCACTATCTGAGAGCACAATCCGGATGTGACTCATCCGTTTTTCTCTTGGTTTAGTTGATCCACGAGCACCGGCTTTAAAACGCCCAAGGGCTGGACCCTCTTCCACGATTGCCCGATGTATAAAGAGAGTGTCGGATAGCAAATTATGATTATTTTCCGCATTAGCTAAAGCTGACTGTAAAGTCTTGGCTACCAGGCGCGCTGACTTACGAGGGATAAACCCAAGCATATCCAGAGCTTCGTTAGCTTTTCGACCCTGGATTTCACGGGTAATATCTCGTACTTTCTTGGGGGACATACGAGCGTATTTAGTTAGTGCTTGGACTTCCATGATAAAACTAAAGGTTTAGACAATAATTATCTTATACAGCTTTCTTAGTATGCGGGTTATGAGACCTAAAAGTTCTGGTAGGAGAAAACTCACCGAGTTTGTGTCCCACCATATTTTCGGTTATATGAACATTTATAAAGTTTTTACCATTATGCACCTCAAAGGTCAGACCGACAAACTCCGGGGTTACAGTTGATCTTCGAGACCACGTCCGGATAGGTTTCTGTGATGCACTTCTTTGCGCGGCATCAATTTTTTTCCAGAGACTGGGGTCGACAAAAAAACCTTTTTTAATAGATCGTGACATAGGGATTAGCGTATTAATGTTTTACTTTACGTCCTGTTCTTCGAATAAGAATCATCCGTTCCGACACTTTTTTACGTCTTGTGGGAAAACCCTTGGAAAGTTGTCCCCAAGGAGAAACCGGGTGTCCTCCACCTGAAGTTTTTGCTTCGCCTCCACCCATGGGATGGTCAACTGGATTCATGGCAACTCCCCGCACTCTGGGGCGGCGACCTTTCCAACGATTTCGGCCCGCTTTTCCAAGCGAAATTATTTTATGATCAGCATTCCCCACTTCACCAATGGTTGCATTACAATTAGAGTGAATCATTCGAATTTCGCCACTGGGCATTTTTAATGTCGCACGATTATCTTCGATTGATACAAGCTGGGCAGCAGTCCCAGCCGAGCGTGCAATTTGCGCACCTTTACCCGGCTGCATTTCTATGGCGTGAACTTTAGTCGCAGGTGGAATCAACTTCAGGGGTAGATTGTTTCCGGGATTGAAAACCGGCTTTGTTTTCGTGCTTATCAGCGTATCTCCCACTTTAACCTCATTAGGCGCCAGGATATAACGCTTTTCACCGTCAGCATAGACAAGCAATGCAATATTACCTGATCGATTGGGGTCATATTCTAAAGATTGAATATTTGCAGGAATGTCTAATTTATCGCGTTTAAAATCGATTTTACGATAAAGTCGAGCGTGCCCACCACCACGTCTTCTCGAAGTAATTCTCCCATAGGAATTGCGCCCCCCTGTCCTTTTTTGGAATTTCGATAGCCTTTTTTCAGGACGCTTACTGTCAAGGTCGGATTTGTTTGCGACATGAAAGCGTTGGCCTGGAGTTAACGGTCTTTTATTAATTATCGTCATTTGATAAACATATAAAAAGTTTAAATTACTTCGAGTTGATCACCTTTTTTCAGGGAGACTATAGCTTTTTTCATACCCCCTTTTCGACCGAGCTTTCCATGGCGCGTGCGATCTCGTTTGATCTTGGGTTTAACATTTAAAATATTAACTTTCGTTACGGTTACGGAAAAGACCTTCTCAACTGCTTTTGCAACATTTGAGCGTGTAGCATGAGAAAAAACATTAAACGTATATTGGTTTACATTCGATGAAAGCGCGGTCGCTTTTTCTGTAATAATAATTTCCTTCAGTATGTTATTAGTATCGAGCATTATGATTTATCTTTTTGTACGCGAAATAACACTTTCTCGATGCCCTTACTGCTTATTATAATTTTATCATATTGTGTAAAATCGAAGGCATTTACGGTATCGGCTTCAGTGATTGCAACACGTTCGATATTGCGCGCAGCTAATTTAGCCGGATCACTAAAATTATCATCGACGACGAGCACGCTTCCCTGAGGTGCTATTTTTCCGACAATCGCATTAAAAATTTTTGTTTTTGGTTCACTGATTTTGATATGTTCAATCACGTTAACATCGCCGTCAGTCGCCCGATCAAAAACAGCTCGCTGAAAAGCAAGGTCTTTCATTTTTTTATTTATTCGCTGGCTGTAATCGCGCGGATGGGGTCCGAAAGTAATGCCCCCTCCCCGCCAAATAGGAGAGCGCCGACTACCGGCTCGAGCCATACCCGTGCCCTTCTGGCGCCAGGGTTTTTTACCCGAACCTCTGACTTCAGCCCGCGTTTTCGTCGAAGCACATCCCTGTCGCTGATTCGCTTGATAAGCGAGTATTATTTGCTTAAGTGCATAAAGCCCCTTGTTTCCTTCAAGTTCGGGAATTGCGAATTCCTTTTTCTTACTATTCTCGCCGTCAGTTGTATATATTTCTAATTTCATTGTAAGAAAAATTAATCTTTAAGCAGCAGTTTTAGTTTTCTTTGCCGTTCGAATCAAAATTTGACTTCCATTCGGACCTGGTAGGCTGCCTTTAAGAAGGATCACATTTTTATCTTCCATTATTCGGACTACTTTTAAATTTTGTACCGTTCGGCGAACATGTCCCATATGACCGGGCATTTTTCTACCTTTATAAACTCGACCGGGCCATTGGCATTGACCGTAAGAACCGCCTCGACGATGAGTCATAGATCCATGAGAGTCAGGGCCACCGCCAAAATTGTAGCGCTTCATTACTCCTTGAAAACCTTTGCCCTTGGTCACCCCAACGATATCCACTTTTTGACCTTCTTCGAAACCCGAAACGGTTAATACATCACCGACTTTATATTCGGTAGATTCTTGACAGCGTACTTCACGCAGCGTGGCTTTTGCTTCAACACCAGCTTTTTTGAAGTGACCGGCTTCACTTTTGGTAATTCTTTTAGTTTTTTTCAATCCGCAACCAATCTGGATGGCATTATAACCATCGGTATTGGACGTTTTTACTTGAGCTACATAACAGGGTCCAGCTTCAACCACAGTCACAGGAAGAAGACGGTTTTCACCGTCATATACCTGAGTCATACCAACTTTTTTACCAATTAATGTATAAATCATAATTCTAAGTGGCAGGTAGAAGCTTAACTTGAATGATCAGCCTCCGTTTAGCATAGCCCTGCGTTAGAGCATTTAAATTTAAGCTTTAGAAAATTAGCGCATAAATCAAATGAAAGGGATAAATATTGTTAGACGTTTATCGTAATGTCAACCCCAGCGGGAAGGTTAAGTTTTTTTAGCTCATCTACCGTCTGCGCCGTGGGGTTTATAATGTCGATCAGCCGTTTGTGGGTACGCGTCTCAAATTGATCCATGGACTTCTTATTTACATGGGGTGAACGATTTACTGTGACTTTTTCAATGTGAACTGGCAAGGGCACAGGACCGGCAATATGCACCCCGGTCCGCTTTGCGGTGTCGACAATATCGGCGGCAGATTGATCAATGACCCGATAATCATAACCTTTTAATTTAATGCGAATTCTTTGATTAGCCATGGTCTCTATTTTCTTGCAGGTTTACGTGCTGAGGTTTCAACAATATTCTGTAAAAGGCTGGCGGGAACCTCCTCGAAATGAGAGGGTTCCATGGAAAAGGATGCACGACCTTTCGATAATGATCGCATATCGGTGGAATAGCCAAACATCATTTCAAGAGGCACAATAGATGCAATCACCATTAAATTATTTTTTGTCTCTATTCCTTGGATTCGACCGCGACGGCGACTTAGATCCCCCATAATATCGCCCTGATATTCCTCGGGCGTGCTGACTTCAACTTTCATTATCGGCTCGAGAAGGATGGGTTTCGCCTTATTCATCGCTTCTTTAAAGGCAAAAATGCCAGCCATTTTAAATGCCATTTCCGAAGAATCAACTTCATGAAAGCTCCCATCAACAATTCTTGCTATCCAATCAATTACTGGAAAGCCAGCGACTGTTCCGTTGTTCGCCGCTTCATGGATACCATCAATCGTAGGTTTGATAAATTCTCTGGGAATAACACCCCCCACTATTTCGTTGATTACCTCAATCCCTTTTCCTTTTTCATTAGGTTCGATTTTTATCACCGCATGTCCATATTGACCACGGCCACCGGATTGACGAATAAATTTACCTTCACCCTCAGCTGCGATTTTAATCGATTCCCGGTAGGCGATCTGTGGTTTGCCTGCATCCGCTTCCACCTTAAATTCACGGAACAGACGATCGCGAATAATCTCCAAGTGAAGCTCCCCCATTCCGGCTATAATTGTTTGACCAGTTTCTTGATTGCTGGACACCTGAAAAGTGGGATCTTCTGCCGAGAGTCGTTGCAAACCGATGGATAATTTTTCCTGTTCGCCTTTGCTATCGGGCTCAATTGACATGGATATAACGGGTTCGGGGAAAGTCGGAGGTTCTAGCCGCACTTGTTCATTTCTATCACAGAGAGTATCTCCGGTGCTAATATTTTTAGCCCCGATAATGGCACAAATATCCCCACTATAGGCAAAATCAATGTCTTCACGGTGATCTGCTTTCATGACCATGAGACGACTAATTCTTTCCATTCGGCCTGTACGTGGATTGTATTGGCTGCTTCCCTTCGCTAGTGTACCCGAATAGATGCGAATAAAAACCAGCTTACCCACATAAGGATCAGTCATCAACTTGAAAGCTAGTGCGCGTACATTTCCATTATCATCAGGTCTAATTTCAACGGTTGTGTCATCATCCTTGTGTCCAACAACAGGAGGTAAATCTAAGGGATTCGGTAAATAATCGATGACCATATCAAAAAGCATCTGAACTCCCTTATTCTTAAAGGCCGTTCCGGGTATGACGGGGAGCAATTTCAAATCTAAGGTACTTTTACGTATTGCTTGTTGTATCTCTTCAGTACTCAGTTCACTGCCTTCAAGATACTTTTCTGCAATTACATCATCAAAATCAGCTAATGCCTCAATGAGTGAATCACGAAATTTTGCTGATTTCGCCTCTAGTTCCTCGGGTATTTTACAAGATGTAAAAGTTACTCCAGTTGGATCATTTGTGTCGTAGATCAATGCATCCATTTTCACCAGATCGACAAGACCCTTAAAATCACCCTCCGCTCCAATAGGTAGATAAATTGGATGCGCATTACCGCCTAGTTTTGTTCGTATATCTTCAACGCAACTATAAAAGTCAGCCCCTGTGCGATCCATCTTATTAACAAAGGCAATACGGGGAACTTTGTACTTATCCATCTGTCGCCACACTGTTTCTGACTGAGGTTGAACACCGGCCACAGCACAGAAGACGCCTATTGCTCCGTCAAGAACGCGTAAGGATCGTTCTACTTCCGCCGTAAAATCGACGTGACCTGGAGTATCAATAATATTAATTTGGTGCTGGATATCAGCGTAGGGCCCGACTTTAGTCATCCAGTTACAGGAAATCGCAGCTGAAGTAATAGTAATTCCACGCTCGCGTTCCTGCTCCATCCAGTCGGTCATGGTATTACCGTCATGGACTTCGCCCAAGCGGTGAACAACTCCAGAATAAAAAAGAATACGTTCAGTCGTCGTCGTTTTTCCCGCATCAATGTGCGCGGCGATACCGATGTTACGCGTAAATTCGAGCGGAAAATTACGCTTGGTAGAATTGGCAATAGAAAGCTCTGAGACTAAATCCATGGGGGTAAAGGATCGTGTTGATAACACTACCAGCGTAAATGGGCAAAAGCACGATTTGCTTGTGCCATACGATGGGTATCTTCTTTTTTCTTAACCACCGTACCGGTATTATTATAAGCGTCGACGATTTCCTGGGCGAGCGCCTGTTTCAGAGAAACGCCTTTTTTACGAACTGCAGCATCACGAATCCAACGTAAAGCCAAGCTTTGTTGTCTTTCAAAAGTAACTTCGATAGGAATCTGGTAAGTTTGACCTCCTACACGACGACTTTTAACTTCAAGTTTAGGCCTGACGTTTTCAAGAGCACCAAGCAATAAATCTATGGGGTCACCCTTCTCCAATTTCTCACTCACGCCTTCAAAGGCACCATAAACGATCCTCTGAGCGGTGGACTTCTTTCCATCCTGCATGATAATATTGATAAAATGACTGACCAGAGTGCTACTGTATCTGGGATCAGGTATTAAGGTTCTTTTCTCTGCTTTTCGTCGACGAGACATGATAAAATATCAGGGATCAGAAAAAAACGCATTAAGCGTTTAATTAATTAGCTGCCTTTGGTCGCTTTACTCCGTACTTGGAGCGACTGCGTCGTCGTTTGTCCACGCCCAGACAATCGAGTGAACCACGCACGATATGGTAACGAACACCGGGAAGATCCTTTATTCGCCCACCACGTACGAGTACGATATTGTGTTCTTGTAAATTGTGACCTTCGTCCGGAATGTAAGCGATTACTTCTACACCATTCGTCAGCCGCACTTTCGCCACTTTTCGGATGGCCGAGTTCGGCTTCTTTGGGGTCCTTGTCATAACCTGTACACACACCCCACGCTTAAAAGGATTCCCTTTTAATGCGGGCGATTTTGTCTTGGATTTCGCAATTCTGCGTGGACTTTTGACTAATTGATTGATCGTAGGCATAGCGATCAGCTTAATTTAATATAGAAAGAGCAAAAGGTATTCTTTCTCTCCCTTATATCAAGACATATTTTAATATATTTAATATAGCGCAATTTTGCTTCCTGGATAGAAACAATCCCATAATTTAAACTTCTTACCTCAAGCCTTTGGTTTAAATCAGCTGGCTTCTTCCTTCTCTACCGTTTCGCTCTCGAGTAATTCTGGTCCCAAGGAATCAATACGCAAGCGACGATATAAGGGTAAGCCCGTTCCTGCAGGAATAAGATGCCCCATAATTACGTTTTCTTTAAAGCCATTCAGGTTATCTACTTTACCCAAGGTGGCGGCATCGGTAAGTACACGAGTCGTCTCCTGGAAAGAAGCAGCGGAAATAAAGCTTTCCGTTTCAATCGAAGATTTAGTAATTCCCAGTAAAACGGGTTCTCCTTCAGCAGGTTTTCCACCCGCATCGATGATGCGTTCGTTGTCCTGCATAAATGACGCTTTATCTACCTGTTCACCCCAGAAGAAATCACTGTCCCCGGGATCATTGATACGCACTTTTCGCAACATCTGGCTAATTATCAATTCAATGTGCTTATCATTAATCGAAACACCTTGTAAGCGATAGACTTTCTGAATTTCTCTCATGAGGTATTCTTGCACGGCATTGGGCCCAAGGATTTCAAGAATTTCGTGAGGATCAGCAGCACCTTCAGTAATATGCTGACCTTTATATACAAGGTCACCTGGTTGAACCACAATGTGCTTGCTATGAGGTATAAGATGTTCCTCAACAAGTTCCGATTCCTCATTTGTGACGATTAATTTTTTCTTACCGCGGACCATTCCACCCATCGAAACAATACCATCAATTTTAGCCATTACAGCAGCTTCTTTGGGTCGGCGCCCTTCAAATAGCTCGGCTACACGTGGCAAACCGCCCGTGATATCCTGAGTCTTTGAAGCCTGACGAGGAGTCTTAGCGAGAAGAGATCCAGGTGTTATAATATCATTCTCATTAACCTGAATCTGTGCACCCGTGGGTATCGAGTAGGTAGATAAGAGCTTACCTTTCTTATCGGCTGTTGCTGCTTTTTCTGATCCTCTGCTTTCTATGGCATCGTAAATTTCGATCTGTGGACTTAAATCTTCTTTATGCTCAATGACAACCGTGGCTATCTGGCCGGTGGCGGGATCGAGTTCTCTCTTGACCGTGACTCCCGGTATCATGTCTTTAAAACCAATCACACCACCTTTCTCTGAAAGTATGGGCACATTATGTGGATCCCATTGAGCCAGAGTGTCATTTTTATTGATTTTACCACCATCTTCTACGGAAATTACCGCACCGGCAGGGATGTTATAATTTTCAAGTTCCCTACCGTTATCATCCATAATAAGAATTCCGCCTGTCTTATTGATGACTACATTAATTCCCTCATTTACCTGAACCATGCGCAGACTTCGATATCTGACGGTGCCAGCATTGCGAACTTGGATTATATTACTCTTAGATATCTGACTGGCAATCCCACCTATATGGAAGGTTCGCATCGTAAGCTGAGTACCTGGTTCTCCAATAGATTGTGCTGCGATAATACCTACAGCGGTCCCAATATTAACCAATGAATTAGTTGCCGGATTGATACCGTAAGCTCGGCCAGAAAGGCTGGCTCGGCGGGTATGGGTTAGTGGACTCATAATTTTCACCCTTTCAATACCCAACTCTTCAATCCTATGCGCCTGTTCATCTGTTATTAAAACACCATTACCTACAATGAGATCATCAACGTCGGAAGGATTAAAAACATCTTCAGAGGAACAACGACCAACGATACGATCGTGAAGACTCACGATCTCATCATCACCTTCATAGATTGCTGTCTTAATGATACCATCGCGGTTCCCGTCGTCTTCACAGGTAATAATAACATCCATCGCCACATCACATAGCTTCCGTGTGAGATAACCTGCATCAGCTGTTTTAAGAGCTGTATCAGCCAATCCTTTTCGCGCTCCGTGTGTGGATATAAAGTATTCCAGCACGGTCAGCCCCTCTCGGAATGACGAGAGTATTGGGCGTTCAATAATCTCCCCCGACGGTTTCGCCATGAGACCACGAGTGCCACAAAGTTGACGTACTTGCTGGCGGTTACCACGTGCTCCTGAATCCATCATCAGGTAAACAGGGTTAATTTCGTCTTTACCCAAATTGTCCTGCAGACGATCATAAACGGATTTTGCTATTTCATCTGTCGCGCTTGTCCAGATATCAATTATCTTATTGTAACGTTCACCCTGGGTGATAATTCCTTTGCGGTATTGACTCTCGACTTCTTTTACCTGATCGCGTGCGTGATCGACGATTTCCTCCTTGTCTTCGGGAATGATCATATCCTCAGTACCAATTGAGATCCCGGCTCTCGTAGCAATATTAAAACCAAGTTCTTTTAAATCATCAACTACCTTGACGGTACTCAAACGCCCGGCGGTTTTATAGGTGTTCAGGATAAGGTCACCGAGTATTGATTTCGCGGCTGCAAAATTTGTAAACCCGATTTCGCTCGGCCAAATTTGGTTAAAAAGCACGCGCCCGACAGTAGTAACAATTATTTTACTGTCTTTATTTCCATAAACAGTATCTCTACCAAAGTCTGGATTCACATACCTTACCCAATCATGCTTATTAAAGACTCCATCTATCTCTGCCAATTCTACTTCTTGCGCGTTTGCCATAAGAGGTAAACTCTCTTCTCTAGCAGCCGCTTTTCTTGGCTCTGAGGTAAGGTAGTAGGCCCCTAAAACGATATCCTGCGAGGGAGTAAGCACAGGATCGCCACTCGAAGGAGAGAAAATATTGTGTGTACTCATCATCAGCATCTTGGCCTCAAGAATTGCTTCCAGAGAGAGGGGGACATGCACGGCCATCTGATCTCCATCGAAATCCGCATTATAAGCGTGACATACTAGCGGGTGCAAACGAATCGCATCACCTTCAATAAGTATCGGATCAAATGCTTGAATCGAAAGGCGATGCAAGGTGGGTGCACGATTAAGCAGAACAGGATGTCCTTCGGTAACTTCCTCAAGTATATCCCAAACCTCAGGCGAACGCTTTTCGATCATCTTACGCGCACCGCGCACTGTATGTACAAAGCCCAGTTCTTTCAATCGGCGTATGATAAAAGGTTCGTAAAGAACAAGCGCCATTTTTTTAGGAAGACCACACTGATTCAGATTCAATTCAGGCCCTATAACAATTACTGAACGCCCACTGTAATCGACCCTTTTACCTAATAGATTCTGTCGAAAACGACCTTGCTTACCTTTAAGCATATCACTGAGTGATTTAAGGGGGCGATTGCCCGCACCCGTAACCGCACGTCCATGACGCCCATTGTCAAGAAGCGCATCAACAGCTTCCTGTAACATGCGTTTCTCATTATGGATAATGACATCCGGGGTCTTCAGTTGAAGCAGATTCTTTAATCGGTTATTGCGATTGATTACACGCCGATATAAATCGTTGAGATCACTTGTTGCAAACCGTCCACCATCCAAGGGAACAAGCGGGCGCAAATCCGGTGGAATAACGGGTAATGCTCCAAGCACCATCCATTCAGGGCGGGTTTGAGAATGGATAAATCCTTGGATCACTTTCAATCGTCTTGATAGTTTCTTTTTAATTTGCTTCGACCGCGTGCTATGCAGCTGTTCTTGCAACTCGTCAATGACGATACTCATATCCATCTTTGTTAAGACTTCACCAAGAGCGGCCGCTCCCATCAAGGCTTCGAAGGCATCATCTCCATATTCATCGACAGCCTGCTGGTACTCCTGCTCAGTCAAGAGTTGCTTAAGCTCAAGTGGAGTTTTGCCAGGATCTGTCACCATATAATTTTCATAATAGATTACACGCTCAAGGCTGCGCGCAGTCATATCCATCAAAAGGCCAAGACGGCTAGGCATACTTTTTAGAAACCAAATGTGCGTGACAGGCACAGCCAATTCAATATGCCCCATTCGCTCACGGCGGACTCGGGAAACTGTAACTTCAACGCCACAGCGGTCACAAACCACCCCCTTGTACTTAATTCGTTTGTATTTACCACAGGCACACTCGTAGTCGCGGACCGGTCCAAAAATGCGCTGACAGAACAAACCACCTGGTTCAGGTTTAAATGTTCTATAGTTGATCGTTTCAGGATTCTTTACCTCACCCCGAGACCACGAGCGAATCGTATCCGGTGAAGCAACGGAAATGGACACGGTATCAAATGACTGATCCTTATCGAACCCTAAGAATTCTTTAACTTCTTGTACACTCATATTTAGTATTCCTTCTTAAAATGTTTATTCCTGACCCGCGAATGGATCTTCACTGCCCAACCTTACATCCAAACACAAACTCTGCATTTCTTTCATTAGGACGTTAAATGACTGTGGTGTTCCAGCCTGTAAGCTATTATCACCTTTAACCAACTGCTCATATATTTTCGTCCGACCACTGACATCATCAGATTTTACGGTAAGCAGTTCCTGCAAAGTATAAGCGGCGCCATAGGCTTCGAGTGCCCACACCTCCATCTCACCAAATCGCTGACCGCCGTATTGGGCTTTTCCACCTAATGGCTGCTGAGTGATAAGGCTATAGGGACCGACCGCACGCGCGTGAATTTTATCAGCTACTAGATGATTGAGCTTCAACATGTAGATATAACCGACAACAATCTCCTGATCAAATGGCACACCTGATCGACCATCGTGAAGTTGGCTTTTTCCACTCATGGGTAACCCCGCTTCTCTCAGATATTCGCGGATACGCGCTTCAGAAATTCCATCAAAAACCGGGGTCGCGACTTTAATCCCGAGCTTTTTACAAGCCCAACCTAGGTGAGTTTCCAATACCTGTCCGACATTCATTCGACTGGGCACACCTAAAGGATTAAGGCATATCTCAATTGATGTACCATCCGGCAGGTAGGGCATATCTTCTTCAGGCACAATCTTGGCAACGACACCCTTATTTCCGTGGCGACCAGCCATTTTATCACCGACCTGAATTTTTCGTTTGGTGGCTACGTACACTTTTACCTGCTTAATAACACCAGATTCGATATCATCACCGGCTTCAATCGAATCAATCTTGCGTTCGCGTTCGTCTTCCAGATCTTTAAATTTAGTCCGAAAAGATTCAATGATCTCCATGATCTTAATACGTACCGGTGAAGGATCGATCTCAATCGTCTTGTAGACTGAAGCTAGACGGCGAAGCAGTGTTTTTGTTATCTTTCGATTGGCGGGAATAATGATCTCTGCGGTTTCACTATTTGTAACATCGAGAGGAATTTTCTCTCCCAGGAGAATGTTGGAAAGCGACTCGGTCAAACCCTCACGCAATTTGTCAATATGTGTCCGGTATTCCTCGTTTATCTTTTTAATTTGGCGTCGGCGATCTGCGGGACTGAGTTTTTCTTTATCCGCGTCAATCCGGCTGGAAACTTTAATGTCCATCACAATACCTTCCACACCAGATGGGACCAGTAATGAAGTATCTTTTACATCCGCTGCCTTCTCACCGAAGATCGCGCGCAAAAGTTTTTCTTCCGGTGCTAGTTCAGTTTCACTTTTAGGGGTGATTTTACCAACCAGTATATCACCTGGCTTTACCTCAGAGCCAACGCGAATAACTCCTTCGTGATTTAAATTATGAAGCGCCTCTTCACCAACGTTGGGAATATCGCGCGTGATTTCTTCAGGACCTAACTTTGTATCGCGAGCGGTTACTTCAAATTCCTCAATGTGGATAGAGGTAAAAACGTCATTTTTAATCAATTTTTCACTAATGAGAATAGCATCTTCAAAGTTATATCCATGCCAAGGCATGAATGCGACAAGAACATTGCGCCCGAGCGCTAGTTCACCTTGATCGGTGCAGGCACCGTCAGCGATAACATCACCAACGTTTACTTCCTGACCTTTCTTGACGGTCGGTTTTTGATTAAAACAAGAACCCGCATTGGAGCGCATAAACTTACGCAAGTCATAGACATATATATCCGCATTAGGATCACTTTTTGGATTATTTTCAACTCGAGGGGGAAGCGTACCATCTTTACTCGTCACGATTTGGTTCGCATCGACTATCGCGACAACACCCTGGGCAATAGCTACTTCAACAGTTTTTGAGTCTTCGGCTACGCGTTTCTCAAGTCCAGTTCCTACAAAGGGGGCTTCGGTGCGCAGGAGAGGAACACCCTGGCGCTGCATATTTGAACCCATCAGCGCACGGTTGGCATCATCATGCTCAAGAAAAGGAATCAGTCCCGCAGATACCGAAACTAGTTGCTTGGGGGAAACATCCATATAGTTGACATTTTTGGGGCTCACTTCGAGAAAATCATCCCCTTTCCGAACAGTGACATGGCCTTTAAAGTTACCTTTACTATCAACCTCGCAATTTGCCTGCGCGATGACCAGACCTTCTTCCTGATCGGCAGTTAAAAAATCTACTTTGTCGGTTACACGACCATCTTTAACGATCCTGTAAGGTGTTTCGATAAATCCAAACTCATTAATTCTTGAATAGGTACTTAATGAGTTTATGAGCCCGATATTTGGTCCTTCAGGAGTTTCAACTGGGCAAATACGTCCGTAGTGGGAGGGATGAACATCACGCACTTCGAATCCAGCTCTCTCACGATTGAGTCCACCCGGCCCTAAAGCAGATAGAGCGCGCTTATGCTTGAGTTCAGCCAGCGGATTTATCTGATCCATAAACTGACTCAGTTGGCTGCGCGCGAAGAAATCGCGGATTACCGTACTGAGAGCCTTAGGATTAATTAATTTCTGTGGAGTAATAGAGTCCACGCTTTGATCGTAAAGGGTCATCCGCTCTTTGACTAGACGCTCTGTTCGAGCCAGACCAATTCGGCATTGGTTCATTAATAACTCACCCACTGTTCGAACACGACGGCTACCCAAGTGGTCTATATCATCAACTACACCATCTCCCCGTTTTAAACGAACGACATAGCGTGTAGCTTCGACAACATCTTCGATATTAAGTGTACGAACTTCCAGATCTGTGTTAAGCCCCAGTTTTTGATTCAGTTTATAGCGTCCAACTCGACCCAGATCATAACGTTTGGGATCTTGAAATAATCGTTTTAAAAGCGCCTTTGCATTGGCTACTGTGGGAGGTTCTCCCGGTCGCAACCGTTTGTATATATCTTTAAGCGCTTCTTCTTCATTGCGGGTGGGGTCTTTTTTTAGACAACGAATTATTGCTCCCTCATCGTCAGAAGTGTCAATCACACGTACACTGGCAAGTCCGCTCTTCTCAATAGAGCGGATGATAGTTTTAGTCATCGGTTCAAATGCACGTGCGATAACTACAGCCCGCTCAGTGTCGATGACATCTTCAACAAGAACCAGTCGACTTAGGTGTTCCTGGTTTAAGGCCTTTTTAAGATTTATATCCTCGATGGTATAGAATAAATTGAGAATATCAAAGTCAGAGCTGTAACCCATTGCTCTTAAAAGAGTTGTAATAAGGAACTTGCGACGACGACGACGACGGTCAAGATAGACGTAGAGAAGATCATTATTATCAAATTGAGTTTCAAGCCAGGTGCCGCGATCGGGGATGATGCGAAAACTGTAAAGCAATTTACCACTCGTATGCGGCGTCACTTCAAAACAAATACCAGGAGAGCGATGAAGCTGACTAACGACAACCCGCTCAGCACCATTAATGATGAACGACCCGCGCTCTGTGATCATCGGCATTTCACCCATGTATATCTCTTCATCCTTAATCGCATCTTCCTCTTTAAGACGTAATTTTACGTAGAGAGATATCGCATAGGTCACACCTTCACGAATACATTCCAATTCAGTAAATTTCGGTCCGGAAAGACTGTACGAAACATACTGAAGGTGAGAGCGACCGTCGTAGCTTTCGATCGGAAATACTTCACTGAAGACCGCTTCTAATCCTAAGGCCGGGCGCTGGGTTGGCGAGAATTGAGTCTGTAAAAAAGCATCAAATGACTGGATTTGATTTTCAATGAAATTTGGGGGTGCTATGACCTCAATTAGTTTACCAAAATTAATGCGATCTGACATGGGTACTTATACGTTGTAGATTATAATTGATTAGATTTAGGAGATATAAACTGGCAACAGCCAATTTATCCGGTTCGGCAAAGATCCCGAATCGGTTAATTCAAACTTAAATAAAGTTGATTGTTTTTTCTGATCTCAGCTTTTAATTGATCTCGACTTCGGCACCTACAGCTTCGAGTTTCTTTTTTATGTCCTCTGCCTCGTTTTTATCGACAGCTTCCTTGATCGGTTTAGGTGCACTCTCCACCAGGTCTTTTGCTTCCTTCAATCCTAGTCCTGTAATCGAGCGTACTTCTTTAATGGCAGCAATTTTATTACCTCCAAATGATTTGAGGATAACATCGAATTCAGTTTTTTCCTCTTGTGCAGAGGTACCTCCATCGGCTGCACCTGGTGCAACTGCTACCGCTGCCACGGGCGCAGCAGCACTGACACCCCATTTATCTTCAAGCTCTTTAACCAAATCTGCAATTTCTAATACAGACTGACTACTGAGCCAATCGATGACTTCTTCTTTTTTTATCTCTGCCATAATTTCCTCCTTGAACGGTTAGCATCACTACTTAGTCAAGTTGATATTTAAGGGAACATTTCCCCTAACCTATTCTCAGGTAATTGGTATTGTTATTTCTATTGATCCTAATTTTCTATTTTAATGAAAGACGAAAAGTTTAATTTAGAGTGGCAATTGTCGATCCAACTTAGGCTGCAGATTCCTCTTTCCTTGCTTTAGCCTGAATCACATTAAGCAGACTTTTAGGTCCGGCTTGAAGAATGGTAACCATACGCTGAGCAGGAGTATTAAGCAAGCTTAGAAGCTGTGCCTTGAGCTGATCCTCAGTTGGAAGTTTAGCTAGTCTCTGGATTTCATTAGCCTGCAAGTTCTGCTTTCCAAGAAAACCACCCTTAACTACGATTTTTCCCTTCTCTTTAAAGAATTTTTCGAGAACCTTTGCAACACCCGGAGCATTACTTCCACCCGAGACAAGGGCCGTCGGGCCTATCAGCCAATCTTCGTAATCAATAAATTCACGTTCTTTTGCCGCAATATTTAGCACACTATTCTTTACAACATGAAATTCTGCTTCTTGTTCAGCGAGTGAATCTCTTAGCTCTACAGTTTCAAGCACTGTGATACTATGATAGTCAGCCAGAAAAACATAGTCGGACTTATCGAGGTAAGTGCCAACTTCTTGAACGAGGTATTTATTCTCTTCTCTCATGATTAAGGTTTTAAAATTATTGAGAAACTGATCATTAATACTTGGAGTATTCTGCAGGTTCCAACTTGACACCAGGGCTCATTGAGCCCGATAAAGTTGCGCTTAAAATATATCTACCTCTAATCCCTTGAGGTTTTACCTGGCCTAAGGAATCAAGAACACTGTTAATGTTTTCGGTAATCTGTTCCGAAGTGAACGAACGTTTCCCGACGACAACACCGATATTGGCTTGCTTATCCATTTTATATTCAACGCGGCCACCCTGCGTGATTGCCTTGACTGCGCCTCCTATATCATCTGACACGGTACCGCTTTTCGGATTCGGCATAAGTCCTCTGGGACCAAGTATACGGGCTATAGTTCTGACTTCTTTCATTGCTTTAGGTGCAGATATAGCAACATCGAACTCCAGCCAGCCCTCCTGTATTTTTTTAATCATATCATCTTTACCAGCATAATCCGCCCCTGCTTCAAGTGCGGCTTCTGGATCGTCAGTAAAGACTAATACGCGCATTTTTTTACCACTACCATTAGGCAAATCAACGATTCCACGAACCATTTGATCACTCTGCCGTGAATCAACCCCAAGATGAATGGAAAGTTCAACGGTTTCATCGAATTTTGGTTTTGGCATCTTGTTGAGTAATTCCACCGCATCAGTGAGCGAATATTTTTGTGTAGAATCATACCCTTCAAGGGCGTTGCGATATCTTTTACCTATTTTCACAGTATTGGAATTTATTTACCATTAATAGTATACATAATCAGTCAATTACTTCAATTCCCATACTACGGGCAGTACCTGCGATTATGCTGATTGCATTGTCCTCGTCTAATGTGTTCAAATCTTTATTTTTAATATGTACAATTTCAGCTAATTGTTTACGTGTCACTGTACCAACCATCTCCCGATTAGGGGTCCCCGAACCTTTGGCTATTGAAGCTGCTTTTTTCAGCAACACCGCTGCAGGTGGCGACTTAAGGATAAAGCTAAATGACCGGTCGGCGTAAACAGTTATTACTACAGGGAGAATGAGACCAGCTTGATCTTTAGTTTTAGCATTAAACTCCTTGCAAAAGCCCATGATATTAACACCGGCAGCACCGAGCGCGGGACCCACAGGCGGGGCCGGATTGGCTGCTCCTGCTGGTAATTGTAATCGGACTTCGGTGATGATTTTTTTAGACATTGCTTATTTATTCACTTGATCGTTCCACTTGCCAATATTCAAGCTCCACAGGCGTAAATCGGCCAAATATGGATACTGAGACCTTTAGTTTACCACGTTCCGGGTCGATCTCGTCTATATTTCCATTAAGATTAAGGAAGGGGCCATCGGTAATTTTTACCTCTTCACCGACTTCATAATTAATCTTAGGCACTTCTTTGCCATCAGCCTCCTGAACCTGTGAGAGAATACGGTTAATTTCAACTTCTTTTAAAGGTGTTGGATGATTGCCACCTACAAAACCAATGACACCGTCTATACCATTTACGAAATACCATGGATTTTGTAAAATTTGCCCATCTTCATCATAGAGACGCATATGAAGAAATACATAACCAGGATAAAATTTTCGGACTTTCTGTGATTTTTTACCATTTTTAACCTCGGTAATAGTCTCCGTAGGCATCAGCACATCCTTGATATAATCATCCATTTCCTCACTTACAAGGTAGCGGTCAAGATAGCGTTTCACGGCTTGCTCCTTATTCGAAAGAGTTTGAATAACATACCACTTAGTGTCAGTAATATATTTAGTATCAGACATTTATGAACTAAATTTAGAATTTGAGGGTCAGGAATTTATTCCAAAATCAGGGTGAACTAATTTCGTTAAAAAGGTAACCCAATTATATACGGAAAAATCAGCCAAAGTAATATACATCCCAATGATAATTGTTGCAATAATAACCACAACGGTAGAATCCCTGAGTTCCAAACGAGACGGCCAGGAAGCTTTTTTTAACTCCTGAATCGTTTCACTGAAAAAGATTCTTACTTTGCTAAATGGGTTTACCATAATAATCTGGCAGGACAGGAGGGACTCGAACCCCCAACCTACGGTTTTGGAGACCGTTGCTCTACCAGTTGAGCTACTGTCCTCCCCGTAAAAGTTGTAAATTAGTTAATTGAAAACCTCCTCTGGTTGTGGGGATCTTCGTCCGTCATTAATAGGCAGCAATTTTTCTTTTATTTTATAATCTCTGTAACACGACCTGCACCAATCGTCCGACCGCCTTCACGTATGGCGAACCGCTGGCCACTCTCCATTGCAATCTCCTTTTGTAAACTGATAGTAACGCCCAAGTTGTCCCCTGGCATAACCATTTCAACACCGTCTGGTAGAGTACAAATTCCTGTTACATCGGTCGTCCTGAAATAAAACTGGGGGCGATAACCATTAAAGAAAGGGGTGTGTCGACCACCTTCATCCTTAGTCAATACATAGACTTCAGCTTTAGCTTCAGTGTGAGGAGTAATTGATCCGGGTTTAGCGATGACATGACCGCGCTCGACGTCAGTTTTTTCTATTCCACGCATGAGAATACCAACATTGTCTCCTGCTTGCCCTTCATCGAGGATCTTGCGGAACATTTCCACGCCCGTGCATACTGTGCTCTGGGTTTCCTTCAGACCAACGATTTCTATCGTTTCTCCGACTTTTACTTTCCCTCGTTCTATACGGCCAGTTGCCACTGTACCACGTCCAGTAATAGAAAATACATCCTCTACAGACATCAGGAAGGGCTGATCTACTTCTCGGACAGGTTCTGATATATTTGCGTCAATGGCCTCCATAAGCTGTTGAATGGCATCTTTACCTTCGGGCTTACCTTCCATAGCAGCAAGTGCAGAACCACGAATAATTGGAATATTGTCACCATCAAATTCATACTTATTCAGCAAATCTCTGACTTCCATTTCTACCAATTCGATCAATTCCTCATCATCGACCATATCGACCTTGTTAAGAAAAACGACAAGATCCGGTACATTCACCTGCCTGGCGAGCAATATATGCTCACGCGTTTGCGGCATAGGTCCATCAGCTGCGCTGACAACTAATATCCCTCCATCCATCTGGGCGGCACCAGTAATCATGTTCTTAACAAAGTCCGCGTGACCAGGACAGTCTACATGAGCGTAGTGTCGATTTTCGGTCTCATATTCGACATGAGCAACCGCGATAGTCAGAATCTTTGTGTCATCCCGGACGGTACCACCTTTAGCGATATCAGCATAAGACAAGGCTTCAGCGAAGCCCTTTTCTGACTGAACCTTTAGTATGCCCGAAGTGAGGGTAGTTTTGCCGTGGTCGACATGCCCAATTGTTCCCACATTTACGTGTGGTTTTGTTCTTTCGAATGTTGCCTTAGCCATATACTTAAACGAATATTATAGTTGTTAATATGTGAGTAAAATAGATCAAAAAGGATATAATGGAGCCCTCGAGCGGACTTGAACCGCCGACCTCGTCCTTACCAAGGACGCGCTCTACCAGCTGAGCTACAAGGGCATTGGAAGGTAAAGGTGCCTATAGATAGGAGGAGATTGGAGTGAGGCTGTTGAATTTTGGGTTTTCATGTTACTCAGTCAATCATTTTTGACGAATAATTGAAAAAAATATTAAAAAACCAGTACATGGTGTCGCAAATACCCCTCATTTTAAAATTGAATCCACTTTTGCTCGATCTGACCCCTAGAAAACAGCAACCGCAGTGATAATCTTGTCTTCATCCATTATTTGTCCAGCATCACGTAACTTACCCTATCTACTCTACACCCTAAACGCTGTTATTACTGACTCAAGAATCAGCACCGATCGGGGAAAATTATTTTATTAAAATCAACATGTGCATGCAAATCGATTACCTGGCAAATCACTCCGAACTGATTCCAACCATTGCCCAGTGGCAACATAAAGAATGGGGTAAATTTCGACCGGAAAAAACTGTAAACTGGAGAATTAAAGATCTGCGTGAACAAACTGATCCCACTGCTATACCCCTAACATTTGCAGCCTTCTCAGAATTGGGCCCTGCGGGTTCAGCAAGCCTGGTTTGGCACGATATGCCTGAGCGTCAGGAATTATCACCCTGGTTAGCTAGTGTATTTGTTCATGCTCAGCATCGCAATCAAGGCATTGGTTCAAACTTGGTAAATCGGGTGGTGGAAAAAGCAAATGCACTGAACTTTCCAATCCTATATCTCTTTACTTTCGATAAAGTTAATCTCTATGAAGACCTCGGCTGGGAATTTATGGAACAATTGGATTACCTTGGTCACGAAGTCACGATCATGAAAATCGATACTCACATTTTTAAAAATAAAGTTCCATCATCAGCCGATCGTTGATCGGCTATATAATCTCGGCAGATTCTTTAATTATCAATTATGATTATACTCAATGATGGAACAGGAATATCAAACAATCCTAGCGCGAAAATATGTTGAGTTATCAAACCAGCATGATCTCAATGCTATCTTACCTATGTTTGATGATAATGCTACTTACAGCTCATCACAAGCAGGTAGGTTTTCAGGTAAAGAAGCTATTGGAGAAATGATGGGGCAATTCTTCGCCATCTTTCCTGATGTTTCCTGGAAAGTCACTTCCTATAGGACAGTTGAAAACCGTAATATTGAGTTCTCATTTTTAATGCATGCAACAAATGAACAAACCGGTGAATCTATCACCCGCGAGGGTATCGAACGTATAATCTTTACCTTCGACAATCTAATCTCACACATTGAAGTCAGCACCTAATCAGCATAGCTTCAATCAGATATAGGATTTTAACGCACGAATGCAGTGTGATCAGTTATTAATTATTGCTGGACCAACTTGCGCAGGAAAATCTACTTTAATCGATAGACTTCGCGAAGGGAATCTACCTTTAATATCTGAAACATTGCACATTGAGCATCCCTCTCAAGATGGAAGACCATTACGACTATTAATATTGAATGCTATAGCGCCTGATATCGATCGTTTAATCATATATTACGACATTGTCTTTAGACTCAGGTCGATACATCATTACAGGGAAGACAATGCCTGAGTATCATTGCGTTAGCGAACCTGATAAAAATAGTTACTCTTTGGGCTACGTCTAAAATATTAATCTCTCACTTAAAAGCTCGGCGAACTTAAGTCATACGAGAAAGCTTTCTTTCAATGATACCATTTAGAATATATGGAGGATTGTATAGATAGTGCAATATCAGCAGCCTTCTTTTTTTACTAAACAATAATCCAGATTATTTAGAATTTTTTCACAATAATTGGCTCAATTATTGTGAAAAAATTGAGACAGAATCACATATGCTGATTAACTGCTCGGAAAAGGAACCCGTCCTGCATCCAATTTCCCATAGACACCAATTGAGTATTAACAAGCTTTAGTTGGTTAGAATAATACCATTTCAATAAAGCCATACAGGGCTAACACCCATTAAGTGTTAGCTAAAATGATATAGCTTACTAATCAAGGGCCGATGGAAACTTTATAATACCCTGGTAGTAACCTGGCTTCAAAAATGGGTTCCAGAATATATTCCCGAAGAATAGCATCTATTGTTTCTGATCCTGAACCTTTCAGTAACATCGGGGCACCTATAGGACCTAGGTTATCGATCGTTATAAGAAATTCAAGCGGGGTCCATAATGGCAATTCTTTTAATTCATCAATATTTTCACGCAAATTTTCACTCCGTACGATTTTACTATTTAGCATATCATATACTTCCACAAAACCCGTGCGCGCGGGCATCCAACTTTCTGTCTGCTTCTCTTCTCCAATGGTAGAAAATAGATCCCAATATTCATATTTTAATGAATCCCTCGCACGTGTAATTGTCGAATCCCCATTACCGATATTTGGTTTCAATATTTCATCACTAATTGTCCATTCTTCTCCATAAGCAGGAAATAAAGAAGCGTTATCTACTTCCAGGGAAAAGACCTCGACATTAGTCACGTAATTCCAGGATGTGGGCAAGAATAGTGGCGCCGAATCGTAAAGCTCTGACTGTTCCCGTAAAAGCTGATTGCTTTTTTTCTCTTCCAAACTGGGGTATTGTACATAGGGCGCAGAAAATCTTACGCTCTCAGTTGACGGGTTTTGGATGTGGAAAACTAGAAATCCCAATAGATGAATTGTAATCCCTATAATTATAGCAAACTGAGCGATTAAGCTTATGCGTAAAGATTTACCTTTCATAGAATTAGATGCCTTACTCATTAATTTTCGTCCGCAATGTTAGAAAATATATCTGCTTCTTGAGTTTTTTCACCTGCAGCCAGTTGCACACGAGAAAAATAGGGACGAGCGATATCAAGTATTTTCATCATCTGTTGAACATTCACATTCTTATCTAATTTAACGAGAAGAATAGGATTAGTTCTCTCTTCTTTGATTGAAAACTTCATCAGCCTTTTTTTGAGCGAATCGACATTAAAGATCTGTCCTTCAAATATAATCATATCATTTTCTCTCATCGTTAGAACTGAAGTTGCAGGAACTCCTTCTAATTCCTGGGATATAATTTGCGGTAATTCAATATTTACTCCGGGAGCAAAAATAAATTTTGAATTAAAAAGAGCAATGAATAAACCAATTAGACACAAATCTATAAAAGGGAAGGTGTCGAAATACCGATTATTTTCCTTAACTTCAGCGTCAAGATTGAGTGGGCTAGAGATCATTCGAAGGATTAGTTTCTATAGTATCGCCAACAGGTGCGGACTCGATTTCCTCTTCGGGTAGATCATATAAAAGAAATTGCATGATCTCATTACCTACATACTCCATGTCATGAACCAGCGCACGCAAACGACCATGTAGGAAATGGTAGGCTAGATAAGCAAGAATCGCAATGCACAGCCCTGTAGCTGTTGTGATTAAAGCTTCACCCAATCCACTCGCTAGAATTCCTTGATGAGCATAAGCACCTGCGGCTTGTAAATTGAAAAATGCTTTGATCATGCCAATAACAGTACCCAGCAATCCAAGAAGAGGAGTAATTCGAGCGATCGCGGCTATTGTCCCAATTCTTCTCTCCAGCAAGGGTATTTGTACAAGCGCGGCAGCCTGAATGGAATTTCGCATTCGCGGTTCTCCTTGATTGTAATTGAGAAGCGAGGCTTTCACCATGATAGGGAGCGGACCAGGGGTTTCTTCACACACTGTAAGCGCCTCAAGGAGGCGTCGCTTGCGTAATAAGTTTTTAATACCTTCGATGAATTCATTGGAACGGATTTGCCCCTTGTGCAAATAAAGCGTTCGTTCGATAAAGAGAATGAATGCTAGTAAACTCAGCGCCAATAAAGGCCACATAATTAGGCCCCCTTGCTTTATCAATGAATAATCAAAAATTTCCATAATAATCCTGTATTCTTTCTAAATTAATAATTCCTGTCGTGGTAATTATCTTTTATTATATAGAGGAAAATTTTTGGATTTTCGCTTCCGCCAAAGTAAATCCAGGTAAATCGTAATTAAGAATAAGTTTATAAATTTCTCGGGCATCTTCATAACGCTCTTCTTTTTCAAACAGTGTGCCAAGCTCAAATATACTTCGTGACAACCAGTATCGTCCCTGTGCCTTAAAGACTAAAGAGCGTGGTGCTTTCATTAGAAAGCGTGTGATGATCTGCCAATAAACTTCCTGAGATCGCAAAAATTTATCCTGCAGCGATAAAGCGAAACCCCATTTGAAACCAGCCTCCGCTCCAAGATCAACGGGTAGATTCGGCAAATCCACCAGTCGCTCAAGGATGGTAAGCGCTTCGTCAATTCTCGCTGGATTTTGACTACTTTGAGCGAGTAAACTATCCGCCAATGAAATCTCTGCACGGTAGCGTTCTGGATGCTGGGGATATTGACTGATCAGACCTTCATATATCAGTTGTGAGGTGCCAAAATCATTAAGTTTACGAGAAATATCTGCCTGCCTCAATCGTGCATGGTAAATAAAGTCGAGCTGAGGATAATTATTAATCAATCGTTCAAGTATAGCTACTGCTTCCTGGTATGTAGAATTTAATCCGCGCCGTTCTGCGTAAATAGCTGCTTCCCACAGTGCCATGGGTGCGTATTTACTTTCGGGATAACGATCGACAACTGCGATTAATCTCTGCTGTGCATCGACTATACGATTAATCGCAGCAAAATAACGCGATTCAAACAGATAGGAAAGTATAGTCGGTTCAGCACCCAGGAATTGCTCGCGAAGATCATCGAAAACTTTTCGTCCTTCATCTTCTCGTTCAATAATATAGAGGGCTTGACCTTTAATGAGTAGGGTATGGCTTATAATTTGATCACGCTGGGAATCAGTAATTGTATGATCTGGTATATCATTCAGGGTGTTCAAAATGCGGTCAGCGAGAAGCGGAGTTTCCTCTGCTTGACGTACTTCAATAGAGAGTTGTGCCTCTAACCACATGAGACGAAGTTTCAACTCTGGTGGAATTAATACTGTCTCAGACTCACCTAATAGATTATGTAGACGGCTGAAGGCTTCGTTAATTTTTCCCTGTGATTTCATCTCATTTATCAAATTCCATTCAGCCTTCCATCGATTTAGGTGATGAATGTCTTCAAATGATTTCGCGTCATCAAGGAGAGTAATAGCTGATTTTATTCTTCCAGCCTTAATTGAAGCCATTACTTGTTGGAAAAGAAGTCTACTACCGCCCTCCCCACTTGACATCTCTGAAATGGCCAAGTTGTAAGCATCTACCGCTTTATCATAATCCATATTAAGATAATAGCAATCAGCCATCAGTACCGCTAAATGCCATCGGTCTTGACCCGCTGAAAGTCTGGCACGCAATTTGTTTAAATAGTCAGCTGTCGTACGATATTGAGGCGGATCCCGTTTCCAGGAAATATAAGCCAGGAGCCTAATAGCACTGTTATTTAAAACTGATCCTGGAAACTGTTCGAGTAGAGAGTTCGCATCACTCTCTGCTAAATCAAATTGGTTAGTTTCAAGAAAAATAAGCGTGCGGAAAAAATAGAGCTCGTCTAACAACGGGTGCTTGACCGTTTGACCGATAAGATCATCTAGTAGCAGTTTGAAATTATTTGTTGGGGTGTTTGCCAATGCTTCACGTGCCAGTAAAAGGAGCCCAATCTTTTGAAGATTTCGGTTTTTTCCTTCACGCAATAATGTTTGGAAAGCAGATTTACCACGAGCGCTCTTCTCACCTGCTATTAACCCAAGTAAGAGTAAGAGTTGACCTTCAAGATCACGTTCATCAACAGATATAAATTTTAATTGTTCTTCAAGGACAAGAATCGCATCTTCCCTACGACCCACTTGTTCTAACGCCGTAGCATATGCCCGGGCAAACTGATAACCAGCGCGTTCGCCTTTTGACGCATTCAGTCTAGCTTTTAAATCGGCGACCAGCGATTCATCAGCAAAACCCGATACGAGTCTGCTTCTATAACTCACGGCCTCAAATTGTGCCCGTTGTGTTTCTGTCATACTATGGTCTCTTGCCAGGTCAAAAAAAATAATCGCCTCCGATTGATTCCCATTTACTTCCTGAATTAGCCCATTTAATAGGTAATACCAGGGCTGATCAAATAAACTGAGCTCTACATGCGCGATGCTTGCTGCCGCATCTTCAGCTGCTTTTCTGTTACCCCGTTGAAAAGCCAATAACCCCTGTCTCAAGTGATATGCGGGATCGGTTCTATCAGGATAAGATTCCAGGATTTTCAGTGCTTCATCATAACGCCCCTCACTAATAAGCGCGGTAACTAGATTTAAAATTGTCTCCGGCCGTATTTTGTAACTCAGGTTGGTCTCACTCATCAATTCAAGATAGAGACGTGATGCAAGTGACGAAAAACCTGCTCTCAAAGCATCATTGGCAGCACCCATTTTCCAATGCAAAGCACTTTCTTTTATAACTGAGGATGCATTATTTTCAGGTAAAAGAGGGACTTGATAATCTTCGGAGTCTATATTTGCCTCCACCCTTCCCCAGAGACATACCGCCACTAAGAAAAACATCTGCGATTTGAACGTTAAATTCATTCTACAACGCATATTCTGATCCAAAGCTAAATATTTCTCATTTCAATTTAAAGATTTGCAAGAAGATCTACTCACTGTATCAAGAATTAAAAGCAGGTTACTCTGGTTCCGACACTTACCTTGATAAACATCTCTATATAATGAGCAACTCAACCTTATCTAACATATTCTTGCTTAATCCTCTAGCATACTTAATGAACAAGAACAATTATTTAATCATCCAAGCGTTTAAGGTGGGTTAATGTTTAAAAGGGTTATGATTAGTCCATTGATTTTTTAGTTTAATTTAAAAATATAATTTTTTAGATAAAAGATGCATTGCAGAATTTTCGTCATAATAGATATAAATCAATCTAATACCGGACCTAATCATATTTAAAATCTCAATGAAATATTGTAATTTAAAAGGGTGATGGAATTATTCAGCCCCAAGGAAACTTGCGCAGAAGAATCTCGCGCCGCATTGGTCCCCAAATGTGTAAAAAAACTTACGAGTCTGGGCTTGTCGGTAAAGATTGAGTCTGGATTGGGTGATGCAAGTGATTACATCAATAATGATTATATTGATGCTGGTGCAACCCAGGTAAAAGATCGATTTCAAGCTCTTAGCACCGCGGATATAATTTTGCGGGTAAGGCAGTCAACATTTGAAGAGGTTTCTCAAATGAAGTCCGGGGCCCTTCATATGAGTTTTTTCGATCCATTCGCAGAGCAGCAACTTCTAAAATCCATGGCCGCAAAGGGGATTAGCGTTATTAGTATGGAAATGATTCCACGCACAACCATAGCTCAAAAAATGGATGCCTTGAGCTCCCAATCAAACCTTGCGGGTTACTATGCTGTTATTAAAGCCGCCGAGCGCATTAAAAAAATCCTCCCCATGATGATAACTCCTGCAGGTACTTTATCCTCTGCAAGGGTATTTATTGTCGGTGTCGGTGTGGCAGGGCTGCAAGCAATTGCCACTGCCAAACGCCTGGGAGCTCGAGTTGAAGCCTTCGACACCCGCCCCAATGTTGAAGAAGAAGTAAAGTCATTAGGTGCTAAATTCATTAACATTCATTTAGGAGAAACAGGTCAGACCGACCAAGGATATGCTAAGTCATTAACCCCAGAGCAACTTGCCTTGCAGCGCAAACAACTGGCAAATATATGCGCACAAAGTGACATCGTCATTACCGCGGCGAGAGTTTTTGGTAAAAAAGCTCCATTGATAATTACAAAAGAAATGATCGCAAAGATGAACCATGGTAGTGTTCTCGTAGACCAAGCTGTAGCATCAGGAGGAAATATAGAAGGTTCTAAAATCGACGAGGAAATCGTCACTGAATCTGGTGCACGCATCATTGGTATCGGGAGCCTCGAGGGTTGTATTGCCCACGATGCCAGCCAGGTTTATGCTTCTAATCTTACCAGCTTTATTGAACATTTCTGGAACGAAGACAAGAAGTGCATCGATTTGAATCTGCAAGACGATATCCTAAAAAGTTGTCTCCTCGCACATGGTGGTCAGATAATATACGAAGATTTAAAAAATATTAACTAACACCCGCGCACTTTAACACCATAAACTAAATTACGGTCAGAAAAAAAGAATAGCTACGTACTTTGATTTCGAAATATGGAATTAATACTATTATTTTTCATTTTTGTGCTCGCCGCATTTCTTGGCTTCGAACTGATAAGTAAAGTGCCTTCGCAACTTCACACGCCTCTGATGTCGGGATCAAATGCCATTTCTGGAATCACAATTGTAGGCGCTCTTCTCGCAGCAGGTTCCAATGCCGATGGATCTATCGCTATGATTCTCGGTGCTATCGCAGTGATTTTTGCCACGATCAACGTAGTGGGTGGATACCTCGTTACCGATCGCATGCTCGGGATGTTTAAGAGGAGAGACGAGGACAAAAAATGACTGGGCCAAGCCTCATCAATCTCGCCTATGTCGCGGCGGCTATTCTCTTTATTTTTGGCATAAAAATGCTTAGTTCAGCTGCCACCGCACGGCGCGGCAACATGGTATCCTCTCTGGGAATGCTACTCGCTGTGGTTGTAACTTTACTCGGTGAAAATATCCTCGGCTTCAGATGGCTGATTCTCTGTGTCCTTATAGGTACAATAATCGGCAGTTTCGCAGCAAGGTTTGTTAAAATGACAGGAATGCCTGAATTGGTCGCTCTCTTTAACGGATTTGGTGGATTAGCCAGTTTGCTCGTCGGTTGGGCTGAATATGAGAAGATTATGGAAATATCCTGGATGGATTATTCTGGTAACTCATATTTTTATAGTAGTGTCATTTACCTGACAGTACTCATTGGCGGAATAACTTTTACCGGTAGTATTTTAGCCTATGGCAAGTTATCTGAAAAGATCGGAAGTAAAGCTGTTATATTTCCAGGGCAAATGATTTTTAATTCCTTAATCTTCGTGATCATTGTGTTCTTGGGAATCTATTTCGTTTTCCAGCCTGAAAGTGAGTATGCCTATAAGTTTTTTCTCGTTGGTGTCTTCCTATCTCTTCTTCTTGGTATCCTTGGGGTAATTCCGATTGGTGGTGGCGATATGCCGGTTGTCATTTCCCTTTTAAACAGCTTTTCCGGTCTAGCAGCAACAGCAGCAGGTTTCGTTATCCTAAATAATGTTCTTATCGTTGCAGGTTGTCTCGTTGGTTCTGCCGGTTTTGTCCTGACCATAATAATGTGCAAAGCGATGAACCGCAGCCTTACCAATGTCCTCTTCAGCGGATTCGGATCATCAAGCAAGGCCGAGGGTCAGGGTGAGGATGGCGAAATGAAAGCAATAAGTGAATCCGATGCTTACTATGTACTCGAAGCAGCTCACAGCGTTGTCATTATCCCCGGTTATGGCATGGCTGTAGCGCAAGCTCAACATGTGGTGAAAGAACTTGGTGATATCCTGGAAAAAAATGGCGCGGAAGTACGTTATGCCATCCATCCTGTGGCGGGCCGCATGCCCGGTCATATGAATGTTCTCCTTGCTGAAGCCGATGTGGCCTATGAACAGCTCCATGAAATGGATAGTGTTAATTCCACAATGCCCACTGTTGATGTTGCTATTGTCATTGGCGCCAACGATGTCGTCAACCCGTCTGCAATTGATGATACTAATAGTCCAATTTACGGTATGCCTATAATCAATGCTCACGTTGCTAGAACTGTATTTGCTCTCAAACGCGGTCAAGGCACAGGTTTTTCCGGAATTCAAAATAAACTGTATTTTCTTGATAAAACGAGAATGCTTTTTGGCGATGCGAAAACTACGGTTAGTAACCTCGTTTCGGAATTTTCCGAACGCTAACTAATCTTCCTCTTCGTAATATTCCGTTTCATTCATCCTGAAACATTTCATCGCCGGCTTTACCGCCCATTTGTTGGTGTCAGGATAATTGGTTACATCCGCCTGGGGATTATCAGCGATAACATAATAGACCAGATCCATTCCACCTGTATTGGTAATTTGATGGGCTTCGCCTGGTGGAAATACTATATTATCACCCGCTTCTATTGTTTCTTCACCTGTGTCAGATCTGATAGTCCCGCTGCCAGAGATGATAATATAAAACTCCCATTGTGCAGCATGTGCATGATAAGGAAAATTTGTGGTCTTCGGCGGCACGCGCGCAAATTCAATATCAAAAGGATGACCTCCATCCCAGGTACCCTTATTTGTTAAACCACCCAACGCTTCTGAAATGTGCTTTCTGAATAAGTGATATTTTTTGTTGGGAGAATTTCGTTCCTCTTCAGGAATTTCAATCAGTTTTTTGCGTTTCATTTAATTAGAATGGGACTAGGTTCTCGAAAAATCATTGGCAATTGTCATTAAACTTTTATCACTTAGTTTGCGACGAGCATATTATTTCCAACCATGAATGACAACTCGCCCCGTGTTTGGTGAAGGTAATCCACGGTGTTTTTTTAAAGAGACAACTTGTGTTTTTTTGAACCCAACTGTTTTTAACATCGCTTCTACACATTTTATATTAGGCCCCCACCAACTCGTAGGATCTGGATTGTCATCTGTTCCAGGATAATAAGCCATAGTGGGACGACTATTCTTAAGTTCATCGACAAAAGTCTCAAGGATCAGCATCTCTTTCGTTACACTTGAAACACATTCCAATGCGCGAAGCGGGTTTCTTAAATGGTAGAAGACGCCAAGAAAAAAAACTATGTCAAAAACACTGATTTTATCGGGTGAAAGATCGTAAACTTCAATTTCCCTGTCTTCAACATTCGATTTCAAAGTACTCCGGGCCAACTCAAATCCAGATTTCGTCCCCCATCCTTTGCCACTCCAACTATAGGAATCGACCGCCAGTACCTGTTTTGCTCCTCTTTTTTCAGCCTCAAACGAAAAAAATCCATCCCACGCTCCAATATCAAGGACCGATTTACCATCAAATCTTTCAGGTAATGCCAATCGCGACAGTTTATATTGTGAATCGTCCTTACCTGGTGTGATGACTCCATTTCCCAGATCGATGCTATGAAACCAATCAATTCCTTCTATTCTACTCTCTAATTTCATAGGTGACTTTTCGGTTTTCATGGAGCAGATATTACAATCAATTCAGTGATTTTTTCACAGAATGATAACGTTTTGTAAAAATTCTGCTGAAGACAATAAATTACTATTAAAAATGATATTTGATTCGCAATTTATAAAATCAAACTTTAGACTACTTTTCTACAATTACTTACTTGCTTTTATTCCTTAAATTAAAATACGGAGTATATTATGAATAATACAACTGTAAACAAAGGGTTTACCCTGGTTGAGATTATGATTGTCGTTGTCATCATTGGTTTGTTGGCTGCTATGGCAATTCCAGCTTTCAATAAAGTCAGTAAAACTTCTCAGTCAAAAGCTATTACTAATAACCTGCGTCAAATAGCTTCTGCTTCAGACCAGTACTTCATTAAAGAAGGCCTGACTCAAGCTGCGACATCTGATCTTATTGGATCTGACTCATATATGAAGAGCCTGCCACAAGCAGTCGCAGGGGAAGCTTACATAACATTATTTCCAGTGACTATAGGCTTTACCTCTCTTTCAGTTTCGAAGGCTGATGGGACATTCGTTATTTTCAACCAATAGGTCAGATTGATTTCAACTATTTAAATTTAAAAACCGCCCCCTATTAGGGGCGGTTTTTAAATTTCATCTGAGTACCATTTAACGCATTGCTTTCTTTTTTCTTGCTCGAAAAGCTTTATTCTTAGAATAGCATAGCTTAAAGCCGGGATAGCTCAGTTGGTAGAGCAACGCATTCGTAATGCGTAGGTCGTCGGTTCGAATCCGATTCCCGGCTCCATTAACAGAGATTAGACAAATATAATTCCTAAAATCCTCTAGGAGATAGATCTCCAGTCACAATATTTTCATGTTAAAGTTAAGATATTTACTTCTAATTGTGACTCTCTCCACATTGTCACCTTATTTACTTTTGGCGATGACACCACGGTCATATGAATTTCTCAGCGTATATAATAACACGACTTCCTCCGATCCAGATACCATGGCTGTGATGTATCTTTATGTTTTAGATAAAGAATTTAGAAATAATTAATATGCGTGAACAGATTCTATTAATTCAGATTTACTTCCCCTGGTTTTTTTCTTTGTTTTCATTTATATTTGGTTCAATGGTCGGTAGCTTTCTCAACGTTTGCATATACCGTATTCCCTTAGGTAAATCAGTCGTTCAGCCACGGAGTTTCTGTCCTGTCTCGGGTAAGCCTATAGCCTGGTATGATAACATACCGATAATCAGTTTTATTTTACTGCGCGGTAAAGGCCGTATATCAAGACAACCTATCAGTTTACGCTATCCACTGGTGGAAGTGTTGACCGCGATACTCTTCCTCGTCTGCTGGCTCAGTTTTTCTCCAGGTAAGGCGCTATGCGGAATGATCTTTTGCTCAATCCTGATTTGCGCGACCTTTATTGACTTTGAACATATGATAATTCCTGACTCCTTTTCCATCGGAGGAATGGTAGCTGGTGTGGTACTCGCGTTTGCTGTTCCCTCACTTCACATTATGCCAGATAGTATTTTTTTTCTTGCCAGTTTAAAGTCTGGAGTTACCGCACTCGTCGGTGCGTTTATCAGTTCGGCATTAGTCTTATGGATAGGTTTGCTCGCAGAAATTGTTTTGCGACGCGAGGCTATGGGCTTTGGTGATGTAAAATTTATCGGGGCAATTGGGGCATTCTGTGGATGGCAAGGAGGCATTTTTTCCATTTTTGGTGGAGCGGTGATTGGAACTATTGGCTTTTTTGTCTATAAAATCATGGTCATTATAATTGGGATAAAAAAGAAGAGAGTGACTCCTGAAGATAATACTGAAAATGTATCAAAAAAGCCTGAGGAGAAAGAAGAAGATAAAAATGAAAAAGTCTTAGGTAGAGAAATTCCTTTTGGACCCATGCTCGCCTTAGCTGGTCTCCTCTATTTCATCTTTTTTAATAAGCATGTAGATGCTTATTTTTCAGAAATATCTCTTCTTATATTTGGTCATTAGCTTTAAGCTAATTCAAGAGGCGTCATTAACTCATCGGATACATTGGTAACTATAAGCAATCATAGACGCGACTTTTATGACTCTCCGTCAATGAGCTATTTAAATACCTGCAATGTAAATTTCGCGGGAAAGAAAACCCTATTTTCTTCGACGAGGACCGTAACTGCGAATAGGTCTGTTACGCTGTGCAGATGCATTACGCAGGCGATATACGATGCGAGCTTTTTCCAAATCGTATGGACTCATCTCCATTTTCACCGTATCGCCCACCGTGATTTTTATAAAATGTTTGCGCAATTTTCCAGATATATGAGCCAGAACTTGATGGCCATTATCCAATTCGACACGAAACATAGTGCCGGGTAAAACAGCGACTATTTTACCCTCAATTTCTACTACTTCTTGGCTTGGCATCTTATATTTTTAAATTTGCGTTCTATTTCCCACAACTATGACATCTCCCCTGAGCCTTTGAATAAACCTATAAGTTAAGAATTTATCAACCATTTTATTTTAATGATAAATGAAAACAATGAGCAGGATAAAAAAGAACTTTCATCGTTTCAGAAAGTTCATCCATCTCAGCTTCTACGTGATGACATTTTTTATATGAAGCTTGCTTACAATCAAGCAATCGAAGCATGGAAACATGATGAAGTGCCGGTTGGAGCTATTATTGAATATAAAGCTGAGGTTATTGCATCTGCTTATAATCAGGTAGAAATAACTAGCGATCCCACAGCCCATGCGGAAATTTTAGCAATTACACAAGCGAGTAGACATATTAGAGATTGGAGATTGAATGGAGCCACTCTCTATGTTACTAAAGAACCTTGCCCCATGTGTTCGGGCGCAGCAATCATCGCTCGGATTTCACGTGTTGTCTATGCCCTCAGCGATATTAAAATGGGCTGCCTTGGAGGCGCTACTGATATAAACGCTATGCCCGAATTTAATCATCGCTTAACGATTACAAAAGGTGTGTTTGAAACGGAATGCCGTGATCTGCTTCAAGCCTTTTTCAAAAAGAAAAGAACATTAGTTTAATGACAAGCTGTTGACTAAATTATTATAACAGCATTTTAAGGTTAATACCTAAAGCAAATGTTAGAAACACTGACAGATCGACTGGGAAACGTACTCCGCAACATTCGCGGTATCGGTAAGTTTTCAGAAAAAAATATGGAGGACACCTTTAAAGATGTCAGAGCAGCATTGCTTAGTGCTGATGTACACTTTCGCGTAGCGCGAGAATTTATTGAACGAGTATCATCGGAATGTATTGGGCAAAGAGTGACACAATCGGTTACGCCGGGTCAGATGCTTGTTAAAATAATTCACGATGAGCTTGTCCACCTACTAGGAGAAGGCAGTAATGACCTTATAGAGAAACGGCCCTTAAGAATTTTGATGATCGGATTACATGGTTCAGGGAAGACAACAAGCAGCGTAAAGTTAGCCCGTTATCTGCATAAAAAAGGTTACACACCCCTTCTTGTCGCTTGCGACCTCTACCGCCCAGCCGCAATCGAGCAACTTGAAACTCTTGCGGGAAAAGAAGATTTTCATTTTTTTTCTGAACCCTCGAGTAAAGATGTATCCAAAGTTGCCGCCAACGGACTCACGTATGCCAAGAAAAATAAAACTGATGCCATTATATTCGATACTGCTGGACGGTTACAAATTGACGACGAATTGGTTGATGAAATTAAGCTATTAAAAACCCGTATTGTCCCGGATGAAGTCCTACTTGTCGCAGACAGCGCTTTAGGGCAGGAAGCAGTCAATATTTCAAAGACATTTCATGAAGCCTTAAGCCTGACAGGTATCATCCTGACTAAATTAGATGGAGATGCCCGTGGAGGCGCGGCATTATCTATGAAAGCAATTACCAATATTCCCATTAAGTTTATTGGAATTGGAGAAAAAGTTCATGAGCTCGAGCTATTTCATCCCGATCGAATGGCATCACGCATCCTTGGCATGGGTGATGTAGTAACTCTCGTAGAAAAAGCCCAGGAGGTGATTGATGATGATGAAGCCAATCACATAGCCGAAAAAATGCGCAAGGCCGATTTTAATTACGAAGATATGTTAGCGCAGTTTCAACAGCTCAAAAAACTAGGATCCCTCGGGTCCATAGTAGACATGCTTCCTGGAATGAATAATGTAGAGATCGGTGACAAAGAAGAAAATCAACTCAAGCGCACTGAAGCTATAATTCTTTCAATGACGACTAGGGAACGACAAAACCCAAACCTCCTAAATGGCAGACGTAGAATGCGAATTGCAGCGGGGTCAGGAGTAGAAGTTCGCGAAGTTAACGCCCTGATTAAGCAGTTTACAATGATGCGTAAAATGATAAGAAAAATGAAAGGGGGAAAAGGAAAAAAGATGTTGAAAAAGATGCAGTCAATGGGTGGGGATTTCCCGGGAATGGGCGGTAATTAATCAGGGATGACTGGATAAAATTTTCAAATCGTATTAATTGAGTGATGATCTATAATTTACCTTGGATAGGCACCAACGCTATTATTCCTTCACCTTTTTCAATAGATGCTTTGCGGCGGAGAAACACGACTTTTCCAGACATCTCTGCTTTAACAACCTTTCGCGGTTTTCCGTTAAGCGGATAAACATACCCCAATATCTGGCCTTTCTTTACAGCCTCTTTTAATTTCACTTGAAGCTCCAACATCCCGGTTGTAGGAGCTTTGTGGTGAATTTGTACAAATGCTTCTTTAGGGTCCTTACTGATTCTCTTATGCTGCCTGCGTAATTTTTTCTGCCTACCTTTGATAAAACCAAAACGTTTTAAAAATTCAAAAAAGCCATCGCTGATGATTTTTACGTCTTTCTGTAAAATACCTCCTCCTCCTTGCCCTTCGGTGTAAATAAAAGGGATATTTAATTCGTATGCAGCACTGGCAGTGCGGCCTGGTAGATAGGGGGCTGACCAGCACCAATACTTATCAAAACATGAAGCCATTTTTTTCTGGGTTTTATTAATCTCGCGATTTGGATGCGTAACATATCCCACCCACGGTGCAATTTCATAGACTACTCCAGCACTGTGAAAATCAAAATAATAATTACTGTAACTGATTACATTTTTAAGGAATAGATGTGCGAGCCGATCAATGGGACTCCCGCCGGGTCTACCCGGAAAGGAGCGGGCCAGATTTTTTCCATCCCCAGGATGACATCGCAATCCGGCCATAAACGCAGCTTCATTCAAAACCGGAACAATTACCACGGTTCCACGTAATTTTAGCGGTCGCCAGAAGTTAACCATGGAAATTAAGAAATTAGGTCCTTCATATTCATCGCCATGTGTTCCGGCATTAGCCAGAACCACGGGCCCGGGTTCACCCTTCCAGACATAGGTCTCAAAACCAACAGCCTTTGTCCCTAGCCGACGGTGATGAAAGCCTTGTGGTAAATCATCCCAAAATGCCTTTTTTTTCTTCGCATTCGCCATCTCAATTTACATTTCAATCAATCAGTTTTCAACAGTGACATGAAGAAGATCGGTATTAAGACCCTGATCGAGTAAATCCTTTCCACGCACTAAGTAATATTGCCGTGGAAATAGTTCTCCCGTCCTATAATCTTCATATTCCATATCGTTCGTTTGACAATCACTCACCATATAACGAAGGACCAGTACTCGACGCCAACGATCAGATTTATTTGGCACCGAGTTGTGAGGCAACATGGTATGATGGATCGCCATCTGGCCAGCGTTCATAAGATATTTTATTTTTACCTGATCAATATTATTGGGTAAATATTCAGGATCAATTTCCTCAGAAAATTCCTTGAATACCTTATCTCGATAAAGCCTTTTCAAGGTTCCCTTATTGTGCCAACTCGGAATTATAGACATCGCCCCATTTTCGTCATCAATATTGTCAAATGGCACCCAGACACTTCCTGAAAAAGGACCAGAGATATTCCAATAGGGGGCATCCTGATGCCAAGGGACAGGTCGACCCGTATGTGGCTGTTTAATAAGAAGGTGGGAGGCCCACAATACAATGTTAGGCCCAATATGTCTTTCTACTAGATCTAATAATCTCGGCTCAATAGCTAGATCACTTATCCACTGTTCCCCCAATTGGTGGGTACCAATCATCATATCTGGAGAGAAGTCGGACTTTAATTCTCCAAGCATCCTTTCTAATTGCTCTCGACAATATTCAATCGCTTCACCTGAGAGGAATTTTTCGAAAAGATAATAACCTTTTTTTTCATAGTGAGCGTGTTCCTCATCACCATAATGAAAGTCATTGTGGATCAATGTATCTAGCTTTCTTTTCATAAAAGAATCTCTAAGTATTAAATTAATATATGAAAATAAATTATGCTAATGATTAAGAAAAGATTTTATTCGCTGTATCATTCCCTATTGCCTCAGGTAATGGCACCGGTGCTTAAAAAATTGATTGGTCCTTGAAACCGATCGAGCGAAAAAATCTTATTCATCGTGCAATCGACAGATGAAGTTTGTTCGAGTAAGCGCGCAGCTAGATACTCTCCAATTGCAGGTCCCATTTTAAAACCATGTCCCGATCCACCACCAGCTATCCAGAGATTCGATGCTTCGGGATGCTTGTCTATGATTAAATCTGCATCCGGACTATTCTCATATTGACAAACGCGCGCCTCAAGTAACGGCGGATTTCCTAAATCTGGAAATCGTTTGGCTAATAGTCGACGGGCATCGGCTATACCTTCACTTGAAGGGATACGATCTCCATTTGTTGGATCAAAATCGGGACCGGGCTTATCCAATGCAATTTTAAATCCACGATGCTCGTTTCCTGGAATTCCATAATATGTCTTTTCACCAATTTCGCTCCATACCGGCATTATCCCCTCCTGAAAACGCAAATCTCCAGCTGGCGATCCAAAATAATGAATTTCCTGTCGGCTTGGTCGGATCAAGGGACCAAGCCAGTCTGGGAATATTTGACCTAACCAGGGACCACAAGCAAAGAGGTATTTGTCGGCAATCAGGCGAGAACCATCGGAAAGCTCCAGGCCCTTACATTCACCATTCTTAACTGAATCCGGTTTAACCACAGACTGCAAATATTCACCCCCCTCTTCGAGAAATTCTTTAACCACGACTTGACAGGATCTACGAGCGAGCAAATACCCCGCATCTTTTTCAAAATAGGCATATTTAATTCCTTCAAAATTTACCTGTGGAAATCTATTACTAGCTTCTTTGATTGGCAGAGATTCTACCGTAAAATTAAATTTTTTTAATGCGGGCAGGCAGGCACGCATCGTAGAATCATCTTCAATATACATGCGAAGAAGACCCATGGGGTGAAATAGTTTACAGTTCCAGTTTTTTTCCCACTCCAGCCATAATTTAAGAGAACGAGCAACAAGTTCTATATAATGTGTTTGTTCACCATACCCGGCTCTTAAAACACGTGTGTCTCCTCCTGAACTGGATCTTGAATTACCCGGCCCCCAGGAATCAAGCAATGTAACCCGCACTCCCTGTCGTAATAAGAAAAATGCAGTCCAAGATCCGAATGCGCCAGCGCCTATAACCGCAATATGAGTGCTTTTAGCCACTATCTATAAAGTTTCAATTTATAATAATTAAATTATCAATTTCAGATCACAGAATAATAGCAATGATTTAAGCAAGCGAATGGCTCCTTTGCAGTCTTCTAATTGAGCAGGAAACTTAGCTCTATGGGAAAATAATAATCATCACTAAAATCTTTTACGACTTCAACTTCTTTACTCTGTAAATGGGATTCACAAGGTTTGATCGCATGATCGAGAATTAATCCCAAGAAACAGGGGTATTTAATAAAGCATCCATTTTCTGAATAAATGCACGCATTTTTAATAAATGTTAATAGTCGCCGACTGAAAACAGCTTGGTAGCGTTCTGGGGATCGATTTTCAGAAGCTAGAAGTATGTTTATCCCGGCCTGAGGAAAGAAATTAAATCGTGAGCCAACCCACGTGAGATACTGCCAAGTAATTCTTGTGTCTCTGCACTCTCAATTTTAAGTGCAGATGGTCGAGACACGTCCTCAATTCATCTTTAATTTTGTATATTTTATTTAATTCATCTTTACTGAGTGAACGTTGATCCGGACTTTCCTCAATAAAGAGATAGCCTGTAAATTCCTCATCAGAAATACGCGGAAAACAATATGCCGAGGTAAAGTCGGTGAACAGACTGCCATTCTCAAATGAGAAATCAGATCGAATATAAGGGTCAACCTGTAATCTTAGCGCTCTTTTTTCGACAGTAGATCCTGAGCTATTAAGTAAATTGAGTGTATTCTCATCGTCATCGCAGAGGAAAACGCGATACCCCTGAAGATTAAAGTTGCCAATTAGCGGTTCCCTGAGATCGGTAGTCAATTCATCAACACTACTGTATAATCACATGGTTTAGATAATTATGTATTTCAAATTTCAATGATGGAGGCGCGGGCCGGAATCGAACCGGCGTATAGGAGTTTTGCAGACTCCGGCCTTACCACTTGGCTACCGCGCCTATAGTAAATACAGGTGAGATCAGTAAAAATCAAAGCTTAAGATCGTTCAAGTGATTTTTAACCCATCTAATTAAATAAATACGTGCTATTTCATAAGATAATAGAGATTTTTATAAAATCGGGCTAGACTTGTCCTTTCAGCCTTTTACATACTTACCATAAGATGGTAGCACAAGTTTTTACGATTGCTAACCAAAAGGGTGGAGTTGGTAAAACAACAACGTCGATCAATCTCGGCGCTGCTCTTGCGGAAAAGAATATCCCCACCCTTATCATAGATATCGATCCCCAGGGCAATGCTACGAGTGGTCTGGGGCAGGAAAAAACAGCAGGGAAAAGCCTATATGGACCACTCAATGGAGAGGGGGATGCTCGTGATATGATCATCGAAACGGGGATTCAGAATCTTTATCTTATCCCATCGGAGGTGGATATCGCCGCGCTTGAAATTGAAATCAGCCAGCGCGACGATTATCTCATACAATTAAGGCGGTGTATTGATCCACTGAAAAATTCAAACAGATTTAAATCGATTATAATTGATTGTCCACCGGCACTTGGACTGCTTTCAATGAATGGCCTGGCAGCCGCAAATTATCTACTGATCACATTGCAATGCGAATATCTTGCGATGGAAGGGTTAGGCCAGATATTGCAAGTTGTTGAAAGGTTAAAGAACGCAAATATTAACACTAATCTGGAAATAGGCGGCATCATAATGACGATGTATGATATACGCACGAACCTGAGTAAGCAAGTTGTGATAGAAGTGAGCAGCCATTTTGAAAAAGAAGTTTTTAATACAATCATACCCCGCTCTGTACGATTGAGCGAGGCCCCCAGTTTTGGTCAATCAATCCTTCACTACGATCCACACAGCGCAGGTAGCCTTGCTTACAGGGATTTAGCAAAAGAAGTAATTCAAAGGTTTAATTTAAGCTAATCGCCGTAAATCCCTATAGGTTTTAAAAGTTTTGCATTGTAGTTTATAAAGCTTTCAGGCGCATAATTCCTGAGTTATTACTTAATATTTTCGAATGGGTAAGGATAATATTACAAACCGTTTGGCTAATCTGCAAGAGACGCTTGGCTATCGATTTAAACATCCGGAGTATCTTAAGCAAAGCCTAACCCACCCGTCTCATCATAGTCAATATCCGGAAGAAGGTGACCATAACCAGCGCCTTGAATTTCTCGGTGATGCTTTGCTTTCCGCCATTCTTGCCGCTGAACTTTTTAACCGCTTACCAAAAGCAAGAGAAGGGACACTAACTCGCAACCGCGCGATTATCGCCAATGGATCCTATCTGGCAGAGATGGCGTCTCATCTAGGTATTGAAACCTGTATTCAACTGAGTGAAAGCGAGAAAAAAAACTTTACCCGCTCTCGCAATTCTATTTTGGAAGATACGATTGAAGCGATTGTCGCAGCCATTTATCTAGACAGTGATTGGGAAACAACCCGAAAAACTGTTCTCGAATGGTTCGGCGATCTTGAAGAAAAAAGCGATGAGATCATTCACGGACACAACCCTAAGGGTCGATTACAAGAACTCGTTCAGCCCAAATTTGGTAATGATGCAATTGAATATACAATGACCGGAGAAACAGGCCCCGACCATGAGAAATCATTTAAAGTGGATGTAATGATCAATGGTAATAAAGCAGGAGAAGGACTTGGGTATTCTAAAAAAGAAGCGGAAGAAAACGCAGCCCGAAACGCATTGGAAGTATGGACGGAGAAAATTGTGCCTAAATCGCAATGAAGTCTGCCACGCTTATACAGCCCAAATCAACCCTTTGTCTGAGTGGCATAATAGAAGCATTTGCCCCAATGGTATGTGAATATATCATTAAAAATCATTCCTCCCCTTTGAGTATTATATTCGTTAAGAATGAAAAAACTGCTGATCAATGGACAGAAGATATTGAATTTACCAATCAACTACAGGATCACGGACTTCAACTGAATATTAAAGTACTTCCCGCTTTACTAGAAAACAATGACGATGAATTAAAATCAATAGATCTTGAGTTTGACCGACTTGCCACCCTCTCAAGCCTTAATGATTTTCGAGACCTGCCTCTGAGCAATGAACGTTTAGTTATTATTACTACACCGAGGGGGTTTTATCAGGCTTCTCCCGCTAGAAAGAATCTAAAAGACAGCGAAATTCGTCTAGCCGTTGGTGATATGTGCCCTTTTCGAGCATTGGCTGAAAAGCTTGGAAATGAACTGCACTATGATTGCGAAGCTCTTTGTGAATCGCCGGGTCAGTATGCGGTGCGGGGCGGTATACTGGATGTATATCCGATCAATGCATCGGCACCCTACCGTATAGATTTTTTTGGCGATGAAATTGACGAAATCAGAGTTTTCGATCCGACAACACAGCGATCGATAAGAAAAACTAACGCCATAGCTATTCTTGCTTTGGCTCTGAATAAATCTCAGCTGCGAGAACATTATATTTTCGATTACCTCGGTGATAAAGTAAACTGGATATTCTGGGAACCGACAATACTTAAGAATCAGTTTCCATCGCTCTTCAATATTCCGGAACGCATCCCTTCCTCCCAACCGACTTTTCAAGATCTGTTTGATCGTCGTGAAGCATTTCCCGATAGCTGGTTCTCTCTTGCTGAACTCGACACCGAAAATCCTGTTTTCGGTCCCGATTGCGAAAGTAAGATAAGCTCATCAGAACCGTTGAGCAACTATCGAAACCTCGCCATCGTTGGAGAATTTGGTCTCGATCGTGTGCAAAGTGAGCAAGAGGCGAGACGTTTATTTCTAATTCAGGTCCTTCAATGGCAAGAGGATGGATATGCCCTGTATTTTATTGTTAAAAACGAAGGTGAAAAAAAACGCTTGCAGGAGATATTAACTGCCGATGCAGAATTATCTGCCCTCAAGCCCAGGTATTTAAGCGGTAATTTTCATCAGGGTTTTATATTTACAAATGAGTCCGGTGGCCTAGATTTTAACTGGGACAAATCATTAGGTAGCAGTGGTATCGTAGTTGTAACAGACAGCGAAATTTTTGGGCGCTACCGCACGCGTGTAGTTGGAACGCGGAAGCGATTACTCCCGATTCGAGCGCATGTAGATCAACTTCTTGATTTTTCTGAATTGTCAGAGGGAGACAATCTCGTCCATCTTCAGAATGGTGTATGCATCTATCGAGGTGTTACGCAAATGGATCTGGGAAATAAAAAAGAAGAAGTCATCTCACTGGAATTTGATGATGGAATTATTTTACATCTTCCACTCTATGAATCCCATCTTCTATCTCGCTATGTCGGTCTTTCCAAAACACAACCAAACTTGGGACGTATTGGAACATCCCGATGGGAAAAAACACGACAGGCAGCGGAAAGAGCAACCCTCGATTTCGCTGCGGAGTTACTCAGCCTTCAAGCAACAAGAACTCATGAAAAGGGGCATGCCTTTGGCATCGACGTCGAATGGCAGAGAGAATTCGAAAATTCCTTTATTTACCAAGAGACTAAGGATCAGATAATCACAATCAAAACGGTAAAAGACGACATGGAAAAAACTCAGCCCACCGATCGTCTGATCTGTGGTGATGTTGGCTACGGAAAGACTGAAGTCGCATTGCGCGCAGCATTTAAGGCGGTGATGGATAATAAACAGGTGACCATTCTTGTCCCCACCACGGTATTAGCCCAGCAACATTTTAATACCTTTCGTGAACGAATGGCCGACTACCCAGTAGTCGTTGAAATGCTAAGTAGATTTCGCACTCAAAAACAACAGAAAACAATCCTTCGCCAAGTTAGTGAAGGGAAAATTGATATTCTAATTGGCACTCATCGCCTATTAAGCGCAGATGTAGATTTTCGTGATCTCGGTCTTTTGATTATCGACGAAGAGCACCGCTTTGGTGTTAAGCACAAAGAAAAACTAAAGCGATTGCGAGAATGCGTTGATGTAATTGCTATGAGTGCAACGCCAATCCCTCGAACGCTCTATCTCGCACTCATGGGAGCGAGAGATCTTAGCGTGATTGAAACTCCACCTGTCGACCGTCTTCCCATTCAAACCTTGGTAAAGGTTTATAGTCTCGATCTAGTAAAAAATGCTATCGAATTTGAAATAACTAGGGGCGGTCAGGTTTTTTATTTACACAACCGCGTAACTACAATTTTTTCTGTAGCAAAACGTCTGCAAGAGATGTTGCCTGACATCAGGATCGCTATAGGTCATGGCCAAATGCCAGAACACGAGTTGGAAGATATAATGACCAAATTTGTGGCCGGTGAGGTCGATGTGCTTGTTTGTACCACCATCATTGAATCCGGTTTGGATATCCCGAACTGCAATACCATCATCATAGAAGGTGCAGATCGCTTTGGTCTTGCCCAGTTATACCAGCTTCGAGGTCGCGTGGGACGATTTAAACAACAGGCTTATGCTTACCTTCTGCTCCACCGAAAAACACATTTAGTGGATCAAGCCAGCAAGCGGCTATCCGCAATACGCCAATACAAACAACTGGGAGCAGGATTTAAAATCGCGATGAGAGATCTGGAACTTAGAGGGGCTGGAAACCTACTTGGCTCACAACAAAGTGGTCATATTGCCGGAGTTGGATTTGAACTCTACTGCCAGCTTCTACGCCAAAGCATCTCCCGCCTTAAAGGAGAAAATTCAGCCCACTATATTCGTGCCGGATTGCGACTTGATTTTGTCATAATTGGAGATGGTGTTGAAAACAGATATGACACGATAAAAGACGGATTCGAGGTAATCAAAAACGAAGAACTAAAACTCACCCGCATTCCGTCTATTGCTGCTTTTATCCCCAGAGAATACATCTCCGAAACACGTCTGAGAATTGATATCTATCGGCGATTGGCACTCGCTGATTCCCAAAAGACTATTGTGGAAATCATTGATACCCTAAATGACAGGTTCGGACCAATCCCTCAAGCAGTAGAGGCTCTACTTTTAATCACTGAAATACGGATTTTAGCGGAACTAGGAGGCATACTTACAGTCGAAACTGAAGGGGGTCGATTAAAGTGTTTACTCGCTACCGGAAAGAATAATAACTTTATTAAAATTGGGAATCGTTTTCCTAGATTAAAAACAAAAAATCCACTACCAAGATTAAAAGAAATTAGATCATTCCTTATTAAACAACTTTCTTAAGTTACTGCTATGAAGACCATCATTGTTCGCTTTGTTTTTCTCCCCCTCATTTTTTATGGACTGCCCGTGGTAGGACAACGCATTCACCCCATTTGGATACCGCCCTACGAAAACGGCATTGCCGCTGTAGTGGAAGAGAAGATTATTACTTTCGAAGAGTTAAGACGGGAAATGTCACCCCTCATTCCTCAAATTCGAGGAGAATCACAGTCGGAGGATGAATTTTCTAACAAAATGTCTCAACTCTATCTCGAAATACTTCAAAATCTGATCGATCACGTATTAATAGTAAACGCCTTTATGAAGAAAAAACTGGCGATACCGAAATCGGTAATTGAAAATGAACTCGATAGAATGTTAATCGAAGATTTCAACAATGATCGGCATACATTTCTTGAGCATATAAAATCACAGGGTAAGACAATGCGAGAGTTTCGCAAAGATTTGAAAGAACGAATTATAGTAAGTTCCATGCGTGCGGAAATGCGTAAATCACAATCGGAAGTAAGTCCGGAAAAGATTGAAGGTTTCTATAAAGAAAATAAGATTCTATTTTACATCGAAGAGAGTCTTAATCTTCGATTGATCATGCTTAAGCCTTTTGCCGATGAAAGCCCTGACCTTCTTCGTCAAACTGCAGAAAACATAATCGTTGAATTAGAAAATGGTGAAAATTTTTCCGATCTCGCGGCGAGGTATAGTCAGGACTCAAGGCGCGATCGCGGGGGCGATTGGGGTTGGATAAAGCGTGCCGATCTGCGAGGAGAGTTAAGTGAAGTCGCGTTTGAATTAAATCCCAGTGAACACAGTGACCCCATTCTCTTAGGCGATCAAATATTCATCCTTTACGTAGAAAATATAAAAGATGAAACCATACAGCCACTTTCACAAGTTAGAGACAATATTGAAGGCATTATCGTAAATCAAATTGCTCGCTATGCTCGTAAAGTTTGGATTGAGCGCCTTCGCAGAGATGCCTATGTCAAATATTTCTAATTGGGAATAAGACTTAAAAGAAACCAAGATAAGATGGGTTTAGATAATCTTCATCTACCTCGTCGGCAGAAGCAGGCTGTCTTACCGCTATAACCTTTAATTGAACTGTGAAGGTTGATTCCTCGCACGCTTCTTTAATTACGTCTTAATCAAATGAGCTAGGGTCAGTGCATTTCACCATGAAATTTCATTAAATAAATGTAAGACGAAGTTTCATTATCTATCTTAGTGCACATCCTATTAAGCACACTATAGTTTAGCAAAACTTAAAATCAACTAATCCCCCTTTTGTTCGATCTTTTCATGCGCTTGATCGATAGGAACATTTGCCAATGAACTAAGCCATAATCCCTGTGGGGCAGCCCATTTAATCGCATTGTATATTACTTGAATTACCGCTTTGTTATGAAAAACAGGGTAAGTTTCATGACCGGGTCTAAAATAAAAAATTTTCCCATTGCCGCGCCGCCAACAATTGCCACTGCGAAAAACCTCCCCCCCTTCAAACCATGATATAAAAACTTGCTCGTCGGGTGGTGGAATATCAAAAGGCTCTCCATACATTTCCGTATTTTCAATCTCCAAACAGTCATCGATCCCTTCGGTAATCGGGTGGCCAGGATTGCATACCCAAAGCCTCTCTTTTTCACCTGCTTCACGATACTTTAAATCACAGGTGGTGCCCATCAGTGCCTTGAATACCTTTGAAAAGTGGGCGGAATGAAGGGCAATAAACCCCATCCCTTGAAGCACACGTAATTGCACACGTTTCGCTATCGCATCCTCAACTTTATTATGAGCCATGTGTCCCCACCATATAAGCACATCCGTTTCGGCTAAAACTGAATCTGTCAACCCATGCTCAGGTTCCTCCAGGGTGGCCGTCGATAATTGCAATTCACTGTCGCACAAGCTTAATTCAGCCTTAATTGTTTCATGAATACCCTGTGGATAGATCGATTTTACCTTCTCATGAACATTTTCGTGAACAAATTCATTCCAAATAAGAACTCGCAGCTTACTCATATTACCATTTTTTATATTTATCTTAATTATATTTAAATTCTCAATTCTCGCCCATCGTATCAGTTTTGACACTTCCCAAGTGTTGCAAGAAAATTTTCTGCATTAATTTTGTCAACTGCAATTTGCTTTTTCAGTTCATCATTGGAAGCAAACTTCACTTCAGACCTAATAAAAGCATACCAGTCGACGGTAATTGCATCACCAGGATTAAGCGAACAGTCCTTTAATAAATGCACCTCCATTACTGGGTCCTCATCATCGTAAAAAGTAGGTCTTACTCCGTAGTTAGCGACTCCATCCCAACTAATGGATTCACTATCCGGACGCACTTTTACTGCATAAACGCCGTAGCGGGGCTTTAATTCAGGTTGCCAGGAAAGATTAATTGTGGGGAAACCTATTTTCCGTCCAATTTTTTGCCCATACTCGATTTGCCCATAACTAAAATACGGATAACCAAGCATCTCATTTGCCTCTTCAATCTGACCTTCGATTAATTTTTTCCGTATGAGAGTACTGCTGATATCAATCCCGTTTCGTTTCATTCTTTTGCTGATAAACACTTGAATGTCTTGTTCTTGAGCATTGCGAACAAGCATCCCCACCTCGCCCTCTCTCCCTTGACCAAAGCGAAAGTTTTCTCCCACGTAGATTGCCTTTAGGGTGGGTAGAGATCGTTTTAAATAAGCTATAAATTCATTAGCTTTTATAGCCGAAAACTCAATCGTGAATGGTTTTTGGATTATCAGATCGATACCTGATTCAATGAATAATTTCATCTTCATATCCTGATTCATGAGAAGAGATATAGAGTGTTCAGGATTTAAGATCTGGCTGGGATGAGGATTAAAGGTGAGAACTCCGGATACCGTGTTATCATTGCGCGCTATCTCAATAGCGGCATTGATAATTTCCTGATGACCTAAATGCACGCCATCAAAAATACCAATAGCTAAGTGCAATGACTTACCCTCCAATTCTACTAACTCAAATCTGTCAACTGTTGCTGGAAAATTCACAAAATATAACTGGGTACCGCCTGGTAACTGGGAATCAGCATAGACTGTATCTCTTCAAGAGACATAACCTCGAATTGTGCCAATGGTGTTGCCCCATGAAGATGAAATTTTTCAATTGCTGTTCTGCTTAGTTTTGTGAGATGGGCACCACATCCGATTTTTTGACCCAAATCATTAGCCAGAGTACGCACATAGGTGCCTTTACTGCACGCTATAGTAAAGTCAATCTCTGGGGATTCCCAACGCAATAATTGGAAGGAATTTACCCGTATAAAACGGGGTTCACGTTCGACCGTCTTCCCTTTTCGGGCCAACTTATAAAGTGGTTGACCGTCAATTTTCTTCGCAGAGAACATCGGAGGAGTTTGATATTGATCCCCGAGATAGGTATCCATGAAAGCCGACACTTCTTCTTCACTCAATGGCAGAACGGGGGTAATCTCCATTACTACTCCTTCGGCATCGTGTGAATCGGTTGATTGTCCTAACAATATTGTTCCCTCGTAGGTTTTATCGAGCCCCATCAGGTATTGTGAAAGCTTAGTCGCTTTGCCCACGAGAATGACAAGAAGACCTGTTGCCATCGGGTCTAGAGTCCCCGCGTGACCAACCTTCTTCAGCTTTATCGTACGACGCACTCTATCGACAACATCGTGTGAAGTAATACCCTGAGGTTTATCGATTAGTAGTATCCCTTCAATCGAGGATTGTAAAGAAGCCATGATTTTAAATAGGTCCAGGAGAGTTTATTCAGCCTTAAAAAGTATTAAAATTCATTCTCTGGGGTAAGGTTGTCAAGAAGTGCATTCAACCGAGTCCCTCGTTCGATTGAGTGATCAGAGATAAATTCCAGGGCGGGCAAATATTTCAGAATAATTCTTTTTCCAATCTGACGACGGATTTCAGGCACATGCCCTGAAAGAAAACGCTCAGCTCGCCGTCTCTCAACTTCCCTACCAAGAACTGAATAGTAAACGCGTGCATGTCTGAGATCAGGGGATACTACCACTTCAGTTATTGTGATATACACCGCTTCAGTTTGAAATCGCGTATGCAGAACATCACTGATTTCCCGTTTAACTAATTCATTAACTCGAACTATACGTTGCCCCATAAGCTATTGTCCTCTTCAACGAGAACCATTGATATCAGTACCATCAATGATGATTGAAAACGTCCTAACCTGGACTTATTTCAAAGCGAGGACCTTATTTTTTCAATCTCGAAACACTCGATAATATCACCTTCTTTATAGTCTGAAAATCCAATAAGTCCAATACCACACTCAAAGCCGGCACGTACTTGGGTGGCGTCATCTTTAAAACGTTTGAGGGTGTCAATTTTACTTTCAATTTCAATATTCCCATTACGGAGAAGACGAGCAGTACTATCACGCGTAACACTACCTTCGGTAACTAGACATCCCGCAATAGCGCCTTTAGCAACAGGGAAGACTTTCCGCACCTGGGCAGCACCCACTTTATTTTCACGCAATTCGGGCTCAAGGATATCAACCATCGATTCTTTAACCAAATCTATTAATTCATAGATGACATCATGGAAATAAATTACAATATTGTGATGTTTGGCAATACTTGAAACTCCGTTCTCCATACTCACGTTAAATCCAACAATGGCTGCTTCAGCTGCACTTGCCATGAGAACATCACTTTTACTTATAGCTCCCACTGCAACTTGAATGATATCAATATCTACTTTTTCGCTCTGAATTTCATTTAAGCTGTCAGCAAGCGCCTCCGCAGTTCCAAATACATCAGCCTTTACTACGAGCCGGAAAGTTTTCTTCTGCGTCTGGGCAATGGCAGCAAATAGATTTTCAACCGATGCAGGTTCCTCAGAAAGAATCGTATCAGGATCTACTTTTTTGATCGCGATCGCGTAGACCTCAGCTTCACGCTTAGCATCTTTTTCATTCTTAACAGTTTTAAAACTAGAACCCGACTCTGGTGCTCCCGACCATCCAATACCTTTAACTGGAGTTGCTGGCCCCGTACTTTTCATATTTTGACCCTGGTCATTGGTCATTGCACGCAATTTACAATAATAGGGGCCACAGACAATTGAATCGCCGACTTTGATCGTCCCTTTTTCGATAAGCAGTGACGCGGTGGGACCCAGCCCTTGCTCCATTTGTGATTCCAGTATAACGCCTTCCGCAGGGCATTTCGGATTAGCTTTTAATTCCATTATTTCAGCCTGCAGCAAAATCATATCGAGCAGTTCATCTAGATTCTCACCTTTAAGGGCTGAAATAGATACCGCGATTGTCTCTCCCCCCAAATCTTCCGAAGTTATATCACGCTCTTGCATCTGGGTTTTAACGCGGTCGACATTAGCACCTTTTACATCGATTTTATTTATTGCTACAATGATCGGAACACCCGCAGCTTTAGCGTGCCCCAAGGCCTCATCAGTTTGAGGCATAAACCCATCATCAGCAGCGACAACAAGAATAGCAATATCTGTTGTATTAGCTCCACGCAAACGCATGTTGGAAAAGGCAGCGTGCCCTGGAGTGTCAATAAATGTAATTTTATGCCCCTTATTTTCGACTTGATAAGCACCTATATGTTGTGTAATGCCACCAGCCTCATCGGCGACGACATTACTTTTACGCAGCGTATCAAGTAAGGTTGTTTTACCATGATCAACATGGCCCAAAATACAAACTACAGCGGGTCGAGGTTCTAATAACTCACTCTCATCCGCTTTTTTTGGTTTTTCCTTTTCAATTTCTTTTTCTACGTCCTGTGCTTCACCACGGTGGCGTACTTCTAGAGCATGTCCGTGCTTTTCCGCTATTTTAGTTGCGACATCCTCATCAATTACTTGATTCATCGAGGCGAAAATATTCATCTCCATGAGTTCTGATATAAGACGGAAGGGTTTCAGCCCTAACTGGACCGCAAAATCACGGACCACGATGGGCGGTTTAATCTGTAATACTCGCAACTTGCTATGTCCCCCTTGCTCCTCACCGTTGCTATCCTGTACGGATTGCTTCACAACACTCGGTGGCAAAACGGGCATGGGTGGGCTGATGGGGTGTTGAGGTTTAAAGTCATTATCTACCTCAATCTTAACAGCAGACATACTAACTGGTTCCTCGGGAACCAATGATTTTGATTGCGACGCTTTCTTGGTACCCACTTCACTTAAATTACCACTGTCATTTTTCTTTTCGTGTTCACGATCAACCTCTCCCTTGCTCTTAACTATCACCCCACCAGGCAAGCTAGATTTAGCCGCGACCTTTGAAGTCTCTTTTGCCGTCTCTTTCTTTACTGGTGACGACTCGATAACATTTTTATCTGCTGATTTCTGGTATTCTTCAATTAAGCTATCCGCAGAAATGCTATCAACAGTACTTGAAGCACTTTTAACCTCATGCCCGCGCTTATTCAAGAGAGTGATTAACTCCTTGTTTTCCATTCCTATCTTTCTGGAAAGCTCGTAAATACGAATACTCATTTAAAGTAATTAATCTATCCTAATTCAGTTAATCAGAAATCATTTTTTCATCTTATTTGTTTCACGATATTCAGAAACTTTTTCAATTATTTCCTTCGCTTCTGATTCGCTAAATCCGGTGTCGATAAGATCATTCAATTCTACACCAATAAATGCCTCGGGACTGACGATACCCATATTAACCAATCCCTGTGCGGTTTCATCGGAAATTCCGGATACATCATGCCACCCGGCAACTGCGGCTTCGACCCGTGCCTCAAAACCATCATCCAATTTCTGTTCTTTTGAAATATCAAGCTTCCACCCTAACAATCGGGATGTGAGTCTTGCGTTTTGTCCGCGCCGACCAATTGCCACTGAAAGATCGTCTTCAGAAACTTCAAAAAATATACGCCGATTGGCTTCATCTAAATTGATATTCTTAGGTATCGCAGGTTTGATCGCTTCATCGAGCATGCGAATGGGGTCACTATAGTAACGAATAATATCAATTTTCTCTCCACTTAATTCCCGGACAATACTTTTTACGCGTGCTCCTCTTGCTCCCACGCATGCTCCAACCGGATCGACTTTAGAATCATTGCTATTTACAGCTATTTTTGTGCGATAGCCCGGCTCACGTGATATTGTTTCTATCGTAACAGTACCATCAGCAATTTCTGTAACCTCAAGTTCAAAAAGTCTTCTCACAAATCGGACACTCGCACGACTGAGGATTAGCTCAGGCCCCCGATTTCCATGATCTATATTAAGGAGCAAACATCTGATACGTTCACCAGGAGCGTAATCTTCTCCCGGAACTCTTTCTTTTGGTGGTAAAATCGCTTCCGCTTTGCCGAGGTCTACGATTAGGTCACCGCGTTCACGCCTGCGTGCGACGCCCGAAACGATATCTCCAATCATATCCTTATAATCATCATAGATACGTTCCTTTTCGAACTGCCTCAGCCTCTGCATGATCGTTTGCCGAGCAGTCTGGGCAGCTATACGACCAAGATAAGCAGGATCTATATCTTTTTCTATGGAATCACCGATTTGCACATCTTCTTTTTCTTCTCGTGCTTTTTCTAAAAGAATCTCCATTTTTGGCTCACTTACCACCTCCACTACCTTTAAATTGGCCCATGCCTGCATATCGCCCGTCTTGGGGTCGATCTCGATTCTCAGATCCTGATCCGAATCGCTTCCCCGCAAAGCAGCTCCTTTTATAGCATTGATAATCGCGCTGATCATATCATCGCGACTGATCCCCTTCTCTTTTTCCATGTATTCGAGAACTGAAAGGATTTCGTTACTCATCGTCTATGTAAATAAAGATAAAAAAAAGCGGGTCGTAACCCACCTTCATAATATTAAAAGGCATTTGAAAAACTATTTAAGCTAAAGGTTGCTATATTCCTTGTCAAGTCCACTCTAATCCGCGAAATAATATAATTAACTAGACTTTATTATTAGCCAATAATTTCGGAATCACAGTTCAAAATTATTATTATAATTTTGAACTTAATATTGAAAATCATCGAACTGCTAACTTTTATACTCTAAAATGAAACCTTGAATTCTAGAATCTGTCTCCCTTAATAAATTTTATTAATACAAAAACCATCAAAACTGGAGTCAATGGCTGTAAATTTAACCGAAATAAATGATCGCGTGCAAGAGTCCTCAACCTGGATAAAACTCCTGCAGCAAGAAATCAGTCGTGTCATCATCGGGCAGCAATACTTGATCGATCGTCTGATCATCTCGCTTATTGCTAATGGCCATGTATTGCTTGAAGGAGTACCCGGGTTAGCAAAGACACTTTCTATCCGCACTTTGGCCTCGGTCATTCAGGCTCACTTTCAACGCATTCAATTTACCCCTGATTTATTACCGGCTGATATTATTGGAACCCTCATCTATAACCCTAAGGAAGGGGAGTTCTCGACCAAAAAAGGCCCCATCTTCGCGAATCTAATTCTCGCTGATGAAATAAATCGCGCCCCTGCTAAAGTACAAAGTGCATTGCTTGAAGCGATGCAGGAACGCAATGTCACATTGGGGGAAAACACCTATCCACTTCCTGAACCATTTCTGGTCCTCGCAACCGAAAACCCAATTGAACAGGAGGGAACGTACCATCTACCGGAAGCGCAAGTTGACCGCTTTATGCTTAAGCTTAAAATTGAATACCCCAATCGAGAAGAAGAAAAAATGATACTTAACAGGATGGCCACGACGCTTCCTGATCTCAGTGTAAACTCCGTTGTGGATCCCAATAAAATATTAGAGTCCCGTAAGGTCGTTAATGATATTTATATCGATGATAAAGTTAAGGACTACATCGTAGATATTATCTTTGCGACACGTGAACCCGAAAAATTCACGTTAGAAGAGATTAGAGACTTCATCCAATATGGAGCTTCACCTAGGGCGACAATAAGTTTAACTTTGGCCGCAAAGGCCTGGGCCTTCCATCAGGGACGGGGTTATGTCACTCCACAGGATGTCAAAACTATCGGGATGGATGTATTGCGGCACCGTATCATCGTGACTTATGAAGCTGAAGCCGAAGAGCTAAACAGCGAGGATATAATTAAGAAAATCTTTGATACCATACCTGTTCCTTAAACTAGGACAGGTTCATAGGTGCATATAATTGCTTGAGCCTCTATGGACGAAAAAGCTGAACAAACGCGTCAGATACTTCGGAAAGTTCGTCAGGTGGAAATCCACAGTCGACGTTACGTGACCGAATCTCTAGTTGGCGCCTATCACAGTGTATTCAAAGGTCAGGGTATGGACTTTGAGGAAGTGCGTGAATACACTACCGGTGATGATGTCCGCAGTATCGATTGGAATGTAACAGCAAAAATGGATCGTCCATTTGTGAAACTCTATCGTGAAGAACGCGAGTTAACAATTATGCTTTTGGTCGATCTAAGTGCCTCGGGAGACTTTGGTTCAGTTGAAGTAAGTAAGCGGGAACTTGCGGCTGAGTTAGCAAGTGTTATCGCGTTCTCTGCCACACGTAATAATGACAAGGTGGGATTACTGTTATTTACTGATAAAGTAGAAAAATTCATTTACCCAGCGAAGGGTCGACAGCACATTTTACGCGTAATTCGAGAGATCCTATTTTTTGAACCTGAACGTCGGGGAACGGATATTCCTCAAGCTTTGAATTATCTCAACCGTGTTGTCAGTCGACATTCTGTAACTTTTCTCCTTTCTGATTTCCTTACTGACGAATCCTTAGAATGGATTCGTCCACATACGGGAAAACGAGATACACTTTTTAAAACTATCTCATTAGCTAATAAAAGGCATGATTTGATTTGTATCGATTTATCTGATCCCCGGGAATTCGAACTTCCGAAAGTCGGTATTATTACTTTAGAAGACGCTGAAACGGGAGAGCAGGTAGAAATTGATACCCACAATCAGAAAATTCGAGATCTTTATTCCTATCAGAATAAGCGTCGGTTTGATGCCTTAAAACGTGGATTACGACAGTGTGGAGTTGACCATTTTTCAGTTTCTACAGCACATCCCTATATTTTCGCCCTGCGTGAGTTTTTCCATAAACGTGAAAGGCGCCGTTGAAAAATAGTAATCACAGTCGCAAATGGTTAACCGTCTCGAACATTGCATACAGTGTATGGCTATGTATTCATTTTACTTCTCTAAATAGCTTAGCTCAGCAGGCCTTGGATGATAATTCAAATGTACCGCCACTTCAACCGGCTATCCAAACAACCAATGACATTGTAGCTCTAGAAGAAGCAGACGATATTCGTGACATTCATAATCTTGTAAAAATTCCCTATCCCTGGTTGCCTTACGTCATTATACTAGGAAGTGTAATAGCCTTCCATCTAATCTTATTTTTTCTCTTCAAGTGGTTAAAAAGCAGGAAAATAAAAAAAGAAGAAGCAAAACAACTTACGCCCTATGATCAGGCTTTAAAAGACTTGAAAAACACACGTTTTTTGATGGATGCGGGACAGGATAAAGCATTTTCAATAGCGGTATCCAATGTCTTACGAAATTACCTGGAAGGACAATTTGCCATGCCTGCCCCTGAACGTACAACTGAAGAATTTCTCACCGAAATCTCGGGGCATGACCTGATAAAAGAGTCACTTGAAGAGCTTCTCTCAGGATTTCTCCGGTTGTGTGATCTCGTTAAATTTGCTGATCAGCCGCTCGGTTCAGGACAGATGAATGAGTTATATGATAAAGCTGAGAATTTCATTGAGGAATCTTATGTAAAAAGTCATATGCAAGCGGCAATGCTCGGTCAGGATTCGACAACTCTAATGAGTACCTCTTCTTAAAATTCTTGGATTGCTCTCATGATTTTTAGATTTGAATCACCTGAACTTCTTTGGCTACTGCTACTCGTTCCCTTAATATCATTTCTAAGGGGACGCGAAGGCAGCACGGGAGCCGTACGCTTTTCATCTACTTCGCTAGCGCGCCAAATAGCAATGTTAGTACGCAGCCGGCCGGGACGTTTTCTTGCGTCCCTTCGACTGCTCGCATTGTCCACACTTATTATCGCAATCGCCCGTCCACAACTAGGGAGCGGTACTTCCGAAATTGAAGCGAGTGGAATCGATATTGTTTTAACCGTAGATCTCTCTTCATCGATGTGGGCTCACGATTTTGAAATTAAGAATAAACCAAGTGATCGCTTAACCGTCGTTAAGCAGGTAATGGAAGAATTTATTAAAAAGCGCCCCAATGACCGTATAGGCATTATTGCCTTCGCAGGGGAACCTTATATGGTAAGCCCACTAACACTAAACCACGGCTGGCTCTTTAAGAATCTTGAACGATTAAAGATTGGATTAATTGAGGATGGGACTGCAATCGGAAGTGCGATAGGCATTAGTGTAAATCGTCTTCGTTCCCAAACCGCTAAAAGCCGTATCGTAATCCTCTTAACAGATGGAGCTAATAATCGAGGTAAAGTAACCCCTGTCGCTGCGGCAGAAGCTGCTGCTGCCTTTAACATCAAAGTCTATACTATTGGTGCCGGACGAAAAGGTCTTGTGCCGATGCCACAATTTAATCGCTATGGCCAACCGATACGTGACCGAAGAGGTAACCTGGTTCTCGCACGGGCAGAGTCGGATGTAGATATCGAGACCCTACAAAATGTCGCAGATAAGACGAATGCTCGTTTTTTCCGCGCCACGGATACACAGTCGCTCAAATCTATTTACGAAGAAATAGATCAACTTGAAAAAACGGATGTGAAATTAAAATACCGCGCTAGTTTCAAAGATATATTCGTGTGGCCAGCACTGATTTTCCTCGCTCTTCTTGGACTCGAACAATTATTAAGCAATACCCGTTATCGTCGATTACCATGACGTTTGCCTCTCAACCCTGGCTATTCACATTGCTCCTGGCTTTGCCGGTGCTAGTTATCTTCTTTTTTCGTTCTGAGACTAAGAAGCGTCAGATGCTATCACGATTTGCCGCTACGAACTTGCTCGCTAATTTGGCTGCGTCTTATAGTAGCAGCAAACGCTACACAAAAGTCTTTTTAACAATTTCTGGAGTGCTACTTGTATTGATTGCCATGGCGCGACCACAGTGGGGTCATCGGTGGCAAGAGAGCAAGGGCCGCGGAATTGATATTCTAATTGCCCTTGACACTTCAAAAAGTATGCTTGCTGAGGATATAAAACCCAATCGACTCGAACGCGCAAAATTAGCTATTTTTGATCTCGTTGACAAGCTTGAGGGTGACCGTGTGGGCCTCATTGCATTTTCTGGCCAGGCATTTTTACAGTGTCCACTCACGCTAGATTACGATGCTTTCAACCAAACACTGAAAATTATAGACACCTCAATTATCCCTGTTGGGGGGACAAACATTGCATCGGCGATAAATGAAGCCTCTGCATCTTTTGTTCATGAAGATAATGAAAAAATCCTTGTCCTAATCACTGATGGGGAAGATCTACATCGTAGCGGGATTTCCTTCGCTCGCCAAGTGGGTGAAGAGGGAGTTAAAATCTATACCGTCGGCGTAGGAAGTGCAACTGGTGAACTTATTCCCATTAGACGTGCAAATGGTGAAATTGAATACTTGCGTGACCTAGAGGGTAATGTGGTAAAAACCAGATTAGATACGGTGACACTTAGGGAAATTGCTAAAGAAACAAATGCCTTTTACGTGCCGCTTGGACATACGGGCCAAGGACTAGATTTTGTCTATGAAAAGGGATTGCAAAGCATCCCTAAACAGGAACGGGAAGCCCGCTTGAATAAAATCCCAATGGAACGCTTTCAATGGCCTTTGTTGCTAGCCTTAGTCGCCTTCTTTTTAGATGGACTACTTGGAACCAGGCGAAATAGGAACAAACGCAGCTCACTATCATTGATTGGATCGGCCATATTAATATTTGTGTTTTTATCCCCTGTATCGCTCGAAGGTTCACCTCAAAAAGCAAAAAGGCTTTATGAAAAAGGTGAATTTGAAAAAGCGGGAAAACAATACCGGGAAGCGATAGATGAAAAACCTGAAGATTCAAGATTATATTATAACCTGGGTGCCAGCCTTTTCCGGACTTCCGAATATAATGAAGCCAATACCGCACTTAAAAAAGCGCTGGCAACTGATGATCTTAAATTACAACAGAATGCATTTTATAATCTTGGCAATACACATTATCGCATGGGTGAAGGACTGTTAGAGACGAATCCCGAAGAAACGATAAAACTTTGGAATCGAGGCCTTAAAAATTATGAAAACGCCATCAATCTCGATAGCAATAATGAAGATGCTCAATTCAATTATGATTTCTTAAAAAAACGCCTTGAAAAGTTGATGAGTCAACAACAAGAGCAACAAGAACAGCAAGAAGAAGATAATCAGGAACAGGATCAAAACCAACAAGACTCACCTGCAGCTCAACAAAGCGAACAAGACGAAAATAACCAGAATCAAGATCAAAAGCAAAACCAGAACGCGGAAAGTAAACCTGATTCTCAGGATCAAGATCTAGAGGATAATAATCAAGATCAAAGCCCTCAGAAAGATCCTAAGAATGAGCAACAACAGGAATCATCACTAGACCAGCGAGTCCCTGGTAAAATGACGCGTGAAGAAGCGCGTCAGCTCCTTGATACATTAAAAGACGGTGAAAAAAAATTACCGGCAGCCACCTTTGAAAAAGCGGAGGATCCATTAAAGAGATCAGAGGGTATGTTAAAGGATTGGTGATGAAGCGTATTGCAAATTTCCTACAAATAATCAGCTTGATCGTTACCTTTGGAGTCAGTATCTGGGGTTCACCCTTATTAGCTCAAAATGCTGTCGTCTATAGCCAATTCAATCCACCGGTCATTCATTTAGGGCAGTCAGCTAGTTACGAAATCACCGTCTACGGCACACAGGATGTTTCGCAGGAAACGATCAGAGGGAAACTACGCAACGTCGATGGTTTGAAAATCTCCAATAATTCATCCGTCTCTAGCCAGTTCAAGTTCATTCAAGGCACTCGAACGACCAGCATCACTTACTCCTTTAACGTTCAAGCAGAGCGTGAGGGAGAATTCACTCTCGAAGCCTGGCAGGTTAATATAAAAGGGCAAAATTATAGAGTTCCCGCAGCAAAATTGCATGTGGTGCCACAGGGTAAAGAATTTGAAAAATCAATGTTTTTGAAACTGGATATACCAAAAGATAATTTTTATGTCGGAGAAAGCATTCCTTGTCATTTGCATTTATATCTTCGACGGGACATCCAAGCGCGAATGCGCGCCTACCCTGAAAAGACCGGTGACGCTTTCACACAAAGTGAATTAAGAAAGGAACCTCATAGCGCGCAAGAGACAATAGACGGACAAATTTTTCGCCTATTTAGTTGGCCGCTTACACTCACAGCACTTAAAGCTGGTGAAGAAGCTTTAAGTTATAAAATTGAATTAGCGGTAATCCTGCCTAACAAACGTAGTCGTAAAAGCCCTTTTGATACACTGTTCAATGACTCCTTTTTTAACACTGATTCATTGTTTAATCGGGGTAACTTTGAAAACATCACTTTATTTACCGGAGACATTTCCTTAGAAGTATTGGATCTACCGATAGAGGGGAAACCGAATGTCTACTCCGGAGCGATTGGAGTATTTAATCTTAAGACCGACGTATCATCGACTACTGTAGAAGCTGGAGAACCCATTACATTGACACTGAATGCGAACGGTGAAGGGAACTTCGATCGCATCGCTGCACCTGTATTAACGGAGACAGAAAACTTTAAACTCTATCCACCTAAAACTGAATTTACCCCAACAGATGATATCGGCTATCGTGGGACAAAATCATTTGAATACATTATAATTCCTCAATCAGAAGAAGTGACAGCCATCCCGTCGATAGCTTTCAATTTTTTTGATCCAAAAACGGGCGAATATATAGATTTAAGTACTAAAACAACACCTATCAAAGTACTACCCGCTTTAACTCAAAGCCCAGTTTTACCCTCTGCGATAATCGCGGGACAAACAGAAGATCCTGAAGAAGTAGACTTGCAGCCAAGACTGTTGCCTATTCAGTTATTACCTGGTAAATGGGTTAACGGCATCACTCCTGTATTTAAAAATCCGGTTTACATCGCGAGCCAACTTCTACCAATTATCTTGATTAGTATTGTTGCACTGATACGCCGACGGCAACTTCGTTTCCAACGCGATGAAATTTTTGCCCGCAAAGTAAGTGGAAGTAGATCTGTTCGTAAATGGTTAACTAAAGCAAGAAAAGCTGCTTCAAAAGATGATAAATCTGCCTTCTTTGAAAGTGCGCAACGGGCTATTCAAGAATGTGTAGGACGGCATTTCCCCCACCGTTCGGAGTCACTCATCCTCGCTGAAATCGAAGGCTATTTAACTGAACACAATGCCACGGATGAGCTGCACCATAACATTAGACAGTTCTTTAATGCCGCTGACGCAATTAAGTTTGCCGACGGTATTTCAGAATCAGAACCGCTATCAAAATGGGAAAAGACATTGAGTAAGCTTCTGAACGATATTGAGGCCTTGGGATGAAGTTACAAAAAAGCATGATGCAGATTGTATGGATGTACCTTATCATAATAATGATTTGGCCGCATAATTTTATTTTTAGCGCGGAAATCAATTCTCTTTTTAATCAGGGCAACCAGCATTATAGCCTGGGAGAATATGAAATGGCTATAAATAATTATGAAAATTGTTTGCAGTTGTCGCAATCCGCGGCACTCCATTTTAATATCGGTAATGCATGGTACCAAATTGATGAAGTGGGGAAAGCCATTCTTCATTTTGAAAAAGCACTCGCGCTAAATCCGGGATATCCCGAAGCCCAAGCGAACTTGAAATTTGTAAGAGAAAATTTAGATTTAGCTCTTCCCGAACACAGTTGGGTTTCTAGATTGGCTCAAATCCTATCATTATCCACCTGGTGCTGGATAGGTGCCGCCAGTTTTTGGGCCGTTATAGCCCTTATTACCCTGCCCCGTCTTTTCGGTGGCAGTAATCTATTGACCTTAGGAGGGATGCTGTTGTCTTTGATACTGAGTTTATGCACAGTAATAGCACTTTACGGCTATCATAATAAAAATAATGAAGTCGTTATCCTCAACAATGATACAACCCTGAGGATTGCACCCACAGATATTAGCCCATCCAACGCGTACCTCCAGGGGGGAGAACTAGCATCAATGGAACGCACCCATCAAGAATTTTTATTCTTAAAAACTGCTCAAGGAGAATCCGGATGGGTTCTGGCAGAAGAAATTGGTAAAATATGGGAATAGTTACATTTAATATTTAGATCATGCATAAGGGGACTGATAATTCGACCTATAAAAAACTCGTAACTGAATTAAAACGCCTGCATCACTTAAACAGTTCTTTAAGTCTGCTTGGTTGGGACGAGCAAGTAAATTTGCCCAAAGGAAGTGCTGAACGGCGTGCTCAGCAAAGTGCGGTATTAGCAGATATTGTTCATCGCGAATTCACTCAACCTCAGATTGGTGAATGGCTGGACAATCTGGAAAGTTTAACTAATGGATTAAGCGATCAAAATTTGGCGGTAATAAGGGAAGTTCGACGCAACTACGATCGCGCGGTTAAATTACCAGCTGAATTTGTGGCCCGCAAAGCTGTACTCGATAGTCAAGCCTATCACGCCTGGGCCGATGCACGCGCAAAAATTAATTTCTCTCTCTTTGCGCCTCTTTTAAAACAACAAGTAGAATGTTCCATAGAGGAAGCTTGCTATCTTGGCTACGACCGCAAAAACACCTATGATTTTCATATCGATAAACATGATCCCGCCCTGAATACAGTGATCATTAATGACTTATTTGATAAGCTCAAAAAGGATCTTATCCCATTGGTAAGAAATATTCTCGATTCCTCGATTAAAGCGGATACTTCTATATTCAAGGGCTTTCCCATAAACTTACAGGAGTCTTTTCTGCGCGAAGTGACAACCACGATTGGTTTTGATTATAATCGAGGCCGAATTGACAGGGCTCTTCATCCATTTTGCGGGGGAGATGGTAGCGATACACGTATGACTACACGCTATGACACCAATAACCCGTTAGATTCACTTTATAGCTCTATTCACGAAACAGGACATGGATTATATGAACAGGGCTTGCCGTTGGAACACCTCGGCACAGCACTGGGAGAAGCTGTGGGAATGGCGATGCACGAGTCGCAAAGTCGTCTTTGGGAAAATCAAGTGGGGCGAAGCAAGGCGTTTTGGAACTACTGGAAAGTGAAATACCGTTCTCTATTTTCCCAACAACTAGCTGGAATATCAGATAATCAATTTTATCTCGCGGTTAATGAGGTAGCTTTGAATCCCATTCGGGTAAATTCAGACGAAGTTACTTATAATCTGCATATTATCCTGAGATTTGAGTTGGAAAAAAGATTGATCGCCGGCGAGCTTGAGGTGGAAGATTTACCTTCAGAATGGAATCGATTATCGATAGATATTATCGGAATGAAACCAAAAAATGATAATGAAGGTGTGCTACAGGACATCCATTGGTCATCCGGTAGTTTCGGCTATTTCCCCAGCTACTGTCTTGGCAATATGTTAGCCGCCCAATTTTGGTATGCTGCGCTTAAGGAGCTGCCTGACCTTGAAAAAGATTTTCGGATGGGCGATTTTTCCAAGTTGCTTCATTGGTTGAGGAAAAAAGTCCACCGTCACGGTAAACAATACGACACGCTTACTTTGACAAAAATAGTTACGGGTGATGAGCTCTCACCGAAGTGCTTGATCACTTATTTAAAAGAACGCTATTTACCTTTATATCTTGAGCCTCAAACTTGAGCTCATGTTAAACAAAAGGACGGTTGGAATTTACAGATTCTGTCGATCCCATCAAAGGATAATTTTTCCTGTAAAATAGCCGAGCCAAGCGAGACATAAGAGCAGGCCAAACCAATAGTGAGTTTTATCTGGATAGCGGGCTAAAGCAACCAGACCCGTAAGTGCACCCACAAAAGCAAAAGAACCAGCCGCAGCAATTGATGCTATTGCCCAGGCACTGGGATCTCCGCGTCCTAAGAGTATGGAAAGGGTTGGCAATATCCATGCAAAAACACCCAAGAAGAGGGTAAAGGTTCCAAGATTTCTAGATATTATCATGCTCATTTAATTGTTTTCTTCTGAAAAGACCCTAATTCAAAAAAGATAAAAGAATAAAGATCATCACATTAGTTCTATTTAATCATTAATTTTCGTAATATTTCATCAACGATCTTAGGATTTGCTTTTCCACGCGTAGCCTTCATCACCTGACCCTTTAAGGCATTGATGGCATTCTCTTTACCTGCCTTAAATTCTTGGACTGGCTTGGGGTTGTCATCTATTATTTCTCTGCATATATCCTCCAGTTCAGCAGTGTTACTTGATTGTTTCAGACCTCTTTCTTCAACCACCTTTTCTGGTTCATCTCCAGTTGAAAATATATCAATAAAAATATCTTGAGCAACTTGCTTGGAAATCAACCCTTCATCTACCATCCTCGCAAGGCTGGCAATATGTTTTGGACCAATTTTACATTCGCTTAAAGGAAGTGTTCCCTCTGTCCCCGCCGCTGAAAGTTCACGCAGTAAGTCGTTGGCAATTAGATTGGCGATTGGTTTTGGTTTATTATAAAGTGCCACCGCTTCCTCAAAAAATTCGCTTAATCGTTTATCAGGGCAAATCACTGATGTAATCGTAAATGGCAGATCATAGTCTGCTAAAAAACGGCGTTGTTTATCAAAAGGTATTTCAGGAAGGTGGCTACGCAGGCGTTCAATCGTCTCCTTTTCGATTTTTACGGGCATGAGATCGGGATCCGGGAAATAGCGATAATCATGCGCTTCCTCCTTCGAGCGCATCGCTGCTGTTAATCCGCGTTCTGCGTTCCAAAGGCGTGTCTCTTGCACAATTTTTTCATTATTTTTCAGGGCTTTGATCTGACGTTCAATTTCAAATTCTATACCGTTGCGAACGCCGGAAATGGTATTAAGATTTTTTAACTCAACTTTAGCTCCAAGTTCAGTTGCCCCAACCTCACGAACACTGATATTTACATCGCAACGCATCTGGCCTTTTTCCATGTCACAATCCGAGATATCAACACACATCAAATTGGTGCGCAAAGCAGTTAAATAGGCAAAGGCTTCCTCTGCACTGTGCATATCAGGCTCCGATACTATTTCGATGAGAGGTGCTCCTGATCGATTGAAATCTAAGGTACTATCTAATGCGTGGTGAGTTGATTTACCTGTATCTTCTTCCAAGTGTATTCGTGTAAGTTTAACATTGCGATGTAAGCCCATAATATTTCGCGAAGAGCCTGGTAATTCAATCTCCACTTCTCCTCCTATACACAGCGGTTGATCGTATTGTGAAATCTGGTAATTCTTCGGCATGTCGGGATAAAAATAGTTCTTTCGGTCCCATTTACTGATCTTCGCTATCTCACAGTTAAACATCAAGCCGACGATAATAGTCTTTTCAATCGCCCCTTTATTCATAACAGGCAGTGTTCCTGGCAATCCCATTACCACCGGGTTAGTCAAGGAATTAGAAGGCGCCCCATAATTATAGGCAACGCGGGTAAACATTTTTGACTCTGTATTCAACTGGACGTGAACTTCGAGGCCAATTACCGCTTCATATTCCATTATCTATTTAATTTAAAGTTGAAAAACTTATGCACGAAATAAATTATTCCAGTGAATTTTAAAAAGGATTAATATTAAAGTTTTGGATGCTCACTATAGAATTTGTGGCTACGTTCGAATTTGTGTGCAATTGCAAGAATATCAGCTTCACAATAGGGTTTGCCGATGATCTGAAGTCCTATTGGCATTTTATCTGAATTGAATCCACAGGGAACAGAGATGCCGGGTAACCCTGCGAGATTTACGGAGATTGTGTATATATCACTCAAGTACATAGCGAGGGGATCTTCCGAACACTTCCCTATTTTAAATGCAACGGTAGGTGACGTCGGTGTCAGTAGGGCGTCAACTTTTTCGAAGGATTTCATAAAATCCTGACGGATGAGAGTTCGCACTTTCTGAGCCTTCAGATAGTAAGCATCATAATACCCGCTACTCAGAACATAGGTGCCAAGAATGATGCGGCGTTTCACCTCTTCACCAAAACCCTCGGCTCGTGATTTAAAATAGAGATCAATCGAATCGACGGCTTTGTCACTTCGATGGGAATAGCGAATACCATCATAGCGGGCAAGGTTTGATGACGCTTCCGCAGTCGCAATTATGTAATAGACAGGAATCGCGAGGTCTGTGTGTGGTAATGAGACATCGACAATTTCACAACCATTGATTGCAAAAAATTTTATCGCATTTTCAATCGCCACTCTAACCTCATTATCGAGACCGTCACTAAAGTATTCACTGGGTACTCCCAGTTTCCATGGTCTGTCTGCTTGCTCTAAAGCGGAGCGATAGTCAGGTATCTCTGTTTTGATTGAAGTTGAATCGAGCCGATCATGACTCGCAATAGCTTGGAGAAAAATAGCAACATCTTCAACCGTGCGTGCAAACGGGCCTATCTGATCAAGTGAAGAGGCATAGGCGACTAAACCGTAGCGCGAAATGAGTCCGTAAGTCGGTTTCAATCCTACAACGCCACAGAGGGATGCAGGTTGTCGAATAGATCCACCCGTATCACTGCCAATAGCAAGAATTGCTTCACCAGCCGCTACACTGGCGGCGCTGCCACCGCTGCTTCCTCCCGGAATCCTTTCTAAATCCCAGGGATTAGAAGTGACTTGATAAGCCGAGTTTTCTGTGGATGAACCCATTGCAAATTCATCCATATTTAATCGCCCCCAAAGGACAGCGCCGGCATTTTTTAAGTTAATAGCAGCTGTTGCATCATAGGGAGAATTAAACTTTTCAAGAATTTTACTCGCGCAGGAAAGTCGTTCACCATTAACGGCAATGATATCTTTAATGCCTACAGGTATCCCTTCTAGCAGCCCTCGAGATTCTCCACGAGCTATATGCTCATCGCTGTTTTTTGCCTGCTTCAAGGCATCCTCTTCATCATAACTTAGGAATGCCTTAACTTTCGGTTCAACCGCTCGGGTGCGATCGATGACGGCTTGAGTTAAGTCGCAGGAGGAAACCTCCCCCTTTATCAACAGACTGCTCAACTCGACAGCAGTTTTATAAAATAGATCAGACATCTCTTTATTAAGAATCAGAGATAAGTTAAATCATGATATTTGGGATTTACAAGATTGAGCATAGAGGTATCATTCGACCACTTTGGGCACAACAATTTGATCATCGCGTCTAGCCGGTGCATTTTTTAACGCCTCTTCAACAGTGAAACCTTCTTCTGCCTTATCCTCATCCCAGATATTATATATGGGAAATGCATGAGCCATCGGCTCGACATCAGTAACATCAACTTCATTAATTCGTTCGAAATATTTTAGCACTTCTCCCAGTTGAACTGAAAACTTTTTCTTTTCATCTTCAGTTAAATCTAAGCGAGCGAGATTGGCCACATAGACAATATCTATACTTGAGGTATCTGCCATATTATGGGGTTTTGATGACTAAGCCTTTAAAGGCAAGACCAAAGGAATCAAAGAAGATAAAAACTGCTAAGCTCCATTCTATTTATGACCGAATTTTGTAATCGGTATTTTCAGAAATATTCTCTTGGATAGCATCAAAAACCCGATTCACCTCATCATCAGTCAAGGTGCGCTCGAGCGAGCGAAAGACGAGGGAAAAAGCGAGGCTTTTTTTGCCTTGGGGAAGCTCTTTTCCCTCGTAAAGATCGAAAACAGAAAGCGATTCCAATTCAAATTCATCGCCCACACAATCAAGTATAATCTTCTCAAGATCTAACTTTACCTTGCCCGCCAGTGCGTTGCTATCGACAAGAATCGCGAGGTCCTTTGTCGTGGGAGGAAATTGGCTGAAGGCATGATAATGCGGTCGCTCTTTATCTCGTTTTATAAATTCGGGTTGAAGATAAATATCGGCGGCGAGGACCGTGCCCATAATATCCCAATTTCTTAACATCGGAAGACTGACAAGACCAACCTCGATCTCATAGCCATTAAGAAAATCACCGGTGGTAGCAGCATGACCGACTTGCCACGCATCTTTTCCCTCTAGCGGAGCAAATCTTTCTTCATGTAGCGTGACCCCTGCAAAGTATAGAATTCGACGGACATTGTTTTGTGCCCTGTGGAAATCGGGCTTTTCTCGAACAAGCCAGGTTTCTGGATGCGGTGTTTGTACGATAAGAAAAGCTACGGAGACCAATTCCCACACCCGCCCCTCTCTTTCTTTGAACACTCGACCACACTCAAACAACCGTGTCGGTTTATTTCCACGAGATTGATTGAGCACCAAACTATCAAGTAGTCCAGGGACCAAAGAACTACGTAAATGGCTTTGGTCGCTTGTAAGCGGGTTATCTAAACTTAGATTACTGGCGTCGGTATGTGAATACCAATGCAACAACTCTTCTTCATTGCGTGTGCTGTAATTGGAGCATTCATTAAAATCCTGACCTACGAGGTAATCAGAAGTGTCATTTAGAAAATGACTTATTGAATCATCCTCCCGCAATAGCCCCGGGGTCATAACCGTGGCTGCAGGAATTTTATCTGTACCATAAATACGAAGGATTTCTTCCACCAGATCAATGCGCCGTTCTAAATCAGAACGGAAGCTGGGTATCTCGACTATCCATCTATCATTACCCTCATCAGTCTCATAGACATCTACATCAAGTTGCAGCTTTTCTAACGTCTCTTTAATGATTTCATTTTCAATATTGAACCCAAGTGTCCGGCGAACAAATTCAGGAGTTATTTCGATTTTTCTTTCAATTATCGAAGGTCCACCAGCAACATGTGGGGAACTGATTAATTCACCCCCAGCAATTTCCTGAATTAAATCAATCGCCCGCAGTGCGGCATACTCAGCACCACAAGGGTCAACTCCACGTTCATATCGATACGAGCTATCAGTGGATAGTCCAAGTTCACGCGATGTTCGCCGGATATTTATTGGATTAAAGTACGCGGCTTCAAGGACTATATTTGTTGTCTTATCATCCACTTCAGCATCTATGCTTCCCATTATGCCACCAATAACAAGCGGTCTTTCTTTGTCCGCAATGACTACCATATCCGTTTGTAATTCACGCTCTTTATCATCGAGGGTAATAATCTTTTCGCCCACGTGAGCCAATCGCACTATCAATTCCTGTCCTCGAATCTTTTTAGTATCGAAAGCGTGCAGGGGGTGCCCGAGTTCGTGCAGAACGAAGTTGGTTATATCGACAATATTATTTATAGGCCGCAGTCCCACTGATTTTAGTAGGAGTTGTAACCAGCTCGGGCTGGGAGCAATTTTTACTCCCTGTATTGAATAGGCTCGATAATGCGGACAGTTTTCTTCCGTATTAACGTGAACGGACTCAATTAAATTATTCATAGGTTCGTGTTTACTCGAACCGCTATTTACTTCCGGATAGGAAAAAGTCTGATTAAAATAAGCCCCTAGTTCTCGCGCAATCCCTATGTAACTCAGGCAATCAGGGCGGTTAGGCGTTACTTCAATATCGAAAATAAGATCTCCGTGAGGCAAAACTTCATTTATCGGTAGTCCGATTTCCGAACCCTCGTCGAGAATAAGTAATCCCCCATGATCGTCACCCAAGCCCAACTCTTTAGGACTGCACATCATGCCCTTAGATATTATTCCACGCAGTTTAGATTTTTTAATTTTAATGCCCCCAGGTAATTCTGCTCCGGGTAAAGCAACCGCAACCCGATCGCCAATTTTAAAATTTTTAGCTCCACAAATAATCTGACGATTTCCACCCCCGCCACCTACATTAACTTCACACACACTCAGGCGGTCGGCCTGGGGGTGTAAATTGATACTTACTACTCCCCCAACCTTTACATTTTTCAAGGGTTGCAATCCTGTCTTTTCAATCCCCTCTACTTCAAATCCAATCAGGGTAAGCGCGTCTGCTATCTCACGAGAAGACTTATCTAATTCCAAATACCGGGTAAGCCATTGATGACTGATTTTCATAACCGGTAGCAGTTAAGGTGACAATAAGCCATTAATCCCTGTAATATTAAGTAAGAACATCATTGCGTTATGAAAATTGTTTAAGAAAACGTAAGTCGTTCTGATAAAAATAGCGTACATCATCTACCCCGTAGAGGATCATCGCGATACGTTCTATCCCCATCCCAAATGCATAGCCAGTCCACTCATTTGGATCATAGTCGACCGCTTCAAAGAGAGAAGGATCAACCATACCACAACCCATAACTTCTACCCATTCGGCACCAACTTTTTCCAAATGGCCCGAATAGAAATCAACTTCAAAACTGGGTTCAGTGTAAGGGAAAAAGTGGGGGCGAAAACGCATACGCGCTTTTTCTCCTAAAAGAGCCCTGATGAAAAATTCAAGAATCGCTTTTAGGTCTTTGACCGTAACGTTTTTATCGACATAAAGCCCTTCTAATTGTACAAAATTAGCGCTGTGGGTCGCATCCATTGTATCGCGGCGGAAGCACCTACCCGGGGATATTATGCGCAATGGTGGTTTTTCCGTAAGCAAGGTCCGAACTTGCACCGTCGATGTATGTGGGCGCAGAACATAGCGCTCATCTTCCCGCTTGGTAAGATTTCCTGGTCTGAATGATTGAGGCAGGTAGTAGGTATCCTGGTCATCTCGCGCGGGATGACCAGGAGGAGTATTCAGGGCATCGAAACAGTAAAATTCCGTATCCAACTCAGGCCCTTCAGTTACTGTGAACCCCACTTTACGGAATATACTGCATATTTCCCGCCGTACTTTGCTGATGATATGATGGGTGCCCGAACCAATGTCAGGGCTTGGGAGCGTGGGATCAATGTCTGCACCCAAGCTTTGCGTCAATTCAGTATCTTCTATTCGTTCGAAAGCTTGATTGAGTAGGAGCTCAAGCTCCTTTTTAACTACATTTATGTGTTTACCTACTATTGGCCTCTCCTCTTTAGGCAATTTGCCAATTCCTTTTCCACATTCGGTAAAACTACCTCGGGGCCCCATTAGTCGCGCTTTAAAAGCTTCTAATTCAGCACGGCTACGCAGATTTATGACACTTTTCTGTGCCTCTTCCAAAATAGTGTTTAGCTTAGCTTCCATCATCTTTTAGTGGAATGACTTGATCTTCCACGGAATCATTATCCCTATTCGACCAAATCTCACTAATTTTGGTCAAGCTGCCGGATGAATATTTCCAAAATTCAGGCCGCTTTATTTGCTTCTATGGATTTTTCTACTAAAACCTTGAAGGCAATTTCGTCGTGGATTGCGATCTCAGATAACGACTTACGATCGAGTTCGATCCCTGCAATCTTTAACCCATGCATAAATCGGCTATAACTTATATCATAGCTTCTGCACGCCGCATTTATGCGAATGATCCAGAGTTGACGCCAAGTACTCTTCTTTTTACGGCGATCGCGATAGGCATATTGACCAGCACGGGTAACAGCATCCTTAGCATAGCGATAGATATTATTCTTTTTACCCCAATATCCACTTGCCTGGCTAATGGTCCTGCGACGGCGTTTGCGTGATGAAACGGAATTTGTTGATCTAGGCATGTTTGTTTCTCCTACTGTTCAAGGGCTGCCAGGTCGCCTTTAAGATGGTATAATTGATATTACCCGGCGGGCCCAATAGTTATTAGTTAGTTACATGTAGTCTATAAAATTATTTCAGCAACGATTTTCTGACTATCTGAACATAGGATGGAGATACTAGTTTGTCTCTAGTATTCCTTCGTTTTTGCTTTATAGACTGCTTGCTCAAATTATGACGCATGCCTGGGCTGCGTCGCATAATCTTGCCACTTCCAGTCACTTTAAATTTTTTAGCAATGGATTTACGTGTTTTGTTCATAATTAAATTTAATATAAATGAATAGTTTTATACTGAAATATTCTAATCCTTAGGTAATTTGATGAGAAAATACACATCAATCGGCATCAGAAGGATAGGAACTGAGCTGTACTAATCATTCTCAAGCATTTGGAAAAAGGTTAAAAAAAACCTGAATGGCCTCTTTGTAAAGCGCATATTTTAATCATTAGATATATTTCAATAGATAGACCCTTATGGCAAATCATTGAGAAATTAATCCATTGGCCTCCTATTTATCAATATTTTACCAGATATAGAGAATGTGATTAACTAACTGTAGGCTATGAGCTATTTAGTGTCTTAATTTCTCCCTTTTACAGAAGTAAAGGAATTGTTAAAATAATTAATTTTTGATTTGTAATATCACAATCAGCTGACCAATGTTGCTCTTTCCCATTTTTTTCTATCAACCCAAATCAATTGAGATAATAGGGTATTATATCACGATATGAACTGTGAATTCCAGTCATCACTATTGAATTAGTCACATAACATACAAATTACTTACTGAATGAATAAAAAGATATTGGCAGGCATAACAACTCTTATTCTTGCAATGGTTTGTTCCTTAGGGGGACAAGTAACACCATTCAAGAAGGAAGAAGATAAAATCCAAAAGGCACGTACTTTAGTAAGCGAATGGGTGAAAACGCGCCAAATTATATCGAAAGAAGAAAATGATTGGCGTGAAAAAAAGAGCGCCATCGTTTATATGAACGATCTTCTTAAAAATGAAATTGATGCTCTCGACGTGCAGATTGAAGAATCGGAGGCAGAAGCTTCCCAAGCTGACATTAAAAGAGTCCAGCTTGAAGATGAGGAAACTGCGTTGCGCAGTGCTGCGCGTGTGGTAGACGGTGTCGTTGTCGATTACGAGAATAAGATTCAAGCCATCGCTAAAACACTTCCCGATCCATTAAAGAATAAATTGGAACCCCTTCTCGATCAAATCCCTGAAAATCCTAAGAAAACTAGGCTTTCAGCAGGTGAACGCATGGCGATTGTGATAGGAACCCTGAATGAAATAGATAAGTTCAATAACAGTCTTACCGTTATTAGCGAATTGAGGGAAATGCCGGATGGAGTAACAACTTCGGAAGTAAAAACTATCTACATCGGGTTGGCACAAGCGTATTATGTAGACAGTAAAGCTAAGGTTGCCGGCATTGGAGTTCCATCTGAAAAGGGATGGGTGTGGGAAGAAAACACTGATCTTGCTGCAAGTATCAGCCGATCAATAGCTATATACGAAAACATCATCAAACCCGCTGAATTCATAGATCTACCAGTTTCCATAAAATAATATACTTAAAGTCTGACTTCTGATTATTATGAAAAAATATCTCCTCCCCTTATTACTGGGAATCACCACTCTTTCGTACGGACAAAATTTTGAGCTAGCGAGCAAAGATGCAGAGAAAGATTTAAAAAGTTCACTGAGTGAACTCACCGAATTACGTAAAGTAGTCGTCGACGAGCGTATTCCTCTTTCTAATGAGCTCAACTCTCTAGAAAGTGAAGCCATTCAAAAACGTCAGGATGCAAGTCATGCTGCTCGCCTTAGGGATAACCGCACCGTTGACCTGCGTGGATTCGAAAACAGAATTGCTCGTCTTAAAGATAATAATAATTACCTCAGCAGCTTGTTGGGTGACTATATTAGAAGATTTGAAACCCAGGTTCATATCGGTGAGCTTCAGCTCTTTGAAGAAATAATCACCGATGCCAAGTACTCCCAGGAAAATATCAATCTCTCGGGATCGGACAAATTCAAAACTCAACTCGCAGTGATCGATCTCGCCTTAGATCGTGTTACCGATATTATCGGGGGGAACACATTTACTGGTAAAGCGATTATGCCTGACGGTCTTTATGAGGAAGGAAATTTTATTGTCATTGGCCCAATAGCCTATTTCGCAAGTAACCAAGGAATAGCTGGTATGGCTGAACTGGCGCTGGGGTCGACTAATGCTGTGGTCCAAGACATCGGTGAAGAACATTATGAAGCAATTACTACTCTCGCTAACACCGGGGGAGGATATGCGCCCATAGATACTACACTTGGTGATGCCCTGAAAGTAGCCGCTACAAAAGAAACGATTATTGAACATATCAAAAAAGGTGGCGTTGTCATGTTTCCCATCTTGGGTTTAGCTGCCTTTGCCCTCTTAATCGCAATTTTCAAATGGGTTGAACTCTCAGGAGTAAAACCAGCCCAGGATAATGATGTAAGTATCATCCTCAAGTATCTGAAAGATGGCGAAAAAGAAAAGGCTTTGGCTCATGCTAAATCAGTTCGAGGCCCGGTTGGAGAAATGCTGACTTCTGCGGTTGAGAATGCCGATCGCGACAAAGAAATACTTGAAGAAGTAATTTATGAACAAATAATTACTACTCAGCCGAAGCTAGAACGCATGTTACCGCTTATCCAGGTAACCGCTGCCACAGCCCCTCTTCTAGGTCTTCTTGGTACTGTTACTGGTATGATTAAAACTTTTAAACTCATCACAGTGTTTGGTACTGGCGATGCAAAATCTCTTTCTACTGGAATATCTGAGGCTCTTATTACCACGGAATTTGGTCTTATTGTCGCTATACCGGCAATTATTCTTGGTGCCATTCTCAGTCGTAAAGCGAGATCTGTGGTCGCGAGTATGGAACAAACGGCGGTAAGTTTTGTCAATGGTGTGATAAACAAATAACCAGATAGGCCGCTTCCTATGTCCAGTAAACTACCAACTGAAATCGGCTTATTTGATTATATCTTTGGAGTTTGGATGCAAGGTGGATGGGTCATGTTCCCATTACTCTTAGTGACCGCCTACATTTATTTTCAGGCAACGGACATGATTGTTCATCTCAATAAAGCTAAGTTAAAAGACAATCCGCTTGAAACCTGGCTACCTTGGATAAAGAAACCTGATATAGGTAAGGGTTATGTAGGTGACGTCATTCGCTATATTGTCGCAGATGGTTATAGTGCGAAAACTATTATCGAAAAAGTAGACAATGTGAAATTGAAAACCCTACCTGATGTAAATCAGCGGATAGTCTTGCTTACGGCAATTGTGACTACTACCCCTCTGATGGGTCTCCTCGGTACGGTTATAGGGATGCTTACTACTTTTAAAGGTTTGGCTGGTAGTTCAGGGCAAACCGTTGATCTTGTTGCTTCAGGTATTTCAGAGGCATTGATTACCACACAGACGGGTCTTATGGTAGCAATTCCTGGTTACATATTTATTTCTGAAATTATCAGAAGACGTAATCAATACGTTGCTTTCCTCGCCCAGGTAGAAAACTATGCTATTCAGCAGGGAACTGGAAGTCAGTAATGAGAAAGTCGTTTAAAAAAATTATCACTTACGATGGCTAGAAAATCTATATTATCTTATCAGGAGGGAGAGCTTGAAGAAATTAATATCTCACCCCTGATTGATATGGTATTCATTCTCCTAATTTTTTTTATTGTCACAACCGTGTTTGTGGAGGAACCCGGAGTTGAAATTCGCAAACCGTTTGCTGCTGCGTCTAAAGACTTGGAAAAAAATAGTATTCTTATCGCTATCACTGATTCAAGCAAAGTTGTTTATGGTGGCAGGGAAATAGGTATCGGAGGCGTTCGCCCTATTGTTCGGCGACTTATGCAAAGGGAATCCATGCCGGTTATCCTTCAAGTTGATATCCAGGCAGCTGCCGGGACTGTCGTTCGTGTCGTTGACGAATCTAAACTTGGGGGTGCTGAACGTGTTAGTATCTCTACCCAATTACAATAGTATATTATAACCATTGTATTTTAAAAAGTAATGGCAAAGAATAATGAGATACTGCCCAGTTTGAGAGGCAATCCAAGGATCGCGGTTATTGGATCCGTCATCATAACTGTGCTGCTCTTTATTCTCATTCCATTATCGCAAATGCTTTCTTTCCAAAAAGATCGCACCAATGTCACCTTGACCGAAATGATGATGCCTCCTCCTCCTCCTCCCCCTCCAGAACCGCCCCCTCCGGAACAGGAAGAGCTTCAAGAGGAGGATCCCGAAATGGAGGAAGACCGTGAGCCGCCAACGCTCGAACAACTCGAATTAACTTTAAGTACGGAGTTGAATGCAAATTTATCGGGTGCTTTTGTCATTCCCGCATTTCAAATCGGTGCCAATCTAAGCGACCTGGCATTCGATCTTGAAGATCTCGATGAAATACCAAAAGTAATCACCCAGGTACGTCCTGTTTATCCGGCATCTCTGCGACGCAGTGGATCTGGTGGTCGAGTTGTTGTTCTATTTATTGTCGATGAATCAGGCACGGTCCGTCTGCCACGGATTGAAACTTCATCCGATTACGCCTTTGATAAACCAGCTTTGGATGCAATTAAAAAGTGGCGTTTTACCCCCGGTATTAAAGATGGGAGAAAAGTGAAAACTAAAATGCGTCTGCCTATATCTTTCTCTGTACGTTAACCTGTGTCGTAAATGCTTCTAATGAAAAAAAATATAATTTGGTTTATTATCCTCGTTTTGAGCTTAAGTAGTCACCTTTCCGCTCAGTCCAAACGCCAGCGCAATCCTTTGTCAGAGATGTATAAAGACCCCTACTGGCAAAAAAGATTTGTTGGAGATCTCGCATTCCTCGCTGATAGAGAACCAGGAATCACTATTGAGGAAAAAGAATTACTCAATGAGATTCAGAATCTATTGCCCAATCGTGTAGGTGAAGCAATTGAATTGCTGGAAGAATCAAATACTGATACATCTAGTGCAGCGCTAGATTTCATTATTGGGCAACTAAACCTTCAAATTGGTAACCTGCAGCAAGCGAAAGTCCACATGGCAGAGGCCGCAAGGAAATATCCAAATTATTTGCGCGCACAACGAACCTTAGGCCTGATTAATGTCCGTCTGGAGGATTACGACCAAGCTGTTAAGCATCTTACAAAATCTATCTCTTTGGGTGACACGGAAGGACGCACTTATGGACTTCTTGGTTACTGTTTTCAAGCTCAAGGTGTACCCATGGCAGCCGAAAAAGCCTATGGTATTGCCGTCATAACTGAGCCAGATAACGATGATTGGAAAAATGGACTGGCGAGGAATCTATTGGATCAGGATAAATTCCTTGAGAGTTACGTCCTATTCGAAAAATTAATTTATAAAACCCCGAGTAATGCCGACAACTGGGTATTACAGGCTAATAGTCTAATCGGTCTTAATAGAATCGATGAAGCGGCAGCTAATATTGAACTTCTAACGCGGATGGGTCTTGCTCAGTCCGACAGCATGTATTTGCTCGGCGACATTTATTTGATGAAAAATATGTATGAGCCCGCACGTAGAGCGTATCTCGCTTCATTAGAGAAAGGGTCTAACAATAGCATAGAAGGCCCCTTACAAGTGGCAGATTCATTAATTAAATCTGGAGCTATTGATGATGCGGCGACCTTGGTTAACAAACTAAGATTAGTCTACCGTGGTAAAATAACTGATGATGAAGAATTAACATTATTGACCATGCATTCTCAGATTGCCATTGCGAATGGTGATGGAGAAAAGGCTAGGGCAACCTTGAATAAGATAACTGAGCGTGATCCCCTTCGAGGGCGAACACTAATCACTCTAGGTCAATATTATGGTGATAATGCGAACGTTGAGCAGGCCATACTAATGTTCGAACGTGCGGAGCAACTGGATGATTTCCGCGCCGAAGCACTTGTTGCTCATGCACGACTAATGGTAGTTGAGAAAAACTGGAGTCACGCAACCGAACTTTTACGCGAAGCACAAAGTTCTGATCATAAGGATTCTGTTCAAGAATATCTCGAACAGGTAGAGCGTATCCGCCGCGCAGCAACCGTGAGTTTTTAAAAACGCATTTACACCGCTTACTAGTTATTCGCTAGATTTATTCTCCTGTGGTTGATTATATTGTAAGTAGAGTTTTAGCCTTATTGCTAATGTTCGGTGATTAGTTGTCATTTGACAAATGATGTGATTTTAAATAGCCTATTGTCACCGTGATTCGTAAATCACAGAGTGCAATTAACTATCTTATTCAGGAATACTTTCTCACTATATGTTTATTGGTGATAGGATTTTATGATTATCCCATCAAATCTCTTAGTTATTAGACAATGCGTTCTACACGAAATAGCTCCGGTTTTTCTCTAATTGAGATATTAATCGTACTCGCCATAATAGCTCTACTTGCGGGAATAGTTGTAGCAAACTTTACTGGTATCTTTAGCGGCGCTCAGGAAGATACGGCTCGTACTTTTGTAAAAAATAGTTTGGAAACCCCCCTTTTAAAATATCGCATGGATATTGGAAGATACCCTAACACGCAAGAAGGCTTGGGAGCCCTCTTCAAAGCGCCCTCCGCTCATATCAATCGTTGGAAAGGGCCCTATCTTAAAGACGCAAATATTCCCTTAGATCCATGGGGTAATCCTTACCATTACCGCTATCCCGGAACTAAAAAAAATGATAGTTACGACCTTTATTCATTCGGGTCAGATGGTGTAGAGAGCGGTGATGATATTGGAAACTGGTAGACCTCGCCTTTATTTATATTAGTTTAAGTTCGATCTACGGCTCGGGAAGGGCTGAATAAAAACGATAATGCATTCCTAACTCAAAAGAGTTAAGGGTAAAGTATTAATAGAGTATATTATAAACGATAAGAGCTTACTTCTCTTATAGAATCAGCGTAAACCTATTCTAAAACCACCATTAGTGACTAGGTTAATTCAGGCGAAAGCATTTACTCTTGTTGAAATGATGCTTGCATTGGGCATCTTTACTCTTATTGCGGGTCTGGTAATAACAAGCATCGACACGATACTCTCCAGTTTGAATGAAAAATCACTACCGCAGATTTTAAAATCTACGGTTCGCGAATCTCGCTATTTGGCTGCTATTCGTAAAGAACCTGCCTACCTCGGTTTTGATGATGAGATCAAAAAATTTATAATTACCGATATTGATGGACAAATATTAGATGCTTTTGACAGCAGTTTTAAAAAGGAGGCTCATGATATTGAGGTCGCTTTTTACCAGATTTTACCGGAACGCGGGATGTTCTATCCAAACTCACAGGAGCAAGAATCTGAACAAGTAAATTGGATTGTTTTTCATCCAGATCGATCATCCACACCTTTTTTTGTGTCGCTAAATTATAATGAGGAAAAATCAAACCATTATTTTGATCCATTTTCCGATCTCGAATTTGTGAAAGAAAATAAATGAGGAGATTTCACCATAGTACGGCTTTCACCCTAATTGAAGTCACCGTGTCTCTCGCTATTTTCTCACTCGCTGTTGTCGTCCTCACCCAAGCTTATGTTAATACTATGATAAGTCTTCATACGATAAACAATGAGACGGCATTGGAAGCAGATTTAAAGTTTGTTCGTTCTCAAATAATTCGAAAGTCAGATCGAGATATCCTCGAAATTGGCGGTCGTATGGAAACATTGTCTTCAGGAACTGCATATTGGAGCGTTGAAATAGAACAAGCTTTGGTCAGTGATCTTTTTTATGTAACCCTAATCATAGAATTTTCTTCAATTGGTTCTGGGGAGTCCGATGGATACACTCAGGACCTTATGTTATTACGCCCTACATGGTCTGACCCAATAGAAAGATCAACCATACTTGCAGAAAACAGTGATCGGCTACTATTTAACCGTTTAAAGAAATATTAATTATGTTCTCTAAGCTGCGAATAAACGCGTTCACGCTCATTGAAATTCTTCTTGCCCTTACAATAGGAGGGATGTTGTTAACGGCAATTTCGGTGTATCTGGTCTCACTTGCTAACATTTGGTTCATCAGAGGAGACGACCAATATTTTAATCAGCATGTAGAAGGTGTGACTTATTTCCTTAACCATGCGTTAAAAAATTCGGTGACTTCACAAGAAACACAACTAGCTTCCATTTCGTGGAATAGACCACCCGGCTTCAGTGAATTTGAAGATCCTCTCCTTACCTTTCGCTTGAAGGATGCCCCTGCTTTATTAGCTCTGTCCGACCGGCAATTTACAGCTATAACCTGTCACCTCTATTTTCGCAAAGGAGATGGTCTTTTTATCCTGTGGTACTCCAATCTGCAAAAAGCTGAAGAAAGCGACGATGTTCAGCGCACCCTGGTTTCTCCCCTCTTGAGTAATATTCGTTACTGTTACTATAAATCTGATGATGACAAATGGGAAATTCACAACACCCCACAAGAAGATCGAAGCCGAAAGCTGATCATACCTGATTTTTTATTCTTGGATTTTGAATACGAAGGTGAAATGCACGAAACTCCTCTTAAACTACCAAATATAAGTGGAAATATTTCCATCTTTTAATAGAGAATGGCTCCGATTTTTAAATACGTTACTTTCAGATCTTTTAACAGTGGCAGCATTCTGGCAGCTGTCCTAGGTATGATTGCCCTAGCTTCTTTTGTTGTTCTCGCTTTCATGCAGGACGCCACGGACAGGATCAAGTATTCAGGTCTTTTCCAAAACCGTGATGAACTCCGGATTAAAGCCTACTCTCTGCTCGATGCCACCATTGCAGTGATCAGTGAAATTCAGGAAATTGATGGTGGCCTTTATTCACCAAGCCAAGGTTGGAATGATCCTGTAGGGTATGCACAAATTCAGCTTAATGATGATCTGAAAATTGAAATAAATATTGAAGATGAAACCGGCAAGCTATCTCTCACCCAAGCGACTCCGCTTATTTTAAACACCCTTTTTGAAGAGATGGGTATCCCTTTATCCGATGCAGAAATCCTGACCGACTCTTTGCTCGACTGGATGGACAGCGATAATTTGACACGACTCAATGGTGCTGAATTAGACTACTACGAGCGTCAATCACCTCCTTATAAACCTGCTGATGATTCACTGAAAAGCTTGGGTGAACTTTTTTTAATTCAGGATTTTGATATCTTTTTTTTAGACGATAAGGGAATTCCCAATTATTTATATAATCAATTTAAGGATGCTATTTCTCTCTACCATAATGAATTAGTCAATCTTAACACTGCCAATACCCTCGTTCATAAAGTCATTTCAAGAGTTAATGGTCACGATTCGGGGCCCCTGTATAATTACCTCATAGGTGAAGATAAAATTCCTGGGAGCGAAGATGATCAACTCATTAACTCTCTTACTCACCCCTACTACCCCTCTCCTCTGAATCCAGGTATCAACATGGCAAATATTTATGCTCATGTTTTGAAAATAACTATTACCATTAGTCGTGGTGATTCAAATTTTCTTCTTTCAGCGATCATCAAAAATCACAACGTGTCTTCCGCGATTGAAAATAACAGTGAAGAAAAAAGTAATAACCTAGAAGGGAATTCTTCGATTAAAGTTACTGACGAAGATAATAACGCTAAACTAACCCTAGAATATCCTTTTGATATTCTTCTCCTCACTGAGAATCAACGAATTTAATCGACATTAACAAGCGAATGAGTTTAATAGTTACACATTCCTAATGAATAAATTGATACAATTTATCGAAGCTAAGCTGGGAAGTAAGCTTGCTAACCGGAAAGTTTTACTCGTTCCGGGTGAGATATTTTATTGTCACTCCTCAACCTTACCACCTGAAATAACTGATAGCGAAATAGATCAATTTGTTGAATTGTCTCTTGAAGGTCTTTCTCCTTTTCCTCTTGATCAATTATCATGGGGATATCTACGTGATGAAAAAACCTCCTTAATTTTAATATATGCGGCCTATCGCGAGAGTATTAATAAATTAGACGTCGAAAACTTTGATCAATATTATCATGTTTTACCGAGCTTTATCACCATAAATGGGGTCTCCTTTGACGAACCATCAATTACTTTCATAGCGGAGAATAATTCGATATCAGCCCTCACTTTTTCTGCCCATAGTACCGTCCCAGAAAACATATTTACTGTATCACTGGAAAATATTGATAATTCAGATGCCTCTCTTCTAAAAGTAAAAAACAGCATTCTCGTCTCATTAAAAAATGAAGGCTATAAAATTGATAACAGCATTTATTTGGGCACGTCGGCATTAGTTGATTCTGATGACAAAATACAATTCAAACATCGTCTTGTATCAGGTGAATTTGATTCAGATTTGAATTCGACCGCCACGAGCTTACCGATGGATGAAAAAAAATTATGGGTTGCCGATATTCGCGCGAGCTCATTTAAATTGAAGGCGAGTCGGAGGCGCAATTATTCTCGCTATTTATGGTCATCGACACAACTCGCAGGTATTGCCGCTTCGCTATTTCTGCTCTTACAGTTTATTTTTATGATGACAGATACCTGGTCGGATTTTCGGGTAGATAAAGTTGCAGCCAGAAGTGATGAAGTAGCGGTTATTGAACAAAAAAATAATCTCTTGTTACGTATCGAGCAAATTGCTCAAAATGAACTTAAACCCTTCGAGATGCTCGCAACAATGAATTTGAAAAGACCAAGCTCTATCTATTTTACCCAGGCTGTATCTGACAGCCTCAATCAGATTCAAGTCGATGGGGCTGCCAGCAATGTAGAAGTCGTTAATCGTTATATGGAAAATTTGCGTGATTTACCCCTTGTCTCGGATGCGAAAATTAAAAAGATCGTATCAAGGAGTGGTAATGCCCCTTTTACAGTAGTTGTCACTTTTAACCCCTCGCCCTTTAATCCTGAAGAGATTGTCGCAGGGGCGCAGCTCATGGAATAATTTATCTGCAATATCTTTCACTATGTTCAAGAAATCCTACAACTTATTGTCTCTGCGAGAGCGGACATTGCTAACTGTGTTCTTTTGGATTATTCTCTTCGTGTGGGCAGGCAGTTTAATTAAAGTAAGTAAGTCCGTCTATACGAATTTGCGAAATACTGATTATCAATTAAAATATCAGGATCAGGTTATCAGCGAGAAAGATAATATCAAAATGCGATTAAACCATGCCCTCGAACGCTTGGAACCAAAGAAGACATATTCCAGCTCAAAGCTAGTGGAAAAGCTAGATAACTTAGCACGCAAGGCCGGTTTAAATTTCGATATCAATTCACCGGGCACTCAAGAAGGTGATATCTTTAACGCCCACACGGTACGCATTCAGTTCAAAAAAAGTGGAATCGAGGACCTCATAGCATTTGACCAAAAAATAAAAGAAGAATCTCCCTACCTCGGCCTGGAAAGAATGCGCATTGTGGCCAATAAAGCTGACCCCAGACAGCTCGATGCACAATTCCTTGTCTCTTCTTTCGAGTTGAAAAATAAATCAATCTAAAGCGAAAACTATCGTTTAAGGTATGAAAGCCCTTAAACCCATCAGCTTGCTGCATATTCTGCTCATATCTTTATTCCCTGTGCTGTTTTCTCTTTCGGCACAGGAACCTTCAGTCACACCACAAGGGATGGATTCAGTTGGTGTGATCCGTATAAGTGATATGGAGGCAAATGAAGTTATCGAGATGCTGGAACGCTTCACGGGTAAATCCATATTAAGACAGCAGAACCTTCCAAAGGTACAAATTAATTTCAGTAGTCAAAGCGCGATGACTAAAGCAGATGCCATTCTAGCGATGGAAAGTCTTCTCAGCTTGAACGGTATTGCTATTACCGAAGTCGGTGAAAAATTCCTCAAAGCCGTACCAGCAGCAAGCATCGCTACCCAAGCTCCTAGTATGATAAATGATTCTACTCTCAAGAGCACCCCAAGTCAGAAAATTTACTCCAAATTCTTTTATCTCGATTATCTAAATACTAAAGAGATAGTTCCCGTGATTCAGCCATTGCTTACACAAGGTGCACCCATCGCTTTTCCGAAATCTAATGCAATCCTGGTCACTGATCCTTTGATAAATCTCCAACGCATTGAAGATGTAATTTCTAAAGTAGACCAACCAGCTGAAGTGCAGGTTGAAATTTTATTTTATCACCTCGAACATGTGTCAGCTACCGATATTGTAAAACGCCTGCAAGCAATGCAAACGGGTAGTCTCAAACGTTACTTTGAAAATAATACCACTTTTGAAGTGATCGAAAGGAGTAATCAACTTGTTGTTTTTACCCACCATAGCAACAAGGACCTAATTGACGATCTTATATCAAAGATGGATATTAATGTCGCCCCAATCACGCAAACTGAGATTTTTTCTCTTAAGCATGCAGACGCCACTGAAGTTACTGAATTGATTGAACAAGTTCTCACCGGCCAGAAGCATTCAAGAGATGAATCAACAAGTGAAAAAGGGAGCCGAGCTACTGCGCGAAGAAAAACGACCGCTCAATCTAGCGCCGCTCGTGCAGGAATTCTTTCAGATATGGCGACCAATAATCTTCAGTTTAGTGACTATCTCACTATCGTAGCAGATCCACGCAGTAATTCAATAGTCGCCTCGGGTACTACCGATGACCTCGTATACCTGCGCGAGATTGTGGATAAAATAGATACCCTCTTAGCCCAGGTGAGAATTGAGGTAGTAATCGCTGAAGTCACCTTGAGTGAGGATATAGTACGCGGAATTGACGCCTTTAATATCGATTTTAACCTCGCAGGATTAAGCCAGGTGAACTTTGGCATCAAAGGCCCAAGTACGACACGACTTCCTCAAGGTTATTTGGTAAGTGGTTCATTAAAAGATTTCTCGATTAACACTTTACTCAATACAGCTCGACGAAATACAGAAGTCACTATACTTTCTACTCCTACGCTGGTGACAACCCATAATCAAGAAGCGTCAATAAACGTGGCTGAATCTCGTCCCGTCATTACCGCGACTCAATCCGATAATTTTGGAGGCAGCTCCTTACGCAGTAGTGTCCAGTTTCGCGATATTGGCATTGAACTGATTGTAAAGCCGCTTATTGGCCCGAACGGTATAATCCAAATGGAAATTGATCAGAAAGTGGAAAGTGTAGTGGATACGATAACCATAGATGGCAATGAGCAACCAATTATTGGTAAACGGCAGGCGAAGTCATTCTTAAGTGTCGCTGATAAAGAATTAATTGTCCTCGGTGGACTACAACAAATTGACAATACTAAAACACGAGGACGCATGGCATTCCTTGGTGAAATCCCGTTATTGGGGCCACTTTTCAGGTCAAGATCGGACGAACAAACTAAAAGAGAGCTACTTATTTTCATTAGACCCGAAATATTATTAACGACCGTTGATGCGTACCGTAATACACTGAATAATATTGCACGATTGAGTGGTCGTGAAAAAATTGAAAGTTTACTGAAAGAAGGTAAGCTCGAAAACAACGACACCAACGATAAGAAAAAGAATGAGCGCTAAACCGATATATTTGGCATTTCAGCTATTTAGCATCACGATTTTTTTTCTTGGGATGTATTTTACGTTGACTACCTCTCAATCACTCAAGGCAAGCGATTTAATTGATAATTCACCCTTTGTCCCTGATGATTTCAGCCCTGACTATTCTCGATTAATCAACGCCCCAGGAAATTCAAATAAAGAATTAATGCGTATTCTCGAATTTCGCGGATTTTATTCTCTAGCCGGTGAATACTATTTTAACATCTATAATAATACTAAACAGAAAAGCAATTGGGTAAAAATAAGAGAATTAGAATCCCCCTATCAGGTGCTACATTTTGAAAGAAATAGAAATTTAATCTATATTAAATTTAAAAATCGAACTGAGAAATTGACCCTCGTTAGGTCCACGCATGAGCCCTCACCCGTAATTATCTCAAAGCAAAATGAAACCGCACAATCGGCTGTATTAAATAAGCCCTCTATCAATGATCGTAAACCGAGTCTTGTTAAAAATACATCCCCTCTTCGTCGGCGTGTCATTACCGCTGATAAGTAATTTATCCTTCTGATGATTGTACAAATCAAAAGTGACCCTCTAGCAGAAATTATTTCGCGATTGAACCCTGAACAGCAGACAGTACTAGAGGATTCACCACGACTTAACCGCCTCACTCTTTTATCCCAGTTTCTGGATAGTAACGAAAACCAGATTCTTCAGGAAATTGGCGAACGCTGTAATCTCGAGGTCATTGAACAATTTGAGCTGCACCCAGATGCGACTGACCTGATTCCGTTGCGACTTATTCATGAATATCAATGCTTACCATTCGTCAGTGCCAATAATGATGCTTTCTGTTTGATTACCCTATGGCCACCGGACGCATCGATGGATGATTGGATCTACGCCGTTTGTCGAAAACGCCCTTATTGGCATCTCGGTATACCTAAGAATATAATCAATACAATCACGCAAAAATATGGAGTTGGTTCGAGCAGCCTGAGTGACTCCGGAATGGATGAAGATGATCACAGTGGTCGGGATATTGAGGAAAGTGAAGATGAGAATGCAGCAATCATTCGCTTCGTAAACGATATCATCCAAACAGCGGTAGAAGATCGTGCAACCGACATACATATTGAGCCATTAAAAGATTCACTACAAATTCGATACCGTATTGATGGTGATTTAGTGGCTATTCGTGTGCCGGATAATCTCATTCACTTCCAGGGTGCGATCATTTCTCGGATCAAAATAATGGCAAAATTAAATATCTCTGAAAAGCGACGTCCACAAGATGGACGAATTAATTACAGAGCTGGTTCCAATGAACTCGATATTCGAATTTCTACAATGCCTACAATGTATGGGGAAAGCGTAAGTCTTCGACTGCTTAATCAGAAGAGTCAACCCATGGGGTTTCAGGAATTGGGATTAATGCCGGAAGATCAAGCGGTGATTAGAAAAGTGCTCGATCTCCCCCATGGCATAATTCTTGTCACTGGTCCAACGGGTGCTGGCAAGTCGACCACACTAACTGCATTTATTCGTGATATTAATAAACCCGAGAATCGTATCATCACGATCGAAGATCCTGTCGAATACGAAGTGCCTGGTGTTAATCAGATTCAAGTCCATCCTGAAATTGGCCTTAATTTCGCTGGTGCCCTTCGCCATGTCCTGCGCCAAGATCCTGATGTCATTATGGTTGGGGAGATCCGAGATCGTGAAACCGCGGAAATTACGATTCGCGCTGCTCTTACTGGTCATCTGGTATTCAGCACTCTGCACACAAACGATGCGCCAGGTGCCCTCACCCGACTAATCGATATGGAGATTGAGCCATTTTTGATTGCATCCTCAGTTGAGCTCATCATCGCTCAAAGACTGGTTAGGTGTCTGTGCAAAGTGTGTAGAAAGCCCGCACAACATGACCCTGAATATCTAGAGAAAAGCCTTCAAACCCTGCAAATAGAGCCTACAGATCAAGATCTGGCAGCTACTATTTACGAACCTGTTGGCTGCGATAATTGTCACAACCTTGGCTATCGAGGAAGGATTGGCATTTATGAAAATCTCCGGGTCAATAATGTAATTCATGAATTGATTATTCAGAAACAGACTTCAAGGTTAATTCGTCAACAGGCGATTAAATCTGGAATGATAAGCTTGCAGCAAGCTGGTTGGAATCAGGTAATCCAGGGAAACACTTCACTCGATGAAGTCATGCGTGTGTCTAAATTAGGTGATGATGCTTAAAATTCCTGAACCTGTATTTTCATATTTGATTCAGATCTATGCCTACCTTTTTATATAAAGCTATTGCTCCCGCCGGCGATACGATAACAGGTGATATGGATGCTGTAGATCGCAGACAGGTAATCCAGAAGCTCACGGCTCAGGATATTAAACCACTTACAATTACCTTATTAGACCAAACTGGAAATAAGAACCAAGATCACGCGCCTAATACGTTGAAAGGCAGTCGTTGGTTTAAACATTTTCGACCGACATTCAGGATACAATCAAAACGGAAATTAGCGCTTAATTTTTTGCAAAAATTAAGTGAGCTACTTGCCAGTGGTATGCCGCTTGGAGATGCGATCCGGTTGATGAGTCAACGCTTGAACGATCCCTATATTAAAGTTCTTTGCGATAAAATTTGGAGAAATCTTAGCGAAGGTTACACCCTGTCTAAATCCATGGCCGAGATGCCAGAGGTTTTCAATGAATCCAGTGTCCACCTCGTGGAAGCTGGTGAAGCCACCGGCAACCTTACACCAATCCTTGAGAAAATCGTAACACATATGGAAGAAATCACAGAGTTGCGTAATCGTATTCTCAGTAGCCTGGCTTATCCGGCTTTTATCTGTGTAATAGCTTTTGCCGTCGTCGGCTTCTTTCTCTTTTTCCTTTTCCCTAAAATTCGAGCCATGCTTTTAACTCTTGGTGGAGAAATACAGTTATTTGCTAAAATTCTTATTAATGGTTCAGATATTGCGCTCAAATCTGCCCCCTTGTTAATTATAGTTTTCGCAATTCTTCTCATTTCTCTTCTTCAATGGCGAAAAAAACCAGTTGGTCGCGAAAAAACCGACAACTGGTTGCTACGCATGCCCTTCATAGGAAAAATCTTTTACTATTCTGAAATTTTCCAGTCATCAAGCCTGATGGCAACTTTAATGGAAAGTGGAATTAATACTACGGAAAGCCTACGTCTCTCAGAAAAAACTTTTACCAACACCCAGCTGAAAGCAAAGTTCAGTGAAAGCCGCCAACAAATTCAAGAAGGAACTTCCGTTGCCATCGCCTTCAATCGAACTCAATTTATGCCTGATCTTGCATTGGACATATTAACGGTGGGAGAAAATACGGGTAATCTCATCAATAGTCTTCGAGAAATAACTAAAATTTACCGGCGAGAACTCACCCGCTATTTGCAAATTCTAACGGCCGTGATATCTTCTGCTGCTTTGATCTTCGCATTTATTCTTGTTACGATCATCGCTTTAAGTATTATTTTCAGTGTTTTTCAAGTGAGCAATTCTTTGTCCATTTAGTTAAATAAAAACGAATTAATTTCCGTATGCCACAGCTGAATTACTTGTATTCAAGTTGTATATCAATCTCCCTATTTAACCTGCGCGTCGATGAGCGTCTTCCTCAATTGCCTGATTTAGACTTTTGAGAGTAGTTGCAGTTTTTCTTTTAACGGTATCGAGCACACCGGGTTCACTAACCTCTTCTTGAGCAAATAAATAGAACTTGATTTTAGGTTCCGTTCCACTGCCTCTCACGGCGTAAGAGTATCCGTTATCCAGCTCGAGTATATAAAAATCCTGCTTGGGAATTTCCTTACCATCAGAGTCGTATATTGTTTGTTTACCGAAGTCGGTAAATTTAATTACTTTATATTCACCTATCTCGGTCGGAGTATGTAAACGATATGAATTAAGAATGCTCTTTATCCGAGCTGCACCACTTGCACCTTCGTAATAGATATTAAGTAAATCTTCCAAAAAGTACCCATATTTTAAATACAATTCATCCAGGTGTTCGATGAAATCTTTACCTTTACTTTTTAGAGCGGCGGCCAGTTCACAAAAAATAACAATTGCCGCATTAGCGTCTTTGTCTCGAACGCGATCAGTGCCCAGGTAACCATAACTTTCTTCACCACCAAATACAGTAAAAGTACTATAGCGTAAAAGAAGTTCAGCACGTTTGCGATAGGAGGTTGCATCATAATTCATACTTATATTCTCGGTATGAAGTATTTTTTCGCGTAACTGATCCTCGTAAATCTTCAATTTCTCACCTATCCATTTAAATCCGGTCAAGGTGTTGATAACTTTAATTCCATGAATATCAGCTATTGAATCCTGAAATGGAGTCGTAACAAATGTTTTTATAATCGCTGCATTTTGGCTGCCGTTTGGAGGAACTACTCCGAGTTCTTTTAATTTAGTAATACGATAATCTGTCAGTAATGCCCCGATGATGTTCCCGCTTAGCAGTTTCATCTCTCCATTTTTATCAGCTACTCCGACTCCCATTCTATCGCTGTCTGGATCAGTCCCAAAGAGCAAATCTACTTTAATAGTCTTCGCTAATGCTATTGCCTCTGAAAGTGCTTCAGCATTTTCAGGATTAGGAGATTTTACGGTCGGAAATCGTGGGTCCATCTTTATCTGCTGCTCGACTGGAATCACTTCGATTCCGAACCGTTCCATTAAAGGCAAGGAAATGATACCCCCCGTTCCATGAATGGGTGTGAAAACTATTCGTAGTTTATTTTTCTTAAAAAGCCCAGGGTCTAATATATTCTCTTCAAGCCCATCGAGGTAGGCTTGATCTAGTGAAAGAGGTAAGGTAACGACTTCGTCCAGTTCTTTATTTAAAAAAGTTGAGACGTCCGCCAGTTTGACTTCATCTACACATTGTATAATGCCAGTATCATGAGGGGCGACTACTTGTGCCCCATCATCAAAATATATTTTAAAGCCATTGTCATGGGGTGGATTATGACTGGCGGTGATAACTACGCCACATGTGGAACCGAGATAACGCACGGAAAAACTCAACTGCGGAGTAGAACGTGGTCCGCTAAACATCTCTGCTCGACCGCCAAGCCGAACCCATGTTGAGGCGACGAGTTCACAGAAATGCTTCGAAAAAAAACGGACGTCGTGGGCAATAACTATTTTTGGTACCATATCATCCGAAGATTTCTTTTGCAGATACTGCTCGCAATAATGAAAAAGCCCTATCGTAGCTCGTATAATATTAAAATCATTGAGCGTTGCGGCACCGACTGCCGGATGCTGAGGGGATCCGAACTCCAAGGGAATTCCCCTCTCAGCCTTGGTAATAAATTCCCTTATCGTACGTCCCCTCATTCCTCCTGTACCAAACTCAAGATATTTGTAAAAACGATTATTGAGTTCGTTCCAGGCTTCTTTCTCTACTAACTCCTCAATACTTGCTACCGCCCAGTCGGGAAGAAAATTACTATTAATCCAAGCTTCAAGGTTAGCAATAGTAACCTCAAAGAGATTGCCATGCTCACCTGCAGATCTAATATCATTTAGGATATTCATCGGTAGAAGTTTTCTACCTTTATAAAATCAAGACAGGAAGCAATCCTCTTCTATCTATGTTCTTGATAAATATCGAATTAAAATTATAATTTAGATATGATACGTATATATCATATACTATTGGATAACTTCCCAATAGTATTGGGAACTAGCGATTTAACGAATCCTCAAATCGAAAAATCATCTCATCCGGACGCGCATAACCGAGCTTTTCTTTTACTAATCTCTCAAGAGATTCTGGGTTGTTAAGCATTCGGTTAATATACTCTTCTTTAGCTTGAAATTCTTTACGTGCTAGCAACAAGCGTTGCTCATACTGAAGTTCGCGTACTTTAAAATTTTTATATTCGCGTGACGTCTGCATGAGCACCATAGCAATAGAAAAAATAATTAAACAAAGCGCACCTAAAAGAAGGATTAGAATAATCCTGGGTAATCTGAATATTTTCATCGCCAATTTACGTCTTAGGATTTTATTATAACATTTAAGATAGCGTATGAGAAGAAAAAAGTACATTGCTGTTTTCTAATCGTTTTTTTTGATATATAGATTGTTAATCTATTTAATGCTTAATGTACCAGCGTTACTACAGTCTGCGGGAGATGCCCTTTAATATTAGTCCCGACCCCAAGTTTCTTTTCCTGAGTGCGACCCATCAGGAGGCTCTGTCTCATTTACTATACGGTATTGAAGAGAAAAAAGGTTTTATTGTCCTAACGGGTGAAGTTGGGTGTGGCAAAACCACTATCTGTCGAAAATTACTTAATGTCATAGATACTGAACGCTATGAAACTGCGCTCATTCTTAATCCTCGTTTAAGAGAGACAGAGCTTCTTAAAGCCATACTAATGGAGTTGGGAGAAACCGAAATGGCTCAGGAAAGTAGCCGAGTTGATCTTATTGATCATCTAAACCGCGTGCTGCTTGATCGCATCCATGCAGGAAAAGATATCGTCCTCATCATCGACGAATCACAAAATTTAGCGATTGAAACAATGGAACACTTGCGCCTGCTTTCCAATCTGGAAACAGATAAACAAAAACTATTGCAGATCATTATGCTCGGGCAACCCGAGCTAAAAGAAAAATTGTCTCATAACCGCTTAAGACAACTAAGGCAGAGAATCTTAGTTTATTATAATCTCGACGCGCTAAATCATGAAGATACGCAGCGATATATTCATCACCGATTAACACTCGCAGGGAGTGAAGGACGTCCGCGATTTACGCGTCCGGCTTTAAAGAAAGTTTATAAAGCAAGTAAAGGCATTCCTAGAATGATTAATAATATATGTGACAAATCGTTACTTTCCTCCTATATTAGATCTTCTGATGAAGTGACTTATTGGGACGTCAGGCGGGCATTAAGGGAGTTGCGTATAAAATGAGCCTTATTAATGAAGCCCTTAAAAAGGCCCAGCAGGTACAGACTGAAAGTGAAGCGACATCTGCTGTCGCAACGCCAGTATCATCTTCGCTCTCATCAACACCATCTGCAACTGGATCAGGACAATCAGATATCTTCAAAGTTCTCCTTGGAGTTATGATGTTCACGATCATTATCGCCAGTTTTATTGCATTTCTCGTTATTAGTATAATGGATAGAAATAGTGAGGGTGGACAGATTGTTGTTGTGCCTCAACAACCTGTAAGCGTAACGCCTGCACAACAATCTTCTCTGGCAAATGACATTATCGGGGGTCAAGCACCGGCAACAGTAAGTAATAATACTGATAGCATAGCCCCCGACTCAATTAATTCATCCCAAAGTGATGTACCTTCTAATACAAACGTTACAGCGACTCATACAGGTGACCCCCTTGCATCACCCCAATCACCAGAGACTGATAGCGTTAATCCCCAGTTAATAACTTTAGTCGTGCCGGCATCATCAATCGATACCCAAACTAAAAGTTCAATTCCAGTATCTATTACAGACAATTCACTTTCAATTAATGGTGATCGAGATAAACCAAATCTCGCCAGTATAGCCTATGTAAAACAGATGCAAATCCGAGGTATACGGATTTCAGATCGAGATAGTAAGATTTTAATGGGGAATAAGGTATTTGGCGTAGATTCGATTATAAATAATAAGTTGAATTTAAGAGTTAAAGAGATTAAATCTAGAGAAGTAATATTAATTGACGATGATGGGTTCATCTACTCCAAACAATTCTGAAGATCAGGCAAATTTACCTGACAACACCGAATCAGGCGCTACAGAAAATAAGCCTAAATTGCGCCTTTCTTTAAAGAAGCCCCCACCAAAACAGGAGCAAGTTACGAAAAAAGCATTAGTCACCGATTCTGAAGATCCTCCCCCGCTATCATCTTTGGAAGATGTTTCAGCTGCCCTATTAGTGCCAGAGATTGAAGAACCATCACCAGTTCCAAAAGAAAATAAACTTTCTACTAAACAGCCAATTTCTCCTCCTCATAAAATTGAATCTGAGGAAGAACAAGAGCCCCAAGGTGATAATGTAAAACCACCTCCGAAAGTTAAAAACCCAAAGGTACCAAAAGTTGAAACTGCTGGAGTAAAAAAAACTAAATCAACTTCACATACTGGAGCTTTTCTCACAATTGCAGCAGCTTTTATCTTTATCGCACTGCTATTTATCGGGGCGATTTATGTCATCGCTCAAGCCTTTACATCAGATACAACAGAGCCTCCAGATGAAGATGCAATTACACAGGAAGTTATACCTCTCGATCCTGCTCCCATTCCTTTGATTGTGAAATCGTCTGGTCTTTTTAGCGATATTCAAAGCCCCTATACGGACCCCGATTCAGATTTCGGGAAAATCTATACGAACCCCGATTCTCCTTTTTCGGAACCCACTGATACCAAAGAACCAAGTCTAACAATTACGAGGAACATTCGACCCAGTATTGCAAAAGCCCCCAGTCCTTCTCAGCCACCAAACAGTGGTGAATCGTTAACCGAAGATACAGCCTCATCAAATGTTAATTACGCGCCTCCACCCGTTGTTCATAAACCAACTCCCGATCCGGCAGTTGTCGATTTCTTGAATGGCCTTGTTGTTCAGGGGGTAAAATCTAAAGGTGATCGCCACGCCGCACTTTTGAATGGTACCGTATATAATGTAAATTCCACTGTCAGTGATGAATTGGAAATAAGATTAATTAAAGTAGACGGCAGCGCTCAACATTTAATTTTTAAAGATAAAAAAGGCGTACGTTACAGAAAACCTTATTGAGTCTAATATTTTTTCCTAAGCCTGTTCTACCGATAATCCTGGGGACATTTTCGATAGTGGAGCTATTCTTCCGATCCCCCTCTGACCTTCACTTATACTCAATGAAGTCACCGACTGGGTAGTATCCAATATTTATGTAAATTTGGTTACTAGTTGGATTTTTAAGGTCAGCGAATAAAGTGCAAAACTCCATTCCGGACTGGATTATATTTTCGCTCAATGATGCAACAAGATTACTGGCATAGCCACGTCTACGAAATTTTTTTGGGGTATAAACAAGATTAACACTCTTTCCCTTTGGCGAACTTCTAGCGATACCAGCCATAGAGACAATTTCTCCATCTTTCCAGAGGTATAAATTACCTTCCTGGAGTGCATGGGACAATACCGCATGAGTGAGATCCGATGAATCACCGGATTTAATTTCACTGAAAAAAGCGTCAAACCAACTTCTAAGGATCTTCATATCCTTTAGTTGAGCCCGCTGTATACTTCCAGCTACTTTCTCAGGAGGAATCACTTTGTCCAGCCGGTATATTCGCATTGTTCGCTGAACAGTGAGATCCGCATCTGTTATCTCTTTCCAGATTTTGACAATTTGCTGAGCTTCACTCAGGGGACCTATAATGCCGGGAATGGGTATATTCAGGGTTTTTAGACGACTCGCTATAAGAGCTATCGCATCGACCCTGGCACGAGTTACTATTAAATTTCGGGGAGGGAGATATAAAGCGGCTGCTACAATTTTAGATTTTACTATAACTGCCGCTAAGAATAAATTTTCCTGATAGTCCCCCTTCTCGGCAAGACGAGATAGAATTCCAATAAATAGATTGTTTTCATCTTCGTATTCAAGGAGAAAACTTTTAATGCGTTCATAAAATCGCTGAGCTGAATCAAAAAGGATAAGTTCCATTTTAACGAATTACTATTAACCATTGTAATTATTACATACCATAAATTTATGTAAGTGATTATATATCAATGTCTTATTGAATATTGGTTTTATGTGATTATGCCAAACTGACAATCATACTGACAATAAACTCACCAATATCCAAGGATAACGCTGAATAAAACCCATTACTTTCCCCTGATATTTTAGGGAGGTAAGGGGGGGGGTAATTCACATACAGTGGAACGGCTCTAATATATCCATTACCCTGTACACGGCGGAGGTAAAAAAAGTGAGAAATAAGGGAGGTTGATGGGCTAAGGTATATCTAGATCACCTTCTAATCAAAACGATTTCTAGAGGCATTTACGCTTCAATATGAGATAGACTTCACTCACCTGATCTAACAAGATGAGCGTATGAAAAATAATGAATGGAGGACTTTTTTTATCGGCATATTTTTCTGTTCGCTACTACATATATATTACCCATCTAAATTTTAATTACCTAGTTCGAGTACCCGTGTAGAGCATTTAATGGAATTAACTATTGAACAGGCACTTCAGCAGGGTGTGGCAGCACATAAAGAAGGTAAGCTTCAAGATGCCGAACGTCATTATCGAGCTATCTTGCAGTCTCAGCCTCTGCACCCTGATGCTAACCATAATCTAGGTGTATTGGCGGTATCAGTTAATAAAGCTGATGCGGCATTGCCACTGTTTAAAACTGCTCTCGAAGCCAATCCAAAGATAGAACAGTTTTGGCTGAGTTACATTGACGCCCTTATCAAAGAAAAGCAGTTTGATAATGCTAAGCAAGTCCTTGAACAGGCAAAGAAGCAGGGTGTGGATGCAGACAGGTTAAATTCCCTAGAGGCACAACTCTCGTCTAAAACTGAAAAGCCGAACACTGCAGGAGTAAGCCCACCTAAAGAACTACTCAATAGCCTTTTAGGGCACTATCAGAACGGACGATTTGATGACGCTGAAAACCTAGCGATATCCATCACTCAAGATTTTCCTGAACATCAATTTGCCTGGAAAGTACTAGGCGCAGTATTAGGAGCAACAGGCAAAACGTCTGAAGCCGTGGATGCTAATCAAACAGCAGTTGCATTATCTCCTCAAGACGCTGCTGCCCACAGCAACTTGGGTAATACGTTCCGAGAACTTGGAAGATTAGACGAAGCTGTAGCAAACTTTGCACAAGCGATAGCGTTGAAGCCGGACTTTGCCGAAGCCTATGTAAATCTCGGTAACGCTATCAAAAACGTAAAGTTCAATTCATCAAACCGTAAGCTCTATCCACAATTAACCAAACTGTTAACTGCCGAAAATTTTACACGTCCTACCGATGTGGCTGGCAGTATTTTAAGTCTCTTAAAGCATGATCCTCTAATTAAGGATTTACTGCTTGAGAAAAATTTTTCTATGAGCCTCAAAGAGGCAACTTCCATAATTGGAAGACTAGATAAACTTCCGCTTCTTCATCATCTGATGCGTGTATGTCCACTTCCCGAGCTTCAGTTTGAGGAACTCTTTGTTGCGATGCGAAGTTTGCTTCTCAAAAATCTGGATAAGATGGAGGCATCCTCTGAACTCATCTATTTTTTATCTACGCTTTCTATCCATTGTTTTGTTAACGAATATGTTTACGCTGAAACGGATGAAGAGATCTACCAGGTTGAAGAATTACAAGCTAAGATTTCGCAAACCGTGGCTAATTCAGAGCAGCCAGAAGCCATAAAGATTTTGTGTTTAGCGTCTTATCGTCCGTTACACCAATATGATTGGTGTCAAAAGCTAGAATCTCTTGATAATTTAGAAGAGGTGAAGAAGAGGCTAATAAAAGAACCACTTCTCGAGAAAATAATAGCGAAAGACATTCCTGTGTTGGAAGAAATATCCGACGATGTGTCGCTTAATGTTAGGGAGCAGTATGAAGAGAATCCTTATCCACGATGGGTGAAACTAGGAGTTTCCATAAAGGCAAAACCAATCGCTGTAGTTTGTGATGAGCTAAAGCTTCATCTCCATTCCGAAAATATTAAAAATGCGACTGCTCCGTTTATACTCATTGCTGGTTGTGGTACGGGGCAGCATCCTATAGGAACTGCTTCTCGCTTTTCAAATTGTCATGTCACTGCTGTGGATTTAAGCCTTGCAAGCCTAGCTTATGCACAGAGGAAATCTAATGAGTTACGTTTTACCAACATAGATTATATGCAAGCAGATATTTTACATCTCCATCAAATGGGCAAGGAATTCGACATCATTGAAAGTGGGGGTGTTCTTCATCATATGGATGAACCGATGGCTGGATGGAGAGTTCTCGTGGATTTATTAAAGCCCGGGGGTTTGATGAAGATAGGTTTGTATAGTGAGTTGGCTCGACAATATATTGTAGAGGTTCGAAAGGAAATCACAGCACTGGGAGTGGGGACATCTGAAGCTGACATCAGAAAATTCAGGCAATCACTAGCAGAATCGCATGACAAGAATCATCAGCTATTAACTACGACAAGTGATTTTTTTAGTCTCAGTACGTTGAGAGACTTAATATTTCACGTGCAAGAGCATCGTTTTACCCTTCAACAGATTAAAAACTGTCTCGACGAGCTGGGGCTAAAGTTCTGCGGATTTGAAAATAAAGTCGCTACATCAAATTTTAGAGAGCTTCATAGGAACGAAGCGGATATCTATGATTTAGAACTGTGGCATCAGTACGAGGAAAGAAACCCCCGAGCTTTCTTTGGGATGTACCAGTTTTGGTGTCAGAAGCCTTAAGTATAATTGCTCATTGTAATTCTAAAGGCAGATTAAGTAGTCGTTTGTATTGTCTTGAAACAACTGCTTCCGACTGCTTGCTATTGAAATTAGATCCAATTATAAATTTTTCATCTACTTTGAAATTATCTATAAGCGCGCAATACTGTTTATTAATCATCAATCCCATAAAACTACCGGTTTTAGCAAATACCAGATCACTACGAGATGGCGAAAACTCACCGAAGAGTTGATTAAATAACCTGGTTTGCATCATTAGATATCGATCACCACGGTGATCCAATTTAAAATCTGTTTCACCGAAGTAGCCTTCATCACTGCCGATTAATACCGCCTCGGGATATTTCAGCGGCTCTTTAGAGACTGAAAATGCATGAATCCCCAATTGTTCTCCGACTTGAATTGAAACTGCAACGACAAGCATTCGTGGATCAGCTGTCAGAAATCCTACTTGAAGAATCGACATCTGCTTATCACCGACATTTAAACTTCCCGTAACGTTTGCCAAACCCGCCCCTTCATCCGAAAGACGAAATGGAGTATCATGCGTATGAACTAGCGCGTAGACGCTCTTACCATCTGAGATTAGTATAGATTTCGCATCATATCGTCGACTGCGTAAACCAATGATGCCCCGCGATTCAGCATCAAAACTAAGATAGACCCTGTTGGTTTTAAATTCATTAAAAATACTATTAGGTGAGCGCGGTTGCAGTTGCCTAATTTCTTCTTGTATAAGCGTAGACTGCTCAGTCAGATTTGTGACCCCTTCAGCTAATTTTGTCGCTTGTTGTTGAATAACATCTTTTTCAACTCTTACCGTATCAATTTCAGCTTTCGCTGCAATCAGGTTTTGTTCGAGTAACTTATTTTCCGTCTCTTGAATTTTGAGTTCAGTAATTACTTTCTGCTTTTCACGCTCAACATTAATTCGCGCTTGAATTGCAGACAGTAAATCTCTCTCTTGCTGTGCAAGTTCCTGCTCGCGAGATTGGAGCTGTTCTTGTAACAGTTTTGCCCGCTCTTTGTTGGCACCTGCTTGTTCCCGCGTAATTGAAAGATTCTCTATAAGAGCAGCACGTTCTTTATCTGTTGTTATTAGCTGCTCACTTTTTTCTTTATATCGTTGAGTAAGATTTTTTTTTTCAGATTCCAGGCGAGTTGCAATCTCTTCTCTCTCTTTCAAATCATCACGCGTTTCACGCAGTAGACCTTCAAGGGCATCTTTGTCTGTTTCTAGTTCTTCAATTTCTCTACGGTTCTCATTCTCTTCTGTTTCCAAATAATACTTCAATACATCTATAAGATCTTGATCTGTATTATTTTGCAATTCTTCGCTCCCAGATTCTTGAACGAGAAGATCCTCTTTGGGTGAATCAAAACGAGCCAAAGCTAATAAACTTATAAGAAGAAAATCACAAACTATCAGTAGTAATGCTCGATTCATGATTAGTATTCTCTACATTTATTATTATTGTCCTACGCAAAGGACGAACGTGAAATACTTTTAGTATAGCAACAAAGATAATGCCGAATAATGTGGAGGCATAGGCGGCAATCAGACTGACCTCGACAATGTCCATGGCCAGTAAAATAAGTGATAATACAGTGCCCCCTAGTCCAACGTAAAGTCCCAGGTCAAAAAGATTATCTTCGTTATCGAGAAGGTTTAATCTTAGTTGTGGTGATGCATCCAGCTTCTTAATTTCAGAAGCCTTTATTATCCCCAAAACATAGATGATGAGCTGAAGAAGAAAGAAAATAATAAGTATAAGAATAGTGATTTGGTCTAACATGGCTGATTCGACATTTTGTGATTTTAAGGATTCTATTTTATTAGCAAATTCGAACACTAATCGCAACTTTGCTTTGGGTTCAGGTCCGATATCTAAAAGAGATGGCTCAATGAGGACCCAAATAGTAGCGGAAAAAAATAAAGCAATTATAGTATTTCGTAGTATCAGCAAGGGTTCGAGTCTACTCGAGCCCGAATTACGTACATTCGTTTCAAATAAACTGCTTACTCCAAGCGCAAGCGCGAATCCGGAAACGAGGATAACGACGAGTTTAATATTAATTGCTGCTTGTGGATACTGATGAGTAAAACTCAAGAGAGGCGCCTGTCTCACCCAGGCAATGGGTTTATCAATCCATTGTACAAACGCCGGGGGGCGGTATAAGGGTTTACGAGATTGCATGAGGCTTATGATTGCACCACGCCCCAAAGGCAAAGCATATAGCATGTCTCCTATTCTTTCTTTATCTTGATCAGAAATATAGTCTGCTATACCGGAGGGGTCTTTAGACAATAAAATCATCGCGTAGACATGAGGCGTCCTATTGGGAAATCGGCGGAAAACATCTGCTGTACTCGCAACTGCATCGAGATCAGTAAACAGTCGCGTCAAAGATGTGAGTTGCAACCAATTAAATCGTTTACCCAAAGTCAGCATGCTTAAATAAAAAGATTCCAGTGTTTCACTCCCACCCTCCAACCCATTTTGCATCGCTGAATCAATGATGGGATTTAGGATGCGAAGAAATTTAGGTGAAAAGTGCCCGCCCTGTACTAGAAGCGCGTTCATAAGAATGGTCGCATCTAAAGGTTGACCAACTGGACTACTAACAGGCATAAAGTGCGTGTAGCTAGTTAAGTCACGCGTGGATAATAGGGAGTGAACTGAAGAGTTATTACTAAACTTCAGATAACTTAAAAGGGTTTCTCGGCTCCTTCGAGGGATGAGTAACTCCAGTATTTTTATTTTATTATTTTCACCTAGATGTGCCCCCATTATCTGTAGAAACTGTTCAAAATAAGGTGCTGGCCCGCCGGAGAGCCGATATTGAGGATTAGACTTCAGTAATTCATCAAGTCTGGATTGTTCCTTATTAGAACTAGGAAGATACTCATCTGCTGACCAAAGGAGCGCTGCAGGTCCAACTTCACCGGCATTGAGAAAACTGTCTGCAAGGTCTTTTATATTCTCGGATTCTCGCCCCGCTTCAACGAGAATTCCGGGAGCCATGGCTTTAAAATGTACTGGAATCCCCGTTCCGAATAAGGCGAGTAATGAAGCCAAGACAAAAAAAAGCAGGCATTCCAACAGTGAAGAAAGTCTAATCATTTCTTGATAAGTATATCTTATTTTATCACCCTGATAACCTCACATTAAATCATAAAAAACATCCGGTTTAAAGTTGAATTCAAATGTACCAGGATTAGGTTTAAAAACAAAATGATTTTACGCGTCACAAAATACGGGGAACAAATCCTCCTGAAAAAGGGGGATACAGTTAAACTATTTAATAAAGAATTAGAACAATTAGCATCTGATATGATTGAAACGATGTACGCAAATGAAGGAGTGGGATTAGCCGCACAGCAGGTAGATAAAAATAAAATGATTTGCGTTGTGGACATTCTGTTTCCCCCTGACGATGAGCGCGCTAATGAGTCTTTTACTTTTGACGATAAATCTCCCCCTCTCGAGCTAATTATGCCCCTCGTTATGGTAAATCCGGTAATTACCACTCTTCCGGGTGAAAGTAGCGTCTATGAAGAGGGGTGTTTATCGTTTCCAGAAATTAAAGGAGATGTAATTCGGCCCAATAAGATAGAAGTAACATTTCAAGACTTAAAAGGGGGGTATCATAAAATTCAAAGTAGCAGTTTTCTCGGACGGGTAATACAACACGAGGTAGATCATTTAGATGGAATTTTATTTATTGATCGAATGGATAAAGAATCCGTGAGTGCGATAAAACCTGAACTAAAGAAATTAAAACGGCAAAGCCGTGATTTTATAAATCAAGAAAAAAGTATAGCTTAGTCAGTTCATTATTCCCTCAACCCAGTTGAGTTTATTCAAACTCAAGAAGGAAAACACATGAAAAGTTCAATGCTTTAAAGGGATAGAGAGATTTCGGGATGGATCGCTCGTGCGATCGCATCCATGGCAATTAATATTCGCGAACCTGAAGAAGAAAGAAGATCTTTGTCCATCGCAATGATATGATGATTGCACACCGCAGCACTATTTTTCCAAACTGAATGAGGGGCAAGATTATCAATATTACCTTCCCTTTTGTTGAGTGCAATAGCCTCTAAAGATAAAGCTAAGATAATGACATCTGGATTAGTTTCAGCCATCAATCCCTGGGATAATGGTGATGCTAGTTTTGATACTTCATCGGCAATATCAGTCGCTTGACAAAGAGTTACAAACTCCTTAACCCACAAATTACTTCGGGCAATTACCAACTGGTTCAAATCGTAAAGAAATATTACACGAACAGGTTCACGTTTTTTTAAAACTGAAATTCTATCAATGATTAAATCACGTTTTTTTTGTATCTTCATTACTAATTGCATGGCCGCGTTTAGCTGCCCGAGCAACTTACCTACAATTAGCATATCATGCATAATTACATCCAGGTGGGTCTGCTTCATCGCGATGGCAACTAATCCTAAATCAGCCATCTGCTTGTATTGTACCGGAGAACTAAACAGATCGCCCAAAATCAAATCTGGTTTGTATTGAAGAATGCTTTCAATATCAGGATGAACGCGGTCGCCAATTTTGGGCAAATTGCGTGCTCCTTTTGGATAATTACAGTCGAGCGTATTTGCTACCAAATATTTTGAGGCATTAATCGCGTATATTATTTCGGTAATACTTGGAGCTAAAGAAACGACGCGTTGGGGTGGACCTGGTAGATTAATCTTACGCTTATAGCCATCAGTATAAGTATATGGATAATCGCCATGAAGTAAGCTACTCTTTTCTTCTGTTGTAGAGCGCTTTACTTTGAAAGGTTTTGGCAATATCATCAATAGAAGACAACCAAAAACACAACCTATTAGATAGTATTGTAATCTTTTATCGATTTTCGCATTAGCACATTTTAATGACCACATATCATTTACGCCACCTATGTTTATTATCCAGTCGATCTCACCATAAATCTATTCGGCTTAAAACCCAATAGAATTATTTTGAATCGGATTTATATGCCGCTGTTATCTCAAGGTAATTCTCAGCCCAATGCGGCAACTTTGCTTGTTCTTCTACACTTAATGAGCGAACAATTTTCCCCGGCACACCTAGCACCATTGACCCCGGTGGTATGACCATACCTTGCGTAACCAGTGTGTGCGCGCCAATTATCGAATTATGTCCCACGACAGCACCATCAAGAATTGTAGCATGCATTCCAATAAGACACTCGTTTTCAACGGTACAGGCATGCAACATGGCTAAATGACCAATAGTAACGTATCGACCGATAATTACCGGTATATTTTCAGCCATATGAATAACCGACCCGTCTTGAACATTGCTGCATTCGCCAATCTCAATATAATTAATGTCTCCTCTTAAGACACATTGTGGCCATATGCTTACCCACTGACCAATATGTACATCCCCTATTATTACCGATTCAGGTGCAATATAAGCGGTAGGTGCAATAACAGGATTTTTCGTAAGATGTTTTTTAAGACATTCTTCGTATGACATGACTAATATCTCTAAAAAGAATTATCTTTATATCGTTCGTGTATATCGATAGGTGTTAATTAAAGTTTTCTCAGCATTAAAATCCAGATATAAATCAATTCTCAAAATATTTTTTGAGTGCAAGCTCAAGTTCATTATCGGGAACTTCACTTTCAGACCCTGTCGAAAGATCACGTATCTTCACTCTATTTTTGGTGACTTCTTCAGCGCCATATATTAGTGCTAACCGTGCGCCTGAATGATCGGCAAGTTTAAATTGCTTACCGTAGCTAATGTTTTTAAATGAATAATTTACAGCGTATCCTCGTTCACGCAAGAAACTGATCGATGCAAGCGCTTTCTCTCTTTCGACTTCCCCGCCGATAATTATATAGATACTGGATGTCGTATCCATTTGGGACAGTAATTCTTTTTCTATGAGAAAATCAGTTAAGGTAACATCTCCCATTCCGAACCCGGTCGCTGATAATTCTGGGCCTCCAAGTTTTTCAACCAAATGGTCGTAACGACCTCCTCCTGCTAGAGATCTCGATTTACCAGATTTTTCGAATGCTTCAAAAACAAATCCAGTGTAATAAGCCAACCCACGAACAATACCAAAGTCTATTTGGATATAAGAGGTCAGTTGGAGTGCATCAAGATAATCGAAGAGTTTTTTCCACTCGTCCAATCGGGCTTCAATTTTATCTCTGTTTTTATCAACAAGAGATTGAGATAGAATAAATGAACGAAAGTCTTCCAATGTTCGAACCCCAACTAAGGTTTCAATTTTTTTGAAATTTTCTTCAGTGGCCTCACCAAAATACGTCTTAAGTTTTTTCAGTGATTGTTCTCTATCTTCACGCTCAATTTTATCAATAACAGATAAAACTTCAATTGCCTGTTTTCCATCAATACCAAGATGCGCAAGGTAATCTATCCAGATATTTCGATCACTGAGTCGAATTACAAAATCATCTGACCCCAAACCGAATATTGTAAGCGCTCGGATACATAAAGCTATAAGTTCTGCGTCGGCGCTCACATTCGCTTCTCCAAATATATCGGCATTAAATTGATAATGAGAACGTAATCGCCCTTTTTGTGGTCGCTCGTAGCGAAAGTTTTCTCCGATGCAAAACCACTTGACCGGCTTCTTCAGGCTCGCGGCACGGGAGCCAATCAAACGCGCCAAAGAGGGCGTAAGTTCCGGTCTTAGAGCAACATCACGCCCTCCCTTGTCAGTAAAATTAAAGAGTTGCCCGACGATTTCCTCCCCACTCTTCTCGATATAAAGATCGAGTGGCTCGAGGATAGGCACATCATATTCAGAAAAGCTGTGACTGCGAGCAGCCTTTTTCCAGAACCTAAAAATATGATTGCGAACTGCGCATTGCTCGGGGTAAAAATCACGAAATCCCGGTAGACTTTCGAACATACGGAATTTTCCATCCATCCGTTACCGCTCTGCGGCGCGGAGTGATTTTAACCAAGATTTTCGAGGTTGATGCTTTTGAGCTCTGCCTTGAGCTCTTTTCCAGCTTTAAACTTAATTACCGCACGATCGGGAATAATTACATCTGTTTCAGGTTTATTTGGATTTCTTCCAATTCGTGACTTGCGTTTCTGTACCTCGAAAACACCGAAATTCCGTAATTCCACATTCTTCCCTTTTGCGAGAGCGGTGGCAATTGTATCCAACGTCTGCTGAACTACATCACGTACTTCTTTTTGAGGAAATCCCGTTTTATCGTAGATAGCAACTACGATGTCCCTTTTTGTTAAATTGCCTGGCATTGTGGATACTTTTTTGAGGCCGAGAGTTGATATTCCAGTAAAAGTTATTAAGTATCTGATACTTCTGTAAATTCAGTGAAATATGTCAACCCATAAATAATGAGCGAAAAGGACCCAAAAAATCCATTGGAGGAATTACAAAATCAGCTTCAAGATGCAATGCGTAATCCTCAAGTCATATCGGCTTTAAAAAAATTCAGTGAGGCTCCTCCTCCTCAAAATAAAGAAGAGGGTGGAGAGTCGCCTCCTCCGGATAGTGAGAACTCAGATCAAAAAATATTACAGCGCATACATGAGTTTAATCTCAAACCTCGTGAAATCAGAGATTATTTGAATCGATTTGTCGTTAAACAGGAAGAAGCAAAAAAAGTGCTTTCGGTCGCTATGTGTGACCATTTCAACCACGTCCGGCAATGCATCGAAAAACCTGATCTTGTGGAAAAGGAATATCAAAAGCAAAATATTATACTCTTAGGGCCTACCGGAGTCGGTAAAACTTACCTCATGCGCTGCATCGCCAAGTTGATTGGCGTTCCTTTTGTTAAAGCTGATGCAACTAAATTTTCCGAAACTGGTTATGTCGGACACGATGTGGAAGATCTAGTCCGTGATCTAGTTAAAGTCGGACATGGAAATGTTGAACTCGCTCAGTACGGTATCATATACATTGATGAAATTGATAAGATTGCATCCGAAAGCAACATACAAGGGCGCGATGTTTCAGGTCGTGGAGTGCAGATCAATCTTTTAAAGCTGATGGAAGAGACAGATGTGAGTCTCTTTAGCCCCACCGATATGATGGCTCAAATGCAAGCGATGATGGAAGTCTCACGGGGCGGGAAGGCGGGTAAAAAGAGTATTAACACACGACACATACTTTTTATTGTCAGTGGTGCATTTGAGAAATTAGGAGAAGCAGTTAAAAAACGCGCCGAGAGTAATCAAATCGGGTTTGCCTCAAACAGGGATGCCTTGGAAAAATCCAATTTTGATTATCTCACACAAGTGCAAACAACTGATTTTATAAAATATGGCTTCGAACCTGAATTTATTGGCAGACTACCCGTGCGGGTCGCCTGTCAGACACTTGGAATGGAAGACTTAGTGATGATTCTCTCGGGTTCTGAAGGCAGTATACTTGAACAGTATAAAAGTGACTTTGGGGGCTATCTCATTGACTTCAAAGTCACTCCTGAAGCTATCGAGGAAATAGCCCGTCGGGCGATGCATGAGCAGACTGGCGCCCGTGGTCTAATGACTGTTCTGGAAAAAGTATTTCGCAATTATAAATTTGAATTACCATCTACAGCAGTCAAAACATTTGAGGTAACTTCCGATACTATTTCTCACCCGGAAGAAGATTTAAATAAAGTGCTCAAGGATAACCTCCATGCCCAGCGTGAAGTACTGCGCAAAGACATTGAGGATTTCTCTGTTCGCTTCACGAAAGAACACGGGTTAATACTTGAATTTGATGATGAAACCTGTGATGCGCTCATCGCTGCAGCCACCGATCTTGATAAAACGATCCGAGCCATCTGTGAAGAGAAATTTCATGACTTTCAACATGGCCTTAAAATAATTTCTCGCAATACTCATACAGAAAAATTCTCAATCACAAAAGCAATCGTTGAAAATCCAGACAAGGAACTTTCGCGTATGGTAGTGGAAAGCTTCCGCGATGAAGAGAATACATAGCGGGCAAGCAATATTCATCTCAACGTAATTATTTAATTCTTTGCAGGGCCAATAAGAGTACTAATCAGTGAATCCATAACTGCGATGGCAATAAATTACTTTACCTCATTTATTCTCGATAACAAAGATGCCCAAAGGGCCTGACATCAAACAAATGTTTACCGGTATAGCCGGGCGGTACGATTTAGCCAATCACCTCCTCAGCTTAGGCATCGATTATTATTGGCGTCGCAGACTGGTTAGAGAAGTTAAAGCGAGTCGCCCTAAGTCAGTCGTGGATCTTGCTACTGGTAGCGGTGATGTCGCTTTTGCCTTAAAAAAAGAATTAGATCATAGCGTAAACATTAAAGGTATCGATTTCTGTGAGCCAATGCTCGCAAAGGCAAACGAAAAAAAATCTCAAAATAAAGATTTTCAAGATATAGAATTTATTCTGGGAGACGTAATTCATCTACCATTAGCTGATAATAGTGTTGACGCGCTGACAATCGCATTCGGATTTCGCAACTTGGAAGATCGGGCTAAAGGGTTGAGAGAAATGAGAAGGGTTTTAAGTAAACCCAATGGCGTATTACTTATCCTGGAATTTACTCAAACTCACCCTTGGTTTCGTCCTCTATACTCAATATATTTAAAGTATATTCTTCCAATCTTAGCTTATTTAATCACAGGTGAATCAAAAGCCTACCACTACCTGGCAGGAAGTATTGAATCTTTTCCCACTAAGAAATTAATTAGCGAACAAATTGCTGAAGCGGGTTTTAAGAATATAAAATCACAGGCACTTTCTTTTTCCATTGTAGCTATCCATCGTGCTGAAACTTAAGCTAAATTAATTTATATCGGTACATAAAACGCAATCGTAGTTAAGAGATCCCAACCCATAAAACCCAATGGGGACTAAATTTCTTGATGATATTTAATTATTCAAGCTTATCTAATCTGCACCTTAAACGCCCCATCCTTATCTATGACGGTGAATGCGAATTCTGCAGGAGAGGGATCGCTGGATGGCGGGTTAATACTGATGATATTGTTGAATTTCAGCCATTTCAGGATCTAGACAATCGTTTCCCCTAAATCCCTGCGAACATTTTGCAGAGGCGCTCCACTTCATCGATATGGGGGGACAAGTTTTCTTTGGCGCGAAAGCCATTTTAAATTTAAGCAATACTCAGCGCATAAACCGTGGGGTTATTGGTTATACTGCAAACTACCATTGTTTGTCAGATGTTCGGAGGCGGTATACCGATTGGTTTCAAGAAAATGCTATTTCTTTTCTTTTTGGTCACGGCTTATGTGGGGAAGCCCCCTTGAGCCGTCAACCTACTGTTTCGCAAGTTGGATTTAAAAGCTTTACATTCATATTTAATTGATTAATCAATCAATTAAATATGAATGTTCGACAAAAACAGCGAGAACATACTTGTGAGATGATTCTCAATGGCGCGGAAGAAACATTTTTAAAACAGGGGTATTCAGGCTCTTCAATGAAACACATTGCAAAGGCCTCTGGCATTACACAAAGTCTTATTCATCATTATTATAATAACAAGGCGGGTTTATGGTTGGCCGTGCGAAAACGCTGCTTTCAAAAGATTTTTGAATCCTTGCGCCCTGGTTTGAGTGCTGCCGCTCGCGGTAATGAATTTCTCAATGAGTTCACGCACAACTATTATCAATACCTCAGAAATACTCCAGAATTTATGCACCTGCTTGCCTGGATCATCGCTGAAAAAGGAATACCTCCTGAGGAATCTGCAGGTAAATCAGAACAGATCATGCAGATAATTGAGCGAGACCAGAAAAATGGCAATATTCGCGATGATATACCGGCAGAAATCATCCTCAGTCTCTTATGGTCATTAGTTGAGGGTTGGCATTTGGGCCGACAACAATACTCCCATCGCCTGGGGAAAGATTTAAATAATAATAATTGGGATAATCTCTATCTTGATGGATTAAAAAAAATTCTAGTTTCGAGCTTTAAAAAGTAATAAACGAATAGGTTAATAGATAGAGGTGCCTAATGACGCTATTTTAAATGGAATGAGAATCTGATAAACATTGATCGCATAATATCAATTATTAGTACCTGTGAATCTTAATTAAAAGGTAGATTCATCTTTGTAAGATTTGGAGAAAGACATCTATTAACAAATAGATGTAATAAAACACATAGGGTTTATATAATTTTATAACCCTCTATTTATTATTATCTTATGATTTAATAACAGAGGGAAAATAATTAAAATTTCCTATCATTAAAAATGGGTGGCACGTGTAACTAGTCCCTGTGATGTGCCAATTAATTTTAACATCGTCAAAAAAGCCAAATGGATAAAATTAATATTTGAAGAATCCTAATACTTTAACGGTAATACAATAGGAGAGGTAATTGATGTGGAAACTACAGAAATTCTTAACATTGTATGCCCAAACGAAAATCATTATGAATAGAGATTAGCTGTTATTAATGAAGTTCACGAGTAACACGGTACAAAATATTAAGAGCAGATAGAACTTCGCAATCATATCAGAGACCGAACGACAGGTAAGCAAGCGATCGTATTTGCCGAAAGGGTATCGAATAAATCGGACTGGGTGATCGGCATTCGACTCCGTAGAGGGAAACACTGTGATCTAATGATAAAACGAATCTAGTGTGTGTATCGAATGGCTGCCCGGCTAGGATTCGAACCTAGACAAACAGAGTCAGAGTCTGTCGTGCTACCATTACACCACCAGGCATAAAGCGATAAAGAGCTCACATAAAATCCAGTTTTTTTTATAATATTCAACATTCTTTTTCGGGCAACCGTAATCGGGTTAATTGAAAATGGAGCCGGCTGCCAGATTCGAACTGGCGACCGTCCGCTTACAAGGCGGATGCTCTACCGAACTGAGCTAAGCCGGCCACTAGATCTAATGAAGCTGTTATAAGGAGCTCAGATTATGAACAGAATGATTTGAAAGTTGCCTTAATCAAACCTATAAAGCGAGTTAATTTTATATATTGTGTATTCCACTATAGCTTTGATGATTAAAGCGTATCATAATTAAATAATTCAAAATTAATCTTGGCATTACTGCCTCGGATAGGCAATTTTCAATTTTTTATTTATTGATGGTGGGATACCCAAGCGGCCAAAGGGGGCAGACTGTAAATCTGCTGCGGTTTCGCTTCACAGGTTCGAATCCTGTTCCCACCACCAATTTGACCTTTATTGCTTTAACAAGCACCCCTCCAACTATGTTAAGGATGAATACGAAACTTTCAAGAGCAACACTGAATTCAGCTGACCGCGAACGTTGATTCTATTTTTCTCAAACTAAATCGTTTCTGCTTCCTGGAGCAAATATTTGCCTTTATCCACCATTGCATTGAGTATCAATTCAACAGCAGACTTGCCAAACTCCAGGTTAGATTTTCGAGGATCTTCCCCCATAATGCCAATAAGTTCAGCATCTTCTTCTTGGGGGAGAAGGGATAAATCAACAAGCTCGGGATAAAGTGCCATGAGGATTGATGTTTCCCATTTCCCTGCATGGTCTCCTCCCCAATCTTCACCTTCCTTAACCGGGCAACCCAGTTCCTTGGCATGGGCCGATATAAGTGCCGCCTCTGAAGTGGCAAAAACACGGACCGGACTTTTTCTCATGAATACTTCCGCGGTAAAATTAGCATATAATGGCAAGGGTCCATGGCCGCACATCACGAAAATAGCTTTAAATCCTAAATTAGCTAACTGCTGATAGATGTGAAATAAAAGCTCATTGTAAAAATGAGCCTGTTCTTCAATTGTTTTTCCCCCCATCGACCCAAAACTGAAATCCTCTGGACGTAATTCCATCTTTTGAGCCGCGGCTTCACGCGTTGCGGGATTCGCTTCTAAAAGTTGTATTTCCCGGTGTTCCCCCCACCAGAGTGGCGGCATGACAAGACCCCCACCCTTTTCAGCAGCAAGTTCACAAAGAGCTTTGGCTTTAAGCGCATCTAACCCGACAGGATTATGCAATCCATGCCATTCAATTGGCCCGAGCGGCAAATAGGCTAACGGACTAGCCTTTCGCGCAGATAATATTTCGTGAGGAAGCATATACTCATAATTTATTTTTGCCATTATACATCCTTAATTTTATTGATTAATGAAAAAACTAAAACTAGATGTGTAAATATATTTATACCATAATATCATTTTATTATATCCAAAAAAACACATATTCTTGGAAAGTGAATCGTTTTCGTATAATTCTAATTAATAAATATTTAAACTTCCCAAATTAAATTCAACCAATGCAAGAAACCGCATCTTTTGGCGCTCTTAATTACAGTATTTGTTTAATCTATATTGCTGTCATGTTCGGCATTGGACTTAGTTTCGCAAAAAAACAAACGTCGACAGAAGAATATTTCCTCGCCGGTCGTCGAATCCCCTGGTTCATTGTGGCCATTAGTATGTTTGCCTCACTTTCAAGTGCCTCATCATATATGGCACTTCCCGGCTTGGCCTACATGGAGAATATCTCCTACATTGCTTTAGGGGTTATGTATGTCGTGGCAGCGCCATTCCTAATTTTATTATTTTACCCTTTTTATCGGAAACTCAATGTGACCACATCCTACGAATATATCGGCCGACGCTTTGGCCAGTCGGGAAGATTTATCGTTTCTGCTCTATTTATTTTTATGCGCTTAATCTGGCTGGGGATTGTCATCTATTCACCAGCACTGGCTCTATCAGTAGTTACTAATATCAATCTATATCTTGCTATTATTCTCATGGGACTACTTGCGACTGCTTATACTGCACTAGGCGGACTCGCTGCCGTATTATGGACAGATGCATTACAATTTTTAATACTTACCATAGGTGCGATTTGGATAGGAGTTAGCCTACTTAATAATGTTCCAGATGGTTGGTCTGGTATAATTGAAGTGGCACATTCATCGGGTAATCTTGATGTTTTCAGTTGGAAAATTAATCTTTTTGAAATGTCTGTTCTCGCTTTGGCTATATCATCTTTTTTTGGGGGGATGCAGGATTATGGAACCGATCAAGTTACTGTACAAAGACTTTTAGCAACTAAAACTTTTGTTGGCATGGTCAAAGCAACTTGGGCAAATTCAATTATAACCCTGTTTATGGTAACTTTATTGACTTTTTTGGGAATCGGAATGCTAGCTTACTTTCAATATTTTCCCGATAAATTACCTGCTGGAATTGGCGGTGATAAATTACTTCCTTTTTACATCATCAGTCAATTGCCTAATGGTATATCAGGTCTACTTGTCACTGCTATTTTAGCCGCAGCTATGTCGAGTATGGATTCTGGCATTAACTCCGTGTCAACGGTAATTATTAACGACTTTATCAAACCACTTCGACGTCGTAAATCTGAGGAAATCAAAGACGTAAAATTAGCACGAATCTTGACTGTATGTCTTGGTACTTTCGCTGTCGCCATAGCCTGTTTCGTGGATCAGCTGGGACATATATTGAAGGCTGCTGCTGTCTTAACTAGTCTCTTTACTGGTCCTATTTTAAGTCTTTTCCTGATGGGTATATTAATGAAGTGTGCGACTTTACGAGGATGGCTCGCGGGTGTTATTCTCAATATCCCCATTATGTTGTGGATTATGTTAATAAAAGAAGTTCATTTTGTTTATTTTCTCCCTTTTAGTTTTGGCATTACTTTTATGTTTGGATCAATGGCAAGTTTACTATTAGGTGGTCCACAGGCACCGAAAAATCTTACACTTTGGGACCGGTCTAGTTCGTAAGCTATTCATCGGGCAGTTCCTCTTCCTCACATTCTTAAATTATCAATTAAAGAATATTATATTTATATTCTCATTCAGTTCAGAAGGAAATAAATTGATAGCAGGGTAATCTCCCAAAGTTAGTATAAATTCTGTGCAATTGATATCTCTACTTTCCTAAACCGATGCCCTATGTATCAGGCTTATGAACAACTCTTATCTGGAAAAGTCTCTGTAGAGGTTACGAAAATACGTATTATAGAAAAATCTATGACCAAAAAAGGACCAGGATATCAGTGGTTATAATATTTTTCCTTTTATGAACGACTGCAATTAGGGATAAAATTTAATAAATATATTGATTTTCTTTAAAGATTCGTTTTCATGGCGGTCTTTTAATCCCTACTTACTTTAATTATGTCTCAACATAACAGTTTTAAAAAAGGAGGAGGAAAATCCTTAAAAAAGCGGAATGTACTCAAACGTTTTGAACGCGTCCTCCTACTCAAAAAACGCGGTCAATGGAAAGCGGGAGATCCCGTATCTGGATTAATAAAAACTAAAGGTGAAGAGTAACTAGTCCCAAATACGCTGAATTGATTTATAAGCTATAACCCTTCCGCACTGGAAGGGTTTTTTTATTTTTAATAGGTCAATTGTATCTAATGGAGTAAACCTGTAAAGATTGACCTCTTGTTTGAGATGTGAGAAGGGTATGTTACATAGTAACAATGATCCGAACGGTAAAACCCGAGATTCTCGATCGACTCCCGGAAAATCATCCTGATGCACTGCATAACAGAAGAGATTTATTAATCTTTAATCATCTCATGGGAAATTTTCGCTGGTTCTACCGTGAACTGAAAAAAAGATTAGATAAAAATGATCACTTACTTGAAATAGGTTCTGGAATTGGCGATTTAGGAAGATGGCTATATCCAAGAGTTTTAAATAAACAGGATGTTTTATATGATGGCTTAGATCAATTTTCTCGCCCCAAAAACTGGCCAGAGTTATGGAAGTGGCATCAGGTAGATCTTCGATCATTTGATGGTTATGATCGTTACAATATTGTCTTAGCTAATCTCGTCTTACATCAATTTAAAGATCAAGAATTACACCGGCTCGGACAGGAAATTGGCAAGTGTGCTAAGCTTATTTTAATTTCTGAACCCGCACGACGAAACTTGCATCTATTTCAGTTAAAATTTGCTCGTTTACTCAGGACCAGTTACGTGACAAACCATGACGCTCGTGTCAGTATCGAAGCGGGTTTTGTCGATGATGAATTGCCTAAATTACTGGGTCTCGATCTTAAGCAATGGGAATGTAACTGCGAAGTTGGATTTCTTGGACAATACCGCATGATCGCCATAAGAAAATGAATCCAATAACGATCATCGGTGGTGGTCTTGCAGGTTTATCTCTTGGTATAGCATTACGCCGACGTGAGATCGCTGTTACACTTTATGAAGCGGGAACATTTCCAAGACACAAAGTATGTGGGGAATTCATTGCGGGAATAAAACCTGAAACCCTGAATAAACTCGGTATCTCGGGATGTCTGGAAGATGCCTGCCATCATCATAAAACCGCCTGGTTTCTTCACAATCGGCAAGTAAGAGAGGATTTACTCCCTGAACCAGTACTCGGAATATCAAGGTTCGCGCTCGATGATCGTCTCGCCAAAGAGTTCGTAAGACTAGGAGGAACGCTGTATACCCATCATCGTGTTCGTGATGCTTCCGGTGGTGAAGGCCAAGTATGGACGGCAGGGCGGCAATTGACGAAAACCACTTGGATTGGCATTAAGCTACACAGCCTTGATTACTCTTTAGAAAGCGATCTGGAAGTTCACTTAGGAAATTATGGATACGCAGGTGCTTCATCAGTGGAAAATGGACATATTAATATTTGTGGTTTATTTCGTCGCCGATCGTACATTAGAGAAAAAAAACAAGTATTGCTTTTAGCCTACCTCGAAGCTTGCGGTATGAATAAAATGGCACACAAACTGAGCAATTCACGAATTGACTTCAAAAGCTCTACCGGGGTAGCTGCAATTGATTTCAATCACAGCCATCAATCACATGATAAAATCTATTTAGGTGACCAGTTTGCAGCAATCCCTCCATTTACCGGCAACGGTATGACAATGGCTTTTGAAGCAGGTGTTTTAGCCGCTGAACCTATCGCTGCCTATGCTTCAGAAAAACTATCCTGGTCTGAAACAGTTAATTCGGTGAATTGGTTAATAGGACAAAAATTCCGTTTACGGCTGATCATATCGCGATTAATGCATCCATGGCTCTATACACCCTCTCTTCAGTATATTCTTTCTGGGTTAAACCGAACTCACTTGCTGCCCTTTCAAACTCTTTTTAAGGTCTTGCACTAAATTATGTACCTTCAGGGTTTAGCTAATGCCGTTCCTTCCCACGCTTTCACGCAAAAGGATTGTTGGGATATATTTATTCAATCGGAAACGCCCAAACGATTAAAGCAACGTTCAATCAATATAATACAAAAAGTCCTGCTCGGAGATAATGGTATTGATAAACGCCACTTTGCCCTTCCAGAACTGAAAACACTTTTTGAACTGGATGCAGAATCGCTCAACCGCGCATTTGAACGGGAGGCACCTATCCTCGCCGGTCAAGCCTTTGATGAAGCTCTCGCTATGACGAATTTAAGTGGGGGAGAAATCGATGCTCTGTTCGTATGCACGTGTACTGGCTACCTTTGTCCGGGTATCTCTAGCCATGTAGCAGAACAGAAGGGATTACGCCGCGATTTGTTTTTACAAGATATTGTCGGTCTTGGTTGCGGAGCGGTTATTCCTACGCTCAGGAGCGCCAGCCATTTCCTCTCTGCCAATCCAAAATCCAATGTCGCAGTCATCGCGGTAGAAATTTGTTCTGCAGCTTTTTTACTCGAAAATGACCCCGGGGTGCTTATCAGCGCCTGCTTATTCGGTGACGGTGCTTCTGCCAGTATTTGGTCCGCTAACGAAAAAGCGACGGGGCTCTATTGCTATGATTTCGATACGCTCCATCTCCCTGAAAACCGAAATAAATTAAGATTCGAAAACAGCCAAGGTAAACTGCGGAATCGGCTACACAATTCCGTACCTGAACTGGCCAGCGAATCGGTCAGCAAATTATTTTATCGACAGGATGATAAATGTGATAATGTGGGACGCATCATATCCCATAGCGGTGGTCGTGATGTGCTTGAAGCTATAGAATCCGCACTTCCTGACTATTCTCTCATTGAATCCGCATACGTACTTAAAAATTACGGAAATATGAGTAGTCCTTCTGTCCTCTTCGCACTTGAAGAGTATCTGAAAAATGAAAAAGTAGAAAATGATCTTTGGCTCACGGCATTCGGCGCGGGCTTTTCCTGTCACTCCTGTAGCATCAGTCAAATGTAAGAGGAATTAATCGACCTTACGGAAGGTTTTAAAAAACACAAGAAATTCGTTGATCGAGTCAAAAATCTTGTAAGCTAATTTACGCATTTCCACCGAAGGTGCGATGAGATCGGGAATCATAATCGCACAGGTACCTGCAGCATTTGCGGCGCGGATGCCGTTTTCTGAATCTTCCAGAACAGCACATTGTTCCGGTGTAGTGCCAAGATTATTTGCCGCCTTTAGATATATTTCTGGATCCGGTTTACCATGCGTCACTTGATCTCCTGTTACTACAGATGAAAATCGGTTATAAAGCCCTAATGACTTTAATTTCTTTTCAGCCATATCGCTTTTAGTTGAGGTAGCAACCGCTTTACTTATTTTATGCTCTTCCAAAAAATCTAACAACTCGGTCAAGCCTGGTTTTATCGGTATCGGATTATCCGTAATGATCTGATGGTAATTAATCCACGCACATTTGTAAAACGCCTCTCTTTGATCTTCATTTTTAATATATTCTCTAAGAACTGATTTTATATCCCTTGAGTTACGACCAATCATACGCAGGAAAACGCCCTTGTTAAATTCAATTTCAACCTCTTTAGCTGCGATCATCCATGCCTGCATCGACAGTTTCTCAGTATCGAGCATGAGGCCGTCCATATCAAAGATGATGGATTGAATTGAATTCATAATGTTGAAGATTACTTGAACGCGTTCAAGTTTATTTAATTTTCAAAAAACTAAATCATATCTCGATATTTCGTCCTAACTCTTCGGAGATCCTCGACGCGATATTAAAGTGCAACTTCTAAGAATATGGCTGAGTTAATGTGCTTTTCCAAATAGGTATAAGCCACATAACCATGACCGGCAATCCCCCACTCATGTCCCCATGAATTTTTTAAGATAAATAAAATATCTTCTCGGCGCCCCGATTTACATCGGTAGCCGACAAGAGTTACAGCATGGGCATAATCTTCACGTGGCTTCTGGCCGCGTAGTATAGGAACATTTTGCAGTGATTTATAATGCGGCCAGGCCATTCCTATAACTACGGGGACTTCTTCGTTCAGTGCGTGAACAATGCCATCAATTTTTTCCTTATTTTCTCTTCCCGTAATGACATAGGAATAAACTTTTCTTCGATTCTGTGCTTTTTCTATCAATTCTGAAGTTGGTTCCTCTATTTTTGCCATGCTTTTACCAAATGTATTGGGCATCTCCTCTTGAAGGGGAACACCGTAGCTCCTCAATGCCTGAACAACCTCGACTAAATTGAAACCCGCATCAGCATCGTTGGGATCATCCTTGCTTTCTCCATCCTGAGTCGCCGTGGGTTTCGCATTAAATCCCAGTGTTTTCCGCGTCGCCCAAATCAGGTATTCTTCCGAAAGTTTTTCCGGCTCCCCAACGACGATCGCATTTTGATACTCCAGTGCGCTAACAACGGCAAAAACTGAACAGCTCGGACGTCGACCTTGAGCTTTAGAGATCAATTTTAAATCACGGTACCGAGGTCGCAGATCCACTTCACCTTGTAACTCTGGCACCTGACCAAATCTTTGCAGAATACGATCTGAGACCATTACATGAGGTTTTAAGGTTTTAGGCTTTACTACTTCCTTAGCTCTCGCCTCTAAAACTTTTCGTTTATGAGCTTCAATTTTTTTATTATAAGCCTCTTCAACTGCTGCATTGTACCCAAACCTCTTTTGGTATTCCGGACTGAGGTCAGCAAGTAGCACCTGCGCTATACCTACTGAATGTTTGATAAGTAGAGCTTTCGGCGTCACTTTTTTTATCTCCACTTCGAGATATATTTTATCACCTACTTGCAATCGATCGATTAATTCGCCTCCATAAGCATTTACTATCGCGATAATGCTTAATATAAAAATAATAGATATTCTAATTTTCTTATGCATTTTTATGCTTTTAAAAAATTCTATTTTTTTTGATATGTGAAGATCGGAATCATAGTTTAAAAATGCTTTATATCATTTGGGTCTCGAAAAAAACAGAAATTATATTTCTATCGAAAGAACTTGATGTCTTCTGATCTTTATATTCTCGGTATTTCAGCTTTTTATCATGACAGTGCCGCTGCCCTTATCAAGGGCGAAAATATTTTAGCTGCTGCGCAAGAAGAACGTTTTACACGAAAAAAACATGACCATGAATTTCCTCAGCATGCGATCGATTATTGCCTTCAAGAGGCAGATATTACGATTGATCAATTGTCGGCCGTAGTATTTTACGATAAGCCGATTCTTAAATTTGAGCGAATCTTAGAGACCTATTTAGCCTATGCCCCAAAAGGCTTGAAATCATTTCTCACAGCTATGCCTCTCTGGCTAGGGAAAAAATTGTACCTTCCAAGAGAAATTGATAAGGGCTTGAGCAATCTCTATGAAGGCCCGATTTATTTTACTACCCACCATGAATCTCACGCCGCGAGCGCTTTTTTCCCCAGCCCATTCGAAGAAGCAGCGATCATTACTTTCGATGGGGTTGGAGAGTGGACGACTACAAGCATAGGGGTAGGTCGTAATAATAATATAAATCTATTAAAAGAGATTCAATTCCCTCACTCTCTAGGCCTACTCTATAGCGCCTTTACTTATTATACTGGTTTTAGAGTTAACTTAGGTGAGTATAAAGTGATGGGGCTCGCACCATACGGGAAACCTATCTATTCCGATTTAATTTTTGAACATATAGTCGACTTGAAAGCGGATGGCTCCTTCTGGTTAGACCAAAGTTATTTCAACTACTGTGCTGGACTCACGATGACGAGTGATAAGTTTCACCGTTTATTTGGTGGACCCCCCAGAAAACCTGAGAGCCTGTTGACCCAGCGAGACATGGATCTCGCCGCGAGTGTTCAAAAAGTTGTAGAGGACATTATGTTGAAAGTAGCTCACCATGCCCATGCGGTGACTGGACTAAATGATCTTTGCATGGCAGGTGGTGTTGCACTTAATTGTGTCGGAAACGGCCGTATCCTAAGAGAAACACCATTCAGTAATATTTGGATTCAACCAGCATCAGGGGATGCAGGTGGCGCTTTGGGCAGCGCCCTCTTTACCTGGTATCAAATAATGGGCAATCCACGGAGGGCAAGGAAACAAGATGCACAAAAGGGATCCTTCATCGGACCCTCTTTCTCTGAGTCTAAAATCAGGGACTTTTTGCAACTGAACAAAGCAAAGTATACCGAGTACAATGACGAACATTTGCTCGCAAATAATATAGCGGAACTACTTGCTGAAGGCAAAGTGATCGGCCATTTTGCGGGGCGGATGGAATTTGGGCCTCGCGCTCTAGGTAATCGCAGCATCATTGGTGATCCGCGTAATCCCGACATGCAGACTAAAATGAATCTAAAGGTAAAATTTCGTGAGTCCTTCAGACCTTTTGCACCCAGCTGTCTTATAGAAAATATAAATGAATTTTTTGATTTGGATCACGAAAGTCCCTATATGTTATTAGTAGCAGCGATAAAAGAAAATCGCCAAATTAAAATGAATGAGGACCAGGAAAAGCTCTTTGGCCCTGACAAACTTAAACAATTGCGATCTGACGTACCGGCGATCACCCATATCGACTATTCAGCGCGGATACAAACGGTTGACGCTGAAACATCCCCTCGTTTTCACAGAATCATAAAAGCTTTTCATAAATTAACGGGATATCCTCTCGTAATAAATACATCATTTAATATACGAGGGGAACCCATTGTCGGGACTCCACAAGACGCCTACCGCTGTTTTATGTATACTGATATCGATGTTCTTATCCTGGAAAACTGTATTTGTAATAAAGAAGAACAACCGGAAATGGAAGGGGCCGATGAATACAAAAGTGAATTTAAGCTCGATTAACGAATGAATTCATTTCATTCTATTCTAAGTTTACAAGGTGTAGAATGGTTAAAAGAAAATCAATTACTTCTGAGTTATTTGTATTTATAAAAGAGCACAGGGCCTATTGGTTAGCCCCTATCATCGTGCTTTTACTCTTAACAGGAGCATTAATCATTCTCGGGAGTTCACAGGCCGCTCCATTCATATATACCCTGTTTTAGAGTCCATTCCAGAATGTCCTTTATTAAAATAAATTGGAGACCAAATTCTCGAGAATTAAGAATTTTGGGTTGCAGTATTTTTATTGGAATGGGGCTTGCCGGTTCATTGTTCTTTTTCGTTTTTTCTAAGATCGGTTTTGCTTATTTTCTCTGGGCATGCGGTACAACTTTTTTTTTGTTTTGCATCACTGGAAAACCAATCGCTTTGCCCTTCTACTGGATATGGATGGGATTCATTTATACCCTTACACAATTTTTGGGTTATGTATCTTTGATCATGATTTATTATCTCATCTTAACTCCTATTGGCCTATTCTCCCGATTAACAGGGCGTGATAGATTAAAACTTAAAAGAAAAGATACTCAGACATACTGGCAAAATATTTTAAAAAAAGACGGGGATGAAAAATACGAGCGCCAGTTTTAACATCTCAATTGCGCATTAATACCTCGTTTTATCATTTAAAGAAATATTATTCCTTAACGCTTGGCAGAAGATAGATCTTTGCCAGCGAGTTTGCCGTCACATAGGCTCCTCTACTCGTGAAATGACCATCCCGAGGTAGAAATAGTTCATCACCATTTGCTTGAGCATTTTCGAAGATCGATTTCATGTTTAAGAAATTAATGTTATTCACTTCACAAAATGATTTTAAAATATCTAAAAATAAATCATCGTAGGGTAACCCTGTATAAATAAATACATAGGTGAATTTAAAATTATTATTTTCTGAAAGGTCTTTAATTTTCAGTAGCGCTCGTAAGTGAAATTGCATCGCTTGCTGTAACGCTGAATTATTAGCAAATGGAGGAAGCATCCGCCATTTAGATCCAAGGTAGGGAGCTGGACTAAACAGATCCCTCGGTTCATTTCGATTCTCCGGGTTAGCTATAGATAAATCTGATGGTGCTAAATTCACTTCAGGGTATAAAGAACTTCGTCTTTTCTTCGTCAACGAATTAAGAAAAAATGTTCCTCCCTTAACAATATACAACTCCTGGTACGCTGTTTCCCATGTCCTTAATAATCGTGTTACCTTATTATCAGTGCTGATATAACGAGAGGTATGGTCTCTAATAGGAATCTTCAGAAAACTGCTTCTATCCAATTCATTCAAATTAAGGGTGAGATCATTTAAATCGTTATTTAAAAAGAAAAGAAAAACTAGTTTTGGTTGTAAAAGGACTCCATCATGCTTGAGAATCTGATACGCACAATGTATGCCCGCACCTTGTTGGCCTAAATTCGCAACGGGTAGACTGACCATCTTTTCAAGGTGACTCCGGACGGTTAAATCTTCCTCCAATCCATGTCCATAAATGATGGAGTCACCTAATAAAACAACGTCCGCACGATTGCGATCTCCCGGATTGCGATAGCCAAACTTGTCCGTCCTGTGCCACCAGCGGAATCCATTAAAATACATCTCCCGCTCATAATTCTTTCTCATCCTCGCTGTTTTTCTCTCTCCATCAAATCGGTATATACCAGAACCAGTTAGCTGATAACCATGGCCCAAATGATTGGCTAAATCTGCAGGTAGATAATCGAGCGTTCGACGTAACGTTATTTCTAATAAACCAAGCGCTATTACCAAGGTTACAAGGGTGACCGAAAATGCGGTCTTCTTGGGTTCAAACCAACGATAGATATTCTTTTCAAGAATGTAAGGGCCCTTTACGCCTCGTTCTTTCAGAGATAAAAATAATCCTTCATCCAGTCGGATAAATAGTTTTATAACCGATAAGATAAAAATTGAGGAGATAATCAGTGGCCAGTCAGCTAAAGCCCATCCTATCTTTTTCTCGAATACTAGAAAAAATAAACAAAATATCAGAACAACAATCAATCCCTCAACGAGCCTCGAAATTTTTTTTCGAAACCGATATTCTTGCAATATTTTCATTATCCTATTTATAATTAATACTTAATATACTTATATTAAGTGATTAATAAAGTTATTCGCTTCAGACTAAAATCATTAGATTATTTATTATTACTTTCAGTTATTACAGGTAAGAATTTGCGCAAAACTGGCATTTTAAAAAGATCCAGAACATTAAAATTGAAATATTTATAATTTATTACATTGTGCCCCATCCTTATAACGTTAGTATAGGGATAAATAAAGAGACCTGGAATTAGGTATTTTAAATCACATTGAAAGTGTCAGAAATTATATATCTTAAATGAAAAAATACGCCATCATTAACGGACCCAATTTAAATCGCCTGGGGAAACGCCAACCAGAAATATACGGAAGTGAAACTATTGCTGATTTAGAAACATATTTAAAGAATGAGGGAAAATCCCTTGGGGTAGAATTAATTTTCTTCCAGTCCAATCACGAAGGTGAGTTAATCGAAAAATATGCCCAATTGGCAGATAATAAAATCGATGGTGTGGTTTTCAATCACGGTGGATTAACTCACACTAGTGTTGCGCTACGTGATGCGTTGGCAGGAACGGATCTACCCGCGGTGGAAGTGCATATATCTAACATCTATGAACGGGAGGAATTTCGCCATCTATCATTCACCGCACCTATTGCAAAAGGTATTATATCCGGGCTCGGATTCTATGGCTATGCGTGTGCTCTCCGTTATTTGGCTGGTGAATTGAAAGAGATTAAGGGATTTCGGGATACTGATTAAATAATTCCGTAACTTTTCAATCCCCACAAACCTATATGTAGAGTCAGGCAAGTTGCCATTGCTGATCCTAAATCGTCGAGAACAATACCCAAACCTCCGGGTAGGGATTGAAGCTTATTAATACCAAGAGGTTTAATAATATCGAAAAACCGGAACACGATAAACCCGGCAAGTATGTAATGCCAGGCTGTCCCAGTAAAAACATAGGGCTGAATCCCCAAGTAACAGAGTGGCATCGCAACAAACTCATCGAGAATAATTTCGGGAGGATCACGTTTTAACATTCGCTCTTCAGCTTCACCACATATTTCCGTGGCTAGATAGGCGGTAAAGATCAAGAAGATTAAAAAACCAAACAAACTCAAATTTAAAAACATTGTCGTGAACCATAACATTCCAGCAATTGATCCTATCGTCCCGGGTGCCTTTCCCCAAAAGCCCAAAGGACCTAGAGTCGCAATATTATTCACGACGGGTGATGGTAACAAGCGAGTCCATGTTAACCACTGCTTCATTATTTATTATCATCTCCAGTAAAAATGGACCCATATTTAACTAAATACACAGCGCCTGAATAAATAGTTAGGGCACTTGCAAAAATGAATAACAAAATCCCCACATCGTAGCAGATTTTTGCGATTTGGCTCAAATCGTAGTCGAACCAATTGCTAAGGTCTTTTTGAATCACGAGAGAAAAAAGTAACACTGCAATACTGATAATCTGGAATATCGTTTTATGTTTACCTGATAATTCAGCTGCCAAGACAATTCCACTACTCGCCGCTACCATACGCATACCGGTAATGAGTAGTTCTCGTACGACTATTAAAAGAACTAATGCGAGAGCCCACGTCGGTAATAGTTCGAATACTAACAAAGCAATAAACATTCCAAGCAAAATTATTTTATCGGCCAGGGCATCCATGAGCTTTCCTAAATTAGAGACTTGATTCAGCTTCCGTGCGAGGTAACCATCAAACCAATCCGTTAACCCGGCAAAGACAAACAAACAAAATACGAGGGACGGGATACCCGGCAAATCAATAAAAAACAAACCCACAATAAGAAAGAGAAGGGGCACACGCGAGAGGGTTAACAATGTTGGCAACTTCATATTCTAAAGCTGCGTTGTTGCAAATACATCAAAAATATTACAAACCATTAGCTACAAAGCATAAGATTAAACTCACAAATAATAAAAATTATTTATCCGTTGGGCAAACTTAAATGAATACTGCGATATACCCAGGGACTTTTGATCCCATAACCTATGGCCATCTCGATGTCGTTGAGCGTGCGTGTAATATCTTTGATAAAGTTTTTATAGCCGTTGCCCTCAATGAAGAAAAAAGGCCTCTCTTTTCACTCGAAGAAAGACAAGAATTGATTCGCGCTAACTTACCCGATAAAGCAAATGTTGAAGTTTGCTCATTCAATACATTGCTTGTTAGCTATGCGAAAGAAGTTGGCGCAAATACTATCGTTCGAGGATTGAGGGCCGTTTCCGATTTTGAGTTTGAGTTTAAATTAACACAAATGAATCGCCACCTCGATGATGAGGTAGAAACAATTTTCCTAATGCCCAGGCAGGAATATTTCTTTACCAGTTCCCAGTTGATCAAACAAGTAGCTCGCTTAGGTGGTGAGATCGATAGACTTGTTCCTAATAACGTATCGCGTTCGTTAAGGGAACGTTTCAATTCGTAAATTTGCTTGTCTATAAAATAAGCTACATTAAGGGGATTAAAGATTATACCCTTAAATAGCCGCAGCTAATTACTAAAAAGATAATTGAGCCTCCATCGTTATAAAACGACTTCAAATCGTTATGATGAGCAAGACTGAAGATCCCGCGTGAAAAAAAGTTCGCCTACAAATAATGGGAAACTATGGGTCATCTTTCTCACGATTTTTATTGATTTAATCGGATTTTCGATAATTTTCCCCTTATTTCCTTCAATGCTTGAATATTATCTTCCGAAGGAGGGAGCGAATAGTATTTTTGGTCATCTGATCTCAACTATAGAAGGGCTATCGAGGAAAAGCGGCACGGACACCAAGTTTCTGACCACGGTTCTCTTTGGAGGAATTATTGGATCTATATATTCTCTCCTTCAGTTCATTTTTTCACCGATCTTGGGATATTTGTCCGATCGATTCGGACGCCGGCCTATACTTATTTTCACCATTGCCGGAACTACCTTGAGTTACCTCCTATGGGTTTTCGCAAGTTCATTTAATCTTTTAGTCCTGGCACGTGTCTTCGGTGGTATCATGGGGGGGAACCTGGCCGTGGCTACCGCTGCCGTGGCTGATGTTACGAGCGAGAAGGAGCGGTCTAAGGGCATGGCGTTGGTTGGCGTCGCATTTGGATTAGGTTTTATCATTGGGCCCGTAATTGGGGGATTATCTTCTCTTATTAACCTGACTTTAATAAAACCATCCTGGGAAGGATTAGGTATTAATCCATTTTCAATTCCAGCACTAATCGCATTCACATTATCCTTAATAAACTTATTCTGGGTTATCGCCAAACTCTCGGAAACTTTTTCTCCTCCACCTAAGGTAAAAGAGAATACCCCGAAGCGTGCTACAGGACGTCTAAGAACTTTATTTTCAATCAAAAACCGTGATGTCAGATTGGTTATGATTATTTATTTTATTTTTATTATGGCATTCAGTGGATTGGAATTTACAATTACATTTTTAGCACTTGAACGCCTGGATTATGGTCCGGCAGACAACACTAAACTGTTTCTCTTTATCGGTTTAGTCCTGATAGGTGTTCAAGGTGGACTCGTACGTTATCTAGCCCCTGTCATAGGTGAAAAGAAACTCGTCATGACAGGTATCATTTTTGGTCTAATCGCTTTTGTGTGCCTTGCGCAAGCAGTTCACTGGTCGCTCTTTTACTTTGGATTAGGACTGCTCGGTTTTAGCGTTGGATTCACTTCACCCACCTTATCAGCCCTCGCTTCTCTTTATTCTCCGAAGAACGATCAAGGCCGTAATCTAGGTGCATTCCGTTCAGCTGGGTCCCTCGCCAGGGCAATGGGGCCGCTTTTCTTTGCCTTTCTCTACTGGTACTCAGGATCCAGTATGGCTTATATCTCTGGTGCCGTGATATTAATCTTACCCCTTATTATGGGATTAGGATTAATTTCACAAATTAAACAAACATAAATCTCACAAGAGACTGCAAATTTTTATCCATTAAGAAAATGGGATTCTACCTTTATGATTCAGCTTTCAGTTCTCTCGTCATCAAGTCCACTAGTGCAATTTTCGGTTGCTTGTCATGATAAAGAACACCATTTACTTCTTCCATTATGGGGGCTCGCAATCCTTTATTTTTACAAATCTGAAAAAAGCAAGTTGTGGAGCGGTAACCCTCGACGGTTAACCCATGTTTTTCGATTAAATCTTTCACCGAGTCTCCCTGCGCTAACCTTTCACCAAAAGATCGATTACGACTCCAGACACCATTACAGGTAGCAATCAGATCACCCACACCACTGAGGCCATAAAAAGTCTCTTCCCGGCCACCGAGAGAAGTACCTACGAGAACCATTTCTGAAAGAGCACGCGTGATCAGTGCTGCTCTAGCGTTATCGCCAAGTTGAAGCCCATCACTGATACCTACCGCAATGGCATAGACATTTTTAAGACAAGCACCTAACTCAACTCCGATTACATCCTGTGAAGTATATACCCGTAAATTCTCATTGCTAATCGCTTGTTGAAGAGATTTCGTTACATCATTACTTTCTGAAATTGCAAATACAATGGCTGTTGGTTTTCCTGCGGCGACTTCACCAGCATAATTTGGCCCACAGAGAGCGCCGACCCTGTATTCAGGTAAAATTTCTTTAATAACTTCAATCGGAGTTTTATTTGTCTTTTCTTCAAGACCCTTACTTAAGGTGATAATTAATTTTAATTGTCGGGCCTCTCCCAGGTGATTACGCACATCCTGGCACAGTGTACGTAGGTATTTTGAGGGACAAGCCAGGAAAAGCGTGTCAGCTTCCATAATGGCCGGTTTAACTTCACTCCCTATTTGAAGATTGGAATCAAGATTGAAGCCAGGAAGATACTTTTTATTTTCACGCGTCGTCGCAATTTCCATCGCCAACTCTAAACGTCGTGGAACCAAAGTAACGGTATGCTCAAAACGCGATAAATGGACCGCCATCGCCGTTCCCCAAGCACCCGCCCCCAAGATACATATATTCATTACGGATATTTCTTCTGCTTTACATCATCGGCCCATTTGGAAACAGCCTTCGTCATGACATCAGCGAGATTAATATATGGTTTTATAAATGGTGGTATCTCGCCCGGCGTAAGCCCAAACAGATCTGTAGAAACGAGGATCTGACCATCACAGTGAAGACCACTGCCAATTCCTATTAGGGGAACTTTGACCGTTTCACTGATCTCTTTGCACAACCCTGTTTCGATATTCTCACCGACGATGGCAAAGGCACCTGCCTTTTCCAGCGCTTGCGCATCAATTAAAAGTTGATTCCTACGTTTTGGTATTTTTCCCACTTTGTAATAGCTGCCGAGTTGGTGCTTACGCTGAGGCAGCATCCCTATGTGTCCGAGAACAGGAATTCCAGCTTCGACTAATTGAGCAACTTTTGCTGCAATGTATTCACCACCCTCAAGCTTAACTGCTTCTATTTCTGCTTCCTGCATTAGTCGCCGACAGGATTCTAGAAGATGATCCATGCTACGGTGCGCTTCAGGAAATGGAAGATCGGCCACCACCAGGGCATTGGGTTTTGCTCGCATAACAGCTTTGGCATGGTGTAAAATCATATCAACAGTCACCGGCACGGTTGATTTGAATCCAAGAAAACTAATCCCTACCGTGTCACCGATGAGAATGATATCCACCCCCGAATGATCGAGGATCCTGGCTGTAATATTATCATATGCCGTTAAGGCAACTATTGGCCGATTGCCTTTCAGTTTGCGTATGACTTGAGTGGTAACTTTCATATTTATATATAGTTTATGCCTTAAAATTGATCCCTGGCAATATTATGAAATTTCTCCTTATCTATAGCATAAATCAATAAGAATTTCTAAAGCAACAGCACAATTCAATACTTGCCAAGAACAGTATTGCTTTTATCTTAATTACAAAATTTTGTGATAGCAGTCGATTATTACTTTCGACTGACTTTTTTAGATAATGATTCCCATATTTAAGTGGTATTATAAATGGAAATTCAGGCGTGAACATAAAACGACTGCATATAAAGTCTATCATAAAAAAATTGATAAGCCTTTATTCGGACCCGGATTCTTAGGACATTTGCAATCACCCCAAATATGGGGATCTAAATTAAGCAAGTATGAATCTCCTTATAAGCGCCGCCGTTTTGTTTTTTTTAGTTTTGTAATAATTGTCATCGTTGCAGGTATTTGGATTCTATTTGAAAGTTTTCAAGCTATTAATCTCTTTTAAAATTTATAATACAAAATTTTACTTCTGCTTTTGTTATTCTATAATAATGTATTCACCCCTGATAACTGATGGATTAAATATCTTTTATTGGGAATTTTAATTCACCTCACATAATGTTTACTTGGCTCCAATCAATCTTTCAAAAATACGGTAAATGGATGTTTCTTCTGTTACTCGCCCCAGTGATAGTCGCATTCGTTTTTACTATCACTCCAGCACGAAGTGGTCTGTCGAAAGCAGATGCTTTACGTAAAATCGATTATTTTGGCTACAATTTAGCATCAGATCGCGATTTACGAACCATTTTTTTAGGGGCGGAAATCAGCGCATGGATACAATCTGGACGACGCCCCTACAGCCAGGAAATGCTTGAAGACTTTGCTTTTAATCGTACCGCGTATCTCGCCATGGCAGAAAACCTCAGTGTCCCTGGTCCAAACGAAAAACAGTTGCGTGATTATCTCACGACAAAACGCGCATTTATTGATGAAGATGGAAAATTCAACGAGCAACTATACTTTATATTCAAAAATGCCATTCAAGCTGACTCTAGAATCTCCCAAGAGCGAGTAGCCCAGACTATGAATGAAGATTATCGCATTGAAAAAGTTCAACAAGCGATGATCGGGCCCGGTTATGTTCAGTCATTTGAAGTTAAAAAACAAATTGAGCTTTTAAATACCCTATGGTCGGTAAATGTGGCTTCACTTAGCTATGAAGATTACAAGCCTTTTATATTAATCGAAAAATCAAAATTATTAAATTATTACGAGAGTAATAAATTTCGCTATGAAGTCCCCGCTCAGATAAAAGTGACTGCTATAGTTTTCTCGCTTATTGACTTTCGTGATTCTATCCCAGCACCGCAGGATAGCGAACTTGAATCTTTTTTTGATAGTCAACCCTCCCGGTTTGATAATGATGCTAATTCAAATGAAAAAAATTCTGAGAAAGAATTAACCTTTTTCGATGTAAAAGATAAAGTTAGAGAAGCTTACCTAGATGAAAAAGCGGGACAGCTCACTGCTGAAGCCGCAGATGAATTTACTCTTCGCCTCTATCGCGATAAAATCGAAAAAAACTCAGAAGACTTTAACCAACTTATTGTCGAAAAAAATGGCCGTAAAGCTTCGATTCCACTTTATTCCCGGACAGATCCACCGACGGATACTAAAATATCACGTCAGGCCTTGATCGACACCTTCAATCTGAATGAGCGTAGATATTTTTCTGATATCATTAAAACCCAAGATGGATCGGCTGTTCTCATTTATGACAATAGAGTTGAAAAGTACATTCCCTCTTTTGAAGAAGTCCGGGAATCCATTCTCACAGATTATGAAGAAAGTGAACGTAAAAGATTATTTATCGAAAAGGGTAAAACGATTAACAGTAATCTCACTACTGCCATGAGTCAGGGTAAACTATTTTCAGCTATTGCTGAAGGACTGGATCTTTCCGTAGAAACCTACAAGGATTTTACCCGAAGCGAACCACCTGATGGCTTCAAATTTTCTCTCTTTACCCCGGTTGAAAATTTATCGCCTGGCGATGTGACTCCAATGTTATTCATTGAGAACAATGGATTTTTTGTTCATCTCGAAAATAAAATTGTCCCTGAAGAGAATAGCGATTTTTCCGTTTTAGAATCAAACTCAAGTCAAATAGTTCAAGCTACTAACTATTATAGCGGCCAATCATTGATCTTAGAATTGAGATCTAATGAACTGGATAAATCCCAGACAAATTAGGTGCGAGCTATTGCTCACGGTTCTCCTTATTTTTAACTGAGGTCAGATAAAATCAGGGGCCATTAGTAAATACCTGTTTGGGATTTCCTTTTTCATGCGGTTGAAGATATAATGTTTGGTCTATCGGAATCTGCTTTTTGAACCAGGTTAATTGCTTTTTAATCAACCCTTGAGTGTTTTGGATTATATCCTCTTCCAACTTTGTTCGTCCACCGCCATTTTTTAGATAATCAATCGTTTCACGGTACCCAATTGCAGAAGCTGCGCTTAAATTTCCATCGATCCCCTGCTTAAGTAACTGCTTTACTTCATCTATGAGACCATCTTCGATCATATTCTTAACACGCCGACGCGTTCGTTGAAGAAGGTCATCACGACTGCGTCTGAGAAAACAAACCCTTCTTTCAAATTTATAAAATGGTGAACGTAATTGAGCAAATTCTGAATTAAGTTGATTCAGAGTTTTGCCTGATGCCAGGCAGCGCTGTAAAGCGTTTATAACTCGTCTGGGATTCTCTATTGCAAGCTTACCCGTTCCGTCTGGATTGCACTTGAACAGCTCTTCAAGTAAGCCATCTCTCCCCTTCTCAGCATATAGCTCGTCGACTTGTGATCTGATGTGTTGTGGTGTATCGACGGTATCTACGACGGGATAAAAAAAAGATTTCAGATAAAAACCACTCCCTCCTACAATAACAACATTTAGACCACGATTATGAATATCAGAAACTACTTTTTGAGACAGATGCAGATAGTCGTAGACAGAATAGCGGGTATTTATCGAAACTTGGTCGATTCCATGATGGACTATTTGGCTCTGCTCAAAGGCTGATGGTTTAGCCGTACCGATATCCATTCCACGGTATAAAAGCAATGAATCACAAGAAAGGATTTCGGCATTATTTAATTCTGCCCAAGGAACTGAAAGTGCTGTTTTACCAACTGCCGTAGGTCCTACAATAAAATACAATATCGCCACTTCAAGAATGCTAAAGAGCTTGGATCTACTTAATTTTTAGGGAATACAACTACAGAAAATCGAATCTAGACTGCTAATTTAATTAAAAATAATTTGTACTCCTCACTAAAGAGAGTATTCAAGCCAGGCCGCCCAGTAATTCTGATAACTTATTTGATAGTCGTTTCAGGATAAGCTCTGGTTCGTTCGGGTTGGAAGCTATACAATTGACCAATGCGCTGCCAACAATAACACCATCTGCAGAAGAGGCCACATCTCGAACTTGGCTAGCAGTAGAGATACCGAGCCCAACAGCTACTGGAAGTTGAGTGTATTTTTTTATTTTCGCAACCGACTCTTTGATATTGTCAGCTAATCTTACCCTTTCTCCCGTGACACCTTCCACCGATAAATAATAAACAAATCCAGTGGCAAATTTAGCAATAAATTCTATTCGCTGGGGAGGCGTTGTGGGGGCAACTAAAAATATATTTTTTAAATCTATTTTCCGACAACTATCGATGACATCGGCAGCTTCCTCAGGAGGCAAGTCGAGTGTAAGTACCCCGTCTACCCCAGCATCTTTAGCCATTTTCAGGTAGGGGTCAACGCCCTGGGAATAGATAAGGTTATAATATGTATAAAGCACAATTGGAACTTCAGATATCGCACGTATTTTTCTAATCAACTCAAACACCTTAGCTTGATTCATTCCCGATTCAAGAGAACGTTGAGCAGCAAGCTGATTCGTACTCCCATCTGCTAGAGGGTCGGAGAACGGCATTCCCAGTTCCAGAACATCGACCCCAAGCTCTGTCAATTTACGACAGGCTTGAAAGGAAGTATCGAAATCTGGATCACCCGCGCACAGATAAGAAATAAAGCAGGCTTTTCCTTTGTCGCGTGCAGCGGCAAATGTTTGTGTAATACGATCCATTGCTTATCAAACTAGATACTTAAAATTATAACGATACAAAATTCCCATCCAGAATTAAAGAGCAGAATTTATTCTGCTATATTATATACGGTTGAGATAAATTTATAATTTGTAATGTAATAAACAAAACAATGAAATTAAAAAATGTTTAATTTAAAAAGTAATAGAAGGACTTAAGTCCATTTTTCTATAATTGAATAGTGGCAGTCAATGAGTAAATCTTCGTGTATGAAACAGGAATAGAAGATCAGAATGAAATTATTTTCCTCTCTTAAAATTAAAGAATTAATTTTAATTATATAAAGTAATTCCAATTGAATTTTTATAAAAGATTTATTTAATAAATAAAATCATTTAAAATGATGCCGATTTATATTTACCAAGTCTCTACTGATGATGGGTCCGAAGGAAGAATATTCGAAATCGAACAATCAATGACGGCCGAGTCATTAACAAAACACCCGGTCACTGGTCAGTCGATAAAGCGTATTTACCTCCCCCCTAATATTTCTAAAAAATATACTCCCGGCCAAACCAAGAATAAGCTTGATAATAAAAATGTCGAAAAAGCAGGCTTTTCTAAATATGAACGCGATAAGCTTACTGGAACTTATCATAAAGTTGCAGGGAAAGAAGGGCCTGGTAAATTTAATACCTGATAGCTTCTGAAACCATCCAGTGAGTCCAACCTCTCTATCGCGGCATCTGTACATCTACAATTAATTAATCGCGTGCTTAGTGAAAAGAAATGCGGCTCCACCATCATGATTGTCTTTCCAAGGTTGGCTGATCACTTCTTTTATTAATTGCCAGGCTGATGATTTCTTTTGCATGAATCGTTGGACCACGGCCTGGTTTTCATCTTCTTCGAGACTGCATGTGCTATAAACAAGGCGTCCACCAGGCCGAACAAATACAGATGCCTTTTCAAGGAACGCCAATTGCATGTCTGACGCTTTATTTATATCATCAGCTTTGAGTCGCCATTTAGCATCGGGTCGGCGTCGAAGAACCCCAGTATTACTACACGGTGCGTCTACAAGTACGGCGTCATAAACAGAGGGTAATCCACGTAATATAAATTCTTCAGGTTTTATTTCTAAAAGGTCTGCTTCTATAATATCACATGGTGTATTTTCTATTGTCCTAAGGTTATTTTTTAAAAGCTCAACGCGTGGACCGGGCAAATCAAGACATACCAGGCGACCGTTAGTGTTGCTAAGCTTTTCTGCTAATAACCTACTTTTCCCTCCAGGGGCAGCGCAAAGATCGAGAACCGTTTCGCCAGGTTGAAGATCAAGGATAAAAGACGGTAAGCGACTGGCCGGATCCATGATGTAAGCATAACCTTGATTGACGATATCAAAAATGGTCTCCCAACATGAATCTTCTATACGATAAAAATCCGACCAAGGAGTTGAAATCAATCCCGCGGGTAGATCCTTCTTATTAGTATCCATGATCCGCATATAAACCGGTGAAGGTTGCTGGTTCCACTCGAGCAATAAACGGGTATTAAGAAGACCGAATTTGTTGTACCAACGGCGCACTAGCCAATCTGGATGGCTATTTATCAAGGCCAGACTTTCAACGTTTCTGTCTTCCCCACCCCGGATAATTTGTATTTGAGCTGGAAACTTGCGAAGAACGGCATTCACCATTCCACATTCTTTAATGCTCACAAGGTTTTTAGCCTCCTCAACCGCATGGTGAACTATCTTAGGAAATAAAGCAGGATTTTCCGCGAGTATTTCAGCTGCTCCGATAAAAAGAATTGACTTTAGCCGAGGTCTTGTCTCCTTCTTTAGAAGCTTGCTAAGCGTATACTCAATTAATTGTAAATTTCTCACCACGCCTAATAGCAGGAATTGGCAACGTCGTCGTTCCATTCTTGAAAGCCCAGAAGCGTGGTCAGCGATTAGCGTGTCTACCTTTTGCGACTTACGTAAATAAACTTCGCAAAGGATTACTGCCCTATGCCAACCACTTTTGGAAAAATCGGAATTAGTGCTCATATTCCAGTAAATATCAGTCCATCTGATTGACTGGGTCTAGGTATACTATTAGTATATCTAATTATCACGCTGCAAAAATAGATTATGAATAAAGACGATATTGATTTGCTCATACAAAGACAACCCCGTCTTGAATCATCGCGAGAAAAACTCGAGTCGATGCAAACGGGTATGTATTGTATTCATCGAAGTTGGGGGCTTGGCAAGATAACAGAATATGACGTACAAGAAAGTAAACTCATTATCGATTTTGAGGATGGTAAAGCAGGTCACGCGATGGACCCGGTATTTTGTCTTGATCGGCTCGACATCCTGGCTCCAGAAAGCATGATTGCCCGTCATCGGGAAGAACCTGATGTGGTTGAAGAAATTATTAAGAAAAGACCGGCTGACCTGATTGTAGAAATTCTCTCATATGCCCCTAATCAAGGAGCAACGAATACGGAATTAGAATCACAGTTAATTTGTCTTTTAGGGGGGAAACGCTATAAAAAATGGTGGGCCGCTACAAAAAAACTTCTCGTTAAGGATCCCCGGATTGCCGTGCCGTCAAAAAAGACCGCTCCCTATGTATTGCGTGATGAGCCGATTACTGCAGAAGATGAAATTCTTGAGCAATTTTTCTCAACTAAGGCACCAATAAAAAAAGTTACACTAGCAGAAAAGCTGCAAGACTTATCCGTTTCAAATGACACGCTTAAGAAACATTTGCCAGACGTACTTATGAGCCTCACCGAGGCGATAAAAGAAACTCGACGCCTCAATCCTGGTGAACGATTACACGGCCTCTGGATACGAAATGATCTTGCGCGCTACATTCATGAGGATGTAGAGATCCTTGAGCCGACTTCGGCATCGATGATTTATGAGAATAAGGAACTTTCAGAATTAGCCACTCAAATACCCTCCAATTATTATAAGCGTTTCCTAGATCTAATTACCCGCTGCTACCCAGACGAATGGAAAAAAATCATGTTTGACCTGTTGAAAAACAGTAGCGGTAAATTTACGAACGAATGTATTAATTTTTTCATAGACATGGGGACTGAAGATGAAATACAACTCATGCTGCAACGTTGGTTAGATGAACAGACCTTGAAGGGCCCTATTCTATTATGGATCGTTAAAAATCGGCACGGCCAGAAATTTCAAACGATAGTAAAAGATCTAATTACCCCAAGAATGCTTAACGCAATTTTTTATGCTATCGATTATGAAGCACTTCAAAATGCGGGGACCCGACGTATCCCACTCGCTGATTTTTTAAGCGATGACGCCGAAATAATACCAGAATTATTATCATCGGCTACGCCTGAAACGGCAGGTGATTTAGCCACCACTTTGATGCTTAATCAGGGGTTTGAAAACCTCACTAAAAATTCTCTTCTTGCACGTTTTATAAAACAATTCCCCAACGTACAAAATCTATTAGCTGATGATAAAGTAGAACGGGCTCAGGAGCACCTTATTGTATCACAAATAAGTTATGATACTCGAAAAAAAGAATACGATATTTTGATTAATGAAAAGATTCCTGAAAATACGGCGGCGATAGCAACTGCTCGTGAACTCGGTGATATTAGAGAAAATGCAGAATATAAAATGGCACGCCAGGATCAAGACACACTCCTCTCCCGCAAAGAGCAGATTGAATTGGACTTAACTCGCGCGCAAATCACTGATTTTACCGATGCGCCTGCCGATGTTGTCGGTATCGGTACCGTGGTTGAATTGCATCAGCATTCAACGGGCCAAAATATCAGTTATTCCATTTTAGGAGCTTGGGATAGTGATCCTAAAAATAATATCTTATCCTATGAAACCCCTCTGGGTTACGTCCTTCTAGCCAAACGTATTGGAGAAACCGTAGAAACCAATATCGATAATACGAAGGAAAAATGGACGATTAACATAATCTCCCGTTACGTTGATGTGAAATAGCCCGGTTCTTTTCCCTTTGTCCGGTTAACCTGTTTTACCTTATAGCGACTGGCAATCCCAATTCTAATTGACGACTGCGCCTTATTGATCGCTTAAACGATTGGTAAAACATTCAAAAGACTTACTCAAACAGAAGTAGTTTGGTCTTAAGAATAATTTTCCAGTATATTATTCATTAACTGCTGATAATAGTTTCGGAGAGTATTGTAGATTTCGTCCGTATTACCCATTTTCAGTATTTCGTCTGCCAATTTTACAACATCAGCTTTATTTAATTGTCGGATTAAATATTTTATTTCCGGGATTAAACTCGTGGTAACACTTAACTCATCTGCCCCAAGACCTACGAGAAGAATAGCATAAATGGGTTCACTTGCCATCTCTCCGCATATCGAAACAGGTAGTCCATTGTCATGTGCGACATCAATTACATTTTTAATTGTGCGCACAACAGCGGGGTGATTGGGTTCATAAAGATGAGCGATACTGTCATTGACTCGGTCTACTGCGAGCATGTACTGGATTAAATCATTGGTCCCAATACTGAAAAAATGACAATGCTCAGATAAAAGATCGATCGTGCTTGCCGCGCTGGGAATCTCGATCATGCTGCCCAGCTCAATTTCTGAGTCAAAATCATGCGCACTTTCTCTTAATTCATGTTTGCATTCTTCGAGCAACCTATTGGCATCGCGAAGTTCGGGCACTCCACTGATCATTGGGTATAATAATTTGACCTTGCCATGAGCCGACGCTCTGAGGATTGCACGTAGCTGGCTTTTGAAGATATCAGGGTTCTCCAAACAAAAGCGAATTGCCCGAAGGCCCATAAAAGGATTACTCTCTTCATGTATATCCGTACTGCCAAAACGTGATTTCTCACCACCGAGGAAAAGGGAGCGAACTTTGTCGCCTCCAAGGTCAAGAGTGCGAATAATAACTAAACGGGGATTAAGAGCGGCAACGACCTTCCGATAGGAATCATATTGTTCTTCCTCGTCTGGAAATTCGCTATTACTTAAATAGATTCCCTCTGTCCTGAATAGCCCTACCCCATCTGCCCCACTTCCTTTTAACCGTTCAGTATCTTCAATTCCCTCTATGTTCGCCCTAATCGCAATCTTGTATCCATCGCATGTTTCAGCCGGGAGATTAGTTTCTTTTTTATAAATTTTCTGAATACTTTGCCGTTCATGTTCGATCTGACCGTATTGATATAGGTTTTGTTCACTGGGATTAATGATAACGATTCCATTATAACCATCGATCAGTAATATGTCATCAGCGTGAACGAGATCCGAAATATTATGCAATCCGACTACCGCGGGTATATCTAAGGAACGTGCCATAATCACTGAGTGACTCGTACGACTACCCCTATCGGTTGCAATACCAAGAAGATCACTCTTTTGCAAGCTCGCCGTATCCGAGGGCGACAGATCCTCCGCTACGATAACTTTTTTCTCGGTAAGTTTACCTTCTGCCAAATCCGAATGCCCCAAAAGATTTCCTAAGAGCCGACGAGTCACATCACGTATGTCCGTTACGCGTTCTTTGATGTATTCATCATTGATATTAGCAAAAGCATCAATATATCGATTGGACACCTCTTGAAAACAATGCTCGATGTTTAAACTGGTATCCTCGAGTTCACGTATTGTCGCATCCAATAAAGCGGCATCTTCAAGGACGAGTTGATGGGCATCAAAAATACTCGCTTCATTTTCTCCCAGTTTTTCAGTGATTATCATCCGAATAGAATGAATCTGTTTTCTTGTTTCCATGATTGCCTGTTCGAATCTCGACACCTCTCGATTTCGATCCTTCTCTGCAACTTCATAAGTCGGCACTTCCAACTCTTTCTGTAAAAATATAAAAACCGGGCCATGGGAAACACCTGGAGAAGCGGCAACACCTTTTATAGTATTCTCTTTTTTCTCGTCTTTTGACATTTCTAGGAAAGCTTTTAATGTGCAGATCTTACGTCTGCAAAAACCTTAGTACATATTAGAACTATTTTATAGCCAACTGAGTTAAGACTCAAATAATTGAGCTTTCAACTATAAATGTAGAATCACCCCAAACACTCCGTATATAATCAAATATTAATTCTCGAGGAGAATTTTCAGACAAAATAGCAAAACAGGCACTACCTGATCCGCTTAACTGGCAGGGTAAATTAAAATCAGTCCGTATTTTTTCAATAATAATGGATAAATCTAAATGCTTATCAAATACAATTCGTTCCATATCCGAATAGAGAATTTCTTTTATATCTTTTTTACTATCGATCCAATTCTTGAGCTTAGATTCAATTTTACTTTCTGAGGAAAATAGTTGATTACCATTTTTGGTATACTGGCGATAGGCCCACGCTGTCCCTATACTATAATTAGGTCTAAATAGAAGTATGGACTGACCTGACATATCTGAGATTACATCCGCTGGTAAAGTCTGCAGGATTTCTCCGCGCCCACGAATAATCAGGGGTTCATTATAGAGAAACAAGGGGCAGTCTGACCCCAAACGGACAGTGATCTCCATCAGTTCATCATCGCCTAATGGATTTTCTGCTAACATGTTTAAACCTTTTAATGTAGCCACCGCGTTACTACTTCCCCCACCTAATCCTGAGCCCACAGGGATTCGTTTTTTCAATTTAATATTGAGGCCGTAAGGGAGAGGATTTTTAACGCGATATTCAGCCACCGCGCGAAGGATGAGATTTTGATCTCCGCAATCGAGCTCGGGGTAATCACTCTCTAATCGGTCAGTTTTATCCGTGTTGAGTGGGGTCATCCAAAGAGTATCGCCAAATCGAAGCGGCGCAACCAGGGATATTAAATTATGATAATTATCCGGACGTTTACCTGTTACTGCTAAAAGTAAATTAATTTTGGCGGGCGAAGATAAAACGATTTCTTTTGAATTCTCTGTGGGCATGATCAATAGTTAAGATTAGACAATGAAATAATTATAAATTGATAACTTAAGGGGTGAGCAGGTTGCCTCACCGCATTTAGTTTGCTCATTGAAGAAAAAGCGCGCTGAGACAGCCTGCTCCACCTTATAACTTAACACCTGATACTGGTTGATAGAATACTTATTATTCAATCGTGAGCTCTTCGACAGAAACCTCAATCGCTTCACCCGAGCCTTCGACACTCTCATAATCGATGAAGTTATCAAGTGTTTCCGGTTGTGCGGTTAGAAACCCAGTAAGCCCGAATAAGATTATGATATTAAAAATGTATTTACTCACTTTAATTTATTTCATTTGCCTATTTTATAAGCAAGCGAAATATACTAAATTGAACTTGAATACTGATGCCATTAATTAATTTTTAAGTAAAACTATCGAAATATATTATCGGAATTAAAGAAAATATTATGAACGCGACAAAATCAGGCACGACGGAAACTGCCATAGAACAGATTCGTGAAGAAGGTTGGTGTGTAATAGAAGGGGTGATACCTGACGACAAGGTTGTAACGATTGGTGAAGAAATCCTCGATACCTCACGAAGAAACAGTGTTAAAAATAACCCCAAAGGTCACACTTCTGCCCCTGGATTTATCAATCACTGCCAGTCATTCACTCCCTATATAACAAAACCTCAAGTGATGAATGTGGTTGACTCACTCCTCGGTAAGAATGTGCGTATTTCTTTCACCACTGCAATTGTCAATGAATCAAAAAATGATCGTGGTGTCTGGCATTCAGATTGGCCCTTTAATGCCAATAATGTTGGCCATCTCATTGCCCCTTATCCAACGGAAGCCATTTTTCATCTTACTTCCCTGTGGTTTTTTACTCCTTTTAATGAAAAAAATGGAGGGACACTACTCAGACCGAGAAGCCATAAATTACCAACGAATCCAACGCAGAAGGGAGAAGAAGCCAATAGTTTAAAATCATACCCTGACGAGATACAAGCCGTGGGATCGGCAGGAAGTGTATTAATAATGAACAGTCAGTTATGGCACGCAAGAGCAGTAAATAATACTGACGAAGCGCGTATTGCCGTCGCGATTAGATTTGCACCATGGTGGTTAAACCTGGATTTACTCATGCCGAAATCCGAAGAACGTAAGCAGATTGCAATAGAACGGAATCTAGCTGAAAAAGAACAATCGCATGTAACGCTTGAAGTATACAATCAACTACCAGAAAATGTGAAAACTCTCTATCGTCATTGGGTTCAATCCGGTTAACAAAGTAGCCTGAATTCCTTCTGCGACTATACACTAATAGTAATTTTACTACATTTACCTCTAGTCACTCGCATATCAAAACACATAATTTAAATCTTATATTTAAACAATGAAGCAACTATTTGTAACCGCGGCGCGCGAGGTGGAATTCCAGGAAGTGCCAACTCCCATCTGTCCACCCGATGGTATTCTAGTCAAAGCAATAATAACTGCCGTTAGTAGTGGCACTGAAATCCGCGTCTACCGGGCTATCCCCGTGGATAAAGAAGGGAAATATTTGCATACTAATTATCCTTATAAACTTCCCTGTGTAAATGGATACTCGATGGTTGGTCAAGTCGTAGCAACAGGGGCAGAAGTGAATAACTTCGCCGTTGGTGACCGTGCATTTGTCGCTCAACCACATGGTGAATATGCGGTAGAGTTGGCAAAGGATGCGGTAAAATTACCCTCGAGTATCGCTGATGAAGAAGCTGTATTTTTAAGTCTGCTTCGCGTTACCCAAACCGCGATTCGCCGCGGCAATCCCACCCCCGGAGAAACGATCGCCATCGTCGGGCAGGGAGTTATTGGTCAATCCACCCTCGCCTTATGCCAGGCTTTTGGCCATCCTTGTATAGCTATCGACCAACATGAATCACGACTTGAGATTTCCAGAAAATTGGGAGCCGATCTTGCCATCAGTCCCAATGAAAAAGATTTTAATCAGCAAGTACATGATTTTTGTGGGGGAAGAGGGGCTGATCTAGTCATCGAAGCTGCTTCCGTCTGGCCGGCCATTCAAACTAGTATGGAAATTGCCCGGCCGGGAGGTAAAGTCGTCGTCGTCGCCCGTCACACCGATATGCCGAACTTCAGCCCCGTTAATGACCCCTACCTCGGAAAAGATGTATCTTTGGTTTCTTCTTACACCGCAGATCCTGAAGGACAACGCTGGGATTATAATAATACAATGGACTTAAATTTAAAGCTCTTTGAAAAGGGAAAACTCTCTCTCGCTCCCATAATTACCCATCATTTTCCATCGAACAAAATAGGTGAGGCTTATCGACGCCTGGACGAAGGCGAACTTGATATGGTCGGAGTCATTATTAACTGGTCCTGAAACATCCGGCATTAACGATTTATTCTGGTAAATAGAGGATACTGAATGTGAGCAAAGGATAATGCTTCCTAGCTAATGATTTTAAACAAAGACAGTTAGAATTATTTTCGTCTTCGTTACTTAAATACCTTTTAGAATGAGCTCGATGTTTTTACAGCCAGATAGTCGATACAAGCCTGAGTTAATATCGGCAATGCTTCTCGATCGAATGGACTTACCCACACTTGATAGATATCCTCTTCTCCTTTTTCGCGTGGATAGAGATAACTCAAAGCAGTGCTATTAGTCAGGTTCATGACAATAACTGCATAGCTAGGGAATCTTTTTCTCAAATCGGTCTGGAAATTCGAATAACACTCATTGGTTTGTCCAATAAAGATCGCCTGCCCGATAAGCCAGACAAATACAGGTGCTTCAATCGTGTTTTTCCCATCCAAGTTTCTAACGCGCGCAATTTTTCGCCTGAGACGCTCACGCATGACACGATTATCACAGCTTTCCAATTCCTTTTCAATCTCTTCGACTGCAGGTTGAGGTTTTACCGGGAGATCTACTGAAAAGGTAAAGCTTTCGAGATTATCGGACATACGACACAATTCCGTATTCCAATTAGCCAGCGGTGCTCCGGATTCTACTGCTCCACCGAAACGCATCCTCTGACTACCTGGTAACATCGATTCCAGTGCACTTAATACCGCATAGCCTAATTGTCTGCCGTGGCGATCAGCAACGGATGTATCTCCTGTATATTGAAGATTTGGGGCTAATTCACCTGATGCCCCCTGAAGAAACAAGCTTAAAGTACCTTCAACATGTGACTCAATTAATTCTCGAGCCGAGCCGACATAATCGGGGGAGATTAATCGATTTTCCCAGGCAAGTGTTGTGGGATGACAAGCATAATTAAAAATGATCGCAAAAATCTTATCATTGGAATCCCGCGTAACCCTACCGATGAGAAGTGTATTGTCCGCATCGTATTCCGGGTTATATCCGCAAATAATTCTATCCTTATCTTGATTGGGATCAGGCAGATCGCGGTTAGAAGCGAGTTTGCAAGAACCCACCACCCAGCTAAGACAGGATGGGCAGGCATCTTTATGTGCTTCCAGTGCAGCTTCTGTAGTTGCCTCGCGTATTTTTTCCAGGTACGGTTTTATTAAATGCCCCCCTGGTTTGTTGGAATCAGAAGAGCTGACTGAACACGCAGCATGGGTATGACTTAGATTGAGCATCACCCTGGAAAGGTCGAGATTCATAGCATCGAGGACGGATTCCCTTATATAGAGTTCGTCTTCAGTGTCTCTAAACCAACCAGCATCCAAGGCGATCAGAATCAGCGGGGGATTTCCGATACGGTCGCTTATTGACATAACAGTGACACAAAGGGAGCGGTGAATCCCTTCTGCAACGTCATGTAATGCCGCTCCCCATTGACGTGCATAAATACCGATAGGAGGCGTTATATCCCGTCTCGCAACACCAATAATCCCTTTAAATCCGCAGGGGTCTACACACAATGTGTCAGTAATTTCAGGTGAATTATCAGACCCCATTTATTGATTCTCTAAATGCCTGTCAGGTCTACTCACTATGAGTCTTAAATCACTCATCTCAATACGCTGTCTTCAATCATTCTTAAGAGTAAATTAGGCTGCCTGTTCCGTGACGTGTCATGGTCTGCGACTCGCTTACTCAGGTCTATCTCCACCGTAACGACTTCATCGACAAACTCCGTTACCGCTGTATTCAGGAAAACTTCACCCGTCGGATCAAATCCCATAACCGTCCCAGCATGGTTTGCGATGACATCTCTTGGATCTATGCCCGTCGTATAATTTTTAGGATAGGAATCAAGATTCTTCAGCCCTATTGTCGAAGGACCTACTGCATTATTACAGAGCACAAATACGTTGTGATCATCTGCCCGGGCAGTGTGTGGTTTCCTCCAAAGATCCTGCTGTGCTTGAATCTTATCGGCACAAAATTCTGGTGTTAATTCATCCGGCCATATACCCGATCTCCCCGCATAGGGAGCAAGAATGAGATCTACCTTATTGAGTCCATGGATAAGTGCCATCTCTGGAAAACAATTATCATAGCATATGGTAATACCGAATTTAAATTCACCGAGATCAAATGTTTCTACAAACTGACCTGGAGCAAAAAAGTGATATTCGTCCATCGACAAATATATTTTTCGTTGTAACCCCAGGTATTGCCCCCGGTTGACAACCAACTGGCTATTGTAGACATTACTTCTCGTTCTCTCAGCCATGCCCACACAGATACAAATATTTAAATCCCTGGACAGTTCCAGGATCGTCTGACAGAGCGGGCCATCGGGAATGGGCTCAGCGTTCTCTATCATTTTTGGATGTCCCCCATGCCCGGTAAGCATCAACTCCGGCAAGAAAACTATACGAGCACCCTCTTCACTGCCCGTGCGACAGGTTTTTATAACTCGATCGAGATTTGCTTGAGGATCGATGAGCAGTGATTGTAGAGAGGCGACAGTAACTTTAAATACACTCATAATTATTAATTTTATAAATCCTAATGTTCATTATACATAAATCTCAAGAAAAGTATACTGACGAGCTATAATTCTTATCAAACTTATTGATAGACCACAGTTGTCCAAGACAAAGGCAGAATAAATAAACATGAAATTAGCAGGATGCACTGGAAGTCTTTTGATCGAGAGGGATTATTTTTAATCAGTAATCCTCCAAGCCCAAATAGGAGACCCGCAACAAAGCCCACACCCGTGGGCAATAACGTCAGTATTCTCCCCTCCTGCAACCCCCTTATAACAAGAGAAGGCAAATGCCTCCTACAAATGGTATAATGCGTCTTCTCGAGGCGCTCGCATCAAATGGAAGCAAACGTGTAAAGAGAGAGAAATCAACGAGATTACCGAGCGCGCCAATGATCGCGGTTGAAGCACCGATGCAAGATGTGGTGTAGGACAATAGATATACGCGCTCATAGCATTATCTGTCATCCCACTTAAAATAATTAATAATCTTCCCAGGCCAGAACCCAGTGAAACGGTTCACAAAAATGCCAAAAAACATTCCCCCTGCAAGACTTGCAGCGAGGGGACCAATGTCAACATGAAGGGTCAATGCAGTAATTATTCTCCACCCTTAATAACTTCATTTTCATCTAAAGCACCCTTATCCCTATACCATTGAGGTTCATCAAGCTGTCCCAGATAAAAGGTTATAAGGATCAATAGATATACAGCTATAATGTGGAGATAGATTTTCTCTTCATTTTCAATTATTACCTGTGGTTTTACATAGTGATTTTCATTTTTATATTTCTCCAACTGTTCCACTACCGCCCCAACCTGGGCATCTTCCAGGCAAAGATAATATTGCTCCTTCTTACGAAACATCCAATAAGGCAAGCGAATGGACAATATCACCAAAGCATGCTCATTTGCTATTTTATAGCTGTTATAAACTCCCACCTCGACCAGCTTTCAAGTTTTAGTTTTGACGACTAGGTCATTACAGTTACGAGCGAATAACACAGCCTAAATGCTATCAACTGTTTCAGGATTCACTTCTAAAATATTGTCGCTGCTTCTCAGTAACCTCCAAGCCCACTTTTTCCAATACCAGCATCATATCCTCCCATATGATCCTCTTGTTATAAATGGATCCACTGCGGAGGATATAAGAGGGATGATAAGTCACAAGAAGGGGAATTTTTTCAAATTCGAACCATTTCCCGCGTATGCTTCCTAATTTTCGCTTTGGGTCATGTCCTAGCAGCCCACTCACTGCGGTGTTGCCCAACGCGACGATTACTTCAGGTTTCACGATTTCTAATTGAGCGCGAAGATAAGGTAAACAGAAATTCATTTCCTCCTGCGTGGGTGGCCGATTTCCAAATGAGGTATTTGTTTCCGGTCGCCAGTTCATAATATTGCCAATGTAGACATCGCTACGTTGAAGTCCCATCGCTTCAATGATTTTTGTCAATAATTGCCCCGCACGTCCGACAAAAGGTTCACCCTGGATTTCCTCATCTGCTCCAGGTGCTTCCCCACAAAAGAAAATATCAGCATCAATATTACCCACTCCAAAAACTACCTTCGCCCCCTCCCCTACGTGCTCATTACAAACCGGACATTGAAGAACCCGGGTTTTCAGCCATTTCCAGCGCATTCGCTTATCACCCGTTGGCAATTCTAATTCAGAGGGTTGAAGGATAGATGGGTCTTCCTCCGTGGAAACAGTTTCATTCGTGTGATTAGTCTTATATTGCGTAACAACTGCCTTCAGATTTTGCAGTGAATCATCACCAATAAAAATATTGTCCTTTCCCTCTGCTTTCAGCCGCTTCAGTTCACTTACAATTGCTTCCAGTTCGGCACGCATTTCAAAATATATATTATTATTTTTATTAAAGCGCCACAAGATTCATCAATTGAAGCCATTCGTTATGATCTCGCGATCAGCTTTTCGACGTATTTTGAGAGAATATCAAATTCAAGATTTACCACGTCACCTGTTTGTCGCTCGTGAAAATTTGTTACTTCTAAGGTGTGAGGAATCAACCAGACAGCAAAACCATTTTTATCTACCTCGGCTATGGTGAGGGAAACACCGTCAATCGCAATATTACCTTTATTTACAATATAACGCATAGTATCAGGCGGAGGTTCAATACGCATGTAATAATCTTTTCCGCGTCGTTCAATGATTATTAACTGCCCGACCGTATCAATATGGCCAGTCAGGAAGTGGCCTCCAATTTTACCGTCAAACCTTAAACTGCATTCCAGATTCATGCTCGTTCCATTACCTTGAATCTTGATTGGTATAACATCCGTTCCACTGTGTTGGGATTGATTTTTAGTCACATACTCTTTGATTCCTTCAAATGAAGTCACGGTCAACGTCTCGTTCAATAAATCGAAAGTAACAGTATTTGAATCAAACGCGGTAACGGTTAAACAACATCCATTGACCGCTACACTGTCACCGACGGTCATCTCCTTTTGTACCTTAACCGCGCTCACTTTGAGGATCCATGATTCCGGACCCTCATCAAGTAGAAGCACTCGGCCGGTTTCTTCAACAATACCTGAAAACATACAGGGTTTAAATTAACACTACCTTAGACCAACACGCAAGACAGAGGTTTCATTGTCACGACTTATTAAAAGGACATAATCTTCACGCCTGTCGTCTGACATAATGACTCCCGACCTCACACCTCAAATGCTTGGCTTTACCCCGGTCGTAAATGTCGTTTCGGGCTTCACTTCTGTCAATGGAGAATTTAAATCGTTCCCAAAAATCCTTAAGGGATGCATAAATTATTGTTTTTAATATATTTTCATGACTTTTCATGTAGCGCTTTGTCTGCGGCCAGCTCATTTGAACGTAGTTTCTACCTTTACTTGTGTCCTTTACAAAATTCTCCCTCTCTTTGCTTGACTTGGTATAAGAACTCACCAACCTTCTTTCGCTTTAATCACCATTGCGGGGAGCTGTGTAAGCTATATGGCTGACGATTATAAAGACACTCTAAATCTCCCAAAAACAAAATTTCCGATGCGGGCTAATCTTGGTGCCCGGGAACCCGAACGGATTGCTCATTGGGAAAAGGAAGGATTGTACTCTGCCATTCAGAAAAAGAATGCCGAGGGCGATACCTTTATTCTGCATGACGGGCCACCTTATGCCAATGGCAATATCCATTTGGGACATGCACTGAACAAAATCCTTAAGGACATCGTACTTCGCTATAAGTCCATGCGGGGGTTTCGGACTCCCTATATTCCCGGCTGGGATTGTCATGGGCTGCCAATTGAACAACAAATATTAAAAAAGGTCGGTTCAAAGATTCATGAGATGGAACCGTCGAAAATACGACAGCTCTGTCATGATTATGCATCTAAGCACATAAATTTGCAGAGAGATCAATTCACCCGCCTCGGTATCCTTGGTGAATGGGAAAAACCCTATACTACATTCGATCCTGTATATGAATATGGCATCTTAAGTGTCCTTCGTGATCTCGTTGCCCAAGGGCTGGTACATAAGGGTTTTAAATGTGTTCATTGGGATACGGTATTCCGAACAGCCCTCGCGGAAGCAGAAATTGAATATCACCCACTAAAATCAGATTCTATTTACGTAAAATTTCCCTTAAGCAATGCAAAGGACTATCCCTCATTAAAAAACCTTGAGAATGTCTCACTTGTAATTTGGACAACTACTCCCTGGACATTGCCGGCAAACCTCGGGGTATGCCTCCACTCGAAACTAGACTATGTTGCTCTAGAACATGTAGGGCAAGTTTCCATCGTCGCTAAGGGCTTGATGGAATCATTTCTTACAAACTGCAAGATTGATGACGCAAAAGTCATTGCCAATTTCCGTGCGAGCGAATTGGAACGGGGAATTTGCGCACACCCTATTTTTCCCGATCAAGAAAGCCTGATTATGCTTGCGGACCATGTTAATCTTGAACAAGGAACCGGTTGTGTTCACACCGCGCCGGGGCATGGGCATGATGATTTTGAGATCGGGAAGAAATATGGCCTTCCAGTAATTGTACCCGTCGATAATCGTGGGAGATTTACTGACGAGTATCCCGAAATGGAAGGTAAAGATGTCTTTGATGCCAATCCAGAGATTATTAAAAAATTAAAAGAGAAAGGCATTCTTATTGCTGCCGATAAAGTGACACATGATTACCCACACAGCTGGAGATCTAAAAAGCCAATCATTTTCCGAGCGACGGAACAATGGTTCATGGAACTAGAGTTTAAGGAGATTAGAAAAAAAACCATCGACTCAATCAACAATTCCGTAAAATGGATTCCGGGTTGGGGTCATAACCGCATTCGCTCGATGGTTGAATCACGACCTGACTGGTGTATTTCACGACAGCGCTCATGGGGTGTACCCATCCCCGCTATTCGCTCTAAAAAAAGTGGTGAGTCTATTCTCGACCTGCGAATCATTGAAAAGTTTATGGAGCTCGTTACGGCAAAAGGCACCGATGTATGGTTTTCCCAACCGCTCAATCAGATCATTCCCGACGGCTATGTCTATGAGCCTACGGGAGAAGACGATCCTGATGATTTCGAGAAAGAATACGACATTCTTGATGTTTGGTTCGACTCAGGCGCCAGCCACGTAGCTTGTCTAGAACAGGATAGTAGATTATCTTCACCCGCAAATCTCTACCTCGAAGGTAGCGATCAACACCGAGGATGGTTTCAAGCTTCCCTACTCACCTCAATTGGAACGAGAGGCCGAGCCCCATTCAAGGAAGTATTAACACATGGTTTTATCCTCGATAGTGAGGGAAATGCTATGAGTAAATCTAAAGGCAACGTTGAATCTCCACAGAAATTAATCAATAGAATAGGCGCAGATAATCTTAGACTCTGGATTGCAAGTGAAGATTATCGCAATGACATCAAAATATCCGACGAAATCCTGAAGCGGATAGTGGATACTTACCGACTTATTCGCAATACACTTCGCTTCCAAATTTCAAATTTATTCGATTTCGATGAGGCTGAAAATGCTGTAGTGCTATCTGACCTACACCCGCTTGACAAATGGGCACTTCATAAAACTGCGGAATTAGTAAATTTGGTGACTGTGGCTTATGAGGCCTATGAATTCCATAAAGTCTATCAGCTCTGTAATAAGTTTTGTTCTGTAACGCTTTCCGCGACTTACCACGATATCTTAAAAGATCGTCTCTACACTTTAGGAACTGATTCGAAGGATCGACGTTCTGCGCAATCGGTAATAAAGATCACTTTTGATACACTAAAAAAACTATTAGCCCCCATCCTTGTATTTACTACCGATGAGGCCCATGCATACGCGCAAGTCAATGAGGATTTCTCTTCTCATTCAATCCATCTTGAGTCATGGCCCCTAGCCCCTGCCGACTGGTCTCATCCAACTGAAAGTCAAGCCGTAGATAAAATATTTGCGATACGCGATGGTGTTAATGAAAAACTTGAATCACTACGCATGAACAAGGAGATTGGACAATCCCTTGATGCCGTGGTTTTGATTTCTGGAAATCAAAATAATAATGACTTCCAGTTATTGCAGGAATATGAAGATTACCTACCGGAACTTTTCATTGTTTCCCAAGTTCATTTGAAATCCAATGAGCAGAAGAATGGCTCATTGTCGATCTCAGCCCATCATGCTGAAGGTGATCGTTGCCCCCGCTGTTGGCGCTGGTTAATTGAACTTAAGGCAACTGAAGATCATGGAGGAATTTGTTCACGCTGTGTAGAATCAATAAGCAGAACCCATTAACAGGCATAATAGCCATGAAAAAAACCAAGAAAAAAAGCACAATAACTTCCAAGAAAAGCGCTCGCGCTACTAAAAAGTCTGCGACGAAAAAAAAGACGCCTAAGGCAAAGAAGCCAGGCCGTAAAAAAAAGATGCAGCCAGCCATAAAAAAAGCCAAAAAGAAGAGGATGACAAAGAAAAAGCAGCTGCGGCAGGTCACACAAAAAGCAAGTAAAGCAAAGTCTAAAACGAAGAGCTCCACCGTTAAATCAGGCAAAAAAAAACAGGCTGCCAAGGTGATAGCCAAAGAGGATGAAGTGGTAGCAACCAGAAAAAAAGGCAAGATTAAAGACATCGTCAATCAAGATCTAGACCTTAAAAATCTTGTGCGTAAACCAAAGCAAACACCTGCTATATTCAAGCTGCCCTCAAGAAAACACACGCCCATAGTATTTTCCCTCGAAGAAGTGAGGGACGTATTGAAATATCGTCAAACCGAGACTGAAAGCAAAAGGAAAAAGTCAACCTCAGCTAAAACCAAAGAAGCACCGAAACGCAAAGAAGAGGCTACATTAAAAAGAAAAACAAAGAGTCGAAAATTGGGTGCTGCATCCATCGCAGATATTCTGGGCTTCAACCCGATGAAAAAAGGGGTGAAACCAGTGAATGACCGTCACGATCCCAATAAGGTACCGAAAAAGTTTCAAAAGTATTATAGCATGCTTCTTGAATTGCGCGATCATGTAAGATCTGGGTTGAATCTTCATACCCAAGATACGCTTAAACGTTCTTCAAAGGATGATACCGGAGATCTATCCAGCCATAGTCAGCACATGGCTGATGCTGGCACCGATAATTTCGATCGTGATTTTGCCCTCAGTCTCGTATCCAATGAACAGGAAGCACTCAGTGAAATTGAAGCGGCGATCGATAGAATATTTGATGGGACTTATGGCATCTGTGAAATTACCGGGCAGCAAATTAAACGTGAGCGCTTAGTAGCCGTTCCGTTCACGCGCTTCTCGGTCCAGGGGCAAGTGGAATATGAAAGCACAAATCGTAAAAGCATCCAGCGTAGCAGTCTATTCATAAATTCCAATGTAGAGAATCCAGCTCAATTCACCAACGAAGATTCTGAAGAATAACCCGACACAACCCGTAAATTCCCTGAAAAAGGCAAGCGCCTACAAGCTGTTTTACCTTCTGGTTTGTGGAATCTTCATCGCTGATCAGCTGTCTAAATTATGGATCATCGGACGTCCAGATTTGCCCCTTGGCAGCTATTGGCCCTACGGTGGAATAGAGATCGTCCCCGGGTTTTTCTATATCGCTCATGTAGGCAACCGAGGCGCAGCCTGGGGACTTTTTGTCGGATACGGATTTTGGCTTGGCTTACTCGCTATCGGAGCCCTCCTCGCGATCTATTTATTTCGCAATGAATTAGCGCTGCGACGCTGGTACATGCAAATAGCATTCGGATTACTTTGCGGTGGCATTCTGGGTAACCTTGTCGACCGCATGCTTCGCGGCCATGTCGTCGACTTTCTTGACTTTCATCTACCCGGCTACCGATGGCCTGCATTTAACGTCGCTGACAGTGGAATCTGTATCGGAATAACCGGGTACTTAATTATAAATTTATCTGAAATCTGGTCGGAAAATCGAAAAGAGAAACCAATAGATTCAACATCTTGAATTTAAATATTTAGCATTTGGGAGACAGAGGGTTTCAGCTCTATTCAATACTGAAGTTATAATGTTAACAGTTATTTCTAATCGCTGTTTTATTACGGTTTTTCTCATAAATCCAGCAATTGATATCCACCATCAATCCTCAAAATAACTCTAGACATCAACGTTGGATTAATTGGTTGAGAAAATATAGGTATATTTGATTAACCGTTTATGAAGATTAAATCCTCCGTTTTGTAAATGTAGTTACCCGGAGCCTGAGCCAAAGAGAGGGAATAAAGGCTATTTTTGTTAAGAACATGTTAAAAGCTATACTTATATTATTTTAATATTGTATAAGATATATTTATATTTATAAAAGAGGTTATAAAAAACATAAAACAATTACTCCTTTAATTCTCTTTTAGAAACACTGCTTACAGTTATTACGTAAAAAACCTTTAAATTTCTACAGTTCTTTATTTTTAAATTTTTATTATTAGGGTATATCCTCTCTTTTTATTCCTTATTATTTAGTTATTTACTGTTATACCCGTTGATCTAGAGGCACGAATACTTTAATATTTTAAAATCTTCAAAGATTTAAAAACTGCAATAAAATGAATATAAAAAATCCAATTTATAATCGAGCATTAACGCTCATTGAAGTCATGCTAGCACTGAGTGTATTAGCGATGGTTTCCTTAACCATTCTTTCTTCGGTTCTGCTGAGCAGACGTTTGGCTGAATCCAATGTTTATGAAAACACCGCGCTCACTGTCACCCAGGGATACCTGGAACAGATTAAAAGTATGGAATATGATGTGATAACCGCCTGCCTGGCAAGTGGCGATCCACTGCCTTGTAAAAGCATTTCCATTCTTGCAGCCGGTCCGAATATCGAAGAAGACGATCCTCTTATAATTGGGGCGGAAAATATAAAAACTGTTGCGATCGATTTAAGAGATGATGGAACCGGAACGGGAACTTTCTATGAAATCGTAATGCAGTACAAAATCACACCTACGGTTACTAACTGTCAACCCACCTTGGGGATCCAGGCAATGGAGGTAACCCTTAATTATGAATTCTTAAGTCCTGAAACAGGTGTGCCAACTTGGAGAGACGGCTCGGCAAGATTCGTCAAATCATGGGTGCCCACATTTTAAAAAAGTTAATAATAATGAAACAAAATAATTCCAATTATACCGAGCGGGCGGGCTTTACCTTAACTGAACTTTTGATAGCTCTGACTATCTTTGGTATGGTCATGGCTGGCATCAGCAGTTTCTTTTTTACGACCAATAAGATGCTCTTTACCAATAGCGCAAAGTTGCAGATTAATCGCGATATTCGCGCTATCACTAATGAGATGACTGACAACGCTAGAAATGCCAATCATTTCACGCTTTACGATAGTTTCTACGATTCTTTTCGCAATCCCACCGCCCCGACGACAGGTGCTGATTACCGTCAGCGTGACGCTGAAGCTGGGGATTTGGTTGTCTTTATCTTTTACGGCGTTGATTCCGCACCTTGGGACACGACACCACCGCCGATTGAAAGGCTTATCGGCTACTATCGCTCGATCGATGACCCGGCTACTAACACCGGCCCTATCCGTAAGTTCGATATTAATATCGCCGTAGCGGATCAAAATGATTCAGTCGAAGATTTGATTCCAGCAATTTCTACCGTCGGCGATCACAAGACGATTATCGAGCTCTCAAAAGGATTGGCCAATGAAAGGCTTTTTTATAATTTCCGTGAACGAAGCATTATGATAAATGGACAGATTTATCATGGAAATGACGCCAAGCGCGTTACTGACACTTACAATTTCACAATCTCACCTCGGGGGTAATGATTATGAATAGTATAACTACTAGATCAAATAACTTCCGTTCAGGTTCTCTCCTTTCTCAAAAAGGGTCAACCTTAGTAAGCCTTCTCATTTAAATACATAGAACATTTAATTAGGGCCAGGATGAGGGGTATTACGAACTGCTAACTTATCCTGGCTCTCATTGTTTACCCCACCTGTTTACGTTAGTGAAACAATTTCTTATGCCCTTATCCATTATTGACATATGAGGAATTAAACTGAGATAATAATGGCTAAAATGAAAGCTGCTTTGCTCACACGCCTCGTTTTATTTACCTCGTTAACGATAGTTTTTATCTCCCTGTCGGTCCTTGCTCAAGCCCAGGTTGAAAAAGAAGAACCCTACAAAGGGCCGATTTATATAAAACCGGCAAAACCCCATGTCCCTTTCGATGTTAAAATTCGCAGTTTTGAAGCCGATGGAGAAATAATTGAAATCTATTATGTTTCTACACCCTATTTTGGTATAGAAATGAAAAAACCCACGCGTTGGTCCCGGAAAAACGATCCAAGGAATTCGATCAGTTATTATTTCAAGGGTAATACAAAAACGATATTTTCCATGAGTCTATATTTAAAAGAGGACTTCATGCCGAACATCGGATCTGTAGAAATAAAGGGGTATATTGAAGGTTTGAAGAAAAGACATAAAGGTAATATAGAATTATTAAATGATGATGGTCATTACCGCCCAACTAATCAATCAAGATGGCCCCTGGGTAAACTGAACCGCGTCATCATCTATACGATTGCC
>Ga0315339_1000049_pt1 | contig 210849 bp, 193 predicted proteins | sample ASW17metaG_FD_204514 | JGI IMG/M metagenome (GOLD analysis project Ga0315339, IMG submission 204514) | Ammonia-oxidizing marine archaeal communities from Pacific Ocean, United States - ASW #17 | ecosystem: Environmental > Aquatic > Marine > Oceanic | place: USA: California | collected 2016-12-05
TTAATGAGCCTAGAATTATAGGAATTAATACAGTAAAAGTTTCATATAAATAATATCCCAATCCTCCAAGAAGAATTAAAATTAATCCCGTAACTTTAGTGAACAAAACCATAAAGAATCTCCTTTAATTTGTAAGATAGTAGTAAATATAAATAATAAATATATAAAAACCACTTATATTATTTTAAATGTAGATCAACTAAGCCCAGACCTTTTTCTGAATTCTGCATATCAATATGTATTTCTAAAATATTTGGCTTGTCATAAAGGACCGCTCCTTTAGGTAATAAGAATTCAAAAACTATAGGAAAATTATATTTATCCTTTGATTTATTAAAATCTATAGAGCCAACTAGCTCTTTATTAAAATATACCTTTGATTTATAGTTCGAACTTCCATCATTAACAAAAATATCTGATATTTTTAAAGACACTTTTCTATATTCACCTTTATCTTTCTTTTTTGCATAAAATGCCAATGATACTAAATTATCATTAGTCCAAGCACCCCAATTATTCAATGCCTCTAAACCATCTATAAAGACTCCATCTACATCTCTCTTCAATTCTCCATCTATATTTTCATAGTAGAATTTTATACTGTTATACCTTTTCGTCTCTAGTTTTGTGTTAAAGAAAGATTCGATATCGGGCCTACTTCTACTTTGTGATTTTTCCTGAGGAACGAGTCTCAATATCCCATTATCATTATATTTGATCTTGAAGTTTCGATAGTATGATGAGTTGCCACGATATTTTAAAGGTCCAACTAGAGAAAAGCTTCTCTTTCTTTCCTTTGATATCTTACTATTTAATATATCCACCCCTTCTAAGTTCTCTATTTCTTTAAAACCAATCTGACCCATAATTGTTGGATATAGATCAAGTAGCTGGGTTAGGTCCTGTGACTTTAACAAGTTTCCAGAGCTATTGGGTGGCTTTATCAATAACAATGATCTTGCATGGGCTTCTAAAGATGGGAGCGACCAGCCTGACATAGTAAGATCATAGGCAGGGTCACTCTTATCAACTGAAGCAAATGAAGAATCTTCTGGATCTAATAGTTGAGCAACAGCATGTGAACCATGATCGCCATAAATTAATATCAAAGAGTCATCATATTGGCCTAAGTCTTTTAATTTATCAAACAATTCAATTACAAGTTTATTGGCACATAATGCCTGACTATAATAGTCTTCACTTTCATTGCCCTCTCTAGGTTCGTACCATTCACATGATTTTGTCGATGAAAATGGCCAATGTGGAAGATCTATGAAGGCTATAGTAAAGACTCCTCGATTCTTCTGAAGACTTTGATTATGTATCAAGGCCCTCATATTTAGAATCGAACTATAAGCTGTAATTCCCATATCAGTTCCCGTTGGCAGGGAACTTGATAATCTATTTATATACAAGAAATAACTCTTCCCTAGAGACTTGCCCCAGACAAGGCTCTCATTAGTTAAAAAATTAGGAACTGATTTGGCTAATGATAATCGTGTAAAGCTTCCTAGAAGTGGGTGGCTTATGCCGTTTATTAAAAGCACTTCTTTATTTGAGTATTTTCTGTCTACAAGTGGGTATTGGGTTATATGATAATTCTTTCCATACTGTTTATCTGTAATGATGTTGTCTCCATATTGTAAAATCTCATATCCGCTGTCTTTTAGCTTTACCAGTAAACTGTTTTCAATAGTTGCCTCCCATTTCTTTCGTGTTTGCCCAGTATAGGACGAACTAGTTAGATAGCTTAGTACTGAATGGTAGGTATAAGCATAATTAGCAATGTTTTTCTCATATAGAGTGAAGCCTTGGAAGTCGTTTTCTGAATTGTAGTCATGTAGATATTTCAAAAAATAATCTGTTTGCATTCCATCAAGATGGATCATGTAAATATTTGGTAAATTGCTATCTAAGGATGCTTTAATGTCTTTAGAATAAGAATCCTTTTTATTGTACTCATAAAGCAAACTTGAACAAATCGAGAACAAGGTCAGAGCTAAAGCAAAGATATAAAGGGATTTAAGAATAAAGGATAGTTCCATCCTCTTCTTTTTAATACCAAGATATAAAAAGATAGTAGTACTAATTAAAATTAAACATTCTATTAACGTGACATAAAGTGGTTCCAGGCTTACCAGTTTGGCAAGACCTAACTTTCCTATTTCGAGTGGCAAAAGAATATCATTGAGAAGGACTGTGATACCTAAAACTAACAATATATACGCAAAATAAGATGACAAGGTCTTTGAGAATCTATAAATTAAGAAATAAGTTATTATTAAGAGTACTGAAAAAAAAACACCAGCTAGATTAATATAAAGTAATAGCGAATAATCATAGCCCCAATCGGCAATATTAAATATATATAAAGTTGCTGGGTTAATTACAAAAACTACCAGAGGTAAAACTAGTATAAACAACCAAGCATCTCTAAAACTTAAATCGGGCATATCGAATCTAAAGTTTTTATTAATCATTGCAATTTTCCAAATAATTTTTTAAGTTCTTGTGCGCCAACTAAATCAGACTTATGAACATTAAAAACATTCTCGTCTCTTAGTTCTTCTAAATTAGGATTTTTATCCTTCAATAATTTATTGATAGCTTTATGAATATCAACAAAATTTTCAATTGAAACCACTGAACCTACCTTTGACCTTATTGTTACCTCAATGGGCTCAATATTTATCTCATTATATTCAGGATTATTAATCTTTTTGGGCAAATCAAGAAATAGAACTTCTTTTTTCAGGCCAAAACTGTAATCCATAGATGCCCCCGACCAATCCGTAATCATTAAATCTGAACTACATAATGACTCTTCAATAGCTAGTTCAGTTTCTAAATTAAAAGATTCATTAGCTCCATATAAATTTCCTATTTCGTCAACCTTTACCTTGTTCAACTTCATTGTTTGAGGATGAGGCCTTAAGGTTACCCTATATCCTGCACTTAATAAGTTTCCTACTAGTTCTTTTCCTAAAGTTTCAATTAAACCATTTTCTCCCCATGACGGTGCAATTAATATATAAGTTTTCTCCTTTCTTCTTGAGTCAGCATTCTTCTGAGCAACTTTAATCAAAGAATCGAGTCGACTATACCCATGTTTAACCAAATTTTTGGCATGTAAATTGTATTTTTTCTCTGTCGCCCTGACCTCTTTTATATGATGGGGTCCACCACAGAAAATAGTATTAAAATTATCAAATGCACCTTTACGATACGCCATATGAAGGCTGACTAATGAGTGCTGTACATACACATAGTGAACATTATGTTTAGATTGTTTTAGCTGAAAAGAGTTCAAGTCGGGCATCGTCATCACCATTATATTCGTCTCAATATTTAAGAATAGCCAATTAAGCATATGCCCGCTACCCATACAGAAAGCTCTATAATTAGAATCTTTTAAATTCAAACCAGGATCATCTTCTTCGGAACTAATATAACAAACGTCTACTTCATTAATTTTCAAAAATTCTTCTATAAGTCCTCTTAGATGGGTCCATGAATCTCTCCCCTCGGAATAAAATACTATACTTTTTTTAGATTTCTGTAATTGGGTAAAACTAATCAGATCCCATAACTGGCTAAAAAAATCTATCATTTATCTAGTTTATAATATTGGTCTAATTCCTTACTGTTTTTCAGTTCTTCATAAATCCTCAGGTCTTCTAATGAGTCTACTTCTAACCAACCACCCTCAACACATACCGCCCTTACTTCCCACCTTCCATTAATTAATAATTGTATAAATGAGGTTAGGAACATATTGTTAAAATCTTTAATATTTGTTCCTTTTGCACTTTTTAAATTTCTATAAAAACTAATTAGCCGGCCTAGTCTATCTCCTCTTACTTTAATTAATCCAGTATATTGTCCTTGAATATCTTTGTAATTTTCTGTTTTCTGTCCTAAATTCTTTATTGTTCCATCTTTATTTAAGATTAAACTTTCAGCATCTGATAAAGGATTAGGAAATCTTAGCTGCCAATACCTAAGCCACTGTTTATCAATCATTACATTTACTTCCGCATTACTACTGATAACCTTCTCTAAATTATTAAGCTCATAAATAATATCACCATAAGATATAATTAAATCTCCTTCTTTTTCAATAAAAGGTAACGCATTAAAGAGGCTGTTTACCATATTGGTGGAAGAATATTTAGGATTATAGAAGCATTCCAAACCTAAATCTCGTATTTGCTCACCTAAATGACCTGTTGCCACGGCAATATCAGAGATTCCTCCTTTATTCAGAGTTTCAATTTGTCTCTCTAGGAGAGGCTTATTGAAGAGCTCTACCAAAGCTTTAGGCTTATTGTCGGTTAATGGTCTTAACCTTGAGCCTTCACCGGCCGCTAAGATTAATGCTCTCATAACTGAAGAAACTTCTTAATTAGATTTAAGTCATCAATGCAATATGGCTCTTCACGTTCAGGGTGCCACATAATCCCTAATACCGGATATTCTTCATGATAAAAACCCTCGATTGTATTATCATCAGCCAAGGCCAATGGGATTAAAGATTTCCCGAGTTCTGATTTTTTTATAGACCACTTATGGTAACTGTTAACGAGTCTAGAGTTATTTTCAGACTTACCACTAAAGGTTATCTTGTGCTTAGCGCCTACATGATTATCTTGTCTAGATATTGAACCGCCAAAAAATAAATTTATCATTTGCATACCTCTGCATACACCTAGAAGCGGTATATTTTTTTCCATTGCAATTTGAATTAATTTTTCTTCGAAGTCATCCCGCTCCTTTGAGATATCCAATGCCGACTCATCTACTCTTGCTATATTATTTCCTCCACTAAGAACAATGGCTGATGGAGCTATGCTTTTTATAATCTCTGAAGGTTCTAGAAGATTAGATAAAGGAAATGGTAAGAAACCAAGCTTAAGGATTAAATGAGACCACCTTTGATCTAGACAATCACGTTTCTCAACGTATCCTTGAACACTTTCTACTCTTTGGCTTATGGCTAATATCTTCATAACTATAAATCCTACCTCAATTAATAATTATAATATTCTGATTATCGCAATCTAGTTTAATTTTGTTGCTTTTAACTAATTTATTAAATAGTTTACTGCCTATACCTATTGCTGCAGGCAAGCCTAATTCAGCTGCTCTAATCGCCATATGTGAATTAGCACCACCATATTGAGTAACTAAGCCAGCTATATTGCAACCAAAAACCCAGTCATACCCTGGGTCTGCTTGAGGTGTGAGAATAATCTTACCATCCAAGTTATCCTGGACTCTAGTGTCCAAACTCTTTAATTCTCCAATAATATTGTTGTTCGTAATAAAGTTTATTTTGGCGTCATTGTACTCAAAACAATAAAAATCTTTTTCACTTTTAATAAATGGAGGAATCTCAAACATCTGATTCAGCTTATTTTCAGTTTTACGAGACTTTATAGTTTCCTTAACTTCGGTTAACTCTATATCATCAAAGGAAAGCTTCTGAAAGTCTTCATATTTAAGGTAGACAATTTCATCACGGCTGAGTCCTACTTCTTTACCAAACTCCACAAGGCAATCTAAGGCAGAGCTCAAATTACGAGTAAATTCTAACTTTGTTTCCTCACGTGCTACAATTGCCTCTTTAATGTAAATAATTAATTCATTTGCGCTTATATTAAGATTAAGATCAACCAAGAATTTTTCAATATACTCCTCCTGTTCTTTAGCTAGTTTGAAAAAGGAGGTCTTCTTATTTATCTTTCTACTCTGAGATCTTAAATAATACTCAGGATCTTCCCAATATGCGGGAGTTGTCGCATCATAAGTTCCAGGTCGCAGATGACCGTACTTAGTAGTTATTTCATTCAAAGTAATTTCACCATTCTGCAGAGCTAGTTGATCTTTTTGTATATTACTAGAAACTCCAATAATCGAGGACAATAACAAATCTACATCATCCTTAGTCATTACCTCGCTCTCTATTAGACTCTTTAAGAAGCTTATCGCAATAAAACCGTGGCGTGCTGCATGTGCAAATGGAAGGGTGCCGTTACTTTTACAATCCTCAAGCAAAAAACAAGCTTTATTTAAAGATTTAATTTTACTTTGTAGGATCTGAACTCTTCGCTTTGCTAGGTTCTGTATAGAAATATGTTCTTTAAAATTTATAATTGCATTTGAAGTTATTAATTTTAATGCTTCTCCAAGTCTGTCAATCTCCTTCAAATTTAAACCCCAGGATTTCAGTCTATCCTGAGCATTTTTTCTATAAGTTGGAGTCCATGAAGTTATAGCAATATCAAATTCAATCTTATCATGATACTCGGGACTTAAAGACAGGTTTCCCAGATACGCTTCAACCAATTTTTCTGCTAATTCATCATCAACTGCAGATGGAATAAAGGAATTAAAGCTTGCTCTTAAATCTATATAGGGTTGGCCGCAAAAAGATAGAATTAATGAATTTCCTCCAACGTCTCTATAGCCAAACTCTGAGCGTTGCTTTGCCCATATATTATCAGTTATAAGAAACTTATAAAGACTTAAGGCTAAAGGATTCGGATGGATTCCAATAATTTCTGCTGGATTCCAATCTGACATATTGCTGAAAGAGGTTGTCTTTCCCAACACAAAAGATGATGAGCCTTGGGAGGATATAAATGAAGCGGCTGATTTCTTAAGGTTGTCTTCAAATAAGTTAACAACATCATCATACTTTCTATGGTCCACAGTAATTGGTCTGACCTGAAGAATATGCACTAATCCTTTCTTGTCTATAACAAACTCAACATCTAATTTATCAAAGGACAATAAGTCTTTTAATTCATCTATAGACTTTCGAAGTGGCTCAAGCCTTGGTTCTAATTTTTTTAACTCTTCAACCTCTCTATTATACAAAACAATAGTTCGATCATCCTGAGCTGTACCCGATGTTATCGTCTCTGTGGAATCTTTATTCTCTTCAAAATTAAAAACATAATAAGGGGCTCCTGTTTCAAGCTGGCAAGTGAGCACTACACCAGAAATACTTATATCATTTAAAAATTCTTGAACAAGAACTTGGTCATCGCTGTTATTTATATTTTCTCCATAAGAAGAGATAACTTCATTCACTACATCGAGAATAGAACTACTAGAACTACTATCTACATTTAAGACACTAGTATATCGGCCTGCCGAGGAGTTGCTCCAACCATCTTCCATTGATGTACTACTTCGTATAATCAATTGCTTTCCAAAAAAGAATTCTTGTATTTCCGAGAGGATGTTGTCACTATTCCTAACCCAATCGTGAACAGAAAAACTAATTTGTTTTCCAATACTGCTCCTTTTAACCATAGGTGCCAATCTTGATAATGTTTGAGCTTTATTTCCCAAAATAAATCTTGCTATATCTTGTGGCTCGTTCAACTCTGCCCAATTACTCTCCACATCTATAAAATTAATACTTAGTCCGCTACTCTCTAAACAAGAAAGTAGATCTAATAAGTTGTGCCCAACAATAGATGCATTTAAAGACTTTATTGTATTTATGACATTTGGTTTTACATAGAATAACCCTGTAAATTCAGACTTATAACCCTTATATCTCCCATCATTGGGAATAATTATTTCAGCAATTTCTAAGTCTTTTTTAGAACGATTATGGTAACGATTTTTATAATTAATATCTATTGCAACTGTAATGTCTTCCGTACTTTGTGATATCCTTTCTAAGATTTCCTGACGAAAAATTGTATCAGCATAGGTAAAAATAGCTGGCGAATCTTCGAGGGGGCATTGAAAGAATGTATCAAGTATATTGTTTGACTCCCAGTTTGGGACTAGGATGTGATTAATTCCGGGGTAACTCTTTATAACATCTTCGATATGGTACCCGCCCATAAAACTAACTTTTTTACTTTTAATAACCTCAAAGCTATGAAGCTGCCAATCTAATACTTTAGATTTCTCACTAATTTCCTGAAGAACTGCTGGCTTCTTTCCAGCTACTGGATAATGGGCCCCCAGCATATAAATATTAGTCATAATCATTAGAGATCTTTATTCTTAGATTTAAAGCTAAATAGAGACTTTAACTTATACCAAAATTTCTTTAAAAAAACTCCAATCAGAACCATTGACCCAATAATGACTGATATTATGGCACTACCAGACCCTGGATCTATATATGCGTGGGCATAGTTGGAAGTAGAAAATAAAAAAAGAATACTAATAAAATAATACTGCATGGTTCAATTCTTCTATGCTCTTTAGGGTAACCTAAAATACGTTTTTGTATAGATAGTGGCTCCGGAGGTAGGATTTGAACCTACGACAAAGTGATTAACAGTCACCTGCTCTGCCAACTGAGCTACTCCGGAATAATGACCTATAAGACTATCAATTTAATGTAAATGCTTATAACAGTCAAGCATGTTGAGTATTTGTTGGCAAGATAAATGTATAAAAGTATACTGATTACTAATATTAATGAGTAAAAAGAATATTAAGATAAATAAAAACAAGAATAATTTGCCAGTACCGGCAAATTCCCTGGAAAAGTACCTTACAGAAATAAGTAACTATAAGATTCTATCAAGAGAAGAAGAATCCAAATATGCTAAAGAATATAGAGATACCGGTGACTTGCAATCGGCAAGAAAGCTAATAACAGCAAATTTAAAATTCGTTGTAAAGATTGCCATGGAATATAAGAATTATGGACTTAACTTAATGGACGTAATTCAAGAAGGCAACCTTGGGCTTATGCAGGCAGTAACAAAGTTTGACCCTACTAAAAGATACAGATTAATATCTTACGGTGTTTGGTGGATAAGGGCATATATACAGAATTTTATAATGAAGAACTGGAGCCTCGTAAAGATTGGAACCACCCAAGGACAGAGAAAATTATTTTATAAAATAAGGTCTGCAAAAAGTCTATACAACTCTGGAGAAATATCTTTAGAGGGGTACTACGCTAAATTAGCCGGTGACTTGAAAGTCTCGATAAAAGAAATTAAAGAAATGGACCAAAGAATGGGTGGAAGAGACTACTCACTTGATGAGGAAATCAGACCAGAAGAGAAGCAGACGAAAATTGACTTTATAGCTTCGGGTTCAGAGAATCAGGAGCAGATTGTAATTCAGAATCAACAAACAAAAGAGTTAAAATCTAGTCTTAAAGAAGCCGTGGAAACGCTTAATGATAGAGAAACCTACATAATAAATAATAGGCTACTATCCGACAAGCAAATGACTTTGGAGAAATTAGGGGAAAAGTTTAAAATCTCGCGCGAAAGAGTAAGGCAAATAGAAAAATCTGCAATTAAGAAAATAAAAAAAATTCTTGTCAAGAATGGTATTACAGCTGACTTTTAATTAACGAGAGGCCCTCTTCTAAGCTATCTATATAATCACAGCCAAATTGTGCTAAATTGGATTTTCCTCCACCTTTCCCATTAAACTTTGAGGCAATTAGATTTAAGAAATCCTTACAATTGAAATTCTCCATATCTGAGCTTACTGCGCAAATCAATATTGACCCATCTTTGTTATTTGAACCTAAAAAGCCTATTGTTTTCTTTATTTTTTTTAAATCATCCCATAAACTTTTAAGCTGAGGGGAACTCATATTCGTTCCCAAATATGAAACTATCCTAATATCATTAACAACTTCACAATTAGACAGGACTTCCTCGGCTAAATTTTGCGTTGCCTTCCTCTCATAACCAGAAAGTTTAAACTTTAAGGAATCATTCTCCTTTTGTATTCTAAGAATCCCATCTTGAACTTTATCAATTGAGGAATTCAGGATACCAGAAGAAGCTATAAGACTATCTTTAATCTTATTCATATAAGCCATTCCCGACTCTCCGACATGGGCTTCAATTCTACGTATTCCCGACGATATTGATGATTCAGATGAAATACAAAGTGACCCTATCTCCCCGGAGCTTTGTATATGTGTTCCGCCACATAGCTCCATACTGAAATCACCTATCCTAACTACTCGGACAGAATCACCATACTTGTCTTCAAAAAATGCTGTAGCTCCACTTTTAATGGCTTTATTGTATTCTACGTTTTCGTCAACAATAACCTCATTATTTAAACGAATTCTTTCATTTGAAAGATTCTCAATTTCTTTTAGTGTGCTTAGTTTAATATTTGAAAAATGGCTGAAATCGAACCGTAACCTGTCACTTTTAACCAAAGACCCTGCTTGTCTGACATGATCCCCTAGAATTTCCCTCAAAGCAGAATGCAGAATATGGGTGGCAGTATGATGTTGCGCTATTTTTAACCTATGGGCTCCATCAACCGAAATATCAACCTTGTCTCCATTCTTAATCTCTCCTTCCCTTACTATCCCACTATGAATAAAGAAACCTTCCTTCGTTTTTTGAGTATCAAAGATATCAATCAAGCACTTACCAGTTTTAATAAAACCTTTATCTCCCACTTGCCCACCGGACTCCGCATAGAATGAAGTAGACTCTAAAATTAATCCTATTTTTTCTTTTCCTCCCGCCGAAGGGACTATTTCATTATCTTTTATAATTGCGAAAACTTTAGATTCAGAATCTAGATTCTGATATCCAACAAATCTAGTACTAGAATCAAGGTTCATTGTCTTAACTAAATCAATTGAATCTCCTACCGGATTCTTAAACTTAGATGCTTTCTTTGAAGAATTCCTCTGATTAAGCATCTCTTCTTCGTAAGCCTTCATATCCAGAACATAATCGGTCTCACTTGCAATATCCTGAATCAAGTCAACCGGAAAACCAAAAGTATCGTAAAGCTTAAAGACATCCTTTCCAGACAAGATCTTTGTTTTTGAGGAAGAAAGCATTGCCTCTTTTAATTGATCAAATCCCCTATCAATAGTTAACAAAAACTTTTCTTCTTCGTTTAAAACAATTGAAACGATATTTGCATCTTGACTTATTAGTTCCGGATAGAATTTACCCATGTTTTCAATTACTTCATAAACAAGATTATGTAAAAAAGGTTTAGATATTCCTAGCTTTTTATAATGCCTTACAGCTCTTCTCAATATTCTTCTAGCGACATAACCTCTTCCATCACTTGACGGAATAACACCATCCGAAATTAGGAAGGTTACCGCTCTAGCATGATCAGCCAGAACTCTGATTGAAATATCTATATCGGGGTCCTTACCATAGTCCTTCCCTAGAAAGTCTGCTACATAATTGGTTAGGTATTTAAATAAGTCAGTATCATAGTTGCTCTTAACATCTTGAAGAACTGAAGCTAATCTTTCCAGACCCATTCCTGTATCTATGCTTGGTTTAGGCAGAGGGCTCAGACTTCCATCTTCTGCACGATCAAATTGCATAAAGACTAGATTCCAAATTTCTAAGAATCTACCACAATCGCACTCGACAGAGCACGATTTTGCGTCAGGGCAACTAGATCCCGGCTCACCCATGTCATACATAATTTCTGAACATGGGCCGCATGGCCCAGTATCACCCATTGACCAAAAGTTATCTTCATCACCAAGCTTGTAAATTCTGTCCTCATCAATCTTAATTGAATTAAGCCAAATTTCTTTAGCATCATTGTCATCATGATGGACGGTGATATAGAGTTTTTGCTTATCAATTTTCAACTCTTTTGTAAGGAATTCCCACGCGAAAGATATCGCGTCTTCTTTGAAATAGTCTCCAAAAGAAAAATTTCCTAGCATTTCAAAAAAAGTATGATGTCTGCTAGTTTTCCCCACATTCTCTAAGTCGTTATGTTTTCCACCAGCTCTTAAGGATTTCTGGCAAGAAGCAGCTCTAGTATGTTTAAACTTTTCTGATCCTAAGAAGATATTTTTAAATTGGACCATCCCGGCATTTGTAAATAATAGAGTAGGATCATTCTTAGGGATAAGACCCGAGCTTGCAACTATTCCATGACTTTTTCTTTCAAAAAAAGCAAGAAATTTTTTTCTTATTTGAGATGATTTCATTTAGAGTATTATAATCGGATATTAAAGAGATTAAAGAATTGATAAAATATTATAGAGGTTAGTTGAGTGGAGCGACGCTCACAAAGACTTTAGATTTTCCTTTTTTCTGGAAGGTAACTAGTCCATTTTTCAAAGCAAAGAGTGTATGATCTTTTCCTATTCCGACGTTTTCTCCAGGATAAAATTTAGTCCCTCTTTGTCTAACTATGATACCACCGGTATTAACAGACTGACCACCGAACAACTTTACTCCAAGCCTTCTTCCCGCACTATCTCTTCCGTTCCTGGAACTACCTGCTGCTTTTGTTTTTGACATAATAAACCCCTATTTACTTATAGATAGAATTTCAACAGTCTGATAAGGCTGCCTATGACCATTTAATGTCTTTGAATTCTTTCTTCTTCTAAATTTAAAAACTTTTAGCTTCTTACCTTTATCATCTGATACTACTTTTGCCTTTATCTTAAAAGGCTTTAGTTGTGAAGCATCTACTAGAACATTTTTTTCGTCAGCTATATATAACACTTCATCAAATCCGATTTCGGATCCAACCTCATAACCAGTTTTTTCTATTTGAATCTTGTCACCTTCTTTAACAAGATACTGCTTACCGCCAGTCTTAATTACAGCTTCCATTACGTCCTCCAAAAAGTATATATTTTCACGGATTATAGGCTTTTGTCAATACTTATAAGTTATTCCTCTAATTCTACATTCCAATATGACGTATCGACTGAACTTAAAAAAGGCTTCCATTCTTCAAATTTAACAGTTCGCAGGTAAATATTGGACAATAGCTCCCAGGATGGCTTAATAGGCTTTGTTGACAAACTCATCGCTGTCTCTGACAGAAAATTGCTCCCCTTCCTTCTGTTGCAGGTAAGACAGCAGCACACAACATTTTCCCAAGTCGTCTTTCCTCCTAAGGATTTAGGTACAACATGATCGATGCTTAGCTCATTCTTTGGGAAACTTTTTTTACAGTATTGGCATACAGACCTATCCCTCTTAAATATATTATAACGATTGAATTTAACTTCCTTACTGTGGACCTTATCGTACCTTAGAACTATTATAACTCTTGGTATTTTTATCGTTTTAGAAACTGTTCTTATTGTCTCAGATTTTTTTAGGCTAGATATTTCACTCCATGATTCAAAGTCAAATGTCTCATAATTCATATCTACAGCTTTCGCTGCTCCAAGGTACAACATCAAGAAGGCTCTCTTGACGCTAGTTGTGTCAACTGGAAAGAAGAACTTATTTAATACCAGAACAGGAGAATTGAGCATTACCTATATAAGTTACCTGAAAAACAAATAAATTTACGTTATGTTGGGAAGCTAATATAATATTATTTAATGAATACTTTCTTATTACTTGCAAGCTCAATAGCTTTATTTTCAATTCCATTTCTAAATTTTCATCTATTTCCTCTGTCGTGGATCTTTCTCGTCCCAATCATGTACTTAATAGAAAAGAATAAACTAAGTCCTTTTAAATTAGGTTTAACTTTTGGAACATCATCCCTCCTTATAATTACATATTGGACCCCTGCTACTATTGTCAATTTAACCGGTGCATCATGGGAAATATCAATAATAACCCATCTCATATACTGTATTTATGAGTCCTTATTCTATGTCTTAATATTCTCATTAATAAGTATCTCAATTAAAAAAATTGATAGTATGTGGCTTAAGTACCTATTTATAGTATTCCTATATATAATAGTTGAGCAGAACTTCCCTAGAATATTCCCTTATAAGCTTGGGAACAGTCAGATTGTTTTTACAGAAATATCACAGTTAATTTCTATTTTCGGTATAAATATAATATCAATTTTAATTTTACTTATAAATATTTCACTCTATGAGTTACTACTTAAGAAGAATAAAAAAATTGGATATTTTGCCTTAGCAACTCTACTAACTGCTCTTACCTCCGGGGTTATAATAGACAAGAATCTAGAGCACTATGAGAAGAAAAAAACTGGCATAGATATTGTAGTTATTCAGCCTGTAGACTCATTAGAAAGACTAGTGGAAATTCAAGAAAGAGCTTCCAAAAATCTTCCTAAAGCAGATTTAACCATATGGCCCGAGTCTGCATTAGATAAAATTATTCTGGAAAATAATGGAGATTATAATAAATTTCAAAAAATATTTTCAAAAAAATTTATATTTAATAGTAAATCACTCCTATTCGGCTCTATTGTAAAAAAAAGAGAGGGATTTTATAATGGTGCAATTCTGATTAATGAAGAATCTCAGATAACTGACTTGTATTTAAAGAATAAATTAATGATCTTTGGAGAATACTATCCTTTAAAAGAAATAGGCTCAAGAATTATCCCAATATACAGCTCATTTATTTCTCTTAATAGGGGTAAGATTAGACCAATATCCTTAACAAAAAGTTCTAAGATTGGAATAATAATTTGTTATGAAGATCTTTTCGAAGAAAATTCACTTAAACTAACCAATATGAACGCAGAGCTACTAGTAAATCTAACAAATGACAAATGGTATGGGGAAAGCCTAGCATCATACCAACACTTAATGCTATCTATTCCTAGAGCAATAGAAAATAAAAGATTTCTTGTTCGATCTACCTATAATGGAATCAGCTCCATCATAAGTCCATCTGGAAAACTATTGAAAGAATTGGGAACAAATACAAGAGGTTATTTAGCTAGAAAGGTTCCACTCATAAAGGAACAAAGTTTTTATTCAAAATACTATTCTAAAATTAACTTTATTTATTACATGATTTTTTTTGTAATACTGCTCTTATTTATTAAAGAAGCTAGAAAGAAGTGACATAAACTTCTTATTGTCTCTTGGAGAACCAACAGTAATTCTTAGGCAATTCCCAAGTATTTTATCCTTTGGAAAAGATTTAACAATCAAATCCTTAGACTTTAAAAAATTAAATAGTTGAAGAGCTTTCTTTAGCTTAATAAGTATAAAGTTAGAATCAGAAGGGAATACTTTTAGATCAGGAAAATCTTTCATGTATTTCGAAAGAATAAACCTTTGCTGCTTAATTACTTTAAGTTGTGGATTAATAGCTAGGGCATCTTTAAAGAAACTGCGCGCTACAAGTTGGGAAAATGCAGAAATATTATACGGCAGCCTTATGTTCTCTATGCTATCAATAAGTCTTTTGTCTCCCAAGATAAATCCTAAACGTATTCCTGCGAACCCAACCTTTGACATAGTCTTCATAATCAACAAGTTCTTGTTTTGTTTTAATAAAGAAATGCAGGAGACATTTGAATAATCAGAGTATGCTTCATCTACTACAACGATGCCCTTTGAATGTTTAATAATTTTTAGAATTTCTTCTTTCTCGAACGAATTACCAGTTGGATTATTAGGGCTTGCAATAAAAATTATGTCTGGGTCATGAGCATCAATTTGCTTCAGTACCTTTTTAGTATTCAGTTTGAATTCTGAAGTTAAGGAAACACCAACACCTCTTAATCCTAAACCTTTAGTTAAAATTTTATACATCGAAAAGCTTGGTTCTAAATAAAGAACCTTAGAAGATTTGCCAGTCAGGGTTAGGAGCAAGTTCAATATGAGCTCATCTGATCCATTGCCAAGGAGAACTTGACCCTTCTTTAAGCTATAAAAATTTAATATATCTTTTTTTAGCTCTAACTGAAGAGGATCCGGGTATCTATTTAGTTTCAACTGATTATTAATTTTATTCAAATTAACACTCTTAATGAAAGACTTGTTGTCTAGAAGTGCTACTTCTAACATCTCTTTATATTCAAAGGGAGACTCATTAGCATTCAATCTAAAGGTATAATCTGTTTTATCAGTAGAGTAAGCCTTAAAGCCTTTTAAAGATTTTTTTAATCTAATCTCCATAATCTTTATCCTTGTCTAGTCTCACTTGAACAGAATTGGCATGACCATCTAGGCCTTCTTCTTTTGCCAAGCTAACAACATGTTTTCCAAGGGAATTCATTCCTCTTTTTGATATTTGTGTATAACTAGAGTACTTAATAAAGTCCAAGACACTTAGGGGTGACGAAAATCTTGCACTACCAGCTGTTGGTAGAACATGACTTGGTCCTGCAATATAATCACCAAAGGCTTCACCAGAATTCTCACCAATAAAAATAGAACCAGCATTTAAAATCTCTTTTTCAATATCAGCAGGTCGTCTAACGAAAATTTGAAGGTGTTCAGGTGCGAAGACGTTGGAGAACCTTATGCAATCCTTCAAGGTTTTTAAAACATAAATCCTTCCATTTCTTTTAAGCGACTCATTAATAATCTTTGATCGCGTCAAAGAAGATGATTGAATCTTAACTTCTTCTGCAACAGCGCTAGCAAGTCTCACTGAACAAGTTAAACAAATTGCTGAAGATTCTACATCATGTTCTGCTTGTGCGATTAGGTCTGCTGCAATATATTTAGGGTTAGAAAAAGTATCTGCAATAACTAAAACCTCGCTTGGGCCTGCAACCATATCAATATCAACTTTTCCGAAAACTTTCTTTTTTGCAGTTGCAACAAAAATATTTCCAGGACCAACAATCTTGTCCACTTTATCAATACTATTTGTCCCATACGCCAGAGCTGCAATTGCTTGAGCTCCTCCTACTTGAAAAATATTTTCTATACCAAGGAGTTGCGCAGTAAATAAAATTGCTGGACTAATTCCACTCTTACCAGGAGGTGTTACAACGGATATCTCCTTGCACCCGGCAACCATGGCTAGCGCACCAGTCATAATAAGACTAGAAGGATAGGATGCGGTTCCTCCAGGAACATATATCCCTACTCTTTCAATCGGGCCAACTTTCCATCCTAAAATATTATCTAAATTATCCTTATATTTAATAGACTTAGGCAATTTTAATTTCTGATAGCTCTTGACTCTAGCTATAGATTTTTTTATCGCATTTTTTACATTTGAAGAAAGATAAGATGAGGCAGCTTGAATCTCTAGTAAATTTATCTTTATATTTTTTTTATTAAGTTCAAAGTTATCAAATCTTCTACTAAGATCAAAAAGTGACTTATCACCCTTCAACTTCACATCCTCAACGATAGTGTCAACTTTATCTTCTACGGCTCTAGAGTCTTTCTCTTGCCTTCTTCTGATCTTACCAATTTCTCTTTCTATATCAGAAGACTTTAAGTTGATAGTTCTCATAATAGAAACTATACAATAATTTTATAGAATTATTATATCAAAATTATTTAATAAATATTATGTCCACGGAAATAAAAATATTAAGCAATAGCATGTATAAAATAGAAAATAGAAAAACACTTTTATAATGTTTTTTCTGTTTAAATGAGAGAAACACTAGATATAAAAAAGATGCACCTAAGGCAATTGCCATTACCCCATAGAAATTTGAGCAAATCCCGACAATCCAAAAATATAGAGATATAGGAAGTAGAGCTAAACTATAGATCATTATTAAATAGTTTGTATATTCTTGGCCATACACTATTGGCATCGTAGGGAAACCTCCCTTCTCGTAATCATCTAACAGGTGCTGTGCAAGAGCCCAAAAATGTGGTGGCTGCCACATCATCATAAATAAAAATAAAACCACTATATCTATATATGCAATAGATAATTCAGGCTGTATTGCAGAGTATCCAATGATTACAGGTAGTGCACCCGGTATACCCCCTAGGACTGTCCCAAACGGAGATGATTTCTTTAAAAACATAGTGTAATAGACCGTATATGAGAGGATGGCTAGAAGAATTAAGCTAAAATTTAATAAGTTAATAAATATTACTGACAATGCGAGGGAAGTTGTCAACAAGAAGGCAGCTATCATAGATAAGTTTTTAACCCCAACAAGCTTTAGAGCTTTAACCCTTCCTTCAAGTCTTTCCATTAATTGATCGTTTTCACGTTCAATTAAGTTGTTTACCATAGCAGATCCTGCCGCTGAAAAAATTAAACAGAGCAATGTTAGAAGAGCTGTTGTTAAAGGAGGTGCGCCGTCTTGCGCAATAACAATTCCTGTAAAACCAGTAAGCCCCACACTTAATATTATGTTTGGCTTTGCTAAAGATATTACTGCTTTTAAGTATTTCATTAACTAATTTCTTTCTTTGTAAATAATAAGTTAAGAATAACTCCCACGATAGCAAGAGCAATTAAAAGATGAAGTGCTGTCATTGAAAAAGCTAATTTTGAGAGTACTACAAAGACTCCTATGAAAACCTGCAGAAGGACTAAGGCTGAGAGCCACTTAAGATTCACTATAGTTTTGTTGTTAGCTTTTTTAAAATAAGACCTTAAAAGTAGCCAGAAAGAAATTAAAAGTATAGCTATCCCACTTATTCTATGAAAAAGATGGACAAAAACCGTCTTGCTTAAGTATGGAGGCAACCAATAACCTAAACATTTTGGAAAATCTGGACATGCTAAGCCAGCATTAGAATGTCTTACGTATGCACCAAGGACAAGTTGACAATAAACAAGAACAAAAAGAAGCAAGTAAGGTAAGTTGGCTGTAGTAAAAATACCAACAGTACTTAGCTCTCTACTGTTCTTATATAAGCACATTGTGTATATAAGAATAAAAATTATAATCGCATTTCCAAAATGGAAAGTTGTAATATTAGTTTCTAATTGAAGAACAACAACAAGAGCCCCTGCAACAATTTGAATAGCAAGAAGTATAGAGGATAGAATTGGTATCAACTTATAGGCTCCCCTGTAAGAGCGTAGCCTGTCTTTAACAAGAAATGCAAAAAAAACTGTTACAAAGAGCCCTAAGACCCTATGTCCGTGCTCCATAAAAATAGGAAAGGTAATTTCAGGAAAGAAGCTTCCAAAGCATAAAGGCCAATCAGGGCAAGCCAAGCCTGCACCTAATCCACTTACCATATTCCCCCAAATAAGAAGAATAACTAAAGAATATAGAGTGAGCTTTTCTATTCTACCCATGCTGTTAATTTACTACACGTGAGAACATATCGGTTACGGTAAATGCAATCAGAAGAAACAATAGAAACAACGGGTAAGATGCAAAAACCCAAGTTAATCCATCTTCGTGTTTCAGATGCATAAAGTGCAGCGCAACTACTCCAGCTTTAACTGATGCAACAATAAGAGCTATTGGGACATTCCAGACCCCAAAATCAAACTGAGCTGCTCCAACAGTAACAACTGTTAAAAACATCAACAGAATCCAAATGTTGATTAATGATTTATAAGATCCATGATTATCCATAAAAACTCCTTATCCTACAAGGTACAACAAAGGAAAAAGATAGATCCAGATTAAGTCTACCAAATGCCAATACAATCCTCCTATCTCTATCGCGGTATAATTGTCTTTTGAATACTTACCTTTGTAAACCTTGCGAAGCAATACACCCAGGACTGCCATTCCAATGAATACATGGAGCATGTGAACACCAGTTGCAGCGAAGTATATTGAATAAAAAATATCAGTGCCAGGGAAAATTCCAAGATTAAATTTATATGAATATTCAAAATATTTATTAACAGCGAAAATTGCAGCACATATTATAGTTATCCACAGCATTATTTTTACTAATTTAATTCTGTTCTCTTGTATTGCCTTGACTGCGATGGCAACAGTTAGACTACTAAAAATAAGAATTACAGTGTTAACTGTACCCAGAACAACATTAAGATTTTGAGATCCGTGTTGAAACATATCAGGATACTTAGCCCTGTATATAGCATAAGCCGCGAACAATCCTCCGAACAACAAAAGCTCCGTGGCCAAGAATAGCCACATACCAAGCTTTGCACCAGAGTGCTCAGTTTCATGGTCAAAGTGATGGTGGCCATCATCCTCAGTGTCAATTGAAGGGACCATTTCAGAAGGATACGCTATAGACTTAAGTACCTTGCTGGTTACATCGAAGAACCCCATACTAAGACTCCTCCTCTATTTTAGTACCATAGTTGTATACAGGCTCTGTGATTGTCGGGATTTCATCAAAATTAAAAGTACCTGGAGGTGAGTCCATGCTCCACTCCAAAGAAAGGGACCTATAAGGATTTCCTGGAGCTTTTCCAGGCAATGGTCTCATCAATGTCCAAAGCATTAGAATAAAACCGGCTGCTCCTATCCAAGTTCCATAAGTGGAGAGTTGATGAAGAGACTGAAATTCTGGGGCATAGTTAAAATATCTTCTAGGCATACCCAGAGTACCTAAAATAAACTGAGGAAAGAAAATAACATTAAATCCAATGAAAATAAGAACAAAAGCAATTTTTGCTTTAAACTCATCAAACATTCTTCCCCACATCTTTGGATACCAAAAATGAAGAGCTGCAAAGAAACCAAAAACTGTTCCTCCAATCATCACGTAGTGCATATGAGCAACAACAAAGTATGTATCATGCAAATGAACGTCCGCTGCTAGTGCTCCTAGGAAAAGCCCAGTCAAGCCACCAATTGTAAAAAGAAAAATAAAGGCTAACGAATACAACATGGCAGTGCTTAATTCAATTGACCCTTTATACAGGGTCCAAAGCCAATTAAAAACCTTAATAGCGGTTGGAACGGCAACCGCATATGTGATTACAGAGAATATTACGTTTATTAGTTTAGATTGACCACTAACAAACATATGGTGGCCCCAGACGAGAAAACTTATAAGTGCAATCGCGAGGCTGGCATAAGCTATAGCTTTATAACCAAAAATTGGTTTTCGAGAGAAAACTGGCATTACTTCGGAAATAATTCCCATTGCAGGCAATATCATAATATAGACAGCAGGATGAGAATAGAACCAGAAAAAATGCTGGAACAAAACGGGGTCTCCACCTCTAGCAGGGTCAAAAAAGCCCAGTCCAAAATATCTTTCGCCAATAAGAAGCAATAAGGTAATTCCTACAACTGGTGTCGCCAATACTTGAAGAAGGGAAGTCGCATAGGCTGCCCAACAAAAAAGAGGAAGCCTGTCCCATGTCATTCCAGGAGCTCTAAGCTTATGCATTGTAACTATAAAATTAATCCCTGTAAGAATAGAAGAAAATCCTAAAATAAATATTCCAAAAGTGATCAAAATGACGTTGGCTCCTGACTCAATTGAATAAGGAGTATAAAAGGTCCATCCGGTGTCAGCAGGGGCAGCTAAAGCAATCATAAAAACAGCCGCACCAAACAGATAAAGCCAAAAGCTATACAAGTTTAGTTTAGGAAATATAACATCCTTAGCCCCAATCATTAGAGGTATTAAAAAATTACCAAAACTAGCTGCTACACCAGGAACAATAAACAGAAATACCATCATTGATCCGTGCAGAGTAAATAAAACATTATAAGTGTGGGCGCTAATAATAGTTTGCCCAGGAGTTAGATGTTCAAAGCGAACCAAGAAGGACGCAATAGCAGCGATAATAAAGAAAACCCCTATGGCCCACAAGTACATTATCCCTATTCTTTTATGGTCTACAGTAAAGAACCATGAGGCAAATCCCTCACCATTTTCTAAGTAGTTTTTTTCTTGCTCTTGCGACATACTTCATCTCCTATTAATTATTTTAATGACTTTATATATTCAATAATAGCTGTTATATCACTATCCTCTAGTAAGCCTTTGTAAGATGGCATAACAGGTCCATAGCCTTCAAGTATTTTTTCTCCTGGATAGAGTATTGACTCTTTAATATAGTTTTCATCAGCCAAAATAGAAGTTCCATCGGCAAAAATTCTGTTCTTACCGAATAGACCTTTCCATGTTGGGCCTACTCCATCTGCTCCATCAATACTATGACATGCTACACATCCCTTGTCGGAATACAGCTGCCTTCCCACCTCAGCTGGAGGCAAATTCGAGGAAGCTTTCTGAACTTTCTTAGCTGATCCATCTTCCCAAGAGGCAAACTTTTCCTTAGATAAAACGTGAACTTTCCCCAACATATTAGAGTGAGCAGTACCACAGTATTCCGTACAATAGATATCAAAAACTCCTTCTTTAGTGGCAGTAAAATTAATATAAGTATATCTATTTCCCATAAGATCTTGCTTAACTCTAAAAGCCGGAACAAAAAAACTGTGAAGAACATCGTCTGATTGCATAACAAGCCTTATTGGCTGATCAATTGGCACATATAATTCATTTAAAGTTTTCTTACCGTTTGAATAGTCAAAAGTCCACAACCATTGTTTGGCTGTTACATTAATTTCAACCGCATTCTTAGGTGTAGTTGTATATTGATCATAAAACACATAGCCATAAATGAATATTACTATACAAAGAATGGTTGGTATGACCGTCCAGAGGGTCTCAAGGAAGCTATCATGAGTAATTGCTGGCGTCTGATCATTGTCACTTTTTCTTCTATACTTAATAACAAAATAAACAAGTAGGAACCCGATTAAGATACAAGATATAACCGAAATTATTGTTACAAGCCATAAAACGAAGTCAACTCCAGGTGCAAAAGTCGAAGCTGATGTTGGTAGCCAATTCATTTAGTCTCTCCTTTATTTTTTTTCTTATCTTTCTTGATCCACATAAAAAACATGAATACGGTAATTAAAACTAAAGTTATACCGCCACCAAGCTTTATGACATTCAATGCACTAAGTGCATACTTTTTACCTACCGGGTCAAACCCATAACAATAGAGAAGAACCTTATCAGACAATGAAGATTTTCCAATTACCCCATCAGACGCTTCAAGAAGTGCTAACTTGAAATCCTTAGGATTAAAAATCACACCAGATAAATATCTAGAAATCTTCCCCTCTTTTGTCAGAAATATTATACCAGCAGGATGAGCAAATTCATCCCCATCTTCTACAAATTTAAATCCAACAGAGTTAGTAAGAGACTCTATGTTTGCTGCGTCAGCAGAATAGAAGCTCCAAGTCTCGTTCGCTGCTAATTTTTCATTATATCTTGCCTCTTTTAAGCTTGAAGTTTTATCGTTATCTTTCTTATCAAAACTTACAGCTACAAGATTATAGTCTAGGCCAGGCCTTATTTTAGGAGAGAGGTTGACTACCTCAAGAACCCCATCGAGCAAGAAAGTGCACATTTTAGGGCAAGAATAATAAGCAAGAATAAGTACTGTAGGTTTATCTCTATCTATATGTTCACCTAACGGCTTCAGAAAGTTGCTACTATTAAGAACGTTAGCGCTAAAATTTATTTTATCACCTAACTTTTCTACCCAACCCACCTTGTTAGCTATAACGGACTCGTCGGTAACAGAAAATGCTGCCGAACTAAGTATTAAAAATAATAAAAATATAAATAAACTTTTCATATTTGATACGAGGATGAATCAATATTATAAATTTATCTTAATCGCTGTCAATCATAGCTATAACGTGTAGAATATTTTTGTTGGGTCTTGAGATTGACAAAACAATTTTTATTAAATAGGATAAGGTTTTTATTCCATCCTAGGGCCCATAGCTCAGTTGGTTAGAGCTCCCGGCTCATAACCGGGCGGTCATTGGTTCGAATCCAATTGGGCCCAGTAAAGAGATTGAAATGATAGAGAAAATTAAAGCATTATTGGACATACAAAACATAGATATTGAGATATCAAAAATTAGTAATGAGTTCAAAGAAATGCCAGAAAAGATTTCTTTTATTAACAATAGAATTCAAACTGAAGAAAATAAAATGCAAAACTTATCCCTAAAAGTTGCTGAGTTAGAAGGAATGTCTAAAGATTTCCAAAATAATGTTGCTGATATCGAAGAAAAAGTAAAGCTCATTGAGGATAAGCTTTTTTCAATAAACTCAGCCAAGGAATTTGAAGCTCTACAAAAAGAGACTGGTGACTTAAAAAGAAAGAAAATTGAAATTGAAGACAATCAACTAAAGACAATGGAAGAAATTGAGCGCTACAAGAAAGATTCAGACCAAACTAAAACAAAATTTGAAGAAGAGGTACTTCCAATGAAAGATGAAATTGGAGGTCTTGAAGAAAGTCTTAGCATGTCCAAAGAAGAGATTGATGTTCTTAACAAGAAGAGGCTAGATTTATCAAAAGAAGCAGATAAAGATTTCCTAAAAATTTATGAAAGATTAATCACTAACAACAACCCCCCTATAATTTCCGAAACGAAAGGAGAGGTATGCGGGCATTGTAATATGAAAATACCGCCGCAAGTATATATTAAAGTACTCCAAGAAGAGGAGTTAGTACTTGCTCCTTGTTGTAAGAAAATTCTAATACCTTCCAGTACTTAGCTCAGATGGAAAACAACTTAAAAATATTTATTGATGGTGCCTGCCAGCCAAATCCTGGTTCTGGGGGAGTGGGTATTCATATAATTTTTAATGGCATAGAAGAGAAAATCTCTTCTCCCTTAAGTGGGGTGGTTACAAATAACATTGCAGAGTATGAAGCCTTAATACTTAGCCTTGAGACTATCCTAAAGAAAAAAGAACTGTTTAATAAAATTAATATTTTTTCTGACTCTCAACTTGTTTGCATGCAATTCAATAAAAAATGGAAGTGCAAAGAGGCAACACTTGCTGTACTTTTAAAAAAAGCTCAATCACTTAGAGATAAAATTAAATCCGATTTTTCTCTAAGCTACATACCTCGAGAACAGAATACTGTAGCAGACAAGCTTGCAAAAGAGGCAATTTCATAAATAATTAATATAAGTGGGTTGAGTGATCGCTTGCTTTAGTGCAAGAGGAAAGTCCGAACTCTCAAGGGAATTGGTGCTGGGTAATACCCAGGTGTCGTGAGGCAATGGAAAGTGCCACAGAAAATAACCGCCATTAATAAACACGTGATATTAATGGTAAGGGTGAAAAGGTGGTGTAAGAGACCACCGCAGTTTTTGGCAACAAAGACTGGCTAGGTAAACCCCGCCATGAGAAAGACCATGTATAGAAGCTGGTGTCCCTTCCATATGCTTCGGGGTAGGTCGCTTGAGGCAATAAGTAATTGTTGCCCTAGATAGATGATCACATAGAACAGAATTCGGCTTACTAACCCACTTACAAAATTTTTACTTTATAAAAATTCCTTTTTCCAAGCTTAATCTCCCAAGGACTTTCAAAAGAGGGGGTAACATCAAGAGAATTAAACTTCTCGCCATTTATTTCAACTGCACCATCCTTGATCAATCTCTTTAGTTCAGACCTAGAAAAAGTCATTCCTGATGCTTGCTGAATAATATCCAGAAACTTCTTTCCCTCAATCCTAATTTCAATTTCATCTAAATCGGTAGGGAAATCTTTTTTACTAAATTTATTCTCAAAATTATTTCTGGCCATTTTTGATAGCTCACTAGAGTGATACTCTAGTACAATTTTTTCAGCCAAAACCTTCTTCTTCTCTAACGGGCTATCTATTTTATTAAAGTCCTCCATATCCTTAGTGAAGAGTAACTCTATATAGCGCTCCATCAATTCATCAGAGATAGACATTATCTTTCCAAATATTTCATCATAAGAATCATTCAATCCTACGTAATTATCTAAACTTTTCGACATTTTCTTTTTTCCATCCAGACCTTCAAGTATTGGAAGGAAAACTCCTACCTGTTCTGACAAGTCAAAAGCTTTTTGTATCTGTCTACCTAGGAGAATATTGAACCTTTGATCTGTTCCACCTAACTCGACATCAGAACCAAGGACTACTGAATCGTAAGCTTGAAGTATTGGGTACAGGAACTCCGTTACAGTGATAGGCTCGCCCCCTTTATATCTCTTTTTAAAATCATCCCTTTCTAATAATCGAGCAACATTCTCCAGAGAAGAGAGCTTAATTAAATCTTTGAGGTCGAAATCATTAAACCATTTCGAATTATAATAAATCTTTACATTTTCCTTGCTCAGCACTTTGAACATCTGATCCTTATATGTGGCCGCATTCACTTCTATTTCTTCAACACTTAATGGCTTCCTGGTCTTATCTCTTCCCGTTGGATCCCCAATCATTGCGGTAAAATCGCCAATCAAAAAAAGAATCTCATGGCCAAGATCTTGAAAAACTTTCAACTTCTTTAAGAGCAAAGAGTGGCCCAAGTGCAAATCTGATGAAGTGGGATCAAACCCAGCTTTAATTTTAAGTGGAACTTTCTTTTCAAAAGAACTATTCAGCTTAGATAAAAGCTCAGACTCAGGAACTACATCAGCCACATTTTCTAATATTATCTCAAATTGTTTCTTGGGACTAAGAAATTCCATTTTATTATATTATCTTATTTGATAAGATTTTATCAAGCTTCTACGAAGCCATTAGTAATAGGATATCTCCTATCCCTTCCAAATGCCTTAGAGGTTACCTTTATTCCTGGCGGACCTTGTCTTCTTTTAAATTCACTCATATTAATCTTATTTACTATTGTAGAGACTAGAAGTCTTTTAATTCTTAATTGCGACGCAATTTGTCTTACGGATAATCCTTGCTCTATATATAGCTCTAATATTCCATCTAGTATCTTATAAGGTGGTAAAGAATCAGAATCCTTTTGATTAACTCTAAGCTCTGCAGAAGGACTTCTGGATATAATTTTTAAAGGTATCGTGCTTTTAGGGTTTGTTGAGTTGTAAAATCTAACCAAATCGTAAACCATAGTCTTGGGTATATCTTTCAAGATCGCTAGTCCACCTGCTGAATCTCCATAAAGAGTTGAATATCCAATACTTATTTCGCTCTTGTTTCCAGTAGATAAAAGGATAGATCCTAATTTATTTGATGCAGCCATTAAAATATTTGCACGAATTCTAGCCTGCAGATTCTCCTCAGTTATATCAAACTGGGTTTTTCCATATATATTAGCATTAAGCAACTCTAGATTTCTTTCATAAATTTCCTGCACATAAGAGACTTTCAATTTAAAACCAAGATTTTTGGACAGCTCCATCGCCAAATCCAAGCTCAACTGAGAGTTAAAATTAGTAGGCATTGCAATACCTAGAACATTTTTTGCTCCTAAAGACTTTACAGCTATAGCAGATACTAACGCCGAGTCTACTCCACCAGACACTCCAAGAACTATCTTCTTAAACCCATTCTTAAATACATAGTCCTGCAGACCAAGGGATAAGGCAGCGAATATTTTACTCAAAGTATTCTTCTTAGTACTCCTTTCGATTTGAACTTTCTTGTAATCTTTTTCAAAATTCAAACTCTGTACCAAAAGGTCTTCTTTGAACTCTTTGGCTTGGGATATAATATTCCCCTTAGAGTCTATAAAGATACTACTTCCATCGAATACTAGTTCATCCTGTCCTCCAATCATGTTGGAATATACAATTTCCATTTTATTATTCCTTGAAATATCCTTCAATAGCTTCAATCTCTCTTTTTGCTTAGAAGAGCTAAAAGGAGAAGCGGAAATATTAACTAACAAGTCAGGTTTAATAATCGAATCTATCTTCTGAATTATGCTAGGGTCAGTCCATATATCTTCACATATAGTAAGACAGACATTTCTACTCTTTAACTTAAAGATTAAAGCCTTTTTCCCATTCTCAAAATATCGATCTTCATCAAAAACTCCGTAGTTTGGCAAGTGAACCTTTTTGTGCTCGTACTTCAGAGCTCCGTCAATGAAGACACCCGCTACATTATAAAGCTTAGAATTTTCAAGCTTAGGATACCCAAGAATAAAAGAGATATTTTTAACAGCACTTTGAATTTTTTTTATAGCCGAATTAACTGCTTTTAGAAATTGTTCATTCAATAAAAGATCTTCAGGGGGATATCCAACTAGCGATAGTTCAGGGAAGCATACTAAGTCAACTTTCTCATTTTTTGCTAGCTTGATAAATTTCAAAATTTTTTTTAAATTATATTCAATTGCTCCCACCCGCGGATTAATTTGAGCAATTGCAACTTTTATATTTCTATTCATATTATTAAATTATATAATGTATTAATGATTTTAAGAAATATAGTTCTCTTATTAATTTTAACTCTTTTTCCTTTCAGCTCATCATTGGGGGGCCAAACAAAAACAAACTATATTATAAAAGATACCGCCAATTATATTCACAAAAAGTCATATTTCTACGAAAAAACTAAGTATGATGCCATCTTCCAGAAATCAATTAGTGCTATTAACTCATACTCTGAGGAAATTTTAATTAAAATACTTGAAAGAGGTCCTTACAAAATTCTGCTTCAAATCCAAGGGAAAGACAAAACTAGTCAATTAAAGCTCCAAAGAAACTCTAGTATTAAAGATGTTGGACGCAATCTTACCCTACTTCTAGAAGTCCTTCGGAGAGACTACTCCTTGAAGAAGGAAGATGTGCAGCTTAACTACCTAATAGCGAACACTATGCTGCAAGAAGTTGATGAGTATTCATCTATAATTCATCCAGACTTTTACGATGATTTCCTAATCGAGAGCAAGGGAAGTTTTGGTGGCCTTGGAATTGTAATTGGGATGAGAGATGAGAGGTTAACGATAATTTCACCGATCGAGGGAACCCCTGCATTCAAAGCTGGAGTTAAGGCCAATGATAAAATAAGCAGGATAGAGAATTTCGAAACTGAGGGTTTTACTTTGAGTCAAGCTATCAAACTTCTTAGAGGAGAGAAGGGTACTCCTGTAACAATATATGTAGAAAGGGAAAACGAGAATAATCTAATAAAATTTAGAATAGTAAGAGATATAATCAAAATTGAAAGTATCAAATCACAGAAGATAAACAGTAAGGTTGGATATATAAAAATCAACTCTTTTCAATCTAATACTTACACACAATTCCTTTCGTCTCTAAAGGAATTAAGAAATGAAGGTATTACGTCACTAATATTGGACCTAAGAGGGAATCCGGGTGGATTATTTGATCAAGCACTAAGAATATCAAATATATTTCTTAAAGAGAAATTAATAGTATCAACAAAAAGTAAATCAAGGGAAATGAATATAAACTTCTTCACAAATCCAACTGAAACAGCTAAGTTCGATGGTCCCCTCGTTGTTTTGACAGACGGTGGCAGCGCTAGCGCCTCTGAGATTGTTACTGGGGCAATCAAGAATAACCAAAGAGGAATAGTTATAGGCCAACAAACTTTTGGTAAAGGTACTGTACAAGAAATCTATGAACAAGATGACGGGTCGGGAATTAAACTCACAATAGCTGAGTACCTGAACCCCTCAAATTACAAAGTTCATCTCGCTGGAATTAGTCCAGACATAAACTTTATCCCAATTAAAATTGAAGAAGAAGTCTTAATCACAGACAAGGAAATTGAAAAGGAATTGTTAGATACTGAGAACAGTTCAAAATTCAACATTATCTATTCTCCAGAAGACCTGGAAGATGGTCAGATTGATGAACTAATATCTTTTTCTTCATACATACTAGACCTGGAACTATTAAATAAAATTAAACTTAGAGGTAATACCAAGAATTTCCTTTCTATGCTTGAAGGTTTTATAAGTGAAGAGGCAACAAGGATTAGTGCTTCATTCACAAAAAGCTTAAGTAACGTCCCACCAAAGAAGAAAAATAACGGAGCCAGGGTCGGAACTCCTATAATAAAAGTTCGAAATCCTGGAATAATCAGCTTTAGTCCTGGGTCAAAGAAAGAAATAGAAGGCTCAATAGTCAATAATTCAAATCAAAACTTTTCCAACTTAATCATTAAGTCTGAATCAGAAAACAAGACTTTTAATAACAAGTATTTTTATATTGGAAAAATTGATAAAAATAAAGAAGAAAATTTTTCTATTTCTCTGAATCTACCTACTTGGCTTAAAACAAGTAGTGATATTGTAGAGCTAATTCTTTTAGAGTTAGATACGAATAATTCTCTCGACCCAACCTTGTCGGAAATCAGTAGAATCTCTCTTAACACAAAAGTAATTCAAGAAAAATTTATATTTCCAAAATTTTCATATTCACTGAGGCCGACTGAGTCAGATAAGGCAATAAGTTTTGATCTAATAATGGAATTAAGTAATCCTCCTTCCAATTGCAACGAATGCTTTATAAAAATTCTGTCTAGCGACAAGCAGCTTATTATAAAAAATAAAAAGCATAAGATATCATCTCAAAACAAGAAGAACTTTAACATTACTAGTGTGTTATATGTCTCAGAAAATAATATCGACAATGAAGACATTAGTTTTAAAATCAGATTTCATGATGAAAATACAAATGCTTTCTTCGACAAAGATATTCTAATTTCAAAAAAAGAGCTACTCTCATATAAATCTCAGGATAGTAACTACAAAGTACTACAAAAATCGACACTTTACTCAGAACCTAGCCTAAAAGGGATAGTACTCGGAGAAGTTAATCAAAACAGTACAATCGAAGCTATAGGAGGGACCCAAGACTTCATTTTAGTTTCATCAAATAACGGAAGGATGCTATCTTGGATAGAAAGAGAAAGCGTTAAGGTATTTCAGGATGAGGACAAAAGTGGGTCGAACTATAAGCTACAGAGAGCTTACGAAGAGCCTCCAAAAATATTAATCAAATCAATAGAAAGATTAGAAGAAGGAGGGGTTCATATTAATGCTGAGATTAGTGATGAATCAAGAATAAAAAATATTAATTACTTCTTAAATGACGAGAAAGTAAGGCTAATGATTTCAGAAGATAAAATAATTACTGAAGATTTTGAGTTAAAGCTTGAACCAGGAAGAAATAAAATACACATTGTTGCGTCAGATAAAAAGGATATAAAAACTTATAGGGAAATATACTTAACTAGAAATGATGAATAATTTTTTTATTAAGAAGCTTATAAGTTCCACTATTGTTATCTTTATAGTAGTTTCTGCAACTTTCTTGCTACTTAGAGTTCTTCCAGGTGGTCCATTTGATTCAGAAAAGAGACTCCCTGAAAAGGTTAAAGCTAACATAGAGAAGAAGTACAAGTTGAATGAGCCACTAATTAATCAATATGTGTATTATGTAAAAACAACATCAGCACTTGATCTTGGCCCATCTTACTTTTACCCTGGAAAAAGTGTCAACGAGATTATTAAAAAGAGCTTTCCATACTCGTTAAGAATTGGGGTTCTTTCTTTAATTTTCACAATTTTCGCCTCAGTAGTTCTTGCAAAATCTATCTATAGAAATAAAAAGAGTTTGAAATCTAAATTAATTACAAATTTCTTATATCTATCTGTCGGAACTCCGACTTTTCTAATAGGCGCCTTACTAATAATGCTTTTTTCTGTGAAATTCAAAATTTTACCCGCCGCCTTGCTAGAGTCACCTCTTAGCTATATTTTGCCTGTTATAACACTATCAATACCCTCAATTTCCTTTTTAACTAAGTTAATGCTTGAATCAATGAACGATATCCAGAACACTATGTACTATCGCAACGCAAAATTGAACAATGTAAAGAGTGAGCTGATTCTTAAATACTACATAGTAAGAAACTCACTAGTGCCTTTTGTAACAGCGATTGGTCCTATTTCAGCCTTCATGATTACCGGATCTTTTGTAGTTGAAAGCATATTTTCAATACCTGGGATGGGAAAAATGTTTATCTTGTCTATTATAAACCGTGACTATCCAATTATTTGCGGCATGACGATCGTCTACACAATAGTCCTAGTAACCATAAACATGCTGATTGACTTTACGTATCCCCTTTTAGACAAAAGGATAAAGTACTAATGAATATAAAAATGAACATAGAGTATATTGGAACTAACTATTCAGGCTGGCAGAAACAGGCTAATAGTCCAACTATCCAAGAAGAAATAGAGAACAAACTTGAGACAATATATGAGAGAAAGATTACATTAATAGGGTCAGGTAGGACTGACAGTGGTGTACATAGTTTAAATCAAGTAGCCAACTATCACACCTTAGAGAAAACCAGCCTAAACCTAATTAGCCTACAAAACGACTTAAATATGTTGCTAGGCTCCCAAATACGAATAAATAAGTGTGTAGAAGTTCCCAAAGATTTCCATTCTCAACACAGCTGCAAGAAGAAGACTTACGTGTATAAAATCAAAACACAGAGCCCCTGCAGTGTATTCGAGGAGAACAGATTTTTATTTATCAAAAAAGATCTAGACGTGGAGAAAATGAAAGACATAGCACAAGTATTTATTGGTAATCATGATTTCATAAATTTTTGCAAAACAGGATATTCTGGCAAGTCTACAAAAAGAGAAATATACTCAATCAGAATTATAAAAAGTAAAAAGATCTTAGAAATAAAAATTGCTGGTAATGGATTCCTTAGGGGAATGGTTAGATTGATAGTTGGAGCTCTAATTAATTATGAAAAAGATAAATTATCTAAGAGTGAAATACTTGATGCCCTTGAAAACAGAGGTAAGCTGAAACAAAATTTATCTGTACCAGCGTGTGGTCTATACCTTTATGATGTAAAATATTAGTATGATAGTTTGTTCACGTGTAGAAAACGGTAAGACAAATAAAAAGAAATACTCCTCTTTCAAGTCTTATCAAGAAGAGAACGAAGGGGAAAAAATAAATATGGCTCCTCCTGTATATCCATCTAAGATAGTCGCTATAGGATTAAACTATTTTGACCATGCAGCTGAAATGAAAAAAAGTCCCCCAGAAGAACCTCTCATTTTTCTAAAGGCACCTTCTTCTATTGTGGGCCCTAATGATGACATTTTATATCCAAACTACATGAGCTCTAAAGTCGACTATGAGGGCGAGTTAGGGATTGTTATTAAAAAAGAAGCAAAATGGGTTAGCAAAAAAGATGCACATGATTATATTCTGGGAGCAATATGTGTAAACGATATTACAGCAAGAGATTTACAAGCTAAAGATATACAATTTTCCAGAGGCAAGAGCTTTGACACTTTCTGTCCAGTGGGTCCAATAATATCAGATGAAATTGACTACCAAGATGTTACAATCAGAACTATTGTAAACAAAGAAACGAGGCAAGAGTCCAGCACAAAACATATGATACATAAAATTGATTTTCTAATTAGCTATATAAGTAAGATAATGACTCTTAATAAAGGTGACTTAATCCTTACAGGTACCCCTGGAGGAGTAGGCGAGATTAGAGAGAATGACATTGTAAGTGTCCAAATAGAGGGGTTAAGCGGAACAAATAATAAAGTTTTTTTAAGAAGTAAATAAAAATACAGGGGCCATAAATGAAAAAAATATTAATCCTACCAGGTGATGGAATAGGACAAGAAGTAACCAACGAATGTCTGAAAGTCATAGATTATTTTAGAAAAAGTTGTCAAATTGAGCTTTCTGAAGATTTGTTTGGTGGTGCTTCAATTGATGTGTACGGAGAGCCCTTAACAAAAAATGTTTTAGATAAGGCTTTAGATGCTGACGCAGTCTTGCTTGGTGCAGTTGGAGGACCGAAATGGGAGAAGCTTGAGCATAATCTTAAACCAGAGAAAGGACTACTAACACTAAGAAAAGAGCTCGAGGCTTTTGCTAATTTAAGACCTGGAAAAGTGTTTCCGGCTCTCATAAACTCATCCACTTTAAAAAAGAATGTTATACAGGGAACAGACATTTTTGTTGTTAGAGAACTCACTGGAGGAATATATTTTGGTGAGCCCAGGTATATCAAAGAAGTGGGAGGCAAAAGAGTTGGTGCAAATAACTTAATTTACAATGAGGACGAAATAGCTCGAGTGGCCAGAGTAGCTTTTGAAATTGCCAGAAAAAGGAAAAATAAGGTTACGTCTCTTGACAAGGCTAATGTATTAGAAGTAATGCAGCTTTGGAGAGACGTGGTAACCGAAGTTCACGAGAATGAATTCAAAGATGTTGAGCTCGAACATCTATATATAGACAACGCTGCCATGCAAGTAATAAAAAGACCTTCAACCTTTGATGTCATCCTTGCTGGAAACCTATTTGGTGACATTATAAGCGATGAAATTGCTGAACTTACTGGTTCACTTGGAATGTTACCTTCTGCAAGTATAGGTACTAAGAATGGAATATACGAACCTGTCCACGGAAGTGCCCCAGATATAGCAGGACAAAATATAGCAAACCCTATTGCAGCAATACTATCTTTAGGAATGCTTTTTAAATATTCTCTTAATTTAGATAATATTTCTGATTTAATTGAGAATGGAGTTTCCGAAACATTGAATTTAGGCTTCAGGACTAAGGATATTGGAAATGAAAACACATTAACTTGTACAGAAATGGGTGATGAAATTTTAAAGAATATAGATAAACTAAGTTCATGAGCGAGGAGCAGAATCTACTCGAAGACTTCAATCTTAATCTAAGCAATAATAGAACTTTTAATTTATTTAATTGTAACGATTTCATTTTGTCCAAAGTCATTGATCAAGTATCAACAGAAATCACTAAGGACATCTTTTTCATAACTAAAAACTCAAAAGAGTGCAACCTACTAATAGAGTACATCGAAGAAATATGGAAGAAAAAGACTTTTTACCTTGGAAGCGATATCCTCAAATCTCAGACTAATGATTTAAATAATAGAAGTAAATTATTAAATATTTTATTTTTTCTTGAAAAGAATAATCGCAAAATAAAGTTTATCGAACAGGAAAATCTTTATCTTCCATTTGAAGAAGGAATAAACAAGAAAAAAATTCATATAGATATTACTAAAAACAGTTTAAATAGAGAAAGTCTAATTCTTAAACTTGAAAATTTTGAATATAGAAGAAACGAATTCATAGAGAGGTTGGGTGATTTTTCGGTAAGGGGATCGATAGTCGACATCTTTGCTCCTTCCTGCAAGTCTCCGATAAGGGTTGAATTTTTCGATGATAAAATAAGTTCAATAAATTCTTTTGATATAGAAAATGAAAGAAGATTCAAGGAAAAGCTACATAAAGTTGAGATTGTAACTCTCAAAGAAAGTGACAGCGGTCGAAAAGACTTGCTAGTTGTAGACTATATAGAGAACTCAATAGTCTTTTCTGATTGTATCATTGAGGGTAGCCAGCTCGATTCAGCAAAAGCAAAAAACTTTATTAAGAAAAACAAGATTATATATATAGATCCTTTAAAAAAAGAAGATGCAACTGAAGGGTATGAGTTTAATATTGAGTATCTTAAAGAAGAAGCAAGCAATTCAATATCCTCACTCATGAGCGTGCTAGAAAAAGAAAAGTCAGCAGAAGAGATTTTTCTTATTGCAGATGCCCAAACGATTAACAACCTCAAGGTTGACCTAAAGGCGGAGCATCTTGAGAAAATCTTATTTTTAAATGGATTTTTAAGAAAACCATTTATTTTAAGAAATCCCAGAAAAATATTCTTATCTTTTACAAACATAGTAGAAGGAAAGAAAGAGTCTTCTCATTCAGAAAAGTACGCTAAAAAATCCTTTAAACTTTCTGGGTTTAATGACCTCAAGGAAGGTGATTTAGTTATCCATAAAGATTTTGGTCTTTGTTTCTTTAATGGAATCAAGAACAAACTAATTGAGAATATGTATGTCGATTTTATCGAATGTAAGTTTAGTCATAATGATCTGCTTCTTATTCCAATAGATAGAATATCATTGATACAAAAATATATTGGCTCATCTGACGGTAAAGCTTTGGACACATTAAGAACAAAAGCTTGGTCAGGCAAAGTTAAAAAAGCAAGAAGGGTTGCGCAAACCACAGCCAGAGAAATACTCAGTCTTTATGCTCAGAGAAAGTCAGTAAAAGGTTTCCCTTTTAAACTTAACAATCATGAAATTGCAGCTTTTGAAGAAACATTCGAGTTTGAGGAAACAGTTGATCAGAAAAATGCAATACTAGACACTTATAAGGATATGCAATCAAGCTCTCCAATGGATAGGCTAATATGTGGGGATGTTGGATTTGGAAAGACGGAAGTAGCATTAAGAGCTTCTTTCTTGTCATCTATCAACCTGAAACAATCTGTTCTAATTGCTCCAACCACTTTGTTAGCACATCAACACCTCAGAACTTTTATTGATAGATTTAAAGAATTTCCTATAAGAGTTGAAGGAGTGACAAGGTTCACAAAAAAAAAGGAGTTAGACAAAATAATTGAAGATTCAATAAATGGAAGAATTGATATACTAATTGGAACACACAAAATTTTTTCTAAGCAAATAAAATTAAAGAATCTAGGATTAATAATAATTGACGAAGAGCATAAGTTTGGAGTGTCTGATAAAGAAAAAATTAAGCAAATAAAAAAAGGTATAGACTCGCTTAGCATATCTGCAACTCCTATACCTAGGACTCTTCAGCTATCCTTAAGTGGATTAAGAGAAATAAGCCTTCTATCTACCCCTCCGAAAGAAAGACTAAGTATTGAAACCTATATAGAGGAGTTTGATGCATCTTTAATCAAGAAAGCCATATCGTATGAGCTAGCTAGGAACGGAAGAGTATTCTTTGTTCACAACGAAATTGCTAGTATAGAAAAAATCCATAAAAATATTATGGATATTTGTCCAGGTGTAGAAGTTAAATTTATTCATGGACAGATGAGAGGTGACGAGATAGAAGAAACATTACAGGCTTTTATTGATGGAAAAGTAAAAGTCCTTATAACAACTACTATAATTGAAGCAGGTCTAGATATACGAGAAGCAAATACAATGATTATAAATAACGCACACAAATTTGGACTCTCTGACTTATATCAGCTTAGGGGAAGAATAGGAAGAGGGAGCAACAAAGGAAAAGCTTTCTTGCTGATTCCTAATCAAGAAATTAGTGAAACGGCCAAGAAAAGGCTTAATGCAATAAGAAAATTAACAAGGCTTGGGTCGGGATTCAATATTGCAATGGAAGATCTTGAAATACGAGGGGCTGGGAATCTTTTTGGTACACAACAGTCAGGGAACATCTTTGACGTTGGGATTGAATTCTATCTCGAGCTTTTAGAGAAGGAAATAAATAATATTAAAGACACTACTCTGAACGAAGAAGAAGAAGTAGAAGTAATAGCAAACCAAAACATCTACATACCTGACAATTATATCGAGTCTGCTGAACGAAGGCTCTATTATTATAAAAAAATATCTTTAATTGGATCTACAAATGATTCCTTGGAACTATTAGAAGAACTACTAGATAAATTTGGCGTAATTCCAAACCAGGTTCAAAACCTTATTTATATAACACTAATTAAGATTGAAAGCCAAAGACTTGGGATATACAAGTTAATTTTCAAAAAAGAATCAGTGATCTTCCTCAGCAAAAAGATTAAAAAAATCAAAGAATTACAAGTAGAAATAAAAAAAATAGCTATTAACACTGCAGAAATATATAAACTGCTATGTGAGACCAGAAATATAGAAAATATGTTAAAAAGTAATTATGAAATTCTAGATGGTAGGTTTATAATTAATTTGAATTAAACATTATGAAACTTAGAAAAATTTTTATATTTTTATTCCTATTTCTTCTACCTGCAAACTCATATGGAAATATTAATGAAGGAATAGCGGCAATTGTAAATAATGAAATCATCTTTCTTAGCGAACTAAATACGCATATAAAAAAAAGTGGCGTATTAATATCCAACAAAGAAATACAGAGGAAGTATCTAAAAGAACTAACAGATCTAAAACTACTAGAACTTCAAGGAAAAAGAATGGGTATTGTGATAACCAATGAACAGCTTGACCTTATTGAGAAAAATTTCATTGAAACAAATACAAAGGAGAAAGTTGATAGTGAGTTGGCTAGAACAGGAATCAATATTTATAGAATTAGATTTGGCTGGAAAAATCAATATTTACAGGAAAATATTTCCACTATGATATTAAAAAGCAAGGTTGTTATATCTGAAGAAGAATCAGAAAAATACTACTTAAAAAATTATGGTCAGTTTAAGAAAGAAGACCTCGTCAATCTTTTCTTGGTAATAATAAATGACAATGAAGAATCAAAAAATAAAATAAATAACTTTAAAGAGCTAATAAAAGAAAAGGGATGGCTTCCTTCTGACACAAAAGGATATATAAAAGATGGTTATCTTCTTCCTGAGTCAAAAGACTTAGGCTATATAAGCCTCAACGATATGAACAAAGATATTGCAGCCGCTGTAACCAATTCTGGCTTAAATAATTTGGTAGGGCCATTTCTTGAAGGTAAAAAATTAAAATACTTTTATGTAAAGAATAAATTGGTCGGGGACTCAGAATATTTGAATTTAAGGAATGAAATCCAACAAGAGTTAGCCGACAATAAAGATTATAAAGTTTTAGATGGTTGGTTTAAAGATTTAAGGGAAAACGCATACATTTCGGTAAGACTATAATTAGATAGCCTTGTATTCTTCAATAGGTGCACAGCTACAAATAAAGTTTCTATCTCCAAAGGCATTGTTAACTCGTCCTATAGGCGCAATATACCTAACTGCACTTTCATCTTTATGTTGAGGTGGGAAAGCTACAGAAACTGGATAGTCAAAATTATTATTAACTATATCAAAAAAAGTATGGGGTGCGTTCTTGAGAGGGGACAGCCTTTTATCTTCGACATTTGAATATGTAATTATTTCCTCATGTATTTTTATTAATGAGTTACAGAATCTATCTATCTCTACTTTCGACTCACTTTCTGTTGGCTCAATCATCAACGTTCCTGGGACTGGGAAAGACATCGTAGGAGCGTGAAAACCGTAGTCAATTAGTCTCTTAGCTATATCTTCTTCAGTAACCCCATAATCCTTCCTAAGTCCTCTTAAATCAATAATACATTCATGAGCAACTCTCTTATTTCTTCCTGTATATAAGATTGGATAATAATTACTTAATTTGTCTGCAATATAGTTCGCATTCAATATAGCAACCTGTGTGGCCCTCTTAACTCCTTCGGGACCCATCATCATTATATACATCAAGGAAATTGGTAAAATAGAAGCGCTCCCCCAAGGGGCAGATGATATTGAACCAAAACCAGATTTGGGGCCTGCGTGTTTAACAACAACATGATTAGGCAAGAAGTTCGATAAATGTTTCTTAACAGCAATTGGTCCAACTCCTGGACCTCCTCCTCCATGTGGGATACAAAAAGTTTTATGAAGATTTATATGACAAAGATCCGGGCCAAAATTGCCTGGCTTCGAAATACCAACAATTGCGTTCAGATTTGCTCCATCCATATAAACTTGTCCCCCAGCATCATGAACCATTCTGCAAATTTTACCTATGCTTTCTTCAAAAACACCATGAGTAGAAGGATAGGTAATCATTAGTGCAGCAATCTTATCGGGAAATTCTTGTATCTTGTATGATAAATCTTTAGTGTCAACATTCCCACGTTGATCGCACTTCACAATCACAACCTTGAACCCCGCCAATATCGCACTCGCTGGATTTGTTCCATGCGCTGAGCTGGGGATAAGGCAAATATCTCTATCAGAATTATTTGTTGCTTCTTGAAAAGCTTTGATCGTCATTAGACCTGCTAGTTCACCCTGAGCTCCGGCATTAGGTTGAAGTGATACAGAATCAAATCCCGTAATCTTAGCCAGGGATTCTTCCAGTTTATTAATTACAAATTCATATCCCTTGACCTGAGATCTTGGGACAAAGGGATGGATTGAGTTAACTTTTTTCCATCCGATTGGAATCATCTCTGAAGTTGCATTTAGCTTCATTGTACAAGATCCTAGAGGTATCATAGATTTATTTAGAGCTATATCCTTATCTTCTAACTTCTTAAGATATCTAAGGAAATCTGTTTCTGACTTATAGAGGTTAAACACAGGGTGATTTAAGTAGTCAGATATCCTTAATTGGTCCTTACTTATCCCAGACACCTCTGATGTGAGATTTTGATCTATAGATAGAAGATCTACTTCTTTGACAGTTCCAAAACAACTTAAAATTGAAACGAGATCTTTAAGACTGGTAGTTTCGTTCAAAGAAATAGTCAAAGATTCATTTGTACAGAATCTAAAGTTAATTTTATTTTTTAAAGCCTTCTTTTTTACTGAAGACATCTTTATCTTTGATAACTTAACTAAAATTGTATCAAAGAAACCCTTAGCTCCGGTTTCAAAACCAAACCCTAAAAGAGATTTATTTAATATCCTACTAAGCCTATGTACTCTGAGTGCAATTCTTTTTAAACCATCAGGTCCATGATAAACAGCATAAGCCGAAGCAACTATTGCCAACAAAGATTGAGCTGTGCAAATATTACTTGTAGCTTTTTCTCTTCTAATGTGTTGTTCACGGGTCTGCAGAGCCATTCTGTAAGCCAAGTTGTCATTTTTATCAATAGACCTTCCGATAATTCTCCCGGGTAAAAGCCTTTTGTGCTCTTCTCTACATGAAATAAAAGCGGCATGTGGACCTCCAAAACCGAGCGGGACACCAAACCTTTGTGAAGTACCGACTGCAATGTCTGCACCTAATTCGCCTGGTGATTTTAAAAGCAAGAGTGACAAAATATCACAAGCTAGGATTGACATTGAATTCTGCGACCTTGTTTGAGAGATGGAGAATTCATAGTCCTGGATTTGGCCTTGTGTATCAGGATACTGAGCTATAAATCCAAAAAAAAGATTCGAGTTATCTTTAACCAGAGAGTTAATGTCCCCTACTTTTACTTTGATACCAAGAGGCTTAGCTCTAGTCTGAATTAGATCAATAGTCTGAGGATGGCAAGAATCTGAGACAAGAAAGAGTCTCTTGTCTTCTTGTGACTTCTTAAATGCGATTATCATTGCCTCAACTGCTGCGGTCCCCTCATCCAAAAGAGAGGCATTGGCAACCTCTAGACCAGTTAAATCCATTACCATCTGCTGATAGTTTATCAACATCTCAAGCCTTCCCTGAGAAACTTCAGGTTGATATGGAGTATACGCTGTGTACCAGCCGGGGTTCTCTAAAATATTACGTAAAATAACCGAAGGGGTCACTGTGTCATTGTATCCCATCCCTATATAGCTCTTAAATAAATCATTTTGACTAATTTTTGAATCTAGAAGCTCCAGAGCTTCTTGTTCATCCAAAGGGGGGCTTATGTCTAACGGAACATCTAACAGTATCTGATTTGGCACTGTAGATTGAATTAAGTCATCCAAATCATCGTAGCCCAAGGAACTTAGCATTTCTTTAATTTCAGACTCTGAAGGGCCTATGTGCCTATCAAGAAAAGAATCTCTTAGCTTAACATCAAAATAGGTAGAATTAATATTAATTTCATTCTCCATCTATAAGTTTTTTATACTCCTCTGGACCCAACAAGGTATCCAAGTCCCTATTATTTGAAAGATTAATTTTAATCATCCATCCCTCACCATATGGACTCTGATTGACCAGATCAGGCTCATTCTCCACTAAAACATTGACCTCAGAAACAGTTCCAGCCAAAGGAGAGTACAAGTCAGAGACCGACTTAGTTGACTCAACGGCACCAAAAATTGAGGATCTTTCCAACACATCCCCTACCTTAGGGAGTTCGACAAATACTATTTCACCTAGCGCGTCTTGTGCATGATCAGTTATGCCAATAGATACTTCACCATCTTCATCCTTTACCCACTCATGTTCTTTGGTATATTTCAAATCTTTTCTTATTTCTGACATAACAAACCTCCTAAATCAGACAAATGGATACCTGACCTTCTTTGCACTTTTCTTATCATTTCTAATTTTAACTTGAATATCATTCAATTCAGAACAATTATTTTTTATTAGACCTAAGCCAATGCCTTCCTGAAGAACTGGTGAAAAAGTTCCACTAGTAACATGGCCAATTTCTTGATCTTTAGAAAAGATCTTATAGCCTGCCCTTGGAATACTTTTTTCCTCCATCTTAAACCCAATAAGGGTGAAATTTCTATTTTTAAATATTCTATCCAATGATTCTCTGCCAATAAAATTTTCTTTAGAAAAATCTATAAATTTTTCCAAATTTGCCTCTATAGGATTTAGCCTTTCACTTAACTCATTTCCGTGAAGCGGAAAACCCTTTTCTAATCTGAGAGTATCCCTACAGCCTAATCCACATGGCTGAACATTGTCTACTTGATCTAAAATTTGAGAGTATATTTCTTTGAGCGCTTCGTTTGGAACAAAAAGCTCAAAACCATCTTCTCCTGTATAACCAGTTCTTGCTATAAGAAAATTGTAACCGTCAGGACATGGATTACTGAGTCTTGATTCATATTGTTTATCTAGTTCAAAAATTTTCTGAATGGAATATTTATTTATTTTATCAATATTTGAATTAGGGAAAAGCTTAATTACACTTTCTACAGCTTTTGGTCCCTGAATTGCTAGTTGCCCATAAAAATCACTAAGGTTCTTAATAATTACACCAAAGTCAGAAGATAAAGAATCTAGCCAGTTAAAAACGTTCACAATGTTTCCAGCATTAACGCATATAAAGAATCTTTCTTCATTTAATCTATATATTATAACATCATCGATCACCCCACCATCTTCCCTACAAAAAAAACCGTAGCGTGCTTGCGAGTCTTTCAAATTCAATATTGTATTTGTAAAAGTAAAGTCAATAAAGCTCTCTGCGTTTTTTCCTATTACTTCTAGCTCTCCCATGTGGCTTACATCAAAGACGCCCAAAGCTCTTCTAACATGTAAATGCTCTTCTTTGAGATCCTTAAACCAGACTGGCATATTCCAACCATTGAAGTTAACAAATTTAGCATTCATTTTCTTGTGGATTTGGAATAGAGGAGTTTCTTTCATCTTAATATATTTTACCTAATTTTATTCATTCTTTTACTATTAATGAATCTATAGAAAAAATTGAAAAAATAAGGAGCTCTACAAGAACAAGGGGGGGAGCATACTATCTATTTATACTAAACAACCTGAGCAATTAACTTCTTGAACTGCTCGGGGTTATTCATAGCCAACTCTGAAAGAACCTTTCGGTCAAGTTCTATGTTCTTCAATTTAAGAGAATGGATAAAGGTACTATACGTTAGCCCTTCTTCTCTAAGCGCAGCGTTAATCCTAATAATCCAGAGCGCTCTATTTGTTCTCTTTTTAACACGTCTATCTCGGTATGAAAAAGCCATAGCTCTTAAAAGAGTTTCTTTTGCTCTTTTAAAGACATTCTTTCTTTGACCCCAAAAACCCTTGGTTTGCTTTAAAAGTCTTTTTTTTCTTTTTTTACTTGATACACTTGATTTTACTCTCATTTAAACCACCTAACCTTAAGCAAAGATTACTTTTCGTAAATCCTTAGCCTTTCTCCCTTCTACTGTGCCAACCTCTTTTAACCTTCTAATCCTTGACTGCGCCTTGTGAACATTACAATGGTGCTTACTGCCCTTGATTCTCTTAAGCTTGCCATTAGGCTTCAATTTAAACCTTTTAGCTGCACTTCTATTGGACTTCATTTTTTGTACTGACATTTTCTTTTTTAACCACCTTTATTAACTTTTTTGGTAAAACCATTAAAGTTAGATTTTTTCCTTCAAATTTTGGCTCATTATCTAATTCACCCGACTCTGAAACCGTTTCAATTATTTTTGCTACTAAATCTTCCCCTATACTTTTATGAACAATCTCCCTTCCTTTGAACCACAATCTTATTTTAACTTTATGCCCTTCGGCTAAGAAGTCTTTTAGCCTGTTTATTTTAACATTAAAATCATTTTCTCCAATATTTGGCCTAAATTTTATTTCCTTTAAAACTTGAGCCTTAGGCTTCTTCTGCCCACTTTGTTGTTTTTTCTGATCATACAAAAACTTACCATAATCCATAATCTTACAAACAGGCGGTTTTGCATCAGGAGAAATCTCAACCAAATCGGTCGAACTTATTTTAGCTGTTGCTAGAGCCTCATCAATAGAGACTATCCCTACCTGCGCTCCGTCTAACCCTATAAGCCTAACTTCTTTAGCTCTTATAGATGTATTAATACGCTGTAAAGGTTTCCTAGGACTATATTTTTTTCTTTTTATGAAAGATCCTCCATTTGTTCGCTTTTCATAATTTCTTCAAATTCAGATATTTTCAATTCCCCTAATTGTTCTCCGCCGTACTTTCTGACGCTTACAGTTTTAGCATCCTCTTCTGACTTACCTATTGTAAGCACGTAAGGTGCTTTACTCATTGCTGCTTCCCTAATCTTCAAACCTAACTTCTCATTCCTTTTGTCTACCTCAACCCTAATTTTTGACTTCCTAAAAGTCTTATCAAGTAAATCAGCATAATCAAACTGCTCATCTGAAACGGTAAGAATCTTAACTTGAACCGGGGCTAACCAAAACGGGAAAGCTCCAGCATAGTGTTCAATCAAAATCCCGAAGAAACGCTCAAACGATCCAAAGATTGCTCTGTGTATCATTACAGGCTGAAGTCTATCATTATTACGGGAAATATAATTAAGGTCAAATCTTTTTGGTAAATTAAAGTCTACTTGAACAGTTGAACATTGCCATGACCTGCCCAAAACATCCTTGATTTTTAAATCTATTTTCGGTCCATAAAAAGCTCCTCCTCCCTCATCAATGGAGAAATTGAGAGCTTTATTTGCTAAAGAATCCTTCAGCGCATTGGTTGCCTCCTCCCATTCATCATCTGAACCTACATACTTGGGAGGCTTTGTTGATACAAATATCTCATAATCTTTGAAGCCAAAAGCATTCAAGAATTTAGTAGTAAGATCTATAACTTTCACAACCTCTTCTTTAATCTGATCTAAAGTACAAAAAATATGGGCATCATCTTGGGTAAAGCCCCTTGCTCTAAAAAGGCCGTGCAGGACTCCTGATCTTTCATATCTATAAACGGTACCAATTTCTGCAAATTTAACAGGCAAGTCCTTGTAACTTCTTAGCTCGCTTTTGTAAACCATGATATGAAAAGGACAATTCATAGGTTTTGTCTGATACTTGCTAGTGTCGACATCCATCGGAGAGAACATGTTTTCACTGTAAAACTCAGAATGCCCACTTGTTTCCCAGAGATCCGCCTTGGCAATATGGGGAGTAAAGATAAGGCTGTATCCAGAATCAATATGCTTATCCCTCCAATAATCTTCAATCACCCTTCTTATTGTTGCACCATTTGGATGCCAAAGAATTAGTCCAGGGCCTACTTCGTCTGTTATTGAAAAAAGTTTCAATTCCTTTCCTAATTTTCTATGATCTCTTTTCTTTGCTTCTTCAAGCAAAGACAAATATTTTTTTAAATCTTTTTTTGAGAAAAAAGCTGTTCCGTAAATCCTCTGAAGAGACTCTCGAGCCTCATCCCCCCTCCAATAAGATCCCGCCACACTCAGAAGCTTGAACGATTTTATATATGAAGTGTTTGGCGCATGTGGCCCCCTACATAAATCAAACCACTTATCCTGAAAGTAAAGAGATATCTCTTCTCCTGCTGGTAAGTCGTTAATAATTTCCTCTTTAAAAGATTCCCCCATCGAGCTGAACCTCTTTAGTGCCAACTCTTTTGATAAAACTTCTTTAGTAATACCTCTTTTCTCACTAATAATTTCTTCCATTTTCTTTTCAAAAAGTACGAGGTCTTCTTCTGTAAAATTCCTCTTAGAGTAAAAATCATAATAAAAACCATTCTCTATAACTGGTCCTATTGTTACCTTTGTATCGGGATATACTGACTGGACAGCTTCCGCGAGAACGTGAGCAGCTGTGTGCCTTATCAAGCCTAAACCTTGGTTAGTGTTTTCGAATACTGGAACTACTTTTTCATCTTCTTTTAGAATATGAAACAAATCTTTTAATTCTCCATTAACTTCAGCTCCAATTAGGGACTTATCATATTCTAAAGCACAAAAAACTTCGCCTATGGTCTTGCTAGATTCAACCTGATGCTTTTTATTCTTTATATATATATTCATAAATACTATAAAATGAGCACGAGTGGATTTGAACCACCGACCTCTTGCATGTCAAGCAAGCGCTCTCCCCCTGAGCTACGCGCTCATACTTCCTAAATGAAATATTGTATAGAGGACAAAAATATAAATCAAATTTTGTTCTTTGCTCTCATTAATTTATAATTGTTTTATGGATATAGAAAATAAAAATATTGTATTGGAAACTAACTTAAAAAATCAAAATCTAATCAATCGCGGTAAGGTTAGAGATTTATATGATATGGGCGACTCACTATTAATTGTATCAAGTGATAGAATATCTGCTTATGACTCGATTCTTCCAACTGGTATCTTAGGTAAAGGTGAAGTTCTTACAAAATTATCTAAATTTTGGTTTTCTCTTACAGAAAGTATAATTCAAAATCATTTTATAACTGACGATATTGTTAAACAGTATCCTAAACTTAAAGAGCACGAACAAACACTTAAGGGTAGATCTATGATAGTAAAAAAAGCTAAGCCATTAGCTGTTGAATGTATCGTTAGAGGTTATATTACTGGCTCTGGGTGGTCTGAGTACAAGAAACAAGGAACTATTTGTGGCATTAAGCTTAAAGATGGATTAGTAGAATCAGAAAAACTTGATACTCCAATTTTTACCCCTTCTACAAAAGCTGAGCAAGGAGAACGTGATGAAAACATTGATTTTGAATCATGTGTTGGAATAATAGGCCAAGAACTTGCTGAGAAAGTTCGAGATTTTTCCATAGAGATATATTCTACTGCTCATGACTATGCAAAAGAAAAAGGAATTATCATTGCGGATACAAAATTTGAATTTGGCCTTATAGGTGATGAACTTATCTTGATTGACGAGGTATTAACACCAGATTCGTCTAGATTCTGGCCTAAGGATTTATATGGTGAAGGTCGAGGACAAGAAAGCTATGATAAGCAATTTGTTAGGGACTATCTAACTTCTGTAGGCTGGGACAAAAACCCACCTGCACCAGAGCTTCCAAAGGATATTGCTTCGCTAACTTCTCAAAAATATATCGAAGCCATAGATCTACTAACAGCTTAATGGAACTATTTCTTTTCTTATTTACAGTTGCATCAATCGGAATGTTATATTTCGGAGCAGATTTTTTAATTTCTGGCGCACTATCTACTGCTGCTAGGTTAAAAATATCTGAAATGGTTGTCAGTATAACTCTTATAGCTTGGGCAACTTCCCTGCCAGAATTATTTGTCCTATCCAAAGTCATTAGCCGTCCTAATGGATCCACTATTGCTTATGGAACAATTATAGGAAGCAACTTTGCAAATCTATGCTTAGTATTGGGTCTTTCAATATTAATAAAATTCAAACAAAGATTTTCTTTTAATTTTTTTGCATTTAAAAACTTTATACCCATTAGCATCTTTTCAACTCTAATCTTTTGCATCTATGGATTAAATCGTTTCGACGATTTAGTAGTTAAAAAACTACTTTCTGTGCTGATGATTGTTGCAATAATTCTATACCTCTTTAGATCTAACAAAGAGACTAATAATTATTTAGAACAAGAAAGAAAAGTTTTTTCAAAAAAAAGAGCCTCTATCTATGTATTCATAGGGGTATGTCTCTTATTTGCGGGTTCTGAATTCCTTGTAATGGTTGGAATGAAGCTCCAGGATTTGGGGGTTGCTCCTTCATTTATAGGTTCGATATACTTTGCTTTGGCTTCATCTTCTCCAGAAATATTCACTTCATTATTGGCTATATTTAAATATAAAAAACATGATGTTGTAATTGGTAACGTTTTAGGAAGCAATTTGGCAAATATATGCATCTTTGGAATTGTAGCCTTAATATTTAATACAGAATCCATTATGTTAGGCTCCAAGGCTTTATATCTATTAGCATCTTCAGAAATAGCTATTTTCGGAATATTTATTATTTATTATTTAAAAAGTAACAAAGAAAAAGTAATACATGTTCATTCTATTGTTGGATTTTTATTATTTTGTGTTTACTATTTATTCTATAAATTCTTATGAGCCTTGTATTAGATTCTATAACTGAAGATAAACTTACTTTCGATAATATAAATTGGTTTAAAATTTTAAATGGTACAAATCAGTCTAATATTATAATAATCGAAAAGCTGCTGGACATTAAGATACATTCAAAGGGAAATGAATTAATTTTAACTGGTCCCTCTAAAGAAGTTAGTTTAGGAAAAGATTTAATTCAGAATTTTTATAAAATAATATCGAAGGGCTACTTCCCCACAGAGAATGATTTCAAGTCAGGTTTGAAGATAATTACCGAAAAAACTCATACTATTGAGGACATTTTTCTTGATACTATTTGTGTAACAACAGATCGGAAGACTATAGCGCCCAAAAGTATTAATCAGAAATTATATATAGATTCAATAAAGAAAAACGATATTGTTTTTGGTATAGGGCCAGCAGGTACAGGAAAAACTTACTTAGCCGTTGCAACTGCAGTTGCATCATTAAATATGAAGAAAGTAAAAAAAATAATACTTACGAGACCTGCTGTCGAAGCAGGAGAAAAACTTGGTTTTTTACCTGGGGATTTAAATGAAAAAGTTGATCCTTATCTTAAACCTCTATTTGATGCCCTTAACGATATGCTAGATTTTGAAACAGTCTCAAGATTGATTGACAAGCAAACTATTGAGGTAGCCCCTATTGCGTTTATGAGAGGCAGAACTTTAAATGATGCATTTATAATTTTAGACGAAGCTCAAAATACTACTTCCTCGCAGATGAAAATGTTTCTTACACGAATTGGATTTAATTCTAAGTGCGTAATCACAGGAGATATAACACAAATTGACCTAGATAGAAGTTCTAAGTCAGGCCTAATAGAGGCTCAATCAATTTTAAAGGATATTGATGAAATAGAATTTTGCTCTTTCGACGAAAATGACGTGGTACGTCATAGATTAGTAAAGAAAATAATAGAAGCTTACAAATAAATGATTTCGTCTCTTTCAGGGCCTACAGAGATCATGGTAACCTTGACCTTGAGAAAAGATTCGACAAACTTAATTAAAGATTTTAGACTTTTAGGAACTTTATTAGTAGCTAATTCATCCATAGACCAAGAAGGAAAGTCTTTATAAATAGGCTTTACTTTAGCTAGGTCTTCTAATCTTAAAGGATATGATGATAGTTTTTTATTTTCTAATTTATATCCCGTGCAAACTCTAATTTTCTTAAAAATTGACAGTATATCAACTTTTGTGAGAACTAATGAATTTATGCCAGAAACTGTAACGGCATATTTTAGAGCTACAAGATCTAGCCATCCACACCTTCTAGGTCTTCCGGTTGTTGCTCCATACTCAGTACCAAACTCTCGAAGAGTTAAGCCTTGGTCGTCAAACATCTCAGTTGGAAATGGACCATGTCCTACTCTAGTAGTATAGGCCTTAGATATACCGGTTACATCTCCAAGCTTTGAGAATGAAACACCGCAACCAGCTGCGGCATTAGAGGAAATAGTTGAAGAAGAGGTTACGAAAGGATACGTGCCAAAGTCTAAATCTAGCATAACTCCCTGTGCACCTTCAAACAAAACTCTCTTGTCTTTAGCTATACTTTCATTTAGAAATTTCCCTGTATCTGAAACAAACTCTTTAAGGTACCGATAATTTTTATATAAATCTTCTACTATAAGCTTCTTGCTCAGTCCTTTTTTGTTAAATATTTTAGAAATAATCTTGTTTTTTTCTTTTAAAATATTATTAATTTTTTCATTTAAAAGCTTCTTGTTTTCTAAATCAATAACCCTAATACCCTGCCTTGAGACCTTATCTTCATAAGCTGGTCCAATCCCTCTACCTGTAGTTCCTATTGCATTATTTCCCTTCATTAATTCTCTTTCTTGATCGATTATTTTATGATATGGAGCAATGATATGAGCTAACGAGCTTAATTTTAAATTCTTACCTGTAACATTAAAGCCACTTCTTCTCAGTCCCTTTATTTCTTTAACTAAAGTAGCTAAGTCGACAACCGTACCATTGCCGATGACTGAAACTTTTCCTTTTCTTAGTACTCCTGAGGGAATGTGATGTAAAACAATTTTTTTATTTTTAATAATGATTGTATGACCAGCGTTACTTCCACCCTGAAAACGAGCAATGATATCATAATTCTCAGAAACCAAATCTATTATTCTACCCTTACCTTCGTCGCCCCACTGAGCCCCTACAAAAACTGAGTTTTTCATTTTCTTAGTCAAATTAAAAATCCTCTTTTTGTAATTCAGAAAAGTTTTTAAAGGAAGCTATTTTTAGATTTTTATTATCATAAAGGTCCAATCTACCACTTTTTGAAATCTTAATTCTCAGATCAAATTTATCGTCATACTTATTTTTTCTACTAGACATAACTGAAATGAAACCTTGAGAACTAAAAAACTCTTTTACCTCAACTGACAAAAGGAAGGACTCTATCTCCATTGACTCAACAACAACGATAGGTGCTCCTAATTCATCACTCTTTATAGTTTTAATTAAAGGTAAAATATTGATTCCAAGCCCGACTGCAGGGAAACTGTTTCCATATCTTCCTATAAGTTCATCATATCTTCCACCAGATAAAACAATTTCTGAAATTTCTTTAACGGCAATATCAAACGTCATTCCTGAGTAGTAATCAAAGTTCTTAACATCCAAGAAATCTACTCTCAAATCCAAAGAAGAATTTACCCTTGATAATATCTCTGCGATTGAATTTATTCTAACAATATTCTCTCTAATCTTAGTGGGTAAGGGTTTAGACAAAATGCTCTTGTTCTGCATTAAGGGTACTAAGTATTCTTTAATGAAGGCCTTTTGAACACTATCTAATCTATTATCAAGACCAAATTTTTTAATTGATTTATAATCTTTCTTATGAAACAGCAACTTTATATCCTCTTTAATTGGGTCCAAAGAATCAAATATAAAGTTTAGTAATATAGAAGAATTCAGTGTCACAACCTGATTAGTAAATCCCAATTTTTTTAGAATAGATGTTCCCAAGAGGATAATTTCTAAGTCTGATTCAATCGAATTAGAACCAATAAGTTCGCAACCAACTTGAAAAATCTCTCTCTTCGTTCCGGTTTCCTTATAATTGTTCCTTACGACTCTTTCATTGTAGGTAAGACGTAGTGGAATTTTCTCATTCTTGTAATTGCTAGATACATATCTAGCTATCTGCGGCGTTACATCAGATCTCAAGCCCAAAACGTCCCCATTAAGAGGATCAATAAATTTTATTGTCTTATTTATTGTTTCTTCTTTTAGTCCAACATTAAGGGAATTAATATTTTCAAAAATAGGTGTAATTATCTTCTCAAATCCCCACAACTCAGACTCCTCTAATATAACAGAGGATATAAAATCAATTTTTTTTACATCTTTAGTTGTGTATTCCTTAATTCCTACTGGCAGCGAAAACGATTTTATCATCCAAAAATTACCTGATCTACACTTTTAACTTCGGACAAATTAGCAATAGCTTCAAGGGTGTCCTCCGAAACCGGTGAGTCAACCGAGATGAAAGCTAGGGCGTAATCTTCTTTCTCAGAGTTCTCCTGTCTACTTAAATATAGCCTGGCTATATTTATATTTTTTTCCCCTAGAGCTGCTCCTAGAAGTCCTACGACTCCTGGTTTGTCATAATTTTGTATCATTAAGATGTTCCCTTCAGGTATCAGGTCTATCGGCTGGTTGTTCAATTTTATAAATCTTGCTTCTTTCATCCCAAAAAGAGATCCAGAGATTGATAGTTCTTCGGAATCGGTCTTTATAATAACCGAAACAAGGCTAGAGAACTCATCTTCATTAGATACTTTAGCTTCAGTAAGCTTTATACCTCTTTCTTCCGCAATCAATGGCGCATTTACGTATGTAACAGGAGCGCTCATTATAGGAGACAGGTACCCTTTTAGAGCAGTTATGGTCAATGGTGCCACATTAGTCTCAGCAACATTCCCACTATATTCAACAATAATTTCCTTAACGCCTGATTTACATGTTTGACCCATAAAAATTCCAAGTTTTTCACATAGGTTTAAATATGGGCTAATTTCATTTAAGACCTCGTTGCTCATTGAAGGCATATTTAAGGCGTTTGATACTACTCCGTCGTTTGCAAACTCAATAACTTGTTCAGCCATAGCAATTCCAACTTTCATTTGAGCTTCCTGTGTTGAGGCTCCGAGGTGTGGTGTAAAGACTACTCCTTCTTGAAGGTTAAAAATTGGCGACTTAAAATCAGGTGGCTCAGGATTAAAGACATCTATAGCAAGGCCTCCAACTTTTCCTGATGAAATAGCTTCTGCGATATCTTCCTCGTTTACTATGCCGCCCCTCGCGCAATTAATAATCATAACTCCGTCTTTCATCATTTGTATAGAACCCTTAGAAATAAGGTTCTTCGTTGTAGAAGTTAGAGGAGCATGGACAGATATAACATCTGAAAGCTTAAATACTTCATCCATATCCACCAGTTCTACTGGCATATTTAAATTAGTACCTTTTGCGATATATGGATCATGTGCAACAACCTTCATCTTTAAACCAAGAGCTCTTTCCGCAACAAGCCTTCCTATGTTACCCATTCCAATCAATCCAATAGTTTTTCCATACAACTCTGTTCCCTGAAACTTTGGACGCTCCCACTTCTTAGACTGCATAGACATATGAGCTTGAGGAGTTTTCCTTGCTAAAGAAAAGAGGAGGGCAATAGTATGCTCGGCGGTAGTAATAGCGTTTGCCGAGGGAGTATTCATTACAATAATTCCTTTTTTCGAGGCTGCTTTTATATCAACGTTGTCAACACCAATCCCAGCCCTTCCAATTAGCTTAAATCGCTCATCCAACAACTCGACAATTTCAGAATCAATAGTTGTAGCGCTTCTTATTATTACCGCTTCGTAATTATTTATTATTTTCTTAAGCTCTTCTCTATCTGTCTTCTTTCTAACATCAACTTCTATGTTCTTATGGTTAGCAAACAAAGCTAATCCCTCTTTTGAAAGGCCGTCAGTAATTAATATCTTCAATATATTCCTCCGATGTTACAAAAGAAAAATATATTTTAGCAATCAAGCAATGTCAATCAAAAGGATTAATTGTAAAAGGAAATAGGTGGGTATAAAATTTAACAATGAGCGCAGAAGAAAAAATGACATTTCTTGAACATTTTGGAATTTTGAGAAAAAGCTTAATAAAAATTATTTTGTTGATGATCATATTGTTTATTCCCGCTTTCTATTATAGAGAGCTAATAATGGAGTTAGCGCTCGTACCGATATCAAACTCTTTACCTTCTGACTCTAAAATTATTTTTACAAGACCAATCGAAGGACTATCGTCGAATGTCAGAATATCATTCCTAGCAAGCTTTATTTTAACGTTTCCATTAATTATTTATGAGATATGGTCATTTATTAAGCCAGCTCTTTATGAAGAGGAAAAGAAAACCTCTGCAATTGTTATTATTTTAGGAACGTTACTATTTTTTATTGGTGCATTTTGTTGCTATAAATTTGTCGCACCAGTTACTTTTAATATTCTGATTAATGAATATTCTTCGGACTCAATCACAGCTCTTCCAAATATAAGCGATACTCTGGGATTCTTATCCTCACTAATTCTCAGTTTTGGAATAATATTTGAATACCCACTAATAATTTATATTCTTTCTAAATTTGGAGCTACGTCTGGAAAATTTCTATCCTCAAAAAGGAAATACTCTATACTTATTTCTACTGTAATTTCGGCCGTCCTAACCCCAACAACCGATGTATTTTCCATGCTTTTTATGCTAGTTCCACTAGTTGTGTTTTATGAAATAGGGATACTTGTTTCATACCTAACCTATAAAGAGGATTGAAAAGAATGGGAAAAATTGTAATCTTACCTAATTATTTCGGAGGAACAAATGGATTTGGTTTCATCAAAACATATAGAAGAATTTATACCAGGGGAAATACTGTATCATGGAGCCATCCAGGTTACACCATTTAGAAATAAGGAATATATCAAAAAGTTTAGTACGAACTACGAGCTTGGAATAGACTCAAAACTAACTCAATTTTTAGGATATGTTGATCCAAACATTGAAATTAAAAAACAAAATTTTGGAATTAAGACTCCAGACTTAATAAGCCAGGGATATCTTTTTAATGTTGGATTTGGACTTAGCGTCCATGACATATCATTTAATGCTATTGCTAATCTCTCCTATAAAAATTTAAGGTATGGAATTCCCGCTTACGAAGGCGATATTTTATTCGCTACATCAGAAGTTTTGGGTATTGAGGTCAAGAAGGATGGCGCCACTAATGGCTCTGTTCAGGTTCGTACAACGGTAACTAATCAGGACAACAAGATTGTTCTTGAATATGTGAGGCAAGTTTTAGTTAGAGCATCCAAAGGAAAAACACTTAATTCTCAGTCTAATATTCAGGACCAGCCCGAAAGAATACATCTTACAGAAAACATGATGCCCAGGGAGTTTAAAGGTTTACCAAATAGCTTAAATGGTGCTCCGGTAAAGTCTTTTGAAGACTTTGAGATAGGCGAGACTTATGAAGGAAATTTTTCAAAATCAATAAATCTTGTTGATTTTAGCTGGCTACAGATTTCTACTCTGAATGATGCAAGTGTTCATCATACTCCAAAATCAAACTTTATTGGATATGGAGGGGCTATCAAATCTACTGTTGAAGGAGAGGTAAGCTCTCATCTTCCATATGCATACTTTCTGGGAATGAATTCTGGATCACATGATGCGCCCACATACCCAAGCGACATAGTTCAATCAATATTTGATTCACAGAATGAAGATGATGAAAAGATTATTGGCTCTTTTAAAGTTGAAAATAAAGATGCTATAGAAAGTAGAGAAGATTTTGGAATTTTAACTATCCAACTTTGTGGTGACAAGATTGTTACAGAAGCTGGTCTCAGTGCTTATGAAAAAGCTGGGTTTAAAGGCATATCAAAAATTCAAGATAATAGAATTAGAGTTTTAACTATGGAAATGGTTGTAGCAGTTCCAACTAAGAAGGCTTTTAATAATGTCTAAGAAAAAATTCCCAATCAAAGACTTAGCTTATCCAACAACCTATAAGTGGAAAAATAAATTCGACTATGATTGGAATACAAAAAGCGATCAAAGAAATTGGACGCTTCCTAAGGTTCTAAGAGATCAGGCTAGTTCCAACCCAAATAAAGATTTTTTACAATTCAGCAACAATAAAGCTCTGACCTTTTCTGAAGTTAATATTCAAGCAAATAAAATTGCAAACTCTTTGGATAAGTTGGGTATAAAAAAAACAGATAAAGTATCTGTTTATATGCCAAACTCGCTAGAGATATGTCTTGCCTGGTTTGGGATTTTAAAAAATGGGTCCATCATGGTTCCTGTTAATACCGCCTATGTGATGGATTTTCTTCAATATATAATTGAGAGCTCAGACTCTAAAATAATCATCATTGCGGAAGAATATTTAGAGCGCCTGGCAAATATTCAAGATAGGATTCCAAAGATTGAAAAGGTAATTGTATGGACTAGAAACAATGAAGACAATTTTGACTCACATGGTTACAACAAAGTTGAATCCATGTCATGGAACAAATTCGTATCAAATGGCCCGGAAGAGGAGCCGAAAGTTAAAATTACACACATGGACCATGCTAGACTCATGTATACATCTGGTACCACTGGTAAATCTAAAGGTGTTGTTAGGCCATGTGCTGCAGATTATTCATCTGCACAGAATTACTCCTCTATTATGGATCTCACAGAAAGCGATACTGTTTTTACATGTTTGCCTCTTTTTCATTCTAATGCAATGGTTATGGGAGTCTATCCTGCTATGATATCTGGGTGCAAAGTTGTAGTTGAAGAGAAGTATTCTGCGAGTAAATTTTGGAAATGGATGAAAGATTATGAAATAACCAAATTCAATCTTGTTGGAGTAATGTCTTATTTCATGTGGAATGCCCCCAAAGTTCCTGAGGAAAAACAACACAAGGTAGAGCTGGTCCTTGGGAGCCCGGCACCTCACGATATTATTGAAGAGTTTATGGATAGATTTAACATTCTTTTTACAGAAGGATATGGACTAACAGAAGTGGGACAATGTACTTTTACTAGGCCCAATGAGCCTTTTAGGGTTGGCTCTTGTGGAAAAGAGTCTCCAGGATACGAAATAAAAATTGTTGATCCTGAAACTGATAAAGAGCTTCAAAGGGATACCCCTGGTGAACTTGTTTTGAGACCAAGAATTCCAAACATCTGCCTTCATTATTATTATAAAATGCCTGAAAAGACAGTTTCAGACTTTAGAAATTTATGGTTTCATACTGGAGACTTGTGCAGAATGGATGAGGATGGCTACATATTTTTTATGGATAGGGTAAAGGATTACATAAGAAGGAGAGGAGAGAATATTAGCTCTTTTGAAGTTGAAAATCTCATATCTACGCATCCAAGAATCGAAGAGTCCGCGGCAATAGCAGTGAAGCTAGACGAGCAAGGGCGTCATTCGGAGGATGAATTAATGATTGTCCTTGTTCTAAAAGAAAATATGGACCTTAGTCCTGTAGATTTGATAGAATTTTTAAAGCCAATAATGCCTAAATTTATGATTCCAAGATTTGTAAGATTCCGGGATTCTTTACCAAAGACACCTACTAATAGAGTTCAAAAGGTGAAGCTAAGAGAAGAAGGAATCACCAAAGACACCTGGGATTCCCTCAAAAAATAACTTTTATTTATCCCAAGGGTGCTTCTTCTCGGGTTTTTGCGTATAAGGATTTTCTTTATCAGGATGAAAATACTTAAAGGTATTAACATGTTGATCAGTATAAGAACCTGGAGGATAATATTTATCATAAAAATCTAAATCCATATTCTGAGCCTGGAAAACTAATCTCATATACATTGGATCGACAAAAGCTGGAAAGGATCCATAGGTATTGTAAATATAGTCGGCAACAGACTTAACAATCTCATTTGTTGTATCGGTAGGTCTTGGTGCCTTAACTAAATGCTTATCTGGCTCTTCATAAGGAAAAGGTTTTTTACTATCCCAAGCAGCCCATTTATGTTCATCCATTTTATCAAAAGCTTCTGACATGTCTTTGTAATAAGGAGGGCAGTACCCTTCAAAAATTCCATCTTTACCAACAGGCCTTGTAGGACCAGACTTTGGTTGTTCAAATCTAAAACCTAACCCTTTAAAGAGTTCCGGATTTGATCCTAGCGTGAACCTCGGTATAAGACCAGTGAATGTCCAGCCGCCTAACCCAAGAGCTTGGAGTGCTAGTGACATATTCTGACAAATAAATGCTTGCTCAACATTAAGACCTGTAAGTATTCTGACCTCAAGATCATAGAGTGACATTTTGACTTCTTCTTTTATTCTTCCAGAAGCAATCCATTTCTCTTGACCACAAGAGCGATTGTTTTTTTCATCCCAAATTGTGAAACCATATGTACTACTACAATAAAGTGTTAGTAGGTTTAAATACTCCTCAGTTATATCAGTGACAGGAATAAATGTTGTAGTGCCTGGCTTGTTCGTATTCCATTGATTAAAGTCAAAGAGACCTGGCATCTTATCTGGCAAATTAGCTCTACCGTCTTCAAGCTTAACAAGCCCTTCTCTGTATAATTCTAATAATCTGTCAATTTTATCATTAACATCTAGCCTAAAAAAGACATCTAGTTCTTTGTCTTTTGGCAACATGTTCTTAACATCGACATAATAAAGACCAGAGTCGTTAGTAAAGAATAGCTCTGTACCGTGGTTATTACATGCAGATGGCCAAGTTCTACCGGTCCATTGGCACAACAAATCAATTCCATTCTCTGGTGGTAAGTCTGCTAAACACAATCCTGTTAACCCTGTTCCTGCCCAAACCAGCATAGCTTCTTGAAACTCTGTCAAAGGGACTGGATCTATTTTTGATTTATAGCCTAGGGAACTATCGGATGGTAGCTCCATACCCAAACCAAACCTTCTGGATCTTCTATTAAATATAGCTTCAAAGAGTGGGTACTTTAAAGCTGCTTCGTAATTTATTTTACCTTTACTTTTTCCATTTTTTTTTGTCATAAGGACACCTCGCTTGTCAACAAAGTAAGTATAAATCAAAAGAATGGGTTTGAAAATGAATTAAGCTAAAGCAAGCTTTTTGGTTTCTTCTCTTTCTAGCTCTCTTATGGCTAATTTAACAGTTGAAATTCCTAAAGTGGAGCATTTTGGACGAGAGAGAGCAAGCTCCTCACCAATAATATCGGTGATGACTTCGGGCCCCATGCTTAAGACTTCTTCTTTAGACTTCCCAATTACCACTTCAGATATAATCGAGGTACCTGCCTGACTAACAATGCAACCTTCACCCTCAAACTTAAAATCGGTAATAATTCCATCTTGAAATTGAAGACAAACAGTAACAATATCTCCGCACCCAGGGTTCCCACCATTCTGCTTTATGTCACATTTATGCGCATCTTCGCTTACATCATTTAGAGAACCCGCATTCCTAGGGTTCTCATAATGATCTAGTATAAAGTCCATTAATTCCTGCTTATCCTTTGTCAATAAAATCCTCTTTATTTTTCAATTGGTGCTTGAACCAAATTTCCCCACTCGGTCCAAGATCCATCATAATTTTTGACGCTCTTATATCCAAGCAAATAAGTTAAAACAAACCAAGTGTGTGAAGATCTTTCGCCTATTCTACAATAAGCAATAACATCATCCTCAGGCTTAAGCCCAGCTCCAGCTTGATATATCTCTAATAATTCATCAGCAGACTTGAATGTACCATCCTCATTTGCAGCAGTAGCCCACGGTACACTTTTTGCATTAGGTATATGACCACCTCTAAGTGCACCTTCTTGAGGGTAAGCTTCCATGTGCAACATTTCACCACTAAACTCTTTTGGTGATCTAACATCAATCAAAGAACCCAAAGCAGCACTATGTTCTTTAACTTCTTCTCTAAAGGCTCGAATATTCAAATTAACATCGGTGACCTTATAGTTCGTATTTTCTAAAGCTGGGACGTCTCTAGTCACGGGCTTATCTTCTTGAACCCATTTCTGTCTTCCACCATTCATAATAAGACATTTTGCATGTCCATATATTTTAAACGTCCAAAGAGCATAGCATGCCCACCAATTGCTTTTGTCACCATAAAACACTATCGTATCTTCAGGTGAAATACCTTTAGAAGACATAAGTTTTTCAAAATTATCCTTATCAACATAGTCTCTTATTAGACTATCCTGTAGCTCAGTCTCCCAATCTAATTTAATTGCACCTTCTATATGACCAATGTCATACAAAAGAATATCCTCGTTGGACTCAACTATTTTAATTCCTGGCTTATCTTTATTCTCAAGAACCCAATCGGTTGAGACTAACAACTCGGGATTTTTATATTCTGCCATTTTATTCCTCCATCTGACTTTACTACGAGTGAAGTCAGAAAATATTTAAATTTTAATCTTATAACTAGAACTATTTGTAGTTACAACAACACAAGTTTGAGATTCTACAACAACAAGCAGTAGCAAAGCTAACAAAATTAATACTTACTGTCTTAGACATAACAAACTCCTAATCTTTAATTTGTAACTCAAAGAGGAAAGGCGTTGAATAACACCTTTGCCCTATTTAGCAATTCTTTAAAGTCGCTGCAATTAGAGTTAAATGACGACATCAATATTATAGCACTTAAATAAAATAAAAATCAATATTATATTTCAATAAGATAAACAGTAGGTTATCATTAAAGCATGAGTGAAAATCCAGAAAAACCGGTTGAAGAGCCTTCTAATGAGGCAAGCACTAAACCTGAAGCTTCAGAATTAGAGCCTAGCGAAGTAAGTGAGGAATCACCTACTGTTCTAGATTATCCCGATAGAGTTCCCAATGCCGAAAGAGGTGCAAGCCATTCTCATTCATATGTGATGCTGAAAATATTAGTTCTTATGATATTTTTTTCTCTACTAATGGCAAAATTTACTTCACCTTTCTAGTTCTTTAATGTGTGCTCTTAAAAATTTGGCAGTCTCTGAATTCTTAGCTGAAACAAAATCTTTTTTTAATCCCTGAAATGTTAAATACCCACCAGAAGCCCCACCGTCTGGCCCCAAATCCAATATGTAGTCTGACGCATTAACTATTTCCATATTATGCTCGATAATAACAATAGTGTTGCCAAGTTTGCGCAACTGATATATGACACTCAAAAGCTTATCTATGTCTTCATAGTGCAGGCCGATTGTGGGCTCATCTAGTATATAAAAAGTTTTACCCGTATTTTTTTTAATCAACTCTTTAGACAATTTAATTCTCTGTGCTTCACCGCCAGAAAGCGTAGTAGCATCTTGTCCTAATTTTAAATATTCTAGTCCAACAGAATTAATCACATCAATTTTATTCTTTAATAATGGAAAGCCTGAAAAAAAACTTGCGGCATCAAAAAAATTCATATCTAAAACATCTGCAATATTTTTACCTCTATAAAAAATACTCAGCGTCTCTTGATCAAATCTTTTTCCCTCACAAGATTCACACTGAATATTTACGTCAGGCAAAAAACTCATCTCGAGCCTTATACTTCCGGCCCCAGAACATTCTGAGCAACTTCCATCTTTTACATTAAAGCTAAACCTGCCTGCCGAAAATCCTTTCATTTTTGATTCAGGCAATGAGGCGAAAATCTCCCTTATTGTACCAAAAATACCGGTATATGTTGTAGGGTTGGATCTTGAAGTTCTTCCTATCGGTGATTGATTGATGCTGATAATTTTATCGAAACTATCAGCTCCTTCAACCCCAGCAACGAAATCAGGAAGAAATTTATTCTTGGAATTTAACCAAACTGATAATAATTCATAAATTGTTTGTACAACTAAAGTGCTCTTTCCCGAACCCGAAACCCCTGTTACACATGTAATTTTTCCTACTGGTATAGAGATATCAATATTTTTTAAATTATTTAAAGTTGCTCCTCTTACTGTAAAAAAGCTTCCTATTTTAGTTTTGCTTTCAACGATCCTTATCTTCTTTTTTTTCGAAAGATACAGGCCTGTTAGAGATGCTGGAGTTTGAGCAATCACTGAAGGAGTACCTTGTGCAACAACCAATCCTCCTCTGAATCCTGCTCCTGGCCCTATATCAATCACATAATCTGCACTCTTAATAGTTTCCTCATCGTGCTCTACAATTATTACTGTATTCCCTTTTTCCTTTAATAATCGCAAGGACTTTAAGAGCATCTTGTTGTCCCTTGGATGAAGACCGATTGTGGGCTCATCTAAGACATATGTTATTCCAGTAAGATTAGCCCCCAACTGAGAGGCAAGCCTTATCCTTTGTGCTTCGCCACCGGACAATGTTGGTGCAGTTCTGTCCAAACTTAAATATCCCAAGCTTACATTTAATAAAAAATCTATTCTTGAGGTGATCTCGTCTTTTATTTTTTCCCATATCAAGCCTGATGTTCCACTAAAATTAATATCTTTAAAAAACAAAGATGCATTCTCTATAGTTAGACCGCAAACTTGAGAAATATTCAGTCCTTTCACGTAGACACTCAAAGCCTCCTCTCTTAGCCTTTGGCCATTACAACTAAAACAGCTCTCTGTGCGTCTATACTTAAAAAGACCACTTCTGACTTCCTCAGCTCTAGACGATTCAAACCACTTTTCTAGAATTGCCATAACCCCTTCAAAATCTTCACTGTTGCCCTCAAGAATGAGTTGCTGAGATCCCAACGAAAGTTCTGCAAATGGTTTAGTTTCACTAATATTATTTCTTAAGATAAATTCTTTAAGTATTTTTTTATAAAAAACTGACCCTTTAAATGGAGCCACAGCTCCTTCTTTTATAGACTTAGAAGAATCAGGAATTACTAATTTAGGGTCAAACATCTCAAAGTACCCCAAGCCTTCACACTCCTCACATTGGCCATAAGGACTATTAAACGAAAAAAATCTTGGGGATATTTCTGGAAAAGTAGTCCCGCAGTTAGAACAAGCCATGTTTCTATTAAAAATCTTTCTAGTTCCTTTTGCTTCTATAACTACGATTCCATTCCCGAAATTTAATGATGTTTTTATTGAATCTGAAATTCTTTGAAAATTCTTTTTTTGAACTTTAACGCTGTCAACATAGACATCTATCATATGCTCTTTTTGTTTTTCTAATTCAATCACATCATTTAAAGAAAAGATTTGGCCGTCTATCTTAACCTTAGAAAATAGCTTCGCAGCATCGGCTAACTCTTTCTTGAACTCTCCCTTCTTTCCAATTGCTATTGGAAAATAAATTTCTAGATTATCACCTTGATAATCCTGATTGATGATAGCTACTATAGAATCCAAAGAAGTTGAGTCTATTAAACAGTCACACTGATAACATCTGATTTCACCAACCCTGGCAAATAAAAGTCTAAGGAAATCGTAAATCTCAGTTATCGTGGAAACGGTTGACCTAGGATTTCTCATAAATGTTTTTTGATCGACTGAGATTGTTGGAGAAAGCCCAGAAATAAAGTCCAAATCAGGCTTTTCAAATTTATCTATGAATTGTCGTGCGTAGTTTGATAATGATTCCAGATACTTTCTTTGTCCTTCCGCAAAGATAGTATCAAAAGCTAGAGTAGACTTGCCGGATCCGCTTACGCCAGTCAAGACAGTTATGGCTCCACGTGGGATACTTACATCAATGTTCCTTAAATTGTTTTGCCTAATACCTTTAATGTTTATATATTTCACTTTGATAGGTTAACTAAAATAATCCTGATTTATTTTTGTTTATTGTTCAATCAGCCATTTAAAAATTTCAAAATCTGATTTTGCCTTAGAAAGTTCAGGGTGCCACTGAACTCCCAGGACCCTCCCGCTCTTGTCTTCATAAGCTTCAATAATTCCATCCTCTGATTTCGCAGCAACGATCAAGGAATTTCCCAAAAGCTTGATGGCCTGATGATGATAACTATTAACGGTTGCTATTGATTTGCCAAAGAGCCTATGAAGTGTTGAATCTGTAGCAATACGAATTGTATGTCTCACACCTTTTTTACTATCTGAATTCCTATTATGATTAATCGAGCTAGGAATATTCAACTCTATATCTTGATAAAGACTCCCCGAAAAGGCTACGTTTATTAGCTGCATACCGCCGCAAATTCCCAGTATCTTTTTATTTTTTTTTTTCATAATATTAATATATATAAGTTCGCTCAAGGTCCTATTTTTATCAAGCTCGTTTATAGAACTAGATTTCTTTTCTCCGTAGAAAGATGGGTCTATGTCTCGGCTACCTGTAACAATTAAACAATCAAGACAGGCAGCAATCTTTGATACATTTTTCTTTGTTGTATCCATAGGCAAATAAAAAGGCACTCCTCCGGCATTTATTACTTTTTGAGAATAAATAATCTCGGATTCAAAGAATTTTCCTTTTATATCACACGTTATACCAACAATCTTCTTTGTCATATGAATCATTATCTAGTATTTTTGGCAGATTTAAAATTCTTTTATTTTTTTAATTTTCATATAAGATTTAAAAATCATGATTTTAACTGAATTTGACGTAATAGTGGTTGGCGGAGGTCACGCTGGATGCGAAGCAGCTCTATCTTCTGCCAAGTTAGGGACAAAAACTCTTCTTCTAACTGCTAATATTGATACAATCGGAATCATGTCCTGCAATCCATCTATAGGTGGCGTTGGTAAGGGTCACCTTGTAAGAGAAATAGATGCTTTAGGTGGAGAAATGGCTAAAGCAGCCGACTTCTCTTCAATTCAATACAGGCGACTGAATACTAGAAAAGGTCCTGCCGTTCAAGCTACTAGGGTGCAGGCCGACAGAAACCTTTACAGAATACATATGAAGAAAGCTATTGAAAGCCAAGCAAACCTGGTAGTCAAACAAAGACTGATTCATTCTTTAGTAGAAAAAAACGGTCAAATTATTGGTGCACGAACGTCTTACGGAGAAAATTTTTATTGTAAATGTCTTGTTATTACTCCGGGAACGTTCCCAAATGGTCTTATACATGTAGGGGATAAAAAAACTAGTGCAGGTCGAGCTGGAGAAGCTCCTACTAGAGAGATATCAGACTCCTTTAAAGAATTAGGTCTTAATTTAGGTAGGCTAAAGACTGGTACTCCTCCAAGATTAGATGGAAAAACAATTAATTGGTCTCAGACTATTGAGCAACCTGGGGATATTAATCCTTTACTTTTTTCATTTGAAAGCTCTTCAGTTCAGAATAAACAGCTACCCTGTCATATAACTCATACAAACTTGAAAACACACGAAATAATTAGAGCAAATATTCACAAGTCTCCAATGTACTCTGGTCAGATTGAAGGTATAGGGCCAAGATATTGCCCTTCAATTGAAGATAAGATCGTAAAATTTTCAGACAAGGATAGACATCAGGTGTTTCTCGAACCGGAAGGATTAAGTACTACCGAGATTTATCCAAATGGCATTTCTACAAGTCTTCCTGTTGACGTTCAAATTAAAATAATTAATAGCATAAAAGGTCTAGAAAATGCTGAAATTATGAGGCCTGGATATGCTGTAGAGTATGATTATTGTGACCCCAGAGATCTTAAAAACTCACTTGAATCCAAAAAAATCAAAAATCTTTTTATGGCTGGGCAAATAAATGGAACAACTGGTTACGAAGAAGCTGCTGCCCAAGGATTGGTTGCTGGTATTAACAGCTCGCTAAAAGCTAAAAGTTTAGACCCTATGGTTTTAAAAAGATCTGAATCATACATAGGTATCTTAATTGACGACCTAGTTACCCTTGGTGTTGATGAACCTTATAGGATGTTCACCTCTAGAGCCGAACATAGGCTTTTACTCAGAGATGATAATGCCGATTTTAGGCTAACTCCAATTGGCTTTAAGCTTGGGTTAGTAAGTCAGGAAAGATTCGATGCGTTTACTGAGAAGAGAAAGTCGTTTAACAACATAATGAAAAAACTTAATGATGCCAAAATTGTACCCAATAAGAAGAATAATGATTTCCTGATTGGAATAGGGACTAAATCTTTAAAAAAACCAACTTCATTTAAAGAGATTCTCAGAAGACCAGAAGTTTTTTATGACAAATTAATACAACTTAACCCTGAACTTAATAAAATTGAGGATCAAATAATACAATCATTAGTAGAAAATGAGATTAAATATGAGGGCTACATAGCGAGGCAAAACGCAGACATAGATCAAGCTTCTAAACTTCAGGAAACGAAAATACCGACTAGTTTGGACCTAGATACAATTCCAGGTTTATCGAATGAATTAAAACAAAAACTAAACAAGATTCAGCCAGAGACCATAGGGCAGGCTTCAAGAATTTCCGGTATAACGCCCGCCGCGATAAACATACTTATGGTTTATATTAAAAAAAACCAAAGCCTCGCAGAAATGAAAATATAGCTATTCTAATATTTCCCTTACCTCGCTCAAAGATGAAACTGGAAGATTGCAAGAATAACCCTTACAAATATATACTTCAAATTTATCAGAAACTTTAGGTAGGAAATCATCAGAGCCATTAAAAATTTTCTTATAACTTTCTAAGTCATCCTCTGAAGTAATATAGTAGACTAGCTTGTTGTCATGATCGAAATCTCTTAGATAATTAACAACTTCGTTGTCGAAACTTACGTCTTTGTCAGGATTAATGATTACAATTTGAATACTTTCACATAAAAGAGCAAGGTGATTTGCTAAAAATTGAGCAAGGTTAATTGGGAATTTTTTTGCCATTTCTCCAAGCTGTAGAGATAGCTTTCTAGCATTAGAAAGAACAACTAGATCATTACAATACCCACCAACTTTAGCTAGCCCAAACAAGGCAACAGAGTTGCCAGAAGGTATCGCTCCATCCAATAAATTTTTCTGTCTTACTATTACATCCATGGAACTTTCGGGTGTTGCATAAAAAGAGCCTTTCTCATTGTCCCAAAAAAGTTCTATCATCTTATCGCAAACTTTTCTACCTAAAGCCAAAACAGAAACATCTAAAGTTGCCTCGTACAAATCTACGCATGCTTTCGTAAAGAAAGCATAATCATCTACTAATCCATCTATGCTGGCATCATCATTCCTATAGCAATGCAACAAGGAGTAGTCTTTCTGGACCATCTTCTTCTTGATAAATTCAAAACTTTCAATTGCTAGTGCCAAATAATCATCTCGTCTAAACACGACTGATGCTTTAGATAAAGAAGAGATCATTAAACTGTTCCAGTCTGTAAGCACTTTATCGTCTAGACTTGGTCGAACTCTTTTATCTCTGACTAATTTTATTTTTTTCTTGATTCTATTTGACTCTTCTAAGATAGACTGATGATCAATAGAAAAAATAGAAGAAAAAGTTTCCAGCTCATCTTTTAAATAAATTATGTTTTTACCGTTTCTTTTATTTGTGACTTCTTCATTAAAGTTTCCGTCTGACTCAAGACTAAAGAGGTGTTGAAAAAAAGCAGCTTCGTCTTTAGTTAAGATGCTTTGAATTTCTTCTAACTCCCATATGTAAAATGCTCCTTCCTCTCCTTCACTATCCGCATCCTCTGCAGAAAAAAAGCCACCCTCCTCAGACTTCAGAACCTCCTTAACATATAAATAAATCTCTTCTACAGTATTTTTAAATAACTCCTTCTCAGATAAACCATGAGATTCAACCAACGCCTCCATAATCATTGCTTGGTCATATAGCATTTTTTCAAAATGTGGAACAAGCCATTTGACATCGGTAGAATATCTATGAAACCCAAAGCCTACATGATCAAAAATTCCACCTAACCTCATCATGGTCAAAGTCTGCTCTACCATCCTTAATGAGTCCTTTTGTTTAAATAATTTATAAAACTTTGACAAAAAAATCAGATTCTGTGGACTAGGAAATTTTGGTGCCTCTCCAAAACCTCCGTATTTTTCGTCATAAAAATCTTTAATACTTTCAAATATTTCTTTTAAATCTTCTTTCTCAACAAAACTATCTGGTACGTTGGGATTGGCAACCTCTTTTAAAGACTTAAAGATAGAGTCACAGGACACAAGGATATCCTTTCTATTTTTATCCCAGACTTCTTTAACCTTCGGTAAAAACTCACATAGCCCCACAGAACCCTTAGTTGAAGTCTTCGGGAAATAAGTACCAGCAAAAAATGGGATTTTGTCGGGTGTCAGAATTACAGTTAGGGGCCAACCACCTCTTTTTGTCATCATCTGACAAACCGCCATGTAAATACTGTCTAAGTCTGGCCTTTGTTCTCTATCTACTTTTATTGAAATAAAACTTTTATTTAAAATTGTGGCTACTTCTTCATCTTCAAAAGACTCTTTTTCCATGACATGGCACCAGTGACATGTTGAATAACCTATCGATAAAAAAACAGGCAAGTCCTTCTCTTTAGCCAGAGAAAAAGCTTCCTCTCCCCAGGGGTACCAGTTGACTGGATTAGATGCGTGTTGTAGCAAGTATGGGCTATTCTCCCCAAAAAGTTTATTCTTCATTGGCAACCTCCTTCATGACCATTTGCATATCTGCCCAGACCAATCTTTTCTTTGATGAGTCTTTAAGCAGTAGCGACAAATCTAATGTACACAATAGTTTGGCTCCCATGAAGTTAACGAACTTGTTTCTCAGGTTAGTCACTGAAGAGTTAGACTTTAACAAGATTTGAGAAATTTTACTACCAAAAGAAACCAAAATAATTGGTTCAGTTCTCTTAACTTCATCATCTAGCAAGTCTACGAACATCTTGTTACCATTGTTCTTGTAGTCCATAAAAGACAGAGTAGCTACATCTAGAATCTTAACGTTTACAGCAGGTATATTCATTGCCTTAACTATATTCTTAAATAGTGAGCTTTCTTTAGAATCTGCTGAGTCCAGCCCCTCTCCAATAAAGAGAACTTTCGTTGTTGTTAATTGATTTTGTTGAACAAATTTCTTATCAATTAAACTATTAAAGTCAGCCTTTTGTTGCAAAGAAATAAATAAACCGTCAATCCCTAAAGATTTAAGCATCCGTGTCTTCTTTTTGATCTTATCTTTCTTTAAATTTTTATCTTGAAGATTCATGTTATATATATAAAACTAAACTATAAATTATTTTTGGCAAAGAAGAGTATGGAATATAATTTTTTAAATATTGAGACAAAATGGCAAAAAAACTGGGAAAACAGCTCTCTTTTCCGTCCAGATGAAAATAGTGAAAAACCAAAATATTACATTCTAGAGATGTTTCCTTACCCCTCTGGGAAAATACATATGGGGCATGTTAGAAACTATGCGATAGGAGATGTTTCGGCAAGATTCAAAAGATCACAAGGGTTTAATGTTCTTCATCCCATGGGTTGGGATGCGTTTGGTATGCCAGCAGAGAATGCAGCTATGAAAAACGAAATTCATCCTAAAGAATGGACATATAAAAACATCGAGGCCATGAAGAGTCAGCTCAAGCAAATGGGTCTTTCTTATGACTGGAGCAGGGAAATAAGAACTTGCGATAAGGAATATTTTGTACATGAACAAAAATTCTTTTTAGAGCTTTACAATGCCGGCTTAGCCTATAAAAAAGAATCCTTTGTGAATTGGGACCCAGTAGACCAAACAGTTCTTGCAAATGAACAGGTCATAGAAGGTAGGGGATGGAGATCTGGGGCATTGGTTGAGCAGAAGAAGCTGTCTCAATGGTTCTTAAAAATAACAGATTTTGCTGAAGAGCTTTTAATAGGACTCGAAGACTTGAAGCTTTGGCCAAAAAAAGTTCTATCTATGCAAGAAAATTGGATTGGCAAATCTGTTGGAGCTACAATTAAATTCAAAATTATCGACTCTGAAGAATTTATTGAAGTATTTACAACTCGTCCTGACACAATTTTTGGTGCTTCATTTATAGGACTATCAGCTGATCATATTATCAGTACTAATCTTGCAGATAAAAACAATGAAGTTTCTGAATTTATTAAACTCTGTAAAAAAGCAGGAACAACTAATGTGGAACTAGAAAAAGCAGAAAAAATTGGGATTGATACTGAGGTCATGGTCGAGCATCCTTTTACCAATGAAAAACTGCCTGTTTACATAGCTAACTTTATTCTTATTAACTACGGAACTGGTGCAATATTTGGCTGTCCCGCGCACGATCAAAGAGACTTTGAATTTGCTAAAAAATATAACCTTGGTGTAAAGCAAGTAGTTAGCAAGAATGAAAAAGAAGTTGACCTTGTTGAAGCATTTGTCGAAAAGGGTGTAATCATTAACTCTGAGTTTTTAAATGGTTTGGATATAGAGAGTGCGAAACTAAAAGTTATAGAAAAGCTAGAAAATAAGAATCTTGCTCAGCCTTCGGTCAGATACAAACTTAGAGATTGGGGTATCTCAAGACAAAGATACTGGGGGACCCCTATCCCGATACTATACTCAAAAGATGGTAACACTATACCTGTAGAAGATTCCGACTTACCCGTAGAGCTACCAAAAGAAATGGATTTTGATCACAATGGGAACTCGCTGGAGTCTCATCCAACTTGGAAGCACGTAAAAAATAAAAATGGGAGCGAGGACCTAATAAGAGAAACAGATACTTTTGACACTTTCTTTGAATCTTCCTGGTATTTTGCGAGATTTTGCTCACCGCAGTCAGAACAAATGATTGATAAAGGTTTCAAGAAATGGATGCCTGTCGACCTATATATAGGAGGAGTTGAACATGCAATACTGCACCTACTCTACTCAAGATTCTTTACTCACGCTTTAAATAGGCTTGGAAAAAGTCATATAACAGAGCCTTTTAAAAAATTAGTTACTCAAGGAATGGTTCTTAAAGATGGGGCAAAAATGTCAAAATCTTTAGGCAATACTGTAGATCCTGAAGAAATAATAAAAAAATATGGTGCAGACTCTGTGAGAATTTTTATTTTATTTTCTGCTCCTGTTGAAAAAGACTTAGAATGGAACGAAAAGGGAATTGAAGGTGCAAGCAGATTTTTGAAAAGAATGTGGAAAATAATTCATCAAAACCTTGAAACGATAAGTCCATCTTTTGATGAAGATATTAACTCAATTAGCAACGAGGAAAAAAGTTTTTTAATTAAAATCCACAAAACTACAGAAAAAATCACCAAGGATGTAGAAAATCTCCAATTTAATACTTGTATTGCTGCTCTAATGGAACTTTTAAATTTTGCATATAAATTTACAGAAAAAAATACTAACCACAAGCTTTTTGGCTTCTTTGTTTATCAATTTCTACAATTAGCTAATCCATTTGTTCCCCATATAACAAATGAGCTTTGGGAATTAAGTAAATTTAAGAATAGTGATATTAATTTAATTTGGCCAAAGTTTGACCAAAAGATAATTCAAAAAGACGAAATTATCATAGCTGTTCAAATTAACGGCAAAACCCGAGGTTCAATTCCCTTATTATTTGAAGAAGAAAGCGAGGAAGAGTTAAGTGGACGAATTTTTGAATCACAAGATTTTACAAAATTTTTAGATAATAAGAAGGTAGTAAAGAAAATCTATGTTAAGAACAGGCTTATTAATTTAGTGATTAAATAGTTAGCTTCTTGATCCTTTCAACAGCCTCTGCAAGTCTTTCATCATTCAAAGTAACAGAAGCTCTAGTGTATCCCTCTCCATACGCACCAAAGCCAGTACCAGGGGTCATGACTATTCCAGCATCCTCTAAAAGACTATTTGCAAAGTCCTTTGATAAAATCCCGTTTGGATTCTTAAACCAAACATAAAAAGTTCCTTTAGGCTCGTAAACCTCAATTCCAATTGATCTAAGACCAGAAGATAAGAGTTGAGACCTTTTCTTGTATACATCAATTCTATCTTGCAGCTCATCCTCATAATTTCTCAAAGCCTCTATTCCTGCTTCTTGAACTGCTTGAAATGCTCCTGAATCAATATTTGTTTTAACCTTTCCGATTGCGGCTACAGCACTTTCATTTCCAGCGACGTGTCCCAGTCGCCAACCAGTCATACTAAATGTCTTAGAAAGGCTATGAAACTCAATCCCTACATCAATTGCTCCATCATACTCTAAAAAACTTTTTGGTTTTTCTTGAAAATATACCTCTGTATATGCAGCATCATGACAAATCAAAATATTATTTTTATAAGCAAAATCTATTGCCTTTTTAAAGAACTCATCAGTGGCAAAGGCGGATGTTGGGTTATTTGGATAATTAAGGAACATTATCTTTGTTTTTTTTAAAATATCATCAGGGATAATCCCTAAATCGGGCATGAAACCATTTGACTCTAACAATGGCATCACATAAGGTGTGCCCCCTGCAAACTCGGTGGCAACGCTATATACCGGGTATCCGGGATCAGGCACCAAAGCTATATCGCCAGGATTAATAAAAGCTAGAGGTGCATGCGCAACACCCTCTTTTGAGCCTATTAAAGCAATTACATTTTTTTTTCCTTCTAGATGAACATCAAAACGTTTTTTATACCAAGTAGCAACTTCATTTCTAAAAGACATCATGCCTGCATAAGAAGGATATCTATGATTTTCTGGATTCATTGAAGACTTATGAAGAGCGTCAATAATTCTTTTAGGTGTCGGTATGTCTGGGTCACCAACTCCAAGATCTATCACATCTACACCTTTTGCTAATAAAGCATCTTTTTTTGAGTCTATTTCTGCAAACAAATAAGGTGGCAAGTTCTTTATTCTATCTGACCATTGAATCTTCATAACAGCGATAACTTTAACGTAAAAAAGTATTACTTCAAATTTCTTTTTTAAACTTCAAAAATAATAAATTTAAACTTCTCACCTAAAAGATTAGGTGAAATTAACTTCTTAATATCGTCAGGAAATTTGGAATCATGATTTTTTTCTAATTTTATTATAAGATTACCAATCTCGCTTATCAAAAAGAAACTAGCTTGGGAGAAAAAACCTATTTCCCGTAATCCATATCTCTGTGCCGACAAAGATAGCAATGTAAAATTAACATCACAGGTTATGTCCTGTTTGCATATATTATTAAAGAAATCTCTAGAGACCTCATGTTGAAAGAAACACCTTGAGGTACCAAAAGGATCAGCAGAAGAATGAAACCAGTTTGACTTGTCTCCATAGTCATTAATCAAAAAAACAAACCTTGAAAACTTGTCAGTTAAAAGCTGGAAATATTTCTCATACTCTCGAACAGGAAGCTCGAAGTAGAAGTCTTCTCTCATTTCTAATCCATACTCAGCAACTTTAGCAATTAAAGCTTCATCTGCTACGTCAAGGGACTCGATGATAGTATTTTCTTTTTGTTCAACGTTAACCTGATACAAAATACCTTCCCTCAATATACATCTATCAAAGATTAAAGCGTCAAAAAATTCATTGCAAAAAACAAATCCGTCTTGGTTTATATCTTTTAGCAAATGAATTGACGAAGAAACGGTTAGAGTCTCACTATGACTTTTTAAATTTTTAAAAATTTCTTTATGAAGACGGGAATTCTGTTCAATTAAAATAATATCTAATTTTGCATATATTTCAGGAGAGGTTTCTTTAATGTGCTCTAAAACAGACGACATGAGAACCCCAGTGTTCCCACCGAGTTCTAAGAATGAAATCTTACTTGATTTGCAATTAGGAAAAACTTTAGAGATAAAAAATTCAGCGATAGAATATCCATAAATCTTAGAAATAGATGGTGATGTCAAAAAATCTCCGTTTCTAGAGATTTTAGACTCACCTTGATAATAGCCATTTTTACTATACAGGGCATAGTTTACAAAAGATGAAAATGGAACTTTTTTCCTATAATTAAATAAATCACCAAACACAACATAAGGATAACAAATATCCTTAAAATTGTTTACACCTTTCCTATAAGTTAAAATAAAAGATGGCTAAAAAAATGCGTATATCAAAAGTTTATACAAAGTTTGGTGACAAAGGTGAGACAATGCTTGTTGGTGGTGAAGTCGTTTCCAAGAGCTCTACAAGGGTCGCTTCATATGGTGAAATTGATGAGTTAAACTCAGCGCTAGGAGTTGCTCAAGCAAACAAGATGTCAGATGATGTTAAAAAAATTATTTCTATGGTTCAAAATGACTTGTTTATAATTGGGGCCGATCTAGCTTCAACTAAGAATACAAAAGTTCCAAGAATAAAAAAAACTAAAATAAATAAGTTAGAAAGAGTTATTGATAAATACAATTTAAAAGTTGGTCCTCTTAAAGAGTTCATTCTTCCTTCGGGCTGTACTGCTGGAGCCAGCCTTCATTTGGCTAGAACGATATGCAGAAGGGCTGAAAGAAATATTGTTGCACTAGTAGACGTCGAGTGGGTAAATCCAAACGTATTAATTTATATTAACAGACTTTCTGATTTACTTTTTGTGTTAGCTAGAAATGAAAACAAAATAAGCCATGAGGGCGAAGTTTATGTCAATTTTAGAAAATGATAAGTAATTTTACTACTAAGTTTCAAGCTATTTATGGTGAAATTAAAGACTCTCATCTATCTAAAGAAAACTCAGGAACGCACGTTGTTAACAACTACTCTAACCAAATAGATAAGCTTATTTCATCTGAACTAAATATTAAGTATAAGAATAAAGGTATTGCCATTCTAGCTCTTGGAGGCTATGGAAGGAGAGAGCTGTGCTTAAAGTCCGATATAGATATTCTTATATTATATGAAAAAACAAAACAAAATGAAGCTAAGGCTATTGGGGAAAATATATTATATAAGCTTTGGGATACCGGCCTAGAAATAGGGAACTCCATGAGAACAATTGAAGACTGCCTAGAGCTTGCCAGTACTCAAGATTCCACAATATTGACATCGCTTTTAGACTTAAGGGCAATTGCAGGGGATTCACTTCTACATATGAAGCTTCAAAATGATATCAATAGAAAATTGCTTCCAAATATTTCTCAAAACTTTATAAATGAGAAAATATTAGAAAGGAAAAAAAGACACTTAAAATATGGCTCACCAAGCTATTTAACAGAGCCTGACATAAAGGAAGGTAGAGGTTGTCTTAGAGACATACATTCTATATTCTGGATTTTAAAAGCATTTCATTCCCAAATCGAGATTAATAAATTTCTAGGAGGTGGTTTCTTAAACAAGTACGAATTAAAGACAATAAATGAATCACTAAACTTTCTTTTTACAATTAGAAATCACTTGCATATAAACAAGAAGAGTGAGGTCGACATTGTCGACTTTAAATCTCAAATTGAAGTAGCGGACTTTTTTAGAATAAAAAATGAATCTTTTTTAACTAAAGAAACTCTTTTTATGAAAAGACTATATGGGAATATAAATAAGGTTGAAGAATTAACTGACAAAATAATAGAAAAAACTATAAGTAAAAAAGTTTTCTCTTCTAAAAGAATTCAAAATCTTAACGATTTTTTTATTATTCATAGAGGGAAGCTAAGAGCGATAAACCCAAGCATCATGTTTAAAAACACAAGGAATATTTTAAAAGCATTTGAATATTCTGCTATACATGATGCCGAGATATCAGACGATGTTATGAAAGAAATCAGAAAAGTAAAAGTAAATAAATTTTCAAAATTAGAGATCAAGACATTGAATATTCACTTTGTGGAAATTCTAAAAAAAGGTAAAAATATTTACAAGATTCTTTCTAGTCTAAATAAAAACAATATTTTATCTTTTCTAATCAAAGAATTTGAAACTATAAAAGATCTTCCGTTGGCTGACCCTTCTCATATTTATACTGTAGATGTTCATTCTATTTTACTTATTAAAGAATTTGAGAAGCTTATTAGTGGATCATATAAGAAAGAATTTCCATTTGAAACCTCTGTTGCACTGAAGCTAAAGAAAAAGGAAGTTTTCTATCTAACTTGCTTACTGCATGATATTGGAAAAGGATACGGTAACAGTCATGCTCAAAGAGGAGCAGATATTGCAAAAGAAGTGTGTAAAAACCTTAATTGTGAAGATGAAACAGCCCAAAAGGTTGAGTTCTTAATTCGAGAACACCTATTAATGTCTAATTATTCTCAGAAAAGGGACCTTGATGACCAACAGCTAATAAAAGAATTTAAAGAAAGAATTAAGTCACAGGAAAAGCTTCAATATCTATTTATTTTGACTTTTTGTGACCTAAGAAGTGTAGCGCCTGATGTATGGTCTACATGGAAAGGAAACCTTTTGTCTCAGCTATTTAAAAAGGCTGATAGCCTATTTAAAAAATCTAAATCGAAACAACAAACTTCTTTACATAAAAACAGTAAAAGGGACATGGTGTTTAAGTCGATAGATGAAAGGGCATTTAAAAAAGTAGCTGGCAACTCTTTTGCAACATACTTTAATACTTACAAAGAAGATGAGCTTAAATATCAGATAAAGATATTAATGAATCAGGCGAGCGATGTTTCTCTACAAATAAGATATAGCCAAAAGAATAATTTTGACCATGTCACTATTTGGTCGAAGAGAGAAAAAATCGGTTTTGCTGAAATTTGCGGCAAGCTTTCTTCAGCTAGTATAAATATTTACTCGGGTAGAATAACTTTTGTGAAAAAAAATCTTGCACTCTACACATTTGAAGTTAGCAGGTTTGGGAAGTCTACCTTTAGAGACAGAGGTCTATGGCGAACCATGCAACTTGAGCTTGAACAAGAAAAACTTGAGTTTGAAAAAAATAAAATTAATAAAAATATTAGTTCTGACTTTAAGGGTCCTGAAGTTGAAGCTAAGATTAAAATTGACAATGTCTCTTCTAAAAATTTTACAATCATAGAAATTACTTCTAATGACAAGCCTGGTTTACTTTACGAAATATCAAAAAATTTAAAAAATGAAGGTTTGACAGTTGGCTTAGTTAAAATCTCAACAAGACGTGGGTCCGTAGACGATTCTTTTTATGTAAAAAAAGTTACTGGAAAAAAGTTGACTACAGTCGATGATATTCAATCAATCAAAGAAAGTTTAAAAAGAGTACTCTCATGAACAAGTCCAAAATTCAGGAAATGGAAACAGATTTTCTAATAATTGGATCAGGATTGTCTGGCCTCTATGCGGCCATATATGCCTCCAACTTTGGAAAAGTTTCATTAATCACAAAATCTTCTATTCAGGAAAGTAATTCGTACTGGGCTCAAGGTGGAATCGCTGCTGCAATAAATGATGATGACTCAATTGAAATCCACAAACAAGATACTTTGTCAGTAGGTTGTGGTCTGAATAACGTAGGGGCTGTCGATGTGATGGTCTCAGAAGGCACAAAAAGAGTCCTTGAGCTAATAGAACAAGGAATGGAATTTGATCGTGTTGAATCTGGCTTTGACTTTGGAATTGAAGGGGGCCATAGCAGAAGAAGGATTTTGCACGCTCTTGGTAACGAAACAGGGAAGGCTGTTGTAGATTTCTTATGTAAAGAAGTTCAAAAAAATAATAAAATATCAATTTATGAGAATTCTTTTGTAATAGATTTGTTTTCAAACTCTAAAACTTGCTTTGGATGCCTTCTCTTCTCTGACAAGAAAAAAAACAAAATTAGTATCCACTCAAAAGCAACAATACTAGCAACCGGGGGAGGGTGTGGTCTATATTCTCAGTCATCTAATCCATCAAGCACCTCGGGTGACGGAATAGCCTTGGGCCTAAATGCGGGCGCAACAGTAAGAGATATGGAGTTTATACAGTTTCATCCAACAGTTTTTTCAAAAGATGGTGCACAAAACTTTCTTATATCAGAGGCAATCAGAGGAGAGGGTGGCCAACTAGTTAATCATTCCAAAGTTAGGTTTATGGAAAACTACTCTAAGCAACTAGAGCTTGCACCTCGCGATGTTGTCGCCAAAGCAATATTTAACGAAATGAGAACAAATGGGGAAAAGAATGTCTTTCTATCTTTAAAACATCTGAAATCAAGCTTAATCAAGAACAGGTTCAAAAATACATTTGAACTATGTCTCAGAGAGGGGCTAGATATAACAAAAGATGATATTCCAGTTTCGCCGGCGGCACACTACATGATCGGTGGAGTGAAAACTAATACTTTCTCTGAAACCAACATTAAGAATCTCTACGCTTGCGGAGAAGTTGCCTGTGCTGGTGCGCACGGTGCAAACAGGTTGGCAAGCAACTCACTTCTTGAATGCCTAGTATTTGCAAAAAGAGCTGTAGATTCTGCGCTAAGGCTATCAAAAAAACTAGAACAAATTCCACCCAACCTGATAGAAAAGGCAAAAAAATGCTCCCTTATTTCTTCTGATAAAAAGGTTGAAACATATCTGAGCTATAGAATATCACTCTCTCAAATTATCAACAACTATGTTGGAATACTAAGAAACAAAAAAGACTTGCTGCTTGCACTAAATGAAATTTCATCTATAAAGAGAACAAATTTAGACGAATTTGACTTGATTGACAAAAGACTTATGAACCTAAAAAGCCTAACCTATTTGATTACTAAGTCTGCACTTCTTAGAGAAGAGTCAAGAGGGGCACATGTACGAGAAGACTTTTCAACTCAATCAGCAAAGTGGATAAAGCACATAAACTGGAAGCTTAATGATGGAACCTTGAGGTTTTCTTATTCAAAACAGTAAATTATATTGATTTTCATTGTATTAAATAAAAAAAATGCTATAATTTTTTGCGGTGCATTCCAGTTCTGTATTTACTGAAAGTACTCTATAGATAATTTATATTTTAGCTTAAAGGTGAAGTTTAATGGCTGTTGAAAAACAATTAGAAGAACTAGAAATGGTCACTGTCAAATTTGCTGGTGACTCAGGGGACGGAATACAAATTACGGGGGATCAATTTGGTAATACAACTGCTATTGCCGGAAATGATTTTTCTACATTTCCAGATTTTCCTTCTGAAATTCGTGCGCCTCTTGGAACAACATATGGAGTATCCTCATATCAAATACAATTTGCATCTAAAGATATATATACACCTGGAGACACTCCCGACGTACTAGTCTGTTTTAACCCTGCTGCTTTAAAGGTTAATATGGGAACAGTCAATAAAGGTGGAATAATCGTAGTCAACGAAGATGAGTTTGTAGAAAAGAACCTTAAAAAGGCTGGTTTTGACTCTAACCCGCTAGACCCAAACGACACGACACTTCAAGACTTCAGAGTTCACAAAATTCCGATAACAACTCTTACCCTAAAAGCCCTAGAGGACATGGAAGACTTTGGTCATGCAGACAAGCTTAGATGCAAGAACTTTTTGGCACTAGGTGTAGTCTCCTGGCTATTCCAAAGACCTTTAGAGCCAATTGAAAATTTTTTAAAGAAAAAGTTTGGTAAAAAGCCACCAATTTTAGAAGCCAATACTAGGGTTCTACATGCTGGTTACAACATGTGTGACACTATGGAAATTTTCCCAATAATGTATAAAATTCCTCCTGCAAAGCTAGAGCCTGGAACTTACAGAAATATTAATGGTGCGTTGGCAACTTCATATGGCCTTTTAGCTGCTGCTGAAAAAATAGAGCTACCTATTGTTTATGCGGGCTATCCGATAACACCTGCAAGTGAAGTTCTTCATACTCTTGCTGCGCTAAAACAATTTGATGTAGCAGCAATACAAACAGAAGATGAAATTGCCGCCGTAACAATGGCCCTTGGGGCATCTTATGGTGGATCTTTGGGTATAACTGGAAGCTCAGGCCCTGGGATTGCATTAAAAATTGAGGCTATTAACTTGGCTGTAATGACCGAACTACCTTTAATAATATTCAACTTTATGAGATCCGGAATCTCAACGGGCATGCCTACTAAAACCGAGCAAGGCGATCTTGCAATGGCGCTTTTTGGACGTCCTTCTGATTCTCATTTGATAGTTTTGGCTCCTGAATCTGCCTCCGACTGTTTTTGGATTTCGATTGAAGCAGTAAGACTAGCAACTAAATATATGACCCCGGTTATGGTTCTTTCGGAAGGCTTCTTGATAAACGCATCTGAGCCGTGGAAACTACCTGATTTAGATACAATACCAGAAATGAAAGCCTCTTTTAGAACAGACCCTAAAGATTATCTTCCTTATAAAAGAGACAAAGATACTCTTGCCCGCGACTGGGTAAGAATAGGGACTAAGGGCTTAGAGCACACAATCGGTGGGCTAGAAAAAATTAACGAAACGGGAGAAATCTCACAAGACCCCGAAAACCACGATCTTATGACTAGAATAAGAGCTGAAAAAGTTGAAAGAGTTCAAAACGATATTCCAGACCTTGAAGTATTGGGAGACAAAGACGCCGACCTTCTTCTTGTAGGCTGGGGAAGCTCTATTGGCAGCATGAGGGCGTCTGCAGAAGTAGTTGCAAAAAGTGGGAAAAAAGTGGCGATTATAAACCTAAGATATTTAAATCCTTTTCCTAAAAATCTTGAAGAAATCTTAAGAAGCTACAAAAAAGTAGCCGTAGTTGAATTAAACTTAGGTCAACTAAATATGATTATAAGGTCTAAATTTATGATTGACACCTCGTTCCTAGGAAGAGTTACTGGGCAACCAATTTCTGTGGTTGAGATGGTAGATTTTATTAATAATGAGTTAGACTTATTAAAAGAACATTAACTAACAGACAAGGGAGCTTATATGAGTACTACCACTGAAACAATTAAATACAAAGCTAATGATTTTAAATCAACTGCTGAGCCAAGATGGTGTCCTGGATGTGAAGATTATGCTATATTGAAAGCTGTTCAAACTGCTATGGCTCAAATTGGGAGACCTAGCAACGAGCATGCAGTTGTTTCTGGAATTGGTTGCTCATCTCGCTTTCCTTACTATATGGGAACATATGGCTTTCATACTATTCACGGAAGACCTTTGCCTATTGCCACAGGACTAAAGATATCTAACCCTGAGCTTGCTGTATGGGTTGTTACAGGCGACGGGGACGGTATTTCAATTGGTGGAAATCATTTAATGCATGCACTTAGAAGAAATGCTGACATAACTATACTCCTTTTTGATAACAGAATTTATGGACTAACCAAAGGTCAATACTCACCAACAAGTGAAAAAGGTAAAATAAATAAAACTGCTCCTTATGGAACAATCGAAGAGCCAGCAGATCCAACGGGGCTAGCAATAGAGTGCGGAGCATCCTTTGTTGCCCAAATCTCTGCTACCTACGTTAAAGAGCTCGTCAATGTTTTAGTTGAAGCATACAATCACAAAGGAACATCTTTTGTCCATATATACCAAAACTGCTACATATATAACAATGGAGCATTTGATGGATTTACAGAAAGGTCTATCCGAGACGACAATAATATTAAAGTTGAGCACCAAAAACCTCTTGTTTTTGGAGAAAAGAACAACAAAGGTCTAGTTATGGGGTACGGTAAACTTGAAATAGTAGAGTTTGAACCAGAAAATATTCCTGATAGCGTTATCATCTATGATGAAACAGACTTAACACTTGTTAGAATGATTTCCGATATGAAGTTCCCTGAATTTCCTGTTCCAATGGGTGTTATCAAAAGAGTGCAGAGCCCAACTTTTGACGACGCAATTCATGAACAAATTGAATCGGCAAAGACAAAATTTAAACCTGATTTAAACAAACTTATTTCATCTGGAGATACTTGGGAAGTTAAATAGGCTTAATGAATAGCGCTTTAAAAAGAAGTGTTAAAACAATTCTAAAATCTTCTATTGAAGAAGATAAAACTTTTTTTGATATAACAAGTAAGTCCTTACTAGACTCTTCTCCTTTAAAGTGCGAGCTACTTTTTAAGGAAAATGGAGTACTTTGCGGTACAAAAATAGTTGAATACGCCATAAAAAGCTTTAACAAGAAAATCAATATCAGTTGGGACTTTAACGAAGGTGACTACATTAAGAATAGAAATAAAGTTGGAACCATTGTTGGCCCTGCAAATCTAGTGCTTTCATTTGAAAGAATACTTTTAAATTTTTTACAAAAGACTTGTGGCATCGCAACAACAACCTTCCATTTATCTAAGGCTATAAAAAATAAAAAAATTAAACTTTTAGATACTAGAAAAACCACGCCTGGGTGGAGACTAATAGAAAAATATTGCGTAGTGATAGGTGGTGGAGAAAACCATAGAATGAACTTGTCTGAATTAATTTTAATAAAAGACAATCATATATTGGCTTGCGGAAACTTGAGTTCCGCTATGACAAAAATTATCAAAAAAGGAATTAAGACTCCTATAGAGGTTGAAGTAAAGTTTTTAAATCAGGTAGAACAGGCTTTAAAGTTTAAAATAAAAAGGATTATGTTGGACAACTTTTCAATATCAAATATTAAGAAAGCTATTTTAATGATTAGAAAATCCCCTGGAGTAGAAATTGAGGTTTCAGGAGGGATAGATATAATAAAAATAAAAAATATTTCTCATCTAGATATTGACTATATTTCTGTTGGTGCTCTTACTCACTCATCACCTTCAATCGATATTTCCATGAATGTGTTAAAATAAATCATGAACTTAAATACTCTAAAACAAATATCAGAACTTAAAAAAGCTAAAAAAGCAGTTATCTTGGCTCATAATTATCAGATACCTGAAATACAAGACATAGCTGACTTTGTAGGTGACTCACTAGGGCTTGCAAGGAAAGCTCTCGAAGTAGAAGCAGAAATAATAATTTTTTGCGGTGTTCACTTTATGGCAGAGACCGCCTCCATACTCTGCCCTAATAAAAAAATTCTTTTACCTGATCTTGATGCTGGATGCTCTCTCGCTGACTCCATAAACATATCTCAGTTAAAAGAATGGAAAGTAAAAAATCCTGGTGCTGTTGTTGTTTCATACGTTAACACAACAGCAGAAATTAAGGCTGAGAGCGACTACTGTTTTACATCATCAAATGCGGTAAAAATAGTTGAATCCATAGACAAAGAAAAGAAGATACTTTTTTTACCTGATATGTTTTTAGGTGCGTATGTCCAGAAGAAAACTAAGAGAAAAATTGAAATCTGGCCTGGTGAATGTCATGTACATGCCGCAATGACATATGAAGAAATAAAAAACCTTAGGGATGAGTATGACAACAATGAAGTTCTAATTCATCCTGAATGTGCATGTGGCTCTGAAGCAATGTATTACTCAGAAAAAAATAATGACAAGAATGTCCACTTTCTATCCACAGAAGCAATGATGAACAAAGCTAAAGACTCAACTTCTCAAAATATTATTGTTGCAACTGAAACAGGAGTTATCCACAAGATGAAGAAAGTGTCTCCAGACAAAAACTTTATTCCAATTAGCACCTCGGCCACATGCAAATATATGAAAATGATAACTGTTGAAAAGGTTCTAGAATCCTTAAAAACTGAAGGACCAGAGGTAAAAGTATCAAGAGAGATAGCTCTAAAAGCAAAGACAGCAATTGATAGAATGGTAGAAACAGGTTAATGGCCGTGGGAAGAATCGAACTTCCGACATACGCCTTATGAGAGCGTCGCTCTACCCCTGAGCTACACGGCCGATGGATTTTGAGTTTATCATGTCACAAAAGAGTTTCAAGGAATGGTAGTCTAAATAATAGCAATGGAATCCTATACTAGAAAAAAATACGCTAAAAGACAGAGAGTTGTTTTGTTGCTGCTTTCAGCAATTTTTATCTCTTCTATGACAATGCTGAACCTGCTGGGCACATCTAGATTTCTGGATTTAAGCTTTACTTTTTATGGAGTTGAAATTCCTATGATTTTAGCTGTCGGTGTTCTTCCTTATCCGATAACATTTCTATGTACTGATCTAATATCTGAAGTTTATGGACAAAAAAAAGCTTCTGAGCTCGTCTGGGCGGGACTAATCGTCAACCTATGGCTAGGAATAATTTTATGGCTAGGTGGGATAATTCCAAGCTACACGACAAACAACCTCAGCGTTGAATCAAATAATGCCTTTATGACAATTAGGGCGTTATCACTGAGCACAATAGCTGCATCTATGGTTGCCTACTTTTTTGCTCAGTACTCAGATGTGAAAATATTTCATTTTTTGAAAAAATACACTAAAGGGAAAAAACTATGGCTAAGAAATAATGTTTCTACAATGGTTGGGCAACTGATTGACACTGTGTGCGTTATCTCTATTACACACTTTTTATCAAAAACAATTCCAATTCCTGAGGGAAAAAGTCAGCTAGAAGGCTTATTTTTGCTTATAATGTATGCGTATGTATTCAAATTTTTCATCGCTCTACTCGATACTCCGATCTTGTATATTGCTGTAAAATATTTAAAAAAATATTTAGGAATTACTGAAGACAATATCTAAGTAGACAAACTATTGTTATAATAACAGGATGGCTATAAATCTAAAAAACCTACCCCAAAACAACGAGGCCGAACAAGCAGTTCTTGGGTCAATACTAATTGATCAACAAGCAATGAACTTGGCGCTAGAAGAAATAGCAGAAAGTGATTTTTACGATGAGAACCACAAGAAAATTTTCTCGGCAATGATAGACCTGGACAAAGAAAGTAAGCCTATCGATATTTTAACCCTATATGAGAAGTTGAAATCTAAGAAGTCTCTTCTTAAAGAAGTTGGAGGAAGCTCTTATTTAAGTCAACTAATAGAGATTGTTCCGAGCTCATCTAATGTGCTTTTTTACGCAAAATCAGTGAAAGAAAAATCTATTCTTCGTAGCATGATTAAGACTGCTTCTGAAATTATAGACGAAGGTCAGACGGATCAAGTTGAGGTAGATGAATTTGTTGATCAGGCGGAAAAAAAATTATTTGAGATAAGCCAAAACAAGAAGAGGTCCGGCTTTGTTTCAACTGGCGAACTTGCAACAGAAACAATAAAAATAATAGAAGGCCTAACGACTAGAAAAATGGCGATAACCGGTATCGCAAGCGGTTTTAAAAAACTTGATAAGATGACTGCTGGGTTTCAAAACTCCGACTTAGTTATAATAGCCGCAAGACCAGGGATGGGGAAAACTTCGTTTAGCTTAAACATAGTAATGCATGCAGGCCTAACCCATGGGCTTAAAGTTGGTTTCTTTTCCTTAGAAATGGCAAAAGAGCAGCTGATGATGAGAATGCTTTCTGCAAAATCCAAAATAAATTTTGGTAAAGTCAGAACAGGGTTTTTGTCTGACTCTGAATTTCAAAAAACAGTAGATGCAGCTGAGTCTCTTCAAAAGGCCCACATCTATATCGATGACACTCCTGCACTAACCTCTTTAGACCTAAGGTCTAGAACAAGGCGCCTTAAGAGTGACAAAGGGCTTGATATTTTAATCGTGGACTATCTCCAACTTATGCGTGGACACTCTAGAACTGATAACCGTGAAAGAGAAATTGCAGAAATTTCACTATCTTTAAAAGCTCTAGCAAAAGAACTTAAAATCCCTATCATAGCAATATCGCAACTGAGCAGACAAACAGAAGCCAGAACTGATAAAAAACCTCAACTCTCAGACTTGCGTGAAAGTGGTGCGTTGGAACAAGACGCTGACATGGTAATTTTTCTTCATAGGGCAGATGCCTATAAAAGAATTGCTGATGAGCGTGATGGATTGGCAGAAGTAATTATTGGGAAGCAAAGAAACGGGCCAACAGGAACAGTTTCTCTGGCCTTTTTAGACAACCAAGGTGTACCCAGCTTTGAAAATCTTGCAGAAGAATACACCGAACAACCAAGTGAATGAATTATAAATTTATTGAAACAGGACAATGGTCGGAGCCGAAAACATCATTGTGAATTTCAGCACTAGTAATCTTTTCAATTTGAGATACCCAAAAGTAATCTATTCTCCAGCCAACGTTGTTTTGTCTTGCATTCCGCATATAAGTCCACCAAGAATATTTGATTTCTTGAGGATTTAAGTATCTAAAGGTGTCCACAAAACCTTTTTTTTCAAACTTATCCAACCAATCTCTTTCTATTCTTAGAAATCCAGACGTATTTTGATTTGCCTTAGGGTGCTTAAGATCTATTTCATTGTGCGCAATATTATAATCGCCACAAATAATTAAATTCTTCTTTTTTCTCTTTAGCTTAAGAACCTTCTTGTATACTGCCTCATGAAATCTTAACTTATACTCTAAGCGCTGATCGTTCATCTGACCATTAGGAAAATAAAAATTCAAAAGAAAAAAGTCTTCGTATTCCGCAATAAGAGTTCGGCCTTCTTGATCTAAGTCTTCATCTGCCCCCAGAACAGTAGAAACATCTATAGGCTTCTTTTTAGAATATATTGCAACCCCTGAATAACCTTTTTTGAACTTGGGTGAATCAAAGTATGAAAAATATCCCTTTGGGCTTAATAAATCATCCTCCAGTTGTTCTACATGTGCCTTTGTCTCTTGCAGGCATAGTATGTCGGGGTTATATTGAGAAAGAAAATCAAAAAAGCCTTTCTTTTTTACTGCTCTTATTCCGTTAACGTTCCAAGAAAAAATATTCATTAAATTAGTTTATAATAATTCTTGCAATCATGTTAGTGGAATTTAATTATGAAATTTATTATTGTACCTTTTAAAAATTATAAATCGGCCAAGTCAAGAATGAGAAAAGATTTGTCGGATGAAGAAACTGAGAAAATCGTCGAGAATATGTTGAGGCACGTGTTAACAGAAGTATCAAAATCTCAAATGTCAGATGCAAGTTTTCTAATAACTAAAGATGAAGAAGCTATTTCTCTTGCTAAACAAATTGGAGTTGAAACAATAGAAGAAAAAGTCCAGATTAATGAGAGCACCTCTGTTGATTTGGCAACAAAGATATTAATCAGAAGGGGAGCTACAAGTATTCTAAGGATTCCTGGTGACCTTCCTCTTCTAACATACAATGACATAGACAATGTCTTTAGAGAGTCAATAGAGACAAATTCTTGCATACTTGTACCTTCAAAAAGCGGAAAAGGTACAAATGCTCTTCTAAGAAAGCCTCCTGATATTATCAAGTCTTGTTTTGGAGAAGACAGTCTAAGAAAACATAAGAAAGAGTTTGATAAAAAACAAGTTCAATATAAAATAGTCAAAAATAAAAATATTGAGCTCGACTTGGACTGCCTAGAAGATCTTCAAGAATTTAAAAATCTACATAAAGAAATTAGCTAATAATTGCCAAGATATCTCTTTCTTCAAGAACCATAAGGTCTTGATGTTCAATATTAAATTCAGCACCACCAAATTTACTAAAAAGAACTCTATCACCCTTTTTAACTGTTAACGGTGTAATGTTTCCCTTTGCATCAGCCCTTCCACGTCCCACTGCAACAACAGTTGCTTCAAGTGGCTTTTCTTTAACGGCATCAGGGATTATAATCCCACCTTCTGTTTTGCCTTCTGCCTCATTTCTTTTAACTAAAACAAAAGCTCCTAAAGGCCTTACATTTTTTTTTGATTTACCCATTTTGTTAAACTCCCATTAAACTTTGATTATTATAAAGTAATCATGTTTCCTGAAGATTCAAGTAAATTAAATAAATTTAATTGAAAATTCATGCTTATGCTTCTTGTTCATGTTAATTATCAACGGAGTAATAGCCTCTATCATCGAAGAAATTTCAAGTGGCCCCGCATCTATGGCTTTAAGGCTTGGCATTTCTTCTGTTAACCTTGAAACAACTCCCTTAGCTTCGTCATCATTCCCACAAATAACGACGTCATAATCTAATGGTTTTTCAAAATTGGCTAAACCTTTTGCAGGAATATTATGATATGCGCTTACAACTCTTACTGTGTCAGGCAATACATTTTGAATATCAATAGCAGCAGAACCTGACTCTGGTGGGTCATACGAAACAACTTTTCCAAATTTCATTGGAACAACGGGCGAAATAACAATTTGATTTGTGAAGGAACTGGAAATACCTTCTAAGGTTGCCCTTGTATACTCAGGCGGCAAACAAACAACAACCACTTCACTTGCTTTTGCAGCTTCTCCATTTTCCATACCAACAATGCTTCCTTCAACTCCCTGCTCTTTTGCTTTCTCTTTTATCTCTGCAGAAGCAGCATCTGCTTTTTCTTGAGTTCTAGAACCTATTAAAACTTCATGACCTACCTTTGCCCATCTTATTACAAGACCTTCAGCAAAAGACCCTGTACCACCTAATAAACTGATTTTCATTTAATTCTCCTTTAATTTGAAACTGATTCCAAATATTATAACAGTTTTTTTAAAGCTAAGTTAAGTTTGTTAGAAGAGCAGTCTATCTCTAAAGTTTTAATTTTGGACTTAAATCCTCTGGTTATTGATATTCTAGACTGTGGCACTCCAAAAAACTCTCCAAGAACTCTAACTAGTTCTTTGTTTGAGGCTCCTTTATGTGGAATAGCAGCGACCTTAACTGTTAAGACTTTAGAATCAAAACTAACCACTTGTGATTTAGCAGACCTAGGTTTAACTGAGGCTAAAATTTTCACAACTAAAAAATACTGGCAAGCTCATACAGAGACTTAATTAGGAAGCTTTTAAAAAACTCGATTGCCAAAAGAACAACTATGGGGGAAATATCAAGTCCACCTAAGTTTGGCATAACACTTCTCACTAAACTTAGGACTGGCTCTGTCACTCTATATAAGAATTGGTACAAAGAGGTATAAGGATCAGGATTAAACCATGAGATTAGGGCTCTAATAATTATAAGCCAAACAAACAAAGACATCGCCAAGTCTAAAACTCTTGCAATAGCTATTAGTAAATTCGCAATAATCATATTAATTTTTTTCTAAAACCAACTTGTCAGCAATTTCCTTTGATTTTTTTGAAGCGGAATCAAAACACTTAATTATAATATTTGTAAAATTTTTATTTTTCAATACATTGACACCCTCAATTGTTGTTCCGCCAGGAGAAGAAACAAGGTCTACGAAAGCACTTGGCGAAACTCCCGTAACTTTCAAGTATTCGACAGCTCCTATTATTGTTTCAAAGACTAGTTGTTTAGCTAAAGATGAAGAAAGACCTTTGGAACCTGCATACAAAAGCTGTGCAGCGATGTATTCTGACAAAAAAGCCGGCCCTGAACCACTTATTGCGGTAACATAATCAAAGTCTTTTTCTTTTTTTATTTCAAATGCTTTTCCAACAGTAGAAACTAAAAGTAGAAAACTTTCTATGTCTTTTACATTAGCCCTACTGTTTGCCTTAAAACCAAAAACCCCTTTTGAAACTAAACAAGGCAAGTTGGGCATTGATCTGATAATTTTAAAGTTTCTTCCTATATATTTTTCAATATAGGAAATCTTCACCCCTGCTGCAATTGATACCAAAAGCTTTTTGGGAGTCAGAGTCTTTTTTATTTCTTCTAAAACTATTGATATCGAATCAGGCTTAACACAAAGGAAAATTATTTCTGATTTTTCCACAACTTCTTTATTGTTAGTTGCGATTTTAACTCCACCTGCTTTCTTGAAAAAACTAAGTTTTTTTGAATCCAAGTCAAAACAATAAATTTTGTTTTTCTTTTGACTCTGAAACCCTTTAATTAAAGAGGTGGCCATGTTTCCAGCACCTATTATTCCAATTTTCATTTTAAGCACGTTCTCCAAAAATTTTAGAGCCAACCCTTATAATCGTTGATCCCTCATCTAAGGCTACCTTATAATCCCCACTCATGCCCATTGAAAGCTCCAAGCTTACACAATGTTTTTTTTCTATCTTAGTAGCAAGACTTTTCATGTTTCTATAGTGGCTTCTTGAGTCTTCTGGGTTTTCTGAATACTTAACTATTGTCATAAGTCCACAAACCTTCACCCTTTCAAGCTTGGAGGCTTCTTCAAACAGCAGAACTGCTTGTTCCTGACTAGTTCCACCCTTAGAAGGATCGTCGGAAATGTTGATTTGCAATAGAATATCTTGATATAAGTTTTTTTTTGAACAATACGCGTTGATCATCTGTGCTTTTTTAATAGAGTCTACTGTATGAATTAATGTTGCTTTTCCAACAATATATTTAATTTTGTTTTCTTGAATCTGGCCAATATAGTGCCAGCTAATTTCAATGTTAGCCGCCAAAGCTTCTTTTACCTTATCTCTTAGTTCTTGTGCATAATTTTCTCCGAAATCTCTCTGGCCGATGCTATAAGCCTTATGGATGTATTCCAAAGATTTAGTTTTAGAAACCGCTACAAGCAAAGCTCGCCTTCCAATAGCCTTTGAATGTTCCTCAAATTCTGCTAAAAAAGACCTGTATCTCTGCTCGACATCCGTAATCATGATTAAATAATAATATAATATATAATCTAATAAATGAATCATTCAATTGGATCCGTATTAATCAAAGGGGCTGGAATTTTAAAGAAATCTAATGTCGTAAACTTTAAACAAGAAGCAAATGAGCTACTAGAAAGACTGCTAAATAGGTCTCCAGAGGAAATTTTTTTATCAAAAGAAAAGAGTTTGAGCAATAAATTACAAGAAGCTTTTTTTAAAAGAATAGATAGGCGTGGGCTGGGGGAGCCGCTACAATACATTACAAAGGTAGCACATTTTTACTCTAGAAAATTTACAATAAAAAAAGGGGCACTAATTCCAAGGCAAGAAACAGAGATTCTTGTAGAAAAAGTTTTAAAACTAGTAGATACAAAGAAAAACATGACATGCCTTGATATGTGTACTGGAAGTGGGTGCATCGGAATTACTCTTGGCTTAGAAAATAAACAATTCAAAAAAATATTTTTGGTAGACAGTAGCAAAAGAGCCCTTCAGTGCTGTAAAAAGAATGTGGCAATTTTTGGTTTAGAGAAAACAACAGTTCTAATTTTATCCGACCTCTTCAGTGTGGTTCCCAAAATTAAATTTGATGTTATCTGCGCAAATCCCCCATATATTAAAGAAGATGATTTTAATAATCTTGATAGAACCATCCGAGAATATGAGCCCAAGCCTGCTCTTATTAGTAAAAAAAATGGGTTTTTTCATATTGAAAAAATTGCTATTGAGGCCCGATCGTTTTTAAAAAAGGACGGTTTTCTTGTTTTTGAGGTTGGGATTAACCAGGCCCAGAAAGTAAAAAAAATTCTTATTAAAATTGGATACTCTAACTTGGTAATTTATAATGATTTGAACAAAATAGAAAGAGTGGTGATGGCTAAATGGAAAAAATAATAATTAGTGGTGGCTTTCCTCTTAAGGGTAGAATTAAAGTATCTGGATCAAAGAACTCCGCTTTACCAATTCTAGCTGCAACTGCTGTTTATCCTGGAAAATACAAGCTTAGCAATGTCCCAGACATACAAGATGTAAGAACAATGTTAAACCTTTTAAAAATACTTGGCTGCACATACAAGTTTCAGGCAAATAAGGTGGAAATTAATACAGCAAAATTAAATAAATTTGAAGCCCCTTATGATTTGGTTAAGACAATGAGGGCTTCAGTTTTAATATGGGGAGCCTTGCTAACCCGACACAAGAAAGCAAAAATTTCTTTTCCTGGCGGATGTGCAATTGGTGACAGGCCCGTTGATCAACACTTGGCAGGCTTTAAGTCAATTGGGTTTTCGACAAAAGTAAGCTCTGGCTATCTTGAATCGAGAGCCCTTAAACAAATAGGTGGAATATTTAAATTTAAGGCGAAAAGCGTAACTGGAACAGAAAACTTAATTTTAGCTTCAATAATGGGGGACAAACAAACTGTTTTGGAAAACTGCTCCTTGGAGCCAGAAGTGAACGATTTAATCTCTTTTTTAATTTCCTTGGGCGCAAAAATAAAAAGAAAAAAAGAAAAAATTATAATTTCACCCGTAGACTTACTAAAAAAACAAAAAACACCCCACAAAATCATTCCTGACAGAATTGAGGCTGGAACATTTATGTACTTAGGGTGTATTCCGGGTAATAAGATTACAGTTTCAAATGTTGACCCTTCTGCTTTAAGAGATGTTATAAAGAGTATTACCTTGCTTGGTGGCAAAATTTTAGCTAAAGGATCAACACTAAAAATTATTGCCCCTAAAAAAATTAGACCTATTAAAATAGAAACGAACCCATATCCTTTTTTTCCTACAGACCTTCAAGCACAGCTCATGGCAATACTGGTTCAAGCTAAAGGTGTCTCAGAAATTAAAGAGAACGTTTTTCCTAACAGGTTTATTCATGTTGCAGAACTAAGAAAACTTGGAGCAAAAATTACATTGAAGAAAAATGTTGCACAAATTAAAGAAACAAGAGCCCTCACAGGAGCCAAAATGCAAGCTAGTGACCTAAGAGCAAGTGCCGGACTAATACTTTGCGCACTCAGTGCAACTGGACAAAGTGAAATTTATAGAATATATCACCTTGATAGAGGTTATGAACAAATAGACAACAAACTAAAGCTTATTGGAGCAAAAATTTGCAGGACAAAAGAGTAAGGATAGCAGTATCAAAGGGAAGAATACTAAGCGAGGTTTGTAGTTCTCTCGCAAGAGCTGGGTACCCAAACAACATAGCGAAAAAAAACTCAAGAGAGCTTATATTTAATGTTAAAAATCTTCAAATTCTTGCTTGTAAGCCATCGGATGTTCCCAAATACGTTGAGCTTGGGGCTGCCGATTGTGGAATAGTTGGATCTGACTGTATTATGGAAGCAGATTGTGACGTATACGAACCCGTATCGCTCCCTATAGGTAAGTGCAAAATGGTTTTAGCATGCCAAAAGGGTAAGCGGATTTCTTTAAAGGCTGGAATGGAAATTAAAATTGCTACCAAGTATCCGACAATAACAAAAAAGTTTTTTTCAAAACTGAACATTGCCCCCGAGATAGTATTCCTAAATGGTTCTGTTGAACTAGCCCCTCTAGTTGGTCTATCTGATGCAATCGTCGACATAACTGAAACTGGTTCAACGATAAAAGAAAACAATTTAAAAATCCTGCGAATAATATTGGAAATTAACGCGAAAGTAATAATAAATAAAACTAGTTTTAGAACTCTCAACAAAGAAATTGAGGTAATAACTTCTGCTTTATTAAAAAAATAAAAATTTAAGCTTCCTAAGCTATTGAATAAAAAATATTTTCTATGTTTTTTTATAGACGGAATTATAATTATTTGTTAATATTAGACATCGTTAAAAATTAAGGGCCTTATAAGTCACCTAAATTGTTAACAATTTTATCCACATTTATCCACAATTTGTGGATAAGTAATCAGGGGCAGAGCACGCACAATGGAAAAGGATACTGAAATGCTTACCAAAAACACCGAGAACATTAGCGAACACCTTGATACAGATCTTGTTGATAAAAACGTTTTAAACGCAATGGTTTTAGACAACATAACAGAAAACTATCCTGGAATAAGGCAGTTCTTTAGCACGCTTAAACTAATAGATGTAGATGACAAGGTTGCAACTTTTGTAGTCTCAGATTTGATGACCGCGGAATGGATAAACAACCACTATATGCATATTCTAGAAAAAGTTTTTTGGGAAGAGTCTGAAGAGGACCTTGGTTTTAAAAAGATAGTTGTAAACTCACAGGATGCTTACACCTCACCTGCACTTCAAACCAAGAAAAAAGTTCAAAAACCCAGAGGTCTTACAAGGGTTCACGAAGGAACCCTGAATGGAAGACAAACCTTTTCTACGTTTGTTAAAGGTGCCTCTAACACCCTTGCAGGAATTGCTGCAGAAAGAGTGGCTGACAAACCAGGAAAGTCCTATAACCCACTTTTTATTTATGGAAGAACTGGGTTAGGAAAAACCCACCTTCTGAATGCAGTTGGAAACACAGTTTATGACAACAACAAGGATTTTAAAATTTGTTCAATCTCAGCAGAGCATTTTACCAATAAAGTTATCAGCTCTATTCGATCTGGCAAAACAAAAGAGCTAAGAGACTCCTTTAGGTTTGACTGTGACGTTCTTTTAATCGATGACATTCAATTTATTGCCGGCAAAGAAGGAACACAACAAGAATTTTTCTATACATTTAATGCACTTTATGACGCCAACAAACAAATTATATTGACCAGCGATAGACCACCACACCAACTTTCTGGTATACAAGAAAGGCTTGTAAGTAGGTTTGAGTGGGGGTTTGCTGTTGAAGTTTTACCACCGGACGTTGAACACAGAGTTGCGATACTCCAAACAAAAGCAAGGGACTTGGGGCTAACTATTGACCAAGAAATATTGTTTGTAGTTGCAGAAAAGTCTGGGGGCTCTATTCGAGAACTTGAGGGCTTTTTTAACAACGTTGTAGGCCAGGCGTCTATGTTGAGCGTTCCAATAAACAAAGCGCTGGTGAATGATGTTTCTTCTAGACTTTTATCTACAAAAAGCGTGGACCTAATAAGTATTGATTTAATTCAAAAAGAGGTTGCTGCTTTTTTTGGAACAACCGTACAAGACCTTTGTTCAAAAAAGAGAACGAGGGGTGTTGTAAGGCCAAGGCAGGTCGCTATTTATCTTTGTAGAATTTTTACTGATGAGTCACTTTTGGAAATTGGCCGGGGCTTTGGTGGTCGGGACCACTCTACTGTTTTACACTCTATCGCGACGATAGAAAATCAGCTTGCAAACAACCCATCTCAAGAAAACCCTATTCGGGTTTTGCAAACAAAAATAAGAAAAATTTCTGGTGGAAAACTCGAAGATTAATGTTAACAAAAGATCTTTTCTGGAATATTTCAAAGAGGGGTGTTAATTGTTGTTAACTTTTTTTAAAGTAAAACTGGGGGTTTTTGTCACTTGTTAACATGTTCACACACCTACTACTACTACTTTATGTTTAATATAATATATTATAAATAATAGGAGAAGTAATGAGGCTATCTGTTGATAAAAAATTGTTTTATAAATATTTATTCTATGTTCAAGGAATAGTGGACACCAGGCCTAGTATGTTGATTTTGTCGCACGTTTTATTAGAAGCAAGAGAAGGAAAGGTTTTTTTATCTTCGACTGACCTAGAGTCTTCCATTTACACCTCCCTTCCTGCAACCATAACAGAAGAGGGGTTGGTTTGCATACCAGCAAAAAAACTTCTTGAAGTTATAGAGAAAACACCAGAAGGAGAGGTTCAAATTAGAACCGTCAACGACAACCAGGTAGAAATAGACTACAAAAGGGGGAAAACAAAAATAAAAACACAAAACGCGGAAGACTTTCCTAAAATCCCCAAACCCGAAGATTTTGTTTATAGGGCTATAAAAAGCGACAAACTCGAAGGCCTAATTAAAAAAACTATATTTTGCACGGGTGGGGACGATCTCCGAAAAAACCTTACAGGAATATATTTTGACATGACACACAATGGAAAAATAAGGCTAGTTGCAACAGACGGGCACAGGATGAGTATGGCAGAGGAGGACATTGAAAACAACATTGTCGAATCCTTTACTTTGCCAAAAAGAGCAGCAATAGAAATAAGAAAGTTTATAAAAGATAGTGAGGTTGTTAATATGGGTGTTGGTAAAAATTTTTTTATATGCGACGACGGCCAAACCTCTCTTTTGACACGGCTTGTCGACGCAAAATTTCCAGACTACAAACAGGTCTTACCTAACAACTTTAATAACACGATAAGAATAGAAAAAAAACAAATACAAGAAGCCCTTCAGCGGGCCTCGGTGGTGCTACAAGAAAAAAACCGAGGGGTTAGGGTTTATATTGGGGAGAATAAAATAGAGATACGGGCGGTGTCGGACGACGGAGAGGCGATAGAGGAGCTTTTGATTGACAAGCTAACCGAGCCACTAGACGTTGGTTTTAACGCAAAGTATTTAATAGATGCGCTTTTGTCGTTTGACGACAAAGAGGTGTATCTTTCTGTGGGAGACGAAGTAAGCCCGGCCTGCATATTTGCGAGCGAAGAGGATAAATATAAACAACTGTCAGTAATTATGCCCATGAGGGTGTAGGGACAAGAAAACAAAAGCATGGTGAGTTAAATGAAAAAAAGTAAGAAACAGGAATTGAAAATAATTAGAAAAAACATAGATAAAATAGATGAGAAAATGCTTGTTCTTTTAAACCAAAGGGCAGGCCAAGCTAAGAAAACAACCAAACACAAAAACAACGCGGTCTATGATCCAAAAAGAGAAAAGGAAATTTTAGCTAACCTAACGAAAAAATCAGCAGGACCCCTACCTGTTTCCGCGGTTGAATTAATATATGGAGAAATTCTTTCTGCTTGCAGAGAGGTCCAGGCCCCGCTTCGAGTTTCGTTTCTGGGTCCAGAAGGCAGTAACACTGAGGAGGTCACCAAAAAAAGGTTCGGGACAAGCGCTTCCTTCTTCCCTCAGCAAACAATATCAGACGTTCTGTCCACTGTTGAAAACGGAGATTCAGAGTATGGAGTTGTTCCACTTGAAAATTCTTTGGAGGGACCGGTTGTTGAAACGCTGGATGGCCTAGTCGAGAAAAACGTTACAATTGTTTCTCAGGTAGAAGTAAAAATTTCCCATTATTTAATGTCCCAAGAGAAAGAAATAAAAAATATTACAAAAATATACTCCCATCCACAAGCCATTGCCCAGTGCAAAAGCTATGTTCAGAAAACTTTGCCTAACGCAGAGCTTGTTGAAACACAAAGTACTGCAAGAGCAGCGCAAATTGTAACGGGAAAGAAAAAAAGTGCGGCCATTGCTCCTAGACTTTGTTCCTCCCTCTATTCCTTAAACATTTTAGATAAAAACATTCAGGACAATGCTTCTAACACAACAATGTTTGCCTTAGTTGAAAAGAACCGGGCTGAGCCTGTTATTTTAAAAAATAGTAAAGTTTCTGTAGTTTTTTCATTGGATCACAAACCAGGGAGTCTACATGATTGTTTGAAATCCTTTAGAGCGTCAAAGATTAATTTAACTAAAATACAGTCTAGACCATCTAAAAAAAATGATTGGGATTATTTATTTTTTATCGATTTTTTGGTAGAAAAAAATTCACTAGAAGCACAAAAGTGCCTAAAAACTCTCAGAGGTGCTACACCCTTTCTTAAAGTTCTGGGTGTATTTACTTGAAGCTTAAAAATAGCGCGAGGATTAACTCACTTCCTGTATACAAACCCGGGAAACCTATAGCTGAACTAGAACGCGAGCTTGGCTTTAAGAATCCCGTAAAGCTTGCGTCAAACGAAAATCCTTCGGGTCCGGCACCCTCAGTTGTGGAAAAAATTAAAAAAGCAGCAGAGACGGTTCACTTGTACCCAGATGGTGATTGCTTTGAACTTAAAAAAAAGATTTCGTTTAAAGAAGAGATACTACCAAATCAAATAATTCTTGGAAATGGCTCTAACGAAGTTTTAGAGCTAGTAGCACATGCCTTTTTAGAAATAGGAGACGAGGCAATAATGGGGGAGTTTTGTTTCATAGTTTATCCCATAGTTACACAACTAAGCGAAGCTACTATAGTCAGGGTTCCGATGAGTAACCTTGCTCTTAATCTTGACGATGTACATAGCAAAGTGAACCAAAGAACTAAAGTTATTTTTATAGCTAACCCTAATAACCCAACAGGAAGCAGATCAACTAGGAAAGAGGTTGAAATTTTTTTAGAGGGAATTCCTAAAAATATTATTATTGTAATAGACGAAGCATATGCAGAGTATATGGAAAGTGAGAACTTAGATGTCTCTATGCTGATTAAAAAACATGAAAATCTAATAGTATTGAAAACTTTTTCGAAAGCATATGGTTTAGCAGGGTTAAGAGTTGGATACGGAATGGCAACGGCAAACCTTGTTTCTCTTTTAAACAGGCCGCGTGAACCCTTTAACGTTAACCAGCTGGCACAAGTAGCTGCTATCTCTGCTTTGGACGACGAAGAGCATGTTAAAGCCTCTGTAGAGCTAAACAAAAAAGGAATGAGTTATTTAAAATCTGAACTTACTAAAATGAACATCAAAACTTACCCTTCTTATGCCAACTTTATTTTAATAGAATTTAAATCAGAGGCAAGAATTGTATACGAAGAGCTATTAAAAAGGGGAATAATTACAAGACCTTTGGAAAACTATGGATTATTAAATCACCTAAGGATAACTGTTGGTCTAGAGAGTCAAAATGTTAAGCTTATTAGCGCACTAAAAGAAGTTGTATGAGATGAAAAATAAATTAAACATAACTATTGTTGGTCTTGGACTCATTGGTGGATCCCTGGCAGCAGCACTAAAAAATGCCTATGGGACAAAAGTAAGCATTGTGGGAATAGACAACAATGCGAGGGTCCTTAAACAGGCGGCTAAGTCAGGATTTTTCTCTGAGGTTGCCCTGCTTAAAAAAAGCAAAATGATAACAAACAGCAGGGTTGTCTTTGTTGCGGCTGGAATCGACAGTACCCCCTTCTTGTTTGAAGAGCTGGGTAAAATTGATTTTGTAAAAAAAATTATAATAACCGATGTTGGAAGTGTTAAAGCTAAAGTTTTTAAGCAAGCTTTAAAGAAACTTCCTATTGCTTTTGATTTTGTTGGTGGTCATCCAATAGCAGGAACAGAAAAAACAGGATTTCAAAATCTTGTGCCAGACCTGTTTCAAGGTAGGCCAGTTTTTATTTCAGGCACTAGAGCTAGCAAAGAATCGGTAAGTTTTATTAAGAAAATTTGGAAATCATTGGGATCCTTGGTCTACTCCGTCACGCCGGAGGAGCACGATAAAATTTTTGCATATCTTAGCCACATGCCCCACGTTCTAGCTTTTGGATTAAATAGCCTTACGAAGAAAAATTTACCACACAGTAAAATAGTTAAATATGGGGGTACAAGCTATAAGGATTACAGTAGAATTTCGGAAAGCTCCGAGGATCTTTGGTCAGAAATTTTTCTATCAAACAGAAAGAATTTAATTAAAGGAATTAAAGACTTCAGAAAATATCTTGATAAACTTGAGAACCTTTTGAAGGACAACACAAAGGATAAAATTCAAAAACATTTAAAATCCTGAATCTAAACCTTGATTTTTAACACTGACAACTTAATATTATTAATCCCGGGGAGTTTTTTATGAAGCCTATTGTTTTAAGCTTAGTGGTATTGTTTTCTATAGCGTTTTTTTTGAGAAATGTTTTCGGCTTCTTACAAATAATGTTTGCTGCCAAGAGGCCATCTTTTCGAGCTGACAGAATTTTTGAAAGAATTAAGGGCTTAGTTATATATGTTTTTGGCCAAAAAAGAATCTTAAAGAACTACACCTGGGCAGGGATTGAGCACTTCATGCTTTTCTGGGGCTTTATGATTATTACTATTGGATCAACCGAGCTGGTGATTCTTGGATTCGTTCCTGGTTTTGAGGCATTTGGTTTTCTCGGTGGAGAAGCTCAAGAAATGTTTCTATTAACCTTAGATATTGTTCAAACGTTGGTTATCGTGGCCCTTGTTATGGGAGTCCTAAATAGAACTGTAATACCGAGCGGAAAGAGAAGAGAAGTAAATAGTATTGATGCTGTTGTAATTTTGGGAATGATTTTTGGCTTAATGGTTACGGATTTTGGCTTTCGCGCTTCTAAAATTGCCCTTGGATTAGAGCCAGCCTCCTGGTTGCCGATTTCTTCCATGTGGGCAAACTTTTTCTTGAGTAATGTTAATGTCGCAACAGCGGCATTTTCTGCCGAATTCTTTTATTGGATCCACGTTTGTTTATTGTTTGCATTTTTAAATTATTTGCCTTATTCAAAACACAGCCACGTATTAACAGTAATACCAAATGTTTTTTTTCAGAACCTCGAGCCTAGAGGTAAAATGACCAAGATTGATTTTGAGGATGTTCCAGACGACATTGAACACTTTGGGACCGGTAAGTTTGAAGATTTTAGTTGGAAAGATGTTTTAGATGCATATACATGTACAGAATGTGGAAGGTGTACAGACAACTGTCCAGCATGGGGAACGGAAAAACCTTTGTCTCCAAGAGACATAGTCATCAAGTTGAGACATTTTGTCACTGAAAATGCTGGAAAAGAAGAGATGAACACCGATTATCTTCCTAGCAAGGGTTGGATTACAGCAGACGAGCTTTATGCGTGTACCACTTGCAGCGCTTGTATAGAAGTTTGTCCATTGTTTATTGATCAAATGGGAAAAATTGTCGAAATGAGAAGATTTTTAACAATGGAAGGAAAAATGTCAGGGACAGCTGTTAGGACCCTACAAAAATTAGGAAGTCACGGAAACCCATGGGGGTTCGATCCTTCTGAAAGGGCGCCATGGACAAAAGAAGAGGAAGTTCCTGTTCTTGGTAATGGCGGTGGGAACAGTGCTGAAGATTATGAAGTGGTTTTTTGGACAGGATGTTTTGGGGCCTTTGACCCAAGAGGCCAAGAGGTAGCGGCATCTATTTCAAGGCTTTTAAAAGAAGCTGGAGTTAAGTTTGCAGTTATGGGACCAAGTGAAACATGCACAGGGGACCCTGCAAGACGCCTAGGGGAAGAAGCTCTTTTTCAGGAACTTGCTATGACCAACATTGAAACAATGAATAGATTTAGCGTAAAGAAAATAATAGCGAATTGCCCGCACTGCTTTAATTCTATAAAGAATGAATATCCGGATTTTGGTTCTGAAGTTGAAGTTGTAAGCCACACAGAGTTTTTAGCAAGCCTTATTAAAGAGGGCAAGATCGTTCCGAAAAAAGAAATAAATGAAGAAATTACTTATCATGATCCATGTTATCTGGGAAGACACAATAGGATTTTTGATGAACCACGGGAGATTTTGGCTGCCATACCTGGATTAGAAGTTAAGGAGCTTGAAAGATCGCGCGAAACCAGTTTTTGTTGTGGTGCCGGAGGCGGAAAAATATGGATGGAAGAAGAAGCACCTAGGGTAAATTGGAATAGATTTGAAGAAATTGAAGAAAGTGGAGTTGAAACAGTTGCAGCGGCCTGTCCTTTTTGCAATGTGATGTTTGAAGATGCTGCGAAATATGTTGGCAATGATACTATTAAAATTAAAGATATTGCGGAACTCTTGGAGGACTCCCTTGATTTACCGGTAAAAAATTCAAACTTTGAGAAATTAGCCAACGATACCGCAGAAGTTCAAGAAGCTGGGGAACATGACGACGCACCTCAAGTCTAGAAATGCAAGTTGGAATCTTGATAATTCAAAAAATAAAAATATATATTTTTCAGATCCAATACTGACTCTGCTAGAGGACAAAGACGGTAAATCTTTTGTTATTAGAAAGGGTAAAAAAACTCATTTGCAAGGTACTCTTCTTGCAAATATAGATAAGCAGTTAAAAAAAGGGTTTTATGCTTGTGGATATTTTTCATATGAATTTAACCAAGAAATTAACAAATCATTTAAATACAGGGCAATCTTTAATATATATAAAGGCTTTTCCCTTAAGGTCCCCAAGCTTCCAATGGATTATAAAAAGAAGCTTGTACTCAAAAAAAGAACCACTGATACAGCTTTTTTATCTGGGGTAAGAAAAGCAAAGGAATATATTAAAAATGGTGACATTTATCAAATAAATTTAAGTAGGGAGTTTGAATTTGATAAAGTTCAAAATCCTTATAATCTTTTTTTAAAATACTACAAAGCACAACCGGTTGAATATGGAGCTTTTTTTGATTTTCACGATCATGCTGTAGTAAGTGGTTCAATGGAGCTTTTTCTTAGAAAAAATGGAAACCTCATAACAACCCGACCAATAAAAGGTACCGCAAGATTAGGATCCAAAGATGATAAAAATTTAAAAAAAAATTTAAAAGAAATTTCAGAAAACTTAATGATAGTGGACTTGATGAGAAATGATTTATCTCAGATATGTACAACAGGGTCAGTAAAAACGGAAAAACTATTTAGAAAAAAATCCTATACTACCCTTGTTCAACTTGAATCTGAAATTCAAGGTAATTTAAAAAGGCGAGTTAAGAACGAAGAAATTTTTACTCGGCTTATGCCTCCGGGTTCTGTCACAGGAACACCAAAGTCCCGTGCAAAAAAGATAATTAATGAAATTGAAAAACACACGAGGGGGCCCTACTGTGGTGCTCTTGGTTATTTTGGACCTTCTGGAGATTTTTGCTTTTCTGTTGGAATAAGGTTGGCATTAATTGAAAAAAACTCTTCAAAGTTTTATACTGGTGCTGGAATTGTTTGGGATTCAAAGGCCTCTAAGGAAAATAATGAGACTATCTTGAAATCCAAGGCATTTAAACAATCAATGAAAGTAAAATGACAGAATATTTATATTTTGATAAAACAATTAAAGGTCCGGATGATTTAAACCGTACACTTATGTTTGGCGAAGGAGCCTTTGAAACATTTCGATATAAGCAAGAGTTGCCCGTTTTCATTTCTCGCCATCTAGCAAGGCTTAAGAATACTAGCAAGCTTCTTGGAATTAAATTCCCAGGAGATATTTATGTTGAAACAATGATTGAGAAGTTTGTTCAAGAGCATAAATCAGATCACTTTAACAATGTGATAAAGGATCTGATTGTTAAAGTTCTTCTTTTTAGTTCCGGTGGCGCAGCCTATTCAGATCCATCAGACACTACAATTTTATGTGTTTCAATCAAAGAAGACGATAGCCAGAGAAAACAAACAAACTCTCTAACAATAGGAAAGTCACGTGTTAGTTCAACTGATATCTTCAATGCGCACAAGACAACAAACTATCTTCGTTCTTCTATAGAACGGAGACTAGCGGTCGCAAGTGGTTTTGATGATGCAGTTTTAGTTAATGAAAAAAATATGGTTGTTGAAACAACTGCAGGAAATTTTTTTTGGATAAAAGGACGGAATGTTTTTACTCCGGCACTTTCAACTGGGGCATTAAATGGAATAATCAGAGGGTTAATTTTAGAGGTTTGTAAAAAAAATAAAATCAGAGTTTTAGAAGGTGAATATGAAGTGGGCTCAATAATTTTTCCAGAAGCAATGTTCATAACAAACTCAGCAAGAGGAATTGTTGAAGTTTTAAATCTTAACGACACTACTAAGCCAACAAGGACACAAAAACTATTTCCAATAATAAAGAAGGACCTATTGGAACTACTGGGTTGGACATAATGTTGCCTTTTGTCTTATTTCAATTTACAATTTTCTTTCTATCGTTAAATTTGTATTAACTAGTAAACAAAGATAAAGCAGAGGTAAATTTTATGGCTAATTTAAGAGAAGTTTATATTATAGGTGTAGGTCAAACACCATGTGGCAAGTTTCCCAATAAAGCTGCCCACGTGTTGGGTCGAGAAGCTTGTTGGGCCGCAATAAAAGACTCAGGGATTCATGCAAGAGATATAGAGATTGGGTTTTGTGGCCATGTTTATCAAGGTATGGGTGTTGGTCAAAGAACTTTAAAAGATATAGGGCTTGTTGGACAGCCTGTAATTAACGTTGAAGGTGCTTGTGGTAGTGGAACTCTTTCGCTTTGGGAAGCATGGAGAACGATTGCATATGGACAACAGGATGTAGCTTTAGCTTGGGGTGTTGAAAACCTGAGCAAAATAATGTCAGGAGGCCCGCTTCCTTTAGAAGAAGATGATATTGAAGTGGCGCTTGGCATGAGCATGCCAGGGCTTTATGCAATGAGAGCAAAGAAATATTTAGATGAATACGGCGTTTCCGAGGAAACACTGGCAAAAGTAGTAGTTAAAAGCAGAAAGCATGCTGCAAAAAATCCAATAGCGCAGTTTAGAAAAGAAACGACCATAGAAGCTGTTTTAAATGATCCGCTTATAGCAGACCCTCTAACAAGAAGTATGTGTTGCCCTGTGGGAGACGCATCGGCTGCAGCAGTTCTAGTAGACGGAGAAACCTTAAAACGAATGAAAAGAGATACTACAAGATTGCCTATAAAAATTCTGTCGTGTGTCGCCCAGTCTGGCGGATATGCCTCAGCAACAGGGCTTACTTGCGATCCTTCAGAAAACGTTGCACGAACATCACAGATGGCATATGAGCAAGCGGGATTAGGCCCCAAAGATATGGATACAGTAGAAATTCACGATGCTTTTGCAATCGCTGAACTAATAGTAGCCGAAGCCCTTGGTTTTGCTAAAAAAGGTGAGGGGTCAAGATTAGTCGAAGAAGAAAGATCAAATTATGATGGTGAAATTGCCATTAATGCTAGTGGGGGACTGCTTTCTAGGGGACACCCTGTTGGAGCAACCGGCATACTCCAGACTGTTGAAATAGTAAATCAACTTAGAGGTGAGGCTACAGGATATCAAGTGCCTAATGCAAAAGTGGGGTTGATAGAGACCATGGGTGGAGCGCAGCCCGCAATGGATGGAATCACATGCGTGGTAAGCATTTTAGGGAAATAAGATTAATCAAACAGGAGTTTAATAATGAGTGATAACAACGAAAGAAGAGTTTTGCATGCTGAGTTTTTTACTGAAGACCCAGAGCCTAGATTAATTGGAGGCAAATCAAAATCCTCGGGAAATTGGACCTTTCCTCCTTATTTAGCTGATCCAGTAAGTTTTACAGATGATGTAGAGCATTTGCCTTTACCCAGGAATGGAATATTGCATTCTTTTACTATTGTAAGGCGAAGTTTGCCAGATTTTACTGTTCCTTTTGGTCTTGGACTTATTGATTTCCCTGACCAAAAAGTCAGAGTTATGGCACAGGTCGAAGCAGACGATCTAGAGAATGACCTCAGCCTAGGAATGGAAGTTGAGACAATAATAGGAACTGTTAGAAAGGCTAAAGATGGCACAGATATTTATTCTTATAAATTTAGGCCAACCAAGTAGTTCATAGTTTTTTTTTAAAACCATTGAAAAAAAAACTTAAATTCTGTACTATTAAATTGTTACTTTTAACTAAGTAGTTTTAAAGATATACAGGGAGGGAATTAATATGCCTTTAAATTACGAAAGTCAAGATTTTATAAAAGTTTTAGGTGAGAGACGTTCTTGCAGATTTTACGATCCGGAAAGAGCAGTTGAAGCCGAAAAAATTCAAGCTATATGTCAAGCAGCAAGAAATGCTTCACATATGGGAAATGCTAACTGTGTAACTGTTACACAGGTAACAAAACAAGAAACAAAAGACGCTTTTTGTGAAATTGTATCAGCATTTAATATTCCAATGGCGAAAATGGCTCCAGTTAGCTTAGTTTTTGCTTTAGATAGAGACAAGTGGTATAACGGACTACCTGTCGGTCTTCCGGAATTATTTAAAATTGGTGGAGTTAACCCTAGTCATGGTTGGAGTATGGATAATATTGATAATTCTACTTTACCAAGACTAACAACGTTCCCACCAGAAATTGTTAACTATCTTCTTGCATGCGAAACTGGAATGGCTATGGCATCAGCTCAACTTATGGCTACAGCTTTAGGTCTAGGTAGTTGTTGTTATGCAGGTCAAGGTCCAAAGATTGCAGAAGTTTTAAGCTTTCCTGAGTCAGCTCAATTTGTTTGGGCAATGGCTATTGGATATCCTGGAGAATCAGTTGAATCAATGGGATGGAGAGAAAGGTCACCTTATGGAGACATTATCTACTCTGAAAAATTTGGAACACCAGCTGTTGCTGATCCAGGAGTAGACGCAGAGCTTACTTCTCTGGGTATGATGGGTACACCATCTGCTTTAACTCCACAGAGACTTGCAGATATTAATGCAGCTTCTGAGAAAATGGGTCTTCCAACAAGAACAGACGAAAATGGTTAAAATTTATTTTATATTAGGAAGGACTAACAATAGTCCTTCCTAATCTTTGCTATGAGTTTAGATGACCAAATAAAACAGCTTTCACAATTAATTTTAAAAAACAAAAATGCGATAGTTTTTACTGGCGCTGGTATTAGTACTGATTCTGGAATACCAGATTATCGTTCCCCCGGTTCCGGGGCGTGGGAAAAGTACGACTCTTCGATTGTTTCAATTCCAGGATTCCTTAGAGACCCATCACAGTACTATGAATATGCTTTAGAGATGTATCCAATTAGAGCAGGGGCAAAACCTAATGTTGCCCATTTGTTATTAGCTAAGCTTGAAAAAGCTGGCCTTATTGAGGGAGTTATAACGCAAAATGTCGACGGACTTCACCTAATGGCAGGTAATACAAATGTTCATGAGCTCCATGGTTCAATACGACAGGCTAGCTGCCTTCACTGTGGTCAAATTTATATGATGGATGATATTATTACAAGAGTAAGAGAGGGGGAAAACCCACCTATATGTAAGCATTTTCAAGGTGAAGAATGTAATGGCTTAATTAAGCCTACTGCTGTTTTCTTTGGTGAAGGATTGCCAACGGTACCATGGGCCTCTTCTGTTGATAAATCTAAAGAAACTTCGTTGATGATTGTTATTGGCTCCTCACTTCAGGTTTCGCCTGCAAACAGCTTACCCGATGTTGCACTTAATACAGGGTCAGATCTTGCTATAATTGACTTGCTTGATACCCCTTTTGATTCTAGGGCTAGTGTGAAGATTGAAGATAGAGCCGTTTTAGTTTGCGAGAGACTAGGTGACCTCTTGGGCCTTTAAGGTTCAAACCAATCTCCCCTTATGGCTTTAAAATGTCTATATATAGTAGACAATATGTATTGAAATCACTATATATAGTATTAAATTATTTAATAATCTTGACAAAACTTTTTTTAAATTAATGGTTGACTATTCAGTCCAAATTTGAGTTAATTATATATAACGGGGTGTAAGAGCTTAGTTTAACAATTAAAGGTTTTACACCATAAAAGATACTACCCTACACGCGCAAATCTCATTCAAGGAGGTCTCACATTATGCCAAGTCATCTTAATGTAGACACAAAGTATTGGACTCTCACAGACGAGATTCCAGCACCACCAGTTGAAAGAGACATCAAATCATGGATTATCGGAAACCCTTCTGATCCTCTATGGGATATTGATGTTCTTCCTTTAACTTATTCAGATTCAAGATGGTCCGCTTTTGTTCTTGATGTTGACGCAGATACAAGACAAAGACTATGTCCAAACCCACCCCTTACTATTTGGGACGGCGACGATGCAGAACTTGTCGAGTACTGGTACGTACAACACAACAACACAATGTTAGGTCCATATTTAGAGTTCGGAGTAACTATCTCTGCTTCTCACACAGACGCTAAAGGTAATACATGGAAAGGCGGTTACTATCCATATATGTATCTTACTTCTGATTCCGCGGTTGATGCGGGTCGTGTTTTAGGTTTTCCTAAAAAAATGGCGTACATCAGATGCACCGAGCATGGCGGCGAAAAAGGAGACGATTTCTATGGCTTCTCAATGTCAAGAAATGGTTACCTATTATGCGCACAGCAAGGTAAATACGACGATGCACCAGTTAAACCACCATTCTTCTATGGAAAAACAGACTGGGGTAAATTTAACATGAAAGTTATCACACGTCCTGACGTTGCAAGTTCAGAATGGCAGTTAACTTATCTTCCATCTAAACTTCCACCTGCATTTAATGTAGAAGGACATAGATTCCAAATTAAAAACGAGCTTACAAGAACAGCCTCTGGCGATTCCATTGACTGGTTCCAACAAGCTACACCATTTGATAACATGGGCGCAGAATTAAAAGTAAACGAAGTTAAAGGCTTAATTTCATTTACATTTGATTTAGTTATCCCTCCAGCTGAGGTTGTATGGAACGAAACATACGAAAGACCTGCAAGCTATAGAGGATATGCAACACCATATCAGTATGGTTTAAGACAACAGTTCCCAATTCACCAAGGTGCGTAGGGACGTAATTTAAATTTTAAGGAGAAAATAATCATGGGAAAACAAGCAAACGAATATAGCTATCCATGGCTCGAAGAAGGAGAAGTTCCACCATTACCACTTGATAGAGATAGAATTCATATTATCTCTCAGGGTGTAGCTGATCCAGTTTTCGACTATGATATCGTTCCTTTAACATACACAGAAAGCCGCTGGATGGCTTTTGTTGTTGAAGCTGACGAAGCTGCTTTAAAAGCAATTACGCCTGACCCGATCGACCTTCATGATAACATCCTTGAATTCTGGTATGTAATACATAGAAACACTATGTTAGGACCATACATGGAATTTGGTGTTACTGAATCCGCAACAGTAAGCGGAGCAGACGCTCAGGTATGGAAGGGTGGATATTATCCATATATGTACCTTTCAAACGACTCACCAATTTTCGCTGGTAGAGAACCTTTCGGATTTCCAAAAAAAGCTGCATACATTGCTGCTTATGAGCATGGCACAAACGATAACTACTTCAACATGACAATGGAAAGAAGAGGATATGTTCTTCATTCAGCAAACGGTCGTTATTCAGACAAACCAGTATCTGTTAAACCAACATTCTACGGTAAAACAGACTGGGGTCGTTTAAACTACAGAATCACAACTCATCCAAGTGTTGCTTACAGTGACCACCAGGTTACATATCTTGGTTCTGAGTTACCACCACAATTCGGTACAGGACATAGGTTCCAATTAGATCCAAGTTCTGTTAGAACTTGTACTGGTGATGACGTAAGAACATGGTATATGGCTGGAACACCTTTTGACTTCATGGGAGGTTCATTAGGTAACGTAACTGTTCATGGTTTGATTTCGTTCACATTTAACTTAATCATTCCACCAGCATCTATTGTATGGGAGAAAAGAGTTGAAAGAAATGATGACGATGTTGCAAAACATCTGTTATTCTCAACTCCTTACAAATATACAATGAGACATAGATTCTTAACACCTTACTATCCAGGTGCTTAGGTCTTTTGATCATTTTGGGGGACTTCGGTCCCCCTTCTTTTCTTTCTTAAATCACTAAAACATGATAAATTATTTAAAATGAGAAAATCACAGGTCTATATTAACGGAGAGTTAATAAGTACTAAAAATTCATATGTTAGAGAAAATCCCGCAACTCTTGAACCACTCCAGGAAGTCTCCTTAAGTTCAAAAAAAGAAATTGATTATGCTTGTGATTCAGCATCAAGAGCCTTTTCTGTTTGGTCTAAGACCCCACCCCTAACCAGGGGTCAGTTGTTGTTTGACGTTGCAAAAAAAATTAAGTCTAATATTGATTCTTTGTCATTAATAAATACGCAGGAAACAGGAAAGCCTATTAACGAAAGTACTCTGGTAGAGCTGGCTGGGGTGGTTAGAACTTTCGAATATTATGCAGGCCTCGCAACTAAGATAAAGGGAAATTCTCAGGTTATTAATAATAATCTTGTTTCTTTTACTATAAAGGAGCCAGTTGGAGTCGTTGGACAAATTTTACCATGGAATTTTCCTTTGCTTCTTGCGGCTTGGAAGCTTGCACCTGCTTTGGCTGCAGGATGTACAGTTGTAGTTAAACCCTCAGAGTTAACTCCACATGGAACTTTAGAATTAGCTAAAATTATTTCGGATTGTGGAATACCAAACGGAGTAGTGAACGTTTGTCCTGGTCAAGGAGTTGATGCCGGAGATGCATTAGTTAAAAGTAAAAAAATATCAAAAATATCATTTACAGGGTCTTCCCAAGTTGGTAAAGAGATAGTTAAAAATAGCGCAGACAATTTAACTAAGCTTTCTCTGGAGTTGGGAGGAAAAGCCCCCAACATAGTGTTTGAAGATGCAAATTTATTATCATGCATTGAAGCAAATCTTCGAGGTGGCTTCTTTAATCAAGGAGAAAATTGCACGGCAGTTACAAGGCTTTTTGTCCATAAAAAGATATTTGATAAGTTTCTGAAGCTTTACATAAAAAGTATTGCAGAAATTAATCAAGACCTGCCTGAGAGCACCAATTCCCAAATGGGCTCTCTTATTTCCAAGGACCACCTTAAAAAAGTAGGTAGATGTGTTAAAAAAAGTCTGACCCAAGGAGGGCGATTGCTTTATCAAGGTGTTGTGAAGAGTCATTTGAAGGGGCACTATTATCCTCCAACTTTGATAGAAATAACCGATACCGACAATATTTTGTTTAATGATGAGGTTTTTGGGCCAGTTGTAGCTTTAATAAAGTTTGAGAATGAGGAAGAAGTTGTTTCTATGGCTAATAATACGAATTATGGCCTTGCAGGCGGAGTTTGGACACAAGACATATCTAGAGCCTTTCGAGTCTCTTCTATGGTAGATGCAGGCTATCTGTGGGTCAATACTTATGGAGGAATAATACCCGAAACACCTTATGGTGGATTTAAGCAAAGTGGGGTTGGAAAGGAGCTAGGATCAGAGGGACTAGAGGAATACTTAAGAACTAAAAATATTTCCATCTTTACAGGAGATTCTTTGCCAAGCTGGTATGGAAGAAAATAAGCTGAATCTTAATAATATTTATGAATCTATCTGGGACGAACTTCTTAGTGGGGCCGTCAACAGAAAGCATCCCTTTCATCTTTGTTTTTTTTCCTCCTTGTCAGCAGACTCTTTAGCTCCCGAAACACGTATTGTAATATTAAGAGAAGCAATTAAAAAGAATTTGTATCTGAGAAGTAATTGTGATCTTAGGTCTAGTAAGACTAAAGAAATCGAAAAGAATCCCGAAACCATGCTTATGTTTTATGATTCGGAAAAAAAAGTACAGATACGAATAAGGGCATTGTCAAAAATTATTAGAGACAAAAAAATTGTAGAGCCGATTTGGAATGCTTCACAAGAAATAAGCAGGCAGTGCTACTATACACCCTTCTCTCCTTCTTCTGTATTAAAGGAACCGTTTTCCAATAGTCTTCTTAACTTAAAAGGCAAAGGGCTTGGGCTATCTGTCTTTGGGTTAATTGTTAGCACAGTAGTGCAAATAGATTATTTAAAATTAAAGCATGATGGACATGTAAGATGCGAATTTAAGTGTGACAACAAAAGATTAGTGAAGAGTAATTGGATAGCGCCTTAATTAAAAAGAGGCCAGATCTACTGGCCCCTCAATAAAATAAACTATTATTTAAAAGAATGTTCCTTTAAGTAATAAGTTCATGCCTGGAATTAAAAGTGTTACAAAACTTTCTGCTATAAATAAATAAGCAAGAAGAGTTCCTAATGCTTTACCTTGTGCTAACACTAAGAAAGCAACTAAAGTAAGAACACCCCACGCAATATTAAACATACCTAGTTCCATAGCTCCAACGCCAAAGAAGTATGATGCGTACCATAGAAAAACTATAGTAGCGAACAAGCAATACCATCCTAAGCCTTTTCCGTCATGTCCTAAGGTGAAAACACCAAAAGCTATAACATAGATAAGAGCAAAAACTGAAATAAGTGTGGTACTAGCAGCACCTTCTGGTCCTAATCCTGCGCCTGTAAAAGCCGCTATAAGAATCAGAATCGCAACGCCACCGTTAAGCATACCAACTTCTTTACCACCGGTTTTACCTAATAAGGTCATACCGTTAGCAAAAAATACGAAACCTACGAGTACAAGTACATATCCTAACATATACAAATACCTCCTTTTTTAAAGTTAAGTACTATTTATCATATTTTGGAAAGAAAAGTCAACAATTAATTAAGGAAAAAACTTAAGAAAAGAATGACTAAGGATGGTTAAACACCCTTAGTCATTGTCTTTTTATTTATAAAAGAAATTATATTTTAAGCTTCTTTTCTTTGTACTAAGATCACCCAAACACCTTTTTGTACAACATCCCCTTCCTGGTTTACTACATTTACTTCCCAGTTTAAGAAACCCATATTAGGTCGTTTGTGCTCTTTCTTTTCAACAAGTTTTCTTGTTATTTTTACTGTATCTCCTGGCTTGACAGCTCCAGAGAATCTCCAGTCTTGCAGTCCCATAAACGCAATTGTTGCTAATCTAGGCATTGTAAACCAAAGTCCGGTAGCAATAGATAGAACGCACATCCCATGAGCTACCCTTGTTTTAAAAACTGTATTTTTTGCAAATTCTTCGTCAATATGCATATTGTTGAAATCTGCAGAAAGACCAGCAAAGTTAACAACATCAGCTTCTGTTACTGTTCTCCCACTAGATTCGTGCTCAGTTCCTTCTTCTATATCTTCATAAAATAATTTGTCGTCCATTTTTATCCCCCATTATTGTACTGGTTTAAATTTAGCAAAAGTTACTTCATCTGTTGCGTCTTCAAAGACTACTTCTACTTCCATTCCAATTGTTACGGTTTCTGGATCACAGCCAACTATGTTGGACATCATTTTAACGCCATCATCTAACTCAACTAGGGCGACAACATAAGTTTCACCTTTATAAGCTCTTGTTGGTCCCATGTAGTGAACTGAGAATGTCCAAACCTTCCCTTTTCCAGTTGATTCAACCCAATCAAAGTCCATATTAACTGAACCTGGGAACGGGCTTATAGCTCTAGGGTAGAAAAAGACCTTACCTGTTTCTTTACATTTTGGTAGCATAAGCTTGTGAGCCTTGGTACCGTCCCAGAAAGGTTTACATTCCGGTCTAAAATCTGGAAGTGGCTTTAAGTATTCATTTTTTTCTTCTGACATATTTAATCTCCTAATTTGTTTTTTTTAACTTACTGGTTCGTTTCCTAAAAGAATTGTACTGTGGGCAGAAACTATTCCACCATTTCCATGAACTAATGCAACGCTAGGGTTTTTAACTTGTCTGGCACCAGCCTCACCTCTTAGCTGCAAAACTGCTTCTACAACATGGTGCATTGCTCCTAAGTGTGCTTGGGACAAAAGACCACCATGAGTATTGATAGGCGTATCTGCATCTTTATGGAGTCTTCCCTCCAAAGCGTAAGCGCCAGCTTGCCCTTTTGGAACGATACCTAGCCCTTCTAATTCGAGAAGTGTTGTTATTGTAAAACAGTCGTATAAGAATGTAATGTCCACGTTATCATTTGTCATTCCAGCAGTTTCAAATGCTTTCTTTCCTGATTTTTCAACAGCACCATAAATTTGCTCTAGGTTTTCACAAGAAGTTAGATACTGATGTGAAAATCCTTGGCCCATTCCATGAAGATAGATAGGGTCTCTTTTCAAACCAAGCTCTTTTGCTTTTGCATTTGTAGTAACAATAAATGCGGCCCCACCATCTGAAACAATTGAGCAATCATATTTAGTTAAGGGGGATGCAAGCAGCCTTGTTGCCATTATGTCGTCTAAAGTTAAGTCATCCTTCATCATCGCATTTTCCTTTAGTTTTGCATGCTGTCTCATAGTTACAGCAACTGAATGAAGATGCTCTCTTTTACCTTTTGTCTCGTAAAGATACCTGTTTGCCATTAGAGCATATCCGCCAGGTGTTGTTAGTCCAAAAGGAAATTCAAATTCCCCATGACACATTTCTCTAATTAGAGCAATCATTCCTGTTGAAGAGATTCCGGACAAAGTGTTGTCCCCTCTTACGCACAAGACAACTTCAGCCTGGCCAGAATTTATAGCCATAGCTGCAGCGGCTGTCATCCAAACAGCTGTTGCTCCACCGATAGCGACAGACTCGAAATATTTAGGATTAATACCCATATAGTCTGCGAAAGTAGTGCAATGCATAAAAGTTTCTTCAACCAATGAGAAAGCTGTTATGATTCCGTCAACATCGGACTTTTGAATCCCAGCGTCTTCAATTGCTAGTTTTGATGCTTCCGATAAAAAATGAAAAGAACTTTTTCCAGGAATTTTTCCTTGATCAGTCTCACCTACTCCGATAATACCGATTTGGTTCTTCTTTAGTAATTCTTTTGTGTCTTCTATACTTGGTATGTGTGTACCCATCTTACTATTCTCCTTTATTTTTTTATTCTTTTAGATTAACAAAAAATACTTAAATTCCAAGCTCCTTAGCAATAATAACATGCTGGATTTCAGATGTACCTTCGGTTATAGATGATAACTTGGCATCTCTATAAAACCTTTCGGCTGAATATTCAGTAGCGTAACCGTAGCCACCCAACACTTGCACGCCTTCGCTAGCACACCATTGAACAATCTCTGCAGAATAAAGTTTAGCCATTGAGGCCTCTTTAACGCAAGGACGTCCCTGATCATAAAGCCAAGCAGCTTTATAACCAAGTAGTTTTGCAGTTTCAATTTTCACAGCCATTTGTGCTAGCTTGAAACTGATAGCTTGAAATTTATTAATAGGCCTTCCAAAGGCCTCTCTTTCTTTAGAGTATGCAAGAGCATATTCAAAAGCTGCTGTTGCTAAGCCAACGCTTTTAATTGCATGGGAGATTCTTGCGGCAATTAGTGTTTCCATCAATGCCTGGAATTTTCCCTCTTCTTCGCCAAGCAAAGCACTCTCTGGTAATTTGCAATTTTCAAAAACTAATTCAGCAACATCTGAAGACCTATGGCCTAATTTATGAATTTTTTTTGAAACCTCAAATCCAGGAATATCTTTATCTACGATAAAAATGCTTATGCCATTTTTTTTATCTTCTTTATTTGTGTATGCCGCAACTATTACATAGTTGCAGATTACTCCATTCGAACACCATGTTTTTGTCCCATTTAATATCCACGAATCGCCATCTTTAACTGCATTTGTTTTAATAGACCTAGCATCAGTTCCTGCGTTAGGCTCTGTAATAGCCAAGGCCCCTATGATTTGTCCTGCAATCGAAGGCACTAAATATTTTTGTTTTTGTTCTTCTGTTCCAAATTTGGATATAGGCAGAGATCCTAGATCAACATGGGCAGCTACTCCTTTAGCTATGCCGGCACAAGTTCTACCAAGTTCTTCAGCCAGGATACATTGTGTAACCTTGTCTAAGCCTAGTCCGCCATACTTTTCTTCAAAACAAATTCCTAGCAAGCCCATTTCAGCCATTTTAGGAAATAGTTCTAGCGGAAATGATTCTTTTTCTTCTGCTTCTTCAACTAGCGGAGCGATTTCTTCTTTGCAAAAAGTTCTAATTGCATCTCGCATCATGTTTTGGTCATCTGAAAAATCAAAGCTTAAACTCATTAATTTTCCTCCGTAACTTTATATTTTAAGGGTAATTCGAACGAATTTATTATATCAGAATGATACCTATATCGCAAAAAAAACTTATAACTCCGTTATTTGTTTGTTGTGGAAATATGTTTATATTGTTCTATGGAGTTAATGAGTGATACCATCTGTGCCATCTGCACTCCAATAGGATTGGGCTCTGTTGCCGTGATCAGGATGAGTGGGCCTTCTGCTATTAAGATTGCCAAAAATATTTTTAAGCCTCTAAAAAAAAGTAAAGCTTTTAATTTGGAGCCCAAGAAAGTGTATTTAGGCCACATTTTGTCAGATGGAACAATTCTTGATGAGTCTATATGCATATACTTTAAGTCTCCAAACTCTTTGACAGGTCAAGACGTGGTGGAGTTTCATACCCATGGGGGCCTAATTGTTCCGTCTCAGGTTTTGAAGTTATTAATTAAAAATGGTTCAAGGGTTGCAGAACCAGGAGAGTTTTCTTTTAGGTCTTATCAGAATGGAAAGATAGATTTAGTTAAAGCAGAGGCCGTTGCAGGCCTGATATCTTCTCAATCAGAGGCGGCTGCAGCTTGTTCAACGAAAAATATTTCTGGAGAAATTAGTAAAAAATTCAATGATATCAGGTATTTAGGTATAGATTTAGTTGCCGAAATTGAAGCCAGAGTAGATTTTCCAGAAGATGAAATCCCTGAAGAAGATAAGAAGTTAATCGGAAGCAAGTTTGATGATCTGATTGGTGCTTCCGAAAGTGTTTTGGGAACTTACAAAAAAGGCAGGCTGGTTATTGATGGTATCAGGGTTCTGCTTTTAGGTGAACCTAATACAGGAAAGTCAACTTTGTTAAACTCTATGTTGATGGAGGAGAAAGCTATAGTGTCTTCAACTCCAGGTACCACAAGAGATATTTTGGATGCAAATATTATATATAAAGGTCAAAAGATAATTTTGTCAGATACTGCAGGTATTAGAAAGACTCTCGATGAGGTCGAAATTGAGGGAATTAAAAGAGCCAAAGCAAAAGTAGAGTTCTCGGACCTAGTTTTAATAGTTGTTGATTCTGGTAATCTTGCTAGTGAATCTGAAGAGATAGGAAAGATTTTTGATTTTGTTCCACGTGGAAAAAGAATTTTGATTGCTAACAAGTCGGATCTTTATAGCAAAATAGAGCTTTACGCTGAGGGCTTTGATGAAGTTTTGTCTGTATCAGCAAAGAACAGGGTGGGGATCTTGCCTCTTTTAGACAAGATAGTTGGAATGAAGGAAAACGGAGGTCCAATCGACTTTGAGGAAGGAATTCTGACGACAGAAAGACAAATGCTGCTTTTAGAGGAAGGGCTTAAAGAAATCGAGAAAGCCAGGTCTTCTTTTGACTCCCTTCAGCCAAACGAGATTACTTCTATTCACCTCAGACTCTTTTTAGATGCGATTTCTAATATAACAGGAGAAATTTCAAATGAACAAATTTATGATCAACTATTCTCTAAGTTCTGTATAGGAAAATAAAATCTAATAATTACGGTATGTTAGCAACAATTTGTGTTTTTTATCAACACTTGTCCACAATATGTTGATAAGATTATCAGGCTAAAGCATAAAAAATTTTACTTATTGATAAAATAATCTAATATAATTAAGGGGTTAGATTTATATATGATTGTTTCGTTAGCTGAATTAAGTAAAGTTTTAAATAAGAAGCTTAAAATAGAAGATGTTTCAGAATCTTTGACGATGATGGGGCTGGAAGTAGAAAGTGTGGTAGAAGCTACAATGTCCATTTTAGATCAAAATATAGTTGTAGGGTCTATCAAAAGCATTCAAAAACATCCTAATGCAGACAAATTACAAGTATGCCTTGTTGATTCAGGTAGCGAAGTTCTTACTGTTGTTTGTGGAGCAGCTAATATTAAAGTTGGAGATAAGGTTCCGTTGGCACAAATAGGAACTAAATTTGGAAAATCTGACAAGTTTCCCGATGGTTTAAAAATAAAAAAAACTACAATTAGAGATATTGAGTCTTACGGAATGCTTTGCTCTTCGTCTGAGCTTGGGTTGGGGTATGAGTTTGAGGATGGGATATTTATTCTTCCTTCCGAGTTTAAAACAGGCGAACAATTCAACAAAATAGAGTCGCTCAGTGATTATTTACTTGACGTTTCCATTACTCCTAACAGGGGTGATTGTCTCTCAGTCTTTGGAATTTGTAGAGAGCTAGCGGCTGGATTAGATTGTTCTTTTACCAGTCCCATGTTTGACAGCAATTACGATGGAAAAAGGGTAGATTCATTACAAGGAATTTCAGTTACGTTAGAATCAAATAAAATATATAGATATGCGCTAAAAAAGATTGAAAATGTTAAGCTGAAGTCCTCCCCTTTTTGGCTGAAGAATTTTCTAGCAAAAATGAATATATCTTCTATTAATAATATTGTTGATGCATCTAATTTTTTTATGATCACAACCGGTCATCCTATACATGTTTTTGATTTTGATCAAATAAAAGGAGCCTCAATCTCTGTCACCACTTCCAGTAATACTGAGATTGAAACTTTAACCAACGAAGTAAAGAAAACAGAAGGCCATCTGGCAGTTTGTGATGAAAAAGGACCTCTTGCTTTGGCTGGAATTGTAGGCGGAAAAAGAGGAAGTGTTACACCTAAAACAAAGAATATATTGATTGAATGTGCATCATTCGACCCAGCTCAGATTAGGTCAAGTTCTAAGTCTTTAAACATATCTTCTGAGTCATCTTTTCGATTCGAAAGACATGTTTCGGAATATTCAATCAAAGATGCCTTGTTCTACGCAGCAGATTTAATTCAGTCAATCTGCGAAGGTGATATTGTAAAGGACTACATAGATACTAATCCCAATTTGCAAAATTTAAGAATAGTAGACCTTTCTATTGGAAAAGTTTCAAAGATATTGGGGGCACAAATAGATAAGCAAGAGATTGTAGAGATTCTAGAATCGCTCTCCATAAATCGAACCTCTATAGAAAAAGATTCTTCTGACAAGATAACTTTTGCTGTCCCTGACTATAGATTTGATATATCGAGCGAGCACGATTTAATTGAAGAAGTATTGAGAGTGAGAGGTTTTGATTCGATAGATCCGGTTTTACCCAAAGTCTCTATCCGAGAAAAGTTGTCTAGCCCGGTCGTCGATCTAAGAGTTTTGACAAGTAAGGCTAGAGCTTCTTTTGCTCAAGACGGCTACTCTGAAGTTGTTAATTTTAGTTTTACAGATGATTTAATTTTAGAAGATTTAGAAAAAATTGAAATTTTAAATCCATTGTCAAATGATTCTAAATTCTTACGATCAAGTCTGATTCCTTCATTATTGAAAAACGCAGCTTATAATTTTAACCATGGTAATGATAGATTTAAGCTTTTTGAGATAGGAAATGTTTTCTCTGGCTCAAGTAGCAAAATTACCCAAAATATGCAGTTGGCAGCGCTTTGTTCGATCGAGCCAAAGAATTTAATGTGGGATAAAAATGGTTTTGATTTTTATGATAAAAAACGATCACTTGAACAGTTTTTTGATTTTGTTGACATAGAATCTAAGTCTATTAGTTTTAGATCCTCTAGCAAAAGTATTTATGCTTCCCTCCTTCACCCAGGAAAGTCTGCATTTCTGTATAGGAACGAAGAAGAGGTAGGTTTTCTTGGAGAAATCCATCCTGAGATTCTGGCACTTTATAATATTAAAAAAGAGCTACTTGTTTCTAAGCTTTTCCTTGATAAGATTTCAAAGCTTGAAACGAAAAATAAAAATTTAAGTCCTTTTGGAACACACCCTCTAGTACAGAGAGACATTTCATTGCTGATTAATAAGGATATTGAAGCAATGGAAGTTATTGAACTAATTAATAAATTCAATTCTACCCTTATAAGAGAAGCCTTCATTTTTGATGTTTTTGAAGACTCTAAAATTGGACCAGATAAGAAAAGTTTGTCTATTTCTCTTTTATTCGGAGCTAACGATAGAACCTTGGAAGACAAAGAAGTTTCAGACGAGATGAATGAAATTTTATTAAAAGTCCAAAAAGAGATTCCTATGGAGATTAGAGAGTAATTATGACTAAGAAAGATTTAGCTAACATCTTGAATAAAACTTTAGGGATTAGCCTTAGGGAAACTGCAAAAATTGTAGACCGGTTTTTTGATCTCATCATTAAAGACTTAAGCAAAGGAAAGAATGTTAAACTTCCGGGTTTTGGATCTATAAAGATTCAAAATCGTCAGTCGAGAATTGGAAGGAACCCTACAACGGGTGATTCAATAAAGATAGCTGAAAGGAAAGCTATTGTTTTTAGACCTAGCAAAAATTTGAAGAGAAAACTTAATGAAACTCCGCCTAATGGAAATGTCGAGTGAGAAATTTATTCAACTTTGTCAGACAGAATTTTGTTTCGGGTTTGGCAGTCTTTGTACCTTTTGTTATAACGTCCTATTTGCTAATAGAAGTAGGTAAGTGGCTGAACTCTTTAGTAATACTCACTCCTGCAAGATTCATTCAACTTCCAGATGTTATAAGTCCATTTTTTACAGAAATAATTCTTTTTTTAGTAGCCGCTTTTTCTTTTATTCTTCTGATAACTTTACTCGGCTTAGGAACTAAAAATTTACTTGGGAAACTATTAGTAAAGTTCGGGGAAAAAACTATATCCAAGATACCATTAGCGAATGCAATTTTTACAACAACTAAGGAAATCTCTAAGATAATTTTCTCGGAGGGAGAAAAGCAAAAAAATGTTGTTTTAGTTGAGTATCCCAGAAAGGGTGCCTATTGTTTGGGTTTTGCAACACATCCTGTGGACTCTGGGGAACTAGAGAAGATTCCAATTTTCATCCCGACTTCTCCAAACCCTAGCTCTGGTTTTTTAGTTTTTTTTACAAAAGATGAGATCCAACAGCTAGACATATCTGCGGATGAGGCATTTCAGCTAATACTTTCGGGAGGACTTGCTTTTAATGACCCAAGCTCTCTATCAAAATTTAAATTTTAACTTAGAAAAATTTCTAAAGAAAAACCAAATAATTGTAGTGGGTGTTTCTGGTGGACAAGACTCATGTGTGCTTCTTAACCTTTTAGTAAAATCAAAATTAAATCTAAAAATCCAGGTTTGCCACTTTAATCATATGTTAAGGAAAAACAGCTCAGATTTAGATGAGAGCTTTGTAAAAGATATTTGTAGTAAACATTCCCTGCCCTTTTACTTTAAAAAATTCAACATCCTTAGAGCTTCAAAGTTTTTGAAAAAAGGAGTTGAAGAGACTGGAAGATTATACAGGAAAAAATTCTTTGAAAAAATAGCTACTAAAACAGGTTCAACTATTATCGCTCTTGGCCATCACAACAATGATCAGATTGAAACATTTCTAATGAGGCTTATTCGTGGGTCATCACCTAAGGGTCTTAGCTCGATGTCAATTTTTGATGGTTTATATTTCAGACCCTTATTGGAAATATCTAAAAAAGATATTCGAGAATACGCTGAAGAGCAAAATATTCCATGGGTTGAAGATCAAACAAATAAAGATGAAAAATATACAAGAAATAATATAAGAAAAAACTTAGTGCTACCTATCTTTAAGATGAATCCTAATTTTGGTGAAACAATTAAAACCACTCTAGAGCATATATCACATCAGAATGCTTTTGTTGCTGATCGCATTCAATTATTGGAAGGTAAACTAATAAAATCTATAGACAGTAATGATTTTATTATTCCTTTAAAAAAGTTTAATAAGCTTAGTCTTTTTGAGAAAAGAGAGTTGTTATACAGTTTTCTAAACAAAAGGGTAAGAAAAGATGTTTTTGTTAGCTTCAAAAACATTAATGATTTAGTTTCTTTGGCTTCAGCTGATAGTGCTTCAGGAAAGTTTTTTCTAACAAACCAAATACAAATTCGTAAAGGTTACGACTATCTCTTTATTCAGTTAAACATGATAGAAGATCATAAATATGATATTAAGATAAAATCTATAGGGTCATGGGAAGACAACAGTTTAATTGTTAAGATTAATAAAAATGATAATGTTGAAAATTCTTCAACTAAATTTTTTGATTTTTCTTCAAATGAGATCGATATTAAAGTTAGAAATTTTAAGAATGGAGATAGAGTTAAATTAAAGAATTCTCATGAAAAAAAACTTCAAGATATTTTTATAGACAACAAGGTTCCTCAATTTATGAGATCTAAGTTGCCAGTTTTTGAAACTAAAGGAAAAGTCTTTTACATATATGGCCTAGATATTGATACAGAATATATCGCAGATAAGGCGACTAATACTTCAGTTGGAATCTCTGCATATAGTAAAAATCTAGAAAGGTTGATTGATGCTATTGGTCTTTAATAAGACGATAAAAGTTGATTTTATCATTAGATTTTTTTTCTACTAATTTAAACTTAAAATTTTCAGCATTTGCTAGAAGTTCCTGATCTCTAGTTTTAGGATAGCAGATGATTAGAGAGCCCGTTTTCGTTAACAAATAAGAACTGATTTTGAATATGTCCTGCATGTTGCACATTATTTCATGTCGAGCAAGGAGCTTTTCTCTGCTTAGGGGTTGTTTTCCATGCCCGATTTTGTAGTAAGGTGGATTGGTCACTATTGAATCATACGAAGCAGGATTTAAATTATTTTTTAGTTTTTTTATATCACCCTTATGAGCTTTAATTTTTCTACATTTGTTTATCTTTATATTTTTCTCCAAAGCTTCAAATGCCACGTCTTCAACTTCCACGGAGACAACCTCTTTAACTTCAAAGTTCTTTTCAATAAAAATTGATATTAAACCTGAACCTGAACCGAGTTCCACAACTTTCTTTTGATTGAGGTCCTGTTCTATAAACGAACAAAGCCACAAAGAGTCCTCGTTAATTTTATTTTTTAACCCTTCTTGCTTAATGATAAAGTTTTCTATATTAACTTCTTTAAACATTTATTTTATTTTCAATGAACCAGTTCTTTAGTTCTTCAAATTGAGGATTTTTCAAGTTATCCCTAACAAATTTTTTTGCTTGCGGTAGGTATTTAATATAGTTAGTTTTTTTATCTCTGTATTTTAATCTACAAAAAATTCCAAGAATCTTTAGGTTTCTTTGAATAGAAAAATAGGAAACCTTTGTTTCAAGGTCATTGAAAGATTCTTCTGCAATATTCTTTAATTTATAATAGAGATCTTCATCTTCATATTGTGTTGTAATTTTATGCCATTGAGGGTCAGGTTTTCCTATTTTAGAACTATTAATTTTAATGAACGCCTTTGTAGTAACCTTATAAATGAAAATTATTTTCTTTTTCATCTCTTCATTAATAGGTGCTCTTACATCCTCGATCAACGAGGAAAGATCATAGGCTGGTGACCCTACTAGTGCATCTTGGAAGTCAATAATACCGAGATTAAAATTTTTCGAACTAATTGGTATTTTTTCATCATATTTTTGTGAAACTTGGGTAGGTATTATGTTGTCCACATGAAAATCTCTTAGTACTAAGCAATAATTCTTAATATTCAGCTTTTTATATATCTTTCTAAAGATTTTTTCAAATTTATTTTTATCACTATCCAATATAGTTTTATTAAGATGTTTCTTAAGGTACCAATCAAAAAATAATTTAGTTTCTTTCATTTGCTCATTTAGTGTATATTTTTTCAAATTTTTTATTTCACTTGGCTTTAATATGCTCTGGTTGTGAATACTGCCCAATTGTTGTCCACACTCTTGATATAAGTGCAGCATAAACTTTGAGTTGTCCGAATAGTCTAAAAATCTCTTTATACCTAAATCTTCAATAATCATTAGCCCCGATGAAACATCTTTCTTGTAAATCTCTGGGACCCTTACGCCATACTGAGATAATATTTTTTGTACTTTAATAAAAGAACTTATTTTTTCATTAGTTTTTGGGTCTGCATCCATTAAAATAAGATCACTATTTTTTATTCTATAATAAGTCCTAAAGGATGCGTCACCTTTGATTTTAAGTAGAGATCTTAGCGACAGATTCTCTGATTTTAAGAAAGCTTTGATTGTAGCCAGCCTTTCTCTTTCTTGATTAGATATTAGTTTCATACTCATAATATATTCTATGATATAATTTATATATAAGGAGTATATTATGAGCGACAGTATTTATAAAGACGATATTTCTAATTATATGGGTCAACTTAAGACTTTAGCCCCCGAGTTAAACGATGCATGGATGGGTTACCATAATGAAGTTTTTACTGAAGGAAAGATAAATCTTAAAGATAAGCAGCTAATAGGTTTGGCTTGCGCTCATATGACCAGCTGCCCATATTGTATTCGCTCTAGAACAAAGTTGGCTTTAAAAGCAGGAGCGACAGGAGAAGAGATTGCCGAGACTGTGTTTATTGCTATGAGATTGGCGATTGGTCAACCATATGCTTATAGTAGTATTGCACTAGAAAATTTTGACAAAATGAAGAACAAGGAAAATGTAACCGAAGGAAGCTTCTTTAGTAAGAACATCACTCCTCAAATTAAAGATTTTCATGAACATAGTGGTGCAATGTTTGAAAAGTTCTCTATATTTAACGAAAAAGTTTATGAGGATGGGCACCTATCTAAAAAATTAAAAAAAGGATTAATGGGGCTGGCCTGTGCTATTTTAGCAAAATGCGCATGGTGCATTAGAAGCTGTATTAGAGATGGCATTCAAGAAGGCGTTACAAAAGAAGAGATTACTGAAGCTATTAACATTGCAATGGTAATGAATGCAGGCGCATGCTGGGCGCATGCAGGAATAACGATGGAAGTGGTTGATAAGTCATTGTCTAAGAATAAATAATTTCTTAATTATGAAAATTAGACTAAATAGATTTTTGTCCCTTAGCGGCGTTGCTTCTAGAAGAAAAGCTGAGTCTTTGATTGAGTCCGGAGAAATTACCGTGAACGGTCAGGTAGAGAGAAGGTTACAGAAAGTAATAGATCCAGAAAAAGACAAAGTATTTTTTGAAAAAAAACTTCTGGTTCCTCAAAATTTTGAATACTATAAAATGAATAAGCCACGATTTTGTTTGACAACGATGGCAACAGACGAAAAGAGAAGAACGGTAAGAGATTTGTTACCAGACTCCAAAACCAAATTATTTCCAATTGGCAGGTTGGATTATGATACAGAAGGGCTAATTCTTTTTACAAATGATGGGCAAGTTGCACATAGGATTTCCCACCCAAGCTTCTTGATTCAAAAAACTTATTTGGCTCATCTGGCTGGGAGTATTAGTAAAACTTTTTTTGAGAAGATGAAGAAGGGAGCGAACCTAGAAGATGGCTTTCTAATGCCCGAAAAACTTGAAATGGTTAGCTCCAGCCCCTCAGAGTCTTTGGTTAGAATCGAAATACATGTGGGAAGAAATCATATAGTTAAGAATTTTTTCAAATATTTTGGAAAAGAGGTTCGGAAATTAAAAAGAGTAAGTGTTGGTCCTGTTAAATTAGCAGAGTTAGGGTCAGGAAAAATTATTAAATTAGATTATAATGAACTACAAGGTCTTAAAGAGATAATGTTTAAGTGAGGTAACTATTTGTTTGTAACATTCGAAGGTATTGAGGGTTCTGGAAAATCAACTCAAATTAAAATTCTTAAAACAGCTCTAGAAAAGATACATTTTGATGTAGAAATAACTAGAGAGCCAGGATGGGGAGCTGTGGGTGAATTAATAAGAAAAATTATTCTTGATATTCCAGATTTAGATTTGGACCCCTTTTCTGAGATTTCCTTGTTTTGTGCTGATAGAGCGCAGCATGTTAAGGAGCTAATTAAACCTATGCTTAATAAGGGCAAGATTGTTCTTTGTGACAGATACTTTGATTCTACTCTTGCCTATCAAGGTTACGGTCGAAGTTTAGACATAGAACTAGTAAAAAAAATGGCAACAGCGTCCACTCTAGGACTAATCCCTAACGCAACTATTTTGCTTGATATTTCTGTTAATACGGCTCTAAGCAGGATTGTTGAAAGACCAGGAAGAAATAAGATTGATGATGAATCTTTTGACTTCCATTCAAGAGTTAAGAAGGCTTACTTGGGTATAGCAAAGGATTCTTCTAGAGTTCATATAATAAACGGAGAAGATGAGGAAGCCGAGGTGCACGATAAAATAAAAAGATGTTTATCGACAAATTTCAGTATTTTTTCAAGGCTTTAGTTTTAGATGTTCAACAGAGAATTAGCAGAGTTTCATTTAATAAAACAGCAAAATTTTTTTAATTACCTTACCAAAGAAGATGTATCAGGTTCGTTTCTCTTTGTTGGTCAAAAATGTATTGGAAAAAAAGACTTTGCCTGTTTAATCTCAGAGTCAATTTTAAAGGACTCCGGGAAGATTTCTAAGAATATTCACCCAGATTTTTATCTTCTAGAGTCTGATGCTGAACAGCTTGTAGTGGATGACATTGCGAAAGTAGAGGCTTGGGTTTTTAATCAGCCCTTTGAGGCTGAAAGAAAAATCCTAGTTATTCCCTCGGCAGATAAAATGAACCCAATTGCTCAAAATAAGTTGTTAAAAATATTAGAAGAACCACCTGATTATCTATTCTTTTTCTTACTTACTTCGAATAAGGCACTCCTTCTACCAACTGTGGAGTCTAGATGCATAGAGACAAACTTCGAGATTCTTTCTGATGATATAGTCGCTAAATCATTAGAAGGAAGATTTGAGGATGAGGGTATTCGTAATATCGCCCTGTTTCTTCTTAACGGATCACATGATTATGAGCACTTCTATTCTGAAGAAGGCATTAAGGATATGCTTGATTTTCTTACTATTGTTGTTGATAAAAAAGCTCTATTGATAGATCAAGCTATAGACCATATGGATCAGTTTTTTAAGATCAAAAAGAGTCAGCACAGAGTTGTTAATACAATTGTACGACTATTGGGACTTCTTTTGATTAATAAGCATAAAGGTACAGATGGCTATTACGATAGATTGTCTAGCTTTAAAATGGTTAAAGCGTCAAGTTATAGTATGATTCACCTTGTTTCTAGCTTAGAGAATTTAAATATAGAATTAAGAGGGACACCTCTTAATTTAAGAATAGGATTAGAGGAGATAGTTTTAGATTTTATTCTAGATAAGAATAAGTTTACTATAGGATAGTTGATGAAAAAGATTTATATTACAACTCCAATTTATTACGTCAACGATAAGCCACATGTTGGTCATGCATATACAAGCATAGCCTGCGATTCTTTGGCTAGGTTCTATAGATTGATGGGATGTGAAGTTTTCTTCTTAACAGGGACCGATGAACATGGCTTAAAAATTCAACAATCGGCTGAAAATAAAAATATCAATGTCCAAGATTTTGTGGATAGCGTAAGCGAAAATTTTCAAAGTCTGTCCTCCAGTCTGATGCTTACTAACGATTATTTTATTAGAACAACTTCCGAGAATCACAAAAAAAGTGCTAGCTTTTTTTGGCAAACCTTGGTCGATAGGGGGCAAATTTATTTAGATAAGTATGCTGGATGGTATTCCATTAGAGATGAAGCATATTACCAAGAAGATGAAATTGTCGATGGGAAGGCACCTAATGGATCTGATGTTGAATGGGTTGAAGAGCCTAGCTATTTTTTTAGGCTTTCTGAATGGCAAGAACCATTAATCAAGTTTTATAGGGATAACCCAGATTTTATAGCACCTAAGTCAAGATACAATGAAGTTCTTAAGTTTGTTGAGTCTGGTCTTAGGGACTTGTCAGTATCTAGAACAAGCTTTACTTGGGGGATTAAGGTTCCAGGTAATGAGAACCATGTCATGTACGTTTGGCTAGATGCTTTAGTTAATTATTTAAGCGCAATAGGCTATCCTGACCTTAAGGGCGAAAGTTTTAAGAAATTTTGGCCTGCTGATTTTCATATTGTTGGAAAAGATATTCTAAGGTTCCATGGAGTCTATTGGCCCGCGTTTTTGATGGCCGCCAATTTGCCACTACCAAAGCGTTTAGTTGCACATGGCTGGTGGACAGTAGAAAAAGAAAAAATGTCTAAGTCCCTAGGTAACGTTGTAGACCCTAATGAAGTTGTAAGCGAATTTGGGTTAGATCAATTTAGATATTTCTTACTAAGAGAGGTCCCTTTTGGTAACGATGGGGATTTTTCTAGAGAGTCCTTGATTGCAAGAATAAATGCAGACTTAGCAAATAACTTAGGAAATTTAATTAACAGAGTATTTGCTATGACAGCGAAGAACTTTAATGGAAAAATTCCTGGATATTCTGATATTTTAGAAAGTGAAAATGCTTTACAAAATAAAATTATAGATTTAGTGGAGTTGTTCAAGAAGCATTTTAGTGCTACAGAATTTAGCAAAGCTATATCGGTTATTATAGAAATAGTATCATTAATTAACAAGTATATAGATACCCAAAAGCCTTGGTCGCTTGCAAAGAATGAAAATACAAGCCGCCTCTCAACGGTATTAAGAACCAGCTTGGAATCAATTAGGGTGGTCTCTTTTCTAATTTATCCTGTTATGCCTAAATCCTCATTAAAAATACTGGAGTCATTGGGATTTCAGGAGGAGTCACTGAGCTTTAGTCCGGAAAAAATAAATAATTTTAATTTTTTAAGTGAAGACTGGGTTGTTAAAAGTCTTGATTTATTATTTCCTAAAATTGACAAAAATATAAGTTAACTTATATTTTTTTAAACAATGAGTAATTTGATAAAAATATTTGATACAACATTAAGGGATGGCGAACAGGCCCCCGGATGTAGTATGAATGAAAACGAAAAGCTTAAAGTTGCTTTAAATTTAGAAAAACTTGGTGTTAATATTATTGAAGCAGGTTTTCCTATAGCTTCCGATGGTGATTTCAATTCTGTTAAGCTTATTGCAAAAAATATAAAAGATTGTGAAGTAGCAGGCTTATCTAGGGCAAATTTAAAGGATATTGACAGGGCTTGGGAAGCAATTAAGGATGCTGCTAACCCCAGAATTCATACTTTTATTGCAACTTCCAACATTCATTTAAAGTATAAATTGAAGAAAACAAAAGAAGAGGTTTTGAGTATTATCAAAAGTTCAGTATCTCATTCTGCAAAATATACAAATAACGTTGAGTTCTCTTGCGAAGACGCGACAAGAACCGATTTAGATTTCTTATATGAATCAATCAAGGTCGCTATAAAGGCTGGTGCAACTACTATCAATATTCCTGATACGGTTGGGTACTCTGTTCCATCCGAATTTGGAGGGATAATAAAGAAGTTGTATGAAAATGTTGATGAAGTATCAAGGGTTACTTTAAGTATCCATTGCCATAATGATCTCGGTTTGGCTGTAGCAAACTCATTGGCTGCAATTCATGAGGGAGCTAGACAAGTTGAGTGCACTATTAATGGTCTTGGTGAAAGAGCCGGAAACGCTTCTCTAGAGGAGCTAGTTATGGCTCTTAAAGTTAGAAATGATCTAAACCCTTTTGTCACAAAGCTAGATACTAAGCAAATCTATCCATGTAGCAAACTTGTAAGTAGTGTAACGGGAGTTTCAGTTCAGCCTAACAAGGCAATTGTAGGCGCAAATGCTTTTGCTCACGAAGCAGGGATTCATCAAGACGGAGTATTAAAGCAGAGCACGACCTATGAAATTATGGATCCCTCAGAAGTAGGAATTCCATCGAACCATATTGTTTTAGGTAAGCATTCAGGGCGCCATGCTTTTAAAGATAGGCTTAATCAGTTTGGGTATGAATTAAGTGATGAAGATTTTCAGATTGCGTTTGTTAAATTTAAAGAACTATGCGATAAAAAGAAATATATTTTTGATGAAGACATCTTCTCTCTTATAAACGAGGAGTTTATGAGATTGTCAGATTTCTATCAACTAGAGTCTGTAGAATGTTCATCAGGAACAGAAGTAAAGCCAAGGGCAACTATAGTAGTGAGCGTAGATGGGGAGCTTGTTAAAGCAGAAGAATCAGGAGCTGGCCCTATGGATTCAGTATTTAAAGCTATCTCTAAGGTCGTCGGTATTAATCCTATTCTCGATTCTTATTCAGTTGCCTCTGTTACTGAAGGAATGGATGCTCAAGCTGAAGTAAGTGTTTCGATAAAGCACGATGATTTCTTTGCTAGAGGCAAAGGCGCTAACACCGATGTTATCGTAGCAAGTGCAAAGGCTTTTATTAATGCGCTTAATAATCTTCGTTGGAGAAAGAATCATCCAAAAATTGCTTCTACTAAAGGTGTTTAGGCTTTTTTAATAAACTTGTTGATTTTAAAAAGGTAAGTGTGATAGAATTAGGGAAGCGTAGGTAGGATGGTAACATCCCCGTAACCCTGAGAGGTACTTTGCGGTACCTCTTTTTTTTAAAAATCTATCTTATTTCTACATTTTTCACAAATAACATCACTTTTGTCATACTCAATCCATATATTTCCCTCAGATAGGACACTTTCCTTGTAAAATTTATACTTTTCCTCTTTTACCCTTTTGGAGTATTCCAGTTGCCAATCATGATTTTGAATATCTTCTTTAAAATAAAGGTCTCTTGGGATACTAATATAAATCTTTTTTTTATGATTACACTTACAACTGGTTATGATTATTGGTGACATAAAAAAATATTAATACAGAATCCTATTTCATTCAAATTATTTATAAAAAGCTCTTTTTAAAATTTTATGAAAAAAATATAACTTTTTTTTCAAATAAAATTGTAAATTTATTATTAATTTACTTATAATGTTATTGATGAAAGGTTTAGAAATTTTTTTTAAGACTCTGCAGAAGGAAAAGGTTGAATTTTTGTTTTCACCACCTAATAGTTTTGGTGAATCTGCAGAAGAGTTATTTGATAAAAAATTTTCTAAGTCAAAATATTTAAAAAGAATTGTTTCTGGAAGTGAACAGGGCGCTAGTCATATGGCAGATGGATACGCTAGGGTAACAGGGAATCCTGGAGTTGTAGTCTGTGATTCTGATACAAGTGGAACAAATACAATTACTGGTTTGCAAACAGCAAATATGGACTCAGCATCTTTGGTGGTATTTGTATGTCATTTTACGGAAGATAAAGAATTAACAAATATTTTTGAGCATATAGATCACGTAGGGATATCTAGGTCTTGCACAAAGCATAATTTTTTAGTGAAAGAAATATCTGATCTTTCTAGGGTAATACGAGAGGCTTTACATCTCTCCATAACAGGAAGACCTGGAACAATTCTTGTTGATATATCGAAGGAAGTTCTAGATGATAGCACAAGTTTTAGTTTTCCATTAATTGAGACTATTAGCGGATACAAGGTTCCCACTTATGCACCTAAAAAAGATGTACAAAAAGCTATAAAATTAATTATGAATTCTAAAAGGCCAATAGTTTTTGGTGGAGGTGGAATAGTTATTTCTGACGCCACAAAAGCTTTACAGAAATTTGCCAACAGACTTAAGATTCCAGTCACATTAACCTTGATGGGACTAGGTGGATATCCTCCTGATGACCCTATGAGAGTAAGTTGGATTGGAATGCATGGTTCTTATTTCGCGAACATGGCTGTCCATCATAGTGACTTGGTCATATGTATAGGGGCAAGATTTGATGATCGCTCAACAGGGGGAGTCTTTGAGAAATTTGCTCCAAAAGCAAAGGTAATTCATATTGATATCGACCCCTCAACTATAAATAAGAATATAAAAGTCCACTGTCCTGTTGTTGGGGATGCAAAGTCAGTCATAAGCCAACTAGACGAGGGAATTCCTTTAAGTTTTAAACCAGAGAAGGAGTCTAGAGATGAATGGTTTACTCAAATAAAAGAATGGGAGGCAAATCACCCTACTTTAGCAATTCAAAAAGGTAAGCAAATAAAAACTAGCTATGCAATTGATACAATATCTAAATTGACAGATGGAAAGGCTGTCGTTGTTACAGATGTAGGTCAACACCAAATGTGGGTTGCTCAATATTACCAATTTAAGAACCCTAGAAATCAAATTACCTCTGGCGGTCTTGGGACCATGGGTTTTGGTTTTCCAGCGGCTATTGGTGCTAAACTAGGAAGGCCTAAGGATATGGTTATTGCTGTTTGTGGTGATGGAAGCTTTCAGATGAATATGCAAGAGTTCTCTACAGCTGTGGAGAATAATTTAGATTTAAAAATAATTTTAATTAATAATGGCCACCATGGAATGGTTAGACAGTGGCAAACCTTGTTCTTCGATAAGAATTATTCTTGCTGTAAATTTGACTTAAACCCTGATTATACAAAGATTGCTAAATCTTATGGAGCCAAATCCTTTAGAATTGATTCTCCTAAAGACCTACAGTCTTCAATCAAGGAGGGTTTCTCCACAAAAGGAGTAGTATTAATGGAGATTGTTGTAGATCATACAGAGATGGTATACCCGATGTTAACACCGGGTGGAACAATGGACAATATGCTTTTTGGACCTGACGACCCTATTCCAAGCGGACCTGTTCCTGACATGTCCTAGAGAAAAAATAATTTCCTGGTAGTTTATTAGTATTATGTCAAAGAAAGCTGCACTTTTAGTTTATCAAAATCTAAATAGTATCGAAGAAGACAACAGTTATTGGGAAAAATATATCAAGTTTCACGAACTCTATTGGGACGGGCCAAATGCTTCTCAGAATGTCTTTTATGGACGAGAGTACGAAGAATACAGAGACTCTCTTTCTAAGTATTTAGAAATTGAACCAGAACTAATCAAAGATTGTCTTTTTACTAAGCATGAGAACGGAGAGTATTACCTTACTCCTTTGGGAGTAGACTCAGATAAGTATATTCAGGAGTCAGATAATCTAATACCACCCCAGTGGTTTTTTCTTTTTGAAGACAGTGAGAAGAAGTTTTTCTATTCTCATGCCGGTGACGGAGCTATTCAGCCTGATGGAATCTATTATAATACTGATTCTGCCGGTTCCAAGAAAAGAATAAGAGGTCTAATAGAAAGTTTTTCTAAAATTAAAGATGAAGATATTCCAAAGGAGCTTGATTTTTTTTTAAAAGACTTGCAATTTGGTTTATCGGAAGTTTTACTGTGGATCTCTAAGTTTGCAGATGATAGTATGCTTGTTTTAAATTATGCCGAGCTTACCTCTGTAATCCATGAATTTACTCTTAAAAATGAAAACTCTGTTAAGGATTTGTGGTCAATTTCGGAATTGATATCTGAGCGTAGATATGATGAGGCTAGCTCTGATTTAAGAATATATAAGCAGAAATGGGATGAGATATCTACCAAATGTGGAGACTTGGATCAGCCAGGTAGTCAAAAGAAAGAATCTGAGCCCAATATTCAGTAAAAGAATTGATTTTTAGCTCTTTAATGGTACATTTTAACTCTTATGAAAAGGACATATCAGCCAAGTGAATTAAAAAGACTTAGAACTCATGGTTTTAGGTCTAGGAATGAGACTAAGTCTGGTAAAAGAGTTCTTGCTCTCAGAAGGACAAAGGGAAGAGCAAGCCTGACAGTCTCGAGATATTCTAAATGAACCCTAGTATAAATATTCTGGAAAAGATAAAAATAAATTTTAGTGTTACTTTAAGCCAAGGCTTTAGATGTTCAACTAAGGGTATAAATGTTTTTGTTACAAACAAAAACACCAAAATCTCTAATCTTGGTGTTATAGTATCTAAAAAAGTAAGTAATTTGGCTGTTGTAAGGAATAAGTATAGAAGAATTTTAAAAGAAATTTTTAGACTAGACTTTGTATCAGTAGAGAGAAGAGATATTGTTTTTGTTGTTAATAGAAAGATTCTAGATTTAGACTTCAATAGGATAAGAAAAGAGCTTTCAATCGTTAGAAAGCAAATTGTTAATGAGAAACTTGATTCAAACATTGTTAATTCTAGGAATTAAACTTTATAGAGCAACTTTGTCTCGACTGTTACCTGCCTCTTGCAGGTTTACCCCTTCGTGCTCGCAATATGCATTAGATGCAGTTGAAATTCATGGACCATTCAAAGGATCTCGCCTGGCTTTTCTGAGAATTCTTAAATGTAATCCTTTTTTCGAATCTGGAGAGGATAAAGTTCCTGGAGGTATCAAGTAGTGAAGAAGAATTACTTAATATTTTTATTAGCTTCCATGGTTATAATCTTTGGATCTAACTTCTTTACTAGCAATGATGAGGTACCAAAAGAGAATATCAATGAGACGGTATCCTCAAATAAGCAAAGCGAATACGAAGTTTCCGACAATCCTATTGTCGTTTCGGAAGACATGCCTGAGCTGTCAAGTACATTTCAAAATGAAAGTGTAAAATTTTCTACATCAATGTTTGACGGTAAAATATCAAAAGTTGGTGGATACATATATGACGTCAGACTAAAAAAATATTTTGCTTCTCCAGACTCTTATGAATTTACGAAGATTATGCAATCAGGTGAATTTATGTCCAAGACGATCGTCAAAGCAAAAGATTTTAATATTCCTAAGGAAATAAATTTTAATTCCAAAGCAAATAGTTATGAGTTCTCCTCAGGTATTAAACAGCTGAACCTTGTGGCTAAATTTGGTCAAATAACTATACAGAAGTCTTTTATTTTTAATGATGATTATGGGATAGAGCAGCAGATAGTTGTCTTTAATAATTCTAACAAAGATTTTGTCTTCAGAGTATTTGAGGAATCTGTTGGTCAAGTAGATGCGGCTGAACATAATGTTATGGGGTATTTTATTGATGAGGATATGGAAGTAGTTGATTCTGCACCCTCTGAAACTGAAAAAATTATTGGTGACTTTAGTTGGTATGGTTTTTCAAAAAAATATTTTTTAACTTCTAATATCTTACAAACGTCTGGAGATAAAACTTTAAAATACAGTAAAAGCTCCAAGGATTCTATAAGATCTCTTTTGAGTTATAAGACTATTAAGTTGAGGCCTGGTTCGAGGTACAATACTTCTTCAATAGTCTTTCTTGGACCCAAAGATCCTAGTGTTTTAAAGAAATATGGGAAAAATTTTGGAGAGGCTCATGATTTAGGTTGGTTTGGTTGGTTAGCAAGCCCACTAGAGAAGTTGTTGAAGCTATCTTATGGCGTTATTAATAATTATGGACTAGCTATTATTTTCATTACTCTTCTTATAAGAATAGTATTTCTCCCACTAACAATAAAGAGCATGATGTCGATGAAAAAAATGCAATCCAAGATGGCCCTAATGAAGCCAAAGCTCGACGCAATTAAGGAAGAATTTAAAGATGATAAAACTACACAGAACAGTGAAATAATGAAACTTTATTCAAAGGAGGGTGTCAACCCTTTGTCTAGCTTGAGTGGGTGCTTGCCAATGCTTGTGCAAATCCCTGTATTTGTAGCTCTTTATAATGTTCTACTTTATTCACTAGATTTAAGGCATTCTGAATTTCTGTGGATCACTGATTTATCATCTCCAGAAATGTTATTTGATATACCTGGAACAGGAATTCCATTCAGAATACTTCCCTTGGTCATGGGAATTTCATGGTTTTTGACGCAAAAGTTAACTCCCCCAAACCCTGGCGCAGATGACTTTCAACAAAAAATTTTCCAATATATGCCCATTATGTTTACTGTAATGTTTTGGGGGCTTCCGTCTGGCCTAATACTTTATTGGACTATAAGCAACGTCATATCAATATTTCAACAGCTTTATATAAATAAAAAATTCGAAAAGATGCAAGGAGCATAAAATGTCTATTCAAAAAGAATACGAAGGAAAAACAGTAACGGATGCAACCATTGAGGCTTGCAAGGATTTGGGAATAAATAGAGAAGACTTGGAGTTTGAAGTAGTTAAAGAGGGTTCAAGAGGTCTACTTGGGATTGGTGGAAGAAATGCTGTAATTAAAGTTTTAAGTGACGGACTAGAGCAGGGAACAACAGAGCAAGAAATAACACCATTGGTCTCTAGTTCTAATACTTCTGAATCAGTAGATACTAAAAAAGTAGAAGAAATATTTAATGAAATAGTCACCCACTTTGTAGAAGATTCTACAGTCGAAATTGAGGTAAGTGATAAGAATATATTGATAAAATTGAAGAGCGATTCGAATTTAGGCTTTTTAATAGGAAAGAAAGGGGAAATGATTAAAAATATTGAATTCCTGTTAGGTAGGATAGCTAGTAAGCAAAATGCTGAAAGCATATTTGTTTCTATAGATATTAATTCTTTTAGAGAAAAGAAAGATGCAGAGCTTGTTGAAAGAGTTTCAGCTTTAATTGAAAAAGTCGTTTCGATAAATAGACCACTTAGCTTAAATCCTATGAATTCATATGAGAGACGAATTTGTTACTTGGAAATAGAGAAAAACGACGAAGTGACATATACAACAAAAGAAGTGGGAATGCTTAAAAAAATAACAATTTTACCAAAAGTTATAGATAAGAATCTATCTTAATTTTTTAAAAAATTTTTTTAAAATTCTCGAACAATTAATGTTATTCAGGTTGGTTTGCATACATTCTTTTTTATTTGAAATGCTCTGGCCGTTTTCTGCCCCATAATAAATTCTATTGATTCTTGCTTCTACTGCTGCTGATTTGCACATTGGACATGGCTCAATAGTTGAAAACAAAATAAAATTATTTAATCTCCAGTCTTTATTTTGCTTAGCGGCATCTTGAATGGCTAGTATCTCTGCATGTGCCATAGGATTACATGTGCTTTCTGTTTGATTGAAACCTCTTCCAATAATTGTTTTTTCATTATTTACCACAATTGCTCCTATTGGAACTTCATTTAATAGTTCAGCACTCTTAGCTTCTGCAAAAGCCAAGTCCATGAATCTCTCTATATCCGCAGGTCTCATTTTATTTGTTTAGAGCGTTTTCTATTAGCTTTTTACCGAAAGTGGTTAGGATTGATTCGGGATGGAATTGTACTCCCTCAAGATCGAGAGTTTTATGTTTTATGCCCATAATTATTCCGTCCTTTGTTTTTGAGGTAATCAAGAAATCCTTAGAAAGAGTCTTTTTGTCAATTATTAAAGAATGGTATCTTGTAGCTTTAAAGGGATTTGGCAAACCCTTATATGTGCCTTTATTGTTGTGATATATATCTGAAGTCTTTCCGTGCAAGAGCTCCTTTGCTTTTATTATTTTTGCCCCAAATGCGTATCCTATTGATTGATGGCCTAGGCAAACTCCAAATATTGGAATTTTTCCTGCTATCTTTTTTATTAATTCTACTGAGATACCTGCTTGTTTAGGGGTACATGGTCCTGGAGAAATAAAAATTAAATCAGGATTTATTTTACTTATTTCTTTTATAGTGACGTTGTCATTTCGTTTAATTGTAACCTTGGGCCCAAGTTCTTCAATATAGTGAACTAAGTTATAAGTAAATGAATCATAATTATCTATCATTAGTACTTTTTTTTTCATTTTATTCGCCTGCCGAGCTTTTCTTAATTGCATTCAACATTGCCTTTGACTTACTTTTGGTCTCTTCGTACTCATTGCTTGGAATAGAGTCTGCTACAATGCCAGCACCTGCTTGAAAGTATAGTTTATTCTTTTTGATATAAAAGGATCTTATTATAATACTCATGTCCATGTTTCCAGAAAATCCAAAGTATCCTACCGAACCTCCGTAAGGACCTCTAGGATTTGGTTCGAGTTCATTTATTATTTGCATGGCCCTTATTTTTGGAGCACCGGATAAAGTTCCTGCTGGGAAAGTTGACTGCAAAAGATCAAAGCAATCTTTTTTGTTCTTTAAAACACCTTCAACATGAGAAACTATATGCATAACATGAGAGTACCTCTCAACATTCATCATTTCGGCAACTTTTACAGAACCGTTATTACACACTTTACTAATATCATTTCTTGCTAAGTCTACCAACATTACATGCTCAGCCAACTCCTTAGGGTCAGACAATAACTCTTTCTCCATAACTAGGTCTAATGCTTGATTAAGCCCCCGGGGCCTAGTTCCTGCTATTGGCCGTGATTCAACTTTTTTATTTTCAAGCCTTACTAAAACTTCTGGTGAGGCTCCCACAATTAATGAATCTCCCATTTTGAGATAAAACATATAAGGGGAAGGATTAAGCTTTCTTAGAGCTCTATATAAGTTGATTGGGTCGTCTTTATAGTCCGTGCTCCATCTCTGAGAAACTACGGTTTGAATCACGTCACCATTTTTAACATAGTTTTTAATTTTTCTTACAGCTCTGAGAAAATCTGGCCTTGTAAAGTTAGCTTTGATTATATTTTCCTTAGAAGATCGGTGTGACTTTCTTTTGTAGAGATTATTTTTTGAGGATTTTAATAATTTCTCAATATCAGTGATTTGCTTTATAGCATTTTGGTAACTGGACTTGTACTTCTTCTTGTTTGTTAAATGAACATTTATAACTATTTTGGCAGTCTTGTTTATGTTGTCAAAAATTATTACAGAATCTGTTAACATAAAAAAAGAATCGGGAAATTCAGCTTTTTCATCCTTTATTTTGGCTATGTTCTCTATTTGATTAATGACTTCATATGAAAAGAATCCAACTAGACCGCCATAGAACCTAGGGAGACTCTCTATCTTAACCGGCTTAAACTCTGACATTATTTCTTTAAGTTGAAGGAAAATATTTTTTTGAAGTTTTTTTTCACTCTCATTTTTTTTCTTTATTCTTACCTCATTATTTCTAGACGAAATAATGAATGTAGGATCAAACCCAAGGAAGCTATATTGTGACCATTTTTCGGGACCATCGGAACTTTCTAACAAAAAACAGTGCTCTTTTGAAGAAATTTTTTTCAAAATTGAAAGAGGATTATCATAGTCCAAATCAATTTCTTTGAAAACGGGTATCAAGTTTCCTTTTTGTGATAGAGCTTTAAAGTTTTCTAAAGTTAATGAAATCATGTAAATTCAATATATTATTACTGCAAACCTTTGTCAAAGGTTATTTGGTAATTTGATTTTGGTTTTTTCAAAAAACCTTAAAGGGAGAATGGATTGAATAACGTTATTTTTAGAGAATATGACATCAGAGGAATAGCAGATAGAGACCTTGGAGATGATGTAGTTCACAATATAGGTCTCGCTATGGGCACAATGTTTGTTCAAAAAGGAATAAAAAATATATCTTTAGGGCGGGATTGTAGAAAGAGCTCAAAAAGAATTTTTCGTTCTTTGTCTAAAGCTATTCTTAAAACAGGAGTTAGTATCCTTGATCTTGGAATGATAACAACCCCTGTACTTTATTTCTCCTTGTATGGAACGGAGGTTGATGGTGGAGTAATGATAACAGCAAGTCACAACCCTTCAGATTATAATGGTTTTAAGGCTGCAATCGGGAAAAATGTTCTTTCTGCGGAAGAAATTCAAAAGATTAGGGAAATTATTCAAGATAAATCATTCTATATAGCCAAAGATAAAGGTGAGCTTAAGGAGTTTGATATAATTAGTCTTTACAAAGAAGATATATTAAAATCAATTAATTTAAAAAAGAAAATAAAAATTGGCGTGGATTGTGCAAACACACCTATCGGACTCTTTGCTAAAGATGTAATTGCTGCGGCAGGCTGTGATGTTTATGAGTTGTTTGCCGAGCCTGATGGAGATTTTCCAAATCATCATCCAGACCCATCAGTTCAAGATAATCTAAAAGATTTAATAGATCTTGTTAAAAATAAAAATCTAGATTTAGGTATCTCTTTTGATGGTGATGCTGACAGGATTGGAGTCGTTGATGAAAATGGAACTTTTATATATTCCGATATGGTTCTGCTTCTATTAGCAAGATCCGTTCTAAAGGAAAATCCAGGTGCAAAAATTATAGGAGAAGTTAAGTGCTCAAAAAATTTATTTGAAGATATTGAGAAGAACGGCGGTGTTCCTATAATGTGGAAAACTGGCCACTCGAATATTAAAAGAAAAATCAAAGAAGAACTTGCTCCTTTAGCTGGAGAGCTTAGTGGGCATATATTTTTTGCAGATAAGCACCATGGCTTTGATGATGCTCTTTATGCAGGATTAAGGTTAGCGGAAGTTTTATCTTCCCAAGATGGTAGTTTTAGCTCAATGTTAAAGGAAATCCCAAGAATGTATTCAACGCCTGAGATGAGAATCGATTTCCCAGAAGATGAGAAGTTTCATTTTATTGATAAGTTCAAAGAATCGATGGCTAAAAATCTAGACTCTTCTTATGAGCTTGTAACGGTAGACGGCGTCAGAGTAGAAACAAAGACCGGGTGGGCTCTGGTGAGGGCATCTAATACTCAGCCAGCTCTAACTATTAGGTTTGAAGCTAACTCTGAAGATAATCTTGCAGTTCTTATGAACTATATTCAGAAAGAACTAAATAAAGTTTCGGAGAAGATTTGCATATTTTAAATTGGGATAATCTTGTTGGCGTTCATTGTGGGTCTGTAGCAATAAGAAATGTTGCGAATTACTATGGTGTTGACTATCAAGAAGAGCTGTGTTTTGGTTTAGGCTCTGGAATGGGGTTCTTTTATAATAAAAATACAATTGGAAAACCTTCTGAGGTTATACACCTAAGAGCTCCGAACATGGAGCCCAACTTCTTTAGTAGCGGTAAGTTGAAATATGTGTGGGAAAAAGAGGCTAGTCCAGAAATTGCGAAAAATAACTTAATACAAGATGTTAAGGATGGTTTTCCAGTTTTTCTTCAAACAGATATTTACTATCTTGATTATTATAATTCTAATGCCCATTTTCCAGGTCATGTAATTGTTTGTATGGGTGTTGATGAAAAGAGAAAAATTTTTTATGTGTCAGATACAAATTTTCAAGATGTTCAGCAAGTTAGCTTTGATGATATGCAGATGGCACGATCATCAAAGGCTGAGCCCTATCCTCTCTATTTTAATCATTTCACAGTTAAGTCGTTCTTGCCATTCGAGAATTTAAAGATAAAAATAGAAGATTCTATTTTAAAGAACTCTATGAATTATCTTATGGGACAGGAGTCAGAAAGAGGGACAAGTTCCATCTTCAGTTTGCTAGAGTGGGTGAGCAATTTGGAAAAGTGGAATTATTTGCCAGATTCTAGTCATGTCTTTAGGTTTGCTTATCAAGTTATTGTTAAGCGTGGATCCAAAGGAGCAGGGTTTAGGTTTATATATCATGATTTCTTATCTATCGCTGAGAAAGAGTCATCAGTTATAAAGAAGTTGAAGCTAACTAAGGAAATGAAAAAAATATCTAACAAGTGGAGCCAAATAGGCTTACTTCTAAAAGAGGGTAGCAGAAAGTCCACTAACGCTAATCTCTCTAATTTAATTCTTTGTGTTAAAGAAGTATTTACTCTTGAGTATTCGTTTCATACAAGAGTTGTTGACAGTCTTAGCAGCAAAAAAAAAGGGGCATAAAGCCCCTTTTTTAATATTTTCTGAGAAATTAATTTACATTCCCATTCCAGGCATTCCGCCCATCCCCATAGGTCCACCAGGCATTCCGCCTCCGCCACCTGCAGGTCCTTCGTCAGGCCCAGGTTTTTCTACAATTAATGCTTCAGTTGTTAGAAGCAGAGCTGATACACTACCAGCATTCTGTATCGCAGATCTTGTAACTTTTGCAGGATCTACGATTCCTGCTGCTAACATGTCGCAATATTCAAGTGTTGCTGCATTGAAACCGTATGAACCTTTTGATTCTTTGATTTTCTCAACAACAATTGATCCATCAGCTCCAGCGTTTTGAGCAATCTCTCTAATTGGTTCCTCAAGGGCTCTTCTGATAATGTTAACACCAGCATCTTCTTCATCATCACCCGTACTAAACTTATCGAGGCCTTTTATTGCTCTTACTAGTGCTACTCCACCACCTGGAACGATTCCTTCGTCTACAGCAGCACGGGTAGCATTTAAAGCATCTTCTACTCTAGCTTTTTTCTCTTTCATTTCAGCTTCAGTAGCGGCACCTACTAAGATTACGGAAACACCACCAGCCAATTTAGCTAGTCTTTCTTGAAGCTTTTCTCTATCATATTCTCCAGAAGCATCTTGAACTTGAGCTTTGATCTGGTTTATTCTTGAACTTATTTCGCTTTTCTTACCTGCACCACCAACTATAGTTGTATTGTCTTTATCGATTACAACTCTTTTAGCAGAACCACAGTGTTGAAGATTCGCACCTTCCAGTGACATACCTGCCTCTTCTACAATCACAGTACCACCAGTAAGAACAGCTATATCTTCAAGCATGTCTGCTCTTCTATCACCAAAGCCTGGGGCTTTAACAGCTGCAACTTTCAAGGTTCCACGCATTTTGTTAACTACAAGAGTTGCTAACGCTTCTCCTTCAATGTCTTCAGCCATTATAAGAACAGGTCTTGAAGTTTTTGCTACCTCTTCTAATAGTGGGACTAGGTCTTTCATGTTTGCTATTTTTTTCTGATACATAAAAATGTATGGATCTTCTAGTTCAACAGTCATTCTTTCAGGCTCAGTTACCAAATAAGGGCTTAAATAGCCTCTATCAAACTGCATTCCTTCAACTATGTTAAGCTCTGTCTCTAGACTTCTTCCTTCCTCGACAGTGATAACTCCATCTTTACCAACTTTTTCCATAGCGTCAGAAATTATTTGACCAATTTCATGCTCACCATTAGCTGATATAGTAGCAACAGATGCTATTTCATCTTTACCCTTAACTGGTTTAGATATTTTTCTTATTTCATCAATAACTGCCTGAACCGCCTTGTCTATCCCTCTTTTAAGTTTCATAGGGTCATGTCCAGCCGCTGTAAGCTTTATACCTTCTCGGTAAATAGCTTGCGCTAGTACTGTCGCAGTAGTAGTTCCATCTCCGGCAACATCATTAGTTTTAGAAGCAACTTCTTTCACCATTTGTGCTCCCATGTTTTCGAACCTGTTTTCAAGCTCAATCTCTTTTGCCACAGTAACACCATCTTTTGTAACTACTGGGGCTCCAAATGTTTTTTCAATCAAAACATTTCTACCTCTTGGTCCAAGCGTAGCTTTTACAGCATCGGCAAGCTTGTCTACCCCTTCTTTTACTAAAGATTGGGCTTCTCTTCCAAATAAAATATCTTTTGCACTCATTTAAATTAACCTCCTAAGTTATTCTATAATTCCTAAAATTTCATTTTGTGTTAAAAAAACATACTCACCGTCGGCAAGTGAAAGCTCCATTCCACCATATTTGTTGAACAGAACAGCGTCTCCCTCTTTGACGTCAAGCGGCATAACGGAGCCATCTTCAAGAAGTATTCCTGTTCCAACTGCGGCAACAGTACCTTCTTGTGGCTTCTCCTGAGTAGTACTTTCAGGGATTATTATTCCACCCTTAGTCTTTTCTTCGGGACTATTAATTTTAACTAAAACCCTGTCGTATAAAGGTTTGATATTCATGTAAAATCCCCTCCTTATTTTACTGTATAGTTATTAGATATATAGAAGATAAGCATGTTACTTGCTTTGTCAAGATATTATTATTAGGATTACCTACCGTCTCAATCAATGATGTTGTAAATGGATATTTTAGAGAAATACAATTTAAATCAAAATCAGCTTAAAGCCGCTAAGCATATAAACGGTCCTGCGCTTGTTCTCGCAGGCGCTGGTTCAGGCAAAACAAGAATATTAACACTTAGAATTTTGAATTTAGTAAAATCTAATTTAGCAGATAGCAATCAAATTTTAGCTCTTACTTTTACAAACAAGGCAGCAAATGAAATTCGAGAAAGACTCTCGACAATGTTAGGAGGTGAGGCGAATTTCCCTTGGATGGGGACTTTTCACTCTATATCTTATAAAATTTTAAGGTTCTTTGCTGATGAGCTGCATCCTACATACAAAAAGGGTTTTACGATATATGACAGTAGCGATCAAACAAGAGTCATTAAGGATGTTGTTAAATCTTTAGACTTTGATTTGGACCAGTATCCTCCAGCTTTAATAAAGACCATAATTGATAATCTAAAAAATTCTTCTCCTTATAGTGAGTGGGTTATAGAAGATAAAAATCGCAAAAGTATTATTGAAACCTATCAGGCTCGATTAAAAGAGAACAATGCTATGGATTTTGGAGACCTTATACTTAATTGTTATGATTTAATCTTAAGAAGTGAGAAAGTAAGATCTTATCTTAAGAGATTTTATAAGTATGTTTTAGTAGACGAATATCAGGATACAAACGAGATACAGTTTAAACTAATAAAGCTTCTACTAAATGAAGAAAAAAATTTGTTTGTAGTAGGAGACGACAATCAATTAATTTATGGGTGGAGAGGAGCCTCGGTAGGTACTATATTAGATTTCGAAGATCTTTTTCCTAGTACGACGATTTATAAGCTAGAGCAGAATTATCGATCAACACCTGAAATTCTAGATGTTGCCAATTGTCTAATAGTAAACAATAAGAAAAGAATGGACAAGAATCTCTGGACAAGTAATTCAAAAGGAGAATTAGTAGAGCTCACGAGCCAATATAGTGATGTTGGAGAAGCTGAATATGTAGCAAATAAAATTCTTGAATATAGGAAGGAATATAAACTAAGTGATATTGCAGTATTTTATAGAACCAATGCACAGTCAAGAGTATTGGAAGATCAATTAAGGAAGAAGAAGGTTAGTTATAAAATTTTTGGCAATATAAGTTTTTACGATAGAGCTGAAATTAAAGATTTGGTTGGCTATTTGAGGTTGATTGTAAATCCTAACGATGGAGTTGCTTTTAATAGAATAATTAACACACCGGCAAGAGGGATTGGGGCAAAAACATTGCAAAAATTAAGCAATATTCAACATGAAGAGAACTGCAACTATCTTGATTTAATTAGAACTTCTCTTGGTAAGAAAGTTTTCTCTAAAAAGTCAGAGACCTTGGTATTCAGCTTGATTGAGGCTATTGATTCTTATTATTCCAGCCTAAAGAAGGGAGTACCACTTTCTGAATGTACCGAACAATTATTGTTGGACCTAAATTACAAAGAATATCTTAAAGACGAAGATAAAGTTGAGAACATCTCAGAATTTATAAATGTTATTAGCGACTATGAAGATGGAGAAGAGGAAAGTGATTTATCAGAATTCCTAAATACTCAATCAATATCTTCTGCTGTTGATGGATTAGACACATCTTCTGAGTCAATAACCTTGATGACGGTTCATTTAGCAAAAGGCTTAGAGTTTCCATGTGTTTTTTTAGTTGGGCTAGAGGACCAGCTGATTCCACATTCTAGAACTCATGATAACGAAGATGAAATAGAAGAGGAAAGAAGACTTTGTTATGTTGCCATAACAAGAGCAATTAAAAAATTACATATTTCTTATTCATTATATAGAAAAATATTTGGTCAAACTATGCCTTCTGGAAAGTCGAGATTTGTCGAAGAAATAATAGCATCAAAAAATATTCTTAGACTCGACAAAGACTGTTTGGGCAGCTCAGAGTCTGAAAGACATAGAGATAAAGTTTTTCATTATAGGTTTGGATCAGGTTCTATTATTGAGGAAAACGAAGATAGTTTGGAAGATGTTGTTTTAGTGCAATTTGATTCAGGCTTCAGAAAGAAAGTATTTGTTCATGATTTGGAGAATAGTTAATTGGATCTAGGGCAGAAATTTATCGATTTTAGACTATTAGGGGTTGATAATTTATATTTTGACACTAAAAAAATAAGAAAACAAAAAAAAATTGTTGTTTTTTTTACGTGTAACCATTGTCCTTATGTTCATGCTTACGAAAGCAGGATTATTCAGATGCAAGAAGATCTTAATCATATAGTTGAATTTGTTGGTATCAATTCGAATGATGATACAAGGTATCCAGAAGACAGTTTCGAAAATATGAAAAAAAGAAGCTCTATTGTTGGCTACAATTTCCCCTATCTTAGAGATTCAAATCAGGAAATAGCTAAGGTCTATGGAGCCTCACACACGCCACATTTTTATCTTTTTAATCAAGATAGGTCCTTGATTTATAAAGGGAAGCTAGACGACAATTGGGAAAATGAGGATTATGTTAAGATGCAATACTTAAAAGAGGGAATAGAAAATAAGGATTATGTTCCTAGGGATACTTTCCCAGTAGGATGCTCAATCAAATGGCTGTAAATAAATACAGGAAGGGAAAGATTATGAAGAAACATTCGAGAATCAAGAATCTTGATAAGTTCCTTGAGAAATTCCTAGAGCCTATTAGTTCAGTTAAATTAATTACACCGGGAGCAATAAAAGTTGGTAAGGGAAAAGGGGAAAACTTAAGTGTCACATACGGGCGTGAGATTTATCAAGGGTTAGGTGATATTTTGGTTGGCTGTAAGCTTAATGCTACTTCAGGAAATTCTAATCAGGAAATATTTGTTTCGACTAATAAGCCTGAAGAAATTAAGAACGTACTCGATGGACTTAATGAGAAGAACTAGCTAGTACTAATTGTCTTTGATAGCTCCTCTTGGAACTCTTTGGAATTGTTTACAGTTGTACCATCGATCGAGATATTAGCCTTTATTCCATCATAGCTATAATAGATTTCTACCGAGCTGTCTCCCGGAAATTTATCAAAAAGTTCTTTAAGCTCAATAGTTTCTTTCTTTGTAAGATCTTTTTGTAGGTTAATCGTAACGGGTAGTGAAATGTTTGAAATTAATCGGATTGAATCTACTTCATTGTATGAATTGATTATTAGCTTGAAGTTTTCTTCATCCTTCTCAACTGATCCCGTTATTAGAATTGGTGCGCCAACTTGAAGTTTTGATTCATGCTTTTCAAACTCACCACTAAAGATTACTGCTTCAATAATATTAGTCGAATCTTCCAAATTAATTATAGCGTATTTGCTAGAATTTCTTTTTGAGGTTTTAACTTCAATGGAAGTGATAAAGGCAGCAATTGTTACTATCCTTTTGTTGTCACTTCTCTTTATATTATCAATCGTCTGGTGCTTAATCTGAGATAATACATCTTTTACAATTTCTAAAGGCTTCAGCTTAATTGAATAGCCGAGTGTTTTAATTTCATTTCTACTTAGCTCTAAGTCAGACCATTCGTCTTTAATCGTAAGCTGAGGTTCAGAAATAGTTTCTTCTAATGTAAATAAAGCCTCTTGAGTAGTATTTCTCTCTTTACTCCTATGTCCAACATAGCCCAACAATAAATCTAAATTGTCAAAAAGAGTTGACCTTGTGTAGTTAAAGCAATCAAGAGCCCCTGACATTATTAAACTTTCAAGACTTTTTTTATTCATTTTCCTTGAATCCATTAGGGATAAGAATTCAAACAAGTTAGAAAAGACTTTAAGCTCCTCTCTAGTTTGAATAATATTGTTGACAATATTAGTGCCGATATTTTTTATTGCATTTAGGCCAAAACGAATTGATTTTTTTAGAGGGGTGAAGCCAGAGCCACTTTCGTTAATATCTGGAGGAAGAACTTCAATCCCCATTTCTTTACATTCTCTAATATTAGAAACAATCTTCTCAGATAAATTTATTTCTGAAGACATTAGCGCAGACATGAACTCGCAAGGGAAATAGGTTTTCAAAAATGCGGTTTGAAAAGTTATATATGCGTATGCAGTGCTATGACTTTTATTAAATGAATATTCTGCAAATTTCTCCATTATATCAAATATATTTGTAGCAACCATTTTGGGAATATTATTTTTTTCAGTACCATCCATGAACTTTTCTTTTTGTGCTAGCATCTCAGAGGCTTTCTTCTTTCCCATCGCCCTTCTTAGCAGATCTGCATCCCCCAATGAAAAACTAGCTAAAATCGACGCAGTTTGCATTATCTGCTCTTGATAGACAAAGAGCCCATGAGTTTCTTTTAAAATTTCCTCTAACTCTGGCGTCGGATAATCTATTTTTCTTTTTCCATTTTTTCTTAAAATATAATCTTCAACCATTCCGCTCTCTAAGGGTCCTGGTCTATAAAGAGCAAGAAGGGCTACCAAGTCGTCAAATTTGTCAGCTTTTAGATTTTGTAAAAGATCTTTCATTCCACTAGATTCAATTTGAAAAAGACCACGCGTTTGACCGGTCGAAAGTAATTTGAAAATTTTCTTGTCATTCAAGTCGGCCTTTTTAAGTAGTTCCTCTATTTCCGGAGTGTCTTTCGCAATAAATTCTTTTGCCTTTTTTATTACGGTTAAGGTTTTCAGTCCTAAAAAATCAAATTTAACAAAACCTAAGTCTTCAACTGCGTTCATATCATATTGCGTAACTGTTTCACCTTTGGAGCCCTTGTAGAGGGGTATCATTTTGTCTAAGGACTCATTGGAGATTACAACTCCTGCTGCATGAGTAGAAGAATGCCTTACTGAGTTCTCCAGCTTTACACCCAATTTGAATAGTTCAGTAAATTGTGCAGACGAATTAACAAGTGTCTTGAATTCTTTTATCTTCTTATAGCACTCGTCTAAGCTGTAAACTTTTCCTCTAAATGAAGGTATTAAATTTGTAACTTTATTTACATCACCAAAATTAAATCCTAATACTCTTCCAACGTCCTTTATGACAGCTTTTGATGACATCGTACCAAAGGTTCCAATCTGCGCGACCTTGTCTTGTCCATACTTTTGCGTTACATATTTGATGACCTCATCTCTCCCTTCACCACAGAAATCTATATCTATATCAGGCATGGATATTCTCTCAGGATTTAGGAATCTTTCAAATATTAAACCATGTCTTATCGGATCAACTTCCGTTATATCTAAGAGGTATGCGATCAGGCTCCCTGCCGCACTTCCTCTACCTGGACCAACTGGAATATTTGATGATTTCGCATATTTTATAAAGTCAGATACAACTAGAAAATAACCCTCAAATCCCATATCCTTTATAATGTTTATTTCATGTTCTATCCTGCTCTTATATTTGACTATCTCCGAATTAGGTATCAGGCCTTCGCTAGCCTTTGTTTCCAAAGACTCTAAAATAAGTTTCTCAATACTTTCTTTAGAAGAGTTTTCACCGGTTTCTATTTTTGGAAGCTGATAACCATTTTGATTAAACTCAAGATTACATCTTTCCGCAATAAGTAAAGAATTTTCTAATGACTCCTCATAATTGTCGACAGCTATCATCATTTCATCTCTAGACTTTAAATAGAATTCATTTCCGCTAAATCTGAATCTCTTTTCTTCTTTGACTAGTGAATTAGTTTGTATGCACAGCAAAGTATCATGTGAATCGAAGCAATCTTTTGTAAGATAGTGACAATCATTGGTTGCAACTACAGGGATGTCGAGTTTTTTAGCAATATCCCTTAACGTTGAGTTTACTCTAATTTGTTCTTTTAATAGTGTCCCTTGAATTTCTAGGAAGTACCTATCACCAAGAACATTTTTATATTCACTGGCTATTTTAAGTGCCTCATCCTTTTTCCCTTTTAAAATATTGTGACAAACCTCACTATTTAAGCAGCCACTTAATATTATTAGACCTTCACTTTTTTCAAAAAGAAGATTACGGTCTATTCTTGGCTTTCTATAGAAACCTTCTAGATATCCTTTTGACACTAAAGAGCAAAGATTTTCGTATCCCTTCATATTCATACAAAGAACAGTTAGGTGATGAGTCTTGTTGTCCTCTGGAGTTCTTTTTGTGCGGTCTTTGGTTATATAGACTTCACATCCGACTATAGGTTTGATGTTATTTTTTTTCCCAAGTTTATAAAAGTCGTAAGCCCCAAATAAGTTACCGTGGTCAGTTAGTGCAACAGCAGGCATTCCTTGTCTTGCTACTTCTTCAAATAGCTCATCAAATTTAATTGCTCCGTCTAGCAATGAATACTGTGAATGAAGGTGAAGATGTACAAAATTATTTTTCATTAAGTTAATTATAATTATAAACAATTAAATAAAATTTTGACACAGTGATGTTATATAATTGATAATTATTTTATTTGATGACAGAATAAAATGATATGTTTGAAAAAACTAAAGCCTTTTTTAAGGCTGTTAAAGATAAATTAACTAAAACAAGCGATGATTTAACTTCTTCGATTGATAAAGTATTTAAATCAAAGATAGAGATTGATGAGGGCGTATTGGAGGACTTGCAAGAATCTTTAATACTTGCCGATGTAAGTTTCAAGTCTTCTGAAAGAATAATTGATAGTTTCAGGAGTAAGATTAGAGAATTTGAAAGTGATCAACAGATTAATAAATCTTTCTATTTGACCATGTTACAAAAAGAAATCCAGTCTATGCTTATAAGAAGTGATGGGGCAATGAATATTGATTCAGAAGACCTTACGATAGTTATGGTCAGCGGTGTTAATGGAAGTGGAAAAACAACTACAATCGGAAAGTTGGCTAATATTATAGGTAAAGAAAAGAAGGTTATGATCGTTGCTGCCGATACTTTTCGTGCTGCAGCAATAGAACAATTAGAAGTTTGGTCCAAGAGAGCGGGAGTAGCTTTCTATTCGAGTGAAGCTAAAGACCCAGGGAGCGTTGTTTTCTCTGCAATCGAAAAAGCTAAGGCTACTGGTATAGAAGTCATGATAATTGATACAGCTGGGAGATTGGGAAACAACCAGGATTTAATGAGCGAACTATCAAAAATTGAAAAAGTTATAAGGAAGCAGACAGGAGTGAGTTTTTTAGAGAACCTACTAGTCTTAGACGGCACCTCGGGTCAAAATGCTTTATCTCAAATAGAAAAATTCAATTCCATTACTAAGATCTCTGGAATCGTTATTACAAAGCTAGATAGTACTTCTAAGGCAGGGTTCGCCATATCTGCATCATATGACTATAGTTTGCCAATCAAGTTAATAGGGATTGGAGAAGGTCTAGGAGATTTGTTGCCATTTGATGCAGAAGATTTTTCTAAAGCTCTCCTAGGTTTGGACTAGATATATGGATATAAATAATTTGATGAAAAAGGCGTTTGCACTTGCTAAGAAAGGCAGAGGATCAACCGGATTAAATCCAATGGTTGGGGCAGTTTTAATAAAAGATAATAAGGTTATTGGAAAAGGTTTCCATAAAGAGTTTGGCGGCCCTCATGCTGAAGTTGTTGCTATAGCTGATGCGGAAGCTAGGGGAAATGACGTAAGTTCTTCTACGTTGGTGACTTCTCTTGAGCCGTGTTGCCACAAAGGAAAAAAGACCCCACCCTGTACAGATCTAATTATAGAGAAGAAAATAAAAAAGGTAATATATGGTTCTATCGATCACAACCCGAAAGTTAAGGGTATGGGAATAGCAAACCTGAGAAGGCATAGAATTGAAACAGTTTTTCTAGATTATGAGAAAGAAAATAGATTGCTCAATAGAGGTTTTCTTAAAGTAGTTGCTAAAAAAAGGCCCTTCGTTGCTTTGAAGATATGTATGACTCTTGATGGAATGATCTTTAACAAGGTGTCAGGAAGTGCGAAGATTGGTGATGAAGAGCAGTTAGCTCATTCAAATAATTTACGTGCACAATTTGATGCCATTCTTGTTGGTGTGGAAACTATTATAAAAGATAACCCTCGCTTAACGTATAGAGGAGCTAAAAGTTCCAGAGAAATATATCTAAGACCTGTAGTTTTAGACTCAAATTTACGGACCCCTTTGGATAGTAATGTAGTTAGGCTTAAAAATAATCCTATAATATTTACAAAACTTTCTGAGGATTCCTCAAGAGCAAAGAAATTGATAGATGCTGGATGCACTGTCATTACAATGCAAGACTTGAGCCCAAACAAGGTCTTGCGAAAACTTTTAGATAACAATCTGGGGACTGTTCTTGTAGAGGGAGGAGCAAAAATATTTTCATCTTTTCTTGAATCTAATATATTCGATGAACTTATTGTTTATTATGTAAATAGCTTTATGGGTAATTCGGGTCTAGGTGTAACGAATAACTTAAGTAAGGAGTTTAAGAAATTAAAAGATAGGAATTGTACTATTAAAAAAATGGGCAATTCTAGTGTGATGGTTTTTACTTAATGAAAGTAGGAATATTTGGTGGCTGTTTTAATCCAATCCATTTTGGACATGTATCTTTAATACAAGAGGTTGCATCATATTTTAGTTTTGACAAAATTCTGATAATTCCAAATATGAACCCCTACTATAAAAAGCATACTCCGGTTACCTTTCAATCCGTTTCAAATATGATTCAATTGGCAATACCAGAAGGTATCACTTTCGAGATAAGTAGCTTGGAGTCATCACCAAATATGGAACATACCACCTACGAGACGCTTAGGTCTCTAGCGAAGAATGAAGTTGGTAATCAAATGTACTTAATAATAGGAAGCGATCAATTTTTAGAATTCTCCAATTGGAATAATTCCCAAGAGATTAATAAAATAGCTCATATGATTGTAGCAGTCAGAGGTTCCCATGCAGTTGATATTGATGATTCTAATTTATTAAATAATGCTTACAAAGAAGTTAAATCAGATTCTTTTGCTCGATGTTTTGTTACGGAGAAAAACAGAGAGCTGTTTTTTTACAATTTAAAAGAGAAGTTCGATATTTCTTCTACAGCTATACAGGATATGCTGTCGCATGGTAAGATTGAAGAGGTTAAGAAATTTATTCACCCCACGGTGTTGAGTTTTATTTTAGAAAAAGGTTTGTATGTAAAATAATGGAAGTTCTAGATTTTGTTAAGCATGTTTACTCGTCTCTTGATGAAAAAAAAGCTGAAGATATCATAGTTCTGGATATTAGAGATCTTTCTTCTATCGCAGACTATTTCGTTATTGCAAGTGCTGACTCTGAAAGAGGAGTAAAGTCCTTGGCAGAAAATCTTTCTAGAGAAATTAAAAAAAAATTTAAGATAAAAGTAAAAATCGACGGTGCAGATGATTCTAGATGGGTAATAATTGATAACGGGGACGCTATGGTTCACATCTTCCACTCAGAAACAAGAGCTTTGTATGACATTGAATCGTTGTGGTACGAAGCTAAAAAAGTCTCAGGTCTTTAAGAGTTTATTTTTTTGGTCTTCTTATAAAGGCTGGAATTTCAAAATGTGCATCATCTCCTAATGGATGCAAGTCATCAATCTTCGTGCTCTCGCTTAGATCATTTTCTTCATGGTCGAGTCCAGTCATTATCTCATCATCCAAATTTAAGCTGATTTGATTTTTGTCTTCCTCTATTACTTCTTCCTTAGAGGGAATAGGGCGAGAATTGCCGTCAATCCCTGTGGCTATTACCGTAATTTTGACTTTGTCTGCTAAAGCTTCATTAACCACTAGTCCAAAAATTAATTCTACGTTAGGGTTCGCTTTAGATTTTATATGATTACATGCTTCATTTAACTCGTCTATTGTGAAGTTGCTTGAGGCGGTAACATTAATAAGAATCCCGGTTGCTCCCTCAATGGAAATATCTTCAAGCAAAGGACTAGTGATGGCATTTTCTGCAGCTTCTATAGCTCTTGAGGTCCCTTCTCCCTCCCCGGTACCCATTAAAGCCTTACCCCCGCTTTCTTTCATTATTTTTTTAACATCAGCAAAATCAACATTGATAAAACCTGATCCAACAATTATGTCTGCGATTCCCCTAACAGCATTTGTTAGAACATCGTCAGCAGCTTTAAAGGAATCTAAGATTCCTGAGATTTGTTGAACCTCGTTCAACTTATCATTAGGGATAACAATTAAAGAATCCACTTCTTTAGCTAGCTCCTGTATACCGTAGTCAGCTTGAGCAATTCTTCTGTTTGCTTCGAAGGTAAATGGCTTAGTAACGATGGCGACAGTCAAGGCGCCAGCTTCTTTGGCGAGCTTCGCTACTACAGGAGATGCTCCAGTACCTGTTCCTCCTCCCATTCCTGCTGTTATGAATACCATGTCAGAACCTTGAAGTGCCTCAGTTATGTCATTTTGATCAGCCTTAGCGCACTCATTCCCAAGCTCAGGATTTCCTCCAACACCAAGACCTTTAGCAATATTTTTTCCTATCTGAATTACACGTTTAGCTTGAGATTTTTGTAGATCTTGAAAATCTGAATTAATAGCAATGAATTCGACTCCCTCAATCCTGTTGTTAATCATACTATTAACAGCATTTCCACCAGCACCACCAACACCTATAACCCTGATTTTTGCTCCGAGATTATCAAAAAGGTTTTCTTTGGGTGCTCCGGCAATTTCACTAGAGAATTCAAAAGTTGGCATATTAACTCCTTTGTTTAGTTACAATATGTAGTATGTTAGAAAAAAGTAACTACCATATTTAGTATTATATAATAAAAAAACTAAAAAAGCACTATTTAGAAGAGATCAGAGAACCAAGTTTTCATAGAGCTAAATACTTTTTTGAACACCTGAGCTTCTCTTATTCTAATTTTTGAGCTTTTAGCAGCCTCTTGGTTGTTTGAACCCCATATTAATAGCCCTACTCCTGTAGCGCACTCAGGCTTAGAAACGAGTTCTTCAAGACCTGTGATTTGATTTGGAACACCAAGTCTAACTGGCATATTAAGTATTTTTTGAGCTAAATAGTCTGCTCCTTTGATAGCCATTGAGCCCCCAGTTATTACACAACCTGCAGGAAGCATGTCATGATAACCTGATCTCATTATTTCTCTTCTTGCCATTGTAAAAATTTCTTCAAGTCTTGGTTCAACAATATTTGCCAGTTCGAGCTGGCTAATTTTTTTTCTTCCAGTTCCTGCGATTTTATCAATTTTAATCTCGTCATCTCCATCAACGAGGTCAGCAGATGCTATTCCATATCTCTCTTTTATTTCTTTTGCAACCTGTTTAGAGGCTCCTAAACCAAAGGAGATATCATTATCTAAAAAGTCTCCACCAATTGTAATATTGCTTGTGTATTTAATTGCACCATCTGAGAAAACTGCAATGTCTGTTGTACCACCACCACAGTCAAGAAGAACAACCCCAACATCTCTTTCATCTGAGGTAAGGACTGCTTCGCTTGAGGCAATTTGCTCTAAGACTAACGACTGAACATCGACACCAGAGTTGTGAACACACTTTACAAGATTTTTTGCTTGAGTAACTTGTGCTGTTACCATGTGAATTTTAGCCTCGAGTTTTACACCGTATAACCCTATAGGGTCCTTAATCTTTCTTTCCCCATCTACAATGAATTCTTGCGGCATCACATGTATTACTTCTCTGTCTGCAGGCTGTGAACCAGCTGTAGCTGATTCTATAACTCTATCAAGATCTCTCTTCGTCACTTCGCGATTTCTGAGGGTTATCATGCCGTGACCATTAAGGCTTCTTATGTGCCCTCCTGCAATACCGACTATCACACTTGTGATTTCTGTTCCTGACATCTTTTCGGCATCTTCTATAGCCCGTCTTATTGAATCAACTGTACTATCGATATTAAGGACTATTCCTCTTTGCAAACCTTTTGAGGGATAAGAGCTAACTCCAATAATTTCTACATCGCCAGGGGCTCTGACTTCAGCTACTAAACATAAAATTTTTGTTGTACCAATATCTAGGCCAACAATTACATTACTTTCTGCCATTTATGCCATTATAATCCTAAAGATTATAATTTACAATACCCTTATTTATATTACTAATATCTATATAGGATTCTTTCATTTTCTTCTTTCTACCATCTTCCATTATTAAGCTGAGGTTAGTTATTTTTTTCTTTATCTCACCATTCCCTAAGTAAATTTCTGTCCCATCAATAGTAAAAATAGAAGTTCCCATAATTTTATCAATTAAGATTTCTGATATTTCTTTGGTGTTGAAGATCTTTTCACTTATCAGAATTTTCAATATAAATACTCCTTCCTTGATATCAGATTCTGACTTAGCAGAGAGTATTGGGTAACTTCCTTTTAGGTATTGACCTATGTCAAATATAAGATTTGAGTCTGCATCGATATGCCCAGCTCTATTGTCAATGTTGGCTTCCATTAATATATATTTTTCTTCAACTAGTATTTTAATTTTTCTAAGTGACACTTGCTGGAAGGAAACTCTTTTGATTAATTTTATGCTCATAATTTTTTTAATAGTTTCGCGTTTGTTATGGAAAGCTAGTAGGTTCTTATAGACTTCAGAAGTTTTTCGTATTTCTTCTGCAGTTACTAGGTTGTTCCCTTCTACGTCTATGTCTATAACAAAGCAGAATACGGGAAAGTAGAGATATAGAGAGATGATAATTACTATAGATGCAATAGCTTTTTTAGTCATTCGTTAACAATTTTAACCTCTGTAGATAAGGCAACTCCCTCTTTCTCCAACGATATTTCTTGGATCTTTTTAATTAAATTATGGATGTCTTCTTTTGTGGCCTTTCCAGTATTAATTATATAGTTCGCATGGAGCTTAGAGACTTCTGCGCCTCCAATAGATAGGCCTTTTAATCCTAAGCGCTCAATTCTTTCACCAGCTGCACAATCCTTATTGTTTACAAAGACACTGCCAGCGCTAGGGTACTCTACGGGCTGTGTATTGTTTCTATGCTTAATATACTTTTTTATGTTTTCTCGGGCCTGTTCGGTATCACCAATCTTCAATTTAAATTTTGCCCTGAGAATAATATCTCTTCTTGTAATTGAACTACTTCTGTAGTTGAACTCAATTTTATTCTTTGGGACCTCTACTTCAATGTTCTTTTTTAAAAAATATATTGACTCTAAAGATTCTGATATTGTTCCACCATTTGCTCCTGCATTTGTTATAAGAGCACCACCTATTGTACCTGGTATCCCACTGGAGAATTCAAACCCTACTAGACCTTTTTTTAAACTTTTACTTAGGACTAAGGCTAGGGGTGTTCCACACTCAACAGTTACTTCTTGATTTTGTGAAAAAGTGATCTTGTTGAGTCTTTTAGTACTTATCACTATTGTTCTTGATAGCTTTAAGAAAAGAGTATTTGAACCATTTCCAGATATATAGAATTTTATTTTTCTTTTTTTAACTTCTTCAATAACGACTTTAAACTCTTTTAAGGATTGCGGATGTATCATTAAAGGTGTAGTTGCCCCAACTGTCCAAGACGCATATTCGCTCATGCTATAGTTAAGAGCATGCTTGATGTTGTTATCAATTAAAAACTCTACTGTTGAATTAAAATCTTTTTTTGAGTTTGATTCCAACATCTCGAATATCACCTGCTCCCATAGTAAGAATAGTATGTTTTTTATAGCGAACCTTCGAAATCACTTTATTAATCAACGATTCGTTGCTTTTAAAGAAAACAATATTTCGATTATACCTTTTTATCTCGTCATATAAACTTTCTTCATTTTTGTTCTTATTTTCAAAAGCCGAATATGTATCAACGAGGTAGACCTCTTCCCAGGCGCTTAGTTCAGCAACAAATTCTTTTAATAGGATTGCAGTTCTAGAAAATCTATGAGGTTGGAATACTAAAATTATAGGGCTATCTTTAAAGTTCTTATTCATATTCTCCCTTATTGCTTTTATAGCAGTCGGATGATGAGCATAATCATCAATAATTCTAATATTTTTATTATTCATGATTGTTTCGAACCTCCGCTTAGGAGCCCTACATTGTCTTGTACTTTTTTGTATTTCTTCTAAATCTATTTTTAGTTCTAGCGATAAAACAATAGAGGCTACAAGGTTGTAAGCATTAAATTCACCATATAGTTTTGAGCTAAAAACTCCTATTTTGTTTTCATTTCTATAAAGCTCTACACCTACATTTTTTGTTTCTAAGATTTTAAAATTGTATTTGTTGGAAGGATCTACTCCCTTGCCAAATTTAATAATTTTTTTGGAAGAAACTTTTTTTAACAACTGTCTTAGCATTGGTGAGTCATTGTTAACTATGCACTTGTTCTTAGTGTTTAGAATAAATTGTTTAAATGCCATTAGAATCTTCTTTTCAGATCCATAAAAGTCTAGATGGTCATTGTCTATATTGGTTACTATTGAGATTGAGGAGTTTATATGATTGAAGCTATTATCGCTCTCATCACCTTCAATTAAACATAAATTAGAAGTTCCTTTTTTGAAGTTTGATTTTAATATTTTATCTTCAGCTCCAATAAATGATGTTAAATTTATTCCAGAATTTTCAATAAGCAAGCGTGAAATTGATGTAGTAGTGCTCTTGCCGTGACATCCTGTAACCGTTATATTTTTCATTTTTTTTGTGAAGAAACCTAGAGCTTCACCACGTTTGAGAATTCTTATTTTGTTTTTTTTTGCTTTAATAATCTCTGGATTATTCATTTGTATAGCAGATGAGTAAATAACTAAATCCTGATCTTCAACATTCTTTGAAGAGTGTTTGTCCATTATGGTGCAACCTAAAATCTTGAGTTTCTTAATTATAGGATCTTTCCCTACATCGGATCCAGATATTATATATCCCTCTGAATGAAGGAAGAATGCTAGAGAGCTCATTCCAATACCTCCAATACCAATAAAGTGAATTGCTTTCGTTTGTTTTCTAATCAAAATCCTTAAGAATCTCCTTTGCAATTTTTTCAGCTCCACAATTTTCATTCAAACTGCTGTATTTCTCAAGTGCTTCGGCCATGGACTCATTGATTTCTTTGTTGTACAAGAGTTTTTCAATTTTAACTGTAAGCTCCTCGCTGGGGTTTTCTTCTAAATGGACAAAAGCCAGCTTATTGTCAGATATTTCTTTAGCGTTTAGATATTGATGGTTACCAGAAGAATGTTTTATTGGTATATATATTGATGGAACTTTAAACTTAAGACTTTCTGCAATAGTACTAGCTCCGGCTCTTGATATTAGAACTTTTGATTTAGAATAAAATTCATTGATGTTATCTATAAATTCGTAGACTTCAAATTCAAAAAAACTAAAATTTTCTTTCATAGATAAGTATAGGCCCTCTGTTGACTCTTTATTGTTTGACCCACATTGATGAGTGATCCTGAGATGCTTAATGTCTGACTCTGAAGATGCAATTTTTTCCAATAAGCTCCTGACCGATTGGGCAACTTTGGAGTTGATAATTGCCGACCCCTGACTTCCCCCAAGTATTAAAAGGTCTAGGCTCTTATTTTTAAGAACCTTATTGTCTAATTCTCTTATAGGGAAACCAGTCTTTATACATTTTTCTTTGTTAAAGTATTTTGTAGAATGATCAAAGTTGATGAATATTTTTTTGCAAAATTTCGAAATAATTTTATTAGATAATCCAGGAACGGAGTTCCCTTCAATAATATAAATTTTTCTATTTAAAACAAAGCCTGCAATCGCTACTGGTAAGGATACAAAGCCACCTGTTCCCACAATTGCATCTGGCATAAAAGTAAAAATAATCTTTAAAGACTGGATTACTGATACTGCAAATAAAAACAATGACTTTATTTTGTAAATAAAAGATTTACCAATAAAACCTATAGAGTTAATTTTATACATTACATCTACCCTGTGTGCATCAGGAACAAAAATCTTACTGTTTCTGCTATTTATGAGCCTAGTTTCAATAGTATTATCAATACTTTTTATATAGTCCATCACCGCCAAAGCTGGATAAATATGACCTCCAGAAGCACCAAGTGTAATTAAAATTTTCTTCAATTTTTTCTCTTATCAAGGGCTAGAACAAGACCCAGTGCGAATAATGTAAATACTAGCGAACTTCCACCATAGCTAATTAGAGGAAGTGGTACTCCCTTGGTAGGCATTAAGCCAATAGTAACTGAAATATTTATTATAATCTGTAGCGAGGTGAGAATTATAATCCCAGAAATAAGATTTCTAGAGAATAAGTCTTTCGCTCTTTCTAGCATTTTAAATCCGCTATATATTAAAATTCCAAAAAGGAATACTAAGGTTAGGCTACCAACAAATCCAAGCTCTTCTGCGATTATTGAAAAAATAAAATCATTATGTCCTTGAGGAAGAAAGAAAAGTTTCTGTGAACTATTCCCCAGCCCTACACCAAAAAATTTTCCCTTAGCAAAGGAAACAAAAGACTGAATAATTTGGTAGCCACTTCCTTGGGGGTCTTCGTAAGGATTCAAGAACGACATCACTCTCTTCATTCTATATGGAGCTATATATATTAGGCTTAGAAAAGAAGAGGCTAGCAAGATAAAGATACTTAATATATGTGTAAATTTTGCTCCAGATATTATTATCATAGCAAATATCGTTGCACAGATTAAAACAGTATTGCCAAAATCTGGCTGCATAAGTAGCAGGGTAAGATATGGAACACAAGGAAGAAAGGTCGACACTACGCCGATTTTGAATTCTTTAACTCTAGTATTCTTAATGTTTAGATGCTGAGCGATGAATATTAGAAGCATGTATTTCGCTATTTCAACTGGTTGTATGGAAAAAGAAAGGAACTGTATCCATCTTGTTGCACCACCAGATTTTTTTCCAAGCATTGGAACATAGACCAAGATTAAGAGTATGATTCCAATGGCATAAAACAACTTGTAGTTCTTTGACAGGAAACTTGTGTTTATATTTGAACAAATAAGCATGATGACCAAACCTATAGAAAGAAAGAGACTTTGTTTCTTTAAGTAAAAGAACGAGTCAGCATGGTTCTCCATAGCGATAATGGAACTTGAGCTGAATACCATTATAAGGCCAATTATTGAGAGTACAATTATAGAAACAACAAAAAGAATTCTTGGTTCCACTGATTCAAGATAGTTCTTTAACATACTTTTTAAATACCTCTCCTCTTTGCGAATACGAATTAAATTGGTCAAAACTGGATGTTCCAGGACTAAAAAGTAGAGGGCCTTTTTTGTTGGATTCTTTTAACCCCTTCCTAACTGCTTCGTATAGATTTGGAGCTAAGTATATTTTATTTTTATCGAAAACTTTTGCCAATTCAAACTTGTTCTCTCCAAACAAAATTAAAAGTCCAACCTTTTGACTAATAGGGTCAAGCAGGCTGGTATAGTCTAATTTTTTATCTTTACCTCCCATTATTAAGACAATATTCTTTTTAAAACTTTTTATAGCTACTTCTGTTGCTTGAGGAGATGTAGATTTTGAGTCATTTATTATCTCCCTTTTCTTACCAATTCTCTCCAACCTATGAACAGGAGGTGAGAATTTTTGAATTATCTTAAGCTGCTTGTTTGTCACTTCTTTGAATAGTGAAAATATGTTTAAAGAAAAAAGTATGTTTTTGATATTGTGAGGACCAATGAGCTTTATTTCCTTTTTTATAATCTCCATTTCCTTTATTATAATTTTATCATTAGTTGTATAAATTTCCTTGCTTTTTAAAGGATCAATCACTGTCCCTTTGATACTAGTGTTGAGAATAGCATTCGAGTCAATTATAGCATAGTCATCAATAGTAGAATTCTTGAAAACTTTTTTCTTTGATGCAATATATTCCCTCATGTTTAAGTGATGATCGAGATGATTTTCAGAGATATTTAGGAGGACTGAAATATTGGGATGAAATTTTGAATCTATAAATTGCAATTGGAAGCTGCTTGTCTCAATTAATATCAAGTCATATTTAGAGTCGTCTTCTGCAGCCTTGATTAATGGAATACCGATATTCCCACCTAAAAAAACTTTGAGTCCTGAGCTTTTTAGTAAATCGTAAGTAAGAAGCGCTGTTGTTGTTTTCCCATTTGTTCCTGTTATTGCGATTAGGGGCTTTGATATGAATCCAGCTGCAAATTCAATCTCACTTATAACTTTTATTTTGGCTTTAATTGCTTTTTTTATATTTTCATTTCTTAGACCTACGCCAGGACTTACAATGATTCTACTATAGTTGTGCAAGTTCTTTTCGAATTCTTCAGGTTTATTGCTATTGTCATCAAACGTAGAAAAAGGAATCTTTCTTTTTGTGCAGAATCTGGCCAGCTCCTTCCCCGTTTTGCCCATTCCATAAATTAAAATTTTTTTCATATTATCTTATCTTCAGTGATGCAATTGAAATTAAAGCTAATAAAATTGATACTATCCAAAACCTAATAACAATTTTAGATTCAGAAACACCTAGTTGCTCGAAGTGGTGATGCAAAGGAGCCATCTTAAGAATCCTTTTCTTGTATAGTCTAAACGATATAATTTGCGCTATTACAGACAGTGCTTCAATTACGAAGATTCCTCCTGATATTAACAGTAAAACTTCTTGTTTGATGATTATCGAAACTAATCCTATAGTCGCGCCTAGCGGTATTGAACCAACATCTCCCATGAATATCTGAGCGGGATTTGAGTTAAACCATAAGAAACCTAATAGGGCCCCTAGTATTGCAGAAAGAAGTACAGTTATCTCTGCAATATCTCTTAAAAAAGGAAGATAGAGATATCCAGTGTAAATTACATTTCCTCCAATATAGGCCAATATAATAATTGCTCCAACAGTACTTAAGAGTGACCCGGTTGCAAGTCCATCAAGTCCATCAGTCAGGTTAACTGCGTTAGCTGATCCTAAAATTATTAAAAAGCACAAGACATAATAAAACGAACCTAGATCAAAAAGTTCCTTAGTGAAGGGCAGACCGATAAAGGTGTTGCTGTATATTTGACTTGAGTACAGAAATCCATTGCTGTCTTTTATAAAGAATATTATTATTGTTAATGTTATAAAAATTTGGATGGTGATTTTCTTAAAAATTGAAAGCCCTTTACCTTTTTTAAGCTTTATAAAGTCATCAGCAAAACCAGAAAGTGCAAAAGCTAAATATGAAACTAAAATAACCATAAAATTGGTATTATTAAAATTTCCAAATAAAAGCGAGGATATTAATATACTTCCACCAATAGCAATACCTCCCATGTTGGGTGTACCTTTCTTTTTTTCATGACTCTTAAGATATGAACTTATATTTTCTTTAAAATTTGCATTATTCATTAGCTCTATAAATTTTGGGGTAAAGAATATTATTATGAAAAAGGAAGTTATCCCAGCTAATGATGAGCGAAAAGTTATATATTGGAAAATATTTAAAAAACTTAAAGAACCAACAAATAAATCAAATAAATAATAAAACATTACAATCCTAGGAAGTTAAATATTTTTTCCATTTTCATACCTCTTGAGCCTTTAACTAGAATAACAGTGTTATCTAAAGAATTTAAATCTATATATTTTTTAATTTCGGAATGATCAGAAAGTCTTATAAAAACCGTGCTAAGATCTAAGTTCTTAAAATAATCATTACTATGATCACCATAAGTATAAAGTTGATCAAACTTATTTGTCTTAATCTGACTACTTATTGATTGATGTTCTATCGAAGATGATTCTCCAAGCTCCAGCATACTGCCAAGAATAGCTATCTTCCTTTTTTTTGGAAATATTTTATTAGTCATTTCAATAGCACGTAGCATGGAGTCTGGATTGGCATTATATGTATCATTTATTATGATGTTCCCTTTACTAAGCTCAGTAATTTTAAACCTATTGTTAATACCCTCAAATTCACCAATCGCCTCAACTATTTGGCTTAGCTCCATTCCTGCTTTAATTCCTAAGGACGCCGAAGCAAGAGAATTATATATGTTATTAATTCCTGGAGATTTAATCTTAACTGGTAGACTGGTACCTTTATAGCTCAGGTCAAATGAGGAAAAAGTTGAAGAAATATTAGATGCTCTGATTTCCGCATCTGAAGTTATACCAAATGTTATTTTCTCACATTCCAGCTTAGAGTAAAAGTTTGCAAGGAATTTATCATCAAGATTAAAAGAGAAAATAGATTTAGTACTAAAATACTTTGTTATATTAGACTTCTCCTTAAAAATATTCTCTTTGTTTAACAGTCCTTCTGTATGTCCCTTCCCAATATTGGTTATTGTGGCAAAATCCGGTCTTGCAATTCCTGCCAATCTTTCTATCTCACCTGCAGAGTTTGTTCCCATCTCAAGTATTAAGACCTCGTTCTCTTGCTCAAGGTTTAGTATTGTTAAAGGCATACCTATTTGGTTGTTGTAGTTACCTTCAGTTGATAAGACATTGTATTTTAGAGAAAGAATCTTGTTCAATATTTCCTTCGTAGAAGTTTTACCATTTGTTCCGGTTATTCCAAAAACTTTCAAATTTTTATTTTTGCTTATTATATAGGCAGCTAAATCTTGTATAAAGCTCAAAGTTGAATCTACAATTATTTGTTTTGGGAACTTATTTCTTTCACTGCTTATACAGAATTCGGCCCCTTTTTTTAGTGCATCAGGAATAAATTGATTTCCTCTAAAATTCTCACCATCTAATGCAACAAAAATATCACCTTTTTCAATTTTTCTCGAGTCAGTAGATATGTTTTTAAAGTTTTTAGTTTTAATCTGTGGGTCAAGATACAGAATCTTCTTATAGTCTTTAATAAAATCTTCCATTAGTATATTGACTAGTTTATTTTTTTTAGACATTTCTTTACTTCTACCTTATCCGAAAATTTATTCTTTTTACCCTTTATGTCCTGATATTGTTCATGACCTTTCCCTGTGATTAGGAGCTGGTCTCCAATTCTTAAGTTCTTAATTGCAAAGCTTATCGCTCGAGCTCTATTCGTGATGGTCGCTACTCTTCTTTTTTCAGAAATCTTAATTCCAGATGCTATATCTTTTATTATCTCAAGTGGTTTTTCAAACCTTGGATTATCAGATGTAATTATTACTTGGTCGGCATATTTGGATGCTATCTCGCCCATCAATGCTCTTTTCCCTTTGTCTCTATCTCCCCCGCATCCAAAGACAACTATTAATCTCTTATTCTTAAAATTTTTCTTTATAGAAACGATTGATTTTAACAATGCATCTGGAGTATGAGCGTAATCTATAAAGATTCTAAAGTCCCTACTATTTATTTCTTCGAGCCTTCCCGGCGCGCCTGCGAACTCCTTAATTCCTCTATGTATTCTCCTTACAGAGAGCCCTTTAGTCTTAGAGTAAGCAAAAGAAGCAAGGATGTTTTCAAAATTATAGTTACCAAATAGTCTTGTATCTATTGAGTATTCTTTTGTCTTTTCTTTTATTATTAGATTAGTTCCAAATTCTGTTTTTGTGCTCTCTTTGAGATAGAAATCTGCATCGATATCTTTCATTGAATAGCTCACAACTTTAATATACTTCTTGATTTCATCAGCAATTTTTTTGCCATATTTGTCATCTATATTTACAATAGCCAGCTTATTCTTTTTTTTGCTATTTTTTAAATGATAATTGAACAGCTTTGCTTTACTTTTGTAGTAACTATTGATAGTTTTGTGAAAGTCTAAGTGATCTCTAGATATATTACTAAAAATCGCAGAATTAAAATTAATTCCATCTACACGAGATAATTCAAGAGAGTGCGATGAGACTTCAAGAAAGACTTTCTTTACCTTGTCAGAGGACATATCATTTAGAGTTTTATTTAATTCATATGAGTCGGGTGTCGTAAGTGTAGAGAGAATTTTCCTTTCTCCATAGATTTTTTCAATGGTTCCAATTAAACCAGGCTTTTTCTCTTCCCATATTTTTTTTAATATATAGCTTATTGATGTTTTTCCATTTGTTCCTGTTATCCCACATAAATCTAATTTGTCTCCGGGGTTTGAGAATGACTCTGCACAGGAATGAGCATAGGCTATCCTAGAGTTCGGAACTATGTATACCGGAATTCTTTCTGATAAAGTCCCCATCTCTAGACTATTTTCTGTTACTATTGCACGCGCTCCATTCTTGATAGCATCTTTAACATAAAGACTGCCATCTTCTTTCTCTCCTTTAATGACAAAAAATACTCCACCTTTCTTTATATTCTTTGAATTGTTTGATGGAGAACCCAAGTTCTTAATCTTCTCCAGGACCTTATTCTTTTTTACGGCTTGCATATGTTAAATTCCAGGCTCTAAAAATAGACTTATCTCTTCTTGAAAGTTGTATTCGTTTCCAGGTTCCGGGGTTTGTTTCTTCACAAAACCATTTCCTATTATCTTGACTTTTATATTGTTGTCTCTCGCGATTTGAATTGCATCTCTTTTCGCCTTACCTAAGAAAGAGGGAACATCTTTCGCTTTTGCAACGCTAATAATTCTTTCTTCATCTAGTAGGATCTTCTCGATTGTATTTTTGAAAACTGGTGCAGCCCATCGACCCCCATAAGCATTGGCACCTTTTGGGTAGTCAATTGTTATGACACTAACCAGTTGCGGACTTTCAGATGGAGCAAATCCTATAAAAGAAACAATAAATCTTTCTTTTGAATAACCCCCTTTAATTGCGAACTGCCCTGTTCCTGTTTTTCCTGAAACTCCAACCCCTTCAATTTGGGCTTTGTAACCTCCACCATCTTCAACGACAGATCTCAACAAGAGGCGCATTTTTTTACTTGTTGCATAAGACAAGACTCTTCTTCCCTGTTTATTTTCTTTCTGGAATAGAGTTCTTCCTTTGGAGTCTACAATCGACTTAATTAAGTATGGTTCAATTGAGATTCCTCCGTTGGCAATAATTGAAAGTGCTTTTGCAAGCTGTAAAGAGGTCACGGACATTCCTTGACCAAAGCTTATATTGGCCGCTTGTATCTGACTCCATTTGTCTGGATTAGCAAGTATTCCAGATGCCTCCCCAGGAACTTTGATGTTGGTTTTAGATCCGAAACCAAAGCGTTTAAGATAAGTATGATATTTTTTATTTGATATCTTTTCAATGATCTTTGATGCACCAATATTACTAGAGAATCTTAGTACCCCTGAGATATCAAGCTTCCCTTTCTTGTTGACGTCATGTATTACATATTTACCAATTCGTCTTTGACCGTTTTCGCAATCGATTATAGTCTCATCATCTACAACCTCATCATTAATTGCTGAAGCAACAAGAAAGCTTTTCATGACTGAACCAGGTTCAAATGTGTTCCAAACCGGAAGATTCCTTTTTGTAATTAAGTTCTTATATTTAGAATATTTGTTTGGATCAAAGAAGGGGTAGCTCCCCATAGCATATATCTCACCCGTATTAGGATTTATAATTACACCGTAACCTCTTAGCGCCTTAGACTTTTTAACCGCTGAAGCAAGTTCTTTTTCTAAGATAAATTGATATTTACTTTTAATTGTTAGATTTAGATTTGCACCATCATCAGGATTCTCAGTCGCTGCAAAATTATCCGTAATAATTTTTCCTTTTCCATCTTTTGTTAAGGTGATTACCTTTTTGGATCCAGCTAGTTCTTTGTTAAATTTAAATTCTATTCCTTCTATGCCAACTTGGTCTAAATTTGTGTGCCCTAGAAGTTGTCCAGCAAGATGGCCAAAAGGATAATCTCTTTTGTACTCCATTTTTATTGACACACCTCGAAGCCCTAATGAAAGAATCTTCTCTCCCTCTTTGTGGCTCGCAAGCCTTTTTATCCATATAAAGTATTTTTTACTATCTAGCTTCTTTAAAATTTCTTCTTCGGGAATCTTTAGAACCTTGGATAATATCTTCGAGTAATAAGGCTTATCTTTAATTTCTCTGGGATTAACATGTATAGAGGGATAGGCAACACTGACTGCTAATATTTTCCCGTCAGCATCCCGAATTTCCCCTCTGTTGCCTAACAATTGAAATGGATTAGTCTGAATTTGAGAAAATTTTAGAGGTTGTTTGTTGTCGACTAGTTGGAGATAAAATATTTTACCACTAATTACAATTAGGAATAAAAAAATACAAAACTTAATAAGATTAATTCTTTTCTTTAGCTCAGAGTCTTTTTCTTTGAATTCATTGATAAAATTATTCATTATTAATTCTTACTAAATCCCTCTGACTTGGAAATTTCATACTATTCTTTCTAGCTAGTGATTCAATCCTTTCGTGTGACTTGAGCTTCAAAGTAAGACTTCGTAGTTTTTTGTTTTCTATTGAAATTTTTGAGTAAGTATTGATTGACTTAGTTAGCTCATACCCCAACTCAGTTTTGTAAGCTTTAAGACCAATAATTGAAATTAATAAGAATATGCTTATTGCAGCTAAGGCTATCCCTCTGCTTGCATGTTTAATCAATGAAACTATTTGAGTTCTATTTCTTTCTAGTAGGATTGAGCTTGTCTTCATTATATTGCCTCTCCAATCCTCATCTTTGCACTTCTCGAGCTTGGGTTCTCTAATACTTCTTCTACAGAAGGCCTGATTGGTTTTTTAGTAATTATTTTTAATGTTTGTTTCTTTTTGCAATCGCAAATCATTCTTGATTCTGGACATAAGCACTTAGATTCAGATAGTTTAAAAAATTTCTTAACAATTCTGTCTTCTAGTGAGTGAAATGTAATCACGACTAAGCGAGCGCCTTTGTTTAAGATGTATTCACTTTTCTCTAGAAATTTCTCTATAGCATCAAGTTCGTTATTCACCGCAATTCTTAATGCCTGGAAGGTTCTAGTTGAAGAGTTAATCTTAGAAGAGTTTTTATTGATCTTCTTTATTATTTTATTAAGCTCATCAGCTGTAGATATCTCGGATATTGTTCTTTGCCTAGCAATTTCGGACGCAATTTTAAAATGATTTTTTTCCTCACCATAGTTTTTTAAGATCTTGGAAATCTCATCTACTGAGAAGGTGTTTACTATTTTGTGAGCTGTAAGTTCTTGTTCTAGGCTTATTCTCATGTCTAGCTTATTTCCAGACTTGAAGCTAAACCCTCTATCAGCATTTAGAAGCTGATAAGTTGATATGCCAAGGTCAAGAATAACTCCATCGACCTTTTCATTAATCAGCTTATCTATATCTTTAAAGTTCCCACAAATAAACTCAATTTTATCATCAAATTTTGCTAATCTTATTTTTGCAAGCTTGATTGAATTAATGTCATTATCAAGACAAATAATCTTCTTTATGTCATTTCTGGTTTTTGATATTTGATCAGTGTGTCCTCCCATTCCTAGAGTCGCATCTAGATAAGTTCCATTTCTTTTTAAGTTTAGATTTTTAATTGCTTCATTCTTCATAACTGTAAAGTGATAATCAGATTCCATCTATTACCTCTCTACTTTTTTGAAATTTTTTAAAACTAGAAGTAAGGTTTTTGCTCCAACCCTTTTCTGACCAAATCTCAAATCGTAAGAGCATCCCCACAAAAACAGCCGAGTTGCTTATTTTAAAATGTTTCCTTAAAATGCTCGGTATCATAATTCTCCCTTCGTTGTCTATCTCAGACTCATGAGCATTTCCAATTAAGTATCTTTCAAATTCAACAGTATCTTTTTTAAACTGTGGTAGAGATGAAATTTTTGATTCAAGCTTTTCCCATTCAGGTAAGGGGTAGCAAATTAGAGAGTTTTCAAAAGAAGAAAGGATTAGGGAACTTGTCTTATGCTTCAGTTTTAGGTTGTCTCTAAATTTGGACGGAATACTCACCCTCCCTGTTTGTGAAATTTTGTGTATAAATTGACCTCTAAACATAACAAATCATAATATGCCAAAAAATGACAAAATACGCCATATATCTAATTTTATTAATATTTATAATCAAAGTCAAGGCTATGTTAAAGTAGAACCTATGGCTTCGGTCAAAATTAAATTAAAGAAAAGAAGTGACATTGTTAAGTTTCAATTCTTGTATTCTCTTCATCAGCACTTAGGTTGGGCCCGCTCTAACAAAGAAATTCCGGAAGAAATTTCAATTTTTACTACAGATGACCTGGTAAGAGAAAATAAAATGGTTGTGTTAAGCATCGGAAAATGGGTAAGACTAGAGCTATTTTAGGCTTGCTCCCCTTCTTTTTTTATAAGGTTTATGAATCCCGTAATACTACCAACTAGAGCTTTTCTTAGCCCACCAAAGTTGTCTGGGGCGTTAAGAAGTCTTGCTGAGTCCGGGTCAATCTTCGAGAGCTCAATTCCGATATCCTCTTCGGTGACAATTTTTTTATCTAAACAGCTAGCTACACAGTTTTTCCACAGTTCTAATTGAACTATATGTTTCTTTAGAAGGCTTGGTGCGTTATCCCTAATGGCATGATGAGCAAATGCGAGCATTTTAGGCTTTCTTTCTAACATTAGATTTATTGAGTTGATGCCCGATTCCATTCTGTATGGATGTGGAGTGGTGGGAACCATTGCTGAGTCCAGGCTTGGGATGAGCATTCCGACAGAATCACCACAGAACATGATTCCCTTTTTTTCTAGCATAAAACTAAAGTGATGACTAGCATGCCCGGGAGTCTCAACCCAGTTAAATTCTAAATCATTAACTTTAATGTTGAAGGTGGAATCATGAATCGATATTATATTTTCTTCTTTAACAGGCATAGGCTTTTGATACATTTCTGCGACCCAACCCAATGTGTCTAGAGAGGATTGCCAAAGAACTTTGTCTGGATCTACTAAATGTGGGGTTCCTCTTCTATGAACAACAATTTGGGTCTGAGGAAAAGACTCCATAAAAGTCCCTAGACCTCCAGAATGGTCTAAGTGAATATGTGTTAAGAAAACATATTTAAGATTTGATGCGTTTACACCAAGAGTCTCGAGCTGCCTGATTAATTCTTTAATTCCACAGGTTGGACCTACATCTACAATGATGTAATCATTCTGTGCTTTTATTAGGTAGGGGGCAATAAACTCGGATTCATTATCAACTTTTAAGTCAAGTTGCCATATGATGTCGTCAAGCTGCCTTATATTTTTTTCCATCAGAATAATTTATAATTCTATAAGAAATTATTACCAAGTAAAGAGGAGAAAGAAATTTTTAATTTATTTTCTTCGCCCATAAAAGTTGGAATTCTTACTTTCTTTAGTAGAGTTCTCGGTTATCTAAGGGATTTGATAATCACTTTCTTCTTTGGAGCGAGTTTTGAAACGGATGCTTTTTATGTTGCATACAGAATTCCAAATTTATTTAGAAGGTTGTTGGCCGAGGGAACACTAAGTACTACTTTGGTCCCCTTCTTTACTGAAGCAAATTTATCAAAAGACAAATTACTCTTTCAGACACTAAGGAACAATGTTTTCACTATAGTTTTTTTTGCACTCCTGATAATAACAGCTCTGTTTTATTACTACTCAAGTGAACTAGTAAATATTTTTGCTTTTGGATTTGATGATGAAACCAAGAATTTATCTTCAGAATTATTAAAAAGAATGTCCCCCTTTCTTTTCTTGATATCTTTATCGGCACTTAATACTGGATTGCTAAATTCAATTAAAAGGTTTAACGCTCCAGCTTTCTCTCCTGTTCTGATGAACTTGGGTATTATCGGAACAATAACAGTTTCATATTTTTACTTTACTATAGACATATACATCCTCTCTTATGCAGTGCTTTTAGGGGCATTGCTTCAGTATGCATTTCAAATTCCATTTATTTTAAAAAATAATCTTGGGTATGGATTTAATTTTAATAATGTCGTTAATTCTAAGACTAAGGGAATATTAAAAGTAATTTTCCCACAGATTTTTGGGTTAGCAATCTATAATATTAATATCTTAATCAATACGCAGTTTGCATCTTTTATGGAGAAGGGATCTATAACTTATCTCTATTTGGCTGAAAGACTTATAGAATTTCCATTAGGTATTTTTGCAGTTTCTATAGCAACCACAACATTGCCAGATTTAACTAAACATTATGTTAATAAAAATTTTTCAAAGTTCTCAGACACAATAAATGAAAAATTAAAATTTCTATTATTTTTGTCAACTCCTTTTGCGGCCGCCCTTATTATTCTTGGTCAAGATCTATGCTTTATTCTATATTCCCGTGGGGAATTCAGTCTTGACGATGCGAATTTAACATATAGAGCTCTCCTTGCATATTCGTTTGGTCTTGTTTTTGTAGCCGGAGTAAGACTTCTTGTTCAAGCTTTTTATGCAACTAAGAATACTAAACTTCCTGTCCTTTTTGGAGCATACAACCTCGTTATAAACTTCTTTCTCTGCTACGCTTTGGGTTTTTATTTTAACCTAGGTTTTTTTGGTCTGGCATTAGCTTCCTCAGCTTCTTCATTTTTCTTGTTTTTATTTCTCATACTAAAGTTAAAAGATTTGTTTAATGAAATTAAACTAAAAGAGATACTGAAATATTTTATTTTAATATCTTCTATGTCTTCTTTTTCAATTCTTTTTAGTCAGAAAATCATCCAATACTTTTTTAACGACGCAAGCAAGGTCTTCAGTATAACGCTTATAATACTTCTTTCAGCAGTAGCTTTTTGTTCCTTCTCTAGAATGATTAAGTTGAAAGAACTTAAGATGATTTTTAAGTAAATTATTATTGTACATACTTTCTTTTTTGCATTAATCTTAAAATATGAAAATTCTATTCTTAAATGGCCCGAATTTAAACATGTTAGGACAAAGGGAAGAGGATGTCTATGGAAAGGTCACCCTTGATCAAATAAACTCTTACATCCTAGAAAAAGCTAACTCTATGAATATAGAAGTCGATTTTTTTCAATCTAATGAAGAAGGTAAAATTGTTTCTAGGATTCAGGAATCTTCCGGAGTGGTAGATCATATTGTTATAAACCCTGCTGCATTTACTCATACCAGCATAGCAATTAGGGATGCCCTCTTGGCGGTTAAGGCTAGTTTTGTCGAGGTCCATCTTTCTAATATTTTTAGTAGAGAAGACTTCAGACAGCACTCCTATGTTTCTTCTATTGCGATAGGAGTTATCTCTGGCTTTGGCTATCAAGGATATTTAATGGCTCTTGATGCTTTAGATGGTTTAGATAAGTAATATTAATGAATCGTTTGTGGAATTTAAAAAATCCTGACAATAAAACTGTAGAACTTTTATCTTCTCAGCTGCATATTTCCCCGGAGCTTTCGACTTTTCTTGTTAATAGAGATGTTAATGATTTGAATAATGCAGGTGTCTTTCTAAATCCCACCCTAGATAAGCTTCCGAATCCTTTTTTATTAAAAGATATGGAAAAGACAACTGATAGAATAATAGAGTCAATTGAGAGCGGCGAGAAGATTGTCGTTTATGGAGATTTTGATTGTGATGGCGTAACTTCTACAACAATTCTCTATAGTTTTTTAAAAAGTGTAGATGCTAAAGTTGAATTTTACATACCAGAAAGAATAGAAGAGGGATATGGAATTAACCTTAAGTCAATTAAGGGGTTGGCAAGTAATGGGGCCGGTTTAATAATTTCTACAGATTGCGGTATTTCTGAAAATGAATTAGTTGAGAATTGTAAAGATTTAAATTTAGATTTCTTAATTACCGATCACCATACCGTTCCCGAAACTAAACCTGATGCTTTTTCTATAGTGAATCCGCAGCAGAAAGATTGTGAATATCCTTTTAAGGAAATCTGCGCAGCTGGAGTGGTTTTTAATCTTATAATGGCTCTAAGGCAAAAGCTCAGAGATAAGGGTCATTTTGAGTATATCCAAGAACCAAACTTAGCTAGATATTTAGACCTGGTAGCTATAGGTACCATTGCTGACAGCATGCCCATAGTGGGAGTCAATAGAATCTTTGTTCATAATGGATTAAAAGAAATACCTAAAACTAAGAGGTTGGGTCTCTTAGCGTTATTGAAAAACGACAAAACTACTTATACGGCAAGAGATGTATCTTTTGGGATAGCTCCAAAGATTAATGCAACAGGAAGGGTTGGCCGGGCTTCTAATGCAGTAAGGCTGTTAATAGAATCTGAACAGACTGAGGTTGAGTCTTTAATGCAGATAATTGATCAAGACAACAGGAGAAGAAGAATGATTCAAGACAAGGTGTCTGCAGAGGCTTTTGTTCAAGCCGATTCTTTAATGAAAGAAAATCCTGATAGAAATTCCTTAGTTCTATCTTGTACCGATTGGCATCCTGGAGTTATCGGTATTGTTGCTTCAAAAATGGTGGAGAAGTACAATAGACCCTGCTCTGTGATTTCAATAAATGGAGAGATTGGGAAGGGTAGCCTTCGAACAACCAACGGTATTAATCTATTTGAAGTACTAAAAGAATGTGATTCCTCACTAATCCAGTTTGGCGGTCATGCAGGTGCGGCTGGAATTACGATAAAATTAGAAGAAATAGATAATTTCAAAGATTCTTTTGAGCGATCTATTGAATTTTATGATTATGATTTTACCGAAACCATAGATGTGGATATGGAAATTGCTTTTGATAGTGTTAATAGTGATCTTATCGATGATATTAAGAAGATTGAGCCTTTTGGTAAGAACAATGAGGTACCAGTTTTTTTAACATCCAATTTGGAAGTAAAAAGCGCGGAAACTTTAAAAGAGGGTAAACACTTAAGGCTTCTCCTCAGTCTTGATAATCAGACTAGGAAAGGAATATGGTTTAATTATAGTAAGGATATTCTTGAAGGCCAAAAAGTTGATATTTTATTAAATAAGAAGGTTAACGTGGTGTACACCATACAAAAGGACACTTATAAAGGAAATACTAATATAACTTTAATGATTAGAGATATCACCACTGCTTGACATTAAACATTTTAAGTTAAATAATCACATAAAAAAGAGGTCTTATATGAGCATTTTTAAAACACTAACCATTTTTGTAGCTATTATATTTGTGGGGTCAACTATCTTCTCAACAGCTAAAGAAGTTCGGGAAGATGATTATTCTTCTTCTGAACCAAGCGCTGAAGTTGTAAAACAAGAAGTTAAAGAAAAGAGAAAATTTGATTACAATAAAACCTACGGTCCATCACCGGTCTTTACAATAGGGGGCGGTGCTTCATTTAGTCCTGGTGGTTGGGGTTTGACAACTAGACTGGATTTGCCATATAAGGATGATTTATATATAGGGCCAGTTGTCCAATTCGCAAAAGGCGATGATGAAACTTTAATGGGCGTTACAGGAAATGTTAAAAAATTATTACCAAGCACAGATGCTAAGATTGTCCCATCTATAGAGGCGGGCTTGGGAGTTCTGATTGATGATACTAAAAATGATAATGATGACAATAGTTCATCAATGCTTACAGTAATAGGAGCAGGTGTGGATTATGTCTTGTCTGACAATGTTAGCGTTGGCGCTCATGGATACATTAACAATAGCTTCGACTTAGGCCATAAAGAGTTCTTCTTTACAGCGTTAGTGGGGTTAAACATAAGACTATATTAAATTTAGCCTTGGGCTAACAAAATGGCTAATTCTAAATCAAATAATATTATAATATTAGGCGCAGGCTCTACTGGGGGCTTTTTATCTGAAGAGCTTTCTTCAGAGAACGACGTCACACTCATTGATAGAGACGTTAATAAAATTAATCAAATTCAAACTAAGAACAAGTTGGATATCAAGACAATATGTGCAGATTCTGCAGATTTAAATATTTTTGAGGAAATTGATCTGAAATCTGTAGATTTCTTTATAGCTTGCACTAATGACGACAAGTTAAATCTCTTGACTGCGATGTATTTTGAATCGATACCAGGAATACAAACCCTCGTGGTCTTAAAGAACAATAAGTATAAGGATTATCCTGGCAAACTCGGTTTCCCAGAAATTAAGACTTTTTATCACGGAGATATTGTTTCAGAGAAGATTATGAATTTATTTGAAACTCCATATTCATGGGAAACAGACAAGATAGCTGATTCGAGGATACTTTTCTTAAAAATTAAAATTGATGAAACTAGCCCATTAATTGGTAAATCTATTTATTCGCTTAATAAAGATGGCTTGAATAGGTGGAAGTTCCTTGCTGTTACCGAGGATCCTAGTAATCAAAAACTCAATTTTGTTAAATCTAATACTCCAAGTACAAGATTAAAGAAAGACGACATAGTTCTTGCTGTTGTTGGACTTGAGTCTGAAACAGAGTTTGAGCAAACTTATTTTTCCACAGATAATTTGGAGTTACGAAATATCTTTATTGTTGGTGGAAGCTATATTGCTTCTAATGTAGCGAAAAGATTAGTAAGGAAGAAGTGCAATGTAAAGCTAATAGTTTCTGATAAGGCTAGAGCAAGAGAGCTATCTGAGGAGCTTAGTGACGTCCAGATAATCCTAGGTGAGCCCACGAATGAAGATTTACTTAAAGATAATGGAGTAGGTGAAGATTGTGATTATTTCTTAGCTTTGACAGATGATGATGAGATTAACGTTTTGAGCGCTTTGCTCTCGAATAAACTTAAGGCAAAGAATTCATTGGTTGTATATTCAAAGTCTGAATACCAAAATGTAATTAATAGTATTGGGGCAGAAAGAGAAATAAATACAAAATACTCAATCTCTGGTGAAATAAATTCATATATAATGAGAAAAAGCTATTCACATGAGACAATTGTTGATGAAAATACTAAGATATTTGAATTTAAAGCAAAGGAAGACTTAGCAGTTGAAAAAATTTCCTCAGATATCTCATTAGCATTTGTAATACGAAATACTAAAGATGGGAGCTTGATTCTTGATCCTGAAGATGGCATCGCAATTAAGGGAGATTATGTAATTGCGGTTACTCTAAATTCTGATGCCGAAAAAAGCTTAGAGTCTAAAATCTTAAAATGAATTTAAAAAAATCTACTTATCTTGCTGGTAAATTTATAACCTATTTTGGCTTATTTCTCTTGTTACCTTTGGTCGTCTTCTTCTTTCCGAATAATACAGCAGATCAGATTGTCCCATTGTATCCTCAAGCCTTTCCATTTGTTATTTCTTCTTTGATAACTTTGCTTCTTGGCTTCATTGTAAAAAATTTTTCTTATGACTCAGATTTAATTAAAACTGACTTGAGTAGAAAGGATGGCTTTTTTCTGGCTTCTTTGATTTGGCTGATTGCCGGCTTACTAGGATCTTTTCCTTATATTTTCTCCTCAATTGATTTCTTTGGTTTTGTAGTGAACCCAATATTTAAAAACAGTATCATTGTAAATTCAATATTTGAATCTGTATCCGGGATTACCACTACAGGAGCTACGACCTTCAGCCCTTTCCCTGAAGTTCAGAATCACCAATTTTTAATCTTTTGGCGTTCCTTATCCCAGTGGCTAGGGGGAATAGGAATTATACTTTTAGTTTTAGTAGTCTTTCCAAGAATTTCTGTTGGTGTAATGCAGATTGCAACAGACCAAGAGGGGTCAGGTCCCCAGAAGGAAAGAATTACTCCGCGACTTTATGAAACAGGTATAACACTTTTGTATATATATATTGGATTAACTGTGACTTTGGTTTCGCTACTATTTGGTCTTTCTGATCTTAATTTGTATGACTCCATAGTCCATGCCTTAAGTACTGTGTCCTCTGGTGGATTTTCTAGCTATCCTCTCAATATACAGTCCTTAGACAGCGTATTAATTGAATCAATCATTGTCTTGTTTATGTTTCTGTCCGGTATTAGTTTTGCTATTTTTTACTTTTTAATTAGCGGTAATTATCGTAAAATAATTGAGAATTCTGAATTTAAAGCCTATGTCATTATCAATCTAATAATAATCATACTGATAGTATTCACTCTTAATAAATTTTATGATTTTGATTCAATTTATCAATCCTTAAGGTATGGCATTTTTCAGTCTATTTCAATAAGTACTGGAACAGGCTTTACCTCTTTTAATTTTGATCTCTGGCCTAAACATACGAAAATTATTTTATTGGCTTTTATGGTGCTTGGAGGTTGCTCGGGTTCTACAACTGGTGGAGTAAAAATAATAAGGCTATTGATTGTTTTCAAGAGAATACTTCTAGAAATAAAAAGAAGAGTAAGTCCCAATATAGTGTCCACGGTGAAAATAAATGGAAAATCAGTCGAAGAAGAAATTGTATCTGGCGTACTTAGTTTTATGGTTCTCTACGCGGGAATCTGTACAGCAGCTCCTTTATTGATAATGATTCTTGAAACTAATGTGAGCGCTCTTACAGCCTTTTCTGCTGTATTAAGCTGTATTACTAATGTTGGACCAGGATTCTCGCAGGTTAATCCACATGGAGATTATGCATTTTTCTCATCTGGCTCTAAAATATTACTTTCTTTTCTTATGGTTTTAGGAAGATTAGAAATCTTTACTATATTCGCCCTACTAATTCCTTCATTTTGGAAAAAATATTAAAATATTTGTGTTAATATTTCTTTGTAAATGCTGAAGTTAAAACCTAGAACATTGTTAATTGGAAATTTTGATGGAGTTCACCTAGGCCACCAGTCTTTGATAGAGTTTGCGAAGAAGATTGCTAGGGAATCTGATACAGAATTATCTATACTCACTTTCAAGCCTCACCCTCGTGAGGTAATTCTAAATACGAAAGTTGACTTAATTCTCCCATATTTTGAAAAAATAAAAGTGTTAAAAAGTTTCTCTGTCAACAGTATAGATGAAATTGGATTTAATAAAGAAATTTCAAAAATGAGTCCAAACGATTTTATTTCAAAGTTTTTGGAGGCATCTGGCGCCGTCAATATTATTGTTGGAAAAGATTTTAAGTTTGGGATTCAAGCCTCTGGGAATGTTCAGACTTTAGTTTCTTACAAGAAGTCTTTTTTTAAGGTGTATGCAATAGAAATAGAGCATATTGTGAATAAAAGAATAAGCTCTAGCTTAATTAAAGAATTCTTAAGCCAGGGCTGTATTTGTGAAGTTAATAAATTTTTGGGAAGAAACTACTATATAAAAGGTGAAGTTGTAGAAGGTGAGAAGAGAGGAAGACAGATTGGATTTCCTACTACTAATTTAAAAACCGAGTGGAATCTTCTACCAAAAGAAGGAGTTTATGTAACTTATATCTTTGTAAATGGCAAAAGGTATGACGGAATAACTAATATCGGCTACAGGCCCACATTTGGCAAGAAGGATTTGTTAATTGAGTCCCATCTTTTTGACTTTAATGAGTTTATTTATGGACTTGAAATTAAGATAGAATTTATTAAACGTATTAGAAGTGAAAAAAAGTTTGATAGTGTTGAAGAACTTATAGAGAATATAAAGAAAGATGTTGAATTTGCAAAAAAAATATTTGGTGAGGAAACTGCTTGATGATTAAAGGTGATACTAAGGTTTATTCTGTTATTGGCAATCCTGTAAAACACAGCAAGTCTCCCAATATGCACAATGCTGCTTTTAAAGCTCTAGGAATAAATGCATGTTATGTTGCACTTGAGCCAGCGCACTCCGATCTTGATAAGATTTGCTCGCTAATTAGGACGGGGGTAATTTCAGGCTCTAATGTTACGATTCCGTTTAAAGAGTCAGTTGTTGAGTTTGTTGATATCTTAACTGAAGAGGCATCAAAGATAGGATCTGTTAATACGTTGTATTCCAAAGATGGCAAATTAGTTGGTCACAATACTGATGGCTTAGGGTTTGTGAAATCTTTATTTACTGATTTTGGGTTTAAACCTGATGGTAAAAAAGCTGTTGTCCTTGGGGCGGGCGGTGCATCAAAAGCAGTTACAGCTAAGCTTTGTCAGGCAGGACTAGAATCATTGCACATTTTCGATATAGATAAAGATAGGGCTAGAGAACTGAAGGAGCATATTGAGAAATTTAGTTATAATGCTTCAGTCGAATTGTTGAATCCAGAACAGGTAGATTCCTGCTCTGAGAATAGCGACCTAATTGTTAACTGTACCCCTATAGGTATGAGTGAAGATGACCCCTTGATAGTTTCCGAGGATATTTTTTCTAAGAATCAGTATATTTATGACTTAGTATATACCCCCCCATTCACGAAGCTATTAAGAGCTGCGCAAAAATCTGGAGCTAAAACTTTAAATGGAATGGACATGCTCGCTTATCAAGGTGCAGAAAGTTTTAGTGTTTGGGAAGGTGTTGAGCCACCATATGAGATAATGAAAAGGGAATTGGCAAATGGATAAGTATAGTTGCTGGTTTCAAAGTATAGAGAATCCTGAATATAAATATAATATTGAAGATGTTATATACCGATGTTCGAAGACAGGTAGCTTGTTGGAAGTCGAACATGATATTGAGGAGCTAAAGAAGAACCCTCCAGAATATTGGAAAGAATTATTTGATTCACGCTATAGAAGACAAAGTTGGCCATATGGAAGTGGAGTATGGGGAAAGAAAGAATGGGTAGTTCCCTTTATTGAGGATAAGAATATTGTTTCGATGTATGAAGGTGGGACAAATCTTTTTTGGGCTGAGAAGTACGGTAAGCAAGTGGGCGTTGAAGATCTGTGGATCAAGATGTGTGGAAATAGTCATACAGGCTCATTTAAGGATTTAGGGATGACAGTTCTAGTCTCAGCCGTAAAGCAAATAATCTCCAATGGCACAGAAATTAGAGCTTTGGCATGTGCTTCAACTGGTGACACATCTGCAGCTTTGAGTGCTTATTGCGCATCAGCGGGACTTAAATCTATTGTCTTTCTCCCTAAGAATAAAGTTTCAGTTGCACAGCTGGTTCAACCATTAGCCAATGGAGCAACTGTTATTTCTTTAAATACAGACTTTGATGGATGCATGAAGATTGTTCAAGAGGTTTGTAGGAAGCAACAGATTTATTTAGCAAATTCTATTAATTCACTAAGGATTGAAGGTCAGAAGACAATAAGTATTGAATTGTGCCAACAGTTTAATTGGGAAGTACCAGATTGGGTAATAATGCCCGGGGGTAACCTGGGGAATATCTCTGCACTAGGTAAGGGTTTCTTGATGCTCAAAGAAATGGGCTTAATCTCGAAGCTCCCTAGGCTTGTTTGTGCCCAGGCTGAAAACGCTAATCCATTATATAGGAGCTATCTTAATAATTTTGAAACTTTTGATTCGGTTCCGGCTAAAACAACTCTTGCAAATGCTATACAGATTGGGGATCCCGTAAGTGTCAATAAAGCTATAAAGATATTGAAGATGTTTGATGGAATAGTGGAGCACGCTAGTGAAGACGAACTAGCTAATGCCGCCGCTCGCGTTGACTTAACAGGTACTTTTAACTGTCCTCATACTGGCGTAGCGATTTCTGCTTTTGAAAAGCTAGTTAAGAAAAAAGTTATAAAAAAATCAGACAAGGTTGTTATTATCTCAACAGCACATGGCCTAAAGTTTGTTGATTTTAAAATTAATTACCACCTTGAACAACTAAAAGATATAACGAGCCAGTTTTCTAATAAGCCAATCGAAGTTGAGGCGGACCCTGATAAAGTTATGAAAGTACTAGAAAGCCAAATCCTGTAAAATGAAAAAGTTTAATGGTATTTATCTGATAACCGATGAAGGACTAATTAGCCAAGAAGATTATTCTGAAATTATAGATTCAGTCCTAAAGCATAAGCCTGAGTTTATACAATTAAGGGTAAAGAATTTGGATAAAAAAGATATTCTTTCTAAAGCTAAGAAGATTAGAGAGATTTCACTTATGTATGGAGTGAAGTTTATAGTGAATGACTTTATAGATGTTGCCTTAGATTGCGGAGCAGATGGGGTGCATATCGGTGAATTCGATGATTCTTTACGCGACGTTAGAGCGAAGATAGGGAATGATAAAATTATTGGTGTCTCATGTTATGGGGATTTAGATAGGTGCATTAAGTTCTCCGAATCAGGAGCGGATTATATAGCAATAGGTACTCCGTATTTTACAAAGACAAAGCCCAACAGAGAAAGGACATCCTTAGAAGACATTCTTAGTATAGTCGATAGAATTAGGTCCACGTCGATCTTTGCAATTGGAGGAATTGATGCCTCTAATGCCAATAATATTCTTAGTCTGGGTGTGGACGGGATTGCTGTTATTAACTCAGTTTTTGGATCTGAAAATCCATCTGAATCTGTAAGAGAATTAACTAGTCTCTTTAAAAGAAGAATTTAATTTCTTTGGCTCTCTTTTAAAATCTCCAAGTCTTTCTATTAAAGAGTGAGAGATTATAGGCAATGCAATAGTTGCGTCACAGTAACACTGAACCAAGTCTCCCTCAGGGTCTTCTTTCCCCCATGATATTGCTTCTTCAAATGTACACCCTGATAATCCACCCCATTGAGGGGAGTCTGTCGTAACTTGAACAGCATATCTATGTGGGTAATAAGTTTCCTTGTCCCCTACATTCTTTCTGCGTTTCCCACCCTTTCTATTTGGTATTTCTCTAGAGTCATAAAGTAGTTCGGCTGTAACAGAGATTAATTGAATCCAATCTTTTGGAACCCCTCCGCCAATATATATTACTCCCGTATCTTTTACTTTGTCTGCCAAAGACATGAACTCCCTGTAGTCTTTCATGGAATCAATGCACAGGGTAAAGCCTTTTGAGTTGGCAATTAGTCCTGCATCTCCATATGGGCTATCGGGAAAAGCTGGACAAAATATTGGTACATTGTGTTTTGCAGCTACCGATACTATAGAATGAATTTCTTTATCCGAAAGCCAGCACCCAAACTTGTATAAGAACTCTCGGGAGGAATAGTTCTGGTTGCTCTTAAGAGTCAGAATAAACTCAGCGATTAGCTCCGTCATTCTTAAATACTCTTCTTCATCCCCCAGTAGATCATAGTAACGGTTGTAACCTTGTTTAAATAATTCCTCATCAGAATTAATATTTGAAGATTGAATATATGCTCCACCCATGGCTTCTACTATATCTTCAGAAATATTAGCTCCTGTTGGAACAAGCACATCTATTAAATTATTTTCTATTAACCAGTTGATAATTTTCCATTGGCCCGTTGTTGAGAGTGAACCAGCATATCCGAAGAGGATTGTTACATCAGGGTCTTTAGCCATTTTTTCCAATACCGTTATGGTTTTAGCTAAGCTTTTCCCTTGAAAGCCTGTGTCCTCCATCAATTTTAATAGTTCAGATATGGATCTTTTTTCCTTAACTTCGATAGCTCGAACTTTTTTGTTATTTTGGATATTCTTTGACTCTGCCATCATAACTCCTTTAATTAATAGGAGACTTTACCCAACCAAGAGGTTGATATAAAGAACAAGAAAAATTAATCTCAGTGGACAAAGAAGATAAATATCTTATAATTTAGTCTTAGCGATAGCTTATAGAAATTCATTCGGAGGACTTATATTATGAAATATAATTTTAGCAAAAGAACTGATCATTTCACTCTCCCTAAGCAATGGGATAGCATGAGGGTTGCCAAGAAGTTGGAAAAAGAAACTGGTAAGGCAATCATTCACTTTGAAAAGGGTGACTATCAAGGGTCAGATTTTGAGACTCCTCAGCACATCTTGGACGCAACAGTTAGAGCGCTAGAAGCTGGATACGTAAGATACGATCCAGGACCTGGGCTTCCTGAGCTTAGAGAGCATATTGCTTATGAAACAATGAAAGAAAGAAGACCGGGAACCAAGCCGGAAGAAGTAATAATTACTGCTGGAGCAAAAAATGCACTTACTATGACTTTGCTTTCAGTACTAGAAGATGGAGATGAAGTAGTCTTCCCTAATCCAGGATATCCACCAGATGAAGTATGGGCAAAATATGCTAATGCAAAAATTCATCACACACCGCTTAGAAAAGAAGATTGGCAATATGATCTTCCTAAGTTGGATGCAATGATTACAGATAAAACAAAACTTTTAATTATTAACACTCCACAGAGACCAAATGGTCAGATTGTTGAAAACTCAGAGGAAATTGCTGAAATAGTATTGAAGCACCCTAACTTGCTAGTTATAACTGATGAAATCTTCAGTCAGGTCATCTATGATGGCGGAAAACATAAAACTATTTCATCAATACCTGAGATGAAAGATAGATGTATCGTTATTGATACATGGTCTAAAACTTATGCAATGACAGGATGGAGAATAGGATTTGCCGTTGCTAATGAAGAAATAATTACAAAACTTTCAATCTTCCTTCAAGACTCTATTACTAATGTTGCTGCTTTCATTCAAAGAGCTGCATTTGAAGCAGTTACAGGACCACAAGATTGGACTATAGAAAAAAGAGACTTACTACAAAAGAAAAGAAATTTAATGGTCGAAGGACTTAATAGCCTTCCAGGTGTAACTTGTATGACACCGCCAGGATCTTTCTATTGTTTCCCTGATATAACTGGTACGGGTATGACTTCTCAAGAGTTTACAGACAAACTTGTCGTAGATGCTGGAGTTGCCGTAGTTGCCGGTACTGCTTTTGGTACACAAGGTGAAGGCTTTGTAAGAGTTACTTATGCAGTTCATGATGACGATATAGCTGAGGGAATTAGAAGAATGAAAGAGTTTCTTTCATAGTAATGTTAAGAAAATTCTTTTTAGTATTTTCTTTTATTTGTATACTTGTTTCTTGTACTACTGCTCCAATTACCGGCAGGAGTCAGTTGATATTATTGTCCGAATATCAGGAAATCAACTTAGGTGTGACCGCTTATGCTCAGGCACTGAAAGATAATAAAAAATCAACTAACAAAGTTTATATCGATGCCGTTAATCGAGTAGGATCAAGAATAGCTCCCGCTACTTCAAAAAACTACAATTGGGAGTTCAATGTTTTAGAATCAGAGATGATAAATGCCTGGTGCTTACCTGGTGGCAAAATAGCGTTTTATGAGGGAATCTTAGATATAATGGAGAACGAATCCCAAATAGCTGCGGTTATGGGTCACGAAATTGCACATGCTACTGCAAGACATGGTGGAGAAAGAATAAGTCTGGGTATTCTTGCCCAAATAGGTTCCATTGCACTTCAAGTTGCCTTGAGAGACAAAGACCCAGCAGTACAGTACGCGGTTTTCCAAGCCTATGTTCCAGCACTCTTGGTGGGCGTAATTCTTCCGTTTAGTAGAAATCAAGAAAGCGAGTCTGATCAAATTGGGCTTATTTATATGGCCAGGGCGGGATATAATCCAGAAGAAGCCGTAAGGTTCTGGGAGATAATGTATGAAACTAATAAAGGTAAATCTAAACCTCCCCAATGGCTCAGCACACATCCTCCTACACTTAAAAGAATAGAGGATTTAAAAAGATTGCTTCCTGAAGCTATGAAGATTTATGATTCCTCAGAGAAAGCTCAGCTAAAGAAGTTACACTAATAAAATAAAATTTTAAAAAAAACTTGAATTTTTTTTCTAATTGCTCATATTTATCGTCAAAAATGGAAACTATTTTTCTTTGCATTTCAGAAGTCTTTTTTTATAAATTATTTCCAAATATATTTCTATTCTTGTATAGAAAAAACATAACCTATTTTAACCTGCCATCTGAATTATTTACCAGTGGAGAAAGGAGGACTTAATGGAACAACTTCTTGATCTAAGCATGTGGGCAGTCATAGGCTTTATGCTTGCAAGTTACTCTGTTATTGGTAATGACTCTATCCAAACTCTTGGGACTTTTATTGCAGCGAATGAAAAAATTAATTGGAAGTGGAAATTTTTATTTGGCGCTACAATATTTTGTTCAATTGTTGTTTATTGCTGGTATACAAACAATGGAGATATTGCTTATGGCAGATTAGTTCGAATAGATTATATCGAGCCTAAATGGTACCATGTGATGGCACCTGCAATACTTCTTATTCTTACTAGATATGGAATTCCTGTATCTACAACCTTCCTTGTTTTTTCTGTTTTTGCGTCAGGATTCATATTAGAAAAGATTATAGTTAAGTCGGTAATGGGCTATGGTGTTGCTGCTGTGACAGCTTATGTACTATGGCTTGTAATAAGTTCATATATGGACGAGAAGACAGATAGAGTTAAGCCTAAAAATGTTAAATATTGGAGAGTGGCTCAGTGGGCTTCTAGCTCATATCTTTGGGTAGCTTGGCTACAGCACGATATGGCCAATATAGCTGTCTATCTTCCCAGGCAAGTATCTTTTGAAGTATTAGTTTTTGTCCTATTAGTAGGAGTCTCGATTCTCGCTGTAATATTTAAGACGGGTGGTGGAAGGATTCAAAAAATAATTTTGACAAAAACCGGCGCAAGATATTTAAGGTCAACAACAATAATAGATTTGATTTATGCAACTATTCTTTATTTCTTTAAGGAGTTAAACGATTTACCTATGTCCACTACCTGGGTTTTTGTCGGGCTATTGACAGGAAGAGAATTGGCGATTTCAACCATGAGGAAAGACTATAAATTTAAATATATATTTCCTATTGTTGCGAAAGATTTTGGAAAGATAATATTGGGCTTAGGAATATCAATCATTGCAATCATTGTTGTTCAATATTTAATTGCAGGTGGTTACTAAATTTTTTAAAATGTCCAGGTTAGTATTGAATATAATTTTAGTGAAGTTAATAATGAGAAAATTATTAGTATTTATTTTTATTTTTATCCCTTTTTTAATTGTTCCTTCCGCATTTGGCAAAGAAGTTGCGGCGTCAAATATAGTAGAAGATTCTATTGGTCAAAGACTTGTTAATACATTTGGTTCAGATTTAGCTACTGAGTCTAAAGATATTAAAACGAGTTACAAGGCTGGTAAAGGATTACAATTTAAAGGCGGAGATGCTTTTAAGCTAAATATTGGTGGAAGAATGCAGTTTAGATTCGATAGCGCTGAAAAGAACCAAGAGAAAAGAGGTTCTACAAGTGCAGATGGATCTGAGGGTACAAGTCATGACTGGCAAACAAGAAGATTTCAGCTAGCTTTTTCTGGCTATGCATACAGTCCAAACATTTTTTATAAGTATGTAATTTGCTCAGATAAAAACGGTACAGGATGTGGTGGTACTGATGATATAGGTCTTGAGGATGTATATTTTGGATATAAAGCTGGAAAGGTTTTAGAAGTTACAGTTGGTCAAATGAAGATTCCTCATACTTTAGAGGAGCAAACTTCATCAAGTAGCTTAACTTTTGTAGACAGATCTTCAAAGCATCTAGGATTTCAAAGAGATCAGGGTATTAAACTAGAAGCAACAATGCCAAATGAAAAATTTAAGGTTATTGGCTTTTTGGGAGCCGGGTTAGGTGGGAATAATGCTAGAGATGCTTCTCAAGCAGACGTATGGGACAAGATCTATTTAACAAGAGTTGAATTGACACCATTTGGTAAAATGAAATACGGTCAAGCGGACCTAGAGAAATCAACTGAAATAAAGCTTAGATTAGGGACTTCACAACTATGGTGGAATGGCCTGAATGTTAACTATACTGGCTCTGCTTTTAAAGAGGAAGATGGAGTGTCAGCCTTGGATCATAGCGGTAAGCTTGATGATAGAATTAAAGATATTTCCACAGCCTATAGTTTGAATGGAAAAACACAACTAACAGGTGTTACTTATTTGGATATTACATCAACGACTTATGATGGGGCATTTAAATATAGAGGCTTTTCTGGTGAGTTCGAATATACAACACTTACTGGAAATGAATCAGACCTGGGTAACGGTAGGGAAAGTTTAGATTGGACTAGAATTCAAGGCAGTTACCATGTTGCAAACGGTTGGGTTGCAGGCTATAGGTATGGCGTTAGAGATAATTCTGATCAAAAAGATGATAAAGTTTTCGAGCATACATATCAGGTTTCAAAATATTTTGTTGGACATAACTTGAAGATTAATAGTGATTACGGACATATCAACGAGCAGCAAGAAATAGGTGACGACAAACAGACAAGAACCTTTAGAGTTCAAGTACAGCTTAGATTTTAAAAGACAAGATTATCTTGCAAATAAGAAGCTTTAATTAACTTGCTCTTTTTTTTCTGGGAATTAGTATATAAAGAAATTGGAGGCCATTTTGAAAAAATTTATAAAAGTTTTTGTTTTATCAATTTTTCTTCTTTCATCTATTCAGGGTTGCTCATGGTTAGGAAGCACTTGGGACAAAAGACCTACTTGGATGGGCGGCGAAGAAATAGAAAAAGAGTAGTACACATTTATTTTTTTAACAGTTTATAATTATGATCTATGTATAAAGACTTTGCAGATGAACTTAATAAACTGCTTGGAGATAGATTTTCTGATTCTGAAAGTGTTAGGTCAAATTATTCTAAAGGTGAGGACATATTTGACCCAATTCTCCCATTGGGGGTTGCTTTTCCTAATACAACTGAAGAAATATCTGAAATACTCAAAATTTGTAATAACTTTAAAATTCCCGTTGTCCCATTTGGTGCGGGTACCTCATTGGAAGGTCAGGTCGTTGGAATTGAAGAAGGAATCTCAATAAGTCTGGAAAATCTTAATAAGATTATAGAAGTTAATAAAGATGATTTTGACTGTAGAGTTGAAGCCTCAGTTACAAGAATACAGCTTAATAATTACTTAAAAGATCAAGGTGTTTTTTTTCCAATTGACCCGGGGGCTGACGCTTCTATCGGAGGGATGTGTGCAACTTCTGCGTCGGGAACTATGGCAGTTCGTTACGGTACTATGAGAACTAATGTTTTAGGTTTTACTATTGTTTTACCAACTGGTGAAATTATTAAAACAGGAGGAAGATCAAAAAAAACTTCTTCTGGATATAATTTAACAGGATTATTCATAGGATCGGAGGGGACATTAGGGATTATCACTGAAATTCAATTAAGACTTAATCCAATTCCAGAGAGCATAATTAGCGGTATATGCCATTTTAAAAGTCTTGATGATGCCGTTAATTCAGCCAAGGAGATAATTCAGTTCGGAGTTCCTATCGCAAGAATTGAGCTTTTAAATGCAGACCAAATGGAGATTAGTATTAATTTCTCTAATTTGTCAGATCTTCAAATAAGTCCAACACTCTTTTTTGAGTTTCATGGCACTGAAAAAGGGAACATAGAATCAATTGAGAATTGCAAAGAAATATCTGAAGGAAATGACGGTTTTAAATTCAAATGGTCTAAAGATTTTAAAGAAAGAAATAAGTTGTGGAAGGCCAGACATGATGTTTATTGGTCAGTTAAGGCTTTAAAAGCAAATGCTAGAGTTTATGCTACAGATGCTTGTGTGCCCATTACAAATTTAGCTGAGTGCATTAGGTTCGCAGAAAAAGAAATACAAGACTTAAGTTTAAAAGCACCAATTATTGGTCATGTTGGGGATGGAAATTTTCATGTTACCGTTCTTTATGATCCAAAAAATAAAGAAGATTTTAAAATTATACGTAATTTTAGTGATAAATTGGTGAAAAAAACGCTAGATTTGGGTGGAACCGTCACAGGTGAGCATGGTATTGGGCTTAATAAGAAAGAATATCTTCTTTTGGAGCATCCAACCTCTTTGAATTTAATGAAATCTCTAAAGAAAACAATCGATCCGAATAATATTATGAATCCGGGTAAAATCTTCGATTAACAACGAAGTTAACAGGCTTAGTGTAAGGAATTTTTATATTTTATTAAATTTTAGATAAAACATTCCTAGAGATACTAAAACCATTATTAAATATGAATAAAATCAATTGACTTGTACCCATAAAATGTGTTAAATTTGGTGTAACTTTACATAGGAGGTAAAGGTTTATGCGTATTATGAAATATGTACTAGCTTTGGTATTTGCCTTAGGTTTAGCTCTTCCGTCTTTTGCGGTTGAATTAAGTCTTGGTGGATTCCCAAGTTTTATGCGTTTTAGATGGAGAACACTCCATAACGCGACATATCACAATATCTTGACACCAGGCGAACTTAGCAACAACATTACTGGTCTTGATGGAGATGCAACCGGTGAAAACATTCATTTCGCTGACATGACTCTTCGTCTTACACCACAACTTGTTTTAAGTGACGCGGTTACAATTAGAGCTTCAATCGATGTTCTAAGTAACGCTATCGCTGGTGGTGCTACTGCTGGACTGTTTGGAGAAGATTCCGATGGTTCTGAAAGCGGTGGTGTAGTTCAAGATGACCTAAGATATACTGATAGGTTTAACGGAACATTACTATGGGGAGACGACGCAGTCTCTGCTGATTATGGTTCTTTCTCTGTTAAATTTATGCATGCAGATATTAACTTAGGTGATAAAGGATTCGTAAGAATCGGAAGACAGCCATTTGATTTTGCTATGGGACTTTACGCCAACGGCGGACACGATCCATATTCAGATGCTGGTTTCAACGTTGATCGTTTACTATGGCTAAAAGGGTATGCAACACCACTTGGTGCAACTACTTTAGTTTTAGTTTCTGATTATATTGGTGGTGGTTCTGACACTTATGGTGGCGGTGCAACTACTCAATCAGACAGTTTTGCATTATTTAATGGAAACGGACAGACAGTTGATTATTTAGCTGCTGCTGTAATCATTAATAACGGTAACTTGACATGGGGTGCTTATTTGTTCCCATATATCGAGCAAAATAACATGAATATCGGTGGAACAAGTAACAACATCGATATGGCACTACAGTTATACAGTGCGTATGCTGAGTACAAAACATCAGACTATAGATTCATTACTGAGTACACTGGTGCTTATGGTGAGTTAGATCCTGGTTACGGTACTGACATGCTAACTGTTGAAAGGAATAACTATGTTGCAGCTGCAAGATTAGAGCTGTTTAACACTGCTCCTTTCACAAAAGTTGCTTTAGAAGCTGGTACATCCCCAGGAGATGAGAATAATGCTCAGTCTGGAGACAACGGCTATGAAGGTTCTATCATAAGAGGTAATGGTGCTTATCAATTAGATAACCTATTATTCAAACATGTTATCCCTACTCTTTATCAGAGATCAGGTGGTATCATCAATGCTACATATCTAAAAGGTGACGTAGATTACGCTGTTGGTAATGGCGACAATCTTAACCTTGCAGTTATTATGGCATGGGTAGAAAACACAAAACCTGCTGACCAAAGTATTGGTGCTAACGCAGGTGGTTCTGACGGTACAGCTGGCGACATTGGCGGTTACTACGGTACAGAATACGAAGCTACATACAAAATGAATCTTGTTGACGGTGTTGAACTATCATTAATTGGTTCTTACATTGATACAGGCTCAGGCTTGCAGGATGCACTTATTGCTCAAGCTTATGCTAATACAGCAGGTATGAGAGCTGAAACACTATTAGATACAGAAGACGCTATTTGGGGCTTCCAGTCAAGATTGATGATTTTCATCGATGATTTCTTTAAAGCTCCTGCTGCTACTAAGTAGTACATAGCTGACTAATCTCGGGAGTCCTAATGAAAATTAGGACTCCCTTTTTTTTTATAATCTGCTAAATTAATAATAATGATGAATAAAGTATTGTTTTTTTTATTGGCACTAACTGTCTCCTCGTTTGGTGTATCTTTAGACCAGGCTATTCAGCTAGGATTAAAAAATAATAGCAGCATATTAATACAAGAGGTAGATCTTGATTTAAACTTTAGTTTGATTAAAGAATTAAAGGGTAAATATGATCCGTATTTGAATACTCATATTGTATATGAAGATTCGATAGTTCCCTCGACTTCTGCATTTGGAAAAGAAAACACAATAGTAGAGAAAACGACAGAATATTCTTCAAGCTTCGATGGATATCTTCCTACAGGAACAAGCTACAGTGTCTTTGATGTTAACTTAGAGAAGAAAGAGACAAATCTTGGAACTGATGCTATGAGTCCCGAATGGAGGTCTAATCTTTCTTTTAAATTAGCTCAAAATGTTTTTAGAGATTTTGGTACTAGTGTTAATAATGCAAGGATTCTAATTGCTAAGGGAAATTCTGAAATATCAAAGATTGAATTAGAAAAAGTTATGTCCTCTGTTATATTGGATGTTGAGACTAAATATTGGAACTCAGTATATGCTAAGTCAAATCTAAGTTTAGCTTACTCTTCTTTAGAGCTTGCCCAGGAAATTGCAGATCATAATGAGATTGAAGTTGAGCTAGGAACTCTTCCAAGAATCTCTTTGTTGCAAGCACAGTCTGAAGTAGCTTATAGACAAGTTGAGATAATACTTGCAGAAAATTTGTACAACGATTCTTTGGATTCTTTAAAGAACGTGTTGGGAATATCATTGAAAGAGGACATCTCTGTTGATGACGCAATCTCTATAAAAGAGATGGACATGATAGGTTTGGATAATATTGAATCTATAGCAATTAATAACCGCCCTGAAGTTAAACAGGAGTCAATTCAACTAAATAATTCTGAAGAGCTAGTTAGGTATTACTCTAATCAGTTGCTACCGGATTTAGACTTAGAAGCGGCTGTGAACTACTCTGGTCTAGGTGGTGCAAAGAATCCAGATTATTCATCGTCAATTTTGGGAGCTCCTAGAATAGATTCCGAATATGATAACGGGTTTTCAGATTCAATTAATACTTTAAGTTCATTAGATAATTTATCTTGGTCAATTGGTGCAAAACTTAAAATATCTTTAAATAATAATATTGCTGAGAGCAAGTTCGAAGTTGCTAACGCACAAAAAAGAAAACGTTTAATACTGCTAAATAAGGTTCTAGATGAAATACATCTTCAAGCTAGAAATTCTTATCGAGAAGCTCTCTCCAATTTAGAAAATATTGAGGCAACTAAGCTCAACCTGTCATTGCACGAGGAAATTCTTGCTAATGAAGAAGAAAGATTTAATCTAGGCATATCTAGAACTAAGGACTTGCTGGTAGCACAAAGAGATCTAGTAAAAGCCCAGATTCATCATAACAAATCGTTAATTGATTACAATGTCTCACTTTCATTCCTTGACCATTCTTTAGGAATACTTATAAACAAAAATAAAATTATTATTGATAACTAATGTTTGAAGTGGCGGACACCAACAAAAATCATAGCAATATTGTTTTCGTCAGCTGCTTTTATTACTTCATCGTCTCTTATTGATCCACCAGGTTGAACTATAGCAGTTACACCAGCTTTTGCGGCCTCATCAACTCCGTCTCTGAAAGGAAAGAAAGCGTCAGATGCTAGCGAAGAGTCTTTTGTGCCATAGTGGTCTTCGGACTTTATTTTAGCAAGCTGGACAGAGTTCACTCTATTCATTTGCCCCGCTCCAATCCCCACAGTCTTGTTCCCTCTTGCCAGAACAATTGCATTAGATTTAACATTTTTGCACACTTTCCAGGCCAAAAGCAAAGTCTTAATTTCTTCATTTGTTGGCTCTCTTTTAGTCGCTACTTTAAAATCAACAAAATCTTCTTCAGATGTTCTATCTGCATCCTGATAAAGAACCCCACCTACAACTTTTTTTATATCCATAAGGTCTGTTTCTCTAATATTTAAATCTGGGGTTTCTAGTACCCTGAGGTTTGGCTTTGACTTAAATATTTCTAAAGCTTCATCAGAATATCCTGGCGCTACAAGAACTTCAATAAAAGTTTTTACGATTTCCTCAGCAACCTTCTTTTCAACTTTATTATTAAAGGCAACAATTCCACCAAAAGCACTTACTGGATCGCAGTCCCTAGCGTCGGTATACGCCTGTAGTAAATTATCATGCTCAGCAACCCCACATGGATTATTGTGTTTGACTATTACGCATGCATTATCTTTAAATTCCTTTACAGTCTCAAGACAAGAATCTGCATCATAAATATTATTTAAAGAAAGCTCTTTTCCCTGAATTTGTTTAGAATTTGAAATTGAAGGTTCCTTTTGATCTTCCTGGATGAAAAAAGACCCTTCCTGGTGAGGATTCTCACCATACCTGAGGTTAAAGCTCTTTTTATAATGAAGAGTAAGAGTATCGGGGATTTTATTCTTACTATTATCAGTGTTTAATATTCCTAGGTGGTTTGAAATAGCTGCATCATATTTGGCGACATAAGAGTAAGCTTTTTTGCAAAGATTGTAATTGAATTCTTTATCAACTTCCAATGCTCCATCAGATATTCTATCTATAACTCTTTTATAATCCGATGTATCGACTATTACAGAAACATCTTGAAAGTTCTTAGCAGCAGCACGAACAATTGTTGGCCCACCTATATCAATATTTTCTATAACTTCTTGAAAGGAAATATTCTCTGATTTAATTACTTCCTCAAAAGGATAGAAGTTAACTATTATTAGATCGATTGGATTTATATTCTCAGTTTTTAATGATTCCATATGTTTCTTATTAGACCTAATAGCCAAGAGGCCTCCATGAATTTTAGGATGCAATGTTTTTACTCTGCCATCTAGCATCTCAGGAAATTCAGTTATCTCAGAAACATCCTTTACTGGAACCCCTTTTTCTCTTAAAAATCTTGCAGTTCCACCGCTTGAAATTATCTCAATTCCAATATCTGTTAGCTTTTTAGCTAATATATCAATATCTGTTTTATCCCATACACTTATGAGGGCTCTTTTAATGTTGTTCATTGGATTTAGATATTTTATATCTAAATTGTTAAGATTGGAAGTAAAAATTAATTTTTTTATTTTCAGTTTGTTATAATAAAAAAATGCAGGATTTTACTAATGAAAGATGACTTTGCAAACTTAGAGACTGAGAAGGTAGGTAGAAAGATAAAAAAGACCTCAGATTCTGTATCTCTACTGGTTCGAAACTTTATAGATGAACACGATGAGATTAGCTCTGTACTGAAAAAAAACAATAACAACATAAGTAAGGCAATTAATAAATTTATTAAAACATTCTCTGATGGAGGGTCTATCTACTTTATAGGCGCTGGAACGAGTGGGAGGCTCGGCGTACTTGAAGCAGCCGAATGTCCTCCAACTTTTGGAACAAGCCCTGATAGAATTATTGCAATAATGGCTGGGGGCAAGTCTGCGGTCTTTAAGTCGAAAGAGGGTGCGGAGGATTCTTCCCTTGATTCGCTAAAAGATTTAAAATCTAAGAAATTTTCAAAGAAGGATTTACTAGTAGGTATCTCGGCAAGCGGAACATCTCAATATGTCTTGTCAGCAATTAAGTACGCAAAGAAGATAAAAGCAGATACTATTTTTATTTCCTGTAATGAGCTTAAAAAAAAAGTTTCAGCCCTAGATCTTGAACTCAAAGTAGGAAGTGAATTTATTGCAGGATCTACAAGACTAAAGTCCGGAACTATAACAAAAAATGTATTAAATATAATTACGACGGTTTCAATGATTAAACTTGAAAAGGTATATAAGAATTTGATGATTGACATACTCCCCACTACTAAGAAACTAAGAGCAAGATCTATTAGGAACTTGTGCCTTCTGCTCGATATAAACAAGAAGCTATCTAGTTCCCTATTGGAAGATAGTAGGTGGAGTATAAGAGTTGCCGTTATAATTTATAAAATGAATATTTCTTATGAAAAAGCTAAAAGCTTATCTAAGAAAATTTCTATAGTTGAGTTGTTGGATGCTAAGTAAGAAAACATTTAACCTTATTGGTGTTAATTCTGGAACTTCTGCTGATTCTTTGGATATCGCGCTCGTTAAGTTCAACAAGTCTGGACTTTCGCTCGAGTTTGCCGATACTTATGAATTTCCTCCAGTTTTAAGAAAGGAGATTCTAAGCTCAGGTCCAAAATCTTCAATATATGATATAGAAGTACTTAGCCTTAAGCTAGGTGATTTTGTATCACGCAAGATTAATCAGTTTATTGCTAAGAATAAGATCCTATCTTCTTCTATTGATGGTATAGGATTACATGGACAAACAATACATCACTCCCAAGAGGTAAGTCAGACGATATCTATCCAAATAACAGAAGCCGATGTTGTTTCAACAAAAACTGGTTTAACAACAATTTATGACTTCAGGAAGAAAGATATTGTTTTAGGAGGTGCGGGAGCACCCTTGGTTCCAATATTAGATTTTCATTTATTTCCTAAGATACAAAGACCATTTATATGTCAAAACTTGGGAGGGATTGCAAATTCTACCTTAGTTGAGAAAACCTTCTTGAAATGTATAGGATATGATTCTGGACCAGCTAATTGTTTAATTGATAGAGCTTTTCAGATTAAGCATAAAAGCAAAATATTTTTTGACAAGGATGGTGCAACAGCTAGAAGAGGAAAAGTTATACCTTCTTTGTTATCTAAGATTCTTAGAAGCCCTTTCTTCTCTTTGATGCCACCCAAATCAACAGGAAATAAAGAATTTGGAATAGAGTATACAAATAACTTGTTTCGTTATTCACTTCAAAAAGGGATCAGATTTAATGACTTAGTTTGTACACTATCAACCGCAACTATAGAATCTATAGCTAGCTCGTATGAAAGATTTATATTTCCAATTTCTACTCCATCGCAAGTAATTGTTTCTGGCGGAGGGGTAAGGAATAGCTTTATAATGGAAGGTCTCAGAGAAAGATTGCCAGCTCTTGATTTTATTCCATCAGATGAACTAGGGATTCCTTCTAAATATAAAGAGGCAATATTATTTGCACTTCTGGGGTATCTTAGGTTAACAAATAAAAGCTTTCTTCTTAAGAACCTTACCGGCTCAAAGAAAAAAGTTTTATTAGGGAAGATTTCAAGTCCATAAAATGAAAAAGCTTATTTCAAATTTAATAATACCTAGGATTAATTTAAATTCGGCTGAATCGATAAGAGAAGCTATTGAACTTGTTGAGCTCCATTCTTTTGACTCTTTTATCTTATTTGCTACTGATAAAGTTGTATTTGGTGAAAGTTCAAAATTTAGACTCGAAGACTTATCTCAGTTAAGAGATAAACTAGATTCTATCTCTAGTGACAAGACTATATTCTTTCTAGATGGAGAAAACGGTTTAGGTCGAAGATCTTTCGGGGGACAAGAGCATGATTTTTCTAATATAGAATCTTTGGATGACAATCTAATTAAGGATATATTCGATTCTATCAACTCAGAGCTTTATACTAATCGGATATCTTTTAACCTTGCCCCTGTGGTAGATTTAGGTCAAAAGACCTCAAAAGTTCTTAGTGGTAGGACTTTTTCAGAATCTTATGAAGCCGTAACAAGGATTGCAAAGATTTTCTTAGATTCTTGTACTAAAAATAATATAATTAGCTGCTTAAAGCATTTCCCTGGACATGGTGTGATTAATGGAGACACTCACGATAAATTAATTAAAAGTTCAATTTCAGATATAAATTTGAGGAAGGACCATTTGCGACCATTTGTCGACCTAGTCCAAGATGTCGAGATGGTTATGATTAATCATATTAACTATAGCTGCTATGACCCTTCACCGATTCCAGCATCTATGTCGGAGAAGATAATGAGAAAACTTTTAGTTGAGGAATTAGATTTTAAAGGGCTCATTGTTAGCGACTCCATTAGGATGGGAGCTATAACATCAAACTTCAGCGAATCTAAAATGTCTCAGGAGTTTATATCAAATGGTGGTGACTTACTTCTTGATCCTATAAATCCGGTTAAATCGATTGAAGCTATTCAAGATATTTATCCTATGATTAGTGAGGATATTGATAGAAAAATAAGAAAAATTATTAAGATAAAAAATAAGGCCAGGAGTTTAATGCAAGTATGAGCTACTTTCTTTTCTTAGAGTATCTATCCGCTTTTGATTTGATAATAATCTCATTATATTTGCTGCTTAGTATGTCTATTGGGATTTATTTTAAGAAACAAAGTCAAAATAATATTAGTTCATATTTCGTTTCAGAAAGAAATCTACCTTGGTGGCTTTTGGGAACTTCAATGGTTGCTACGACTTTATCAATTGATACGCCAATAGTAATCATTTCGTGGATAAGAGATCCAGGTATTTGGAAGAACTGGTTCTGGTGGTCCTTTTTATTCACACATTGCCTTGTTATATTTTTCTTTTCTAGATATTGGAGAAGAGCGAATGTTATAACTGATAACCAGTTAATTGAGATTCGTTATTCTGGTACCCCAGCTAGATACTTAAGAATTTTTAAAGCTTTTTATTTTTCCATGTTTTTTAATTTGATAATATCTGCTTGGATAATTAGTGCTTTTCTTAAAATTTTCGATGTTATATTAGGTTTTGATAGCACAGCTTTATTGGTAATAGTTACATTTGTTGCTTTATTCTATTCAACATCTTCTGGTCTAAAAGGAATTGTAATTAATGACTTTATTCAATATTTTATTGCTTTTGCTGGTTCTATAATACTTGTAGTTTTCTTAATTAATTCAGATAAGATAGGTGGAATTGGAAATTACTTTAGCTTAGTTAAAGAGCTCTCACCAGAGAAATTATCCATGATCCCCTCGATCTTCAACAAAGGAGACTTTATGCTCTTCTTAAGTTATTCAACAATAGTTTGGTGGTCTTCCCATAATTCTGATGGAGGAGGATATATAATTCAAAGGCTTTGTTCGGCTAAATCTGAAAGGGATGGTGTTTTGGGTACAATTTGGTTTGTACTGAATCACTACGTACTAAGGTTTGCCCCTTGGATTGTTATAGGGTTATGTGCTCTAATACTCTATCCTACCGATGGCAGCTTGTTGGCTGACAGTGAGCAAATTTACCCTCTTTTAATTAGAGACCATGTATCAGATGGATTTAGAGGCTTCCTAATTGTTACTCTTTTAGCTGCATATATGTCTACAATTAGCACACAGATTAATTGGGGCTCATCTTATTTGGTAAATGATTTATACAAAAGATTCTATGCGAGCAACAAAAGTGAAGAACATTATGTTCTCGTATCAAAGATATTTACAATAATTTTCTTATTTTTAGCTTTATTCGTGGGTGTCGGAATCAAGAATATAGGGTCAGCATGGATATTCCTCTGGTCTGTAAGCTCAGGTCTTGGTTTTTTTCTAATTGCTAGATGGTTTTGGTGGAGAATTAATTCTTGGTCTGAAATATCTGCTTTAATTTGCTCTGTATTTCTCAGTGGAACTTTCTATTTTCTAGACTACTTAGGTGTTATCTCTTTAAGTTTTACCCTAAAGTTAATAATCATTCCTGTTTCAATCTTTGTTGGCTTAATTGTTACGTTTCTCACAAAACCTGAGGATGATAAAGTTCTAGATGATTTTTATAACAAAATTCGACCAGATGGATTCTGGAAACAAAATAAATCTCAAAGCATTGGTAAAGTCAAAGAACCTTTATTTAAAGCCTTTCAGCTTAGCTTGTCAATATTAACACTCATATACGGAATTATAGAAATAGCTACAGGAAGTTTCTTTTCAGGAACCTTGTCTTTAGTTGTAGGGGCATTTCTCTTAATTCATATTGTTCGAAGGATTGAAGATTGATATCTTAAACTGTGAAAGATGATCCACAACCGCAAGAAGCCTTAGCGTTAGGATTTTCAATTCCAAAGCCAGTGCCATTAAGACCATCAGAGAAATTTAAAGTTCCACCTTCAACGTGGCCTAAACTAAATTTATCAATAACAACTTTAACGTCTGAGTTTTTAAAAATCTTATCGGAATCATCAATAGAGTCATCAAAACCCATTTCATAGGAGAAGCCAGAGCATCCGCCCGGAACTACTTTAATTCTCAAGAAAGATTCATTACTATCTTCTTCGGTTAAAAGACGAGTAATCTCATTGGCAGCTTTTTCACTTATGTTAAACATATAGTGATATATTAAATAACTTGTAGAAATTTGGCAATGTTTTTGTTTGTATAGTTAATCCAGTATATTCTTTTCTTATGAGATTTATGAGCCTAATTTACGATAACACTAGCAATTCCTCTGATTTATTTTACAAGACAGGATTTAAGGTCCCTGATCCTGTTATTTTTTTTGAGATAAGAAATAAGAAATATCTAGTCCTAAACGATTTAGAGTTTCAGAGAGGTAGTTCGCAAGCTAAGGTAGACAAAGTCATATCTCTGAGAGAAATCTCAGATTTAGCAAAGAGTCACAATGTAGTAGATATCATAAAAGAGCTAGTCAAGATTTATAATATTGATGAAGTAAAAGTCCCCTATACTTTTCCATCTTATTTATTTGATCAGTTAAGAAAGTCAAAGATTAAGATTGAAGCCTCTAGTGCTGTAATTTTCTATAAATCTAGGCTGATAAAGAGTCCATCGGAAGTTAAATCAATAAAAAAAACAATGATGCGGACTGAATCCGTTCTAGAGAAAATTATAAGTAAGATTAAATACTCTAAAAGTAAAAATAATCTCCTGTATTCAGACGGAAAACTTTTAACTTCTGAGGTACTCAGGGGCTTTTGTCATATTGAGTTGGCTTCTCTTGGTCTTGAATGTCCAGACTGTATTATTTCGTCAGGAGGACATTCTGCCTTACCTCATCATGAAGGATCTGGCCCTATAGGTGAGTCTTCTCCAATAATTCTTGATATCTTTCCTAAAGACATAGAAAGTGGTTATTATGGAGATATTACTAGAACTGTAGTTAAGGGAAAACCATCCCCAATATTAAAGAAAATGTTTAGTGTCGTACTGTTTGGACAAAGAATGGGTATCAAATTGCTTAAATCTAGAAAAAAATCAAGTAAGATTCATAATAGCATTAAGGACTTTTTTAATAAGTCAGGGTTTCCTACTGACTTTACAAAGAATAATCCTGATGGTTTTATTCACTCGACTGGACACGGCTTAGGTTTAGACATTCACGAGCCTCCAAGGGTTTCTACAGGTTCTGATATTCTGAAAGCTAATCAGGTTATAACTATTGAGCCAGGTCTTTATTATACAAAAATTGGTGGTATAAGAATTGAGGACACTGTCCTGGTTACAGAAAAAGGCTGTAAAAACTTGACCACGTTCCCGAAGGTATTTGAGATATAGCTTGAGCGATTTGGAAATGAAGTTGAATTCGCTTATTGAAATTACTAAAAGGCTCCGCGCTGAGGATGGATGCCCTTGGGATAAGAAGCAAACATTAAAGACTTTAAGAGCATATGTGATTGAGGAGGCGTATGAAGTTGTAGATGCAATTAGCAAGGAAGATTATGTGAATTTGAAGGAAGAAGCTGGAGACTTGCTTCTTCAGGTCTTATTTATAGCGAACATTGCGCAAGAAAGTAATCTGTTTCATTTAGAAGACATATTTCAAGTATTGAGTGACAAATTAATAAGACGACATCCTCATGTCTTTAGTGATCGAAAAGTTGGAAACGCAGAAGAAGCTTTGTCTGTCTGGAATGAGCAAAAATCTTTAGAAAACAAGGGAGAAGAAAAAGAATTCTCTTTGACTCTTCCATCGTTATTACGTGCAGTAGAAATTTCTAAAGCTTATTCTAAACTAGGCCTAGAGTTCCCTTCTAGCCAGGATATCCTAGAAAAACTCCAGTCAGAGATAAGAGAATTCGAAGAGGTACTCGAGACTGAAAGCTCAGAAGGTATCGAAGAGGAATTAGGGGATATACTCTTTACTGTTGCCAATTTATGTAGGACTAAAAAAGTTAATCCTGAAATGGTATTGAATAGAAGTAGTGATAAGTTTGTTGAAAGGGCGAAGTTCTTCTTAGGTTTAAAAAAGAAAGGTTTGTCTGATGATGAAGCTTGGAAAGAAGCAAAGTTACTTTTTAAAAAAATGTCCAAGTAGTTCGAATCCGTTTTCTATTACAACCCCCGATTCGCTAGCACTTCTTTCACTAAAAACTTTCTGATTATGATTGCAAGTATTTAATTTTGAGTTGTAAATTAAGTAAGGAACATACTCGTAGCTGTGGGTCCTTAACTCTACAGGAGTGGGATGGTCAGATACTATACAAATCTTATAGTCGTCATAATTATTTCTTAGGCCTTCTACTATTGGTCCCACAACTTTTTTGTCCAGGTCGTCAATTGCTTGTATTTTTTTCTTATAGTTACCCTCATGACCAGTCTCGTCTGGCGCTTCTATGTGAATCATGCAGAAATCGTTTTCCTTTAAACTATTAAGAGCTGATTCAACTTTTCCTTTATAGTTTGTATCAAGATAGCCTGTGGCTCCTTCTACGTTTAAAACATCTAAGCCTGCCAACTTACCAATACCTTTAATGAGGTCAACGGCTGATATGACTGAACCCTTAATATTATGTATAGACTTAAATTGTTTGAGAACAGGCTTCTTTCCCTGTCCCCAGAGCCATATGTCACTGCAATTTAAACTTTTTAACTCGGGGGTTTTATTCTTTATCTTTCTGATTTTAACTCTAGCCCTTCTCATTAAATCTCTTAGCCTTACTGATCCAGGACCAGTAGGAAGATAATCTATAATATTTTGCTCTAATATATCGTGTGGAGGAGTAGTTTCGAGCTTAGAAAGTCCATTCTTCCATACTAATATATGCCTGTAGCTCACACCTTGGTAAAGCTCAAATTCATTATCCTGAAGCTCTTCTTTTAGACCGTCAATGATTACCTTTGAAGTCTCAGTGGCAATATGGTCAGCAGAGTGGTCATGCATGAAATCTTTACCATTATTATTAACAATATTGACTAGATTACACCTGTAGCATACATCGTTTGGACCTAATGGAATTCCTATGCTTTCTGCTTCTAGAGGAGACCTGCCTGTGAAACACTCTTGGGGATCGTAGCCCAATATGCTTAGGTTGCCAACATCACTGCCAGATTTCATACCTTTTGGAATATGATTAACTGTTCCTAGCTCAGAAGATTTAACCAGGTCGTCCATAAAGGGAGTTTCTGATGCTTCTAGGGGAGTTCTTCCATCAAGATTCGCAAGTGGTCTATCAGGCATTCCATCTGCTTGGATTAGAATGAATTTCAATTTATCCCACTATCCTTGATGCTAATCTTGCGTTTTTAAGTTGTTTCTCTGCATGATATGAGCTTCTGACCATAGGCCCACATTCGGCACTCAGAATATTATCTTTCTTCTCTGAGTATTCTTTAATTTCTTCAAACTCCTCAGGGCTGTAAAACTTAGAAACATTTATAAAATCCTTTGAAGGCTGAAGGTATTGACCTACTGTTATAATTTGGCACCCAGCCAAATTTAAATCATCAATGCACTTAAAGATTTCTTCTTTGGTTTCGCCAAGTCCTACCATTATTCCAGATTTAGTTATTATTTTTTTAGAGCTATCAAAGAACTCTAGTAGCTCTAATGACCTAGAGTATACAGCCTGAGGTCTTACAGCTCTCTTGGTAGATTTGCCAGTCTCTTGCTTGAAATTGTATAATCTTTCAACAGTCTCAATATTGTGGTTTAATACATCTGGTTCAGCGTCCAGTATTAGCTTGTAGCACTCTTCCTTGCCTAAAAAATCTGGAATTAAAACTTCAACTTTAATATCCAAATTAAGATTCTTTATTTCCTTAATAGAGCTAGCAAAAATATTAGCGCTTTCATAGTTTTTATCATCTCTATTTACAGAAGTTAAGACTATGTGACTTATTAGACTATTATTTTTCTTTAAGTCTCGTATTCCCCTAGCCAATCTTTTCGGCTCAAGATAGTCTATATTTGATCCCTTGCCAGTCTTTACAGCACAAAAACCACAGCTTCGTGTGCAAGTATCACCTAAGATCATAAAAGTTAAAGTTCCAAGATTCCAACACTCACCAATGTTTGGACACTTAGCTTCGACACAAACCGTGTTCAACTTGTTTGAAGAAACGATAGACTTTAATTCTCTAAAGTTGGAGCCATTTGGAATTTCTGATTTGATCCATGAAGGTTTCATTATTCCTTAACCTTCTTTGAGTCAGTAGTCTCAAGTGTGATTATTCTCTTTTTTAGCTCAGTATTCTTAAGGCTTTTTTTAAATAGGCTAGCTCCAATTAGAATCAATGAAATTAGTGATCCTAGGATAAATCCCGATATCATTAGAATCGAATTATTAATCTCCATACTAGAAACTTTGAATACTCTCATATCATAATTGACTGAAAAAGTATGGAGGAATATTTCCTGGTTTTGAAAAATAAATACTATAGCAAAGATAAATAAAAAAATTATAAGTAGTGTTTTAAGCATGAAATAAAGTTTAACATATTTAAATTTTAGGTGAATATAGATAGAAAAGTTTCTTGTTCATAATGTTTGAAAAAACCGAATTTTTTATATTAGGGATAAGATTATCAAATAGTTTCTTTTCTATTATTGGATAATATTCCAAATCTAAATCCGATAGACCTATTTCTTTCTCAATATACTCTATGGCGGAAGCTAATCCACCTAACTCATCAATCAACCTAAGGTTTAGTGCCTGTTTACCGGAGAAAACTCTACCATCAGATACTGAAACAGCCTCTTCGTTGCTTAGCCCTCTTCTGTTCGCTACACTTTCCCTGAATTGTTTATGGATGTCTTCAACCAATACGGACAAGACTTCTTTTTCCTCTTTACTTAAGCTCTTTGTTGGACTGCTGATATCTTTCATTTCACCAGACTTAACTATCTCAATATCAAATTTAAGAAATTTTATTAGTTTTGAGAAGTTATAGTACTGGCTTATCACACCTATGCTCCCTGTTATAGAGCCAGGATTAGCAAAAATATAGCTCGTACCACACGCTATTAAATAGCCACCAGATGCTCCTATATCAATGATGCTTGCAACAGTTGGAATTTCTTTTGAAAGGTTTATTAGGGAAGCATGTATTTCTTGGGATGATCCGACAGTACCGCCAGGAGAATCAATTCTTACTATTAGTGCTTTGATAGACGAGTCTTCCCTGATATCTTTCAAACTTTGAAGGTATATTTTTGGATTCTTTATTATTCCTTGAATTTCTAAAATGGCAATTGTATCTCTAGAAGAAAAAGAAAAAAAAGCACTAACTAGGAAAAGTATAAGAACTAACCCTATTAATATCTTTTTTATTTGTAAACCTTTTGTCTTATCCATCGTGTAACACGCCATCGATTGTTTGTTTTATTAGCCATGGTGGCGTTGATGCTCCTGCAGTAATACCAACAACTTTATCTTCAAGATCCATACCTAGTTCTTTAATTTCTATGAAAGTCTCTATTTGGTAAGTGTGCTTGTTAACCTTTCTGCATATATCGGCTATCTCCTTTGTGTTGGAACTGTTTTTCCCACCTATAACAAACATTATATCAACATCCTTTGCAATTTCTTTTGATTCAATTTGCTTGTTGTTTATATCATCACATAGTGTGTCGATTGCCTTTATCGTGTATTCATCCTCTTCCTTGAAAATGTCTACAACATCCCAAAAAAGATTCTTTTGAATAGTTGTTTGGGCTACAATTCCGATTTTATGGCCTGGAATTACTTTAATATCAAGTCCATTTTTATCGTTAACAACTAGTACTCTTTCTTTTTTTGCGTAACTCCTTGCACCTATAACCTCGGGGTGTTTTTCATTCCCAACTATAATGACAAAATATTCATTATCAGAAAGATATTTTACTGCAAATTGTAGTTTTTTAACTATAGGGCATGTCATATCGATAATACTAATTTCAGAATCTTCCAAATCTTTTTCTTGGTAGTTTGGTATCCCATGAGCCCTTATAATAATGGTACCTTTTTCATTCTTTTTTACTTTGTCTACAACCGACAGTCCTTTTTTTTGAAGAATATCTACAACTTGTGGATTGTGAATCAAGGGACCGAAAGATTTTACGTTTTTATTCTGATTTTCATTTAGAACTTCTTCCGCTGTTGTGACAGCTTTTTCTACTCCAAAACAAACACCTGCACTATCAGAAACAATAAGTTTTCTAGGCATCCTTCACCATTGACTCAATTCTAGAAGCTACTTCATTAATGCTCATACTAGTAGTATCAATTATTATAGCATCCTCGGCAGGATGAAGAGGACATGACTTTCTAGTCATGTCCAGCTTATCTCTGTCATCTATTTCTCTTGAGACCTTATCTTCGTTTATATTGATTCCTAATATTTCTTTTAATTGCAGGGATCTTCTCTTTGCTCTTATTTCTAAATCTGCATCTAAGTAGAACTTATATTTGGCGTCAGGAAATACATAGGTTCCCATGTCTCTTCCTTCGGCAATATAGTCCTTATTTTTTACAATTCTTCTTTGCATTTCCCTGAGTATTGTTCTAACAAAATCGTTTGCAGCAAATTTAGAGGCCAACGTGGATATTTCATTAGTTCTAATATCTTCTGTTACGTCATCGGTATTAATTAGAACTCTTTCCCCTTCCTCGTGGTCCACAAATCTTATATGTAAGTCTATTAGTATCTTCTTCAGTTTTGAAGAATCTTTTTCGGATACTCCATTTAAGTCTGCAAATAATGCTAAGGCTCTATACATTGCACCTGAATCAAGATATTTGAATCCAAATGTCTTAGATACTATTTTTGCTATTGTTCCTTTTCCTACACCTGCTGGACCATCAATTGTTATAATCATAAAGCGCTTATTTCCTAAACATATTCAATGTATCAAAAAAACCTGGAAAAGACACTGAAACAGAATCTGCAGAATTTATTGTGGTAGATCCTTCTGCTACTGTAGCAGCTACTGCAATCATCATTGCTATTCTGTGGTCATTGTGACTTTCACAGTCAGCTCCTTTGAGGGAATCCATACCCTTTATGAGGATACCATTTTTTGTTTCCTCGATGTCACTTCCTAGTTTTTTTAGTTCACCAACAGTTGTCTTGATTCTATCAGATTCCTTAAACCTGAGCTCTTCGGCACCTTCTATCTCTGAGGTCCCCTCGGCTAATGAGCAAGCCAGTGAAAGTATTGGTATTTCATCTATCACAAAAGGTATAGATTCTTCTTGAATTTTGATAGCCTTCAAATCACTACTACTAATTAATAAGTCTGCTATTTGCTCTCCGCCTGATTCTCTTTTATTTAGGATTTCAATGTTCCCACCCATCTTTATTAGAATATCTATAAAGAGTGCTCTAGTTGGGTTTAGACAAATATTATTTATTTTAAGTTCTGAGTTTTTATTTATCAGCCCTGCTACTATAAAAAATGCTGCAGCAGACGGATCACCGGGAATATCAAATGACTCAAGTTTGATTTGAGGATCTGGTTGGATGATGATTTCATCATCTTTTATTGTTAAATTACTAGTACAATTACCCAGCATTATTTCGGTATGATTTCTTGATTTTTTAGTTTCTTTAAGTTTTGTTTCGCCTTCCGCAGACAATGCAGCGAAAATTAAGGAAGATTTAACCTGAGCAGAGCCTAGATTTAAATCAAAACTTCCACCTTTAAGGTTAGAAGCGGAAATAGTTACTGGAAGATTTCCATCCTTAGAATCAAATATTCCGCCCATTTCCTTGAGTGGTTCAATGACTCTTCCCATTGGTCGCATCTTTAAAGAATCGTCCCCATCTATTTTAGACTCAAACCTTTGTCCGCTAAGAAGACCTATCAATAGCCTAGCAGTTGTTCCAGAGTTGCCACAATTGAGAACACCTTCTGATTGGACATATTCTCTTATTCCTCTTCCTCGAACAAAGATGACACCTTTGACCTCAGCAAACTGAACTCCTATATCTGCAAGACATTTTATCGTTGACTGTAAATCATTGGAAATTGTCCTAACATCTTCTGAATTAGTTAAATTTGATATCTTTGTCATTTCTTTGTTCATAGAAGATATAAATAGTGCTCTATGTGCTATAGATTTATCTGCAGGTACCTGAGCAGTACCTTTGAAAATATATTCATTGCTTTTTATTTCAATTTTGTCCATTTTTACCTCGATACGTTATAATACCTAATAAATTCTATGCTGAAATCTTTTTCGCTATATAAGAAAGCTCTAGTTATTGGAATAGGCGGCGGTGCCGATATTATTGGAACTATCCCAACGAAACTACATTTAGAATCCTATGGTATAAAATGTATCTTAGGTGGGCTACCTTGGGAAAGATATTCTATAGACCCCTTCCCAGGACCTAGGCCTTTTGATCAGATTCTTAATAAGATTGAGATTAATGATAGCTTGTGCTTTTCAACAGGTAAGACAGCGACTGATGATGGACTATTTTTTAGTGAATCAAAAGTATCAAAGATTTTAAAAGAAAAGATTGTATTGATAAACATATTTAATAGCTCAACAAAAATCGCAAAAGATATTATAGAGTTTTGTGAAATCAACAAGATAGACCTTGTTGTTGGTCTAGATGTTGGCGGTGATGTTATAGCGCAAGGACACGAAAAAGGCTTGTCGAGCCCTCTTGCCGATTCCATTATGTTGTCGGCTCTAAAAAAAATAGATAAGCGTATTCCTACTAAAATTGGAGTCTTGGGGTACGGAAGCGATGGAGAACTAAAGCAAGAAGAGCTGAATAACTCTCTTTCTATAATATCTAAGAACAAGGGATTGCTTGGGATGTTGGGTATTACAATCCCGGCAAGCAAGTTAATGAAAAAACTTGTTTCTAAAGTCGAGACTGATGCAAGCAGAGTTCCTCTTCTAGCTTTTGATGGTGCATATGGGCTTTCTCCAATAAGACGTGGGAGGATAAAAGTTGAGGTCCATCCTCTTTCACAGGCTACGATTTTTCTGAAGACTTCTGTTGTTTTTTCGAAAATTTCATTGTCTGCAAGGCTCATTAATAATTCCTCAAGTATATGGGAGTCAAATGGTATTCTTTTAAAACAAGGCTTCAAGACTGAGCTAGACTTTGAAATTAAGAAACACCTTACTTCATTAGAAAGTATAAAAGAATAGGAATTACAGGAATTGATAGAATTGTTGATACGAAGACAAGTGAGGCGACTTTTTCTGGAGACTTGTTATACCTATCAGAAAGTATAAAGTTGAAAACTGCTGATGGCATTGAGAATTGAAGAATCATAACTTTCGCTATGAGACCTTGAATTCCTAATAGTTTACATATGCCAAAACCAAGAACTCCTCCTATTAATAACCTTAGAGAGCCTAAGATAAGATTTTCATTTAAATTTACTATTTTTGTTTCGGAAAGCTTATGCCCAAGGCTAAACATCATAAGTGGGATGCTGGTCGTACCTAAAAGATTTATAGCGTTATTTAAACCAACATTCACTTTAGTCTCCATGTTATTTAATATTAGTGCTAGGGCGACTGTATAAATCAAAGGAGTCTTAAAGACCTCAATAATTTTTTTTGGTCCATTCAATATGAAGATGCCAATTGAGCAGTGATAAAAGAATACTAATGTTGTAAATATTATTGCATATTCAAATGCCTCGGGGCCAAAGGCGTAAAGGGCAATGGGCAGTGCCATATTTGCTGTATTTGGAAATACTAAGGGGTTTAAAAATGTGACGATATCTTTTTTGAGGAACTTTAAAATGAAAAAAAACAGAAACATTGCAATAAATATCATCAAGCTACCAGCTGTAATTATTTGGTAGGTCGCATCTATTGTTATCTTCCCATCCATGAGTGAGGAGAAGATTAAGCATGGAGTAGAGATGTATAACAGAAGAAGATTTATTGGCTTAAGGTTAACTTTTACGGCTTTACCAAAAGCAAACCCGGTAAGAATAATTATGATTACGGGAAGTATTACTTCGAAAACCTTTAGCCACAATTCCATTGCTTAAGTCTACACAATCTATATTGATATATGCTCCCCCTTTGTTATAATCACGTTATGTGGCTTCTAAAGACTTCATCATCTTGGGCTTCTTTGTTGCCAAGATTAATTCTAGCTCTCACTTTTGTTCCTGCAGGGTGGCATAAAATATCAGATTTTCAATCTAAAGCTTTGACATGGAGTGTAAATTTTGGATTTCCTACATGGGTGACAGGAGTTGCAGTTTTTGTAGAATTTTTTGGAGGAATTGCTCTAGCTTTAGGTTTACTAACAAGGCTGGCAGCCTTTGGTATTCTTGTTGTAATGTCTGTAGGTATTTGGGTGGCGCATCTTGGTGATGGGTACTTTCCTACTTATGATACTTATGGATATCAACTCTGTCTTGTGGGCTTGGCTTACACGTTAATTTTCGTTGGTGGTGGAAAATTTTCACTAGACAAAAGGTTCTTTTAGAACTACAGATTTCTTTTTATAAGTTCGACCGCAGGTTGATCAAATGGATTAACTCTCATTCTTTTCGCTAGGAGTATTGTAGTCAGTTGAAAAATAATGAAGAGTTGTCCAATTCCCTCTTCATTTAACTTGTCTATCTCTATTTGGACGTGAGGAACCTTCTTCATTCTTAAAGCCTTTATTGTCGCAGTTTTCGCTTTTAGGGAATGTTTAGCAAGAGAAGAGTTCTCTCTACTGTTATTTTTAGTAGATATAAAAGTGATAGTTTTATTCTTTGGCCCGTCTAAGACAAGTTGCATTTGTGAGTGCTGATCTTTGGGTCCAAGATATCTTGCTGGTGTTAGTCCAACAGAGGTGCCATTACTTTTTGTTTTCCCTAGGCTTTCGGCCCATAGCTGCATAAACCACTCTCCAAAAGATTCAAGGGAGTCTTTGTATGACATTACTGCAGTAATGTCTTTACCTTTAAGAAGGTTCTCATAATAAAAATCTGATAGAGCACATACTGAAGTAAATTTAGTTTCATAGAGCTTCTCATAGCAATCTAGTGCACCCTTTATTATCCTCTTCCATTTAACTCCTATCATTTCGCAGGGCAAGAGTGTAGACCTGCTTAATACAGAGAATCTCCCACCTATGTCCCGGTTGATATGGAAGGTGTGAATCCCTTCTTTTTTGGCAAAACTATTTAGGTGCCCATTGTTGTCCTCTGTAATAAAAAAAATACGGGGGCTCAATGGTACCTTGGCGGCATTGATTTTTTTAATAACTTCTTTTAGAAGACCCTTTATCTCAAACGTACTTCCGGATTTACTCACGAAAATAAAATTTGTTGATCTAATTTTTATCTTCTTAAAAACTTGCTCAAAGGTTTCACCATCAAGATTATCTATTATATATATCTTTCTATTTGTCTTCCCTTGGTTACCAAGGCTTTCAATTATAGTCTTAGTTCCAAGGCTAGAGCCACCAAGGCCGAATAGAACCAAGTCTTTTGAAGTTAAGTTTTTTCCTTTAATTAGAGACTTAAGTTTTTCTACTACCTTAATTTCATTTATAAATTCTAAATTATTAATTTTTTCTATATATTTATGACTAAGTCTGGTTAGTTTTTTATTAGAAGACTTGGGAATAGTTAATTTCAAGTTTTTAATAATGAAGTTTTTATTTGCTACCATTTTAGAACTGCTGAGCCCCAGGCAAAGCCGGCTCCGAAAACAGAGAATAAGATATGATCCCCTTCTTTAATCTTAGACTCTTGCAATGCTTCATGGAGAGCAAGTAGTACTGATGCTGAAGAAGTGTTCCCATATTTTTCTATATTAACAAAGCATTTTTCAATTGGAAGGTCCAATCTCTCTCGAGCTGCTTCAATAATACGCATATTTGCTTGGTGGGGTATAAAAAGATCTATATCCTTTGGGGTTAAACCAGCGGCTTCTATAGCTTCCAAGGAGTTTGATTGGATTACTTTTACGGCCTCTTTAAATACCTCTTTTCCCTGCATTACGAGGAATCTTGAGCCCGTAGGGTCTTTTGAACCACCACCCGGAGTATATAGTAGCTCTGCTTCTTTCCCACTAGCACCTAAACAGACCGACATGATTCCAGGGGTTTCACTTTCTTCTATTACAACCGCTCCTGCACCATCACCAAATAGTATGCACGTTCCTCTGTCGGTATAATCAACAATTTTAGATAAGTTCTCTGATCCTGCAACAAGAAGTTTTTTTGCCTGTCCATTCTCAATCATTGCTTTTGCAATACTCATACAGTAGATAAATCCTGAACATCCTGCGGAGACATCAAAAGCAAAAATTTTTCTGGTTTTTAGCTTATCTTGAAGTAAGCATGCAACGGATGGTGTCATATAGTCAGGGGTAACAGTTCCAACAATGATTCCATCAATTTCCTCTGGATCGGTAGAAGAATTTTTTAACGCTTGAAGACAAGCCTCGTAGCACATATCTGAGGTAGCCTTATCTTTTTCTAGAATCCTTCTCTCAGATATTCCTGTTCTAGCTTTTATCCATTCATCCGAAGTGTCTACTAAAGTTTCTAAATCTTTATTAGAAAGTACTTTATCGGGTATATAAATCCCGGTCCCAGTTATTTTCGCAAAACTCAAATTTTCACCTAACCCTTAATTGTTATTATTTTTTATTATATCTTTAATGTCAATTTTGAAGTTCTGCAAACTTTCATCCAATTCGTCTGTAAATTTATTTATGAACTTAAAACTTTTGATTAATTTATTTTTTTTATTAAAAACTATTAGTAGTAAAGTATTTGTAGAGAAAAAATTACATATACTCTCGACATCTTGGAAGTTGTCTATTGAAACAAGATTTGATATATTTTCAATTTTCACCTTGTTCTTATAAAATGCTATTTTAAGTTCTAACGTTGGAAAATCGCCTTGCATTATTGGGTTAAATGATAATTTCAAATCAAGATCTTCACGAAGATTAATTATAGATCGAGACTCCATACAGCTTACTAAGAAATACAACCCTTCGTGTACCATAATCATAGATCCTTCTTCAATGAAGTTGAATTTATTTAAAATAATCTCTATAGGTATATTCTTAGTTGATTTTTTAAGCATACATAGAGTACAATTGTAATGTTTACAAATTAAGTTATCAAGGAGGACTATTCATGACAGGTATAGCTATAGCACTAAGCTTCATTGCACTTTATTGGATTGCTGCTACAAATTTTGGAGAAAATGAAGGCGCGGCTGCGGCCACAGGCGAAGCAGAAGCAAAACCAGACTCCAATACTGATGGCACACCACCAACCAGCGATGATGGTATAACTGATGGTTCCGAATTCTCAACACCTAAGTAATTAATAATAATTCTTAGCCTGAAAAGGATTCGAAATGCATATAGTTTTGAAGATTTAGTATTGCGTCAGGTTCAGGCTCGTATTTGAAGTTTTCGCTGTTTATTGTTCGCGCAATAATTTTAATACCCTCTAGTATTCTATAAGTGGGCTTGGAATAGTATGCATTAGCATTAACTATGTAAACTTGTCCTTTGTTGAAAGCAGGAATCTTGTTAAGTTGAGGATTCTCGAGTAAAAGGTTGATTTCATTTAGAGTATCATCTATTCCGAAACCACATGGCATAATAAAAATATAGTGCGGTGAGTATTTAATTATTTCATCAAAGCTGACTTTCACAGACCTTTCTTTTCTTTCCAAAGGCATATTGTTACCACCTGCTATTGTGACCATTTCAGGTACCCAGTGACCTGCTGAGTATATTGGATCCATCCAATCCATACAGAAAACTCTTGGTCTCTCCATGTTGTTTTTTGTAATCGATTGAATAGTTTCAATTCCTTGATTTATTTTATCCACAAGCTCCTTACCTTTTTCTGTAACCATAAATTTATTTGATAGCATTATTATAGACTCATTTATCTGACCAATAGTCTTTGGACTTATTGTTATAATCTCAGGTTTAATATTAAGTTGCTGCAATATTTCATTAATTTGCGAAGTGGAAACTGCGCATGGCTCGCATAAGTCTTGGGTGATAATAAAATCAGGTTTTATCTTTTTGATTTCTTCAACATCCAAGGAATAAACAGCATGTTTGGAATCTAAACTTTCATTAATTATTTTATTAGTTTGGAAGCTATCTAGTTTTTCGAAGTCTATAGTTGTAGTTAGGACTTTTTTTTTCTTTTTTATTGTTTCTGGGAAGTTACATTCGTTGCTAACTCCATATATATTGTCTTCTAGACCCAGTTCACAAAGAATTTCTGTAGCACTTGGTAAAAGAGAAATTATTTTCATGATTATATTGTAATGTTTTTTTTTCTTTCATCAAAATTTATAAAATAACTATCTTATATTTCGCCTTTGATCCCCACCAAAGTTGTTCTACCTGGCGATTCAAAGTTGAGTATTTCCTGTCTTGCATCATTGAATACATTTTTGATTTTAATGTAAGGCTTTAACTTGTAACTAAGTCCAAACGAATCGAAGCTATGCTCAGCATAGAAGTCAAAGTTCCAAAAAGGCTTGTTCCATAACCTAATTTCAGAAGATTCATAGTCCCATCTTCCTCCTGTGTAAGAGCCATCTAGGGATAAGTTGTAAGATTCGCTTGATTT